>Ga0308171_1000130_pt1 | contig 231536 bp, 209 predicted proteins | sample PhyGR1_FD_202135 | JGI IMG/M metagenome (GOLD analysis project Ga0308171, IMG submission 202135) | Phyllosphere microbial communities from UC Gill Tract Community Farm, Albany, California, United States - DLSLSG.R1 | ecosystem: Host-associated > Plants > Phyllosphere > Unclassified | place...
CGGCGCCCCGCAAGCGCCCCGCCGCAGGTCGCCCCGTAGCGAAAGCGAAGGGGTCGCAGACTGGGGGGCGCCCTTTCTTTGGTGACTTTCTTTCGGCGAGACGAAAGAAAGTCACTCGCCCGCCGGGGCGAATTCCCGGCCCCGGGAAGCAAACCCAAAACAGGGCAAAAACCGACCCCAGCGCCCACCCATCAAGCGCAACAAGCTATCAATAAAATAGCAAAATCACCGAAAGGCAAACCCCAGCACCACACCGGCAAACAAGGCGAACCCCACCCAATGATTCGCCCTGAACGCCGCAAAACACCCCTCCCGCGTCCGCCTGCGGATCAGCGTCCAGTGCCACCCCACCTGCGCCAGCGCCACCCCCAGCCCCAGATACCACGGCGCTCCCAGGGAGAAAGGCGCCAGCGCCGCCCCCCAGATCGCCAGCAACAGCAGATAGAACCCCATCACCGCCGCCACGTCCCACCGCCCCAGCGTGATGGCCGAGGTCTTCATCCCGATGCGCAGGTCGTCGTCCCGGTCCACCATGGCGTATTCGGTGTCGTAGGCCAGCACCCAGAACAGGTTGCCCAGCACCAGCCACAGCGCCAGCCACGGCACGTCTCGGCCGACCGCCGTGAAGGCCATCGGAATGCCCATGCTGAAGGCCACGCCCAGCACCGCCTGGGGCATGGAAACGAAACGCTTGGCGAACGGGTAGGCCAGCGTCACCGCCAAGGCGGGCACCGACCAGGCGATGGTGGCCGCGTTCGTCGTCAGCACCAGGGCGAAGGCCGCCAGGGCCAGCACGGCGCCCACGGCCAGGGCCTCGCGGGGCGACACGGCGCCGCTGGTCACGGGCCGTTGGGCCGTGCGCTTGACGTGGCGGTCGAAATCGCGGTCGGCCACGTCGTTCACGCAGCAGCCGGCGCTGCGCATGAGCACGGTGCCGAGCGTGAACACGGCCAGCAGGTGCCAGCCGGGAAAGCCTTGCGCCGCGATCCACAGCGCCGACAGCGTGGGCCAGAGCAGCAGCAGCCAGCCGGCAGGGCGGTTCCAGCGGATCAGGTCGAGGTACAGCGACAGGCGGGATCGCGGTGGGAGCGGCTCGGGCGGTGGCGCGGCGGTCGTGGGCATGGTGCGAGGTACGGGGGCTGGAAAATGGAAACGCCCGCGGCTGCGGGCGTTGTGGTCCTGGAGAGCGCGGCGCTGCGGGCGGCGCCGGATTATTGATTAGTCTTCCAGCAGGGCGCGCAGCATCCAGGCGGTCTGCTCGTGCACCGTCAGGCGCTGGGTCAGCAGGTCGGCCGTGGGTTCGTCGCTGGCCTTGTCGGCGGTGGGGAACAGCTCGCGCGCGGTGCGGGCCACGGCTTCATGGCCTTCGACCAGGATGCGCACCATCTCCAGGGCCGAGGGCGGCTCGGAGGGCACGTCGGGCAGCGAGGTGAGCTCGCCGAACTGCGCGTACGAGCCTGGGGCGGGGTGGCCCAGCGAGCGGATGCGCTCGGCGATCGGGTCCACGGCGTTCCAGAGTTCGGTGTACTGCCCCATGAACATGGTGTGCAGCGTGTTGAACATGGGGCCGGTCACGTTCCAGTGGAAGTTGTGCGTGGTGAGGTACAGCGTGTAGGTGTCTGCCAGCACGCGCGACAGGCCCTGGGCGATGGCGGCCCGGTCCTTGTCGCTGATGCCGATGTTGATGCGGGGCGCGCCGGTCTTGCTGACTGCGGGCTTGGTGGCGGGGGCCTTGGCCATGGAGGAACTCCTTCGTTGACGAAAACTGGAACGCTGACTCTACGGCGGCGGCGGGGCGCTGTCTGCCAGACGAAGGAGCCTGATGCTGCAGTCTCGCGGCGCCGCCGGCCTGGTCAGGACAGGCGCGTCACGCCCGGCAGCTCGCACGCGTAGACGGCGTTGCGCAGCGCGGCAATGGCTTCATACCGGGTGAAGCTGCGGCGCCAGGCCAACACCACGCGGCGCATCGGCGGCGCGCTGCCGTCGTCTTCGGCGATGGGCAGGTAGCGGATGTGGTTGTCGTCGCTCTTGCGCCGGCGCGTGCCGGTGACCAGGGCGTCGCGCGGCACCGACAGGCGCGGCACCAGCGTCACGCCCATGCCGGCGGACACCATGTGCTTGATGGTCTCCAGCGACGAGCCTTCGAAGGTGCGGCGGATGCCTTCGGCGTTGCTGGCGTAGCGCGCGAACTCGGGGCAGACCTCCAGCACGTGGTCGCGAAAGCAGTGGCCGGTGCCCAGCAGCAGCATGGTTTCGCTCTTGAGCTGCGAGGCCGAGACGGACGCCTGCGCGGCCAGCGGGTGGCTGCTGGGCACGGCCGCCAGGAAGGGCTCGTCGTAGAGCGGCGCCATGGCCAGGCCCGTGTCCGGGAACGGCTCGGCCATGATGGCGCAGTCGATCTCGCCGGTGCGCAGCATTTCCAGCAGGCGGGCGGTGAAGTTCTCCTGCAGCATCAGCGGCATCTGCGGCGTGCGGGCGATGGCGTGGCGCACCAGCTCGGGCAGCAGGTAGGGGCCCACGGTGTAGATCACGCCCAGGGTCAGGACGCCGGCCAGCGGGTCCTTGCCGCGCTTGGCGATTTCCTTGATGGCGGCGGCCTGCTCCAGCACGCTCTGCGCCTGCCGCACGATGTCCTCGCCCAGCGCCGTCACCGACACGTCGCCCGCGCTGCGCTCGAACAGCTTGATCTCCAGCTCGTCTTCCAGCTTCTTGACGGCCACCGACAGCGTGGGTTGCGAGACATAGCAGGCGTCCGCGGCGCGGCCGAAGTGCTTTTCGCGGGCGACGGCGACGATGTACTTGAGTTCGGTGAGGGTCATGGATCGGATGGAGCGGGAAAGCGGCGCAAGGGGCTGCGCCAGGCCGCGGGGGCTGCGTGCGGTGGGCGCAGGGCAGGCCGGCTGCGTGGCGGCGGGCGGCCCTTGGAGGTAAAAGGATAAGGGTAACCGCTTTCGGAGTCCACCAGGCGGCAGCGGGTGATATGGCGGCCCTCTTCCCCCCCCCTTCCGGGCTGAGCGCGGCCACCCGGCTTTCGAGGCAGCCCCGCCGGCGGGACCGCCTACGCCTTCAGGTAGTCGGACTTGCCGCCCAGCCAGCGCTGCACGTGGCGTTCGGCCAGCGCGGGGTGGCGGTCCAGCATCACCACGGCCTGCTCGCGTGCCCAGTCCAGCAACAGCGTGTCGGTGGCCAGGTCGGCAAAGCGCAGCAGCGCGTCGCCCGACTGCCGGGCGCCCAGGAATTCGCCCGGGCCGCGGATGTCCAGGTCGCGCCGGGCGATCTCGAAGCCGTCGTTCGTCTCGGCCATGGCCTTGAGCCGGTCGCGCGCGGTCTCGCCCAGGCGGCCGCTGTCATTGGTGGAATACAGCAAAACACATGCGGACGCCGCCGCCCCGCGCCCCACACGGCCGCGCAACTGGTGCAACTGGCTCAGGCCGAAGCGCTCGGCATGCTCGATCACCATCAGCGAGGCGTTCGGCACGTCCACGCCCACCTCGATCACGGTGGTGCTGACCAGCACCCCCATCTGGCCGCTCTTGAAGAGGTCCATCACCGCCTTCTTCTCGGCGCCGGGCATGCGCGAGTGCAGCAGGCCGACCATCACGCCGGGCAGGGCCTCGCTCAGGTCGGCATGCGTGGCCGTGGCGTTGGACAGATCCAGCGCCTCGCTCTCCTCGATCAGCGGGCATACCCAGTACACTTGCCGGCCGGCGGCCACCTGCGCGCCGATGCGCCCGATCACCTCGTCCTTGCGGCTGTCGGCGATCAGCTTGGTGACGATGGGCGTGCGACCGGGCGGCAGCTCGTCGATGGTGGAGACGTCGAGGTCGGCGTAGTAGCTCATGGCCAGGGTGCGCGGGATGGGCGTGGCGCTCATCATCAAGAGGTGCGGCTCCATGCCGTGGTCCGCCAGCTTCTGCCGCAAGGCCAGTCGCTGGGCCACGCCGAAGCGGTGCTGCTCGTCGATCACCGCCAGCGCCAGGTTGCGGAACTGCACGCTGTCCTGGATCACGGCGTGCGTGCCCACCACCAGCGCCGCCTCGCCGCTGGCGATGAGCGCCAGCATGGCAGCCCGCTCCTTCTTCTTCTGCCCGCCCACCAGCCAGGCCACGCGCTGGCCGCGAGCGGCCAGCAGCGGCTCCAGCCAGCCGATCAGCTTGGCGAAATGCTGCTCGGCCAGGATCTCGGTGGGCGCCATCAGCGCGCATTGCCAGCCGGCGTCGATGCACACGGCGGCGGCCAGGGCGGCCACCACGGTCTTGCCCGAGCCCACGTCGCCCTGCAGCAGCCGGTGCATGGGCACGGGGCGGGCCAGGTCGCGGGCGATCTCCTCGCCCACGCGGCGTTGCGCGCCGGTCAGGCCGAAGGGCAGCACCGCCAGCAGCTGCTCGTGCAGCGGCGGGCCGGCCGAGCCGCCCGCGCGCAGCACCGGCGCGCGCAGCCGGGCGCGTTCGCGCTTGGACTGCAACTGCGACAGCTGCTGGGCCAGCAGTTCCTCGGCCTTCAGCCGCTGCCAGGCCGGGTGGCTGTGGTCCTGCAGCGTGGCCAGCGCCACGTCGGGCGTGGGGTGGTGCAAAAACGATAGCGCCTCGCGCAGGTTCCACAAGCGCTGCACGCCGTTGTGGTCAAAAAAATGGTGCACCGGCGGGTCGGCGTCGGGCGGCAGCGTGTCCGACAGGTCCACCCGCAGCAGCGCGCCCGCCACGGCGCGGCGCAGGTAGGCCTGGGGCAACTGCGCGACGGTGGGATAGACGGGGGTCAGGGCGGCCGGCAGCTCGCCGCCCGCCAGGCGGAACGCCGGGTGCAGCATCTGCCGGCCCCAGAAGCCCCCCTTGATCTCGCCGCGCACGCGCAGCCGCGCGCCCACGGCCATGGTCTTCTGGTGCGAGGGGTAGAAGCTGAAGAAGCGCAGCTCGCAGCTGCCCGTCTCGTCCTCCACTGTCACCAGCAGCTGGCGGCGCGGCCGCAACTGCACTTCGCTGGCGACGACGGTGCCCTCGATCTGCACCGAATCGCCGTCCCGTGCGTTGCGGATCGGCGTGATGCGGGTTTCGTCCTCGTAGCGCAGCGGCAGGTGCAGGGCCAGATCGATGTCGCGCACCAAGCCGAGCTTGTGCAGCGCCTTTTGGGCCGGGCTGGGCTGGGCGCGGGCAGGGGTGGAGGCAGGGGCGACGGCGGCCCGGGCGGCTTCGGCGCCCGCCGGGGCGGCGCTGCTACGGGCGCGGGGCATGGTGGCCACCAGGGGGAATGTGCGGGTCCGGCATGAGCGGAAAAGGCTACCATGCGCAGACCTGCCCTTCTTTGGTTTTCTCTCGGACGCATCGAGTCTTCCGCCCACCATGCTCAAGCGAATCAGCGTCCAACACCTTTCCCTGGGCATGTACCTGCACCAGTTCTGCGGCTCCTGGATGGACCACCCATTCTGGCGCACCGGGTTCGTGCTGGCCGACCCCAAGGACCTGGCCCGCATCCTGGAGACCGACATCCGGGAGGTGTGGATCGATACCGCCCGGGGCTCCGACGTGGCCCAGGGCGTGCAAGGCACCAGCCGCGCCGAGGCCGACGCGCAGATCGACACCGACTTCGCGGGACTGGAGGCCCCGTCCCCGGCCGCCCCGGTGGCCGCCGCCGCGCCGGCCCGGACGCGCCGGCGCGAGCCCACCACCATGGACGGCGAGCTGCGCGCCGCCGCCGCCATCTGCACCCAGTCGCGCGAGGCGGTGTTCAGCATGTTCAACGAAGCGCGCATGGGCCGGGCGGTGGACACCATCGGCGTGCAGAACCTGGTCGACGAGATCTCCGATTCGGTCAACCGCCACCCCAGCGCCCTCATCAGCCTGGCGCGCCTGAAGACGGCCGACGACTACACCTACATGCATTCGGTCGCCGTCTGCGCGCTGATGGTGGCGCTGGCCCGGCAGCTCGAGCTGGACGAGGCGGCCACGCGGGAAGCCGGCCTGGCCGGCCTGCTGCACGACCTGGGCAAGGCCGGCATCCCGCTGGCGGTGCTGAACAAGCCGGGCAAGCTGACGGATGAAGAATTCGCCGTGGTGCGCGGCCATTCCGAGAAGGGCCATGCCATGCTGCGCGAGGCCGGCGGCGTGTCCGACGCGGTGCTCGACGCCTGCCTGCACCACCACGAGAAGATGGATGGCACGGGCTACCCGCACCGCCTGCGGGGCGAGGAGATCAGCCTGATCGCCCGCATGGCCTCCATCTGCGACGTGTACGACGCCATCACCTCCGACCGGCCCTACAAGCGCGGCTGGGACCCGGCCGAGTCGCTGCGGCGCATGGCCGAGTGGAGCGGCAGCCATTTCGACAAGCGCCTCTTTCAGGCCTTCGTCAAGAGCATCGGCATCTACCCGGTGGGCTCGCTGGTGCGGCTGACCTCCGGGCGCATCGGCGTGGTGGTGGAGCAATCTCCCCAATCGCTCACCACGCCCATCGTCAAGGTGTTCTTCTCCACCCGGTCCGACCTGCGCATTCCGCCCGAGCGGGTGAGCCTGGCCGCGCCCGGCTGCACCGAGAAGATCGTGGCGCGGGAAGATCCCGCCCGCTGGAACTTCACCGACCTCAACCAGCTGTGGGCGGGCTCGATCGCCCCATGAGCCGGGCGCCGCGGCGCGGGGCTGCGCGCTATCCTCGGGCTTCCGTGGCCGGCCATGCGGCCTTTTCCCTTGTTTCCCCTTTCCCCTCCTTGGCACGGGCCTGTCAGGCCCTCAAGCGACATGCAGACGCCTTCTTCCCTCTCTCCTGAATCCGCAGGCGCCCCTGCGCGCCCCTTCACCCTCGGCGACTTCGATTTCGCCCTGCCTGCCGAGCTGATCGCCCAGCACCCCGCGCCCGAGCGCAGCGGCTCGCGCCTGCTCGACGGCCGCGCGCGCGAGCCGGCCGACCGCATCTTCCGCGAGCTGCCCGGCCTGCTGCGCGAAGGCGACCTGCTGGTGTTCAACGACACCCGCGTGGTCAAGGCCCGGGTCTTCGGCGAGAAGGCCAGTGGCGGCAAGCTGGAGCTGCTGATCGAGCGGGTGCTGACCGCGGAGACTGGCGCGGGCAACGAAGTCGTCGCCCACATGAAGGTCAGCAAGAAGCCCCTGCCCGGCAGCACCGTGCGCATGGCGGGCGGGCGGCAGGCCGGCGGCTTCGACGCCACGCTGCTGTCGCGCTGGCCCGATGAGGATGGCCCGCTGTTCCGCTTCGCGCTGCACGGCCCGGCCGGCGAAACCCCGTGGGAGCTGATGGAGCGCCACGGCCACCTGCCGCTGCCTCCCTACATCGAGCGCCAGCAGAACGCCGAGCACGACCCCGACGCGGCCGAGGACAGCCAGCGCTACCAGACCGTCTTCGCCCGCGCCCCGGGCGCCGTGGCCGCGCCCACCGCCGCGCTGCACTTCGACGAAGCCGTGCTGGCCGACCTGGCCGCGCGCGGCATCGAGCGCGCCAGCGTCACCCTGCACGTGGGCGCCGGCACCTTCCAGCCCGTCAAGACCGAGAACCTGGCCGAGCACCGCATGCACAGCGAGTGGTATGAAGTGCCGCTCGCCACGCTGGCCGCGCTGGAGCGCTGCCGCCAGCGCGGCGGCCGGGTGGTGGCGGTGGGCACCACCACCGTGCGCACGCTCGAATCGTGGGCGCGCTCGGGCCAGGCCAGCGGCGACACCGACATCTTCATCACGCCCGGCTTCGGCTTTCGCGTGGTGGACCTGCTCGTCACCAACTTCCACCTGCCCAAGAGCACGCTGATGATGCTGGTCAGCGCCTTCGCGGGCTATGCGCACGTCATGGGCCTCTATCGCCACGCCATCGCGCAGCGCTACCGGTTCTTCAGCTACGGCGACTCGATGCTGCTGGAGCGCAGCACGCCCCGCGCGGAATGACGCCGGGCGGCCCCCGCCCCGGCGCCTGCGGCGCCACCCCCGGCCCCCGTGCGGGCGGGGCGCTGGTGGGCATCGCGCTGGTCGTGGCGGCCTGCGCCTGCTTCGCGCTGCTGGACCTGACCACCAAGGCCATCGGCAGCGACCTGCCGGTGCTGATGATGCTGTGGGCGCGCTATCTCTTCCACACGCTGCTCACCACCGCCTTCGTGCTGCACCGCGAGGGGCGGCAGGCGCTGCGCACCACGCAGCCGCGCTTTCAGGCGCTGCGGGCGGTGCTGTTCGTGGCCATGAGCCTCTTCGCGCTCCTGAGCATCCTGCACATGCCGCTGGCGGAGTTCACCGCCATCGTCGCCACCACGCCGCTGTGCGTGACGGTGGTGGCCGCGCTCTGGCTGGGCTTTCGCGTGAGCCCGGCGCGCTGGGTGCTGGTGGCGGTGGGCCTGGCCGGCACGCTGGCCATCATCCGCCCGGGCGGGCAGGCTTTCGGCTGGGCGCTGGTCTGGCCGCTGTGCCTGCTGGCCACGGGCACCGGCTACCAGGTCATCAGCAGCCGCATGGCGGGGCGCGAAAGCCCGGCCACCACGCAGCTCTACACCGGATGGATCGCCACCGCGCTGGTGTCGCTGGCGATGCCCTTCGCCTGGGTGAGCATCCACGACCCCTGGCTGTGGCTGGGCATGTTCCTGATGGGGCTGCTGAGCGCCTGCGGCCACATGCTGCTGATGCAGGCGTACGCGCGCACCACGCCCGTCACCCTGGCGCCCTTCCTCTACAGCCAGATCGGCTTTGCCATACTGGCCGGCTGGGTGGTGTATCGGCACGTGCCCGACAGCTGGTCGCTGGCCGGCATCGGCGCCATCGTGCTGAGCGGCGCGGCCAGCGCCTGGCTGACGGTGCGGGAGCGGCGTTGACCGTGAAAACGGCCGCCCGCGCTTGATTCATCAGCGCGGGCAGCTATTGAAACAGTAGCAAACGGCGCTCAGAACGCCACGGCGTGCCCGTCCTTGCGCGGGTCGGAGCCGGCCACGTAGTGGTCGCCCTGGCGCAACACCAGTTGCGCGCCGCCGAAGGCGAAGACGCCGTTGCCGGCCTCCACCGTCACCTCGTGGCCCCGGGCGCGCAGCGCCTCCACCACGGCGGCGTCGAAGTGCGGCTCCACCGCCACGCCCTTGCCCCCGGTGACGCGCCAGCGCGGCGCATCGGCGGCGGCCTGCGGGTTCTGGCCGTAGCGCAGCACGCGCAGCGCCATCTGCGTGTGGCCTTGCGACTGCATCGGGCCGCCCATCACGCCGAAGGCCATTTGCGGCGTTCCGTCGGCATGCATGGCGAAGGCCGGGATGATGGTGTGCGAGGGGCGCTTGCGCGGCGCCACGCGGTTGGCGTGGCCCGCCTGCAGCGTGAAGCCGTGGCCCCGGTTCTGCAGGCTGATGCCGGTGCCCGGCACCACCACGCCCGAGCCGAAGCCCATGTAGTTGGACTGGATGAACGAGACCATCATCCCCTGGCTGTCCGCCGCCGCCAGGTACACCGTGCCGCCCCGGCGCGGCGTGCCGTAGGCCGGGTCGCTGGCGCGCTCGGGGTCGATCAGCGCGGCGCGCTCGGCCAGGTAGTCGGCGTGCAGCAAATCGGCGGCCGCCACCTGCAGATGGTCGCCGTCGGCGTTGTGCTGGTAGAGGTCGGCCAGCGCGAGCTTCATGGCCTCGATGCTGGCGTGCACCGTCTCCACGCTGTCCAGCGGGTGGCGGCCCACGCCGTGGGCGTCCAGCATGCCGAGGGCCATCAACGCGGCGATGCCCTGGCCGTTGGGCGGAATCTCGTGGATCACCGAATCGCCGAAGCGCTGGCTCACGGTGCCGACCCAGTCGGCGCGGTGCGCGGCCAGGTCTTCCACCGTCATGGCGCCGCCGTTCGCTGCCGCGTGCGCTGCCATCTTCTCGGCCAGCTCGCCCCGGTAGAAGGCCTCGCCCTCGGTGGCGGCGATCAGCTCCAGCGTGCGCGCATGGGCCTCGCTGCGGAAGATCTCGCCCGCCTGCGGCGTGCGGCCGTCCGGCATGAAGCACTCGGCAAAGCCGGGCTGGGCGCCCAGCTTCTGCGCGCCCAGCGCCCACAGGCGGGCGATGGTCGGCGACACGGGAAAGCCGCCCCGCGCATAGCCGATGGCCGGCTGGGCCAGCTGGGCGAAGGGCAGCTTGCCCAGGCGCTGGGAGAGGGCCACCCAGGCCGAGACGGCGCCGGGCACGGTCACCGCGTTCCAGCCCATCTCGGGAATGGCGCCGCCGAGCTTCTCGAAGTATTCGGGCGTCCAGGCGGCCGGCGAGCGGCCCGAGGCATTGAGGCCGTGCAGCTCCTGGCCGTCCCAGACGATGGCGAAGCCGTCGCTGCCCAGGCCGCAGCCGGTGGGCTCGACCACCGTCAGCACCATGGCGGCGGCGATGGCGGCATCCACCGCGTTGCCGCCGGCCTGCAGCATGGCGAGGCCGGCCTGCGCGGCCAGCGGCTGCGAGGTCGAGACGACGTTGCGGCCCATCACCGCGCTGCGGTGGGAGGCGTAGGGGAGGGTCCAGTCCAGGGACGTGGATGCGTTCGATGCGTTCTGTGCGGTCATGGCGTGCCCTTCTTCATTCCAGCGTGATCTTGTGTTGGCGGATGACGGCGGCCCAGCGGTCGCTGTCGGTGCGCACCAGCGCGCCGAACTGCGCGGGCGTGCTGGGCTTGGCGGGTTCCACGCCCAGCTTGGCCAGGCTCGCGGCCAGCTCGGGCGCCTGGATGGCCTTCGCAAAAGCCGCATGCACGCGCTCGACCAGCGCGGGCGAGGCGCCGGCCGGCAGGTAGACGCCGAACCAGGTCACCGACGAAAAGCCGGGCAGGCCCGACTCGGCCAGCGTGGGCAGCTCCGGCGCCAGGCTGCTGCGCTGCGCGCTGGTGACGGCCAGGGCGCGCAGGCGGCCGCTTTTCACGTGCGGCATGCCGGTGGGCAGCGAATCGAACAGCACCTGCACCTGTCCGGTCACCAGGTCGGGAATGGCCAGCGCCGTGCCCTTGTAGGGCACGTGCGTCATCTCGATGCCGGCCTGCGCGGCGAAGGCGGCGGTGTTCAGGTGCACGATGGTGCCGTTGCCGCTGGTGGCGTAGTTGAGCTGGCCGGGGTGGGCCTTGGCATAGGCGATGAGTTCCGCCACCGACCTGGCCGGCAGCGAGGGCGTGACCAGCAGCACGCTGGGCGCGTCGGCCACATGCGCCACCGGCACGAAGTCGCGCTGCGCGTCGTAGGCCAGCTTCGGCATCAGGTGGGGCGAGATGGCGTGCGTGCTGCTGGTGGTCAGCAGCAGGGTCATGCCGTCGGGCCTCGCCTTGGCCGCCTCGGCCGCGCCGATGGTGCCGCCCGCGCCGGGCTTGTTGTCCACCACGAACTGCTGGCCCAGCTCCTGGCCCACGCGCTGCGTGACCACGCGGGCCACCAGGTCGGTCGCCCCGCTGGCGGGGAAGGGCACGATCACGCGCACGGGGCCCTGGGGCCACGAGGCGGCGGAAGCGGGTTGTGCCACGGCCGGCATCTGCGTGCCGAGCAGGGCGGCCGCCAGCAGGCTCAAGAGGGAGAGAACGCGCATCGAAAAAGACTCCGGAAGAGGGAATGGGGTACTTGGTGGCCAGACCGGGAACGGCACCGGTGGCGAGCGGGCGGGACAGAAAGGCGGGGCCGGGTGGGCGCGGTGCCGGGCGAGCGGGATCCGCTGGTGGCGGACGGTACGGAGTCCATCTTAAGAATGCCGGCAGTCCGGCACCACCACCGAATGGGCAAGCCGGTTTGCCATGGCGGCAAAGCAGGCCATACTTCTGCCATCCCTGCGGCAACGCACCGCCTGCCGTTTCGCAAGTCCTTCACCCGTCGCCCATGCGCCGCCATCTGCTCCAGGACACCGCCCTGCGCTACTTTCTGGAAGTGGCGCAAAGCGGCTCGCTCACCGAGGCCTCGGCGCGCCTCCATGTGGCGGCCTCCGCGCTCAGCCGGCAGATCGCCGGGCTGGAGGAGCAACTCGGCACGCCGCTCTTCGAGCGCCACCCGCGTGGCATGGTGCTCACGGCCGCCGGAGAGATCCTGGCCGCGCATGCCCGCCGTGCCGGGCTGGACGCCGACCGGGCCCTGGGCGAGATCGCCGCGCTGCAAGGGCTGCGCGCCGGCCAGGTGCGGCTGGCCACCTCCGACGCTTTTGCCAACGAGCTGCTGCCGCGCCTGTGCGTGGAATTCCAGCGCACGCATGCCGGCATCGCCTTCAGCGTGCAGTCGCTGCCCACGCCGCAGGTGCCCGAGGCGGTGCGCGCCGGCACCGTGGACATCGGCCTGTGTTTCAGCCGCGCCCCGCAAAAGGATATCCACGTCGAATACCGCCAGAGCGCGCCGGTGCTGGCCGTGCTGCCGCCCGGCCACCCGCTGGCCGCCGCGCCGCGCGTGACTCTGGCGCGCATGGCGCAGCACCCGCTGGGCCTGCCCCCGCCCGAGACGGCGGTGCGCCAGATGGTGGACATCGCCTGCGGCCGCCAGGGCCTGCGGCTCGCTCCGGTGATCGAATCGAACCACGCCAAGACGCTGCTGAACTTCGTCGCGCACGGCGGCGGGGTGTCTGTGTCCAGCGAGGTGAGCGCCCGCTACATGGTGGCCGCCGGCCTGGTGCTGGCGCGGCCGCTGGCCGACGTGGGCATGGACCTGCGCGATATCGAGGTGCAGACCCTGGCCGGGCGCAGCCTGCCGGTGGCGGCGCGGGCGTTCCTGGAGTTGCTGAAAGAGCGGCTGGCGGGGCCTGGGTAGCCCGCGGCGGTTCAGCCTTGCTGCGCCTCGTGTCGCAGGCGGAATTCCCGCGCCTGCCCGAAATGCCCGTTGCCAATGAACGGCACCGGCGGGCGCAGCGCCGACAGCGGGGAAGGGTGGTTGGACGTCAGCACCAGATGGCCGCGGTCCTCCGGAATGAACACGCGCTTGGATTGGGCGTGGGAGCCCCACAGCATGAACACCACCGGCCGCTCGCCCTCGGCCACATGGCGGATGACCTCGTCGGTCAACTGCTCCCAGCCCTTGCCGGCGTGGCTGGCGGCCTGGCCTTCCTCCACCGTCAGGCCGGTGTTGAGCAGCAGCACGCCGTTCTTCGCCCACTTCACCAGGCTGCCGCCGGGCTCGGGCCAGGCGGGAAAGGGCTGGCCCAGGTCGCGCTGCATCTCCTTGAAGATGTTGCGCAGCGACGGCGGCAGCTGCACGCCCGGCGCCACCGAGAACGCCAACCCCTCGGCCTGCCCGCGCCCGTGGTACGGGTCCTGCCCCAGGATCACCACGCGCACGGCTTCGGGCGGCGTCAGTTCCAGCGCTCGCAGCGGCTTGGGCGGGAAGATCACCGCGCCGGCCTCCAGCCGCGACCGCAGGAAGGTGCGCAGCGCCTGCCCGCGCGGGCTGGCGAAGAAGGCATCGACCAGCGGTTGCCAGCCCGGCGCGACGGGCCAGTCGGCCGGGTCGGCGGATTGCAGCTGGGTGGCGTCGCTGGAGGTGGCGTCAGGCATCGAATGAAGGGTCAGAAGTGCTTGTGGCGCTTGATCCACATGCGCGAGCAGCTATGAAAAGAGGAGTGTTCAGCCGAAAAGCCGGGCCAGCGCCAGGCCGGGGTCTTCCGACCGCATGAACGCTTCGCCCACCAGGAACGCGTTCACGCCGGCATCTTGCAGCGTCTTCACATCGGCTGGCGCGAGGATGCCCGACTCCGCCACCAGCAGCCGGTCGGACGGCACCGCTTTCTGCAGATCCAGCGTGGTCTGCAGCGACACCTCGAAGGTGCGCAGGTTGCGGTTGTTGATGCCCACCAGCGGCGTCTTGAGCTTCAGCGCACGGTCCAGCTCGGCACGATCGTGCACCTCCACCAGCACGGCCATGTCCAGGCTGCGGGCGATGGCTTCCAGATCGGCCATCTGCGCGTCGTCCAGGCAGGCGGCGATCAGCAAAATGGCGTCGGCGCCCATCGCCCGGCTTTCATAGATCTGGTAGGGGTCGATCATGAAATCCTTGCGCAGCACCGGCAGCTGGCAGCTGGCCCGCGCCTGCTTCAGGTAGTCGGGCTGGCCCTGGAAGAACTGCCGGTCGGTCAGCACCGAGAGACACGCCGCGCTCACCCGGCCGTCGCCGTCGGCATAGCTCTGGGCGATGTCGGCGGGGACGAAGTCGGCGCGGATCACGCCCTTGCTGGGGCTGGCCTTCTTGATCTCTGCGATCACGGCGGCCTGGCCCTTGGCGGCCTTGGCGCGCAGCGCGCCCTCGAAGTCGCGGGTCAGCACGCGGCTTTCCGCATCGGCGCGCATGGCGGCCAGCGGCATCTTCTTTTGCGCAGCAGCGACTTCTTCGCGCTTGACGGCGACGATCTTGTTCAGGATGTCGGACATGGGAAACCTCGTATTCGTGTTCGTTGCGATCAGGCGGTGGCGCCCGCCAGTGCATGCGTGCGCGCCACCAGCTGCTCCAGCCTGGCCAGCGCCGCACCACTGGCAATGGCCGCACGCGCCTTGTCCAGCCCGTCGGCAATCGAGCCGGCCACGCCTGCGGCGTAGAGCGCAGCGCCGGCGTTCAGGCAGACGATGTCCTGCGCCGGGCCGGGCTGGCCGCGCAGCACGTCCATCAGCATCTCGCGCGACTGCTCGGGCGTTTCCACCTTCAGCGTGCGGTTGCTGGCCATGGCCAGGCCGAAGTCTTCCGGGTGGATCTCGTACTCGGTGATCTGGCCGCCTTTCAGCTCGCCCACCAGCGTGGCGGCGCCCAGGCTGACCTCGTCCATGCCGTCGCGGCCGTAGACCACCAGCGCGTGCTCGGCGCCCAGCCGCTGGAGCGCACGCACCTGGATGCCGACCAGGTCGGGGTGGAACACGCCCATCAAAATGTTCGGCGCGCCCGCCGGATTGGTGAGTGGCCCAAGGATGTTGAAGAGCGTGCGCACGCCCAGCTCGCGCCGCACCGGCGCCACGTTTTTCATGGCCGGATGGTGGTTGGGCGCGAACATGAAGCCGATGCCCACCTCGGCGATGCACTGCGCGATGGCCTCGGGCGCGAGGTTGATGTGCACGCCCAGCGACTCCATCACGTCGGCGCTGCCGCTCTTGCTGGAGACGCCGCGCCCGCCGTGCTTGGCCGTCTTGGCGCCCGCGGCGGCGGCCACGAACATGGCGCAGGTCGAGATGTTGAAGGTGTTGGCGCCGTCGCCGCCGGTGCCCACGATGTCCACCAGGTGGCGCGCGTCCTGCACGTGCACCTTGGTGGAGAACTCGCGCATCACCTGCGCGGCGGCGGTGATCTCGCCGATGGTTTCCTTCTTGACGCGCAGGCCGGTCACGATGGCGGCGGTCATCACGGGCGAGAGCTCGCCGCGCATGATGAGGCGCATCAGGTGCAGCATCTCGTCGTGGAAGATTTCGCGGTGCTCGATGGTGCGCTGCAGCGCTTCCTGGGGCGTGATGGACATGGCGAAGTCTCGGGTCAGAAGCGGGGGACGAAAAAAGGGAGGGAGGTGCGCCGGTCAGGAGCCGGGGCGGTCGGTAAGCGCCAGCTTGATGCCGAATGCGATGAAGACGGCACCGGCCGTCCGGTCCACCCAGTGCATGCGGTGCTGCAGCGCGCCCATCCGGCGGGCGATCCATGCCGAGCCGAAGGCCCAGGCCGCGCACACCGGCAGCGCGTTGACGGTGAAGAGCAGGCCCAGCAGCAGGAACGCGAGCGTCTTGTGCGGCGCGTCCGGCGCGATGAACTGCGGCACGAAGGCCAGGAAGAACAGGGCGACCTTGGGATTGAGCACGTTGGTCCAGAAGCCGCCCAGGAAGACCTCGCGCAGCGCGGGGCCGGCGGCGGGCACCGTGCCGGCCGGCGCATCGCGCGCCACGGCGGCCAGGCCCGTGCCGGGCCGCGCGCGCAGCATGCGCACGCCCATCCACAGCAGGTAGGCGGCGCCGAGCCACTTGAGCGCGGTGAACGCCGTGGCCGATGCGGCCAGCAGCGCCCCCACCCCCAGTGCCGCGGCCACCACGTGCACGCAGCAGCCGGCGGCGATGCCCAGCGCGCCCACCATTCCCGCGCGGGCGCCCGAGCGCAGCGCATGCGAGACGATGTAGAACACGTCCGGCCCGGGCGTCAGGTTGAGCAGCCAGCCGGCGGCCACGAACAGCAGCAGCTGGTGGCCGTCGACGCCCAGCAGTGCGAGGCTCACGCCCGCGACTCCGCCAGGAAGTTCTTCAGCATCGCGTGGCCGTGCTCGGTGAGGATGCTTTCCGGGTGGAACTGCACGCCCTCGATGTCGAGCTCCTTATGGCGCACGCCCATGATCTCGCCGTCATCCGTCCAGGCGGTCACGGCCAGCACGTCGGGGCAGCTGCCGCGCTCGATGGCCAGCGAGTGGTAGCGGTTGACGGTGAACTGCTCGGGCAGCCCCGCGAACACACCCTGCCGCGTGGTGGTGATGACGCTGGTCTTGCCGTGCATCAGCTCCTGCGCGCGGATGATGTTGCCGCCGAAGGCCGCGCCGATGCTCTGGTGGCCCAGGCACACGCCCAGGATGGGCAGCTTGCCGGCGAAGTGCCGGATCGCCGCGACGGAGATGCCGGCCTCGGCCGGCGAGCAGGGCCCGGGCGAGATCACCAGCCGGTCGGGCCGGCGCTCGGCGATGCCTTCGAGCGTGATCTCGTCGTTGCGGAACACTTCCACCTCGGCGCCCAGTTCACCGAAGTACTGGACGATGTTGTAGGTGAAGCTGTCGTAGTTGTCGACCATCAGCAGGCGGGTCATGGCGTGGGCTCCTCGTTGCGCTTGCGGCCCGCGGCCACCAGCCGGTCGAACTCGCGGTGTTCGTAGGCGATGTACGCCTCCATCATGCTGCGGTAGATGGCCTCGATCAGGTCGGGCTGGCCGCCCTCGGCCTGGGCGCGGGCGCGCACCCGGGCCACGATGGCCTCGATGCGGCCCTCGTCGCGCACCTGCGACTGCAGCGGCTTGTTGATGGCGGCCTGCGTCATGTAGCCGCCGCGCTCGACCAAGAGCGGCACCAGCACGTCGTCGAGCGCGTCCACGCGGGCGCGCACCTCGGCCATGCTGGCGCAGGGCTCGGTCCTGTCGATGGCGCGGTTCATTCCAGCCCCTCCTCGACCAGCTCGGCCGCGCGCAGCAGGGCACGGGCCTTGTGCTCGGTTTCCTTCCATTCCATCTCGGGCACCGAGTCGGCCACCACGCCGGCCGCGGCCTGCACGTAGAGCGTGCCGTCCTTGACGATGCCGGTGCGGATGGCGATGGCGACATCCATGTCGCCGGCGTAGCTGAGATAGCCGCAGGCGCCGCCGTAGAGGCCGCGCTTGGAGGGCTCCAGCTGGTCGATCAGCTCCATCGCGTGCACCTTGGGCGCGCCGGTCAGCGTGCCGGCCGGGAAGGTCGCCTTCAGCACGTCCATGCTGGTCATGCCGTCATTCAGGATGCCTTCCACGTTGCTCACGATGTGCATCACGTGGCTGTAGCGCTCCACGGCGAAGGCTTCGGTCACCTTCACGGTGCCGGTTTGCGCGATGCGGCCGATGTCGTTGCGCGCCAGATCGATCAGCATCACATGCTCGGCGCGTTCCTTGGGATCGTTGATGAGCTCGACCTCGGTGGCCTTGTCGCGCTCGGGCGTGGCGCCGCGCGGGCGGGTGCCGGCCAGCGGGCGAATCGTCACCTTTTGCCCTTCGGGCGTGCTCTCCTGCCGCACCAGAATCTCCGGGCTGGCGCCCACCACCTGGAAGCCGCCGAAGTCGTAGTAATACATGTACGGCGACGGATTGAGCGACCGCAGCGCGCGGTAGAGGCTGAGCGGGCTTTCGGTGTAGCGCTTGTGGATGCGCTGGCCCACCTGCACCTGCATGAAGTCGCCGGCGGCGATGAGCTCCTTGGCGCGGTCGACGGCGGCCAGGTAGTCGGCCTTGGCAAAGCTGCGCTGCGCGGGGTGGCTCTCGGTCGGGCGCACCACCGGGGCGCTGACCGAATACTTCAGCTGCTCCTTGAGCTCGCGCAGGCGCTTCTTGGCGCGGGCGTAGGCCTCGGGCTGGGCCGGGTCGGCGTAGACGATGAGGTAGAGCTTGCCCGAGAGGTTGTCGATGACGGCCAGCTCTTCACACTGCAGCAGCAGGATGTCGGGGCAGCCCAGCGTGTCGGGCGGGCAGGTGTGCTCGAGCTTCTTCTCGATGTAGCGCACCGCGTCGTAGCCGAAGTACCCCGCCAGGCCGCCGCAAAAGCGCGGCAGGCCGGGGCGCAAGGCCACCTTGAAGCGCTTTTGGTAGGCGGCGATGAAGTCCAGCGGGTTGCCGGCCGCCGTCTCCACCACCTGGCCGTCGGTCACCACCTCGGTCTTGGCGGCGTCGCCGAAGCCGCTGGCGCGCAGCAGGGTGCGGGCGGGCAGGCCGATGAAGCTGTAGCGCCCGAAGCGCTCGCCGCCGACGACCGATTCCAGCAGGAAGCTGTGCCGGCCGCCTTCCTTGCTGTGGGCCAGCTTGAGGTAGAGGGACAGGGGGGTTTCGAGGTCCGCGAAGGCTTCCGCCATCAGCGGGATGCGGTTGTAGCCTTCGCCGGCCAGGCTTTTGAATTCCAGTTCTGTGATCACGGAGAGTTCCCAGCGCCTGCGGCTCGCAGCTTCGGTGCGCGATGACGACGGTGCCAAGGACCGTGCCGCAGTTCATTCATTCCAAGATTCGGCGCCCACCGGGTGGGGCCACGGGCGCACGCTGGGACGCGGCCCAGGTGCTGTCAAGCGTTAAGCGGCAGGACTGGCTTACGCCAGGGCCAGGCTCCCCGGTCGCTGCAACCTGTAATGAAAACGCGGTGAATGAACATCGGCAAAGTGTAGCAAAGCCCGGCGCGGCGGCGCGGCATAAATTCCCGGCCGGCACGCCGCGCCGCCGCCTCGCCGCCGCCGTGGTGCGGGCGGCACGGACGATTGTTGAAATTTATCGATCACGCAGGCACAGTAGTTGACAGTAAAAAAACAGCCGGATTCCTAGACTGCGCCGACACACAGCGAGTCGGAGATCCGCATGAAATTCGTCGCACCCCTCCTTGCCGCCGGCATGCTGGGCCTGGCCTGCCTCGGCGCACAGGCCCAATCCGTCGAGGTGGCCGGCGTCCAGTACGCCAGCGTCGCCGAAGTCGGCAACAACAAGCTGGTGCTCAACGGCACCGGTGTGCGCTACAAGGCCGTGTTCCAGGTCTACACGGCAGGCCTCTACCTTGCCCGCAAGGCCCACACGCCGGAGGAGGCCATGTCGTCCCCCGGCCCCAAGCGCATCGCCGTCAGCATGCTGCGCCCGATCGACGCCACCGAGCTGGGCAAGCTGTTCATCCGCGGGGTGGAGGACAACACCTCCAAGGAAGACATGTACCGGCTCATGCCGGGCCTCGTGCGCATGGGGCAGATCTTCTCCGAGCAGAAGATGCTCGCCACGGGCGACACCTTCGTGGTCGACTGGGTGCCGGGCACCGGCACCATCATCACCGTCAAGGGCAAGCAGCAGGGCGACGCCTTCAAGGAGCCCGAGTTCTTCAATGCCCTGATGCGCATCTGGCTGGGCCACCACCCGGCCGACTGGAAGCTCAAGGACGCCCTGCTGGACCGGGGCGACGACATGGCCCCGCTGCGGCCCAATGCGCCCGTTGGCGTCGCGGCCGCGGCTTCGCCCCAGGGCGGCATCCGTCGTCAGTGAGGGGCATCGAGCCGCCTGGAGAGGCCCGGCCGGCTCTGTGAAGCGCTACGGCCAGGCGCTGCATCGCAGGCAGCGAGCGTTGCCAGCCCATCGCAGCGGCGACACCCGGGGGGCGGGTACCGCCCGCTCTCAGCCCCCGCTGCCCAAGTCCGCCAGCGAGTCGATGAAGCCGTCGGCATCCACCTCCCGCACCGGCCGGCCGTGGTTGTAGCCATAGGTGACCAGCACGACCGGGCAGCCCGCGGCGCGCGCCGCCTGCGCGTCGTTGCTGGAGTCGCCGATCATGAGCGTGCGCGAAGGCGCCGTGCCCAGCGCTTCGCAGGTCTTGAGCAAGGGCAGCGGATCGGGCTTCTTGCGCTCGAACGCATCGCCGCCAAACACCTGGTCGAAGAAGCCGTCCAGCCCCTTGGCCCGCAGCAGCGGCCGGGCGAAGTCGCCGGGTTTGTTGGTCAGGCACGCCAGCCGCAGGCCGGCGCCGCGCAGCGCTTGCAGGCCCCGCGCCACCCCCGGGTACACGGCCGAATGCTGGCCGTTGATCTGCAGGTAGTGGCGTTGGTAGGCGTCCCACGCGGCAGGGTAGAGCGTTTCTATTTTCATAGCATCAGGCGATGGATCCACGGGCGCCAGAACGTGTTTCAGCACTGAGCGCAGCAGATGTTCGGAGCCCTTGCCGACCATGGGCTCGATCCGCGCCGCCTCGATGGGTGGCAGTTGCATCTCGGCCAGCATGAGGCGGATCGCTTCGGCGAAGTCGCCCAGGGTGTCGACCATGGTGCCGTCGAGATCGACGATGGCGGCGTCAAAGGCTTCGAGGGAGAGAGGAACAGATCTGGAGGCCATGGGACGAGCTTGGAGACGGTGGACGCGGTGGATCGCGTGATTCGAGGAACAAAGGGGCTGCAGAGCACATGCTATGCCGAGGGCAGGCCACCCATAGGCTACAGCGATCCCCGGCAACGCATGGGAACGGGTTGCTTCCGGCGGATCACCCTCGTCAGCCGGCGTGGCCGAATCGTAGGTTGAAAAACGACTATGCATAGGCGAAATCCTTCTCACATGCTGCGAGGCAGTGCAGGATGTCCGGCATATGGTGGCGGCTTTCTTTCCTGCCCTGCCGACGCGGGGCGACTGCCATGTCCGTACCGTTGGAACCCACCTCCCTCCCGCCCGCATCGGTCACCGCCAGCGCTGTACGCGATGGGCTCAACCGTGGTGATGAAATGGCCTTGCTCGACGTGCGCGAGGCCGGCCAGTTCGGCGAAGGCCATCCCTTCTTTGCCGTTCCGGCGCCCTACAGCCGCCTGGAATGGGATGTGCCCCGCCTTGTGCCGCGCCGAGGCACGCGCATCGTGCTGCTGGACGGCGGGGATGGGGTGGCCGTGCGCGCGGCGCAGCGCCTGGCGGCTCTGGGCTACCAGCAGTTGCAGGTGCTGGAGGGTGGTGCTCCGTCCTGGGCCGCCGCGGGCTACACGCTCTTCAAGGGTGTGAACCTGCCGTCGAAGACTTTCGGAGAGCTGGTGGAACATGCCTTCGGCACACCGCATGTGAGTGCCGCGGAACTGCAGCGCAGGCAGCGGGCGGGCGAACCGCTGGTGTTGCTGGACGGCCGCACGCTGGAAGAGCACCGCAAGATGACCATCCCGGGCGCCATACCGGTGCCCAATGGGGAACTGGCGCGGCACTGGAGCGCATTGGCGCCCGACCCGGCGACGCCCATCGTCATCCACTGCGCAGGGCGCACGCGCAGCATCATCGGGGCGCAGGTCCTGCGCAGCATGGGCGTACCCAATCCCGTGCTGGCGTTGGAGAACGGCACGCAGGGCTGGGCGCTGTCCGGCCTGGCCCTCGAGCGGGGCAGCCCGCGCCGGACTCCGGCACCACGCCCGGTGCAGGCCGTGGACCAGGCTCGCGCGGCGCGCGTGGCCGCCGACGCAGGCGCGGCCCTGCTGACGGCGGCACAGGCGCAGGCCTGGATCGACGATCCGGAGCGCACCACCTATGTACTGGACGTGCGCACCGCCGAAGAGTACGCGGCCGGCAGCCTGAGGGGCGCCAGACACGCGCCGGGCGGCCAGCTGCTGCAGGCCACCGACCAGACCATCGCCGTGCGCCGCAGCCGCGTGCTGCTGCTGGACGACGACGGCGTGCGCGCGCCGGTGGTGGCGGCCTGGCTGGCGCGGCTGGGCTATGAAACCGCCACCGTGGAGGGCGGCATCCACGCGGTGCTCACCGTGACCGGCACGGAGTGGGCCCGCCCTCCCGTTGCGCCCCCGCAAGTGGGCCTACGGGAACTGCCCGGCTGGCTGTCCTCGCAGCAGGTGCCTGCACTGCTGCTGGATGTGCAGCCCTCGCTGGCCTACCGCCGCCAGCACGCCGAGGGTGCGCGCTGGTCGGTGCGACCCCGCGTGGCGGCCGCAGTGCGCAGCGCCGCATCGGGCACGCTCGCGCCGCTGCTCATCCTGGCCGGCGACGCTGCCAGCGCGGCGGCCGCCGCCAGTGAAATCGCCCCCGGGTCCGTGGCGAGCGTGCAATGGGCCCTGGCCGACGACTGGGCCGCGACCGGCTTGCCGGTGCAGAGCTCCCCCGACCTGCCGGCCGATGCCGACGCCATCGACTACCTGTTCTTCGTGCACGACCGCCATGACGGCAACCTGGACGCTGCGCGCCGCTACCTGGCCTGGGAGACGGGCCTCATCGCTCAGTGCGCCCCCGACGAACTGGCCGCCTTCCGCCTGCCGGCCACGCACCCACAAACCACCTGAGCCCGTGGCAGGCCGACATGCGCCCTGCGGCCGTGGCTGGCGCGCTGGCCGCATATCGATCATCGGAAACGTTTGTTGTCGCCCGTCGAGGCGGGGCAGAAGATCAGGGCCTGTTCTCGCATTTCTTTCCTCCGTTCCCTTTTCTCTTCGCTCCATGCAGTTCCACGCCATGCGCCACGCCCCTGTCCCCCTCCGTTGCTCCGCCGTGCCGCTGGCCGGCCTGGTGGCCGCGCTGCTGTCCCTGATGGCGGGCACCGCCCACGCCGACGCCACCCTCGACAAGATCAAGCAACGCGGCAAGGTCAGCATCGGCGTGCTGGTCAACGGGGGGCCTTTCGGCTCCATCGATCCTGCCAGCCAGCAACTGGTGGGCTGGAATCCCGAGCTGGCCCGGGCCGTGGCCAAGGGCCTGGGCGTGGAGGCCGACCTGGTGCAGGTGCAGACGGCCACCCGCGTGCAGTTCCTGCAGGCCGGCAAGGTCGATCTTCTGATCGCCTCGATGGAGCTGAACCCCGACCGCGCCGAGATCCTGGGCTACGCACCCACCCCCTTCTACCGCGTGGGCGGCACCGCCGCCGTGCGCAAGGACAGCGGCATTGCCAGGTGGGAAGACCTGCGCGGCAAGCCCGTCTGCGTCTCGCAAGGCAGCAGCTATGCCAAGCCCCTGACCAACGAACACGGCGCGACGGTGCAGGGCTTCAAGAGCTCGTCCGATTCGCTGCTGGCACTCAAGGGCGGCAACTGCGTGGCTGCCGTGCATGACAGCACGCTGATCCACCCGCTGCTGCGCACCAACGCCGAGTGGAGCCAATATGCAGCGCCCATCGCCACCGAGCTGTTGCCCGCGCCCTCGGTGGTTTGGACCCGCAAGGGCGAGGTGGACACCATCGCCGCCGTGGACAAGGTGGTGCAGGACTGGCACCGCACCGGCTGGCTGATCGCCACAGAAAAGCGTGTCGGTATCGAGCCGCCCAACCCGGTGCTGCCCGAGCTGCAGGCCAGGTTCAAGGCCGCCGCGCAGTGACCTGACGCCAACGACCTTCCTCTTTGCTCTCTTTCCGGCAGGCCCGCACGGGGCCGGCCGGACTCTTTCCGAACGGCTTCCACCGGATTTCGCATGACCCGCTTTCTCGCTCCCCTCACTGCTGCCCTGGCGCTGGCCTTGGGCGCATCGGCTGCCCACGCCGACGCCACACTCGACAAGATCAAGCAACGCGGAAAGCTCTCCGTGGGCATCGACGGTGCCAGCCCGCCGTTCGGCGTGCTCGACCCGGCCACGGGCAAGACCGGCGGCTACCAGACGCAGCTGGCCACCGACCTGGCCAGGCGCCTGGGCGTGGTGCTGGAAACCGTTCCCGTCACCGCCAGCACGCGCGTGCAGTTCCTGCAGAGCGGCAAGGTGGACCTGCTGATCGCCAACATCCAGTGGACGCAGGAGCGCAGCGAGATCCTCTCGTTCGCGCCCACGCCCTACGATCTGATCGGCGGCGGTGCCCTTGTCGACAAGGCCAGCGGCATCAAGCGCTGGGAAGACCTGCGCGGCAAGGTGGCCTGCGTGTCGCAGGGCAGCAACTTCGCCAAGCCGCTGGCCGACACCTACGGCGCCGTCGTCAAGGGGCTGCGAGGCATACCGGAATCGCTGCTGGCCCTGAAAGGCGGCACCTGCGCCGCCTCGGTGCACATCCAGCCGGCGCTGTACGAGAAGCTCACCGGCCCCAATGCCGCCGAGTGGAGAGACTTCGAACTGGGCACGCAGGACCAGCTGATTCCCTCGCCCACCGTGGTGTGGACGCGCCGGGGCGAGGCCGACACGCAGGCCTTCGTGGACAAGGCCGTCCAGGACTGGCACCGCTCCGGTTTCCTTTTGAAGACCGCCCGCCAGAACGGCGTGCCCGACGCGTGGATCGCCGAGCGCCACCAGCGCGCGCTCAAGGGGCAGTTCGATCGTGCGCCGTACGACTTCGCCGTGTACGCCGAGGCCCGGGCCACCGCCGCGGCTGCCACGGAGGGCAATAAGCCATGAGCCGGAGCCTGAACCTGCGCGGTGGCGCCTCGGCGCTGGCCACGCTGTGCCTGGCCGTATCCCTGCCGGCCCATGCGGATGCCACGCTCGACAGGATCCAGCAGCGCGGCAAGCTCATCGTCGGCGTGATCTTGTCCGGCCCGCCGTTCGGCACCATCGACCCCGTGACGCACAAGCACGTGGGCTACAACGTGCAGCTGTCGGAAGGTGTCGCGAAGGGGCTGGGTGTGGCGGTGGAGACCGTGCAGGTGCAGCCCTCCAACCGCGTGCAGTTCCTGCAGCAGGGCAAGGTGGATATCCTCATCGCCAACATGCAGTGGACGCAGGAGCGCAGCGAGATCCTCTCCTTCGTGCCCACGCCGTTCGAGGAAGTAGGCGGTGCCGCCATCGCCAGGAAGGGCTCCGGCATCAGGGGCTGGGACGACCTGCGCGGCAAGCCGGTGTGCGTCTCGCAGGGCAGCAACTTCACCAAGCCCCTGGCCGACCAGCACGGCGCACAGATCAAGGCCTTTCGCGGGCAGCCGGAGTCGCTGCTGGCGCTGCGCGGCGGCAACTGCACGGCTGCCGTGCATGTCAGCCCCACGCTGCGCGAGCTGGTGGCCGGAAACCCCGACTGGAAAGATTACGAGATCGTCTCGTCCAGCGATCTGATTCCTTCGCCCTCCGTCATCTGGCTGCGCAAGGGCGAGACCGACGCGCAGGCCGCCATCGACCGCATCGTGCAGGACTGGCATCGCACCGGCTGGCTCATCGAGGTAGAGAGGCAAAACGGCATGACGCCCACGCCCCTGCTGCACCAACTGCAAGACAAGTTCAGGAGGACGCCCGCATGAGTGCAGAGAGCCGCTTCTGTGCCGACCCGCTGCGCACGCGGGCGGCAGCCATCCTGCAGGCGGGGCACGGGCGCCCTGACATTCCGTTGCGGGCGCCGCTGCTGCGCGAGAGCCCAGAGGTGGTGGCCTGCGCCGGAGCGGCCGCATGAGCGCCGCCCTGCTAGAGGCACTGCGCACCGCGCTGGGGGCCAGACATGTGCTGACCGGCAGCGATGCCGTGGGCTACCTGACCGACCAGCACCGCCGCCTCACCGGCCGCGCGCTGGCCGTGCTGCGACCGGCCGACACGGCCCAGGTGGCCCAGGTGGTGCGCCTGTGCCGCCAGTACCGCACGCCCATCGTGCCGCAGGGCGGCAACACCGGGCTGATGGGCGCCGCCACACCGGATGGCAGCGGCGGTGCCGTCGTGCTCTCGCTGGCGCGGCTGAATCGGGTGCGCACCATCGATACCGACAACGACACGCTGACCGTGGAGGCCGGCGCCGTGTTGGCCGCCGTGCAGCAGGCTGCGCGCGAGGCGGGCCGCCTGTTCCCCTTGAGCCTGGGATCGCAAGGCAGCTGCACCATCGGCGGCAATCTGGCCACCAACGCCGGCGGCACGCAGGTGTTGCGCTACGGCAATGCACGCGAGCTGGTGCTGGGACTGGAGGTGGTCACGGCCGAGGGCGAAATCTGGCACGGCCTGCGGGGCCTGCGCAAGGACAACACCGGCTACGCCCTGCGCGACCTGTATGTGGGCAGCGAGGGCACGCTGGGCATCATCACGGCCGCTACGCTCAAGCTGTACCCGCTGCCGCAGGCGCAGCACACGGCGTTGCTGGCATTCGGGTGCATCCACGACGCGATTGCCTTCCTCGGCGTGGCGCGGGCGGGCTTCGGCGCCAGCCTGACGGCGTTCGAACTCATGTCCGACACGGTCCTGGGCCTGATCGCGCAGCATGTGCCCGAGCAGCCCTTACCGCTGGCGCTGGAGGCGCCCTGGTACGCGCTCATCGAACTGTCCGACAGCGAGAGCGAGCAGCATGCGCGCCAGCGCTTCGAGGCGGTGGTGGGGCAGGCGTTCGAGGACGGGCTGGTCGTGGACGCAGCCATCGCCGAAAGCCTGCAGCAGAGCGAAGCGCTTTGGCGGCTGCGCGACGAGGCCTTGGGCGAAGCGCAAAGGCGCGACGGCCGCAACATCAAGCATGACGTGTCGGTGCCCATCTCGCGCATTCCCGACTTTCTCTCCGCCACGGCGGCCGCGTTGCAGGCGCGCTTCCCAGGCGTGCGGCCCGTGGCGTTCGGCCACCTGGGCGACGGCAACCTGCACTACAACGTCTCGCATCGGCTCGCCGGCATGCCGGCCGACCTGTTCGCCCACGAAGACGCCATCCACGCCGTGGTGCATGACAGCGTGCACGCCCACGGAGGCTCCATCAGCGCGGAGCACGGCATCGGACAGACCAAGCGCGACGTACTGCCTCGCTACAAAAGCGCGGTCGAGCTGGACCTGATGCGTCGCCTGAAGGCCGCTTTCGACCCGCTTGGCCTGCTCAATCCCGGCAAGGTGCTGGCCCCTGCCACCCTGCTCCCGCACGAAGAAAGCGCTCACCCATGACCAAGACCTTTCCACTATCGCGGCGCGTGCAGCGCGTCAAGCTCTCGCCCAACGCTGCTGCCAGCGCCCGCGCCGCCGCATTGGCCGCGCAGGGGCGCGACGTGATCGCCCTCACCACCGGCGAGCCGGACTTCGACACGCCCGAGCCCATCAAGCAAGCCGCCATCGCGGCACTCGCACGCGGCGAGACCAAGTACACGCCAACGCCCGGTACGGTGGCGCTGCGCAATGCGATCCGGGCGAAGTACGCACGAGACAGCGCTCTGGACTACCCGATCAGCCAGATCATCGTGAGCAATGGCGGCAAGCAGGTGATCCACAACGCCTTCGCCGCCACGCTGGATGGGGGCAGCGAGGTGATCATTCCCGCGCCGTACTGGCCCTCCTTCCCCGACATGGTGTCGGTGAACGACGGCACGCCCGTCATCGTGCCCTGCGACATCGGCGCGGGCTTCAAGCTCACGCCGGCTGCGCTGGAGGCCGCCATCACGCCCAGGACGCGCTGGCTGGTGCTGAACACGCCAGGCAACCCCTCGGGCGCCCTGTACGACGCGGCGGAACTGGGCGCACTGGCCGCCGTGTTGCGCCGCCATCCGCAGGTGCTGGTGCTGCTGGACGAGCTCTACGAGCACATCTGGTTCACGCCCGAGGCTCCCGCGCACTGGCTGCACGTTGCGCCGGACTTGAAGGACCGTACGCTCCTGGTGGGCGGCGCCTCCAAGACCTATGCCATGACGGGCTGGCGGATCGGCTGGGGCGCCGGCCCCGCCGTCCTGGTGCAGGCCTTGGTGGTGATCCAGTCGCAGGCTTCGTCCGGCCCCAATTCGGTGGCGCAGGCGGCCGTGACGGCTGCGCTGGAGTCGCCCGACCAGTCCTTCGTGGCGCAAGCGCGCGCTGCCTACGCGCGCCGGGCTATGTTGGTCACCGACGCCGTCAACGCCGTGCCCGGACTGAGACTGCTGCCGCCCGGCGGTTCGTTCTTCGCCTTCGTCCACTGCGGCGCATTGATCGGGCATGTGCGGCCCGATGGGCTCGTGATCCGGTCGGATGCGGACCTGGTCGACTGGCTGCTCGACGCCGAAGGCGTGGCGGCAGTGGATGGGCCTTCCTACGGCCTGTCACCCTATTTCCGCATCTCCACGGCGGCCAGCGATGCGGTGCTGCGGGACGCCACCGCCCGTATCGGCCGCGCCGTGGCGGCGCTGCGCCCGCCGCAGGCGGCCGCCGCGCCGGCGCCCGAAGCCGAGGCCGCGGCATGAGCGACGCCAGCCTGCTCGCGCAGGGCGTGGCCGCCCTGAAGGGCTGGGGCCTGAACTACGCCTTCCTGCTCGACGCCGGCGAGCGGCAAGCCTTCGGACGCGGCCTGGTCGTGACGGTGCAGCTCGCGCTGCTGACCATTCCCTGCAGCCTGGCGGCCGGTGTGGCGCTGGCGGCATTCATGACCTCCGGCCGCGCGTGGCTGGCAGGCCCCGCGCGTGCCTTTGTGGAGGTGACGCGCAACACGCCCACGCTGGTGCAGCTGTACTGCGCTTTCCTGGTGCTCAACATGCTCATCACGCAGCAGCTGCGCGACTGGGGCACCGGCAACAACCCGCTCACGCCGTTCGTGTGGGTGGTGGTGGTCGTCTCGCTGCACAAGGGCGTGTTCCATGCCGAGGCGCTGCGCGCCGGCATCGAGGCCGTTCCCGCCACCACGCTGGAAGCCGCCCGGTCGCTGGGCTTCTCGCAGCGCCAGCTGCTGGCCCGCGTACAACTGCCGCTGGCCGTGCGCTTCGCTTTGCCGTCCCTGGTCAACAACCTGGTGGATCTGGTCAAGATGACGGCCGTGGCGTCCGCCATCGCGGTGGGCGACGTGACGTACGAGTCCATCATGATCTGGTCGCAACGCGACAACGTGCTGGAACTCCTGCTTCTGATCCTGCTCTGGTTCGGCCTTCTGACATGGCTCGTCAGCCGTGCGGGCCGCTGGCTGGAGTACCACTGGAGGATGCCCGGCTATGGCCAATGACGCGACCCTGCGCGGAGCAGCCCCTGCGTCCTCGCGGCCGACGGCGCTGCCGTCCGCCTTGCACAACCGCTGGTTGATCGCTGCCCTGGCCGCATTGGCGGTGGGGCTGGCATGGAACGCCACCGACACCACCCCCGCTGCCTTCACGCATCTGTGGCGCTGGCTCCCCGCGCTGCTGCGCGGCCTGTGGGTGAACGTCGAGATCAGCGTGCTGGCCGTGGCTCTCGGCACCGCCGTAGGGCTGGTCGTCGGCGCGCTGTCGCTGTCGCCCGTGCATGTGGTGCGCGTCGTCATGCGCTGCTACGTGCAGGTGTTCCGCAATGCGCCCATCCTGGTGCTCATCTACTTCACCACCTACGTGTTTCCATTCGAGGTGCGCATCGTGCATTGGAGCTTTCCCTTCCCCGACTGGGTGAAGGTGGTGCTGGGCCTGGCGCTGCCCACCAGCGCCAACGTGGCCGAGATCTTCCGCGGCGCGATCCAGTCCATCCCCAGCGCGCAATGGGAGGCCGCGCAGTCGCTGGCCTTCAGGCGCAGCCAGATCTTCCGGTGGGTGGTACTGCCGCAGTGCGTGCGCCGCATGCTGCCGCCCTGGATGAACCTCTACGCCAGCATCACCATGAGCACATCGCTTGCCTCGCTGGTGGGCGTGCACGACGTAGTGGACACGGCGCAGATCGCCAGCAACACCGTGGCCCGCACCGACTTCACCATCCTCGTCTATTTCACGCTGCTGGTGCTGTTCTTCGCCTACTGCTACCCGATTGCCCGCGCCACCCGCGCCCTGGAGCGACAACATGAAACGCGATGACATCTCCCTGGACGATCTGGCTGCGGCACCTGCGGCACCGCTCGTGCACCTCAAGGACGTGCACCTGTCCTTTGGCGACAACCAGGTGCTGAAGGGCATCGAGGTCGAGGTGCATCGCGGCAAGGCCGTATCCATCATCGGCCCGTCCGGCTCGGGCAAGTCCACCATCCTGCGCTGCATCACGGGGCTGCTGCGCCCGCAGAGCGGCGAGATCTCGGTGGGCCGCACGCGGGTGGACACGCTCAGGACAGAGGCCGAGCTCATCGCGCTGCGCAAGCGCGTGGGCTTCGTGTTCCAGCAATACAACCTGTTCCCGCACCTCACCGTGCTGGAGAACCTGGTGATCGCACCGACCCGTGTGGTGGGCCGAGACAAGGCCGCGGCCGAGCGCGAGGCGCGGGCACTGCTGGACCAGGTGCGCCTGGGCCACAAGGCCGGCGCCTACCCCGGTGAGCTGTCGGGCGGCCAGCAGCAGCGCGTGGCCATTGCGCGGGCGCTGGCGATGCGGCCCGAGTTGATCCTGTTCGACGAGGTCACGTCCGCGCTGGACCCGGAAACCGTGGGCGAGGTGCTGACCGTGATCCGCGATCTTGTCGAGGGCGGCATGACCTGCGTGCTGGTGACGCACGAGATGCGCTTTGCCGAGGAGGTGAGCGACCACGTGTACTTCACCGAAGCCGGCCGCATCGTCGAACACGGGCCCGCGCAGCGGATTTTCGGCAACCCGCGCAGCGAGCGCACGCGGGAGTTCCTCCAGCGTGCGCTGGGCGACGGCGCGCGTGCCCGCCCGCCGCAGCCGGCCGTGCCGCTGGCTTTCAACCAGCTGCGTTTCGCCCTCTGAGCCTTCGTTCCCCAGGAGTTTCTTCCCATGACCACTTCACCCTCCCCAGTGTCCACCCAGCGCCGCCAGGCCGTCGATGCCGCCCTGGACGACGTGCGCCGCCTCGTTGCGCACGGCGCACCCGACCGCGCCCAGTTGGCCGCCATCACCGCCCGGCTGGAAGCGCTGGCAGCCCACAAGGCCCTTTTCACCCGGGCCGACTTTCCGCCACCCGCCGAGACGGCCGGCGTGGGCGCCTCCACCCGATACCGGCTGAACCCCGATGACGGCGACGCGGGCCTGGCGCTGTATTTGAACTCCATCAACCCCGGCAAGACCACCGCGCCGCACGACCACACCACCTGGGCCGTGATCGTGGCCGTGGAGGGCCAGGAGGTGAACCGGCTCTACGAACGCACGGACGACCGCAGCGATCCGGCGCGCGCCCGCATCCACCTGGCGCGCGAAGTCACGGTGCAGCCCGGCACGTCCATCGCCTTCCTCGGGGACGACGTCCACAGCATCGCCGTCGTGGGCACCGAACCCACGCTGCACTTCCACCTGTATGGCCAGCCACTGGAGACGTTGAGCGGCCGCGTGGCCATCGACCCCGATACCGGTGAGGTGAAGAACTACAACGCCGCCTACTTCCGCCCCAGCGAGGCCGTGGCATGAGCCCGCATCAGCCCACCGCGTCGCGCCATGCCCCCGGCCTGGGTGCCGCCACCCGGCTGCTGCACGCCGGCACGCCGCCGCTGCAGGGCGGCTCCGGCCCTGTCAACGTGCCCGTGGTGCGCACCAGCACCGTGCGCTTCGAAGACAGCGCCGCCTATGCCGACCTGCACCACCGCCGCACGGCCGGCGAGCGGGTGGCGTCGTACGGCCGCCATGGGCTGGACACGCACCGCGCGCTGGAGGACGCCATCATGGCGCTGGAGGGTGGGCACCGCGCGTTCCTCACGCCCTCGGGCCTGTCGGCCATCGCCCTGGTGCTGGTGGCGCTGTTGTCGCCCGGCGACCACGCCCTGGTGGCCGACAGCGTGTACTCGCCCGTGCGGCGCGTGGACGCCACGCTGCTGCAGCGCCTGGGCATCACACTCGAATACTTCTCGCCAGGCCAGGACGACTTGGCCTCGCTGATCCGCCCCCAGACCAGGCTGCTGTACGTGGAATCGCCCAGTTCCCTGCTCTATGAAGTGCTGGACCTGCCCGCGCTCGCAGCCGTCGCGCGCCAGCACGGCATCGCTTTGGCGACCGACAACACCTGGAGCGGCGGGTGGTTCCACCAGCCTCTGGCGCTGGGGGCGAACCTGTCCATCCAGGCCGCCACCAAGTACATCGCAGGGCATTCCGACGTGATGCAGGGCATCGTCGTGACGGACGCGCCCGCGTTGTCGCAGAAGATCGCCACGGCCTACGAGGCGCTGGGTCTGACCATCGGCGCGGACGACGCCTACCTGGCGCTGCGCGGCCTGCGCACCCTGCCCGTGCGTCTGGCGCAGCACCAGCGCCACGCGACGCAGGTCGCACAGTGGCTGCAGCAACAGCCGCAGGTGTCGCGGGTGTTCTACCCCGCGCTGGCGTCCGACCCCGGCCATGCGCTCTGGAAGCGCGACTTCACCGGCGCCAACGGGCTGGTGTCGTTCGCCTTCGCGGATGGTGTGGACGCAGGCGGTGCAGAGACCTTCGTCGATGCTCTGCGGCACTTCGCCCTGGGCGCATCCTGGGGCGGCTATGAAAGCCTGGCGCTGGTCGCCCCACCTGAACGCCTGCGTGAGCACAGCGCATGGCAGGGCACGCAGCCCGTCGTGCGACTGCACGTCGGGCTGGAAGACCCGGCGGACCTGATTGCGGACCTGCACACCGGATTCGCGCGTGTGGCGGAGCGGGAGCGTCTGGCCGCATAGCGCGAATCCATGAAAAGCCGGCACGCGCATGTCCAGGCGGCCGGTGTTCGCCGTTTCCTTCGCTTCCCGCCGATGGCGTCGATGGCGACTCCAGACAGGAGGGCGCAAGGGGTGGCGTGACGGTACCGGTGCAGGGATATGTCAAACGGCGCGCCGCCAGTGCGCGCGCCCGCAACACGATCCCCCCGCACCCGGTCTACTGCTCCGCCTCCTCCAGCCAGCGCAGCACGCCGCCCAGGTAGGCACTGCGATGCGCTTCCCCCCGCCAGTCCTCGATGAGATGCGCGCGCGGTGCCAGCGCCGCCAGTTCGCGAGAGATCTCCAGAGGATGGTGCACGTCGTTGCCCGCCAGAATGAGCAGCGGTGTGGCGCTGCGGCGCACGACATCACGGGACACGCTGAAGACGAAGTCCTCGCCGCCGAAAAGGTTGCGTTCCAGTGCACCCAGGTAGGCGGGCGGCACGGTCGCCAATCGGTCCGCAGCGCTGTCCACCCAGGCCTGGAAGTTCTCCTTGCGCAGTAGCGCATTGCGCGGCGTCCACCCGATGGGCTGTTGCAGCACGGCCGAGGCCACCCGGTGCGGTGCCAACTCGGCCAAGCGCAGCGCGAAGGACGCGCCGATGCAAGCGCCCAGCACGTGAAAGCGCCCTATGCCCAGGGCGTCCATCACGCCCAGGTGGTCGGCCGCGAACGTATCCCAGCCGTCGTGCGGGCCTACGGGCGCGCGCGACTGGCCGGCATTGCGCTGGTCCACGGCGACCACGCGGCGCGCGCGGGCCAGCTCCACCGTCGGGTCGGGCCAGTCGCGCGCCCGGCCGTCGTGCGTGTGCCGCCACAGGCCGATGCGCGAGCGCAGGCCGCCGGGTGCCAGCAGCAGCACCGGCAGCCGCGGCACGGCGTCAGGGCCGGGCCCATAGGTTTCGTAGTAGATCTGCGCGCCAAGGGATACGGTAGGCATCTCGACTACTCCACACGCGCGCCGATGTTCTGCAGCAGTGGCGGGAAGGCGGCTACGTCGCGCGCCAGTTGCTGCGCGAACGCCTGCGGCGTGCCACCCACGGGCTCGAAGCCCTGCCGTGCCAGCTGCGCGCGAAAGCCCTGGTCGGCCAGCGCAGCGGTGACCGCGCCATGCACGCGCTCCACCACGGCATGCGGCGTTCCAGCCGGGGCCAGCAGCCCGAACCAGCCGCTGTCCAGCGCGATGGAGATGCCCGCTTCGGCCAGCGTGGGGACCTCGGGTGCCAGGCTGCTGCGCCGCTCCTGCACCACGGCCAGAGCGCGCAAGCGGCCTGCCTGGAGGTGCGCATGGGCAGCAGGCAGCGCGACGATGGCGGCGTCTGTCTCGCCGCCCAGCAGCCCCACCAGCGCCGGGCCGGCGCCCTTGTACGGAATGTGCCGCCAGTCACCCCCTTGCGCGCGGTGCAGCTTGACCAGCGCGAGGTGATTGCCGTTTCCGAATCCCGGCGTACCCACGGTGATGCCTGCGCTGCTGCGCGCCTGTGCGGTCAAGGCTGCCATGGAGCCGTATGGAGCGTCGTTGCGTACCACCACCACGGCGGGCGAGCTGGCGACGATGCTCACCGGCGCAAAACTGCGCTGCGGGTCGTAGCGCACGCGGCCCTCGAAGAGGGTGACGTTGGCCACCAGCGCGTTGCTGGTCAGCAGCAGGGTGTGGCCGTCGGGCCGCTCGCCGGCGACCAGTTCATGCGCCAGGTTGCCGCCCGCGCCGGCGCGGTTCTCCACCACGAAGTGGGTGCCCAAGCGTTGGCCCAACTCGGTAGCCAGGCTGCGTCCCAGCACATCCATGGCGCCGCCGGGCGCCAGCGGAAGCACCAGGCGCACGGGGCGTGCATCCGGCGCTGGGCCGATCACAGCGCGCGCAGCCGGACTGCCGGCCAGCGCGGCCAGGGCCAGGCCCGTGCGCAGCGCCTTGCGGCGCGACGCGCCCGCCGGGTGCAGTGCCAAAGGCATCGTTTTCACGCCGCTCATGCGGCAGCGCCGGCGGCAGCGGGCAGCAAGCGGATGCCGGTAGTGCCTTCGCGCTCCAGCTGGGCCACCAGGCCCAGCTCCCAATCCAGGTATGCATGGAAGCCGGCGTTGCGCAGGCGCACATCGCGGTGGGCATATGGGCTGTACCAGTGGTCGTCGTCGCCGGTGAGCACGCCGGCATCGCCCGTTTCCACCGGCAGGCCGGCGGCGGCCCAGGCCTCGGTGCCGCCGGCGATGGCGCGCACGTCGCGGCCGGTACGGGCGGCCAGCTCGGGCGCCACCGTGCGGGTCAGCAGGCCGTCCGGCGAGGTGAGCAGCACCACCTGGCCGTCAGGCAGATCGGCCACGAAGGCCGCGAGACGGTCGGGCACGGCAAAGCGCGCGCCGGCGATGTGCTGGCGTTCGAAGGCGGCGCGCCGGTCCACGTCGAAGACGGCGGCACGGCCCTGCTCCAGCAATGCCTGGGCCTGCTGCGGCGACACCAGCGGCGCATGGGCGTGGGAGGCCAGCACACGCACCGGCTCGGGCCCGGTGGCCAGCGTAGGCAGCGTGGGCGGGGCGTACAGGAAGACCTCGTAGCCGCCCAGCTGCGCGAGCCAGGCGCCGGTGGTCAGGGCGCGCACGCCGTCCCAGTCGGCCAGCACGATGCGGGCACCCCTGGCGGCCGCGTATTCGTCGGTGGCCTGCACCAGCTGGCCGCCGGGCGCCCAGCGCCAGCCTTCCAGGTGGCCGGCCTCGTATTCCTCGCGGGTACGCACGTCGAAGCGGTACAGCGTGCGCTCCTGTGCCTCGGATTCGAAGCGCGTCAGCTCCGCGCCATCTATGCGCTGCACGCCGGCACGCTTGGCCACGGCGGCGGCGCGCTCCCGCGCGGCGGCCAGCGTGGCGGGCGCTGGCTCCGGCAGCGCCGTGCGCCGGCCGTGGGACAGTGTGCGGCCGGTCAGCAGCCAGTCCATCGTGCCGTTGCGCAGGGAGGCCACGCGGTTGGGGATGCCCGCATCGATCAGCGTCTGCGCCCCCACGATGCTGCGCGTGCGGCCGGCGCAGTTCACCACGACCAAGGTCTCGGGGTCGGGTGCGATCTCGCCGATGCGGTAGACCAGTTCGGCCCCCGGCAGGCTGTGCGCGAAGGGCAGGCTGAACGCGGCGAATTCTTCGGGCGTACGGCTGTCCACCACCACGATGTTGTCACCGCGCTCCACCCGCGCCTGCAGGTCGTCGGACGTGATCCAGGGTGTGTTTTTCTCGTGCTCGATGACCTCGCCGAAAGCCTTGCTCGGCACGTTGGTGCCTTCGAATATCTCCAGCCCGGCGGCAGCCCAGCCCTGGGTTCCGCCGGCCAGCACCGACACATTGCGCCAGCCCAGGCGCACCAGCTTGGCTGCGGCCTCGTGTGCCAGGCTTTCGTCCGCGTCCACCAGGACGACGCGCGTGCCGCGGCGCGGCACCAGCCGGTCGATGAGCAGTTCCAGCCGCCACAGCGGGGCCGATGCCGCGAACAGGATGTGACGGTGTGCGAAGACCCCGGTCTCGCGCACGTCCAGCACGGCGATCTCTTCGCCGTCGTGCAGCGCGGCCTTCAGGTCGCTTGGCTGGATCAGCGGGTGCGCGATGAACCTCGGCGGCGGGAAGGTCCGGTAGGTGCCGCCGGTCTTCGCCTCGAACACCACCCGCTCGGACAGATGGTCCAAACCCCGTCCGTAGAAGTGCAGGTGCAGGCCGGGCTCGTCGCCGACCAGTTCGATCGTGTGCACGTCAGTGGGAGAGAGGACGACCGAGACGCCAGCTACGACATCGACGGTGCGCTCCGCGTTCAGTGCATCACGCTCAGCGTCTGCGGTTTTGTCGCGCCGGTAGAACACGTTGCGCTCGTTGCCCGAGACGCCCGCGATCATGGCCCAGGTGGTGTGGTCATGGGGTGGCTGGGTCTTGCCGGGCAGGCCGGCCGACAGGTAGAGCGCGTAGCGTCCTCCCGGTTCTTCGCTCAAGCGATAGACCTGCGCCGGATTGCCGGGCGACACGGGGAAGTGCGCGTGAGGGAACAGCTCGCGCTGCAGGCCCAGTTGCTCAAGCGCCGCGGCCACGGCGCGGAGCTGATCGGCCGTGGGGCTCTCCGCGTCCGGCGCCAGGCGGCGGGCGGTCGCGATGAAGCTGGCCACGGCGGCACTGCGGCGGCTGGCGATGTCGCTTCCATTGAAGTCGAGGGAGATATGGGCTTGGGTCATGGGGTTGATCTCGGAGCAGGAAAAGCGACCACCGTATGCAAATGCATCCCACCTGCCAACGAACGAAACCGCGTATGGATATGCACTACCGCATGAGCATCGATACATGGCTGCGAGCGCCTCGATGGCGGGAGCCGCTCTGCTCATTGCTTCTATCGATATCCATAAACCTTCGTTCCGAAAGCAGGGCGCGATTTCTAAGCTCGGGTCTTCTTCTCACCGTCATCGCAATCCACTACCGGTGGCTGCCCCGACCCACGCCATGCCTTCTTCTTCCCCTTCTCGCATCACTCCCCTGCTCACCGCGGCCACCGCAGCGCTTGCGCTGGTCACACTGGCGGGGCTTGCCTGCCACGCTGCCGGCGCGCACGCGGCCCCTGACACGGCGGCGGGGTTCCCGTCCAAGCCAGTACGCATCGTCGTGCCGGTGGCACCCGGCGGCAGCGCGGACAAACTCACGCGCACGCTGGCCGACAAGCTTGGAACGCTCTGGGGCCAAAGCGTGATCGTGGAGAACGTTGCCGGTGCCAGCGGGACCATCGGCGCGGGGCGCGTGGCCAAGGCCGCGCCCGACGGCTACACGCTGTTGCAGCAGGGGGAGGGCATCACGCTCAACGGCATCCTCTTTCGCGATCTCCCCTACGACACACAGAAGAGCTTCGTGCCCGTCATCAAGGCGGTCGTGAATCCGCAGATCCTGGTGGTGCATCCGGGCACCGGAATCACCAGCCTGGCCGACTACGTGTCGCGTGCGAAGACTCAGCCGGAAAGCATCAGCCTGGGCCTGCCCGGCAATGGCGGCATCGCCCACGTGGCGCACGAGATCCTCACGCAGGCCACGGGAGCGAAGGTCAATTACATCCCTTACCCCGGTGGTGGGCCCGCCACGCTGGATGTGCTGGCGGGCCATACGAACGCCACCCTCATCACACTGGCGGCGGTGACCGACTACGTGCGTGCCGGCAAGCTGCGCGCGCTCGCGGTCACCACCCCCTACCGCTCGCCCGCCCTGCCCGACGTGCCGACCGTGGCCGAGGCGGGCGGTCCGGCCGGCTTCTCCGTGGAAAGCTGGCAGGGCTATTTCGCTCCAGCCGGCACACCGCCGGCCATCGTTGCCAAGATCAACCGAGACATCGCGACCGTGCTGCAGGCGCCTGACATCCGCGCGCAGTTGGAGGCCCAAGGCTTCAAAGTGGCGGGGGGTTCGCCGGCCGACCTGGCGGACAGTCTTCGGGCGGAGCAACCCCGCTATGCACAGGCCATCAAAACAGCCGGCCTGGCATTGCGATGAATTGACTTGCCCGTTCAGTGCGCTGGTCCGCGGGGCGTGGCCCGGGCCGTTCGCCCCACCGCTCAGCCGGCGGGCGCCGGCCTAATGGAGGGTGGCTGGCACCACCAGCGCCGTCGCAATCGAGCGCGGGGCTGGGTCGGCGGTGCGGGCCTGGGAACTGGTTGCCGGCGTGGTCGTCGTGGCCCCGCGTCAGGCGCGGCCCGCAAGCAGGTTGCGAGATGGCATCGCGACTGCGTGCGACGCACTGGGGAGTCTGAACACCTCGACGGCGTCGACCAGCGCTCTGGCCTGGTGGCTCAGGCTTCCAGCGGCGGCGGCCATCTCTTCCACCAACGCGGCGTTCTGCTGGGTGACCTGATCCATCTGGGTCACCGCCTCGCCGACTTGGGTCACTCCCTGGCTCTGCTCGGTGCTTGCCGCGCTGATCTCTCCCATGATGTCGGTCACGCTCCTGATCGCGGCGACCACCTGAACCATCGTCATCCCGGCCTTGCCCACCAATGCCGATCCTTGCTCCACCCGCTGCGCGCTGGCGTTGATCAGTTCCTTGATCTCTTTGGCGGCGGTAGCGCTGCGCTGGGCCAGCGTGCGGACCTCGGTGGCCACGACTGCGAACCCGCGTCCCTGCTCGCCCGCGCGGGCTGCCTCCACTGCCGCGTTCAGCGCCAGGATGTTGGTTTGGAACGCAATGCCGTCGATGACGCCGATGATGTCGGCGATCTTCTGGCTGCTGTCGTTGATGCCCTGCATGGTCTCCACCACCTCCGACACCACCTTGCCCCCCTCGCCGGCGACGGTCGCGGCCTCCTGGGCGAGCTGGTTGGCCTTCTGGGCGTGTTCGGCGTTCTGCTTCACGGTGGAGCTGAGTTCTTCCATCGACGCTGCGGTCTGCTGAAGCGCGCTGGCCTGCTCCTCCGTGCGACTGGAGAGATCGGTGTTGCCTGCCGCAATCTGCGAGCTGGCCGACGAAACGCCCTGGGCGTTCCCGCGCACGCCGGCAACGACGTCGGCCAGGTTGTCCCGCATCGAGGCCAGCCCTGCCATCAGCCGCGCGATTTCATCGCGTCCGCTGACGGCGATCTCGGGGGTGAGATCGCCGCGCGCCACGGTGGCCGCAACGTCCACGGCGCTGTTCAATGAGCGGGAGATCTGCCGAATCATCGTGCCACCAATGAGGGCCGCGAGCAGTACGGCGGAGACGACCGACAGGATGGTGATCGTCTGGATCTTGCGGTAGCTGGCCGCGGCGGTGTCGTACTCGGCCTTGGCCTGGGTCAGCTGTATGCCCATGAGCTGGCCCAATACATCCTGCAGCGGATCCATGGCCGGATACATGTCTTTCGCCGCGAAGGCGGCGATGCCTGCCTGATCGTTCGCCCGGATAAGCCCCAGCAGGGTATCGGTAGCCGCGTCAGCCTTGGTGCGCAGAGGTTTGAACTGCTCGACCAGCCGCATCTCTTCAGGCAGCAGCCTGGTTTGCAAATACGTGCCCCATTGCGCGTCGATGTCCTTGCGCGCCTCCTGGATCGAACGAACGCCTTGCTCGGCGGTCATCGCGCCATCCCGCACCTTGTGGGCGGTATCGACGATGTTCACCGCGTACCGGTCCGCGACGATCTTGATCTCGTTGAGGGGCACGACCCGGTCGTCATACACCGTCTTGAGCCCTTCGTTGGCCCGGCTCAGTCCCGAAAGGCCGATCACCCCCACGATGGCCACGATCGCGCACAGAGTGGCTAGCAGCGCCATCAGGCGTGCGGAAATACTGAACCGATTCATCCATCCCTTCCCGGCTGCCTTGAGGCGGCAAAAGGCACGAATTGTCGTCACTTCCGCGATGAGGAACGACTCGGCGAATTCCACCAGGCGGGAGGTGCCGGTGGGATGGGGTCCGCGGTGGTGCATAAGGCCGCGAGAGGCGGCGCCAGCCGCTCTCCCACGGTCGCGGGGGGGCGGACCCGCTGCGTCCTTGCGAGTCGTAGGTGCCGGGCGGAATGGATCGCGTGGAAGATCAATGCAATCATGCGCGGTATGCCATGCTCCATGAAACAACGCCTGCCGTGAAAAAGCTCTCCACTCTTGTCGTATCGCTGATGGCCCTGGCGGGCGCCGAGGCGGCAGACATCTCGATCGGCATCGAAAACTTGCCCGCAGCGCCCAGCCGCGTCTTCGTTGCCGTCTACCCGAGTGCGGAGGCGATGAAAGCCAATACGCCTTCGCGCACCGAGATCGCGGCCGCGCAGGGGGATCCGACGGTGGTCTCGTTCAAGGACCTGCCCGCCGGCACGTATGCCTTCGTCGCGTTCGCCGACGAAAATTCCAACGGAAAGCTCGACACCAACATCGTCGGCATGCCGACGGAGCGCTATGGGTTTTCCAACAACGTGATGGGTCTGTTCGGGCCGCCCGACTTCCCTGCGGCGGCGGTGCAGATGGCGGATCGGAACAAGGCCATCGGCATCAAGCTGCGCTGACGGTGCTTTCCCGTCCCCTCGTGCGGCGGGGGAGGGGCGGGCGGATCGTCGGCAGGCACGCCGCGGAGCCCGACCATGCCGGCAGCGCGCGGGTCCCGGGGCCGCATGCCCTCAGGTGCTGCTGCGCACCACGATGTCGAAGCCCACGTCCACCACCCGCTGTGCGACGGGCCGGCCCTCGGCGCGCGCCATCATCAGCTCGGCCGCCAGCTCGCCGATGCGGGTGCCGTCCAGCCGCACGGTGGTGAGCGCGGGCTGCGCGTCCTGGGCGAAGCTCTGGTCGCCCATGCCGATGATGGCCAACTGGCCGGGCACGGCGATGCCCTGATGCTGCGCTTCGATCGATGCGCCCAGGGCCAGGCTGTCGGAGCTGCAGAACACGCCGGAGAGGCCGGGCGCCGTGCGCACCAGGTGGGCCAGCCCCTTGCGGCCCGCGCCCAGGGTGCTGGGCGCGGAGGTGAAAAAGCATTGGGCAGACGTCGCGCCCAGCGCCTTGGAGCGGGTGATGAAGGCCTCGGCCCGGGCGCGCGCGCGGGCGTCGTCGCCGGTGATGATGGCCACGCGGCGATGGCCCTGGTCGTGCAGGAATTGCGCCACCCGCTCGCCCAGCGCGACGTGCGAGAAGCCGACCAGCATGTCCACAGGGTCGTCGGTGAAGTCCCATGTCTCCACCACCGGAATGTGCGATGCCAGCAGGGCGCTGCGCGCGCCGGGCGACGACACCATTCCCACCAGCACGATGCCGTCGGGGCGGCGCTGGATGACGGCCTTGATCCACGCTTCTTCCTGCGCCGCGTCATAGCCTGCCTGGCCGATCATCAGTTGATAGCCGTGGCGGTTGAGCGACGCGGCCAGCGAATCCACCAGTTCCTGGAACACCGGGCCGACCAGCGTGGGCAGCAGCGCTGCCACCATCCGGGCCCGCGCCCGTCGCAGGCCGCTGGCCATGGCGTTGGGCACATAGCCCAGCTCGTCCACGGCCGCGCGCACCCGCGCGGCCGTGGCAGGCGTCACCTTGTCCGGCGTGTTGAGTGCCCGGGAGACGGTCATGGCCGACACGCCGGCCAGGGCGGCGACGTCCTGCACGGTGGCGGGCTTGCTGATGGGTTTCATGACGGGCGCTGCGGTCAGGGCAGGGGCCGGGGACGGTAACGGTGAAAGAAGCAGGAGAGGAGTGGGAGAAGGCGTTGCCAGCAGTGGACGTTCTGCGTCCAAAGCGCCGCCACCGGGTCGCGCCATTGTAAGAAGGGCCACCGCATGCCATTCGCCCCGGGCCTGGGCAGTCACGACGCGGCGGTTAATGCGGGTAACTACCCATGATCGGTCAAATGTTCACGTTAACAATAGCGTTTTGCTAGATTGTTATCGTTATCTTTGCGCGGTTTGCTCGGCGGCCGTGCCTTCCATCACCAAGGAGACCTGCATGAACACCCTCAAAGCCGTCCAAAGCGCCGTGTGCGCGGGACTGGCCACCCTGTGCCTGGCGACATCCGCCTGGGCCTGGCCCGACAAGTCCGTCGCGATCATCGTTCCGTTCCCGGCGGGCGGTTCCACCGACACCATCGCCCGCGCCGTGGGCAACCACTTGGGCGAGCAGTTCAAACAGCCGTTCGTGGTGGACAACAAGGCGGGCGCCACGGGCAGCATCGGCGCCGCGCAGGTGGCACGCGCGCCGGGCGATGGCTACACGCTGCTGGTCTCGTCGCTGGCCCCGTTCGTGGTGGCGCCGCACCTCATCAAGGGCCTGCCATACGACCCGCTCAAGGACTTCACCTATCTCACAATCGCCGTGCAAACGCCCAACGTGCTGGTGGTCAGCCCGCCCCTGGCGGCCAAGGTGAACAGCGTGCAGGACGCCATCGCCCTGCTCAAGGCCAAGCCCGGCACCGTCAGCTTCGCGACTTCCGGCGCGGGCTCGTCGGACCACCTGACGGCCGAACTCTTCTGGCAGAAGACGGGCACCAAGGGCCTGCACATTCCCTACAAGGGCGGCGCCCCGGCCGTGACCGACCTGCTGGGCGGCCAGGTGGACATGTCGTTCCAGAACGTGAACACCGTCATCGCGCACATCCGCTCGGGCAAGCTCAAGGCCATCGCTGTGACGGGCGACAAGCGCTCGCCCGTGCTGCCCGACGTGCCCACGATGGCCGAGGCCGGCGTGCAGGGCGTCGACGTCTATGCGTGGCAGGGCATCGCGGCGCCCAAGAATCTACCGGCCGACGTGCGGGCCCAATTGCATGCGGGCATCATCAAGGCATTGAAGGACCCGGCCCTGACCAAGCAGTTCACCGACGCGGGGCTGGAGATCGTCGGCAACACACCCGAGCAGTTCACGCAGTTCCAGGCCAAGGAATTCGCCCGGTGGAAGCAGGTGATCGACACCGGCGGCATCACGGCCAACTGATCGACCCGCGTTTCCCACCGCCCTCTTTTTTTTCTTCGGCATCGTCCGGCTGCACCATGACGTCCCCGCACTCCCTTTCCTCTTCATCCGCCACACCCGTCGTCGCCCAAATGCGCGTCATCCCCGTCGCGGGGCACGACAGCATGCTGCTCAACCTCAGCGGCGCGCACGCCCCGTTCTTCACGCGCAACCTGCTGGTGCTCACCGACAGCGCCGGGCGCGTGGGCGTGGGCGAGGTTCCGGGCGGCGAGAAGATCCGCCAGACGCTGGAAGACGCGCGGCCGCTCATCGTCGGCCAACCCATCGGCGGCTACAACGCGGTGCTGAACGCCATGCGCCAGGCCTTCGAAGGCCGCGACAGCGGCGGGCGCGGCCTGCAGACGTTCGACCTGCGCACGGCGATCCACGCGGTCACCGCCGCGGAGTCGGCCCTGCTCGATCTGCTGGGCCAGCACCTGGGCGTGCCCGTGGCCGCCCTGCTGGGCGAGGGCGTGCAGCGCACGTCGGTGCAGATGCTGGGTTATCTGTTCTACGTGGGCGACCGCGAGCTGACCGATCTGCCCTACCAGTCGGACGCAGGCGCCGCCAGCGACTGGCAGCGCCTGCGGCACGAGAAAGCCATGACGCCCGAGGCCATCGTGCGGCTGGCGGAAGCCGCGCACGAGCGCTACGGCTTCGAGGACTTCAAGCTCAAGGGCGGCGTGCTGCGCGGCGAGGACGAGGTGGAGGCCGTGCGCGCGCTGCACGAGCGCTTCCCGCAGGCCCGCGTCACGCTCGACCCGAACGGCGGCTGGCTGCTCAAGGACGCGGTGCGGCTGATGCGCGACCTGCACGGCGTGGTGGCCTATGCCGAAGACCCTTGCGGCGCCGAAGAGAGCTTCTCGGGCCGCGAGGTGATGGCGGAATTTCGCCGCGCCACAGGCCTGCCCACGGCCACCAACATGGTCGCCACCGACTGGCGCCAGATGGCGCATTCGCTGTCGCTGCAGTCGGTCGACATTCCCCTGGCCGACCCCCACTTCTGGACCATGGCCGGCTCGGTGCGCGTGGCGCAGCTCTGCCAGGCCTTCGGGCTGACCTGGGGCTCGCATTCCAACAACCATTTCGACGTGTCCCTGGCCATGTTCACGCACGTGGGCGCCGCCGCGCCGGGCCGCGTCACCGCCATCGACACGCACTGGATCTGGCAGGACGGCCAGTACCTCACCAGGAACCCGCTGCAGATCCGGGGCGGCCATGTCGAGCTGCCGCAGCGGGGGGGCCTCGGCATCGAGCTGGACATGGATGCGGTCGAGCGCGCGCACCAGCTCTACCTACAGCACGGCCTGGGCGCGCGCGACGATGCGCAGGGCATGCAGTACCTCATCCCCGGGTGGAAGTTCGACAACAAGCGGCCCTGCATGGTGCGGTGATGGGGCGCGGGCGGGGGGCTGTCCCGAGCGGCAGGGCGTGCGCCGTCGCCGCACGGCGGCCGGCACGGTGTGTCTGATCCGTCCGACAGCGGCGTGCAGGGAGCGCGCCTACGCTGGCGGCGACTTCACCACTCCCAAGGAATACGCCATGCGTCTGCTGTCCCTGTCCCATTGCCTTTCCGCCGTCCTGCTCGCCACCGCCGGCGCAGCCTATGCCGCACCGGGCGACGGCACCCGTACCAACACCTACCAGCAGGACCGCGCCGCCTGCGCCCAGATCAGCTCGGCCGAAAGCAAGGCCGCCTGCATCCACGAAGCCGGCGCCGCCCAGCAGGCCGCACGCAACGGCCAACTGGCCAGTGCCGAGCCGGGCAATTACGACAACAACGCGCTGCAGCGCTGCGCGTCGTTCACCGACGCGGCCGACAAGGCAGCCTGCGTGGACCGCGTGCGGGGCGGCAACACCCAGGGCTCGGTCAGTGGCGGTGGGGTGCTGCGCGAGACCGTCACCACGGTGCCCGCCTCGCCCCGCTGACCCTCAGAGGCGCCAGCGCCCGGACTTCTGCGCCCGCTCCCTGGGCGCCGCGCGCTGGCTCGAGGGCCCCTCCATCGTCTGGGCAAAGGATCCCCAGGGCTCCCTGCCGGCGCTGGGCCGGCGGCACCGCATGCTCCCCTCGATCGCTCTTCTCCCGTTCGCGGAGCGCCGCGCCGGCCCCTGTGCGGCAGCTCAGTTCACCCATGGCGACAAGACCGCCCGTCGTAGGCCCGGTTGACGGCTGACCTCGCCCGTGCAGGCTGTCCGACAGACCCAGCGAGCCAGGCTGCCTATCGTCTGCGCTCGTATCGTCTTCAACCAAGGGAGTACCGGACATGCGTTTCAACCAGATCATTCGCGCCGTGCCAGCCATCGCCCTGATGGCCGCCGCGGGCTTCACCCACGCCGCTCCCGCACGCGGTGATGCAGGAAGCACCTACCAGGAAGACCGCGCCGCCTGTGCGCAGCTCTCCGCGTCGGACAGCCGCTCCGCCTGTCTGCAGGAGGCAGCCGCTGCGCGGCAGGCGATGCGCTCCGGCCAGTTGGCACCGTCCGCCGACATGGACTACCAACGCAATGCCGAGCAGCGCTGCACGGTGTTCCGCGAGCCGATGGACCGCGACGCCTGCATCGCCCGCGTGAAGAACGGCCCGGTGTCCGGTTCGGTGGGCGGTGGCGGCGTGCTGCTGGAAGCGCAGACCCAGGTTCCGGCGGGCACCCCTGGCACCGTGCCCATGCCTATGCGCGACGGCATGGACAAGCCCATGCCGCCCCACCCCGATCACAAGGACAAGAAGAAAAAGGACAAGAAGAAGAAAGACAAAAAGAAGAAGGACAAGGACGGCGGGAAGGGCCCCCACAAGCACGGCCCCAAGCACGGCCCTGACGGCAAGCCCGAGCCGCGCCCCATGCCCGAGGGCGGCGCCCAGCCCATGCCGCCCCAGCCGCGTCCGGCGTCCTGATCGGACGGTCGATCTCGGCCGGTGGGGCCGTTCAGGCCAGTGCGGCGCGCATCGTGTCGATGACGGCCCGGTAATCGGGCTTGCCGAAGATGGCGCTGCCCGCCACGAAGGTGTCGGCGCCGGCATCGGCCACCTGGCGGATGTTGGTTTCCTTGATGCCGCCGTCGACTTCCAGCCGGATGTCCTTGCCGCAGGCGTCGATGCGGCGGCGCACGGCCTCGGTCTTGCGCAGGGCGGAGTCGATGAAGCTCTGCCCGCCGAAGCCGGGGTTGACGCTCATCAGCAGGATCAGGTCGAGGTCGTCGATCACCCAGTCGAGCACGTCCAGCGGCTCGGCGGGGTTGAACACCAGGCCGGCCTTCACGCCCTTGGAGCGGATCGCCTGGATGCTGCGGTGCACGTGGCCGGAAGCGTCGGGGTGGAAGCTGATGTAGTCGGCGCCCGCTTCGGCGAAGGCCGCCGCCAGCGCGTCCACCGGCTGCACCATCAGGTGCACGTCGATGGGCACGGCGACGCCCTCGGGCGTCTTGGCGTGGGGCTTCAACGCCTGGCAGATCATCGGGCCGAAGGTCAGGTTCGGGACGTAGTGGTTGTCCATCACGTCGAAGTGGATCCAGTCGGCGCCGGCGGCGATGACGTTCTTCACTTCGTCGCCCAGGCGGGCGAAGTCTGCGGACAGGATGGAGGGGGCGATGCGGTAAGGACGGCTCATGCCGCGATTGTCGCAGTTGGCCGGGCGGCCGGCTGACTGCCCGGCCGCGCGCCGGCCTTCGCCCGCGCAGCCATCCCGCCGCCCGGGGCCGCTCCCTCTCGGTACTTACCCTTTACCATTGCCACCATGCCGAAGTACCAGTTCCACGCCGAAGTCGAGCCCGAATATCTGCCCGACCAGTCTTCGCCCGCCGAGGGCGTGTACAGCTTCGCCTACACCATCACCGTCACCAACACGGGCGAGGTGCCCGCGCAGCTCATCTCGCGCCACTGGATCATCAGCGACGCGCGCGGCCACACCGAGGAGGTCAAGGGCCTGGGCGTGGTGGGCCAGCAGCCGCTGCTCAAGCCCGGCGAGGCCTTCCAGTACACCAGCGGCTGCCGCCTCCGCACGGCCAGCGGCAGCATGCACGGCAGCTATTTCTGCGTGGCCGAGGACGGCGAGTCGTTCAGCTGCCCCATCGCCCTTTTCGTGCTCGAGGCGGTGGGAGACGGCTCCGCTGGCCAGCCGCTGACCCACCGGGTGCTGCATTGAGGCGTCCCGCCGACCCGGGGCCGCTGCTCGCGGCGCTGGACCCCACCGCGCCGCTGGCCCACCGGCACCTGGTGCTGATCGCGCTGCTCGACTGGGTGCGCGGCGACCGCCGATCGGTGGAGGCCGCCGTCAGCCGGCTGCAGACCCTGGTGGAACGGGTCGAGGCCGACCCCTCGCTGCAGGAGCGCGTGCAGGCCTGGTGGACGGCGCTGATCCACACGGTGGACATCACCACCTTGCTGGCCGACTTCGGCTTCGCGCCGCGCACCGCGCTCATCAGCGAGATCGGCGAGCGGCTGCGCTACAAGCTGCTGCCCGCCAGCCCGGAGACCATCGACGCGTCCGAGCTGTTCATGCTCGCGCTGGCCAGCGATTTCGATGCCCGCTGGCTGGCGGCGCTGGATGAACCCCTGCTCGAGCGCCTGCTGGCCGTGCTCTCGCCCTCGGAGGGGCCGGGCGCCACGCGCTGGCAGCGCTCGCTGCTCGACGCCATCACCTACTGCGCGGGGCAGATCCTCTCCACCGGCTTCGCGCCCGAGTTGCGCCTGCGCATGACCGACTCGGCCCGTGACGCGCAGCCCTTCCATGCGCTGATCCGCGACGTGGAGAGCCTGCGCGTCGAGGTGCTGCACCAGTTGCGCACCAGCGACCGGCTGGACGAGGCCGTGCTGCGCCTGCGCGACCGGCTGGACGCCTGCCGCGCGGCGGCGTTCACGGTGTATTCGCACTTCCACGACAACGGCATCTCGGTGGGCCTGGTGTTCCGCCTGCGGCAGCTGCGCGAGCGCATCCTGCGGGTGCGCGCGCTGCTCGACTGCCTGCTCTCGCCCACGCCGGCCGTCACGGCCGCTCAACTGATGGCGCGGCTGGTGAACGTCGGGCGCGAGCGTCGCAGCCTGCGTGCGCTGCTGCGCTCCAACACCTCGCTGCTGGCCGCCAAGGTGGCCGAGCGCAGCGCCGAGACGGGCAGCCACTACATCACCCGCAATGGGGCCGAGTACCGCGCCATGTTCGCCAAGGCGGCAGGCGGCGGCCTCGTGATGGCCTTCACCACGCTGATGAAGTTCGCGCTCGCGGCGCTGGCGCTCTCCGCGTTCTGGGGTGGCTTCTGGGCCGGCTTCAACTACGCGGCCAGCTTCGTGCTGATCCAGCTGCTGCATTTCACCGTCGCCACCAAGCAGCCCGCCATGACGGCGCCGGCCATGGCCGCCAAGCTGGTCGACCTGCAGGACGACGCCGCGGTGGAGTCGTTCGTCGACGAGGTCACGCACCTCGTGCGCTCGCAGGTCGCGGCGGTGCTGGGCAATGTGCTGGTGGTGTTCCCGGCGGTGATCGGCATCACCCTGGCCATCGCGCATTTCACCGGCGAGCCGGCCATCAGCCACGCGCATGCCCGGCACGTGCTCGAATCGCTGCACCTGCTCGGCCCGTCGCTGCTGTTCGCCGCCTTCACCGGCGTGCTGCTGTTCTCGTCCAGCATCATCGCGGGCTGGGCGGAGAACTGGTTCGTGCTGCACCGCCTCGACTCGGCCATCCGCTTCAACCCGCGCATCACGCGGGTGCTGGGCGCGGCGCGCGCGGTGCGCTGGGCGCGCTTCATGCGCACCAACCTGTCGGGTTTCGCGGCCAACATCTCGCTCGGGTTCATGCTGGGGCTGGTGCCCGCTTTCGCGGCCTTCTTCGGCCTGGGGCTGGACGTGCGCCACGTCACCCTGTCGACCGGCCAGATGGGGGCCGCGGCCACGTCGCTGGGCATGGGCGTGCTGCACGAGCCGGCGTTCTGGTGGGCGGCGGCCTCCCTGCCGCTGATCGGCGCGTTGAACGTGTCGGTGAGCTTCTACCTGGCCTTCCGCGTGGCGCTGCGTGCCGAGAACGCCACCGGGGGCGAGAAGTCGCGCCTCTATCGCGCGCTGCGCTCGCGTCTCTGGCGCGCACCGCTCAGCTTCTTCATGCCGGTGCGCGGCCGCGCCGCCGCGCCCGAGGCGGCCTGACTCGCTGGCTGAACGCGGGCTGACGGGCAGGCAGGGCCGGGCCGCCGCCCGTGTCCTACAAGCAAACGGGCTTTCGACGGGTAGATTCGGGCGACTTCGAGGCGGCCTGGGTGTGGGCCCGCCGGCGCATCGTTTTTTTCCCACTAGAACTCCACGGCGGGTGCGACACCTGCGTCCTGGCCACAAGGAATGATCCAGACATGAATGAGGTGATGAGCTTCTGGGCGCAATGGCTGCGCCCCTCGGCCGGGCTGCCGACGGTGCAATGGTCGCTGCTGCTGGCCGGGGCCGCGATGGCCGGCTACCTGGTGCAACGGCACACGGGGCTACCCAAGGTGGTGGGCTACACGCTGGTCGGCACGGTGGCGGGGTTGCTGGGCTTCAGCGGCGCCGTGTGGCCGCTGCAGGGCATCGGTCTCTTCCTGCTCGAGCTCGGCATCGCGCTGGTGCTGTTCGAGGCCGGCGCCCGCATTCCGCTGCGCTGGTTCCGCCACAACCCCATGGTGCTGGTGCAGAGCGTGGCGGAGTCCGCCTTCACCTATTTCGCGGTGTACTGGGTGCTGATCTGGCTGGAGGTGCCGCCCCGCGCGGCCGGGCCGCTGGCGCTGGTGGCGCTGGCCGCCTCGCCCGCCATCCTGACCCGCGTGGTGCAGGACACCCGCGCCGCCGGCCCGGTGACCGACCGCGCCATCGTGCTGGCCACGCTGTCCACCCTGTACGCGCTGACGCTGGGCAGCGCGCAGGCCGAGCTCATCAATCGCCCCGCCGCGCGCCTGGCCGACACCATCTACCCGGTGATGGTGGTGCTGGGCGTGTCGATCATCGTGGGCGCGGTGCTGGCGCTGGTGCTGCGCATGGCGCTGCGCTTCATGAGCCCGACCAGCGAGAACACCTCCATGCTGCTGCTCACGCTGATCGCGGCCGCCACCACCGTCGCGGGCTTCATGGGCGGCTCCGCGCCGCTGGCCGCGCTGCTGGGCGGCATGCTGCTCAAGCAGCTCAACCCGCGCCCCTGGGCCTGGCCCAGGCAGATGGGCACCGCCTCGTCGCTGCTCACCATGCTGATGTTCGTGCTGGTCTCCACCGTGGCCGCGCAGGCCGACTGGAGCGGGCCGGTGGCGGGCGTGGTGGTGGCACTCATCGTGGTGCGGCTGGTGGCCAAGGCGCTGGGCGTGGCCGTGGGCAACGTGGGCAGCGGCGCCAGCTGGCGGCAGGCCTTCTGGGTGAGCTGCGCGATGACGCCCATGTCCTCCATCGCGCTGCTGATCGCCTCGCAGTTCGCGCTGGCCTCGGCCTCCACCGGGCACCTCATCGCCCGGGTGGCGCTGCCCGCCATCTTGCTGATGGAGGTGCTGGGCGCGGTGATCGCCACCGTCGCCATCTACCGCGCCGGAGAAAGCTCCAAGCCCTGGGCGGCGCTGACCCGCACCGGCTCCGCCGGAGCCGCCGCCCCCCACCCGAACGCCGCCCCCGCCGGAGACGCCCCCCGTGAGCCTTGAAGCCTTCCACCAGTCCGAGCCGCTGACGCTCGGCGTCGAGCTGGAATTGCAGCTCGTCAACACGCACGACTACGACCTGGCGCCCTATGCCGAGGACATGCTGCGCCTGATGGCCAAGCAGCCGCTGCCCGGCAGCGTGGTGCCCGAGATGACCAACAGCATGATCGAGATCTCGACCGGCATCTGCCACTCCGGCAGCGAGGTGCTGGGCCAGCTCACGCAGATCCGCGACGCCCTGGTGAAAAGCGCCGACAAGCTGAACATCGCCGTCGTCGGCGGCGGCACCCACCCGTTCCAGCAGTGGCACGAGCGCCGCATCTACGACAAGCCGCGCTTCCAGGAGCTGTCGCAGCTCTACGGCTACCTCTCCAAGCAGTTCACCATCTTCGGCCAGCACGTGCACATCGGCTGCCCCAGCGCCGACGAAGCGCTGCTCATGCTGCACCGCATGTCGCGCTACATCCCGCACTTCATCGCGCTGTCGGCCTCCAGCCCGTTCGTGCAGGCGCAGGACACGGCGTTCGACTCCGCGCGCCTCAATTCGGTCTTCGCCTTCCCGCTCTCGGGCCGCGCGCCCATGGTGCTGACGTGGAAGGACTTCGAGACCTACTTCGGCAAGATGACCCACACCGGCGTGGTCAAGAGCATGAAGGACTTCTACTGGGACATCCGCCCCAAGCCCGAGTTCGGCACCATCGAGATCCGCGTCTTCGATACCCCGCTCACCATCGAGCGCGCCGCCGCGCTGTCGGCCTTCGTGCAGTCGCTGGGCGCCTGGTTCCTGGCCGAGCAGCCCTTCACCCCCAGCGAGGATGACTACCTCGTCTACACCTACAACCGCTTCCAGGCCTGCCGCTTCGGCATGGAGGCCGTGTACGTGGACCCCGCCACCGGCAACCACATGCCGCTGCGCGACCACATCCTGCACACCTTCGACCACATCGCGCGCCATGCCGGCGCGCATGGCGCATCGGGCGCGCTGCACATGTTGCACAGCGAGGCGTCGGCCGGGCAGAACGACGCCCGCTGGCTGCGCGAGCGCCAGCGGGAGGAGCAGTTGCTGGCCGAAGTCAGCCGCCAGGCGGCCGAGCGTTTTCGGGGGCTGGCCGGCTGACCTGCGGCGGCAACCGGCGGCTCAGCGCCGCAGGTTGACCAGCACGATGCCCGCCAGCACCAGCACGCCGCCCGCAGCGAACTGCGGCGCCAGCCGCTCGCCCAGCAGCAGCACGCCGAACCCCACGCCGAAGAGCGGCGTGAGGAAGGAGAACGCGGACAGCCGCGACGCCAGGTACTTGCGCAGCAGCCAGAACCACACCAGGAAGCTGGCGAAGGTCACCGCCACCGACTGGAACGCCAGGCTGGCCCAGGTGATGGCCGCCATCGGCGCGCGCGGGGCGCTGCCCTGCCACCACAAACCCAGACCCAGGCCCACCACCGACGCCACCACCAGCTGGTAGAGCAGGGTCTGCGAGGCCGGCGCCTCCGACAGCGCGCTGCCGCGGATCACCAGCGTCGTGGCCGCCCACAGCACTGCGGCGCCCACGCCCATCGCATCGCCCAGCAGGGCCCGCGCCGCCACCGGCCCGCTGCCGGCCCAACCCGCGGAGAAGGCCGTGGCGATGCCCGCGAAGGCCAGCAGCACGCCCGCCCACTGCCCGCGCGACAGCCGCTCGCCGGCCACCCACATGTGCAGGCCGAGGGCGGTGAAGATGGGCGCGGTGTAGAGGAACACCACCATGTGCGATGCACTGGTGTAGAGCAGGCCCAGGGCCACCAGCACGAATTCGCTGGCGAACAACAGGCCCGCCAGCAGCCCGGGCGCGAGGCGCCCATCGCGCAACGAAAACGCCTCCCCGCGCCAGCGCATCAGCGCCATCAGGAGGGCGGCCGCGACCAGCGAGCGCCAGCCCACCTGCAGCACCGGGTGCAGCGCCGGCGCCGCCACCTTGATCGCCACCTGCTGCAGGCCCCAGCAGGCGCACAGCAGCACCATGAGCGCGGCGGCGGAGGCATCGATGGGTTGGCGGGGCATGGGGTTCCTGATGGGGCAATAGGGACGGGAGCAGTCTAGGATGGCTGGATCGACACCGATGCAGCACGCCAGACAACCCATGCCGCAACCCCGACAAGCCGCACCCGCCCGCCGCAAGCGCCCGGCGGAGCCCCGGCCCATTCCGCCGCTCTTCGCCGGCCAGGTGCCGCAGCCGGTGCACCTGCGGGCCGCCACCATCGCGGCGCACAGCGTCTACCCCTCGCTGCGCCATGGCTGGGGCGAACTCATCTACGCTTTCAGCGGCGTGATCGAGATCACCGTCGCCGACCGGCACTTCCTCGCGCCGCCGCACCACGGCGTCTGGATTCCGCCGGGCGTGGAGCATGTCGGCGCGGCGCGCCACGAGAGCGCGTTCGGCGCGCTGTGCCTGGACGCGGCTCGCAGCGCCCGCATGCCGGCCGAGCCCTGCACGCTCGCGCTCGGCGCGCTGCCGCGCACGCTGCTGGCCACGCTGCAGCAGCGCGGCATCGACGTGCCGGCCACCGACGCCCACGGGCGGCTCTTCGACGTGCTTCTGGACGAGCTGGCGCAGAGCCGCCCGCAGGAAAGCTACCTGCCCCTCTCCGCCGATCCGGCCCTGCGCCAGGTGCTGGACGCGCTGCAGCAGGACCCGGCTTGCGACAAGCCGCTGGCGCAGTGGGCCAGCGAGGTGCACACCACCGAGCGCACGCTGGCGCGCCGCTGCCAGCGCGACCTGGGCATGTCGTTCGGCGCCTGGTGCCAGCGGCTGCGCGTGCTGCGCGCGCTCGACGCGCTGCAGGGCCCGCGCAGCGTGCAGGCCATCGCGCTCGACCTGGGCTACGGCAGCGCCTCGGCCTTCATCGCCATGTTCCGCCGCCACCTGGGCGCGTCGCCGGAAGCCTTTCGGCAACGGGCCCGTGCGCCGCTGCCGCCGGCCCCATGAAGGACGGGCGTTCGCGCCGTACCATCCGCGCACTCCAATTTCGTACCTGAGCCAGCCGCCATGGGTGAATTCGACCTGATCCGCCAGTTCTTCCAGCGCCCCGTGCGCCGCGCCGCGCTGGGCGTGGGCGACGACTGCGCGCTGCTGGCGCCCGCGCCCGGCATGCAGCTGGCCGTGTCCAGCGACATGCTGGTGGATGGGCGCCACTTCTTTGCCGACGTGGACCCGGCCGCCCTGGGCCACAAGGCGCTGGCCGTGAACCTGAGCGACCTGGCCGCCTGCGGCGCCCGGCCGCTGGCCTTCACCCTCGCGCTGGCATTGCCGCGTGCCGATCCCGCCTGGCTGCAGGCCTTCGCCGGCGGGCTGCTGGCGCTGGCCGATGCGCACGGCTGCGAGCTGGTGGGGGGCGACACCACCGCCGGCCCGCTCAACATCTGCATCACCGTCTTCGGCGAGGTGCCGCCCGGCCGGGCGCTGCTGAGGAGCGGCGCGCAGGTGGGCGACGAGGTGTGGGTCAGCGGCACGCTGGGCGATGCGCGGCTGGCGCTGGAAGCGCTGCGCGGCCGCGCCCGGCTGCCCGCCGCGGCCCTGGCCGCCGCCCGCCAGCGGCTGGAGCGGCCCACCCCGCGCGTGGCGCTCGGCCAGGCGCTGCAGGGCGTGGCGACCAGCGCCATCGACGTGAGCGACGGCCTGCTGGGCGACCTGGGACACATCCTGGCGGCATCGCGGGTCGGCGCCCGCCTGGATGTGTCGGCTGCTATTGAATTGATAGCTATATGCGCAGTTGGATCAAGCGCTGGCGGCCATTTTGACCTGGAAATCGACTTGGAAACCCGGCGCCAGTGCGCCCTGGCCGGCGGCGACGACTACGAACTGGCCTTCACCGCGCCGGCCGGCCAGGCCGCCGAGGTGCTGGCTGCCGCGCGGCAGGCGGGCACGCCGGTCACCCGCATCGGCCGCATCGAGGCCGAACCCGGCCTGCGACTGGTGGACGGCGCCGGCCAGGCGCTGCCGGTGCGGCCCTACGCATCGTTCGATCACTTCGCCTGAGCGCCGGCGCCGCTGGACAGGCCGTGGAGCGCGGCGCGAGGCTGGCGCCCGCTCCAGAGGGCCAGCACCAGGCCCACGGCCGTCAGCCCGGCCGCCGCCCAGCTGACCGACAGCAGCCCCAGGCCCGCGCCGATCACGCCGCCGCCCGCCCAGGCACCCAGCGCGTTGCCCAGGTTGAAGGCCGCGATGTTCAGGCTCGACGCCAGGTTGGCGCCGTCCTTGCCCGCCTGCTGCAGCACCCGCATCTGCATGGGCGCCACGGTGGCGAAGGCCACGGTGCCCAGCAGCACCACGTAGGCCATGGCCACGGCGGGGGTGCCGAAGGCCCAGCGCCCGGCCGCCAGCACGACCATCAGCGCGGCGATGGACAGCACCAGCGCCCGCACCACGCCCCGGTCGGCCAGCCGGCCGCCCAGCAGGTTGCCCGCCGCCAGCCCGGCGCCGAACAGCAGCAGCGTCAGCGCGACCAGGCCTCCCGCCATCCGCGTGACCTGCGTCAGCAGCGGCTCCACATAGGTGTAGAGCGCGAACACGCCGGCGAAGCCGAACACCGTCACACCCAGGGCCAGCCACACCGGGCCGCGCGCCAGCACCGCCAGTTCCTGGCGCAGCGGCACCACGGCGGGGCGGGCCGCGTCCTTCGGCACGAACGCGGCCAGGATGGCGAAGGCCGCCACGCCCACCGCCACCACGGCCCAGAAGGCCATGCGCCAGCCGTGGTGCTGGCCGATCCAGGCACCCGCCGGCACGCCCAGCAGCGTCGCCAGCGTCAGCCCCGAGAACATCAGCGCGATGGCGGAGGCGCGCCGCTCAGGCGCCACCAGACCGGTCGCCACCACCGCGCCCACGCCGAAGAAGGTGCCGTGCGTGAGCGAGGTGAGCACACGCGCCCCCATCAGCCAGCCGTAGCCGGGCGCCAGCGCCGCGGCGGCATTGCCGGCGATGAAGATCAGCATCAACGCCAGCAGCAGCCGCTTGCGCGGCCAGTGGCGCGTCAGCAGCGTGAGCACCGGCGCGCCCAGGGCCACGCCGAAGGCATAGCCGGAAATCAGCGTGCCGGCGGTGGGAATCGAGACCCGCAGGTCGTCCGCGACCTGGCTGAGCAGGCCCATGATGATGAATTCGGTGGTGCCGATGCCGAAGGCACCAGCGGCCAGCGCCAGAAGGGAAAGGGGCATGGAAAAAGTCCGTGGAAATCGCAATGCCGGCACTGTGGCCCAACCCTGGCGCGGGCGGTAGCCGGAATAATGGCAACGCGGTTGTGCCGTGGCGGCACAACCCCTGGCATCCCGCATCTACCGCGCCCCCGCTCCACCCGCTCATGCAGCCCGTTCCGTCCACCCCGTCAATCGCCCATCCCGACACCAACCGCTCCGGCGAGCTGGAGGTGCTGGTCATCGTGGCCGAGCGCGGCAGCCTGTCGGCGGCGGCGCGCCAGCTGGGCGTGTCGCCCTCGGCCGTCAGCAAGACGATGTCGCGGCTGGAGGCGCGCCTGGGCGTGCAGCTGCTGCAGCGCAGCACCCGGCGCGTGCAGCTCACGCCCGAGGGCCGCCAACTCTACGAACGCGCCAAACAGGTGCTGGCCGACCTGGACGACGCCGAGGCGGCGGTCGCCGTGCGCAGCGTGCCGCGTGGGCTGGTGCGCATCAGCGCCAGCACCTCGGTCGGCCAGCGCGTGCTGGCGCCGCTGGTGGGCCCGCTGCTGGCCGCGCACCCCGGCCTGCGGCTGGAGCTGCACTTCACCGACCAAGTCGTGGACCTGGCCGAGAACGGCATGGACATCGCCATCCGCTGGGGCCGGTTGCCGCCCTCCGACATGGTGGCGCGCCTCCTGGGCGGCACCCGCCAGCTGGTCGTGGCCTCGCCCGACTACCTGGCCCGGCACGGCACGCCTCGGCATCCCGAGGATCTGGCCGGCCACCGGCGCCTGGGCTGGACCTACCGCCGCGCCGTGCCGCACTGGCCGTTCACCGTGGACGGCCAGCGGGTGGAGGTCGAGATCGGCGAGGCGGTGCGGGTGAACGACGGCGACGCGCTGCGGCGCCTGGCCATCCACGGCGCCGGGCTGGCGCGCCTGTCGCTCTACCACGCGTGGGACGACCTGCAGAGCGGCCGGCTGGTGCCCGTGCTGGAGGCCTTCGACACCGGCGAGCTAGAACCCATCCACGCCGTCTACCTGGGCCGGCCCGACCGGCTGCCGCCGCGCACCCGCGCCGTGCTCGACTTTTTGCAGGCGCACGTCGACCTGCGCCATGCCGAGGCCTGGCCCAGCCCCGCATCCACCCCGGCCGGCCTGCCGGCCGCTTCACCACCGACCGCATGACGACCCCTACCGACACCCCTTCCGGCCCGGCCGCCACCCGCCACCCGCCCGCCATCGGCCTGGGCCGGGCAGCGCAAGACCTTTTCCGTGCGCTGTGGCTGCATGCGGCCGGCGTGCGCGCGCAGCTGCTGGGCGCGGCCGGGCTGCTGTCGGCCGCGCAACTGCTGCGCCTGACCATGCCCTGGCTGGCGGCGCAGGCCATCAACGCGCTGCAGCAGGGCAGCCTTGCCACCGCGGGGCAATGGATCGTCGCGCTGCTGGGCATCTACCTGCTGTCGTGGCTGCTGCACGGCCCCGGGCGCGTGCTGGAGCGCAACGTCGGCGTGCGGGTGCGCGAGCGGCTGGCCGACCAGCTCTACGCCCGCATCGCCGCGGCGCCGCTCGCCTGGCGCGACGGCCGGCATTCGGGCGAGCTGCAGCACCGCGTGATGCAGGCCAGCCGGGCGCTGTCGGACTTCGCCCAGAGCCAGTTCGGCTACCTGCAGAACGCCTTCAACTTCGTCGGCCCGCTGGTCGCGCTGGCGCTGCTGTCGGCCACCAGCGGCGCCATCGCGGTGACGGGCTACGTCGTCATCGCGCTGATCATCGTGCGCTTCGACCGCGTGCTGATGCAGCTGGCCCGCGCCGAGAACGATGCCGAGCGGCGCTACGCCGCCGCGCTGCTCGACTTCGTGGGCAACGCCGGCACGGTGATCGGCCTTCGGCTGCAGGCCGCCTCGCGCCGCGTGCTGGGCCGGCGCATGCAAGCGGTGATGGCGCCGCTGCGCCGCGCCGTCATGGTGGGCGAGGGCAAGTGGTTCGCCGTCGATCTGCTGGGCATGGGGCTGACCTGGGCGCTGGTCGTCATCTACGTGCTGCAGCACCGCCAGCCGGGCCAGGCCATCGCGCTTGGCACCGTGTTCATGATCTACCAGTACGCGCAGCAGGCCGCTTCCGTCGTGGGCGGCATGGCGTCCAACTTCCAGAGTTTTGCCCGCATGCACACCGACTACGGCAGCGCCGAGCCGATCTGGGCCGCGCCCGCAAACCCCGACGCCGCCGTGCCGGCCGTGGCGCCGGATGCGCCGTGGCAGACGCTGGAGCTGCGTGGCGCCAGCCTGCGCTACGGGGACGCGGCAGCCGGCCAGGGGGCCGAGCCGCGCGGCGGCCTGCACGGCATCGACCTGCGGCTCGAGCGCGGCACGCGCGTGGCGCTCATCGGGCCGAGCGGCGGCGGCAAGAGCACGCTGCTGCGCACGCTGGCGGGGCTTTACGCGCCGCAGGAGGGCACGCTGTGGCGCGACGGCGCCGCCGTGCCCTGGGCCGAACTGCGCACCCTGGCCACGCTGATCCCGCAGGAGGCCGAGGTCTTCGAGGCCAGCGTGGAAGAGAACCTCACCTTCGGCGAGGCGTGCGACGCCGCCGCGCTGCAGTCGGCCGTGCACGCCGGCGTGTTCGACGAAGTGCTGCAGCGCATGCCGGCCGGGCTGCAGAGCCCGTTGACGGAGCGCGGCGCCAACCTCTCGGGCGGGCAGCGTCAGCGGCTGGCCCTGGCGCGCGGCGCGCTGGCGGCCCAGGGCAGCTCGCTGCTGCTGCTGGACGAGCCGACCAGCGCGCTCGACCCGCAGGCCGAGGGCCGCGTGTTCGACCGCATGGCGGCGGCCTTTCCGACGGCCTGCATCGTGGCCTCGGTGCACCGGCCCAGCCTGCTGCCGCGCTTCGACACCGTCGTGGTGGTCGAGGCCGGGCGGGTGGTGGATGCCGGGCCGCGCGACGAGGTGCTGGCGCGCCGGGGGCACTGACCGCCCGGGGCGGTTGCCGCCCGCACTATCATCGCGCCCCCATGCCGCAGCCGCACATCGCCGTCCAGAACCTCGTCAAGACCTACCGCGTGGCCGAGCGCGCGCCCGGCCTCTGGGGTGCCGTGCGCGGCGTGGTCCGCCGCCGCCATCGCACCGTGGAGGCGCTCTCGGGCGTGACGTTCGCGCTGCAGCGCGGCGAGCTGCTGGGCTTCGTTGGCCCCAACGGCGCGGGCAAGTCCACCACCATCAAGATCCTCTCGGGCATTCTGCGGCCCGACGGCGGCACGGTGCGCGTCGATGGCCGCGACCCCTTCGCCGACCGCGAGCGGCACGTGGCCGGCATCGGCGTGGTGTTCGGCCAGCGCAGCCAGCTCTGGTGGGACCTGCCGGTGGAGGACGGCTTCGCGCTGCTGCGCGACATCTACCGCGTCGACCCGGTGCGCTTTCGCGCCACCCGCGACGAGCTGGTCGCGCTGCTGCGGCTCGAAGGCGTGCTCGCCCAGCCCGTGCGCCAGCTGTCGCTGGGCCAGCGCATGCGCGCGGAGATCGCGGCGGCGCTGCTGCACGAGCCCGCCATCCTGTTCCTGGACGAGCCCACCATCGGCCTGGACGCGCCCTCCAAGCTGGCGGTGCGCGACTTCGTGCTGCGCGCCAACCGCGAGCGCGGCACCACCGTGCTGCTGACCACGCACGACATGCACGACATCGAGGCGCTGGCCAGCCGCGTCATCGTGATCGGCCATGGACGGGTGCTGGCGGATGCGCCGGTCGATGCGCTGCGCGCCCAGGTGCTGGCCGAACGCCGGCTGGTGGTGGACTTCGCCGGCCCGGCGCCGCATGACCTGGCGCTGCCGGGCGTCGCCATCCACGCCCGCGAGGCGCAGCGCCTGGTGCTGGCGTTCGACCCGGCGCTGGTGCCCGCGCCCGTGCTGATCGCCCAGGTGGCGGCGGCCCACGCGGTGGAAGACATCCGCCTGGAGGCGCTGCCCATCGAGGAGGTCATCACGCGCTTCTACGCGCTGCACGGGGCGCACGAATGACGGCGCGCGCCACGGCGGCGGCCCGCTGGCGGCCCTACGCCGCCGCGTTCAGCTCGCGCTTTCTGCAGATGCTGCAGTACCGCTCCGCCGCGCTCGCCGGCTTCGTCACCCAGTGCTGGTGGGGCGGCATCAAGGTGATGGTGCTGGCCGCGTTCTATGCGGGCGGGCAGGGCGGGGCTACGGCCATGCCGCTGGCGCAGGCCATCACCTACACCTGGATCGCCCAGGGCCTGCTGGCGCTGCTGCCCTGGGGCGGCGACCCCGAGGTGGCGCAGGCCGTGCGCACCGGCGCGGTGGCCTACGACCGGCTGCGCCCGGTCGATGCCTATGCCTTCTGGTTCGCGCGCACGGCCGGCTGGATCGCCGCGCGCGTGCTGCCGCGCGTGGCGCTGATGCTGGGCTTTTCCGCCGTCGCGCTGCCGCTGGCGGGCCATGGCGAATGGGGCTGGCAGCCGCCGGCCGGGGCGTTGGCTGGGGCGTTGTTCGCCGCGTCCCTGCTGCTGGCGCTGTGGCTTTCCACCGCGCTGGTGATGCTGCTCAACGTGGCGGCCACGGCGGCGCTGGATGCGCGGGGCATCAACGCCTTCGCCGTGCCGGCGGTGGTCGTGCTGTCGGGCAACCTGCTGCCGCTCGCGCTCATGCCCGACGCCTGGCAGGCCGCGCTGCTGGTGCAACCGCTGGCCGGGCTCCTGGACATTCCCGTGCGCCTCTATTTCGGCCGCCTGGCGGGGTGGGACGCCCTGGGCGGGCTGGCGCTGCAGGCCTTCTGGGTCGCCGCGCTGGTCACGCTCGGGCGGGTGGCGCTGGCGCGCACGCTGGCGCGGCTCGACATCCAGGGCGGCTGAGCATGGGCTCCCTCGCGCTGTTCATCCGCCTGGCCGGTGCTTCGCTTTCCGGGCAGATGCGCTATCCCGGCTCGGCGGTGCTGCTGACGGTGGGGCAGTTCCTGGCGACCGGCATCGAGGTGGTCGCCGTCTGGGCGCTGTTCCACCGCTTCGGCGCGGTGCAGGGCTGGGGCATCGGCGAGGTGGCGCTGTTCTACGGCCTCGTCAACGCCATGTTCGCCGTCGCCGACGGCCTGGGGCGCGGCTTCGACGTGCTGGGCACCGAGCTGCTGCGCACCGGCGCCTTCGACAGGCTGCTGCTGCGCCCGCGCCCGCTGGCGCTGCAACTGATGGGGCAGGACGTTCGCCTGAGCCGGCTGGGCCGGCTGCTGCAGGCCGCGCTGGTGATCGCCTTCGCCACCGTGCAGGCCGGCATCGTGTGGACGCCCGCCACCCTTGCGCTGGCGCTCTTCGCGCTGGCCGGCGGCGTGGCGCTGTTTCTGGGCATTCTGGTGCTGCAGGGCACGCTGGCCTTCTGGACCGTGGAGAGCCTGGAGATCGCCAACGTCTTCACCTATGGCGGCGTGGAGGCGGGCCAGTACCCGCTGGCCATCTACGCACGCTGGTTCCGGCGGCTCCTGACCTTCGCCGTGCCGCTGGCGGCCGTCAGCTACTACCCGGCGCTGACCATCCTGGGGCGGGCCGATCCGCTCGGCGCGCCGGGCTGGGTGGGCTGGCTGTCGCCGCTGGCGGGCTTCGCCTTCCTGGCGCTGGCCTTCGCGGCCTGGGGCGTGGGGCTCAGGCGGCATGCCTCCACCGGCAGCTGAGCGCGCGGCGCCGGCTACCATCGACCTTCCTCCCGCTGTTGTCTTCCATGCCTTCCACGCCTGCTTCCGATTCCGCTCCCCGCATGGCGCCGCACGCGCTGCGTGGCTTCCTGCTGTCGCACCCCGCGCATTTCATCGCCCTGGGCCTCGGCAGCGGCCTGTCGCGCGTGGCGCCGGGCACGGTGGGCACCGCCTGGGGCTGGCTGGCCTATCTGGTGCTGCAGGCTTGGCTGACGTCCCCCGCCATCGGCATCGTCATCGCCGTGTCGCTGCTGGTGGGCTGGTGGGCCTGCACGGTGGCGGCGCGCCACATGGGCGTGGCCGACCCGGGCAGCATCGTGTGGGACGAGATCGTCGCCATCTGGCTCGTGCTCTGGCTGGCCATGCCCATGGGCTTCTGGGGGCAGCTGGCGGCGTTCGCGCTGTTCCGCTATTTCGACGCCGCCAAGCCCGGCCCGGTGCGCTGGGCCGACGGCTGCTTCAAGGGCTTCGGCTGGCGCGGCGGCTTCGGCATCTTGTTCGACGACCTGGTGGCGGCGTTCTGCACGCTGCTGGTCATCGCGCTCTGGCGCTGGTTCTGGTGATATTTGCTATCGAAAAGTGAGCTGAATGTGCAGGAAAATCAAGCGCTGGAGGCTGATTTGCCCCATGTTTCCGCCCGGCTGGCCGCCCGGGGCTGGATGCTGGCCACGGCGGAGAGCTGCACCGGCGGGCTGATCGCCGCCGCCTGCACCGACCTGGCCGGCTCCAGCACCTGGTTCGAGCGCGGCTTCGTCACCTATTCGAACGACGCCAAGACGGAACTGCTGGGCGTGCCGGCCAACCTGATCGGCACCCACGGCGCGGTGAGCGAACCCGTGGCCCGCGCCATGGCGCAGGGCGCCGTCGCGCATTCGCGGGCGCAGGTGGCGGTGGCCGTCACCGGCGTGGCGGGGCCGGGCGGCGGCAGTGCCGACAAGCCGGTCGGCACGGTGTGGTTCGGCTGGTGCGTGGGCGGCGACACCGTCACGCAGGTGCGCCGCTTCGCCGGCGACCGCGCGGCCGTGCGCGCGCAGACCGTGGCGCATGCCGTGCGCCGGCTGGCGGAGCTGCTGGAAGGCTGAGCTGGGCGCTCAGGCGCCGAATTCGTCGCCCAGCTCGCGTGCCCGGTCCTTCGCGGCATGCAGGGCCTGCGCGAACTTCTGCGCCATGCCGCTTTGCTCCATGGCCGTGATGGCCGCGTAGGTGGTGCCGCCCTTGGAGGTGACGCGCTGGCGCAGCACGGCGGGCGATTCGTCAGAGCGTCGTGCCAGTTCGGCCGCGCCGGTGAAGGTGCCCACGGCCAGGCGGTGCGCCTGCTCGGCGGAGAGGCCCATCTCCACGCCGGCCTGCGTCATGGCCTCGAGGAAGAAGAACACATAGGCGGGGCCCGAGCCCGAGAGCGCGGTGACCGCGTCCAGTTGCGCTTCCTGCTCCACCCACAGCAGGTCGCCGGTGCTTGCGAGCGTGCGCTCCACCAGCGCCCGGTCGGCCGGCGTGATGGCGGGGCGGGCGAAGAGGGCGGTCATGCCGCGTCCGATGAGCGCCGGCGTGTTGGGCATGGTGCGCACGATGCGCTCGGTGCCCAGCCAGGCGGCGATGCTGTCCGAGCGGATGCCGGCCGCCACGCTCAGGTGCAGGGCGGCGCCGGTGAACGGGCGCACGGCGGCAGCGGCGTCCTTGAAGGTCTGCGGCTTGACGGCCCAGACCACCAGCTCGGCGCGCTCCAGCGCCGGGCCGGCCTGTTCCAGCGCGGTGATGCCGTGGTGCTGCAGCAGCGCGGCGCGGGCTTCGGCCCAAGGCTCCACCACGTCGATGCGGTCGGACGGCACGCCCTGGCGGATCAGCCCGCCGATGATGGCGCTGGCCATGTTGCCGCCGCCGATGAAGGCGATGGCGGCGTGCGGAGCGGGAGCTGCGGAGCGGGAGTCGGTCATGGTGCGGGCAGGGAAGGGGGAAGGAACGGGGGGAGGGATGGAGAACGCCGGATGGTAGCGCCAGCCTTTGGCTTCCTCGTCAGTCCAGCGTGGCCTGGCGCACGGCGTGGTCCCAGCGCGCCATCAGCTCCTGCGCCCGCGCCTGGCCCAGCGTGGGGATGAAGCGCCGCTCGGCACGCCAGAGCGCCGCGAGGTCGCCCGTGCCGCCATAGACGCCGCTGGAGAGGCCCGCCAGGCAGGCCGCGCCCAGGGCGGTGGTTTCCACCACGGCGGGCCGCACCACCGGGATGCCCAGCAGGTCGGCCTGGAACTGCATCAGGAGATCGTTCACGCAGGCGCCGCCGTCCACGCGCAGCTCGCTCACCGGGGCGCCGCCGGCGGCCACGGCGTCGCGGCTCATGGCCTGCAGCAGCGCGGCGCTCTGGTAGGCGATGCTTTCCAGCGATGCGCGGGCGATGTGGGCGAGGGTGGTGCCGCGCGTCAGGCCCGTGATGGTGCCGCGGGCATCGGGCTTCCAGTAGGGCGCGCCCAGGCCGGTGAAGGCGGGCACCATCATCACGCCGCCCGAGTCGGGCACGCTTTCGGCGAGCGGCTGCACCTCGCTGCTCGACGCAATGGCGCGCAGCCCGTCGCGCAGCCACTGCACCACGGCGCCGCCCACGAACACGCTGCCCTCCATGGCGTATTCGGGCCGGTCGCCGGTCTGGGCGGCGGCGGTGGTGATGAGCCCGTTGGCCGAGGCCTGGAATCGGTCGCCCGTGTGCATGAGCAAGAAGCAGCCGGTGCCGTAGGTGTTCTTGGCCATGCCGGCCGAAAAGCAGGCCTGGCCGAAGAGGGCGCTCTGCTGGTCGCCCGCCACGCCGCCCACGCGGATGGCATGGCCCAGCAGGTCGGGCGCCACGTCGCAGAAGTGGCTGGCCGAGGGCTGCACGGCGGGCATCAGCGCGCGCGGAATGCGCAGCAGGGCCAGCAGCTCGTCGTCCCACTGGTTGGTGTGGATGTTGAAGAGCATAGTGCGCGCCGCGTTGGTCACGTCGGTCGCATGCACCTGCCCGTGGGTCAGCTGCCAGATCAGCCAGCTGTCCACCGTGCCGAAGGCCAGGTCGCCGCGCTCGGCCTGCTCGCGGGCGCCGGGCACGTGGTCCAGCAGCCACTGCAGCTTGGTGGCCGAGAAGTAGGCGTCCACACGCAGGCCGGTCTTGGCGTGGATGGTGGCTTCGTGCCCCTGTTCGCGCAGCTGCGCGCAGGCGGGCTCGGCCCGGCGGTCCTGCCAGACGATGGCGTGGTGCACGGGCTGGCCGGTGCGGCGGTTCCAGAGCACCGTGGTCTCGCGCTGGTTGGTGATGCCCAGGGCGCGCACTTCGCGGGCGTGGATGCCGGCGTCCGCCAGCGCCTGCCGGGCCGTGGCCAGCTGCGTGCGCCAGATCTCACGCGGGTCGTGCTCCACCCAGCCCGGCTGGGGGTAGATCTGCGGCAGTTCCTGCTGCGCCTGCGCGACGATGTGGCCGCGCTCGTCGAAGACGATGCTGCGGGAACTGGAGGTGCCTTGGTCGAGTGCGAGAAGGTAGGTCATGGGTGAGAGAGAAGGTGTCGGGTTGGATTCCTACGGCTGGAGGGCGCAACCGCCCTGGTACGGGCGCGGCCCCAAGCCAGTGGCAGCCGCGCCAGGGCCGCCCCGCCGCGCTGGCTGCGTCCCTCTTCCCGCGCGCAGCGCGAGAGAAGGGGGGGGGGGAGGCGCGCAGCGCCTCAGGGGGATGTACCACATGCCTTAAGGGGATGCGCCGCATACCATGCAGTCCACGCCGGCGTCGCGCAGTAGCGCGGGGAAGGGCTCGGGCGGTGGCGCGTCGGTGAACAGGCGATGGATCTGCGACAGCGTGGCGGCCTGCACCATGGCGGCGCGGCTGAACTTGCTGTGGTCGGCGGCCAGCCACACCTCGCGCGCCTGGGCGATGATGGTCTGCGCGACCTTCACCTCGCGGTAGTCGAAGTCGCGCAACGTGCCGTCCACCTCGATGCCGGAGATGCCGATGAGCGCGATGTCGACCCTGAACTGGCGGATGAAGTCCACCGCCGCCTCGCCCACGATGCCCCGGTCGCGCGAGCGCACCACGCCGCCGGCCACGATGACCTCGAAGTCGGGATTGCCGCTCAGGATGGCGGCGACGTTCAGGTTGTTGGTGATGACGCGCAGGCCCCGGTGCTGCAGCAGCGCCCGGGCGATGGCCTCGGTGGTGGTGCCGATGTTGAGGATCAGCGAACAGTCGTTGGGCACCTGGCTGGCCACGGCGCGGGCGATGCGGGCCTTGCCGTCGGCATGCAGCGTCTCGCGCTGGGTGTGGGCGATGTTCTCGACGGTGGACACCGGCATGCGCACGCCGCCATGGAAGCGCCGCACCAGGCCCAGCTCGGCCAGCCGCTGCACGTCGCGCCGCACGGTCTGCAGCGTCACTCCGAGCGTCTCGGCCAGGCCCTCGACCGTGGCGGACTGGCGCGTCCGCACCTCATCGAGCAGGCGCAACTGGCGGGGGTTGGTGTTCACGGGGTCAGGGTCCTTCAGGGCGGTGCGGATTCACGGCGGCCTGTCGCCGCGCCGCTCCGACTCTAAAGCGAAAAGAAACGAACCGGGCACGGTAACCCTGTGAGCTCCGGCGGACCAAAAAAAATCCCCCTTGCGGGGGAGGGGTGGCCGTGTGGCCCAGGCGCGAGCGCGGGTCAGAAACGGTGGCGGATCGACAGCGCCAGGCTGTTGACGTCCTTGCCCGGCGCCGCGGCCACGCCGCCGATGTAGCCGTTGCCGCCCAGCGCGTCCTGCGAGGTGTTCTTGTTCTCCAGGTGCGTCAACACGGCGTTCAGGTCGGTGCGCTTGGACAGTGCATAGGTATAGGCCGCGCCGTAGGAGTAACGGTCGGCGTTAAACGGCCGGCGGTCGTTCATGTTGTTGTAGGCCACCGCCACGGTGTGCGCGCCGCTGGTGATGCGGTAGCCCACCTGGAAGAGCCGTGCGTCCTGCCGGAAGCCCTGGATGAACGCGTTCTGCACCAGGCCGGCGACGGGGGCGGTGGCCGGGTTGGCCGACAGGGCCACGCCGATGCTGGAGAGGTCGGTGGGGTGGTCGTCCTTGATGGTGGCGTACTGGCCGGAAAGGGTGCCGGGGCCGACATCCACGGTCGCGCCGACGATGGCGTTGGTCAGCGACTTCTGCCCCAGCTCGTTGTTGCGGGTGTTGTAGCCGCCGCCGAACGAGTAGCCGTTGCCCTTGTACATGGCCATCAGGCCCCACAGGCGGCGAGCGCTCGCACGGCCGGCGACCTCGCCGGCGGCGTACATCGCGGTGGCCGTGATGCCGTCCTTCTGCAGGCCGTATTGCAGCGAGTTGCTGACACGGATGTCGAACGAGGCGGGAATCGCCACCAGCTGGCCCAGGGACAGGCTGGACTCGGTCTTCATCACGTCGAAGCTGGCGGTGGCCAGGTATCCGGGCGTGTACTGGCGGCCCACGGTGAAGGCGCCGAAGGGCGTTACCAGCCCGGTGAAGATCTGCCGGTCGAAGAAGTTGTTGCCCAGGTTCACGCCCACCGACGAGCCGATCTGTGCCGCCACGGCCGACACGGCGGGCTGCAGGGCCGCGGGCAGGCCCAGCGACGTCGCCGTGCTCAGGCGGTCGGGCAGCCGGCCCTGCGAGGGCGGACGGTTGCTGAGCGTGCCGTTGTCGGCCTCGATCCGCGCTTCCATCGTGAAGATGGCGCGGTAGCCGCCGCCCAGGTCTTCATTGCCCTTGAAGCCCAGGCGCGAACCCTCCATGTTGCCGCTGGTCAGGCTGGTGAGGCTGCCGCCGGGCAAGCCGGTCACGTGGGCCACGCCCAGGTCCATCAGGCCGTACATCGTGACACTGCTGCCGCCCATGGCTGTCTGGGCCATGGCAAGGGTCGACAGGCTGCCGAGAGCTGCGAGGGACAGCGTGCGCATTTTCTTCATAACGGGTCTTTCAAGGGAGGTTCGCGGCAATGCCGGTCCGGTCCGGCTCGGTCCGGAATCAGGCGGCGCCAGAAGGCTTTCGGATCGGTGGTGAGCCTAAGCGGGTTGTTTCTGAAGGTAAAGCGCGCGAAGGGTAGATGTCGTTTTCGGTTCTCGGTACTAACCCTGGGGCCTCGACGAAAACGCCCACTTCCCCGCAAGCCACCGTTGCGGTGACGGCCATGCACATAAAAACGAGCGAAAAGGAACCGAAACGATCACAATCGAACTTACTCAACGCCAGCTGCGCCCTCCGGTGCCTGCCTGGATCCTCCGAAAGCACGCCATGACGACCTTATCCGCCGCCCCACAGCCCACCCTCCGCGCCGATCTGCTTGCCCGCCTTGCCGAGCCGGTGACCTACGACTTGGCGGTGATCGGCGGCGGGGCGACGGGGCTGGGCGTGGCGCTGGACGCGGCGGCGCGCGGCTATCGCGTGGTGCTGGTCGAATCGCACGATTTCGCCAAGGGCACCTCGTCGCGCGCGACCAAGCTGGTGCATGGCGGTGTGCGCTACCTGGCCCAGGGCAACATCGCCCTGGTGCGCGAAGCGCTGCATGAACGCACGACGCTACTGCACAACGCCCCCCACTTGGCGCAGCCGCTGGCCTTCGTCATGCCTTCCTACAAGTTGTGGGAGACGCCTTTCTACGGCGTGGGCTTGAAGATGTACGACGCCCTCGCCGGCAAGGCCGGCCTGGGCTCCACCCAGTTCCTGGGCCGCACGGAAGCCCTGCGTTGCCTGCCCACCGCCCGGCCCGACGGCCTGAAGGGCGGCGTCAAATACTGGGATGGGCAGTTCGACGACGCACGCCTGGCGCTTGCGTTGGCGCGCACCGCCGCGGTCCAGGGCGCGCTGCTGGTCAACTACTGCCCGGCCCGGGAATTGATCCACGAGGGCGGCAAGGTCGCCGGCCTGGTCTGCGAGGACTCGGAAACGGGCCGGCGCTTCGAGATCCGCGCCCGTTGCGTGGTCAACGCCACCGGGGTCTGGGTGGACGGCCTGCGCCAGCAAGACGGCGAGGCCACCGGCCACCCAGTGCGGGCCATGGTGGCGCCCAGCCAGGGCGTGCACGTGGTGGTGGACCGCGAATTCCTGCCGTCCGACCACGCGCTGATGGTGCCCAAGACGGCGGACGGCCGTGTGCTGTTCGCGGTGCCGTGGCTGGGCAAGCTCATCCTCGGCACCACCGACAGCCCCCGGCAGGACCTGGCGCGCGAGCCGCTGGCGCTGCGCGAAGAGGTGGCTTTCATCCTGGGAGAGTCGGCGCGCTATCTGCGCCGTGCCCCCACGGCGGCGGACGTGCGCAGCATCTGGGTTGGCCTGCGCCCCCTGGTCAAGCCGCAGGACGACGACGGCAACACCAAGGCCATCAGCCGGGAGCACACCGTGGCGGTGGGCCGCAGCGGGCTGGTCACCGTGACGGGCGGCAAATGGACGACCTACCGCGCCATGGCCGAGGACGTGCTGCAGAAATGCATCGGCGAAGGCCTGCTGGCTGGTGGCACCCGGTCCAGGACGAGCGACCTGCCGGTGGTGGGCGCTCCCGCGGCCGGCGTGCAGCACCGCCTGTGCGACCCCCAGGGGGTGCATTCCTATGGCACCGAGGCGGCCGCGGTCGCGGCGTTGCCAGGGGCGGGCGTGGAACTGGCGCCGGGATTGACCGAGGCGATGGTCCGCTTCGCCACCCGCCACGAATACGCGCGCACCGTGGAAGACGTGCTGGCGCGCCGCTGCCGGCTGCTGTTCCTCGACGCACGCCTGGCCGCGAAGGTGGCGCCCGCCGTTGCCGCGGTGCTGCGCGAGGAGCTGGGCACCGACCCGCAGCTGGAGGCCTTCTTGGCGCTGGCGCAACAGTACGCCACCGTTCCCGCCTGACGAGGCGCTTGACTCGACTGCTGAATTCTTCGACAATCGAGGGCTTCGCGTTAATTAGCGTGAAGTTTCTGCCCAGACGGAAGTGCCGCAAATGGTTTGCGGCATGGACGACGGGCCCAAGACTGACTGGCTGATTTCAGCCCTTGAGAGGTTCTCTGGGGCTGTCGCTTTTGCTGGTGCAAGTTGGGAATATTGAAATGATCCAGACAGAAACTCGGTTAGACGTCGCCGATAACACCGGCGCGAAGTCCGTCCTGTGCATCAAGGTGCTGGGTGGCTCGAAGCGTCGCTACGCTAGCGTGGGCGACATCATCAAGGTGAGCGTGAAAGAAGCCGCTCCCCGTGGCCGCGTCAAGAAGGGCGAGGTCTACAGCGCCGTGGTGGTGCGCACGGCGAAGGGCATTCGCCGCGGCGACGGCTCGCTCGTCAAATTCGATGGCAACGCTGCAGTGTTGCTGAATGCAAAGCTGGAGCCCATCGGCACCCGCATCTTCGGGCCCGTGACGCGTGAACTGCGTACCGAGAAGTTCATGAAGATCGTGTCCCTGGCTCCTGAAGTTCTCTAAGGACTCGCGATGAACAAGATTCGCAAGGGCGATGAAGTGATCGTGCTCACCGGGCGCGACAAGGGCAAGCGCGGCACTGTGACGCTGCGCCACGATGACTCGCATGTGGTCATCGACGGCATCAACACGGTCAAAAAGCACGTCAAGCCGAACCCCATGAAGGGTTCGACCGGCGGCATCGTGGAAAAGTCCATGCCGATCCACCAATCGAACGTGGCCATCTTCAATGCGGCCACCGGCAAGGCCGATCGCGTTGGTATCAAGGTGCAGGCGGATGGTTCGCGCGTTCGCGTGTTCAAGTCCAGCGGCGCTGAAATCAAGGCGGCGTAAGGAGTCAACATGGCACGACTGCAACAACAATACCGCGACAAGATCGTTCCCGAGCTGACCAAGCAGTTCGGCTACACGTCGACGATGGAAGTTCCTCGCCTGACGAAGATCACCCTGAACATGGGTGTGAGCGAAGCCGTCTCCGACAAGAAGGTCATGGACAACGCCGTGGCCGACCTGACCAAGATCGCCGGCCAGAAGCCTGTGGTCACCAAGGCCAAGAAGGCCATCGCCGGTTTCAAGATCCGCGAAGGCCAGGCCATCGGCTGCATGGTCACGCTGCGTGGCGTTCAGATGTACGAATTCCTGGACCGTTTCGTGACCGTGGCCCTGCCCCGCGTCCGTGACTTCCGTGGTATTTCCGGCCGCGCCTTCGACGGCCGTGGCAACTACAACATCGGCGTCAAAGAGCAGATCATCTTCCCTGAGATCGAGTACGACAAGGTCGATGCCTTGCGCGGTCTCAACATCAGCATCACCACGACGGCCAAGACCGACGAAGAAGCCAAGGCGCTTCTCGCTGGCTTCCGTTTCCCGTTCAAGAACTGAGGCGGCGTATGGCTAAAGTAGCTTTGATCCAGCGCGAACTGAAGCGCGAAAAACTGGCCGCCAAGTACGCTGCCAAGTACGCGGAGTTGAAGGCTATCGCTGGCGATGCCAAGCGTAGCGACGAAGAGCGCGATGCAGCCCGCCTGGGCCTGCAGAAGCTCCCACGCAATGCGAACCCCACGCGCCAGCGCAACCGTTGCGAAATCACCGGCCGTCCACGTGGCACGTTCCGCCAGTTCGGTCTGGCTCGCGCGAAGATCCGTGAACTGGCTTTTGCCGGCGACATCCCTGGTGTCACCAAGGCCAGCTGGTAAGCAGGCAGGAGAGATACAACATGAGCATGAGTGATCCCATCGCTGACTTGCTGACCCGCATCCGTAACGCGCAGATGGTCTCCAAGGCCACCGTGCTGGTGCCTTCTTCCAAGGTGAAGATTGCCATCGCACAAGTGCTGAAGGACGAAGGTTACATCGACGGCTTCGAAGTGAAGACCGAAGGCAACAAGTCCGAACTTGAAATCGCACTGAAGTACTACGCCGGTCGTCCGGTCATCGAGCGCATCGAGCGCGTGAGCCGTCCTGGCCTGCGCGTGTACAAGGGCCGCGACTCCATCCCGCAGGTCATGAACGGCCTGGGCGTTGCCATCGTCACGACCCCGCAAGGCGTGATGACTGATCGCAAGGCGCGCGCTGTCGGTGTCGGCGGCGAAGTGCTTTGCTACGTCGCTTAACCGTGGCATCGAGGAGAAACTGAAATGTCCCGCGTAGGAAAAATGCCGGTGACCATCCCCGCTGGCGTGGATGTGTCCATCAATGGCGACCAGATCAACGTGAAGGGCTCGGGCGGCACGCTGTCCCTGACCCAGAACGCCTTGGTCAAGGTCTCCAACAACGACGGCAAGCTCGGCTTCGAGCCTGCCAATGAATCGCGCGAAGCCAATGCCATGAGCGGCACCATCCGTCAGTTGGTGAACAACATGGTGGTGGGTGTGAGCAAGGGCTTCGAGAAGAAGCTGAGCCTGATCGGCGTGGGTTACAAGGCGGCCGCCTCCGGCGCCAAGCTGAACCTGAACGTCGGCTACTCGCACCCCGTGAACTTCGAGATGCCTGCTGGCATCACTGTCGCCACCCCGACCCCGACCGAAATCGTGATCAAGGGTGCCGACCGCCAGCGCGTCGGCCAATTGGCTGCTGAGATCCGTGCCGTTCGTCCTCCCGAGCCCTACAAGGGCAAGGGCATCCGCTATGCGGACGAAAAAGTCACGATCAAAGAGACCAAGAAGAAATAAGGAGCTGCAACATGTTGACCAAGAAAGAGCAGCGTCTTCGTCGTGCCCGCCAGACCCGCATCCGCATTGCCCAGCAAGGCATCGCGCGTCTGACCGTGAATCGTACGAACCTCCACATCTACGCCACCGTGATCTCCGGCGACGGCACCAAGGTGCTGGCCAGCGCCTCCACGGCCGAAGCCGACGTGCGCAAGGAACTGGGTGGCTCGGGCAAGGGTGGCAATGCCGCCGCAGCCCAGGCCATCGGCAAGCGCATCGCTGAAAAGGCGAAGGCTGCCGGCGTCGAGAAGGTTGCATTCGATCGTGCAGGCTTTGCCTACCACGGCCGCGTCAAGGCTCTGGCCGACGCCGCTCGTGAAGCCGGCCTGCAGTTCTAAGCGGAGCGATACACAAAATGGCTAAATTTCAACCCAAAGTGCAGACCGAAGGCCAAGACGACGGAATGCGCGAAAAGATGATCGCGGTCAACCGCGTGACCAAAGTCGTGAAGGGCGGCCGTATCCTCGGCTTCGCTGCACTGACGGTGGTCGGCGACGGTGATGGCCGCGTGGGCATGGGCAAGGGCAAGTCGAAGGAAGTGCCAGCAGCCGTGCAGAAGGCGATGGAAGAGTGCCGTCGCAACCTGGTGAAGGTTTCGCTCAAGAGCGGCTCCATCCACCACTCGGTGAAGGGCCATCACGGCGCAGCATCGGTCGAACTGCACCCGGCTCCCAAGGGTACCGGCATCATCGCTGGCGGCCCCATGCGCGCTGTGTTCGAAGTGGTGGGCATCACCGACATCGTGGCCAAGAGCCATGGTTCTTCGAACCCCTACAACATGGTCCGTGCGACCTTTGACGCGCTCATCAAGTCGACCACTCCTGCGGATGTGGCGGCCAAGCGCGGCAAAACGGTCGAAGACATCTTCGCCTGATAGGAAGCTGGAATGACTACCCAACAAACCGTCAAGATTCAACTGGTGCGCAGCCCTATCGGCACCAAGGAATCGCACCGTGCCACCGTGCGCGGCCTGGGCCTGCGCAAGCTGAACAGTGTCAGCGAACTGCAGGACAGCCCCGAAGTGCGCGGCATGATTAACAAGATCAGCTATCTGGTCAAGGTCCTCTGAGAGGTTGATGATGGAACTCAATAGCATCAAGCCCGCAGCTGGAGCCAAGCACGCCAAGCGCCGCGTCGGCCGTGGCATCGGCTCCGGTCTGGGCAAGACCGCCGGCCGTGGTCACAAGGGTCAGAAGTCGCGTTCGGGCGGCTACCACAAGGTGGGCTTCGAGGGCGGTCAAATGCCTCTGCAGCGCCGTCTGCCCAAGCGTGGTTTCAAGTCGCACCTGCTGAAGTTCAATGCAGAAGTGACGCTGGCCGCTCTGGAACAGCTCGGCCTGGCCGAAGTCGACCTGCTGGCGCTCAAGAGCGCCGGCCTGGTGGGCCAACGCGCCAAGGTCGTGAAGGTGATCAACACCGGTTCCCTGACGAAGGCTGTGAAGCTGACGGGCATCGGCGCAACCGCCGCCGCCAAGACGGCGATCGAAGCCTCCGGCGGCAGCCTGGCCTGATTCGGTTCTGAAGGAAGGCACCCGTGGCTACGAACGCAGCTCAAATTGCGAAAACCGGTAAGTTCGGCGACCTGCGTCGCCGGCTGGTTTTTCTGCTGCTGGCGTTGGTCGTGTATCGCATCGGCGCGCACATCCCAGTGCCCGGCATCGATCCGGCGCAGCTGCAGCAGCTTTTCAGTGGCCAGCAAGGCGGCATCCTGAATCTGTTCAACATGTTCTCGGGTGGGGCGCTCTCGCGCTTCACGGTCTTCGCGCTGGGGATCATGCCGTACATCTCGGCATCGATCATCATGCAGCTGATGACCTACGTCATTCCGACGTTCGAGCAGTTGAAGAAGGAAGGCGAGTCGGGCCGCAGGAAGATCACGCAGTACACCCGCTACGGCACGCTGGGCCTGGCGATCTTCCAGTCGCTCGGCATCGCCGTGGCGCTGGAAAGCTCGGCTGGCCTGGTGCTCTCTCCAGGTTTCGGCTTCCGCATGACGGCGATGGTGAGCCTGACGGCCGGCACCATGTTCCTCATGTGGTTGGGCGAGCAGATCACCGAACGCGGTCTGGGCAACGGCATCTCGATCCTGATCTTCGCGGGCATCGCCGCTGGCCTGCCCAGCTCGATCGGTGGCCTGCTGGAGCTGGTGCGTACGGGTGCGATGAGCATCCTGGCCGCCATCTTCATCGTGATCGTGGTCGGTCTGGTGACGTACTTCGTGGTGTTCGTGGAGCGTGGACAGCGCAAGATCCTCGTGAACTATGCGCGGCGCCAGGTCGGCAACAAGGTCTACGGCGGTCAGTCGTCGCACCTGCCCCTGAAGCTGAACATGGCTGGCGTGATTCCGCCGATCTTCGCGTCGTCGATCATCCTGCTGCCGGCGACGGTGGTGAACTGGTTCAGCGCGGGCGAGTCGATGCGCTGGTTGCGTGACATCTCGAGCGCTCTGACCCCCGGTCAGCCGGTGTACGTGATGTTCTATGCCGCAGCCATCGTGTTCTTCTGCTTCTTCTACACGGCCCTCGTGTTCAACAGCCGCGAGACCGCCGACAACCTGAAGAAGAGTGGCGCGTTCATCCCCGGGATCCGTCCTGGCGAACAAACCGCCCGCTATATCGACAAGATTCTGGTTCGCCTCACGTTGGCTGGCGCCGTGTACATCACGTTCGTCTGCCTGCTGCCGGAGTTCCTGATCCTGAAATACAACGTTCCGTTCTATTTCGGTGGCACGTCGCTCCTGATCATTGTGGTGGTGACCATGGACTTCATGGCCCAGGTCCAGAACTACATGATGTCGCAGCAGTACGAATCGCTCCTCAAAAAGGCGAACTTCAAAGCGACGCCCGGAACGTGAGTCTGGGGTGTTTCAGAGAACTGCGCTATAGTCGCGGGTTCGCCTGAGCAAGTTACGGTTATTGATGCCTTCGATCATCGCGGGCGCAAAATTTTTGTGTTCCGCGCTGTGGCCGGGACGAATGGCAAGTTTTAGGAGAATGAAATGAGAGTTTCGGCTTCGGTCAAGAAAATCTGCCGCAACTGCAAGATCATCCGCCGCAAGGGTGTGGTGCGCGTGATCTGCACGGATCTGCGTCACAAGCAGCGCCAAGGTTGACTGGAAAGTATTAGAGGACGCACATGGCACGTATCGCTGGCATCAACATTCCGCCGCATCAGCATGCTGAAATCGGCTTGACCGCCATCTTTGGCATCGGTCGCACCCGTGCTCGCAAGATCTGCGAAGCATGCGACATCGCTTACTCCAAGAAGATCAAGGATCTGACGGACAGCGACCTGGAAAAAATTCGCGATCAGATCGCTCAGTTCACGATCGAAGGCGACCTGCGTCGCGAAACGACGATGAACATCAAGCGCCTGATGGACATCGGCTGCTATCGCGGCTTCCGCCATCGTCGCGGCCTGCCGATGCGCGGCCAGCGCACGCGTACCAACGCCCGCACCCGCAAGGGTCCGCGCAAGGGCGCAGCGGCACTCAAGAAGTAAAGACTGAGAGATCATTATGGCCAAGTCTCCTGCCAATAACGCTGCACAGCGTGTTCGCAAAAAGGTTCGCAAGAACGTGTCGGACGGCATCGCCCACGTGCATGCCTCGTTCAACAACACCATCATCACGATCACCGATCGCCAGGGCAACGCACTGTCCTGGGCTTCCTCCGGTGGCCAAGGCTTCAAGGGCTCGCGCAAGTCGACGCCTTTCGCAGCCCAGGTGGCATCGGAAGTCGCCGGTCGCGCTGCGATCGAACAGGGCATCAAGAACCTCGACGTCGAGATCAAGGGCCCCGGTCCTGGCCGCGAATCGTCGGTTCGCGCCCTGGGCGCGCTGGGCATCCGCATCACGTCCATCTCGGACGTGACCCCGGTTCCCCACAACGGCTGCCGCCCTCAAAAGCGCCGTCGTATCTAAGTCTTTTCTCTGAAGCCCACCGCCACCGCAGGCCTGGCGCCGCGGTGGCTCCCGCAATGCTGTTGCGGAAGATGACACAAGGAAGCTCAAGTGGCACGTTACCTCGGCCCCAAGGCCAAACTCTCCCGCCGTGAAGGCACCGACCTGTTCCTGAAGAGCGCGCGCCGCTCCATCGCGGACAAGTCGAAGTTCGACTCCAAGCCAGGCCAGCACGGCCGCACCTCGGGTCAGCGTACCTCCGACTACGGTCTGCAGCTGCGCGAAAAGCAGAAGGTCAAGCGCATGTACGGCGTGCTGGAAAAGCAATTCCGCCGTTACTTCGAAGCCGCCGACCGCCGCAAGGGCAACACCGGCGCCAACCTGCTGTCGCTGCTGGAATCGCGCCTGGACAACGTCGTGTACCGCATGGGCTTCGGCTCCACGCGCGCCGAAGCACGGCAGCTGGTGTCGCACAAGGCGATCACCGTGAACGGCCAGTCGGTCAACATCGCGTCGTACCTGGTCAAGACCGGCGACGTCGTGGCCGTGCGCGAAAAGTCCAAGAAGCAGAACCGCATCGTCGAAGCCCTGCAACTGGCACAGCAAGTCGGCCTGCCCGCCTGGGTGGAAGTCAATGCCGACAAGGCAGAAGGCATCTTCAAGAAGGTGCCAGATCGTGACGAATTCGGCGCCGACATCAACGAATCGCTGATCGTCGAGTTGTACTCGCGTTAATCCGCACTGATCTCCGATTTCGAGAAATCCGTTCCTGAACCGCGAGGCATCGCGGTTTAGGCGCTTCACAGCCTTACCGGTGTAACGAGCTGGGGGTATTGAGAGGAAGTTTGCATGCAAACCAATTTGCTGAAGCCCAAGGCAATCAATGTCGAGCAGCTTGGCCACAATCGTGCCAAGGTCGCACTGGAGCCGTTCGAACGGGGCTACGGCCACACGTTGGGTAACGCCATCCGCCGTGTGCTGCTGTCGTCCATGGTGGGTTACGCAGCAACTGAAGTCACGATTGCAGGAGTCCTGCATGAGTACTCGTCGATCGACGGCGTTCAAGAAGACGTGGTCAACATCCTTCTGAACCTCAAGGGCGTGGTGTTCAAGCTCCACAACCGTGACGAAGTGACCCTGAGCCTGCGCAAGGACGGCGAAGGCGTCGTGACCGCACGCGACATCCAGACGCCGCACGACGTCGAGATCGTCAACCCGGACCACGTGATCGCTCACCTGTCCGCCGGCGGCAAGCTCGACATGCAGATCAAGGTCGAGAAGGGCCGTGGCTACGTTCCTGGCAACCTGCGCCGCTATGCCGACGAATCGACCAAGTCGATCGGCCGCATCGTGCTGGACGCCTCGTTCTCGCCGGTCAAGCGCGTGAGCTACACGGTCGAAAGCGCCCGTGTGGAACAGCGTACCGACCTGGACAAGCTGGTGGTCGAGATCGAAACCAACGGCGCCATCACCGCGGAAGACGCGGTGCGTGCCTCGGCTAAGATCCTGGTCGAGCAACTGGCGGTGTTCGCACAGCTGGAAGGCGGCGAACTGGCGGCTTTCGATGCGCCGGCCGGCCCACGCGGCAATGCCACGTTCGATCCGATCCTGCTGCGTCCGGTGGACGAGCTGGAACTCACCGTGCGTTCGGCCAACTGCCTGAAGGCCGAGAACATCTACTACATCGGCGACCTGATCCAGCGTACCGAGAACGAACTGCTCAAGACCCCCAACCTGGGTCGCAAGTCGCTCAACGAGATCAAGGAAGTCCTGGCTTCGCGCGGCTTGACGCTGGGCATGAAGCTGGAAAACTGGCCGCCAGCCGGCCTGGACAAGCGTTAAGTTATAATTTTTGGCTCTTTCGAGAAAAGAGCAGTGCACCGGGCAGTACCTGACACGGCTGCCCGTTTTAATTACAGACAAGGAAACAGCACCATGCGTCACGGACACGGCCTTCGCAAACTCAACCGCACTTCTTCGCACCGCCTGGCGATGCTGCAGAACATGATGAATTCGCTCATCGAGCACGAAGCCATCAAGACCACTCTGCCCAAGGCCAAGGAACTGCGCCGCGTGATCGAGCCCATGATCACCCTCGCCAAGGAAGACACCCTGGCCAACCGCCGCCTGGCTTTCAACCGCCTGCGCGACCGTGACAGCGTGACCAAGCTGTTCAACGACCTGGGCCCCCGCTTCAAGGCGCGCCCAGGCGGCTACACCCGCATCCTGAAGATGGGCTTCCGCGTGGGCGACAACGCCCCGATGGCATTCGTCGAGCTGGTGGAACGTGCTGCAGAAGAAAATGCAAATTCTTCTGCAGAAGCAGCAAAGTAAGCTATAATTCAATCTTGCCGCGCGATGGAGCAGTCTGGTAGCTCGTTGGGCTCATAACCCAAAGGTCGGAGGTTCAAATCCTTCTCGCGCAACCAATATCGGTAGTTCGCTACCACGACGAAAACGCCCACTCTTCAGTGGGCGTTTTTGTTTTTGCCGGTGGTGGCTTCGGGCACTGGTAGTTGATCAGATCGGGTGCTCGAGGAGCATTCCTGGCCTTCATGCCGCGACCCGCCGTTGCCGCGGGTCTGCCGCGACGGAGTGGGGCGACGCATTCCTGCAATGCGCCGAGCCGCATCGTGGGAGGTGCCCCGCAGCCATGCGAGGTGGATGCGGAAAGTGCACCGGCGTCCGGTTGCGATGTCGCCGATGTCGCCGATCTCGGGCCTCACGGGGTCGCGTGCATCGACGGCAGTCCTGATGACCCATTGCCGCCCCGCCCCGGCCGATCCACCCCCGTTCACCAGTTCCTTTCCGTTTTTCCATGGCGACTCTTCCCGGCTCCATCCTCGGTATCGACTTCGGCACTTCCAATTCCGCGGCCTCTCTGCGGACGGCGGATTCGAGCGGCGCGCGGCTGATTCCGCTCGATGGCCATGGCGCCACCATCATGCCCACGGCGCTGTTCTTCAACACGGAAGACCGCACCACCCACTATGGGCGCGACGCGATGCACCAGTACCTCGAGGGGGCCGAGGGGCGGCTGATGCGCTCGCTCAAGAGCCTGCTGGGCAGCACGCTGCTGCAGGACAAGACCTCGGTGCACGATACGTTGGTGAGCTACCAGGACATCATCGGGATGTTCATGCGCCACATCGCCGCGCAGGTGCGCAATGCCCTCCAGGGCGACATGCCCGAGCGCGTGGTGCTGGGCCGGCCGGTGCACTTCGTCGACGAAGACCCCGCGCGCGACCGCATGGCCGAGGAAGCCCTGGGCCGGGCCGCCGCGGATGCCGGCTTCACCCAGGTGACCTTCCAGTTCGAGCCGATTGCCGCCGCGCTGGACTACGAACAGCGCATGGTCGGAGAGGCGCTGGTGCTGGTGGTCGACGTCGGCGGCGGCACCTCCGACTTCACTGTCGTGCGCCTGGGGCCCGGGCGCCGCGAGGCGGCCGACCGCAGCGGCGACGTGCTCGCCACTACCGGCGTGCACATCGGCGGCACCGATTTCGACCGCCGGCTGAACCTCGAGCAGGTCATGGGCTACCTGGGTTTTCGCCACATCGGTCCACGCGGGCGCGAAGTGCCGAGCCGCGTGTTCTTCGACCTGTCCACCTGGCATCTGATCCAGTGGCAATACGCCCAGAAGTCGGTGCGCGAGGCCCAGCAGCTGCGCTCCGACTACGCCGATCCGCGGTTGCACGACCGGCTGATGACGGTGCTGAACGAGCGCTGGGGGCACCGGCTCGCCAATGCAGTGGAGCAGGCCAAGATCGGCGCCTCCCGTTCGGAGGCCACGGCGACCATCGCACTGGACTGGCTGGAACGGGGGCTGACCGCATCGGTCACGCCGGACGACCTGGCACGCCATCTGGACGGCTTGCTGCGCCAGGTGGCCGGCTGCGCGGTGGCCTGCGTGGAAGCCGCCGGGTTGCGGCAGCAGGACATCGGCGCGATCTACCTGACCGGCGGATCCTCGGCGCTGCGGCCGCTGCGCGACGTGCTGGCGCAGGCGCTTCCTGGCGCGCCGCAGGTGGAGGGCGACCTGTTCGGCGGCGTGGCGACGGGGCTGGCCTACAGCCGGGGCTGAAGCGCCCGATGTCAGGATCGCCGTGCGTGCGATCCACAGGAACCGGGTCGTTTGCTATTAATGCCGTAGCGCTGGAACCCCGCGCAACGGGCGCGAGCGCATGAAAACGTTGTGAAAAATTGCAGGACCGAGCCCGACCTCCAGCCGCCAGCCGCCAGTCGCCCGCGGCCAGCGGCCAGCGGCCAGCGGCCAGCGGCCAGCGGCCAGCCGGCAGCCGGCAGCCGGCAGCCGGCAGCCGGAGTCTCCTTAGCGATCGGTTTCGTCCGCGCCGTCCCCCTCCCGCCGCAGTTGCAGAGCGAGTTCGTAGAGGGCGTTGCGTGGCTGGCCGGTCAGGTCGGCCGCCACCTTGACGGCGGTCTTGAGCGGCAGCTCGGCCAGCAGCAGCCGCAGCACCCGCCGGCCTTCGGCATCGTCGTCGCTGTCCACTGTCTGCGCCGGGTGCACCAGCACCACGAATTCGCCACGGGCGCGCTGCGGGTTGCCGCCCAGCCATTGCGCCAGCGCGCTGGCCGGGTGGGTGGTGATTTCCTCGAACTGCTTGGTCAGCTCGCGCGCCAGCGTCACCGGCCGCTCGCCCAGCACGGCCAGCGCCCGGGCCAGCTCCTCGATGCGGTGGGGCGCCTCCAGCAGCACCACGCAGCGGGGCTCGAGCGCCAGCGCCTGCACCGCGGCGGAGCGCTCCACGCCCCGGGTCGGCAGAAAGCCCGCGAACAGGAACCCGCCGGCGCCGGGGGCATGGGCCACCGCGCCCGCCGCGCTCAGCGCGGTGGTCACGCTGCTGGCCCCGGGCAGGGGCAGGCAGCGCAGGCCCGCGGCGGCCACGGCGTGGGCCAGGCGGGCGCCAGGGTCGCTCACGCCCGGCGTGCCGGCGTCGCTGACATAGGCCACCCGCTGGCCCGCGCGCAGCCGCGCCACCACCCCGTCCGACGCCTCGGCCTCGTTGTGCTGGTGCACGGCCAACAGCTGGGCGCCGCCCTTGTCGATGCCGTAGGCGCGCAGCAGCGACTGCGTGTGGCGGGTGTCCTCGCAGGCGATCGTGTCCGCCAGCTGCAAGACGTGCAGCCCGCGCAGGGTGATGTCGGCCAGGTTGCCGATGGGCGTGGCGACGATGTAGAGCGTGCCCTGCGGATAATGCTGGCTGGCCGCCGCATCGCGCGCGGCACTCAGGGCTGAAGCGAAAGAGGCGCTCAATGGGATTCCTTGGCAAGAACTTCGGCAGGGGGGCAGGCCGGGCCGCCACGGCGGACGGGCCGGTGAAGCAGGCGGCGCGCACGACGCGGGACCAGGGCAACGCGGCGGAAGACCAGGCGCTGGCGCATCTGCTGGCCGCCCGTCTGACGCTGGTGGAGCGCAATTATCGGACGCCGGGCCGCGGCGGCGGCGAAATCGACCTGATCATGCGCGAGCGCGATGGCACGCTGGTGTTCGTCGAAGTGCGCAGCCGCGCCGGCCGGGGCTTCGGCGGCGCGGGCGGCAGCATCGGCGCCATCAAGCAGCAACGCATCGTGCTCGCGGCGCGCCATTACCTGATGCGCTGGCCCGCGCCGCCGCCCTGCCGGTTCGACGCGGTGCTGGTGGAAGGCGCGGGCGGCGGCGCCTCCATCGAATGGCTGCGCGGCGCCTTCGATGCCGGCTGAGTGAATCGCGCCGGATGGCGGTGCCCTGCCGACCCGATACCGTGGCGGGCCCGGCGCCAGCGCAACCCTTTGCTACAAAATTCCAAGCACCCACCCCAGGTCTTTCGGCGCCGGCGCGCCGGGTTGGGGTGAAATGGCCCCTCGAACCGCCCCCTGCACCGTTGGGTATCATCCACGCCCCATGCTCGAGCAACGCATCCAACAGCACTTCATCGACAGCGCCGACCTGAAATACCAGGCCGCCCAGGCGCTCAGCCATCCCATCGGTTCCGCCATCCAGGCCATCCTCGCCTGCGTGACCAGCGGCGCCAAGGTGCTGGCCTGCGGCAGCGGGCCTTCCGCCGCCGATGCCCAGCTCTTCGCCGCGCTGTGCGTGGGCGGCTTCGAGCGCGAACGGCCCGAGCTGGCCGCGCTGGCGCTCGTGCCCGGCAACGCCTGGATGGGCGCCGGCCCCGGCGAGCCCGACGCCGCGGCGCTCGCGCGCCAGGTGCGCGCCCTCGGCCAGGCGGGCGACGTGCTGGTGGCGCTCTCCGTCAGCGGGGAAGACGCCGTGGTGCTGGAGGCCGTGCAGGCCGCCCACGAGCGGGACATGACGGTGATCGCGCTCTGCGGCCGGACCGGCGGCACCCTGGCGGCGGTGCTGCGCGAGACCGACGTGCAGATCGCCGTGCCCCATGACCGCGCGGCCCGGGTGCGCGAAGTCCACGCCCTGGTGCTGCATTGCCTCTGCGACGGGGTGGACGCCCAGTTACTTGGTGAACAGGAGATACCGCTATGACTTTCAAGACCTTGCGCCGCACGACCTGCGTGCTCTGCGCCACCGCCGCGGTGGCGGCCAGCCTGTCGGCGTGCGCGCCCATCCTGATCGGCGGCGGCGCCGTCGTGGGCGCGATGGTGGCCACCGACCGGCGCACCACCGGCGCGCAGGTGGAAGACGAAGGCATCGAACTGCGTACCGCCAACCGCATCCGCGATACCCTGGGCGACCGCGTGCACGTCAACGTCACCAGCTTCAACCGGCAGGTGCTGCTGACCGGCGAGGCGCCGCGCGCCGAGGACCGCCAGCGCGTGGAGCAGATCGCCCTGGGCGTGGAGAACGTGCGGTCGGTGGTGAACGAGGTGGGCATCGGCGCGCCGTCCTCGCTCACGCAGCGCTCCAACGACACCTTCATCACCGGCAAGGTGCGCGCCAGCCTGGTGGATGCCAAGGACCTGGTGGCCAACGCGTTCAAGGTGGTCACCGAGCGCGAGATCGTCTACCTGATGGGCCGCGTCACGCAGCGCGAGGCCACCCGCGCCACCGACATCGCCCGGGGTGTGAACGGCGTGCGCAAGGTGGTGCGCGTGTTCGAGATCGTGTCGGAAGAGGAACTGGCCCGTGCGGCGGTCAGGGCGCAGCAGCAGCCCGCGCCGGTGGTGCAGGACCCGGCCGCCGCCAGCTATCCGCCGGCCGCCGCCGCGCCCTCTGCCGGCGGCGTGCAGTCCGCGCCACTGGCACCGCTGCCGGCAGCGCAGCCCGCGCCTGCCACCGGCGTCGTCACCCAGCCGGTGCGCTGACATCGCCCAAGCCAGGGGCCGCCGGCTGATCGGCCGCGGCCTCCGGCGGAGTCTGGTCAGGCCTTCTTGTTCGCCTTGTTCACCCCCAGCCGGGTGATGAGGCTGGAGGTATCCCAGCGCGCGCCACCAGACTGCTGCACGTCGGCATAGAACTGGTCCACCAGGGCGGTGACCGGCAGGCGGGCGCCGTTGCGGTGGGCCTCGTCCAGCACCAGGCCCAGGTCCTTGCGCATCCAGTCCACGGCAAAGCCGAAGTCGAAGCGGCCTTCCACCATGGTCTTGCCGCGGTTGTCCATCTGCCAGCTCTGCGCGGCGCCCTTGCCGATCACATCGAGCACCAGCGGCATGTCCAGCCCGGCGTGCTGGCCGAAGGCCACCGCCTCCGACAGCCCCTGCACCAGCCCGGCGATGCAGATCTGGTTGACCATCTTGGCCAGCTGGCCGGCGCCGCTGTCGCCGATGCGTGTGAAGGCCCGGGAGAACGCCATCGCCGTGGGGCGCACCGCGTCGAACGCGGCCGCATCGCCGCCGCACATCACCGTCAACTGGCCGTTCTGCGCGCCGGCCTGGCCGCCGGAGACCGGCGCATCGATGAACTGCAGGCCCAGCGTGCGGGCCGCGCGGTACAGCTCGCGGGCGACCTCGGCCGAAGCCGTGGTGTGGTCCACGAAGAGGGCACCCGGCTGCATGCCGGCGAAGGCGCCGTCGGCGCCCAGCACCACCGAGCGCAGGTCGTCGTCGTTGCCCACGCAGCAGAAGACGATCTCCGCCCCGTGGGCGGCGGCACGCGGCGTTTCAGCATGTTTTACGGCTCCAGCGCCTTTGAATTCAGCGCACCATGCTATGGATTTGCTAGCGGTGCGGTTGTAGACGGTGACGTCGTGGCCCGCCTGCGCCAAATGGCCGGCCATGGGGTAGCCCATGACCCCCAGGCCCAGGAAGGCGACCTTGCGGGAGGGAGTTGCGTCGTAGTTGCGGGGGTTGGTGCTTGGCATAGGAACGGTTCTAGCAGAAAGGGAAAGGCCCACGCGGGGGCTTGCGTCTGGCGATGGTGCGGTTGCGGCCGGGGGCCGCACAGACCGGGGGCCGTGGCGCCGGCGCTGCCGGGCCACGAGCATCGCCGCCGCTCGAAGGGTGTCACACGATCGCGAAGTGCTCCGTGCCCGATGCCAGATCGCCCGAGCGGGCGCGCTGGCTGCCCAGCTTGATCTGCAGGCGCAGGTCGTTCACCGAGTCGGCATTGCGCAGGGCGTCTTCGTAGGTGATGACGTTGGCCTCGAACAGGTCGAACAGCGACTGGTCGAAGGTCTGCATGCCCAGGTTGCGGCTCTTCTTCATGATGTCCTTGATCTCGGCCACCTCGCCCTTGAAGATCAGGTCGGAGATCAACGGCGTGTTGAGCATCACCTCGACAGCGGCGGCGCGGCCCTTGCCGTCCTGCTTGGGGATCAGGCGCTGGGAGATCATGCCGCGCAGGTTGAGCGACAGGTCCATCAGCAATTGCGCGCGCCGCTCTTCCGGGAAGAAGTTGATGATGCGGTCCAGCGCCTGGTTGGCGCTGTTGGCATGCAGCGTGGCCAGGCACAGGTGGCCGGTCTCGGAGAACGCCACCGCGTGTTCCATGGTTTCGCGGTCGCGGATCTCGCCCATCAGGATCACGTCCGGCGCCTGGCGCAACGTGTTCTTCAGGGCCGCTTCCCAGCTGTCGGTGTCCAGTCCGACTTCGCGTTGCGTCACCACGCAGTTCTTGTGCGGGTGCACGAATTCGATCGGGTCCTCGACGGTGATGATGTGGCCGAAGGAGTTTTCGTTGCGCCAGTCCACCATGGCGGCGAGCGTGGTCGACTTGCCTGAGCCGGTTGCCCCGACCAGGATGCACAGCCCCCGCTTGGCCATCGCCACCTCCTTGAGCACCTGCGGCACACCCAGGCCGTCGATGCTGGGCAGCTGCAGCGGAATGGTCCGCATCACCATGCCGACCCGACCCTGCTGGATGAAGGCGTTCACCCGGAAGCGGCCGATGTCCGCCGGCGAGATGGCGAAGTTGCATTCCTTGGTGCGTTCGAAATCCGCCACTTGCTTGTCGCTCATCACCGAACGCGCCAGCGTCAGGGTGTGGGCGGGCGTCAGCGGCTGGGGCGACACCTTGGTCACCTTGCCGTCGACCTTGATCGCGGGCGGGAAGTCCGCCGTGATGAACAGATCGCTGCCACCGCGGCTCACCATCAGCCGGAGCAGGTCGCTGATGAATTTACTGGCCTGATCGCGCTCCATCAGATGGCTCCCTTGTGGGCGTGGGAAAGAGGGCGTGCGGTCATTTCTGGCCTTCGCTCAGGCGGGCGCTCACCACGCGCAGCCGCTGCGACAGCCTGCGCGCCAGCAGGGCGACCAGGCTCGCCGCCAGTTGCGGGTCCTTGGTCATCATCTCGTCCAGGGCCTCGGCGCTCAGCACGGCGATCTCGCAGTCGGTGAGCGTGGTGCACGACGAAAAGCGGATGCCGCTGTCCAGCAGCGACATCTCGCCCAGGATGTCGCCGGGACGGGTTTCCGCGAGGCGCAGGTGCTCCCCCCAGGGCTGCACGCGGTCCACCGCGATGGTGCCGTTCAGCAGCACCACCATGAAGTTGCCGTACTCCTCCTGGCGGATCACGTCGCGCGAGGCGGAGATGCCCGCGAACTGGAAGAAGCGCTCCATCCGCTCCACCGCGTCCTTATCCAGGTGCACCATGTACTTGTCCTTGGCCCAGAGCGCCTGCAGCAGCTTGCCGCCCCGGGTGGCGGGCAGCCGCTTGGCGCCGACTTCGACCGCGCGCGCCTCCCACGGCACCAGCATGGCGCTGTCCACGCCCTGGCCGGCGAAGGCCGTGGTGAAGAACACCGAATCGGCGTGGTCGTCCGGGCCCTTGGCGCGCGACTTGGACTTCAGGAGTCCGAGGATGCCTTTCATGGGAATGCTCCGTTGCGGCGAAGGCCGCTCAAATGGGGCGGGGGGTGGAGGCCGCCCTGGAATGAAGGGGAAAGGGCGTCAGCCGGGGAAGTTGTCCGGGATCTTGGCCTTGCTGCGCGCCTCGGCCGGGCTGATGACGTTGCGGCGCACCAGGTCGGTCAGGTTCTGGTCCAGCGTCTGCATGCCCACGCTGTTGCTGGTCTGGATGGTGGAATACATCTGCGCCACCTTGGCCTCGCGGATCAGGTTGCGGATGGCGCTGGTGCCCAGCATGATCTCGTGCGCCGCCACGCGGCCGGAGCCGTCCTTGGTCTTGCACAGGGTCTGGGAGATCACGGCCTGCAGCGATTCGGACAGCATGGCGCGTACCATTTCCTTTTCCTCGGCCGGGAACACGTCGATGATCCGGTCGATGGTCTTGGCGGCGCTGGACGTGTGCAGCGTGCCGAACACGAGGTGGCCCGTTTCCGCCGCCGTCATCGCCAGGCGGATGGTTTCAAGGTCGCGCATTTCGCCCACCAGGATGGCATCGGGATCTTCGCGCAGGGCGGACTTGAGCGCGGCCGCGAACGAGAGCGTCATCGGCCCCACTTCGCGCTGGTTGATCAGGCACTTCTTCGATTCGTGCACGAATTCGATCGGATCCTCCACCGTCAGGATGTGGCCGTACTCGCTCTCGTTGAGGTAGTTGACCATGGCGGCCAGCGTGGTGGACTTGCCCGAGCCGGTCGGCCCCGTCACCAGCACCAGGCCGCGCGGCTTCAAGGCGAGGTCGGCGAAGATCTTGGGCGCGTTCAGCTGCTCCAGCGTGAGGATCTTGCTCGGGATGGTGCGGAACACGGCGGCCGCGCCCCGGTTCTGGTTGAAGGCGTTGACGCGAAAGCGCGCCAGGCCTTCGATCTCGAACGAGAAATCGACTTCGAGGAATTCTTCGTACGCCTTGCGCTGGGCGTCGCTCATGATGTCGTAGACCATGGCATGCACCGTCTTGTGGTCCAGCGCATCGACGTTGATGCGGCGCACGTCGCCATGTACCCGGATCATGGGCGGCAAGCCGGCCGAGAGATGCAGGTCGGATGCCTTGTTCTTCACGCTGAAGGCGAGCAGCTGGGTGATGTCCACGGGATTCCCTCGGTCGTATGGGTGCGATCGTCTGTGCGCCGGATGCCTTTTGGTACCCTTGCCCGAACATTATGACGACGATTGGTAACAACCTCCAACAAGTGCGCGCCCGCATCGACGCGGCCTGCGCGCAGGCGGGGCGCGGCGCGGGCGAGGTGTCGCTGCTGGCCGTCTCCAAGACCTTCGGGCCCGAAGCGGTGCGCGACGCGGCGCTGGCCGGCCAGCTCGCCTTCGGCGAAAACTACGTGCAGGAAGCGGTCGAGAAGATCGCGCTGGTGGGCGCCATGGAACTGCCGCAGCGGCTGCAGTGGCATTGCATCGGCCCGTTGCAAAGCAACAAGACCCGGCTGGTCGCCGCGCACTTCGACTGGGTTCACACGGTGGACCGGCTCAAGATCGCCGAGCGCCTGTCGGAGCAGCGGCCGGACGACCGCGCGCCGCTCCAGGTCTGTATTCAGGTCAACATCGATGGGGGCGCCACCAAGTCGGGCGTGGCGCCCGACGAGGCACTGGCGCTGGCCCGCGCCATCGCCGTGCTGCCGCGCCTGGAGCTGCGCGGGCTCATGACGATCCCCGACCCCGGGGCCGCTGCGGACGCGCTAGGTGCCGCCCACGCCGAGGCCCGGGCGCTCTTCGAGGCAGTGCGAGCGGAGCTCGAGCCGGCGTGGCGGGCGCGTTTCGACACGCTGTCCATGGGCATGTCGGCCGACCTGGAAGCCGCCGTCCTGTGCGGCAGCACCCTGGTGCGGGTGGGTTCGGCCATCTTCGGTGGACGAGCCCGGCCGGCAGCCGGCGCCTGAGCCGGCGGGGTGGATGCGCGGCGCTGTCGCGGGCGGGGCGCTCAGGCCGCCGACTTGCTGCGCAGCACCGCCGCGGCCAGCGCGGCCAGGGCCGCCGCCACGGCGACCAACCCTGCGGGCGACGTCGTCGGCACCTTCGCGGCGTTGGCCGCCGCCGTAACGGCGGGGTCCATGCCGACCTGGAACCCGACGCCGCCGCTCGTGTTCTGCATGAAGAACTTCAGTTCCTTGTAGCTGCCCTGAAAGCGCATGACACCGCAGGCGCGGCCGGTGGTCGGCGTTTCCTGGTTGCAGCCCTCCGGGAATCCATAGGAGGACGGCGCACTGTTAAACAGCCTGAGCGTGACGGGGCTGAACGTGCCCGCGTTGTTGGTCGCCGCGCCGATCTGCGCCACTTGGCCCGCCGTGTCGCGCGAAGCGGAGAAATCGACCGTTCCGACCCCCACTCCGTCGAGGCTGTACACCAGCACCACCGGGTCGACGATGGGTTCGGCAAAAACCACGGCGATGTTGTTCGGGGCGCCAGCGCTTGTCACGAACTGCATGTTGCCCTTGGCGGAAGTGGGGTAGATGCGAGCCGCGTTCGGCGACACCGGGCGACCGCCATAAACAGTCGTGGCGTCGTTATCCCAGATGTCGTAAAAGTTGTAGGGCGGATTGATGCTGGGCGCCACGCTGATGCCGGATGTCGAGCTGGTCATCGTCACACCGACGGACCCGAGCGTGCCTGCCAGACTGTTGGAGCCTGAGCCCGTCGTGATCTGTGTCCACACCTCGGCGGCGTGCAGGGCCGGGCTGGCGAGCGTGGCGGCGGCCAGGAAAGTTGCAGCGGCGCAGCCGCGGAGAGCGTGTAGAAGTTGCATCGTGGCGGATCCGCGCTGGATTTGGGGTCACGTACTGGCAGCCGCGCCGACAGGTAGGCAAATGCTATGGATAAACGTGTTTGTTTAGTAGATATAGATAGTTGATTTGGTGCTTGATTAACCATCGTTAACGTTTAGCGATCCACAGCGTTGGATGCTTGGGGCTGGACGGTTTCCATCCCTGGGGGCCCATGCCTGGCCTCGTGCGCAACGCTACGCGGCCGAGCTGAGACGGGTGGTGGGATGGAAATGCTCTCCGGCGCCCGCAGACAGGGCGCAGAATGCTATCCAATCAATAGCATGTGACGAGGCCGCCGCGACGATGGGTATCGCGGCGGGGGGTAGCCAGGCAGGTCGTTCAGACTGCGAACCGCTGCACGCAGTCCAGCGCGTCGGCCACGTGCTGGGGCGTCACGTCCAGGTGCGTCACCCAGCGTAGGCGGGTCTGGCCGGCGTAGAGGCCGCTGGTCACGCGCACGCCGTGGCGCGCCAGCCAGTCGGTGAAGGCCGGGGCCACGTCGGCGTGCAGGTCGGTGAAAAGGATGTTGGTGTTCGCAGAGGCCACGCTCAGCCGGCCGGCCAGCACCGGGTGGCTGCGGCCGGCCTCGGCCAGGCCCTGCGCCAGCTGGCGCAGCAGGGCGTGGTCATCGGCCAGGCGGCGCACGTGGTGCTCCAGCGCATGCTGGCCGGCGGCGGCCAGAATGCCGGCCTGGCGCATGCCGCCGCCCAGCATCTTGCGGGTGCGCCGTGCGCGGGCGATGAAGTCTTTCGACCCCAGCAGCAGCGAGCCTACCGGCGCGCCCAGGCCCTTGCTGAGGCAGAGCGATACCGAATCGAAATGCGCGGCCAGCGCCCGGGCCTCGTCGTACACGTCGGTGCCGTTCGCCTCGGCGTTGGCCGAGGCTGCGTTGAAGAGGCGTGCGCCGTCCAGGTGCATGGCCAGCTGGCGCGAGCGGGCCAGCTTGGCCACCTGCGCGACGTAGGGCGTGGGCAGCACGCGGCCGCCGGTCGTGTTCTCCAGCACCACCAGCCGGGTGCGCGCGAAGTGCGGGTCGTCCGGTTTGACGGCCGCGGCGACATCGGCCAGCGCCAGCGTGCCGTCGGCCTGCGTCTCCACCGGCTGCGGCTGGATCGAGCCCAGCACCGCCATGCCGCCGCCTTCCCAGCGGTAGGTGTGCCAGCTCTGGCCGACGATGGCCTCGTCGCCGCGCTGGCAGTGGCCCATCAGCGCGATCAGATTGGTCTGCGTGCCGGTGGGCGCGAAGAGGGCGGCCTCGAAGCCCAGCAGCGCGGCGGCCTGTTCCTGCAGGCCATTGACGGAAGGGTCGTCGCCGAAAACGTCGTCGCCCAGCGGGGCGGCGAGCATGGCCGCGCGCATGGCGGCGGTGGGCTGAGTGACGGTATCGCTGCGGAAGTCGGGCATGGGGGCGGGGCGGTGGGGCCAATGAAGCGGACAAGCCCCACATCGTAAGTGGCCCGGCCTGCCGGCACCGCCGCCCTGCGTGCCGCGTGGCGGCACGCGGCAAGGGCCGTGCGCCTCGGCCCACCGCCACGGTCAACCGCCCCCGAGCGCCTGGTAGAGCGTCGCGTGGTTGGTCAGGCGTGACAGCCGGTTGTCCGACAGCGCGATCTCCGCCGAGCGCCGCTTTTCCTGCGCGTCCAGCCACGGCCGCAGCGCCACGGCGCCCGCGCGGTAGCGTATCTCGTAGAGCTGCTCGGCGCGGCGCGCATCGGCCAGCGACTGCTCCAACTGCGCGCCCTGCTCGGCCAGCTGGCGGCGCGCCGAGAGGGCGTTGTCCACGTCCACGAAGGCCTGGTAGAGCGTCTGGCGAAAGGTGACCACGGCCTGCTCGTAGTCGGCGCGGGCGATGTCGGTGGAGAGTTGCATCTCGGTGCGGTTCAGGAACGGCAGCACCAGCCCGGCACCCAGCGTGGCGATGGGATTGGCCAGAAGATTGCCCAGCGCGCTGCTGGAGCCGCCCAGCGCCCCCGTGAGCGACAGGCGCGGGTAGTACGACAGCCGCGTCGCGTCCGCCGTGGCCAGCGATTCGCGCAGGCGCAGTTCGGCCGCACGCAAGTCGGGCCTGCGCGCCAGTAGCTCGGCTGGCAGGCCGGCGGCCACCTCGGGCAGCGGCGCATCGGGCAGCGCCTGCGGGGCGCTCCAGCCCGGCGCGGCCGGGCCGGTGGCGGAGCCATCGAACAGCAGCACCAGCGCGTTCGAGGTTTCCACGTACTGCTGCTGCAGCTGGGCCAGGGCGGCGCGCTGGCTGGCCAGGCTCTGGCGCGATTCGGTCACTTCCAGGGTGGAGACGGCGCCCGCGTCGTACTGCGCCTGGATCAGCGCCACCGTGCGTTCGGCATAGCGGATGCTTTCCGCGGCCGAGGCCAGCCGCTGGTTCAGGTGGCCCAGCTGCCAGTACAGCGTGGCGGTGGTGGCGACCAGCGACTGCGCGGCGGCCTCGCGATCCTGCGCGGTGGCCAGGGCCTCCCAACGCGCGGCGTCGGTCGATGCGCCCAGGCGGTTCCACAGGTCGGCCTCGTAGCTCACTCCCACCGATGCGGACTGGGAGCGGCTGGTGGCGCCGCCATCGAGCGGGCGGTTCGCGCCGCTGTTCACGCTGGCGCTGAAGCTGGGGCGGTTTTCGGTCAGCCGTGCCTGCAGCTGCGCGCGGCGCACCCGAATGGCCGCCACGGCCAGGTCGCTGTTGCGGTTCAGCGCCGCATCCACCAACTGGTCGAGCACCGGGTCGCCGAACGCCTTCCACCAGCCGCCGGTGATGGCGGCGGCGTCCCGCGCCGGGGCGGCCGATACGCCGTCGCCGGCATGCCGCCACTGTGCGGGCACCACGGCGGCGGGCGCTTCATAGGGCGTGCGCAGGGTCGAGCAGCCGGCCAGCAGCGCCACAGCCAGCGCCAGCGCGGCGGGTTTCCACGATCGATGGGTCGTCATCAAGAAGCCATTCCGTTGGGGGCGGGCGCCATGGCCCGGGAGACGTCGTTCATTCACGGGCCAGGGCCTCCACCGGGTCCAGCCGCGCCGCGCTGCGGGCCGGCAGGAAGCCGAACACCACGCCGATCAGCGTGGCGCAGAGGAAGGCCGCCACCATCGAGCCGTGCGAATACACCATGCGGAAGTCGCTGCTGGCGCGCGCGAAGATCTGGCCGAAGCCGAGGGCCAGCAGGATGCCCAGCACCCCGCCGATCAGGCACACCAGCACTGCTTCGATCAGGAACTGCTGCTGGATGTCGCCCTGCCGCGCGCCCACGGCCATGCGCACGCCGATCTCGCGGGTGCGCTCGGTCACGCTGACCAGCATGATGTTCATCACCCCGATGCCGCCCACGATCAGCGAGATCACGGCGATGGAGCTGATCAGCAGCGTCATCGTCTGCGTGGTGGCCTCGATGGTCTGGCGGATGCTGTCGGTGTTCAGCACATAGAAGTCCTTGCGGCCGTGGCGCTGCTCCAGCAGCTGGTTGATGCCCTGCTCGGCCGCGCTGGTGGAGGCATCGTCGCGCACCCGCACCGTGATGCTGCGCAGGTAGTTCTGGTTGACGATGCGGCTCATGGCGGTGGTGTAGGGCACGAACACGTTCAGCGCCTCGGTGTTGCCGAAGGCCGACTCGCTCCTGGCCGCCACGCCGATCACGCGCACCGGAATGCTGCCCAGCAGGATCACTTCGCCCACCGGGTCGGGCGTGTTCGGGAACAGTGTCTTTCTCGTGTTGTCGTCGATCACCGCCACCTGCTCGCGCCGCGCCACGTTGCCGGCGTCGAACTCGCTGCCCTGCGCCACCTTCACGCCCTTGACGCGGAAGTACTGCTCGCCCGCGCCCACCACCGTCATCGACGCCTCGATGTTGCGGTAGCGGCCGGTGACCGCGTTCTGCAGCGTGGGTGTGACGCTGTCCACATAGCCCTGCTGCGCCAGCGCCGCCGCGTCGGCCGGCACCAGCGTGCGCACCCGGGCCGAGCGCGTGTCGCCGAAGCCGCTGCCGGAGAACACCTCGATGGTGTTGGTGCCGATGGAGCTGATGTTCTTGAGCACCTGCTGTCGCGAGCCCTCGCCCAGCGCCACCACCGCCACCACCGAGGCGATGCCGATGATGATGCCGAGCATGGTGAGAAAGGTGCGCAGCCGGTGCGCGTTCATCGCCAGCAGCGCCATCTGGAAGGCTTCCGTGAAGCGGTCGCGCAGCGCGCCGACGCCGTTGCGCGCCGCAGGGCGGGGCGGCAGCGCGGGCGCGGCGGCGCGTGCGGGCACCCCGGCCATGCGGGCCGTGGGCCGGTCGCGGGTGATTTCGCCGTCGCGGATCTCGATGATGCGCTCGGCGTGCTCGGCCACCGCCATGTCGTGCGTCACGATGATGATGGTGTGGCCTTCGGCATGCAGCTCCTGCAGGATCTTCATCACCTCCTCGCCGCTGGCGGTGTCGAGCGCGCCGGTGGGCTCGTCTGCCAGGATGACGCTGCCGCCGTTCATCAGCGCGCGGGCGATGGAGACGCGCTGCTGTTGCCCACCCGAAAGCTGCCCCGGCCGGTGGCCGGTGCGCTCGGCCAGGCCCAGCCGGCCCAAGAGGGCGGCGGCGCGGTCGTGGCGCGCCTCGGCGGGCGTGCCGGCATAGATGGCGGGCACCTCCACGTTGCCGCGCGCCGTCAGGTCGCCCAGCAGGTGGTAGCGCTGGAAGATGAAGCCGAAATACTCGCGCCGCAGAGCGGCCAGCTCGTCCGGCCCCAGCTGGCCGGTGGCCCGGCCGGCCACGCGGTAGCTGCCGGCGGTGGGCTTGTCCAGGCAGCCCAGGATGTTCATCAGCGTGGACTTGCCCGAGCCCGACTGGCCGACGATGGCGACCATCTCGCCCGCGTGGATGGCGAGGTTGATGTCCTTGAGCACGGCGATGGTGCCTTCGCCGGCGGGGAATTCGCGGCGCAGGTCGCGCAGCTCCAGCAGCGGCGCGCCGGGCGCGGAAGCGGAGGGCGAGGTGGCTTGGCGCACGTCGCCGGTGCGGTCGTTGGGCGGTTGCGTCACGGCGGCGCCCATCACATGCGCATCGGCGGCCGGCGGTTGCCCTGCTGCGGCCCCGCGCCCGGCGCCGCCGCCTCGCCCAACACCACCTTGTCGCCTTCGGCCAGGCCCTCGGTGATCTCGGCGCTCACGTTGTTGTTGATGCCCACCTTCACCGGGCGGGGTTGCGGGTTGCCTTCGGCGTCCAGCACGCGCACGCTGGCGCCGCCCGGCCCGCGCCGGCTCAGCGCCGACGAGGGAATCACGATCACGCCCTTGGCCTCGGCGCGCACGATGGACACCTGCGCCGTCATCGAGATGCGCAGCTTGTTCTCGGGGTTGGGCACGTCGAAGAGGCCGTTGTAGTAGATGGCCGTGGTCGAGCTGGAACTGGAGCTGCTGCTGTTGGACGACGTCGTCTCCGTCAGGATGGCGTCTGTCGCGGGCTCGATGGTGCGCAGCGCGGCGTTGTAGCGCCGGTCCGGCTCGCCCAGGATGGTGAAGTACACCGGCAGCCCGGGCTTGACCTTGACCACGTCGGCCTCGGAGATCTGCGTCTTCACCGTCACCTGGTCGAGCTGCGCCACCTTGATGATGGTGGGCGTCGTCTGGTTCGCGTTCACCGTCTGGCCCTGCTGCACCACCAGCGCCACCACCACGCCGTCGATGGGCGAGACGATCTTGGTGTAGCCCAGGTTCACCTTGGCCGTGTCGGCGGTGATGGCCGCCTGCTTGATCTGCGCCTGCAGCGCGGCGATGTTGGCGCGCGTGGTGTTGCGGGTGGCTTCGGCCGCCTCGAAGTCGGCGCGGGAGCCCGCCTCCGCATCGAAGAGCTGTTTCTGGCGTTGGTAGTTCAGCTCGGCCTCGACCAGCGAAGCCTGCTGCGCAGCGAGCTGGGCGCGCACGTTCTCCAGCGCCGCCTCGGCATTGCGCACCGTGTTCTGTTGCGTGGTGGAATCGATCTCGGCCACCAGGTCGCCCTTCCTGACCGTCTGGCCCAGCTCCACTTTCAGTGTCTTCACCTGGCCCGAGACCTGGGCGCCCACGCTCACCTGCTTGAAGGCCTGGATGGTGCCGGTGGCCAGCACCGCGTCCTCGATGTCGCCCCGTGCGGCGGTGGTCGTCACGAAGCGGGGCGCGGGCTGGGGCTGGAAGAACAGGCGCCAGGCCCCGAAGGCGAGCGCGGCCAGCACGAGCAGGAGCAGCGCGACGCGCCAGGGCTTGGAGATCTTGCGGGCGATGGGCATGGAGGTCTGGAGAGTGGAGGAGCCCGGCAGGCCCTGAAGGGCACTGCCGATCTCAATGAGAATCAGCCCCGAGTGTGCCAAGCTCACGCAGGCCCTCTGCTGCGCGGCCGTAAAGTTAGGTAAAACGGGCGGCCGCCTCCGGGCCGTGTGCCGAGGGGGCGCGTGCTAAGCTGGCCCGCGATTTTTGTCTGCGACTCGGAGAACTCCCCCCATGCCTGGCCTGCTGCCCCACATCGACCCCGACGGTCTGCTCGAATTCTCGGTGGTCTACACCGACCGTGCGCTCAACCACATGTCCAAGCGCTTCACGGGGGTGATGCAGGACATCCTCGCCACGCTCAAACAGGTGTACGGCGCCCACACGGCGGTGCTGGTGCCGGGCAGCGGCACCTTCGGCATGGAGGCGGTGGCACGCCAGTTCGCCAACCGCGAGAAAGTGCTGATCGTGCGCAACGGCTGGTTCAGCTACCGCTGGAGCCAGATCTTCGACGCGGGCGCCCTGGGTGGCGGCGCGGTGGTGTGCAAGGCCCGCCAGCAGGGCGAGGGCGCGCAGGCGCCCTGGGCCCCGTGCCCGGCCGACGAGGTGGCCGCCGCCATCCGCGCCGAACAGCCCAAGGTGGTCTTCGCGCCGCACGTCGAAACCGCCAGCGGCATCATCCTGCCCGATGAATACCTGCGCACCGTGGCCGACGCGGCGCATGACGTGGGCGCTCTCTTCGTGCTCGACTGCGTGGCCTCCGGCGCCATGTGGGTGGACATGCGCGCCACCGGGGTGGACGTGCTCATCAGCGCGCCGCAAAAGGGCTGGAGCGGCTCGCCCTGCTGCGCCATGGTGATGCTGAGCGAGCGCGCCCGCGAGGCCATCGAAGGCACGCAAAGCTCCAGCTTCTCATGTGACCTCAAGAAATGGATGCAGATCGCCGAGGGCTACGAAAAGGGCCAGCACGCGTACCACACCACCATGCCCACCGACGCGCTGGTGCAGCTGCGTGACGTGATGCTGGAGACGCGCGATTACGGCTTCGAGAAAATGCGCCAAGAGCAGATCGCCCTCGGCGCGCAGGTGCGCCAGCTGCTCGAATCGAACGGCCTGCCCAGCGTGGCGGCCGAAGGCTTCAAGGCGCCGGGCGTGGTGGTCAGCTACACCACCGACCCTGGCATCCAGAATGGCTCGAAGTTCGCCGCCGTGGGCCTGCAGACTGCCGCCGGCGTGCCGCTGCAATGCGGCGAGGGGCCGGATTTCCGCACCTTCCGCATCGGCCTCTTCGGGCTGGAGAAGTGGCACAACGTGGAGCGCACCGTGGGCCACCTGCGCACCGCGCTGGCCCAGGTGATCCCCCGCTGACGCACCGGGGAAAGGCCGCGCCGGGTGGACGCGGCGCCGGCCCCGGGGCTATCCTGCGGCCATGCCCCTGACCGCCACAGCCACCGCCACGCCACCAGACCACGAGGCTCTGCTGCGCCGCGCCAAGCGCCAGGCCACCGGGCTGCTGCTGCTCGTCGTGGCCGTGTTCGCCGCCACGTATGCCTTCCCGCGCGGGCTGGCCGTTGATTGCGTGCGTGCCGTGGCCGAGGCCGCCATGGTGGGCGCGCTGGCCGACTGGTTCGCCGTCTCCGCGCTGTTCCGCCGCATTCCCCTGCCCTGGGTCGGCGGGCACACCGACATCATCGCGCGCAACAAGGACCGCATCGGCGGCAACCTGGCCGAGTTCGTGCGCGAGGAATTCCTCGACGGCCCCTCGCTCGTCAGCATGATCCGCCGGCACGACCCGGCCGACCTGCTGGCGCAGTGGCTCACCGCTCCCTCCAACGCCGGCCTGCTGGGCCGGCAGGTGGCGCGCCTGGCGGCCGCCGCGCTCGACACGGTGGAAGACAGCAAGATCCAGGAACTGCTGGGCCAGGCGCTGCGCGCGCTCATCGGGCGCATCGACCTCAGCAAATCCATGGGCGCGGCCCTCGGCGCGCTGACGCACGGCGGCCGCCACCAGGCCCTCCTCGACGACCTGCTGCAGCGCCTGGGCGCCATGCTGCAATCCGCCGAGACCCGCGCCTTCATCGCCGACACGCTGATGCAGTGGATCAAGCGTGAACACCCGCTGAAGGAAAAGGTGCTGCCCACCGACTGGCTCAGCACCAAGGGCGCGGGCGCCATCGCCCATGCCATCGAAAGCCTGCTGGAAGAGGTGGCGAAAGACCCGCACCACCAGCTGCGCGACACGCTGGACGGCGCCGTCCAGCGCCTGATCGACCGCCTGCAGAGCGACCCCGACTGGGCCCGGCGCGGCGAAGAGATCCGCGCCTACCTGCAGGGCGACCCCAAGCTGGGGGCCTACGTGGCCGAGCTGTGGAGCCAGGCGCGCCAGGCCCTGCACCGCGACCTGAACGACGAACACTCGCAGGTGTCGCGCCAGGTCACTGCCATGGGCCAGTGGCTGGGCATGTCACTGGCCGGCGACGCCGCGCTGCGCGTGCGGCTGAACGTGCGCCTGGAACTCTGGGCCGCCCAGTGGGCGCCCGACGTGGCGCAGTCGGTGGCCGAACACATCCGCACCACCGTGCAGCGCTGGGACGGCCGCGACATGGCCCGCCTGGCCGAACTGCACATCGGCCGCGACCTGCAGTACATCCGCATCAACGGCACGGTGGTGGGCGGGATGATCGGGCTGGTGCTGTTTGCGCTCTCGCATGCGCGCGAGCTGGTGGCGGCGGCGCGGGCGGGGATGGGCGGCTAGTTCGTCAAGCCGGTTTCCCGCCTTGCCGCAGCGGGTGTTTCACCCATCGCTTGCGAAAGGACTCTCAACGCCTGCCGCCCGAGCGCTCCGCTTCGTCGGCTTCATGGGCGCGGGCAATGGCCAGGATCACGTCGCGTGCGAGGCGACGTTGCATGACCGGCAGGCGCCGATAGATGTCGAACAACTCGCGGTCCTGGTAGGGCGCACCGACCGTCCAGGCGGGCTGCGGTTCGGCGGCTCGCAGCGGGGCACTCCAATCCGTCTCGCCCCAGGCCAAGTCTTCGGGCGGCACTTTCAACCAGTCGGCCAACGTCAGCACCTTCCGATGGTCGGGCATGGTCTCGCCCAGCAGCCACCGGCGTACGCCGTGCAACGTCATGGGTTTGCCCCAATGGCGGGTATTGAATTCGCGCTCCAGCACGGCCGGTTTGGGCTCGTAACCCGCGGCTTCCATCGCACTGCGTAACTTTTGCGCAAATCGTTCCTTGGCATCCATGGCGCAACGCTAAGGAACGCCACAAATACCTGCGTAACTCATCCCAATAGTTAAGTAAGATGGTTGAATTGAAGTAACGTTGAGTGTGCGAGGGGGATGGGAAGGCGCCCACTACGCAAAAACAGAAATCGAGGGCCCGGTACCAATGCATCGAAGCCATGAGGCCGGGTTGGACTACTGGATTCCTCGGTGGCACTGATGCTGATCTGCCGGGGGTGAGTGATGCCTATGGGGACGCCTTTCTGGCGCGGCCCGTTTACCCCATGCCAGTGAACTGCCATAGCGAAGCTATTCGCCGCCCATCGATTCCACGACCGTCGAGTTGACTCTGTTACATCGATTTACGTTTCGCCGCGGGCGTGGTGCTTGAGGGCGACACAACCTGTCGCAGCAGCTTTCTACATTGCCATTCATGAATACGTTTGCTTCACCCGTCGCTGCGGTGTCGACCTCGGGCCCTACCACCAAGGGAGAGAAGCTCGCTCTCCGGCTCTCGCACATCCTCGCCCGCTTGCATCAAGGTGATGCCCTTGATAAGCATCAACTGGCTCAGGAATTTGAAGTGGATGTCCGAACCATCGAGCGTGACCTCAACGAGCGGCTGACTGGAATTGTCGAGCGAGGCGCCGAAGGCACTTGGCAATTGACCTACTCATCCCGGAGCACCATACCCGCCAAGCATCTTCACAACTATGCGCGCATGTCTGGAACGGCGCACCTGTTCCCAGACGACAGCTTGCGCTATTTGCTCGCCCAGATGGATGTGCCCGAGAAGACGCGTGCGACACGAGTTCAGCCCACGCCCCATGAGGATCTCAAGGATTCGGACGTCTTCAAGCGGTTGCACCGAGCAATTGAGGATAGAAGCGTCTGCACCTTTATCTACAAGGGGAAGCCGCGTGAGGCATATCCCTACCGGCTCCTTCATAAGGACGGTGTCTGGTACTTGGCCGCAGATGAGTCAAAGAGCCTCAAGAGCTTCAGCGTGGCTCTTATCAAAGAACTGGATGTGGCCGCCGAGAAGCATTTCCAGCCCAACCCTGCTCATCACGCCTATATCGACGATAAAGAAGATGTTTGGTTCACGCAAGACGCCACCGAGGTGCTGCTTCGTGTCGCCCCATCAGTGTCGCATTACTTTGTTAGGCGGCAGCAGTTACCAAAACAGCAACATCGGCCGGACGCCGATGGGTCCTTGCTGGTTCAAGCTCAAATCAACCACGTTAATCAGCTTCTCCCCGTGGTCCGGTACTGGATGCCGCATGTGAAGATTCTGCATCCAGTGGAAATGCATAAGGCCTTGGTGGAAGAACTTCTCGAAACACTGGCTGTATGGCAGCAGTGATGATAGTAGCCACTGGAGACGACTATGCAAATAATTCTATTGATTTTTGGCATTTTTTTCGTGCTTTGCATCATCTACGGGGTATTTTCCGGGGTTGGGTGGGTCATAAGAGCCCCCAGGAAGCTGAGGTCCATTGCCGTAGAGCCAGAAAAAATAACCGTTTCAGAAAGCTCGCCGACCGCGGACCTGCAGATGCTTAAGCAACTGCACTCCCTCTACACGTCAGGAGCACTCAGTGAAGACGAATTCACCAAAATCAAGAGTCGTGTGATATCTGATGTGATGCTCAAGCCCGGTAATGTTCGAAAGGAGATCTCATGAGAAATGAGAAGTCGAAAAGTGACGAAAAGGTAATGAAGACCAAGCGAATGCTCGGCGACGCGGCACGTACCAGTATTGCAATGTCAGTTTCTGAAACGGTGTCAAGGCATGGAAGCGCCAATGCGGAGTTCATCATCGGGCTCGAGGGCGCTGACCAGATGACTGGCCAGCGCTTGTCGAAAGGTCTCCTCGACATCCAAAAGCACAAGATAAACGCAGATCCACTGGAGGCGGCTAAAAACATTAAGCAGCAGGCCGGGTTCAGTGCAGAAGTGGCGACGACAAGTCGCGACAATGCCGAAGCTATTATCAAAGGCTCGAGGATAAGAACATCGCGTAGTGATGATCTGCCACAGTTTGGGAAAAATCACAACGTCGTTGACAGGGTCCAGCTTCTGGATGGACAGGTGATCGAAGGCAGCCAATCGCAAATGAAGTTCGTCGGCAATCGGGACGAACTCCTCAAAAAAATTGCTCGAGAGGACGGGGATTTTTCCCGCTATCGCGGAGTCAAGCTCGAATTGCCAACCGAGCAATTCCAGGATGCCGCTGAACACTGCCAGAAGCAGGCGGAGCAACTGCGTTTCAACGCGAGCCAGGCGGAGAAGGCCGGTAAACCTGACGTTGCGGGAAAGCTTCGCCGCGAAGCAGATAACTATGACCAGCTTGCGCTGGATGTTCGTGACAGCGGGCTGACTACTGAGCAAGCCATCTTCTATCGCACGCATCCCCGGATTGCGACAGCGGTGGACATCGCGCGCACCAGCCACAGGGCAGGAGTAAAGGGCGCTCAGTATGGCGCCGCCATTGGCGGCACCATCTCGTTGGTCAGAAACATCTTTTCGATGGCACAAGGTGAAGTGAACGCCACTATCGCCGTTAAAACCTTAGCCAGAGATACTGCAAGTGCTGGTGCGATGGGGTACGCCACGGCAGCAGCAGGCTCTGCCGTGAAGGGGGTGATGCAGCAGTCCAGCGGCCAAACCTTACGCACGCTGAGCCAAACGAGCGCGCCCGCACTCGCTGTGAATATTTGCATTTCGCTGGGTACCTCTATCAGCCGCTACGTGAGGGGTGAAATCACCGAATCTCAGCTGCTCACGGAGGTAGGCGAAAAAGGTGCAGGCATGCTGTCTGGGGCAATGATGGCCGCGCTGGGCCAGATCGCAATACCTGTACCGGTCGTGGGGGCGGCCATCGGAGGAATGATTGGTTGCACTCTGTCCTCGCTTTTCTATCAGAGCGCGCTTGAGTCCGCGAGGGATGTAGAGCTGTCGCGGGACAACCTCAAGCGCTGCAAAGCCATTCAGAAGGCTGCCCGCGCGAACATCGCGCAAGAACAGGCGGCGCTGAACGCATTCCTTCGGCGTGAAATCCCCGCCTTGGTCAAGGAGACGAACGAGCTTTTCTGCTTGTTGGATACCGAAAATTCTGATGTTGATGTCTTGGCGGGGGCCATCAATCAATACGCGGGCCTACTGGGTGTTCAACTGCAATTCAATTCACTGCGGGAGTTCAGCGAATTCATGGGTTCGGATCAGCCGTTGAGAATTTGAGAGAAATCAGTTGTCAGGTTGTAAATTTGTGGGGGATGATTTAAGTGCTGATCAAATTTCTGTCTAATAATGACAAGAAGTCCTTAATTTCGCTTGCGGAATTTCTTAGCATCTCAGACAAGCCGATGCTTTGGAATGGAAAGTCCATGGATGAGGCCTCTGCGCGCATTTATGATGCAGGGGTCAAGTTCTCTTTTGCTCGTGCAGATGCGGAGACCGCCATGCTAGCGGACTGGAGAAAGACGCTTGTGGACGAGGCTGGCCGACAAGTAACGACATCGAAGCTCAATCCCAAAGCCGCTTGGTCTTTTGTGAAGGAAGAAAACCGTGATCCAGACTACGGCGGTGAGGATGCAGAAGAGGATTTTGATAGACCTTCTAAAAAATGTACCTCTCAAGCTCGATGCATCCGCCCCTGAGGTCCGCGCCCCTCTCGTATCGACTGTTCTGCGCAAGCTTCTTCAGGAAAATGAGTTGGGAGGTAGATATCACGTAAAAATCGTTCTGTTTGAACTAGTGCTCATGGCGTTTGCGGATGGAAAGATATCGGCAATCGAGCTTCACGTACTGAAAGACATCCAGCACCACTGCGGTCTGGACGAGGAGAGCTTCAACGAGATTCTTGAGCAGGCTGAAATCGTTTCCAGCATCACCCAGAAAACAATTGCATTGATAGTTGAATAAGGAGAATTTGAATGCCTCTTCCATTGATAATCGGCGCAGCAGCCGTCGCCACCGGCCTTTATGGCGCATACAAGGGTGTCAAGGGGACAATGGATCGCAGCGAAGCGAGTGATCTGAACCAAAGTGCGAAATCCATGGTTGACAAAGCCCAGGAGCTTGTGGAGTTTCAGCGCGAGCAGACGAACGACGCGATTGAAGATTACGGCAAGAGAAAGCTGCGGGCATTCAATGGCGTCATTGCCGACTTTATTGAAGTGTTCGGCAACCTCAAGAACGTCGAGGTTTCACAATCGCCGGAGTTGGACAAGTTGAAGCTAGGAGATTTTTCTACGCAAACGCTTCATGGTTTGCGTCAGGATTACCAGGCGTTGAAGGACGCTGGCCTGGGCCTTGGCACGGGGTTGGGCAGCGGGGTAGCGCTTGCCTTTGGCGCTTACAACGGCACCATGTTGCTTGCAAGCGCAGGGACTGGTACCGCTATTTCAACGCTGGGCGGGGTAGCCGCCACCAATGCTACATTGGCATGGCTCGGTGGAGGCACGTTGGCTGCCGGTGGCTATGGGATGGCAGGCGGAATGATGGTGCTTGGCGGCATCGTGGCTGGCCCAGCGTTGGCCATTTTTGGTCACATTGTCGGCAACAAGGGTGAGGAAGCCTTGAACGATGCCCGCTCAAACATGGAGACCGCCAAAACCGCAGCGGCGAATGCCGAGAAGCTGGCGACACAGCTGAGAGCTATCAAGTTGGTCACTCTGCTGGCCAACGACACCTTCTCCAAGATCAGCACAAAGCTGCGCCGCTCGGTGAACGACTTGGAAAAAATCATCGAATCCGAGGGGCGTGATTTTGCGAAGTTCGAGGAAGCCAGCCAAGAAAGGGTGCTTCGGACTGTCAAATTTGCCCAACTGATCAAGGCGATGATCGACACGCCTATTCTGGACAAGGATGGGAAGCTCGTCTTGTCGACGCAGAAGCGCGTCAAAGAGATTGCCGAAGCCTTGGTATAAGGTAGTAGTTGGACAGAAGGAGGGCGTCCTTGCGATGAACGCGGGACGTCTTTCTATTTAATAATGAAACCCTTTCCCTGTGTTCAATGCGGCTTGTGCTGTCAACACGTAAATCTGTCGGTCGAAACGCAGTATCTAGATCGAGGAGATGGCACTTGTCGACACTACGAATCAAGTACCAAGTCCTGCTCCATCTACCAAGTGCGCCCTGACATATGCAGGGTAGACCTTCAATTCCAAACCAAGTACATAAGGTTCTACACTTGGGATGATTTTGTCGAGGAAAATCTCAAGGCCTGCCGAATGCTGACCGAATTGTAAAAAGGTCCTGAAAAATGCATTGGCGACGTGCCTGTGCTGGAGCGGCACAGCCTGCTGGGCGCGTTGGGATCTTTTAGGACTTGCGATGCTCCGCCAGTACGCGGCAAGCCGGCGTCATGACCGCCTCAAAACCTCGGCAGCTCCGGATGCGCGATCTGCCCGCCGCGCACCAGCATCTTTCCGTACTCCGCACAGCGGTTCAGCGTGGGGATGACCTTGCCCGGGTTCAGCAGCCCGGCCGGGTCGAAGGCGGCTTTCAGGGCGAACATCTGGGCGTTCTCCTCGGTGGTGAACTGGGTGCACATGCTGTTCAACTTTTCCACCCCCACGCCGTGCTCGCCCGACACGGTGCCGCCCATGGCCACGCTGGTTTCCAGGATGTCGGCGCCGAAGAGTTCGCAGCGGTGCAGTTCGTCGGCGTCGTTGGCGTCGAACAGTACCAGCGGGTGCAGGTTGCCGTCGCCCGCGTGGAAGACGTTGCAGCAGCGCAGGCCGTACTTCTTTTCCATCTCCTGGATGGCCAGCAGGATGTCGGCCAGGCGCTTGCGCGGAATGGTCGAGTCCAGGCACATGTAGTCGGGGCTGATGCGGCCGCTGGCCGGGAAGGCGTTCTTGCGCCCGCTCCAGAAGCGCAGGCGCTCGGCCTCGTTCTCGCTCACGGTGATGGCGGTGGCGCCGGCGGCGCGCAGCACCTCGCTCATGCGGCCGATCTCCTCGTGAACCTCCTCGGGCGTGCCGTCGCTCTCGCACAGCAGGATGGCTTCTGCCGTCAGGTCGTAGCCGGCCTTCACGAAGTCTTCCACGGCGGCGGTCATGGGCTTGTCCATCATCTCCAGCCCGGCCGGGACGATGCCGGCCGCGATCACGGCAGCCACCGCGTCGCCGGCTTTGCGCACGTCGTCGAAGCTGGCCATGATGCAGCGCGCCAGCTGGGGCTTCGGTATCAGCCGCACCGTGGCCTCGGTGGTCACGGCCAGCATGCCTTCGCTGCCGATGACGGCGGCCAGCAGGTCGTAGCCCGGCGTGTCGAGCGCCTCGCTGCCGAATTCGATGGGCTCGCCCTCCACGGTGAAGCCGCGCACGCGCAGCACGTTGTGCACCGTGAGGCCGTACTTCAGGCAGTGCACCCCGCCGGAGTTCTCGGCGATGTTGCCGCCGATGGTGCAGGCGATCTGGCTGGACGGGTCGGGCGCGTAGTAGAGCTGCCAGGGCGCCGCCGCCTCGCTGATGGCCAGGTTGCGCACGCCGCACTGCACGCGGGCGGTGCGGCCCACCGGGTCGATGGACAGGATGCGGTTGAAGCGCGCGAGCGACAGCGACACGCCCATGGCATGCGGCATGGCCCCGCCCGAGAGGCCCGTGCCCGCGCCGCGCGCCACCACCGGCACGCCCAGCGCGTGGCAGGTGCGCAGCACGGCCTGCACCTGGGCTTCGGTCTCCGGCAGGCAGACGACCAGCGGGCGTTGGCGGTAGGCAGTCAGGCCATCGCATTCGTACGGCGTGGTGTCTTCGGCATGCCAGAGCAGCGCGTGTGCCGGCACGTGGGCGGACAGGGCCTGCACCACCTGGGCCTGGCGGGCGGCGCGCTCGGACGCGGTCGGCGCGGGTGGGGTCGGCTCGGGGGTGGCCGGGGCGTTGTCGGAGGCGGTCGCGAGGGCGGTGGAGGAGGCTGCGATCATGCCGACGACTGTAGAGGAAGGCCGTGCGCGGGTGTGTGAGTTTTCTTGCAGCGGCCCGTGAAATGCGGGGGCAGGGCGGCCACCACCGCAGCGATGCCCCGGCGCGGCATCCTTTCACCGTGCTCTGATATTCATAGCTGAAGGCGCTTATGTATCCAGCGCTCGGGGCTGTTTTGGCTTGGATCCGAGCAGGCTACACCGGCCCCGGGCTCACCGGCCGCCGCGTGCCCTCCAGCAGCCAGAGCCGCCGGCACGCCCGGGTCATGGCCACGTAGAGCATGTTGCGCTCGCGGTAGGCCTCTCGCCGCTCGGCGCTGCGCGGAAAGCGTCCCCGCTCCACGAAGGGCACGGCGACGTAGTCGTATTCGTGGCCCTTGCAGCGCTCCACCGTCAGCAGCTGCAGGCTGGGCTTTTCGTGCTGGCGATGCTGGTCGATGCCCGCCTGCACCATGGCCGCCAACCGGCCCAGGAATTCATCCACCGACAGACCCGCGCCGATGCGTGCCAGCGCGTGCAGGCTGGCGCGGCATTGGGCCAGCTCCTGCGTGCCGATGGGTGCCTGGGCGAAGAAGCGGTCGATGAGCGGATGCGCGCAGAGCTGGCCGGCGTCTGCGCAGGCGTCCGCCGGCAGGGCGAGCAGCGCCTCGCACGCGGCCGACGCCACCGGCGCCTCCGGGTCGAAGCTGGCGCGCACCAGGAAGCGCCGCAGCAGCTCCTGCTGGCCGATGAGGCCGCTGGCCACCGCGCGCGTGTCCACCTCGACGGGCGAGTCCTGCGCGAGCGCCTCCAGGTCGAACGCGCCGTTGGCCAGCACGTCGGGGTCTGGCCGGCTGGTGCGGCGCACGTAGCGCAGCAGCCCCTCGATGGCGCTGCTCAGAATGCCCTGGGTGAGCCGCGTGGCGGCGTTGCAGCCCTGCATGGCGCCCATCAGCGCCAGCACCAGCGCGATCTCGCGGCGCTGGTAGAAGCGCTTGAGCCCCAAGCAGGCGTAGTGCACGCCCTCGTGGGCGAACAGCCATTCCAGCAGCACCGAGTCCTCGGGCGAGCGCAGCACCACGTGCAGGCCCGGCGCGGGGCCTGCCGGCGACGCGGGCAGCCGGCGCACCGCGTCGTGCAGGGCCAGCAGTTGCGCCGCGCAGTCTTCGTCGCTGCCGTAGCTGAGCGGCTCGAACACGGCAGCCTGCGTGGGGTAGTGCGACGCGAATTCGACGCCGAAGAGCGGGTTCAGCGCATGGCAGATGGCGTTGCCGAAGCGGTAGGTGGTGTTCAGCGTCAGCACCTGCGTGTCCGCCGGCAATTCCTGCCGGATGCGGGCCTGGTGGTTGCCGAAGACCGAGAACGCGCCGGGCAGGATGTGCTGGTTGAAGTCGCCCGCGCCCACGAAGACGCCGTTGCCGCCTGCCACCAGCTGGCGCAGCACCCGCACGGCGGCCTCGTCCAGGTCCTGCAGCTCGTCGAACAGCACCGCGTCGAAGCGGTTCTGCAGCGGCGCGAACGGCTCTCCGAAGTCCAGCCCGCACAGCTGGCAGGCGACTTCGTAGGTGCAGTCGCCGGGCGCGTAGAACCGCGCCTCGCCCTCTGGGCCGCGGCGCAGGCGCTCGTAGTGCACCAGCAGCTGATGGAGGCCGAAGTCGAGGTCGTTCTCCTGGCAATACGCCAGCGCGCCCAGGCCGCTGTCCTCGATTTGCTGCCGCAGCAGGCGCTGCTTGGCCAGGGCCTCGAAGTCGGCGAATGCCTGCACGTCGAGTTCGCGCGCCAGGTATTCGGCCAGCTCGGGCGCGGCACCGTCGGTGGTCGCGGCCGCCTGCAGCGCGGTCCACGCCTGGCGGATCAGCAGGTGCTTGTGCAGCGGCTCGGTGAGCGGCACCACGGCGTCGCCTTGCGCCTGCAGCACGCCGGCGCAGAGTTGCTCCACCGTCATGATCTGCACCTGGCGCGGAATGCCGGGCACGAACTGCGCCAGCCGCTGGGCGATGGCGGCCAGGCCCGCGTCGGAATACGCCAGCATCAGGATGCGGCTCGCGCCCTGGCGCTGCAGCAGGTCGGCCGCCTTGATGGCCAGCGTGGTGGTCTTGCCGGTGCCGGCCAGCGCGCTGACGAGGATGGAACGCGCGGTGGCGTTCAGCACCTCGTTCTGCTCCAGCGTGGGGTAGCGCTTCTTGAAAGTGGCGGATTGCTGCGATGCCATGGGGGGCGGCGCTCCAGGCGCCGATATACGGTTTGCTATTGAAATGGTAGCTGTTGGCGCTGATGGTTCAAGCGCTGGCGGCTGTTTTGGCTTGGAAGCCGCCGTGCCCCGCGGTGGCTGCGGCGCGGCCGCTCAGGCCATCGCTCGCCGCAGCCAGTCGGCGAACGCCGCGCATTCCCAGCGGTCCATGGTGCCGGTGCGCCAGCACAGGTAGTGCGCGTGCGGGCTGGGCGCCTGGATGTCGAAGAGCCGCACCAGCGTGCCTTGCTCCAGCCAGGGCGCGCCCAGCTTCAGCCGCACCAGCGCCACCCCCATGCCGGCGGCGGCGGCGTCGCACATCAGGCCGATGTCGTTGAACTGCGAGCCTTCGCTGGGCGCCGGCCAGTCCAGCCCGCAAGCGGCGAACCAGGGGCGCCAGGGCTCCAGCGGGCTGCGCAGCAGGGCGACGCGCTCCAGATCCTCGGGCCGCTCGAAGGGCCCATGCTCGCGCACGAAGGCGGGCGAGGCCAGCGGGGTGACCACGTCGCGCGCGATCTCCACGTGCTCCATGTCGGCATAGTGGCCGGGGCCGAAGCGCACCACCAGGTCGGCGTCTTCCGCCACCACGTCCAGCAGCGGGATCGACACCTGCAGCGCCAGGTCGATTTCCGGATAGACCTCGGTGAACTGCCGCAGCCGCGGGATGAGGATGACGCGCGCGAAGGTCGGCGTGACGGCGAGCTTGAGCCGCCGCTTGCCCGGCGCCTGGTCGCTGCCCGGAAAACGCTGCAGCGCGCTCAGGCCCTCGCGCACCTGCGCCAGGTAGGTGCTGCCCTCCGTGGTCAGCGAGAAGTCGGCCCGCCCGAAGAGCCGCACGCCCAGGATCTGCTCGAGCTGCTTGACCCGGTGGCTCACGGCGCTGGGCGTCACGCACAGCTCCTCGGCCGTCTGCGTCACGCTGCGCAGCCGCGCCAGCGCCTCGAAGGTGAGCAGGCACTGGATGGGCGGAATGCGCTGCGCAGGGTTGCGCGAAAAGGTGCCGGGCGAGGACGAGTGGGTGGTGGCCATGTCAGTGCCCCCGTGCGATGTGCGAGGCCGGCGGGCCGACGCGCACGCGCTGCGCACCACCCATGCGAAGGCCGCGACGCAGGCCATGCCAGCGCCCACCTTGGAACCGGCTTGGCCGGGCCGCCGGTCGCGTGCCCCGGCGGGGGGAAGGCGCGGAGCGATTCGGGGGCAGAGCCATGGCCTAGCGGAACACGACCGTCCGGTGCCCGTTCAGCAGCACCCGGCGCTCGGTGTGCCACTTCACGGCGCGGGCCAGCACCTGGCTCTCGGTGTCGCGGCCCCGGGCGGTCAGGTCTTCCACCGTGTCGGTGTGGTCGGCGCGGGCGACGTCCTGCTCGATGATCGGGCCCTCGTCCAGGTCGGCCGTCACGTAGTGGGCGGTGGCGCCGATCAGCTTCACGCCCCGGTCGTGCGCCTGGTAGTAGGGCTTGGCGCCCTTGAAGCTGGGCAGGAAGCTGTGGTGGATGTTGATCGCCCGGCCCGACAGCTTGCGGCACAGGTCGTCGCTCAGCACCTGCATGTAGCGCGCCAGCACCACCAGCTCGGCGCCTTCCTGCTGGATGATCTCGAACTGCCGCGCCTCGGCCTGGGCCTTGTTTTCCTTGGTCACCGGAATGTGGTGGAAGGGCGCGTTGTAGCTGGCCGCCAGCTGGTAGAAGTCGCGGTGGTTGCTGATGATGGCGCTGACCTGCACCGGCAGCAGGCCGGACTTCCAGCGGAACAGCAGGTCGTTCAGGCAGTGGCCCTCGCGGCTGACCATGATGACCGTCTTGACCGGCTCGCAGGCCGCGTGCAGGTGCCAGTGCATCTGGAAGGGCTCGGCGAAGGCGGCCAGGCGCTCGCGCAGGGTGGCCGCGTCGTGCTGGTCGCAGGCGAACTGCAGCCGCATGAAAAAAAGGCCGGTGTCGTGGTCGTTGTACTGCGCGGCCTCTTCGATGTTGCCGCCTTGCTCCAGCAGAAAACCGGAAACGGCATGCACCAGCCCCAGTCGGTCGGGGCAGGACAGGGTGAGAATATAGGCTTGGGTCATAGCCGGGCGATTGTCGCAGCACGGCAGGGCGCCACGCCCGGCCGCGGCGCCGTGCAGGCCAGCCGGCCCTGACCGCGAACGCGAGGAATGTGAGAACCGTGATGGACAGCAAGGCCGCCCGGGTGCGGCGGGCGGTGGGGTGGGGCCTGCTCATCTACCTGGCCGTGGGCGCGGCCTGGGTGCTGGGGGGCGATGCGCTGCTGGCCCGGTGGGCCGCCGACCCCGGCGCGCAGCCCGGCGCGGGCCGGCGCCACGCCGTCGCCCTGGGGTTGCTCTGGGTGCTGGCCAGCGGCGTGCTGGCCGCCGGGTGGCTGCACCGCCGCGCCCGAGCCGACGCTCGCCAGCGCGACGCCGAGGCCCGCGCCACGCGGCGCGAACTGGAGCGCAGCGAGGCCCGGCTGCGCCTGGCGCTGGAAGGCGGCGTGGGCGTATGGGACTGGCGGCCCGGCCAGCGGCGGCTCGACTTTTCCGCGGGGCTGCAGCGCCTGCTGCGCTATGCGGGCGACGACTTCGACCGCGACTTCCGGCCGCTGCCCCGGGTGCACCGCGCCGACCGCCGCCGGCTGGTGGCCGCCGCCCGCGCCGCGCTGGCGTCCGGCGAGGCCTTCTCCGAAAGCGTGCGGCTCCACTGTTTTGATGGCGAAGAGCGCTGGTTCCTGCTGCGCGGCCGCCGCGCGTTGGAGCAGGGCGCCGGGCACGAAGGCACCGCCCGCCTGGCCGGCACGCTGGCCGACGAGACCCCCGCCCGCCGCGAGGCCGAGCGCAGCCGCCTGGCCGCCACCGTGGTGGACAACACCACCGAGGGCGTGCTGGTGACCGACGCGGCCAGCCGCATCCTGTCGGTCAACGCCGCCTTCACGCGGCTGGTGGGCTATACCGAGGCCGAGCTGCTGGGCCGCAACCCGCGCCTGCTCAAGTCGGGCCGGCATGACGCCGGCTTCTACCAGTCCATGTGGGACGCGCTGCAGCGCACCGGCCACTGGCGCGGCGAGATCTGGAACCGCCGCAAGAACGGCGAGGTGTTCCCCGAGCGCATGTCGATGTCCTGCGTGCGCGACGCCTCGGGCGCGGTCACGCACTACGTCTGCATGTTCGCCGACATCTCCGAAGAGAAGGCGCAGTACGGCCGGCTCGAATTCATGGCGCACCACGACGCGCTGACCACGCTGTCCAACCGCAGCCACTTCGCCCAGCAGCTGGAGGGCGCCGTGCAGTCCGCACAGGCCGGCGGCGAGCGCATGGCGGTGCTGCTGCTGAACCTGGACCGTTTCAAGGACGTGAACGACAGCTATGGCCATGCCATCGGCGACCAGGTGCTGCAGCACATCGCCCGCCGCGTGCAGGCCGCCATGGGCGACGGCGTGCTGGTCGGCCGCATGGCGGGCGACGAGCTGGGCGTGCTGGCCCGCCGCCTGGGCGCGGGGGGTGACGATGAACGCCAGGCCGCCGCCGTGGCCCAGGCCATGATCGCGGCGGCCGGCGAGCCCTGGCGCTCGCCCGAGGGCTTCGAGGTGGTGGCCGGTGCGAGCGTGGGCATCTGCCTCTTTCCCGCGCATGCCGCCACCGCCCAGTCGCTGCTGCAGGGCGCGCACGCGGCGGTCTATGGCGCCAAGGCCCGTGGGCGCGGCGCCTGGTGCTTCTTCGACCAGGGCCTCACGGCCGCCGCGCGCGAGCGCATCGCGCTGGAGGCCCGCCTGCGCCGCGCCCTGGCGCTGGGCCACCTGCAGATGCACTACCAGCCGCAGGTGGACATCGCCAGCGGCCGCATCGTCGGCGCCGAGGCGCTGGTGCGCTGGGTGGACCCGGACGAAGGCCCCATCGCGCCGGTGCGCTTCATCCCGGTGGCCGAGAGCTCCGGCGTGATCGGCCCCATGGGCGAGTGGGTGGTGCGCGAGGTCTGTCGGCAGGGCCGGGCCTGGCTCGACGCCGGGCTGCCGCCGCTCACGCTGGCGCTCAACGTATCGCCGCGGCAGTTCCACCTGACCGACCTGGTCGGCGGCGTGGCGGACGCGCTGCGGGACACCGGCTTTCCCGCCAGCGGGCTGGAGCTGGAGATCACCGAGGGCGCCCTGGCCGAGCGGCCCGAAGAGGCCCGCCATGTGCTGCTGCGCCTGCGTGCGCTAGGCGTGCGCATGGCGGTGGACGACTTCGGCACCGGCTATTCGTCGCTCGCGCACCTCAAACGCTTTCCCATCGACGTGCTGAAGATCGACCGCAGCTTCATCCGCGACCTGCCGCAGCGCGCCGACGACACGGCCATCTGCACCGCCATCGTCGCCCTGGGCCGCAGCCTGGGGCTGTCGGTGCTGGCCGAGGGCGTGGAAACCGACGCGCAGCTGGCCTTCCTGCGGGCGCTGGGGTGCGACAGCTTTCAGGGCTACCTGTGCGCGAGGCCGCTACCGCCTGCCGAGTTTGCCGAGCTGCTGGGCGGGCAGGGCGGGCCGCGTTGAGTCGAATGGCAGCCGTTTGCTATTGAATCAATAGCGTCATGCCCAGGCCCATCAAGCGCCAGGGCTGGTTTGGGGCATGGGGATGTTCCGCCTTGCCGCTGCGAGAGGGCATGGCGGTTCCCATTCGCACCTTCTCAGACCTCGGTCACGAAGCGCTCGCGCGGACGGCGCACCTTGGGCAAGTCGACCAGCCAGTCCTGCTCGGCCACGCGGTAGCCCAGCGGCAGCACCGCCACGCTGCGCAGGTGGCGCTCGCCCAGGCCCAGGATCTCGTCCAGCGCCTTCGGGTCGAACCCTTCCATGGGCGTGCTGTCCACGCCTTCGTATGCGGCGGCCACCAGGGCGGCGGCCAGGCCGATGTACGCCTGGCGTGCGGCATGCTCGAAGTTCACCTCGGCGCTGCGCTGCGGGTACGAACTCAGCAACTGCTGGCGGTAGTTCTCCCAGCCCTCGTTCTTGAAGCCGCGCACCTCGTTGGTGTAGTCGAACATCGCGTTGATGCGCTCGGTCGTGTAGTTGTCCCACGCGGCGAAGACCAGCAGGTGCGAGCAGTCCACGATCTGGCCCTGGTTCCAGGCGATGGGCCGGATGCGCGCACGCACCTCGGGGTCGGTCACCACGAACAGCTCGAAAGGCTGCAGGCCGCTCGAGGTGGGGGCCAGGCGGGCGGCTTCGATGATGCGTTCGACCTTGTCGGCAGGCACCTTGCGGCCCGGGTCCATCTTCTTGGTGGCATAGCGCCACTGCAGGCGCTCGATCAGCGAGGCCGCGTCGGTGGAAGGCTGAGGGGCGTTGGGGGCGGAGGACATGAAAAGACCACTTTCTTGGGGACTGTGAAGCGAAGGTGCGCTGGGCGCGGCAGACTCGAATGTAGGGGCGCTACCGGCGCCTGCCAGCCAGGTCTGGAGAATCACTGTGTTTCGCTTTCGGCACCAATCGCCGCAACACCTGGTCATTTGCTAAATCACCGGCGATACCGCCAGTCGATCGCTGGGTACGCAGCGTGGTGATGGCACTGACGGGCCGTCGGATGGCGTGGTTCCAACGCGCACGCGCCGCGGATGAACGGGCGGCCCCGACCGTCATGGGGAAACGTTTCGAAACAGGACGGATGGCCCGAAACCATCACGTACATCCTGCCCCCGCAAGCTGAGGCAAACTCGTGCCAACCCCTCGTCGCCCCACGGGCGGAGGGTGAGCTGATCGCTGCGATCAGCGCCCGGGTGGAGGCCCGGGGATCGGCGGGCATTGCAACGCAAAAAAACCAAGAAGCGAGGGAGCGCTGGCATGAATTCGGGTCACTGCCATGGCGTGCGCGGGTCATCTGCGGACGACGTCGAAATGGCGATTCGCGCGCAGGTGCGTTCCGCCCTGATTCCGTTCGAAGTGCTCGGCACGGTGTTGCTCCTCACGGCCATCCTGACCTGCGCCTACGTGGGCGTGGAGTTCTCCGCGAGCGTGATCCGGAAGTTCCTGTTCGTCTTTCTGGGACTCATGGCCGTGATCCCCTTCGCATTGGCCAGGAACAACATCTTCCTGTTCCTGGGCCATGGTTTCGCGTATGGCGCCATCCTTTCCTATGGGTTCCGGCTGCTCATCGAGCAGCAGCCCAATACCTTGTTCTGGGCCATGCCCATCTGCGCATTGCTGAGCTGCGCGGGCGCGATCATGTCGTACAACTTCTGGTGCCACGTGGTCTACAACCTGATCTGCTGGGGCATCCTGACCCAGGGCGTGGCCGACACCGGGTATGCCCATCAGACGCCATTGGTCTGGCTGACCGTACTGTCCTGCCTGGTCGTGGCGTCGGGAATGTGCTTCTTCATCGAGAGGACCCGCAGAAGCAATGCGGTGCTGATGGCGCGACTCGAACTATCCGCCAATGTCGATGGGCTGACGAAGATCCGGAACCGGGCATCGTTTCTCCGCCTGTCGCAAGAAGTCGCTGACGACGCAGGGCGGCGCCATCCGCCAGCACTGCTGCATTTCGTGCTCATCGATGTCGATGACTTCAAGAAGATCAACGATGCTTTCGGGCATGCGGTCGGCGACAGGGTGCTCCAGGAACTGGCGCATCTGCTGCAAACCACGGACGATTCGGCCGTGTGCGGAAGGCTGGGCGGCGAGGAATTCGGCATGCTCTTTCACGGCAGCAGCCTGCAGCAGGTATGCGACCGGCTGACGGGCCTGCATGAGCGCGTGCGGTCCATCCATGAAGGCGAAAGCCACTTTTCGATCAGCAGCGGGGTGGCGGGCTGGCTCGAGAACGACAGCTTGATCGACATGATCCACCGCGCGGATGTCGCGCTGTATGCGGCCAAGAAGTCCGGCAAGGACTGCTTCTGCCTCAGCCCGGAACTGCAGGGGCAGGCGCGGGCCTGACGGCAGACCGCCTTCGGGGCCGGCGCCGCCGCGCTGCGCCAAAACCGCGTCGGTCGCGTTGACTTGCGTCCACCCCCTGCCAGGCCCCTCGGTGTACAAAGTGCCTTCGCCGCCCACCGTGCCGGGCGGCCCTGCGGAAGGCCCCGTGACATGCAACGCGACAACCATCCCCTCACGCCGGAAGGCGCCGCCAGCGCCCTGCCCGGCGTGCAGCCCATCAGCCTGGACGTGCTGCGCGAGAAATACCTGAAGGGCGGCGAGCCCGACGCCGAGGCGCTCTTCGCCCGGGTCGCGCGGGCGCTCGCATCCGTGGAGCCGGCGGTCGAGCGTGCGCGGCACGAGGCGCTGTTCCTCGCCAACCTGCGCGCCGGCGCCATTGGCGCGGGCCGCATCATGAGCGCGGCGGGCACCGACATCCAGGCCACGCTCATCAACTGCTTCGTGCAGCCGGTGGGCGACTGCATCCAGGGCGTGGACGACGGCGGCTACCCGGGCATCTACGAGGCCTTGCGCGAGGCGGCCGAAACCATGCGGCGCGGCGGCGGCGTGGGCTACGACTTCTCGCGCATCCGCCCGCGGGGCGCCATCGTCAAGGGCACGGCCTCGCAGGCCTCGGGCCCGTGCAGCTACATCAACGTATTCGACCAGTCCTGCTCCACGGTCGAGAGCGCGGGCGCCCGGCGCGGCGCGCAGATGGGCGTGCTGCGCATCGACCACCCCGACGTGCTGGACTTCATCACCGCCAAGCGCACGCCGGGCCGTTGGAACAACTTCAACGTGTCGGTGGGCGTGCCCGGCGAATTCATGGCGGCCGTGGAGGCGGGCGGCGAGTGGGAACTGGTCCACCGCGCCGAACCCGGTGCCGCGCTGAAGGCCCAGGGCGCCCACCGCCGCGCCGACGGGCAGTGGGTGTACCGCACGGTGCCCGCGCGCGCGCTGTGGGACACCATCATGCAGTCGGCCTACGACTTCGCCGAGCCGGGCATCCTCTTCCTGGACCACATCAACGAAGACAACAACCTGCGCTATTGCGAAGACATCGCGGCGACCAATCCTTGCGGCGAGCAGCCCCTGCCCTCCTACGGCTGCTGCGACCTCGGCCCCATCATCCTCACGCGCTTCGTGCGCCAGCCCTTCGGCCTGCCCACTGGCGAGCCGGCGTTCGACTTCGACGCCTTCGAGGCCGCCGTCGCCACGCAGGTGCGGGCGCTGGACAACGTGCTCGACCTCACCTTCTGGCCGCTGCCGCAGCAGCGCGACGAGTCGGCCGCCAAGCGCCGCATCGGCGTGGGCTTCACCGGCATGGGCAACACGCTGGCCATGTTGCGCCTGCGCTACGACCGGGCCGAGGGCCGCGAGATGGCCGTGCGCATCGCCCGCCACCTGCGCGATGCGGCCTACCGCGCATCGGTGGTGCTGGCGCGCGAGAAGGGCGCCTTCCCCAAGTTCGATGCCGACGGTTACCTGGCCCCGGGCACCTTCGCCAGCCGCCTGCCGGCGGACATCCAGGCGCTGATCCGCCAGCACGGCATACGCAACAGCCACCTGCTGTCCATCGCGCCGACCGGCACGGTGAGCCTGGCGTTCGCCGACAACGCCTCCAACGGCATCGAGCCGCCGTTCTCGTGGACCTACACCCGTCGCAAGCGCGAGGGCGATGGCAGCACCAGCGAATACGCGGTGGAAGACCATGCCTGGCGGCTCTACCGCGCGCTGGGCGGGGACGTTCATCAGCTGCCCGACTATTTCGTCTCGGCGCTCGCCATGTCGGCCACCGAGCACATCGCCATGATGCAGGCCGTGCAGCCCTATGTGGACACCGCCATCTCCAAGACGGTGAACGTGCCGGCCGACTACCCGTATGAGGACTTCAAGAGTCTCTATCTGCAGGCCTGGAAGGCCGGGCTGAAGGGGCTGGCCACGTACCGGCCCAACACCATCCTCGGGTCGGTGCTGGAAGTGGCTGCTTCCGCGCCGGCGCCTGAGCCGGTCGCACCTGCCGCTGCCGCTGCGCAGGCGGTGGATCCGCTGCGCACCGTGATCGAGACCCGGCCCAAGGGCGGCCTCTCCGCCGTGGCGGAAAAGCTCGAGTACTGGACGCAGGAGGGCCACAAGACGCTCTACCTCGTCGTCTCCTTCCTGCCCGTGCCGGACGGGCGCGGCGGCACGGTGGACCGGGCCATCGAATTCTTCATGCCCGTGGGGCAGAGCGGCGAATCGCAGCAGTGGATCACTTCCAGCATGCGCCTTTTGTCGCTGGCCGCGCGCGGCGGCTTTCTGGAGCGGGCCCTCTCGGACATGCGCAAGGTGGCCTGGGACCGGGGCGCCGTGCGCCTGGGCACGCACCGCAAGGACGACGGCACACAGGTGCCGCTGTGGCACGAATCGGAAGTGGCTGCCATGGCCTATGCCATCCAGAACATCCTGGCGCGCCGCGCCGAGCAGCCCATGCAGCAACAGGTGCTGCCGCTCGACGAGCCGCCGCTGCCTTCGGGCATGCCGCCCGCCATGGCGGGCAAGAAATGCACCGAATGCGGCGCGCACGCGGTGATCCGCAAGGATGGGTGCGATTACTGCACGCAGTGCGGCCACCTGGGGAGCTGCGCTTGATGGCTGCGCGCGCCAGGCGGCCCGGCGGCCCCCGCAGCCCACGCCGGGCGCCCACGCCGTGCTGGGCAGCCGCCGGGCCGCGGGCCGCCGAACCATGACCTCCCGCACCGCACTGCCCGGCCTGCGCTCGCCCGGCGTGGGGTTCGAGCAGCCGTTCGAGATGCTCGACGCCTGCCATGAACGCATCGGGCGATCGCTCGACCTGCTGGCGCGGCTCTGCGCCCATGCGCACGCGCACGGAGCGGACGAAGCGGGCCGCGACGCCGCGCGCGACGTGTTGCGCTACTTCGACATCGCCGCGCCCCTGCACCACGGCGACGAGGAGCGCCACGTCTTCCCGCCCCTGCTGGCCCGCGCCGCCGCCCACCCCGGCGACGTCGCGGCGGCCGAAGTGGCCGCCCTGGTGGCGCGGTTGCAGCGCGACCACATCGCCATGGCCGCCGCCTGGTCCCAGGCCCGGGTGCCCCTGGCGGCATGGGCGGCCGGCGACCTGCCTGCCTTCGAGCCAGGGCACCTGGCCGCCTTCGACCGCTTCATCGCCCTCCACGCCGACCACCTCCGCCGCGAGGACGCGGTGATCTACCCGGCCAGTCGGGCGATGCTGTCGGCCGAGGCGGTGCGGGCCATGGGGCGCGAGATGGCGGGGCGCCGGGGTGTTCATTGAAATTGCTATAAAAGAGATAGCTGGACGCGCGCATGAATCAAGCGCAGAAGCCTGATTGGATCGTGCATAGCTACCGGCCGTGCTAGATTTCCTGCCCATGCGCGAGACTACGCCTTCCAAGCTACCGATCAATCTGCCGGACCTGCTGCAGCAGCGCACGGTCGAGGGAGAGCGCATCGAGTACAAGGAGGGCTGGAATCCCGATGCCATCATCCGCACCCTGTGTGCATTCGCCAACGATTTCGAAAATCTGGGTGGCGGTTATGTGGTGATCGGGCAGGACTGCGACGCTGATGGCCGGCCTGTTTTTCCTCCCAAGGGTGTGGCTGCGAGTCAGCTGGACAAGATTCAGCGTGAATTGCTGGCAGCCTGCCAGTTGATCCAGCCCCCTTACTTTCCTCTGCTCAGCCTGGAGGTCATCGAAGGGCGTCACCTGATGGTGCTCTGGGCCCCTGGCGGACAGAACCGCCCTTACAAGGCGCCCGAGGCCGTTACGGCGAAGCACAAAGTGTGGCAGTACTACGTTCGCCGTTACAGCAGCACCGTGCAGGCCCGGGGCGAGATCGAGCAGGAGTTGCTGAGCCTGACGGCCAAGGTGCCGTGGGACGACCGATTCCATCCGACGGCTCCCCTCGCCTCGCTGTCCCGGCCCTTGATGCACGCTTTCCTGCTGGAAGTGGGTAGTGCCCTGGCTGCCGATGCGCCTGAACTTTCATTGGAGGCGCTGGGGCGGCAGATGAACATCGTCGGAGGCCCTGCAGAAACGCCCTGGCCCAAAAATGTCGGCTTGCTGTTCTTCACGGACAGGCCTGAGCAGTACTTTCCCGAAGCGCAGGTGGATGTGGTGGCCTTTCCTGATGGACCAGGAGGAGATGCCATCGTCGAAAAGCCTTTTCAAGGCCCCCTGGCCCGCACCGTACGTGAAGCGCTCGACTATGTGCAGCGTAACTTCCTGCATGAGATCACCACCAAGCATCCGCAGTCGGCCGAGGCCACCCGGTTCTGGAATGTTCCTTTCGCGGCACTGGAGGAGGCCCTGGTGAATGCGGTGTACCACCGGAGCTACGAGATTCCGGAACCGGTGGAAGTGCGCATCAGCCCCGACGAGGTGACGATTCTGAGCTTTCCAGGCCCAGACCGATCCGTGCGGCTGCAGGACTTGCAGACCGGCCGTGCAGTCAGCCGTCGTTATCGCAATCGCCGCATCGGTGAGTTCCTGAAGGAACTCAAGCTCACGGAAGGCCGGGCCACCGGCATCCCGAAAATCCTCAAGGCGATGCGCACGAATGGATCGCCAGAGCCGGCCTTTGAAACCGATGACGAGCGTTCATCATTCGTGGTGCGGTTGCCGGTGCATCCTTTGGCGCGTCAAAAGACTTTGGCCACCGCGGAAGTCACCGCGGAAGTCACCGCGGAAGTCACCGCGGAAGTCGATCGACTGTTGCGGGTGTTGGAGGGGGACATGTCGCGTGCCGACCTGCAGGCGGCCTTGGGGCTCAAGCATGCAGAGCACTTCCGCCAGGCGTATTTGCTCCCGGCGCTGGCGCAAAGGCTGGTGGAGATGACCATGCCCGACAAGCCGAACAGCAGAAGTCAGCGGTACCGGCTCACGGCTTCGGGAATCCGCCGGGCATCGCGGCGCGGCAGTGGGCACGGTGCCTGACGGCCGTGGCGCGGCGGTGGCGCCCGGCAAGGCTCAGTGCACGACGACGGGGTTCTGGGCGAGGCCGACGTAGCCGTCCAGCGTGTCGTCCACTTCTTCCTGCGTGGGGGTGTCGCGCTGCCAGGCGAGGATCTGTTCCTGGAACATCTCGGCCCAGGAGCCGTCGAGGTACACCTCCTTGCCGGAGCGCTTGTCCACGATCTCGAAGCCGTGGCGGGCCAGCTGGGGGGCCGGGGGGGTGGACGCTGCGGCGGAGGCGCCCTCGGGGGTGTCGGCGGCGTCCGGCTGCATGTGAACCACCACGAACGATTCAGAGTCGTAGAGCATGTGCATGGCGTTCCTCCCTAGTGTGCTGTGCATTGCATTCACGAAAAAGCCGCTGGCCCTCGCGGGCAAATTGCAAATTCCGTACCACTCAGATGGCAGCCCGGGGGCGGACTTCAAGCCCCGGCGTCCGGTGCGTCGCGTTGCGGTGCTGCCGGAACACAGTATTTCACGGAAAACCGGGCGCTTCGGACTGGCGGGGGTTTTGTTGTCGCCGTTTCGGCGCGTGGTCCGACGCGGGGGGTGCAGGCGCGGTCAGGGTGCTTCGCGGCCTCGCAGGGCCAGGTCGGCGAAGTCGCCGTTGGCCTGGGTTATGCGGATGCGCACCGGCAGGTAGTCCATGCCGGTGCCCAGCCACAGCTCGGCCTTCTGGTCGCGCTCGCGGTCGCTGCGGGGCAGGCGCTGCAGCTTGAGCGCGGGTGTGGCGCCCACAGGCAGCTCCAGGGTCTCGGGGCCCTCCACGGTGAAGGTCCAGCGGTCGGCGTTGCGCGCGCCCACCGTGGTCAGCGTGATCTGCGTTCCGGGCGGGTACCGGTCGGGGGCCGCCGCCAGCAGCGCGCCCAGTTGGATGAACACGCTCAGCCGGTCCTGCGCGCCGGGACCGATGGGCGCGCTGGGCGTGTTGGCGCTGAAGGTGACGACATAGCCATCCTGGTCGAAATGCGCGGCCTGTTCGCTGCGGGAGCGGTCGCCGAAGCGGATCGGCTGCAGGCCCTGGGTCGTGAGGCGGCCGGTGCTGGTCTGCGAGCGCGAGCCGAGCAGGAAAGCCTTGACCTCCTGGCGCGCCTCATAGGTGGCGCCCAGGTTGCGCCACAGCAGTTCGGCGTTGGCGTTGTAGTGGAAGCGCTTGGCCTCGCCCGTCACCTCGAAGCGCAGCCGCGCCGACGCGGGCAGGCGCACGGGCGGCGCGTCGGTGTCGGGCCGGGGGCGCCCGGTGCCCGGTGGCTGAATGGTGACCCCGGCGCGCATGTCGTCCGCGGCGGGCTTGTCGGTGTTGGCCGCCGCCGCAGCAGCAGCAGCAGCGGCGGCCACCGGGGCCGAGGCCGTGGCCGATGCGGGTGGGGCCGGGGTGGCGGCGGGGGGCGAATCGGCAGCCGCCGAAGCCGGCGCCTGGGCCACCGTGGCCGCGTCGGCCATGGGCGTCTCCGCGGGTGCGGCGGGCGTGGCGGCTGCCGCATCGTCTTCGCCGGACAGGGGGGCGATGGCTGCCGCCGGATCTGCCTGGCCGGATTGCGGCGCGGGATCGGCTGCGGCCAGCGCGCCTGGCGCGTCAGGTGCTTCGGGCGCGGGCGTGGGTGTGGGCGCCGGCGTGGGCGCGGGTGGGCGAGGGGCAGGTCGGGGCTTGGGCGCGGCCGGCCGGGCGGGTGGTGGCGCCTTGGTGGCGCGGGCAGGCGTGGGGGCGGGCGGTGCCGCAGGCGGCGGCGGGGGGGCGGATGGCGAAGGCGGCAGGGGTGGCGGCTCCACCATCCGCGTCTGAAAGGCCCGTTGGCTGGATGCAGGGCCGGGCGCAGAGCCGCCCAGCGGCAGGTAGCGCAACGCCAGCAGGTGCAGCGCCAGCACGGCGCACACCAGGGCCAGGAGCACGCGGCGCGGCATGGTGGTGTCGCTGGCCCAGGCGCCGGCTAGCGCGGCACGGTGCCGCCCAGGTCGCCGGACAGGCGCTGCGCGGCCTCCTGCAAGGGCGCGTGCACGGCGCCGTCCCAGGCGGGGTCGAAGGTGGCGATGGAGCCCAGCGTGGTGATGCCCAGCGCCAAGTGCCCGTCGGCGTCGAACACCGGCGCGCAGAAGGCCACGATGCCGGGCAGCAGCGTATCGACCACCCGCGCGCACTGGCGTTCGCGCACCTCGCGCAGCAGCGCGTCGACGGCGGCGGCATCGATGGGCAGATCGGTGCGGCCCAGCCGGGCGGCGTGCCGCAGCTCTTCACCCACCAGCGCGGCGGTGGCTTCGCGGGGCAGGTAGGCGGCAAAGCAGCGGCCGGTGGCGGACGACAGGAGCGGCATCACGTCGCCCAGCCGCAGGTTGGCAGTGACGGCCTGGGGCGATTCCTCCCAGTGCACGATGGTCGGCCCCCGGTTGCCCCACACGGCCAGCGCCAGCGTGTGGCCCACCGCCTCCATCAACGCGGGCATGCGTTCGCGGGCCAGCTTCACGGCGTCCAGCCGGGCCAGCGAGGCCAGGCCCAGCTTGAGCGCGGCCGGCCCCAGGTCGTAGCGGGCGGTGCGCGCGTCCTGCGCCACCAGGCCCAGCCGCTGGAAGCTCACCAGATAACGGTGCGCCTTGGCGGCGCTCATGCCGGCGGCGGCGGCCAGGTCCTTGAGCATCAGCGGGCCACGGGCGCGGGTCAACCCGTCCAGCAGCGCGAACCCCACTTCCACCGACTGGATGCCAGCCCGTTCCTTGTCCATCTGCACTAGAATTTGCGAGTTCTGTTTAGTTAAATCAATTCACCCATTCGTAATTCGTGCTCGGCGGCGGCCGGCCACGGTGATCGGAGACAAGGAGCGCACAGCGATGAAACTCGCCACCTACAAGGATGGTTCCCGTGACGGCCAACTGGTGGTCGTCTCCCGCGATCTGGGTTCGGCCCATTATGCGACCGGCATCGCCAGCCGCCTGCAGCAGGTGCTGGACGACTGGAACTTCCTCTCGCCCCAGCTGCAGGACCTGTACGACCAGCTCAACGCCGGCCGCGCCCGCCATGCGTTTCCGTTCGATCCGGCCCAGTGCATGGCCCCGCTGCCCCGCGCCTACCAGTGGGCCGACGGCTCCGCCTACATCAACCACGTCGAACTGGTGCGAAAGGCGCGCAACTCCGAAGTGCCGGAGAGCTTCTACACCGACCCGCTGATGTACCAGGGCGGCAGCGACGACTTTCTGGGCCCCTGCGACGACGTGGTCGTGCCCAGCGAGGCCATGGGCATCGACTTCGAGGCGGAGATCGCCGTCGTCACCGGCGACGTGAAGATGGGCGCCACGCCCGAGCAGGCGCTGGACGGCATCCGCCTGGTGATGATCGCCAACGACGTGTCGCTGCGCAATTTGATCCCGGCCGAGCTGGCCAAGGGCTTCGGCTTTTTCCAGTCCAAGCCCGCCACGGCGTTCAGCCCGGTCGCCGTCACGCTGGACGAGCTGGGCAGCGCCTGGCAGGGTGGCCGGCTGCACCTGACGATCGAGTCGACCTGGAACGGCCGCAAGGTCGGCCAGTGCGAAGCGGGCCCGGAGATGACCTTCCACTTCGGCCAGCTCATCGCCCACATCTGCAAGACGCGCAACGTGCGTGCCGGCTCCATCGTCGGCAGCGGCACGGTCAGCAACCAGGGCGTGGAGCAGGGCGGCCGCATGGTCTGGCCCAAGGGCTACAGCTGCATCGCCGAGCAGCGCTGCATCGAGACCATCCAGAACGGCAAGCCCGGCACCGAGTTCATGAAGTTCGGCGACACCATCCGCATAGAGATGAAGAACGCCGCCGGCCAGAGCCTCTTCGGCGCCATCGACCAGACCATCGCCGCGCCCGGAGCCTGATCGGCCCACTGGCGTCGCGCCAGGCGGCCCTGGCATGCACCGACGTCCGCAGCGGCGGAATGTGCATGCCAAAACGGCCTCCGGCGCTTTTTTCATCGGCGGATGAAGCTATCAAAAGAATAGCAAATCAAACCGGCCGCGCCCCCAGCCACCCGGCCTTTTCGCTCAGGAGACAAACCCCATGCAACGCAGACAGCTTCTTCGCGCCGCCCTGGCGCTTTCCGGCGCCAGCGCCGCGCCCTGGGCCTTCGCCCAGGCCGACTACCCGCACCAGCCCATCCGCTGGGTGGTGCCGTACCCGGCCGGCGGCGGCACCGACGTGCTGGCCCGCACCGTGGCCGAGGCGCTGCGCGGCCCGCTGGGCCAGCAGATCGTGGTGGACAACCGCCCAGGCGCGTCCACCAACATCGGCGCGCAGCTGGTGGCCACCGCCAAGCCCGACGGCTACACCCTCATGTCGGCCGACAACGCGCTGCTGGCCTTCAACGAACACCTGTTCAGCAAGCTCCCGTTCAGCCCGGAAAAGGACTTCACCTACATCGGGGGCCTGAGCCGCTTCCCGCTGGCGCTGGTGGTGAACCCGGCGTTCGAGGCGAAGACGCTCAAGGACTTCCTGGCCTACGCGCGCGCCAACCCGGGCAAGCTCAACTACGCATCGCCCGGCAACGGCTCGCCGCACCACCTGGCGATGGAGATGTTCAAGCACCGCACCAAGACCTTCCTGACCCACATCCCCTACCGTGGCGCGGCCCCGGCGCTGCAGGATGTGATGGGCGGGCAGGTGCCGTGCATGTTCCTCGACCTGGCGGCCGGCCTGCCGGTGATCCAAGCGGGCAAGGTACGCGCGCTCGCCATCGGCGCGGGCAAGCGGGTGGCCGCGCTGCCCGACGTGCCCACGCTGGCCGAGGCCGGCGTGCCGGACACCGAGGTCTATGCCTTCCAGGGCGTGGTGGCGCCCGCCGTCCTGCCCGCGCCCATCACGCAGCGCCTGAACGCCGAGATCAACCGCGCCCTGGCCACGCCCGACGTGGTGCGCCGCATGAAGGACTTCGGCATGGAAGCCCTGCCCGGCACGCCCGAGCAGTTCCGCGCCATGGCCCGGGCCGAATCGAAGCGCTGGGGCGAGATCATCCGCTCGGCCGGGGTGAAGCTGGATTGAGCCCCGCCGGTTAAGATCCCCCACGCTCCGGGGTGCACTGACGTGCTGAGATCCACACCCGAGAACTTGAACCGGGTCATGCCGGCGGAAGAAGAGCTTTGATCCCCACCATCCCTCGCCGCCATGCGCGCTCGGGCTGGCGGGGCGGGCGACCTTCGGAGCACCCCTCACAGGTCACCCAAGGAAGCCCATGGACAAGGTCGCCCCGCTGGTCGCGGACATCCTCGCCTTCATCGCCATGCCCGGCGGTTGCACGGACAGCCAGTTCGACGCGCTAGCGCTGCGCCTCTTCGCGCACCAGTACACCGCCAACGCCGCCTACCGCACCTTCTGCCAGCGCCGGGGCGCCACCGTGCGCAGCGCGCAGCGCTGGAGCGACATTCCCGCCGTGCCCATCGACGCCTTCAAGGCGATGGAGCTGCGCTCGGAGCCCCCGTCGCCCACCGAGCGCGTGTTCATGACCAGCGGCACCACGCGCGGCGGCGAGACGCGCGGGCGGCACTTCCATCCCCGGCTCGAGGTATACGACCTGTCCATGCAGCGCCATTTCGCCGAGCGCTTCATGCGGGGCGCCGAACGCCTGCCGATGGGCATCCTGTTCCCGGGCGAAGACCTCATGCCGAATTCGTCGCTGGCGCATTACCTGGCACTCGCCCAAAGCCGCTTCGGCAGCCCGGGCAGCCGCCATTTCGTCGATGCGAACGGCATCGACCTGGCCGGCCTCTGGCAGGCGCTGGAGGCGGCCGAGCGATCCGGCCAGCCCTATGCGCTGCTGGGCGCGAGCTACAGCTTCGTGCATGTGCTGGATGCCCTGCGCGAAGAGGGCCGCCGCTTTCGCCTGCCGGCCGGCAGCCGCGTGCTCGACACCGGCGGCTACAAGGGCCAGTCGCGCGAGCTGCCGCTGGATGCGTTCTACGAAGCGCTGTCGCAGGCGCTGGGCGTGCCGCGCAGCGAGTGCATCAACATGTACGGCATGACCGAACTCAGCACGCAGTTCTACGACGACGGCAACGCCGTGGTGCCCTCGGTGAAGTCGGGACCGCACTGGATCCGCTCGCGCCTGGTGGACCCCGCCACCGGCCGGGACGTGCCGCCCGGCGAGCGCGGCATCCTGGTGCATTGCGACCTGGCCAACTACAACGCCGTCACCACCATCCTCACCGAAGACGTGGGCGAATGGGCCGAGGGCGGCGGCTTCCGGCTGCTGGGCCGCGCTCAGGGCGCGCAGGCGAAGGGCTGCTCGCTGGCGGTGGAGGAATTCGTGCGGGCCGCGTCGGCATGAGCCTGCCTGGCATGCAGCCCGTGCGGGCCGGCTACCTGCCGGGCATCGACCCGGCCGAGGTCGCCTGGCAGGTGCTCGCCTTCGAGCGCGCCGGCGCATCGCTGCAGGTCGAGGTGCCCGTGCTCACCGCCGCGCAGATGGCCGCGCTCGCCGCCCGCGTGCGGCAGGCCGCCGCCCTGCATCTGCGGCCCATGCCGGTGGCGCAGATCATCGACGTGATCGACCGCGCCATCGCCCGGCTGCTCGACCGCGCCGGCCCCTGGCGCCAGCGCGCCGAGGCCCTGCTGCCCGCGGTGAGCGGCTACGACGCCGAGATGGTGCGCCTCGGGCTGACCGGCTTCTTCAAGACCTTCCGCGCGCCGCAGCTGCGCCGCTTCGTGGCCGAGGACTTCGCCAACCCGCTGGTGCTCGACGGCTTCCAGCCCGCCGCCAAGGGCGGCGCGGTGCGCGCCTTCGGCCCCGACCTGCTGGTGCACAGCTGGGCCGGCAACGTGCCCGCGCTGGCGCTCTGGAGCTTCGTGTGCGGCCTGCTCGTGAAGGCCGGCAACATCGGCAAGCTGCCCAGCGCCGAGCCGCTTTTCGCCGGCTGGTTCGCGCAGCTGCTGGCCGAGGTGCATCCGCCGCTCGCCGACTGCTTCGCCGTCGTCTGGTGGAAAGGCGCGGGCGGCGAGGACGCCGACGCCCTCTACGCCCAGGCCGACACGGTGCTGGCCTATGGCGGCAACGACGCGCTGGACGCCATCCGCCGCCGCCTGCCCGTCACCACCCGCTTTCTGCCGCACGGGCACAAGCTGGGCTTCGGCCTGGTCAGTGCCGGCGCGCTCGACACGCTCGACGCGCCGCCGCTGGCGCGCCTGGCCGCGTGGGACGTGATGCGCTACGACCAGCAGGGCTGCTATTCGCCGCATGTGTTCTACGTGCAGCGCGGCGGCGCGGTGTCGCCACGCGGCTTCGCCGACTACCTGGCGGCCGAGCTGGCCAACCTGCACCGGCGCTTTCCCCGTCGTCCGCTGCCGGTCGACGAGGCCGCCGCCGTGGCGCACTGGCGCCAGGGCATCGAATGGAAGGCGCTGTCGGCCGCACCCGGGGCGCCGCCCGGGGCGCAACTGATCGGCGCACCCGCGGATGCCTGGAGCGTCGCCTACGCCGACACGCTCGGGCCGCTGGCGCCCACGGCGCTGCAGCGCACCGTGCAGGTGGTGGCCGTGGATACGCTGGACGACGTGCCGCCGGTGGTCGCCCGGCACAAGCCCTTCTTGCAGACCGCCGGCGTGGCCGCCGCGCCCGAGGAACTGCACCGCCTGGCCGCGCTGCTGGGCGCGGCCGGCGTCACACGCGTCAGCGCCATCGGCGCCATGAGCACGCCCGAGGCCGGCTGGCACCACGACGGGCGCTTCAACCTGCTCGACCTGGTGCGCATGGTGGAGATCGAAGCCTCGGCCGAGACCGCCGCCGAACCGTTCGCCCGTTATGCCGATTGACGACACCTCCTCCGCCGCCCTGTCCGACGGCGCGCCTGCCGCCGGCCCGGGCCAGCCCGCCTTCCTCGACATCGACGGTGCCGTGTTCGCCTACCCCGGCCGCGCGCCGGTGGTGGAGGGCGTGCGCTGGCGCGTCGGCGCGGGCGAGGTGCATTGCCTGGTCGGCCGCAGCGGCTGCGGCAAGACCACGCTGCTGCAGCTGGCCGCCGGCCTCTTGCGCCCGCAGTCCGGCAGCGTACGGATGCAGGGCCGCGAGGTGCGCGCGCCCGGACCGCAGCTGGGCTTCATGTTCCAGGCGCCCACGCTGCTCGACTGGCAGCGGGTGATCGACAACGTGCTGCTGCCCGTGTCGCTGCAGCGCCGGCCCACGGCGGCCGACCACGAACGTGCGCAGGCGCTGCTGGCCCAGCTGGGCCTGGCGGACCATGGGCAGCGCCATCCGCGCCAGCTCTCCGGCGGCCAGCAGAGCCGCGTGGCGCTGGCCCGGGCGCTGATCCTCGAGCCCGCGCTGCTGCTGCTCGACGAGCCCTTCGCCGCGCTGGACGCCATCACCCGCGCCGAGCTGCAGGACGACCTGCTGCGCACCTGCCGGCAGCGCCGCGCCACCGTGCTGTTCGTCACGCACGACATCACCGAGGCCGTGTACCTGGGCGACCGCATCGCCGTGATGGCGGCCGGCCGCGTGACGGGCGACATCGCCGTCGACCTGCCCACTCCGCGCACGCAGTCGATGCGCCACGAGCCTCCCTTCAACCGGCTCTGCGCGCACGTGCAGGCCAGCATGCTCGGCGCCAGCCCGGCCCCCGCATGAGCGGCGAACCGCGGCCCCGAACCACCGCCGCGTCGGCCTGGCCGGCCCGCGCGCTGGCCGCCGCGCTCGGCCTGGCGCTGCTGGCCGCGTGGGAGGCGCTGGCGCGGCAGTCGGGCCTGTCGGCGCTGGTGCTGCCCGCGCCCAGCGCGGTGGTCGCGTCGCTCTGGGCGGGTCTGCGCAGCGGGTACTTCACGCCGCATGTGGCGGCCACGCTGTCCGCGCTGGGCCTGGGGCTGGCGGGCGGCGGCGCGGCCGGGCTGCTGATGGGCGCGCTGCTGGCGGAATCCCCCTGGGCCGAGCGCGTGCTGCGGCCCTACGTGGTGCTCAGCCAGGTCACGCCGAAGCTGGCGCTGGCCCCGCTCTTCGTGCTGTGGCTGGGCTTCGGCATCGCGCCCACCGCGCTCATCACCGGGCTGATCTGCTTTTTTCCGCTCATGGAAAACACGCTCACCGGCCTGCAGCAGACCGACCCCCAGCGCCTGCGGCTCTTTCGCATGCTGGGCGCCACGCGCTGGCAGACGCTGCTGCGGCTGAAGCTGCCCATGGCCCTCCCGACCGTGCTGGCGGGCCTGCGCATGGCCGTGGTGCTGGCCCTGGTGGGCGCGGTGGTGGGCGAATTCATCGGCGCGAGCCGGGGGCTGGGCGCCGTCATCATCGCCGCGCAGGGGTCGATGGACACGGCCCTCCTGTTCGCCGCGCTGGTGCTGATCGCCGTGATCGGGCTGCTGCTCTACCAGGCCACCCTGCTCGCCGAGCGGCGGCTGCTGCGGCCCTATGCCGACCCGAGCTGAACCGTTCTCCCTTTTTTCTTCTCGAACCGACGACCACCATGGCACACCCTTTCCCTCTTTCGCGCCGCGCGCTGCTCGCCGCCTCCGCGGCCCTGGCCGGCGGCCCCTTCGCCGCAACACCCGCCGCCTGGGCCCAGCCGCAGGTGCGCGGCAAGGTCACCGTGGCCGGCTGGAGCAAGCCCATCAGCGAGATCACCAACCTGCTGGCCGAGCCCGACAAGGGCTTCTTCAAGGCGCAGGGCGTGGAGCTGGCCTACCTGCCCGGCGCGGGCGGCGGCGACGCCATCCGCAACACGCTGAGCGGCCAGGGCGACGTGGCGTTCACCGACCCGGGCTCGTTCTTCATGGCGCTCGACAAGGGCGAGAAGCTGGTCGCGCTTTACGACATCTATCCGCAGAACGTGTTCAACGTGGTGTCGCTCAAGTCGGCCGGCATCCGCACGCCCGCCGACCTCAAGGGCAAGCGCATCGGTGTCTACAGCCTCTCCAGCGGCACGCGGCAGAACCTGCTGGTGATGCTGCACCAGGCCGGCCTGAAGGAGTCGGACGTGACCATCGTCGTCACCGGCCTGCTCAACTTCGCGCCGCTGCTGCAGGGCCAGGTGGACGCCACCGCCGCCACCGACACGGGCCTGGCCGTGGGCCGCCGCAAGGGCCTGGGCGAGGTGGACGTGATGCAGGTGCGCGACTACCTGAACGTCTCCAGCGACCTCTTCGTGGTGCGCCAGGAAGTGCTCCAGCAGAAGAAGGCGCTGCTGCGGGCCTTCCTGAAGGGTTACCGCGACAGCGCCGCCTGGATGATCGGCAAGCCCGAGGAAGCCGCCGCGCTGGCCGTGAAGCACGCCATCGACGGCACGCAGCAGGACGTCAACCTGGAGGTGATCCGCCTGCGCAATGCCGCGGCGCAGCCGGCGACGCCCGGGCAGCCGCTGGGCAGCATCCACCTGCCGTCGCTGCAAAAGGGCGCGGACGCATACCACGCGCTCGGCCTGGTGCAGCGCCCCATCCGCGTGGCGGACGTGGTGGACGCCAGCCTGCTGCCCGGCGCATGAGCACCAGGGAGGCCCGCGCGTGACCGGCAAGTTCCATGGCCAGATCGTCCTCGTCACCGGCGCCAGCCGGGGGATCGGGGCCGCCATCGCGCGCGCCTTCGCGCACGAGGGCGCCACGGTGGTCATCAACCACCTGGCCAACGATGCGGCCGCCGCCGAGACGGTGGCGGCCTGCCGCGCCGCCGGCGGCGATGCCTGGGCCATCAAGGCCGACGTGGGCGACCCGCAGGCCGTGCGCGCCATGGTCGATGCCATCCTGCTGGAGGCCGGCCGCATCGACGTGGTGGTCAACAACGCCTTCCGGCCGTACACGTTCGACCCGCGCCGCCGCGCCCTGTTCGGCGATCTGCGGTGGGACGACTACCAGGCGCAGTTCGGTGGCGCGGTGGGCGGCGCCTTCCATGTCTGCCAGGCCGTGCTGCCGCAGCTGCGCCAGCAGGCGCGGGGCTGCATCGTCAACATCGCCACCAACCTGGTCGACAACCCCGTGGTGCCCTACCACGACTACACCACGGCCAAGGCCGCGCTGGTGGCCTTCAGCCGCAACCTGGCGGTGGAGCTGGGCCCCCTCGGCCTCCGCGTGAACTGCGTGGCACCGGGGCTGGTCTATCCCACGCAGGCCAGCCAGTCCACGCCCGAGGCGTTCCGCGCATCGCTCACCGCCGCCACGCCGCTGCGGCGCATCGCCCGGCCCGAGGACATCGCCGGGCCGGTGCTGTTCCTCGCCTCGGACTGGAGCGGCTTCATGACGGGGCAGGTGCTGTTCGTGGACGGTGGGCTGGTGATGCGGTAACGGGCGGCGCCGCGCCGGCCCGCGAACCCGTTCGTGCCGGGTGGCCGAGCGCCGTGTTCAGGCGTTCGCCTACAGCGCGTCGCGGCGCCGGTTCGCCGCCATCCGGGCGGCATCGCCGATAGTCGGCGCATGTCCGAAAAGCTGGTTTTCATCCTGCAGCGCCTGGCCCGCAAGACCTGGGTGCGCTGCTCGCTCTTCGCCCTGCTGGCCTGCGCGGCGGTCATGCTGTCGACCTGGGCGGGGCCGTACATCCCCGATGGGGTGGCGATCGACCTGGGCTCCGACGCGCTAGAGAGCCTGCTCAACATCCTCGCGTCCAGCATGCTGACGGTGTCGATCTTCTCGGCCAGCACCATGGTCGCCTCGTTCGCTGCGGTGGCCAACAGCGCCACGCCGCGCGCGTCGCAGCTGCTGATCGAGGACTCCACCGTGCAGAACACGCTGGCGGTGTTCATCGGCGCTTTTCTCTACAGCGTGATCGCGCTGGTCGGCCTGCACGCGCACGTGTACGGCGACGGCGGGCGGCTCGTGCTGTTCGGCTTCACGCTATTGATCCTGCTGGTGGTGGTGGTCGTGCTGCTGCGCTGGATCGACTATCTGTCGGTGCTGGGCCGCCTGGGCGAAACCCTGAGCCGGCTCGAGCGCGTGACCCGCAAGGCCATCGACCAGCGGCTGGACAAGCCCTTCCTGGGCGGGCGGCGCCAGCAGCCGGGGGAACGCGGCGCGCACGCCGTGGACAGCGACACCACGGGCTTCGTGCAGCACGTTTCGATGGACCTGCTGCAGGCGCGTGCCGAGGTGCTCGAGACCACGCTGCACGTGCACGTGCTGCCCGGCGCCTTCGTCGCGCCGGACACGGTCATCGTCAGCGCCGACGGGCCGCTGGACGATGGCGCGCGCCAGGCGGTGATGGAGGCCGTGCTCATCGGCGACGGCCGCACCTTCGACCACGACCCGCGCTTCGGCTTCGTGGTGATGGGCGAGGTCGCGGCGCGGGCCATGTCCGCCTCGATCAACGACCCGGGCACCGCGCTGGGCGTGATGGCCACCGCCTTGCGCACGCTGGGCCACTGGGCGGGGCAGACCCGGGCGCAGCCCGAGGAGGGCCGGCCCGTCGCGTTCGACCGCGTCACCGCGCCGCCGCTGCGCCCCGCTGGCATGGTGGAAGACGTGTTCGAGCCGCTGGCGCGCTACGCGGCGGGCTCGGTCGAGGTCGGGGTGGCGCTGCAGCGGGCGCTGCGGTCGGTGGCGGCGCTGCATCCGGCGCTCGCGCCCGCCAGCGCCCGGCTGTCGGCCTATGCGCTGGAGCGGGCCGCCGGCGCGTCGCTCTGCGCCACCGACATGGACGCGCTGCGCGCGGCCGCAGGCACTTCCGTTTCAAGCTGAAATGGCCGCTGGCGCTTGTTCCTCAAGCACAAGCTGCTATCGAAACCATAGTGTTCGGGGCGTGGGGCGCTAGAAGCCGATCGAGCGCCACGCCCAGAACGCCGCCGCGCCCAGCGCCACCGCCAAGGCGCCGGCCACCAGCCACCCGCGGCGCGGCTCGGCAAAGGGGTCGTCCAGCAGGCGGCGCGCGTTGGGCGGCACATGGGCCGTCTGCGACAGCGAGCCGCCCAGCCGCGTGTTGATGCGCATGCGGCCGTTGATGGCCCAGCCGCTCGCGTCCAGGATGGGCCCCAGGCTGCGCTGGCGCAGCTTCAGCCACGCGATCAGCATGCTGGGGCCGGAGATGGCCAGCACGATGCCCGCGAGCGCGAGCGGAATCCACGGACCCAGATCGACGAACTTGGCGAACACGCCCACCAGCACCGCGCTGATGCTGCCCAGCGCCACGCCGATGGCGGCCACCGTGCCCACGTCGGTGCGGCGCATGCCGATCTCGGGCGCGGGCGTGGCGGCGGGCGCTGCGGCGTTGGCGGTGAGCGGCATGTTCGCCAGGCTGCTGGCCTTGGTGCCGAGGGACTTCTGCACCAGCGTGTCGCTGGCGGCGGCGCGCTTGGCGACCTGCTCCTCGATCACCCGCAGGAATTTCTTGTACGGCGAGAAGAACGCCTGCGCGATGCTGGTCGGGTTCTCGATCACCTTGGTGATGGTCGCATCCCAGTCGCGCCCCTGGCGGTCGTAGAACACACCGTTGCGGCCGACAAAGAGGAAGTCTACGTCCCCCGCCGTGAAGGCGGCCACGATGGTCATCTTCTCCACGGTCTTCTTCGCGCCCTGCCGGGTGCAGGCGCAGTAGGCGAGGTAGGTCTTGGCCAGGCCGGCGAGCTTGGCGTGCGCGGCGGCATCGGGCACCTGCACGGTCAGCTCGCAGCTGCGTGCATCCAGGTAGAGCGTGCCGGCCTGGAAGATCGCGCCGCGCCGCTGGTAGAAGGACGAGAACGACACGAAGTTGTTCAGCAGCACCAGCAGGTCGCGCTTGAAGCGCAGCAGCTTTTCCAGCGCCAGCGTGGCGTCGTTGTGCGCCTGCTCGGCCTCGTCCTGGTCGATGAGCGCCATCACGCGCTGCTCGGCGTCGCCGTCCAGCACCTGCGCGAACAGGGCCTCGCCCTCGATGGGCGCGAGCGGCGTCGCGGGCTTGGCGGCCAGGCGTTCCTGGCAGGGCGCCACGGCATCCTTGAGCTGCTGCCACTGCGCCTCCGTCAGGCTGTCGAAGCCGTCGCCCAGCAGCGGCACCACGGCCTGCGCACGCAGCGCGGCCAGCGCCGCCGCCCAGGCCGGGTTCACGCCCCGCGTGAGCGGCAGCACGCCGTTCAGGCCCACGGCGGAAACGGGGGCGATGGGCAGCGCCGCGATCGCCTCGGAAGTGAGCGCCAGGTCGTGCCCGGCGGCCAGCGCCGCGTACTCCTGCTGGGTGGGGTTCAGCGCAGCGGCGGCGCGCATGTCGTAGGCGGCCAGCCGGCTGCGGGCGAAGAAGTCCTCGACCTTCTGGCGCACCTTGTTCACGGCCTGCGTGGCGGCCATGGTGCGCTCGCCCAGCGGCAGGTCGGCGGTGGCCTCGCGCGCCGCCTGTGCCCAAGCGCGCAGCTTGGCGACGTCGGCGAAGAAGGCCTCGGCCAGCTTGCGGTTCACGCCATCGGGCTCGTCGTCCACGGCCGGCACGCTGCCGTGCGTCTGCATGATCCAGCGCAGGGTCTGGCGCGCCAGCGCGTCGTCGCCGGCCGCATCGGGGCTCACCACGCCGTCGCCGTTGAAGCGCTGCGCGCTCAGGTGCGCGCTGCGCTCCAGCACGTCGGCCAGCGTCAGCGTGTCGGCCTCGGGCCGGCCGGCCAGCGTCAGGATGCGCACCGCCTGCGCGTGCAGCGCGGCGCCTTCCTCGGTGTCGGTGGCCAGCGCCGTGAGCTGCAACGCATCGCCCGGCCGCGCCAGCTCATCGGGGTCGGCCAGCACGCCGCAGGCCCAGGCGCAGGCCGCCAGCAGCTCGGGCGGGCGGATGCGCGCATCCTTGTCGGTGTCGATCAGGTCCAGCGTGCGGGTGTCGAACTCAATGCCCCGCGTGGGGCAGGCGAGGGCCACCCAGAGCTTCTGGTCCAGCTCGGCCAGGTGCGCGATGTCCTGGCCGGAGCGGATGATGACCTGGTCCACGCCGCCAGCACGGAAGAACTGCCAGCGGTAGGCGGACGCCGCCGCGGCATCGGCGGCCGGGTGTGCAGGCGAGGGACGCGACGCCGTGCCGGCGGGGAGAGCGGTTGAGGGAAGCTGGGCAGTCTGAGCAGTTGGCATCGGCCGGATGTCTTGGGAGATGTTCAGAGCCCTTCAGTGTTACAGCGGTGTGCCCGCGCGGCTGTAGGGCGATGGCGCGTGTGCCGGCCTGGCGGGCACGGAGCGCCGAATCGGCCACACGCATTCGCTACAGTGCGGAGCATGCAATCGTTCACCCGATCCCTGCCCCTGTCGGGCGCCACCAATTTCCGCGACCTGGGCGGCTACGCCACGGCCGATGGCCGCACCGTGCGCTGGCGCCGGCTGTTCCGCTCCGATCACCTGGCGTCGCTCACGCCGCAGGATGCCGAGATGCTGGCCGGCCTGCGGCTGTCGCGGGTGATCGACTTCCGGGGCGCGGCCGAACGCGCCTCGCTGGCCTATGCGCTACCCGACGTGGCCTACCACGCGCTCTCCATCGAACCCACGGTGGTGCAGCGCGCCAAGGACATGGCCATGGCTGGCGAAGAGCTGACGCCCGCCATCGCCGTGGAGTTGATGCAGGACACCTACCGCGACTTTGTCTCGGTCAACGCGCCGCAGTTCGCCGCGCTGTTCGGGCACCTGCTGGCGAGCGACGCGCCGCTCGTCTTTCACTGCACCGCGGGCAAGGACCGCACCGGCTTCGCGGCCGCGCTGATCCTGCTGGCGCTGGGCGTGCCGCGCCGTGTGGTGATGGACGACTACCTGCTCACCAACGGCCTCTACCAGCGGCCCGCGCAATTCGCCGGTACCGCGCCGGAGGCGGTACTGGGCGTGCTCTGGCGGGTGCAGGAAGAGTTCCTGCACGCGGCGCTGGAAGCCGTCGAGAGCGACCACGGCGGGCTGGACCGCTACCTGGAACGGGAGCTGGGCGTGGGCCCCGCCGAGCGCGAGCGGCTGGCCGCGCTCTACCTGGAGCCGCGAGCAACTCCGCCGCGCGGCTGAAGTCCGCGGTCGCAGAACGAAAAAAGCCGGCGTGAGCCGGCTTTTTGCTGGGTGCTGGCCACTGCCGCAACGGGTGCGGCAGCGGGCAACCGAGCGATCGATCAGATCGTCGCGTCCTTGAGCTTCTTCAGCGCGCGGGTCTTGATCTTGACCGATGCGGGCTTGGCGGGGAACCAGCGTTCCTGGCCCGTGAACGGGTCCTTGCCGAAGCGCTTCTTCTTGGCGGGGATCTGCTGCAGGCCGATCTTCATCAGGCCGGGCAGCGTGAATTCGCCGGAGCCCTTCTTGTGCACGGAGCCCAGGATGGCGCCTTCGAGGGCCGTCAGCACGGCCTTGGCGACCTTGGGTTCGACGCCGGCCTGCGCGGCCAGATGGGCCACCAGGGACGTCTTGCTGAAGGCTTCCTTGACGGGCTTCAGGGCGGCAGGCGCGGCCTTGGCGGCTGGGGCGGCAGCCGCCTTCTTGGCGGGCGCAGCAGCCTTCTTCGCGGGCACGGCGGCCTTCTTGGCGGCAGGCGCCGCAGCCTTCTTCGCAGCGGGCGCGGCGGCTTTCTTGGCGGCAGGCGCCGCGGCCTTCTTCGCTACGGGAGCAGCGGCCTTCTTGGCTGCGGCGGGCGCGGCCTTGGTGGCGGCCTGGGTGGTTTTCTTTGCAGTTGCCATGGTGTTGATTTATCTCTTGATGGAAGTGAACACGACATTCCAGCGAGGCTGGTCGCCGGATTCTAGGGCGTTTGCCCGGCAGGGCGTGGCGCGCACGGCCCAAATGGGCCGGCAGCCCGCATGGCATCGTGGTTTGCAAGCGCCGCGCGGCACGGTTTGAGAGCCGGGCCGTTGGCGTTAAGCTGCGGCAACGCGGAGCGCGGCGACGCCCGCTCCACGCCACTCCACGAGACAACCTTCCGCGAAGGAACGACCATGAGCGACTCCTCTCCCTTCGGCTTCGGCCGCTTCGTGCCGGGCTTCGACTTCCTGCAGAACCTGGCGAAGAACTCCGCCATCGGCGTGCCCGCCATGCCGGGCTGGGTGGCGCCCACGGTGAGCGAGGAAGAGCTGGAAAAGCGCATCGAGGAGTTGAAGGCCGTGCAGTTCTGGCTGGACCAGAACTCGCGCGCGCTCACCGCCACCGTGCAGGCGCTGGAGGTGCAGAAGATGACGCTGGCTACGCTCAAGGGCATGAACGTGGCCATGGGCGATCTGGCCAGTGCGTTCACGCCCAGGACGCCCGCGCCCGCGCCCGAGCCAGCGCGGGCCGAGCCGCCGCCGGCGCCTTCCATGTCGTCCTTCTTCGGCGCCTCGCGTGCCGCCGCGGCCGAGCCGGACCGCGCGGACCCGCCCGCACCGGCGCCGCGCCACGCCGGCCCCGATGCGCCGGCCGAGCACGGCGCGACCGGCCCCGAGGCGGCCGGCGAGGAGGCGGCAGCAGGCGAGGGCGCCGCCGCATCCGATGGCCCGGCGGCCGCGCCCGGCGTGATCGATCCGATGCAGTGGTGGACGGCCCTCGGCACGCAGTTCCAGCAGATCGCGGCCCATGCGCTGCAGGACGTGGCCCAGCACCAGAGCACGCTGGATGCCACCCGCACCATGGCCGCCGAGGCCGTGAAGACGGCGACCGGCGTGGCCACGCATCTGGCGGCGCAGGGCATGCAGGGCTTGCAGGACGCGGCCCGCCAGTCGCCGGCCGGCCACTCGGGCCAAGCGCGCACAACGGCCAAAGCCGGCAAGCCGGGCACGGCCCAGGCCGCCGCCAAGCGGGCCGCGCCGAAGCGGGCCGCGGCGCCTTCGTCCACCCCCCGCGCCGCGGCGAAGCCACCGGCCGCCAAGGCGCCGGCCAAGGCTGCGGTCAAGGCGGTGGCCAAGAGCGCCAAGTCCGCGCAGCCGAAGGCGGCGCCCCGCGCGGCACGTTCCCGGCCTGCGCGCTGAGCCCGCAGCGCACCGGCTTTTTCAGCTCCTCGAACACCATGGCTCTCTTTCCCCACGGGCACGCCACCCATCCCCAATGGCACATGGCCGCCGCGCTGGTGCTGGCCCAGCTGCGCGCGCAGATGGCGCAGCCGCAGTACGCGGCGGCGCCCACGCTGGGGCTGCTCTACATCACCGACCACTATGCGGCCGATGCCGCCGAGATGCTGGCCTTCCTGGCGGCCGAGTTGCCGGAGGTGACCGACTGGAGCGGCACCGTGGGCGTGGGCGTGGCGGCCAGCAACGCCGAGTATTTCGACGAGCCCGCGCTGTCGGTGATGTTGCTGGACCTGCCCGCCGACCAGTACCGCGTGTTCTCCGGCGTGGCCCCGCTGGCGCAAGGCGGCGGCAGCAGCGCCACGGGCTTTTCGGCGCACACGGCGCTGGTGCATGCGGACGGCGGCACGCCCGAGCTCGCCGAGCTGATCGACGAGGTGGCCGAGCGCACGGCCACGGGCTACCTGTTCGGCGGTCTGGCGGCGAGCCGGGGCGCCAGCGTGCAGTTCGCCGTGGCCGGCAATGGCAACCTGCCGGGGCAGGGCGGCGCGAACGGCGTGTTCGGCGGCGGCCTCTCTGGCGTGGCCTTCGGCGCCGGCGTGCCGCTGCTCTCGCGCGTCACCCAGGGCTGCCAGCCGATCGGCCCGCTGCGGACGGTGACGGCCGCGCACGACAACGTGGCGCTCGAGCTGGACCACCAGCCCGCGCTCGACATGCTGCTGGACACGCTGCAGGTGTCGTTGGACGGCGACCCGCAGCCGGCCCTGCGCTCGGTGCGCGCCACGCTGGCCGGGCTGGTCGATGCCGGCACGCAGCCGCAGGGCCGCACCGGCCATTTCGGCACCGAGGTGCGCGTGCGCCACATCGTCGGCCTGGACGCCATGCGGCGCGGCGTGGCGCTGGCCGACCGGGTCGAGACCGGCATGCGCCTGGCCTTCTGCCAGCGCCACGTGCAGGCCGCCCGGGCCGACCTGATGCGCATCTGCGCGGAGATCCGCGAGGAGCTGTCGCCCGAGCCGCAGGACGACGCGGCCCTCTCCAGGGCCCTTTCCATGACCGCGCTCGATGCCTCCGCCAACGCCGCGCCGGCCGGCGGCGTGCCGCCCGAGCGGCAGATCCGGGGCGCCGTCTATGTCAGCTGCTCCGGGCGCGGCGGGCCGCATTTCGGCGGCCCGAGCGCGGAGCTGCAGATCGTGCGGCACGCGCTGGGCGACGTGCCGCTGGTGGGGTTCTTCGCGGCGGGCGAGATCGCGCACCACCGGCTCTACGGCTACACCGGCGTGCTGACGGTGTTCGTGGAAGAGGCGGCCCACGGGTAGTGCGGCCGCAGCGAAATCTCGAATGAAAAGTGGCTGCGGCGCTTGTTCATCAAGCGGCTGTAGCTATGAAATATATAGCAAGATAGTTGATGGGTCAGGCCGGCTTCCACGCGGGCAGGGGGCCTGAATCCATCCCCGTGAAGGCGAAGTCCAGCTCCGGCGCCAGGCCGCTCACGATGCGCGCGATCGATTTGCCCGAGCCGCAAGCATGCGTCCAGCCCAGCGTGCCGTGGCCGGTGTTGAGGAACAGGTTGCCGACCTTGGTCTTGCCGATCAGCGGCACGTTGCTGGGCGTGGCGGGGCGCAGGCCGGTCCAGAACTGCGCCTGGCGGGTGTCGCCCGCGCCGGGGAAGAGTTGCTCCACGCGGCGCACGATGGCGTCGCAGCGCACCGGGTTCAGGTCGCGGCCGTAGCCGTTCAGCTCGGCCGTGCCCGCGATGCGCAGGCGGTCGCCGCGCTCGCTGGTGTAGCGCGAGAAGACCAGCTTGTATTCGTCGTCCGTCAGGCTCACCTGGTAGGCGGCCGCAGCGTCGCGCACGGGCATGGTCACCGAGTAGCCCTTGGCCGGGTAGATGGGCAGGCGCAGGCCCAGCGGCTCGGCCAGCAGCGGGCTGAACGAGCCCATGGCCAGCACGTAGGCGTCGGCGCGCAGCCGCTCGAAGCGGCCCTCGGCACTGGTGATCTCCACGTGGTCGACGGTGCCGCCCGCCGTGCGCAGCGCGGTGATGTGGCAGCCCAGGCGGAACTGCACGCCCGCCGCCTGCGCCAGCCGCGCCAGCTCGCGCGTGAAGGTGTTGGCGTCGCCCGACTCGTCCTCGGCGGTGTAGGTGGCGCCGGCCAGCTGCGGGCGGATGTGGGCCAGCGCGGGCTCCAGCCGCACGGCTTCGTCGGCGCTCACCACGCGGCGCTCGCAGCCCAGGGCGCGCATCTGCTCGGCCGGCGCCAGCGCGCCGTCGAACTCCTTCTGGCTGGTGTAGAAGTGCAGGATGCCCTGCGTGCGCTGGTCGTACTGGATGCCGGTATCGCGCCGCAGCTGCTGCAGGGTGTCGCGGCTGTAGGTGCCCAGCGAGACGATCTGCTCGATGTTGTGGCGCGTGCGCGCCGGCGTGCATTCGCGCAGGAACTGCAGGCCCCAGAGCCACTGGCGCATGTCGGCGCGCAGGCGAAAGAGCAGCGGGGCGTCTTCGCGGCCCAGCCACTGCAGCACCTTGAGCGGCGCACTGGGATTGGCCCAGGGTTCGGCATGGCTGACGGAGATCTGCCCGCCGTTGGCGAAGCTGGTTTCCGCGCCGGGCGTGGCCTGGCGGTCGATCACGGTGACCTCGTGGCCGAGCTGTTGCAGGAAATAGGCGGAGGTGGTGCCGAGCAAGCCGGCGCCGAGGACGATCACGCGCATGTTGAAGCCTTTGAGGGTTCAAGCGCTGGAAACACGGGCGCAGGCAGCTATGGATTCGATAGCGTGCAGCAGGCGCGCGTGGGCCCAGCTGCCGCTCCCCCTGTCCTTGGTACCTGAGAGATTCACCCCGCGGCCAACACGGCGCGGGGCTTGCTCCTTCGGTGCGCCACAGGCTGTGGCGGCTCTCCAGACGGCGTTTGATGGTGTGCAGTACGGTACCTGAGCGTGTATGGGAGTTTGCGCCTTCGGTGGAACGATGCCGGCGGGGCCGGTCGATCGTTCGCTCTCCTGCGGGGCGGATGGTAACCCCGAAGTCGCGCCGCGCAAAGAGCCCGGCGCCGTGGTGTTGTCAGCCGGCCGCGGGCACCACCGCCTCGCCCAGGTTCAGCATGAGCCGGTTGGCCCAGGCGAAGAGCGCTGCGGCGTGAAGGGCGTCCAGGATCTCCAGGTCGGACAGGCCCGCATCGCGCAGCGGCGCGAGGTGCTGCGCGCCCAGGGTGCCCGGCGTGCGCGTGAGCGCGGCGCTGGCCTGCACGATGGCGCGCTCCCGGGGGTTGGTGCCGGCGGTGTCGGGGTCGGTGAAGATCTGCGCCATCACGTCGTTGCGCTTGGCCAGCTGCTCGAAGCGCTGGGCATGCACGGACGCGCAGTACACGCAGCCGTTGACCCGCGACACCACGGTGCTGGCGACCTCGCGCTCGGCCCGGGCGAGGCCGCCGGGCGCGTACATGATGGCGTTGAAGGCCTGCGAGCGTTCCGACAGCACGCGCGGCTGGTGCGCCAGCAGCAGGTAGAAGTCCGACGTGCGGGCCTTGGGGTGGCTGAGGTCGAGCACGGCGTTCTGCTCGTCGGTGGCGGCGGCCGGGTCGAGCACGGGCAGCCAAGCCTTCCAGTCCAGCGTCTCGCTGGTGTAGCCGTTCACGCGCAGCGGCTCGCCCGGGGCGGGCAGATTGGCGGGGTGTACGAATGGCGCGGCGTCCGCCGGCTGCGGGGCCGCGGGGGCCGGGGCGGCGCCGGCATCGCCCAGCTGCGCCAGCGCGCTCACGCCGGCCACCACGCGCAACTGGTAGGTCACGAAGCCGATCAGCTGCGCCAGCAGCACGGTGTCGGGCACCGACAGGCCGGCGGCGGGCAGCGCCAGCAGGGCGGCCTGGTCGCTTTGCGCCGGGTGCGTGGCCAGGGTGCGCGCGAAATGCACGATCGCCCGCAGGCGCGCATCGGCGATGGCGGCGTCGGGCGCGTCCAGCAGGGCCTGCAGGGCGGGGGCGGGCTGCAGGGGCTCCAGCGCGGCGCGGTAGTGCGCCGCCAGCGAAGGCAGGCCGCTCACGCGGGCGATGTCGTGCGCCACGGCCAGGCGCTCGGCCTGGGTCAGGCTGCCGGGCAGCCCGGGGCCGAAGAGGGCCGCTTCGCAGGCCTGCGTGGCGGCGGCGACCTTCTCGCGCTGGTGGCGCACGGCGTGCGCCGCGCTGCCGGGTGCGAGGCGGGCGATCTGGTCGATGGTGTCGGCGGGCGGGGTGGCGGTCATGGCAAGGCTTTCGTGCAAGGGTGGGCGGTCGCCGCTCGAGCGGGGCGGCCGCAGGGAAGGAGATGTCAGGCGGGGAGCACCCGGCGGGCCGTGTCCGCCGGTGTCCATTCGTCGCCCAGCAGTTCGGGTTCGGCATAGTCCTGCAGCACCCGGAAATGGTGTTCCACGTCTTCCACGTAGAAGAGGCCCGAGATGCCCGTGGCCAGCCGCCGCGCGCCGTCGCTGATGGCGGGTATGTCGCCCGACACGGTGCCGTGCGAGAGCGCGGCCGGGTAGCAGAAGCAGTGGATGCGCTCCAGGCCCGGGCAGCTGCCGGGCGTGCGCTGCTTGAATTCGAACACCGGGCCCAGGTCCGGCGAGTCGGCCAGTTCCGGGTCTTCGTCGCCGGCGGGCGGCTGGTAGCGTTCGCCCCAGGTGCGCACGTGCGCCGCGAACGGGGCGTATTCGGGCTTTTGCGACCAGTCGATGGCGAAGCCGGTGGAGACGATGAGGAAGTCGAGCGCGAACACGCCACGCGGGGTGTGCACGTGCAAGGCGTTGGCCACGGCCTCCACCCGCTGCACCGGGCAGCCGAAGTGGAAGAACGCGTGGGGGTGGCGCGACACCCGCAGCGTGCTGCCGTGCGGCGGCGGCACCTGGGTGGTGTTGATGTAGTGGCGAATGCGCCATTTCCACTCGGGTGGCAGCGCATGGTGGCCGTGGGTGAGGCCGGGCACGCCCGACCCCTTGGACTTGTTGATGCGCGGCAGGTCCGGGCGGCGCACCAGCAGGTCCACGCTGGCGGCGCCGCATTCCAGCGCGGTGGCGGCGCTGTCCATGGCGGACGAGCCGGCGCCCACCACGCCCACGCGCAGGCCGCGCAGCGTGGCGTAGTCCAGCGCGTCGGAGGAATGCGCCCAGCGGCCGCGGTCCACGCCTTGCATGAAGGCCGGGATCTGCGGGCCGCCCAGTCCGTCGCGGCCGGTGGCCAGCACCACCCGGCGGGCGAACCATGGCGTGGTGCGGCCGTCTGCCTGCACCTGCACCTCGACCAGCCCGTCGCCGCGGGGCCGCACGGCGGTCACCACATGGCCGTTGCGCACGTCGGCCTCGGTCACGCGGCGGTACCAGCGCAGGTAGTCCATCCATTGCAGGCGCGGAATCTTGTCGAGCGCGGCCCAGGCCTCGGGGCCGAACTGCGCCTCGAACCAGGCGCGGAAGGTGAGCGAAGGCACGCCCAGCGCCGGGCCCGTGAGCTCCTTGGGCGAGCGCAGCGTCTCCATGCGCGCCGTGGTGGCCCAGGGGCCTTCGTGGCCGGGCGTGCCACGGTCGAGCAGCACCGCGCGAATGCCCTGCTGCGCCAGCGCCATGCCGGCCGCCAGGCCCGCCTGGCCGGCGCCGATGATGAGCACGTCGATGACCGGCTGGCCCGCATGGCTGCGTTGCGGCAACCATGGCCTGGCGCGCCAGTTGAGCGTCAGCAGGTCGTGTTGCAGGCGTTGTTCGAGGGCGGCCAGGCCAGCGGCGGGATCGGTGCGAGTCATGCAGTGTTCAGGGACGGTGGTGGGACGCGGGCGTTCAGTCGATCGATATTTTTGCGTCCTTCACCACCTGCGCCCACTTGGCACGATCGGCGTGTACCGTCTGGCGGAACTGCTCGGGCGTCTCGATGCGGATGGCGTTGCCCTGCGACTCGAAGCGTTCGCGCACCTCGGGCTGTTCCAGCACCTCCTTGATCGCCAGGTTGAGCTTGCGGACGATGGCCGCGTCGGTGCCCTTGGGCGCGAAGACGCCGAACCAGATCGAGCTGTCGAAGCCCTGCGTGCCGGGCAGGCCGCTGGAGGCGATGGTCGGCACCTCCTTGACGGCCGCCACCGGCTTGGCGGTGGTCACGCCCAGCAGGCGCACCTTGCCCGCCTTGTAGTGCGGCAGCACGGTCTGCACCTGGTTCATGATGCAGCAGGTCTCGCCGCGCACGACCGACGTGATGGCCTCCGGCCCGCCCTTGTAGGGCACGTGCACCATGTTGAGGCCCAGGCGTGAATTGAATTCCGCGAAGGCCATGTGCGTTCCGGCGCCGTTGCCGGTGGAGGCGTAGTTGTACTTGCCCGGGTTGGCCTTCACCAGGTCGACGAATTCCTTGAGCGTCTTCACGTCGATCACGCTGGGGTTGATGGTCAGCACGTTGGAGACGTCCAGCACCGGCGCCACCGGCACGAAGTCGGCCTCCACGTCGAACGGCAGCTTCTTGTAGAGCGCCGCGTTGCTGCCGTGGGTGGCGGCGGTGCCGAAGGCCAGCGTGTAGCCGTCGGGCTTGGCGCGGGCCACGTATTCGCTCGCGATGTTGCCGGCCGCGCCGGACTTGTAGTCGATGATGATGGGCTGCCCGAGCTTGTGGCCGAGCGGCTCCTGCACCGCGCGGGCGACCACGTCCACGCCCGAGCCGGCGGGAAAGCCCATGATGAGCGTGATGGGCTGGCGGGGCCAGTCGGCGGCCGTGTCGGCGTGCGCGGCGGTGGTGGCGCCCATGGCGGCGGCGCAGGCCAGCAGGGCGGCGATGAAGCGATGGGCCCGCAGGCCGGAAGATGCGTTGTGGGGCATGGCAGGGATCCGCAAGGCGCGGCGCGTGAGATGAAGACGAAGACGTGGAAGGAAAGCGCGCGATTGTGGTGAAGTGCACATGCGCCCGTCGCTATATGCATATGGCATGCCGCCTCACCCAAGGGGATGCAAGGCTCCCATAATTTGCGCTGGCCGGGCTGCGGCCTGCTCCATTCCAACACTTGCCCCGTGGATACCCTGATGCCTCCCACCGCCGACTTCGATCCCCGACCCGCCGCCGACCTGCTGGCGGCCGCCCGCACGGGCAGCGCCGCCCGGCCGATGGACATTCCCGCCGCGCTGCGTCCGTCGAACGCCGCGCAGGCCTATGCCGTGCAGGACCGCGTGGTGCGGGAACGGGGCGAGATCGCCGGCTGGAAGGTGGGCGCGGCAGGCCCCGACGCCGCGCCCGCCCGCGCCGCGCTGACGCAGGACAGCGTGCATGTGGGCGAGGCCGTGCGCCTGCCCGCCGCGCGCTTCCTCGTCATCGGCGTGGAGGCGGAACTGGTCTTCCAGTGCATCGCCGACCTGCCGCCGCGCGATGTGCCCTACACCCCGGGCGAGGTGCTGGGCGCTTTCGGCAGCGTGCGGGCCGGCATCGAGGTGTGCGACACGCGGTTCGCGGCCTGGGGCGGGCAGGACGCCTGGAGCCGCCTGGCCGACCAGGCCTGCCACGGCGCGCTGGTGGTGGGCTCGGGCCTGGACGATGGCACGGCCATCGACGTCACGCGCCAGCCGGTGCGCCTGGAGGTCAACGGCGGCACGGTGGTGTCGCACGAGGCGGGCGGCAACCCGGCGGGCGAGCCGCTGCGCCTGCTGGTGTGGCTGGCCAACGAGGGCGCCCGCAGCCTGGGCGGCCTGCGCGCCGGGCAGTGGGTGACCACCGGCTCCTGGACCGGCACCCCCATGGTCATGCAGGGCGATGGGGTGGTGGCCGAGTTTCCCGGCATCGGCCGCGCCCAACTGTGGCTTGACTGACGTCGCTCACGCCGGGCTCGGGCAGGGCGTCCCCGGCGCCGGTCAGTAACGGGTCGGGTTGTTCGGGCGCCGGTCGTACCGGTTGGGCACGCCGTCGCCATCGCGGTCCCAGCCGCCGCGCTGCATGCTCCAGCGGTTGCCGTGCTGGTCCCAGTGCGGCTGGCGGTACACGTAGCCCGGCCGCGCCTGGATCCACCGCCCGGGCACCCAGGCGTCGCGGTGGCCCCGGCGTTCCCAGTGGCCCTGCGCCCAGACCATGCCCCGGCGGGGCGGCGGCACGACTTCATGCCGGGGCGGCGGTGGTGCGCGGTGGTACTGCACGGGCAGCAGCCCCGGCGCCGGCTGCCGGTAGGTGGGCATGCCCGTCTAGACGATGACCGTGGCGCTCGTGGCGGCCTGCGCGACGCCGGCAGCGCCCGCGCCCAGCAGGGTGGTCAGCAAAAGGGCAGCGGCGTGGGTGGAACGAAACATGATGGTCTCCGGTGGCGCCCGTCGCTCGGGCTGGAGACTGCATCCTGCGGCGCCACTGTCAAGCGGGCGTGCTGCCGTGTCGCGCCGGTGAAAAGGAGTGTGTCGGAGTGTGCGGCGGGCCGGCCTTCGCCGTCAGCGGCGCATCCCCGCAAACACCTCGAACTCCCAGCTGCGCATCGCCAGCAGCACCGTGTAGCCCTCGCGCTCGCGCTCGGCCATGCGCTGGTCGGCCAGGTGCTGCTGGGCGAAGTCGTGGGCCACGCGCTGCATGCGCTCCCAGAAGGCCGGGGCCAGGCTGCGGCTGATGGCGCCGTGCACCAGCAGCACGCCCTCGCCGGGCTGGTCGAAGCTGCCGGCGAAGTAGTCGAGCAGGGCGTGCTCGCGAAAGTAGTGCATCACCGGGCCATGCGGGCGCCAGCGGAAGGTCTTGGCCAGCTTGAGCCGGTAGCGGTTGAGCGGGCGCAGCTCGATGATGCCGATGCGGTCGAGCTGCGCCAGGTACATCACGCCTTCGGCCTCGGTCAGCCGATAGGTCGTGGTGATCTGCTCCAGCGTCCACTGGCTCAGCACGCAGATGGCCATCAGCAGCAGCTTCTTGTCGGCCACCACGGCCTGTTCTTGCGACTGCGTCAGCTCCTTGAGCAGGGGCTGGCTGTCGGCCACGCGGCGCGCCAGGTCGGCGAAATCGAGCCGCAGCGCGCGGCAGATGGCGTCGATGCGCGAGAGGGGCATGTCGCCCTTGGCCAGCATGCGCTTGACGCTGGACTCGGCCATGCCGAGGGCCTGCGCCAGGTCGGCGTAGGTCATCTGGGCGGCTTTCAGTTCCTTCTTCAGCGCGATGACGAGGTCGGCGGTGGTGCTCATGGGTATCGATTATGGATACCGGCGGGTCCTGGTTGCTGGCCTGGTGGCGTTATCTGCGGCTCGGCACCGGGCGCCCGCAGAGACTGCATGGCATGGCTGCACGGGCGGCCCCCTTCACGAGGAAGTTTTCATGCCCACCGATTCCCTTTCGCGCTCTGGCCGGGCGGAAGTCGCGCTCTATACGGCATTCGCCGCGCTGGCCGCCTTCGCCGCGTGGGGCCCGCACATCGCCCAGGGTGCCCATGCGCACGCGTTCGCCGACCAGCGGACGCTGTGGGGTGTGCCGCATGCGATGGACGTGCTCACCAACCTGCCCTTCGCCATCTTCGGTGCCATGGGACTGTGGAGGCTGTGCCAGTGGCTGCAGCGTTGCCCGCGAGCCCCGTCCTCCGGGGCGGGCGAGGGCTTTCCCACCACCGCGACGGCAGCGATGGGCGCGACCTTCTTCCTCGGCCTGCTGCTGACGGCCGCGGGCTCGGCCCTCTACCACTGGCAGCCGCATGAGATCACGCTGCTGGCCGATCGCGCCGGCATGCTGGTGGCGTTCGCCGGCGTGCTCGGCCTGGCGGTGGCCACGCGCATCGGCACGCGGGCGGCCTGGGTGACCGCCGCGGCGGTGCTGGCTGGTGGCTGGCTGGCGCTGCGGCAATGGGGCGTGGCGGGCCAGTTGCTGCCGTGGGCGGTGGTGCAGGGCGGCGGCATGTGCCTGATCGCCGTGCTGGCCCTGCGGCCGGTGCTGCCGGGCCGCCTGCCCTTGCCGCTGGCGGCGCTCATCGGCTGGTACGCGCTCGCCAAGCTGCTGGAGGCCGGCGACCATGCGGTCTGGCAGGCCAGCGGCGGCATGGTCGCGGGCCACAGCCTCAAGCACGTGGCCGCGGCGCTGGCCGCCTGGCCGGTGCTGGCGGCGTTCCAGCGGCCGCTCGGCCCGGCCGGCGGCGCCGGCTACTGGGCGCGGTGCCGCCGCACGGCCTGGCGCGGCCGCCCACGGCCCGCCGCGCCGCAGGCGCCCGGCCGGGGCACAATCGCCGCCGATCCGCCACCACCCCCTTCCCCTTCCCAGACAGGAGCCCAGGCATGAGCCAGCATCCGGCCGTGACGGCCCCGCACGTTGCCTCCGGCACCGAGCCCGCGCCCCATCCGAACCAGTTCGCGCTGCTGCGCCAGCGCCGGTTCGCGCCATTCTTCTGGACGCTGTTTGCCGGCGCCGCGAACGACAACCTCTTCAAGTTCGCCTTCACGGTGATGGTGACCTACCAGCTCGGCGTGTCGTGGATGCCGCCCTCCATGGCCGGGCTGGTGATCGGCGCGCTGTTCATCCTGCCCTTCCTGCTGTTCTCGGCCACCTCGGGGCAGTTGACGGACAAGTACGAGAAGACCCGGATGATCCGGTTCGTGAAGAACCTGGAGATCGCCATCATGCTGGTGGCGGCGGTCGGCTTCGTGCTGGCACAGCCCGTGGTGCTGCTCGCCTGCGTGTTCCTGATGGGGCTGCATTCCACGCTGTTCGGGCCGGTCAAGTTCGCCTATCTGCCGCAGGTGCTGCATGAGCGCGAACTGACCGGCGGCAACGGCATGGTGGAGATGGGCACGTTCGTCTCGATCCTGCTGGGCAACGTGGCGGGCGGCCTGCTGGTGGCCCTGCCGGAGGTGGGCCACACCGCCGTGGCCGTGGCCTGCCTGGCGCTCGCGCTGGTGGGCCGGCTGGCCGCGCAGTGGATTCCCCCCGTGCCCGCCACCGACCCGGGCCTGGTCGTGAACTGGAACCCCGTCACCGAGACCTGGCGCAACCTGAAGCTGGCCCACGGCAACACCGTGGTGTTCCGCTCGCTGCTGGGCATCAGCTGGATGTGGTTCTTCGGCGCGGTGTTCCTCAGCCAGTTCCCCAGCTTCGCCAAGGAGGTGCTGCACGGGAACGAGCAGGTCGCGTCGCTGCTGCTGGTGGTGTTCTCGGTCGGCATCGGCGTGGGCTCGCTGCTGTGCGAGGTGCTCTCGCGCCGGCAGGTGGAGATCGGCCTGGTGCCGCTCGGCGCCATCGGCATGAGCGTCTTCGCCATCGACCTGTACTTCGCCTCGCGCAGCCTGCCGCCGGCCGAAGTGATGGGCTTGGCCGCCTTCGTGGCGCAGCCCGCGCACTGGCGGGTGATGGCCGACCTGGCGCTGCTCAGCCTGTTCGCCGGCCTCTACAGCGTGCCCATGTACGCCCTGATCCAGATGCGCAGCCAGCCCACGCACCGCGCCCGCATCATCGCGGCCAACAACATCCTGAACGCGCTGTTCATGATCGGCAGCTCGCTCATCGCCGGCGCGCTGCTGGGCGCGGGCTTCACGGTGCCGCAGATCTTTCTGTTCACCGGCATCGCCAACGCGGTGGTGGCGTTCTACATCTTTCTGATCGTGCCGGAGTACCTGCTGCGCTTCGTGGCCTGGGTGCTGTCGCGCTGCATCTACCGCTTCACGGTGCGCGGCGAGGTCCACATTCCCGCCGAGGGCGCCGCCCTCCTGGCCTGCAATCACGTGAGCTTCATCGACGCCGTGCTGCTGATGGGCGCCAGCCCCCGGCCCATCGTGTTCGTGATGGACCACCGCATCTTCCGCGTGCCGGTGCTGGGCTGGCTGTTCCGGCTGGCGCGCGCCATTCCGATCGCGCCGCAGAAGGAAGACCCGGCCGTGTACGAGGCCGCGTTCGAGCGCGCAGCCCAGGTGCTGCGCGCAGGCGACCTGCTGGCCATCTTCCCCGAAGGCGGCATCACGCGCGACGGCAGCCTGCAGCCCTTCAAGGGCGGCATCATGAAGATCCTCGAGCGCGCACGGGCCGATGGCCTGGAGCCGCCGGTGGTACCGATGGCGCTCACCGGCCTCTGGGGTTCGTTCTTCAGCCGCGTGGAGCAGGGCGGCGCCATGGTGCGGCCCTTCCGGCGGGGCGCGTTCAACCGCGTGGGGCTGAACGTGGGGGCGCCCATGGCATCGGCCGCCGTCTCGCCCGAGAGCCTGCGCAGCCAGGTGGCCCGACTGTCGCACGAAGACGGGCTCGGCGCCGCGCCGCGGCCCGTCCGGGATCCGTCCTAGAAACTTTCCCAGTCGTCCGTGTCCCGGGGCGCGGGCCTGGCCGCCGGGGCTTTCAGGGCCGGCGCTTTCGGCGCAGGTGGGGCTGCGGCCGGCCGGGGTGCCGCCGCCGCGCCACGCGCCAGCGCGGGCTTGGCCGACGGCGCGGGTGCCTTCGCCGGGGTCTTCACCGCGGCCGGCGCCGGGCGGGGGGCCGCTGCGCTGCGGTGGCGGCCGATCGCCTGGGCGGCCGCCGCTTCCGCCACCGCCGCATCGACCTGGAGCACGCTGACCAGCTCCACCATGCGGGCCGCCTGCGCATTGAGGCTGTCGGCCGCGGCGGCGGATTCCTCCACCAGCGCGGCATTCTGCTGCGTCACCTGGTCGAGCTGGTTGACCGCGTCGCTCACCTGCGAGATGCCTTGCTCCTGCTCGCTCGTCGCGGCGCCGATTTCGGCGATCAGGTCGGCCACGCGGCGGGCCTGGTTCACGATGTCGTCCATGGTGCTGCCGGCCTCGGCCACCAGCTGCGAGCCGGTCTCCACCTTGGAGACGCTCTCGCCGATCAGGCCCTTGATCTCCTTGGCGGCCTGGGCCGAGCGTTGCGCCAGGCTGCGCACTTCCGACGCCACCACGGCGAAGCCCCGGCCCTGCTCGCCCGCCCGTGCCGCCTCCACGGCCGCGTTGAGCGCCAGGATGTTGGTCTGGAAGGCGATGCCGTCGATCACGCCGATGATGTCGCCGATCCTGCGCGAGCTGCTCGTGATCTCGTCCATCGTGCGCACCACGTTGCCCACCACTTCGCCGCCGCGGATGGCCGTCTGGCTGGCGGACGTGGCCAGTTGCGAGGCCGTGCGCACGGTGTCCGCGTTCTGCTTCAGGGTGGAGTTCATCTCCTCCATCGACGCGGCGGTCTGCTGCAGGTTGGACGCCTGCTCCTCGGTGCGCTGGCTCAGGTCGGCATTGCCCGAGGCGATCTGCGAGGCGCCGGTGGCGATCGATTCGCTGGAGAGCCGCACCTCGGACACCACCTGGGCCAGATTGGCCCGCATCATGTCCATGGCCGCCAGCACGCTGGACGTGTCGCCGGCGCGCACGTCCACCCGCATGGCGAGGTTGCCGCGCGCCACCTCCTGGGCGATGGCGGCGGCATAGGCCGGCTCGCCGCCCAGCTGGCGCTTGACGTGGCGCGTGATAGCCCATGCGAGGAGCGCGCCCAGCAAGGTCGCGCCGAGGGCCACGCTCAGCAGCACGGTGGCGGCGCGGTCCACATCTGCGCGGGAGCGGGCGACGGTGTCCGTCGTCTGCTTCTGCTGGTAGGTGCTCAGCGCTTCCAGAGAAGTGAAGTAGACGTTCTGCAGCTGCCGCGCCTCGTTCAGCAGCAGGGCGCGCGCTGCCTCGGCCTGGTTCGACAGCCCCAGCTCGGTCGCCTTGCCGATGCTGGCGAGGTACGGGCCGCGTGCTTCGGTGGCCTTGTTGAACAGGTTTCGCGCCTCGCCGGGCTCGATCATGCTGTCGAGCTGCTTCAGGGCTTCGGAATTCTTGCGCGCCATCTCGTCGATGCGTGCCTTCTCCACCTGCATCAGCCGTTCGTCGGTCAGCATCGCCACGTTGCGCACCGCACGGGCTGCCACGTTCACGTTGTCCTTCACCTGCTGGATCAGCAGGATCTTGGCCAGCCGCTCCTCGGAGATCTCCCGCACGTCCGCATTCGCCGCGACGAGGTACGACCGCCCGAGAAGGGCCAGCGCGAGCCCGATCAGGATCACGGTGGCGAAACCGGCGCCCAGCATGGTGCCGAGCGGCATACGCGCCAAAAAGTTCTTCATTCGAATTCCTCCAGCCTGATGTGAATGTAACGGGACTCCTTAATTGTAAATATAAGTTACATTCCATTGGAGGTCGGGGGATTTACCGATGTGCGTGTCATGGCTGGCAGCCACCGCCCCAGGGGTCACACCAGGGCGATGGCGAGCAGCCCGGCCAGCCCCGCGGGGTGCTGCGCTCCCGGCGGTTCAGCCGTTGCGAAAAAGAAAGCTGTAGGCATTGAGCGCCGGCACACCGCCCAGGTGGGCGTAGAGCACCTTCGAGCCGGCCGGGAACTCGCCCAGGCGCACCTTTTCGATCATCCCGTGCATGGACTTGCCCTCGTACACCGGGTCGGTGAGCATGCCCTCGGTGCGGGCGCAGAGGCGGATCGCCTCCAGCGTGCCTTCATTGGGCAGACCGTACTCGGGGCCGCCGAAGCGTTCGTCCAGCACGATGTCGGCATGCGTCATCTCCCGGCCCAGTTCCACCCGCCGGGCCGTGTTCTGGGCGATGCGCAGGATCTGCGCGCGCGTCTGCGCCGGCTTGGCCGATGCGTCGATACCGATCACCCGGTCCGCACGCCCATCCGCCGCGAAGCCCACCGCCATGCCGGCGTGCGTGCTGCCGGTGACCGAGCAGACGACGATGTAGTCGAACCGGAAGCCCAGTTCCTTCTCCTGCTGGCGCACTTCCTCGGCGAAGCCGACGAAGCCCAGGCCACCGTACGGGTGTTCGGAACAGCCCGCCGGAATGGGGAAGGGCTTGCCGCCCGCCTTCTTCACGTCCTCCATGGCCTGCTCCCAGCTGGGGCGGATGCCGATGTCGAAGCCCGCGGCATCCAGGCGCACGTCCGCGCCCATGATCCGGCTCATCTCGATGTTGCCGACGCGGTCGTACACCGCGTCGGAGTAGTTCACCCAGTTCTCCTGCACCAGCACGCACTTCATGCCCAGGTGCGCGGCCACGGCGGCGACCTGGCGCGTCTGGTTGGACTGGATGCCGCCGATGGAGACCAGCGTGTCGTAGCCGCCCGCGATCGCTTCCGGAATGAGGTATTCCAGCTTGCGCGTCTTGTTGCCGCCGAAGGCCAGCCCCGAGTTGCAGTCCTCCCGCTTGGCATACAGATCGACCTGGCCGCCCAGGTGGGCCGACAGGCGCTTGAGCGGCTGGATCGGGGTGGGGCCGAAGGTGAGCGGGTAGCGGTCGAATTGCTGCAGGTTCATGGAAGGCTTTCGGTGGTGGTGGGCGAGCGAAGAAAGGGGGGGATCCGGCGGCGGGTCGTCGTCGCGTGACACACCCTGTCGCACTGGCCACCATCGTAGGAAAATGCGTACGCAACAGGGTTGCGAAAGTGCTGCGCTTAATGCGCCAAGAATCGGCTCATCGGCCGTATCACCTACTTCTGATTGCTTCAAAAAAGCCATGTGCGCAACAAAATTAAGGATCTCCTCTGGTGCGGCGCAGGCCGTCGACCGGCTCGCCGAACTCGACCGCACCGACCGCGCCATCCTTCGCGCCCTGCAGCGCGACGCCTCCATCTCCAACGTGGCGCTGGCGGCCAGGGTGCATCTGAGCGCGCCGGCCTGCCTGCGGCGGGTGGAGCGGCTCAAGCGCCTGGGCCTGATCGACGGGGTGGTGGCGCTGCTCAACCCCAAGGCCGCCGGGGCGGGCATGCTGGTGATGATCGGCGTGGTGCTGGACCGCTCCACGCCGGAGTCGTTCGCCGAGTTCGAGAAGGCGGCGGTGAAGATCTCCGGCTGCATGGAATGCCATGTCGTGACCGGCGAATTCGATTACTTCCTTCTGGTGCGCACCAAGGACAGCGAGAGCTTCAACCGCCTGCATGCCGAGCAGCTGCTGTACCTGCCCGGCGTGCGGCAGGTGCGCTCGTTCATGGTGATTCGCAGCGTGCTGTCCACCACCGAGCTGCCGCTGGCGGTCTGACCGCCCGGGCGCACGCGCCCCACGGCCTGGCTCAGCGCCGGTGGCGGCACGCCTTCAACGGCGGCGAAAAGTACCGCGCTGCGATACCCGGCAGCGTGCGCAAAGCCACTGGCGCCATCGAATGCGGACGGCAACGCAGTGCACGGCGACGATCCGCTCCGTGTTCCACCACGGCCTTCGCGGCCCCTGTCTTCCATGACTTCCCCCGACACCTTTCTCGTTCAACGTGACACCCGCGCCTGGCAGCTGCAGGTCTGGGTGTCGTTCGGCCTGGCCGTGTTCCTCTGCGGCGTGGGCCTGGCCTGGCTGCCCGGTGCGCAGCTGGAGCGGGCCTTCATGGTGATGGGTTACGTGTTCTGCCTGTCGGCCGCGTTCGTGCTCGCCAAGTTCGTGCGCGACAGCGAAAGCGCCGCGCGCCGGGACGGGGGCGACACGCCGCTCTGGAAGCTGGTGGTCTGGGGCGGCTTCGCCGCGGCCATGGGCCTGACGGGCTGGGGGCTGCTGGGCATGCAGATCAACGTGACCTACAAGGCCTTCCTGGGGGTGGGCTGGCTCTACCTCATCACCACCGCGTTCACGCTGGCCAAGATGCTGCGCGACCGCCATGAAGCCGACCTGGCGGACGCCCGCCTGCAGGGGCGGCGCGAGGCCGCGCGGGTGCCTGCGAGCGCGCCATGAGACCGGGCCAGTCCCTCCCCGCAGCGAACTGAAGGAGTCCACACCATGATCCATTCGACCGTTTTCCGACCGGCCTTCGCCCGAGCGGCCCTCCTGCTCGCCTGCCTGTGCTGCGCGATGGCCGGGCCGGCCCGCGCCCAGAGCGAGGCGTCGGCCGCGCTGTCGCTGATGCCGGTGGCCTCGGCCGTCGGCTCGGCGGGCGCCGCCTCGGCGGCGGCCGGGGCCGTGGCGGCTTTGCCGGTGGCCCTGTCGGTGGGCGGCGCCGTGCTCACGGTAAAGGCCTTGCAGGCCTCGGCCACCGGCACCGTGTATTTGCTGGAGCGCGCATCGGACGGCGCGCAGGCCAGCATCGAGGTCACCGGCTGGGCGGCCGCGGCCGCCGCGCACGGCGTGGGCACGGTGGTGTCCTGCAGCGTGATCGGCACGGGCGTCGTCCTCTCGGCGGCGGGCGAGGTGCTGGCCTTCGTGCCCAATGCACTCGGCCGTGCGCTGCTGCACAACGAGCGCCTGTGATGCGGTGCGCCGCCTACGCCATCGCCCGGCGCAGCCTGCCCTCGGTCGGCGTTGCCGTGATCGCCGCGCTGGCCTTCGCCGGCAACGCTCGGGCCGGGCGCACGTGCGAGCAGCGCCCGCCCTCCGCGCAGGTCGTCGAGCGCGGCATGCAGCTGGCCGAGCGCACGGCCCGTGCCCTGGACGCCGAGCATGCGCGTGCCGGCACCCGGGTGGTGGTGCTGGCGCGGGCCGGGCAGGACCTGTCGAAGTACGGACTGCACTGGTCGCACCTGGGCTGGGCCTACCGCACGCCCGAAGGCCCGTGGCGCGTGGTGCACAAGCTCAACGCCTGCGGCACCGCCGTCGCCCACGTGTACCGCCAGGGCCTGGGCGAATTCTTCCTCGACGACCTCTGGCGCCACGAAGCCGCCTGGGCCGTGCCCACGCCCGCCGTGCAGCAGCAACTGCTGCCCTTGTTGGCCGATGGCGCCCGCGCCAAGGCCCTGCACGAGCCGGCCTACAGCATGGTCAGCTATGCCTGGGGCACACGCTACCAGCAATCCAACCAATGGGCGCTGGAGACGCTGGCGGCCGCCATGGAGCCCGCCACCGTGCGCACGCGCAGCCAGGCGCAGGCGTGGCTGCGCTTCAAGGGCTATGAGCCCGCCACGATGAGGATCGGCCCGCTCACCCGCCTCGGCGGCCGCGTCGCATCGGCCAACGTGGCCTTCGACGACCACCCGAGCGACAGGCGCTTCGCCGACCGCATCGACACCGTGACGGTGGAGTCGGTCCTCGCGTGGCTGCAGCGCGCGCAGCTGGCCGGCCCGCCGGTGTCGCTGCAGGCCGGGCCCTGACGCCGCGGGGCCGGCTACGAGTCTCGAATTTGCATCAGAATGGCCGCGGGCGCTTATGCATCAAGCGCATGCAGCTATAAAAAATATAGCATCAACAGCAAGGAGTCCGCATGAGCAAAGGTTTGCGTCTGTCCGAGAAGTGGTTTCGCCGGGGGCTGTGGCTGGTGGCGGTGGTGTTCGCCAGCTTCCTGATCGGCCTGGGCGGCACGGTGGTGGGCGATCTGCCGCGGGTGGAAGCACCGCTGCAGCTCGACGACTACCTGGACCGCAACACCGCCGAGGCGCTGCGTGCACAGGTCGCCGCCGCCGAGCGCGCCCAGTCCGCCGCCGAAAGTGCGCTGGAACAGGCCCGGCTGCAGCGGGACAAGGCCCGCAGCGAGACCACCGCCGAGCGCGAGACCTTCGACAACTGGCTGGCCACCCGCAGCGCCACGCAGCAGGCCGAGCACAACCCCGAGGTGGTGCGCCGCACGCAGGCGCTGGACGCGCTCAAGCAGCGCGAGCGCCAAGCGCAGCAGGCCGTGCAGGCGCAGCAGCAGGCGCATCTCGATGCCCGCCAGGACGCCGCCGCCGCGCGCCAGCGCCTGAGCGAGCTGGAGGACGGCGGCTACCAGCGCATGCGCCAGGAGATGCGCCGGGTCGAGCTGCGCGTCTTCCTCTACCGCCTGGCGCTCACCCTGCCGCTGCTGGTCGCCGCCGGCTGGCTCTTCGCCAAGAAGCGCAAGAGCACCTGGTGGCCGTTCGTCTGGGGCTTCATCTTCTTCGCGCTCTTCGCCTTCTTCGTCGAGCTGGTGCCCTACCTGCCCAGCTACGGCGGCTACGTGCGCTACGTGGTGGGCATCGTCGTGACGGTACTGGTGGGCCGCTACGCCATCGTGGCGCTCAACCGCTACCTGGAGCGCCAGCGCCAGGCCGAGGCCCTGCCCGACCAGCAGCGCCGCAAGGACCTGAGCTACGACGTGGCCCTGGCCCGTCTGGCCAAGGGCGTCTGCCCGGGCTGCGAGCGCGCCGTCGACCTGAAGAACGAGGCCATCGACTTCTGCCCGCACTGCGGCATCGGTCTCTTCGACCGCTGCGGCGCCTGCAGCACCCGCAAGAGCGCCTTCGCCCGGTTCTGCCATGCGTGCGGAACGCCGGCCGAGGCCTCGGGCGGAGCATCGGCCGCTCCCCATTGAGCGGCGCAGGCGTGGACGACAATCCGGCATGGCCAAACTCTCCGACACCCTCTACGCGGACTTGCGCCGGCGCCTCATGTCCGGCTACTACGAGCCGGGAGCCAGGTTGCGTGAAGAGCACATCGCCGAGGAAATGAAGGTCAGCCGCACGCCGGTGCGCGCGGCGCTGCAGCGGCTGGTGGAAGACGGCCTGCTGGTGGCCGCCGCGCGTGGCGCCACCGTGGCGGAATGGACCCGCTGGGACGTGGCCGAAGTGTTCGAGCTGCGCATGCTGCTGGAGCCCCACGCGGCGGGCCTGGCCGCCGAACGGGCCACGCCCGAGCAGGTGGCCGAGATGGAGGCGCTCAACGACGAGATGCTCGAATGGGTGAAGTCGCGCAAGGACGACCGCCTCGCCCGCATCCAGGCCGTGAACAACCGCTTCCACCACCTGCTGGTGGAGGCCGCCCGCTCGGGCCGCCTGAAGGCCATGCTGCAGAACTTCCTGGACATGCCGATCATGATCGGCTCGTTCTACTTCTACACCGAGCAGGACATGCTCAACAGCGTGGAGCACCACCGCCAGGTGACCGAGGCCATCCGCCGCCGGGACCGGCGCCATGCCGAGCAGGCCATGGCGTTCCACCTGCGGGCCTCGTTCCTGCGGTTCGAGAGGCAGCGCGTGGCCTCGGCGGACGTCACTCCTGAATCGGGCAGCCCAGGCGCTTGAGCGTTTCGTCGATCCACGGCGCGCTGTACGTGCCCGCCGCGATGTCGGCCACCATCTTCGCCTCGACGACCTGCTTGCCATGCGCGGCTTGCAGCAGCGCCTCGGCCTGGGCGTAAGGCACGCACAGCAGGCCATCGTCGTCGCCGATCACCAGGTCGCCCGGCTCGATCACCATGCCGTCGAGGGCGATGGGCACGTTGATCTCGCCCGGCCCGTCCTTGTAGGGCCCGCGGTGCGTGACGCCCGCCGCAAACACCGGAAAGCTGCCCGCACGGATCCACGCCGCATCGCGGATCGCGCCGTGGATCACGATGCCGCCCAACTGCCGGCGCATGGCATCGCCCACCATGATCTCGCCGATGAGCGCATTGGTGAGGTCGCCGCCCGCGTCCACCACGATCACGTCGCCCGGGCTGGCCAGCTGCAGCGCCTTGTGGATCATCAGGTTGTCGCCCGGCCGGGTCTTGATGGTGAGCGCCGGGCCGGCCATGCGGCCGCCGGCGTGCATGGGCCGCAGGCGGGCGCCGCCGGCCGTCATGCGGGCCATGCAGTCGCTCACGTTGGCGACGGGAACGTCCAGGTAGCGTTGGGCGAGCTCCAGGCTGACGGCGCGCTGGCGCTTGAGGATTTGAAGGCCGATCATGGTGTTGCTTCAGAGTGAGGTGGTGACAGGAAAGAAGGGAAGGGCGGTGGCCGGGAAGCGGTACAGGCGGGCGGGGTTCTCCACCAGCACGCGCTGCCGCTCGGCGGGCGAGAGCCACTGCGCCAGCAACTGCATGAGGCCGGCGTCGTCGGGGTGGCCGGGCTCGGTGACGTGCGGCCAGTCCGTGCCCCAGACCAGCTGGTCCAGCGAGGCATCGGCCAGCCGGCGCACGAAGCCGCCCAGCGCCGCAGGGGGCAGCGCGCCGGGCGCTGCGATGTAGGGCGCGGAGAGCTTCAGCCACACCTTCCGGCTGGCCAGCAGGCGCGCCACGGCGCGCTCGACCTGCTCGGGCGGCGCGGCATCGGCATGCAGGCGGGCGAAGTGGTCGATGACCACCGGCACCGGCAGCGCGAGGATGCGATCCGTCAGGCCGATCAGCTCGGAGGAGCGCACGTGCAGCTGGATGTGCCAGCCGAGCGGTTCGACCAGGCGGGCCACCGGCTCCAGCATCTCCAGCGTCGTGGCGCCGGCCTGCACCAGGTTGAAGCGGACGCCGACGACGCCGTGGTCGCGCAGCGTCTGCAGCTCGGCCGGGCTGGCCAGCGGGTCGATGACCGCGACGCCCCGGGCGCTGCCGCCCAGGCTGCGCAAGCCCTCCAGCAGCACGCGGTGGTCGCGCCCGTAGCTCGAAGGCTGCACGAGGACGTTGCGGCCGATGCCCAGGCGGCGCATGAGGTGCCGGTACTGCTCCACGCTGGCCTCGCCCGGCCGCAGCTGCGCGCCGGGTGCGAAGGGCGCGGCCGGGTCGAACAGGTGCATGTGGCAGTCGCACGCTCCGGCGGGCACGTCGAACGGCGCTGCGGGCTCCTGCGGCGGCGATGGCCGTGACTGGGCCGTCATCGGGCGGGCTTGGCGGCGTGCCAGAACTTGTACGACCGGGCGAGTTCCGCGGCGGACTGCTCCAGGTCCGTGGGGGCGAGCTCGAGCGACATGTCCTGCACCCGGGCCTGCACCTCGGGGTCTTTCAGCACGGTGCGCAGCGCGGCATTGAACTTCTCGGCCAGCGGGGCGGGCAGGCCCTTGGGCGCGAAGAAAGCGTTGAAGCTGCTCACGTTCACGCCGCTGAAGCCCAGTTCCTCGAAGGTGGGCACCTCGGGCAGCAGCGTGGAGCGCTTGGCGCCCGAGATGGCCAGGATGCGCACCTTGCCGCCGCGCGACATGGTGACGCCCTCGGGCTCGCCGGTCACGCCCGACGCCAGCTGCCCGCCGATCAGCTGCGGCATCATCTGCGCCGAGCCGCCGAAGGCGATGGCCTCCATCTTCACGTCGGCCTTGCGGCTGATGGCTGCGCCGATGATGTCCGGCACCCCACCGATCAGCGGCACGCCGTAGTTGCCCAGCTGCGGGTTCTTGCGCACCGCCTCGACGAATTCCGGCAGCGTCCTGGCCGGGCTGGTCAGCGGCACGGCGAAGGTCCACTGGAAGCGCGCCACCTGGCCGACGGGCACGAAGTCACGCACGGCGTCGTAGCCCGCGCTGGGCGTGATGAGCGGCACGACGACGACCGAGTGGTCGAGCGCCAGCAGGAAGGTCGCCCCATCCGGCGCGGCCGCCTTGACGTAGGCGGTGCCGATCTGGCCGCTCGCGCCGGGCTTGTTCTCGATGATGACGGTCTGGGACAGCTCCTTGCTCAGCCGGGGGCCCAGCAGCCGCGCCAAGGCGTCGGTGGCGCCGCCCGGCGCGAAGGGCACCACGATCTTGATCGGGTTCTTGAAGTCCTGCGCGGCGGCGCTGGCGGCCAGCGCGCAGAGGAGGGCGCTGGCGAGGAAGGTGCGGAGTCTTTTCATGGTGTGTGGGCGAAGAAGGGGGGCGTGGGGCGGAAGCACCCCGGGCCGCGAGGCCGGGCAGGGTGATCCGTTGGCCGGGAGGGCGCTGGCCGCCCCGTTGTCAGTCGAGCTTGGTGCCGGAGTCGCGCACCACCGGCGCCAGGCGCGCGCGGTCGGCGGCGTAGAGGTCGCCCATTTCCTTGGGCGTGCTGCCCAGGATGTCGGCGCCGCTCGCGAGGATCTTGGCGCGCGTGTCGGGCTGCTGCAGCAGCTGGTTGACGGCGGCGTTCACGCGGTTCACCACGTCGGGCGGCGTTCCGGCCGGCGCCATCACGCCCCACACGCTCGCCAGCTCCACGCCGGCGATGCCCGATTCGGTGTAGGTCGGCACGTTGGGCAGCACGGGTGAGCGCTTGGCGGTGGTGACGGCCAGCGCCCGCACCTTGCCGCCCTGGATGTGGCTCTGCAGCGTGGGAATGGAGCCCATGTACATATCCACCTGACCGCCGATCAGGTCGGGCAGCGCCTGCGACATGCCCCGGTAGGGCACGTGCGTGAGCTTCATGCCCGAACTTTTTTGCCACAGCTCGCTGATCAGGTGGGCCACCGTGCCGGTGCCGGGCGAGGCGAACGTCAGGTGGCCGGGCTGGGCCTTGGCGGCCGCGATCACGTCGGCCAGCGTCTTATAGGGGGAGTCGGCCCGCACCACCAGCACGGCCGGGCCGCTGGCGACCAGGCCCACGGGAACGAGATCCTTCACGGGGTCGTAGGTCAGCTTGGAATAGAGCAGCGGGTTCAGCACCACGTTGTCGGTCTGCGCCATGACCAGCGTGTAGCCGTCGGCCGGCGCCTTGGCCGTGGTGTCCAGCGCCAGGTTGCCGCCCGCGCCTGGCTTGTTCTCGACCACGACGGTCCACTGCAGCGTGTCTGTGAGCTTGGTGGCCACCAGCCGCGTCAGGTTGTCGGTGCCGCCGCCGGGCGGGAACGGCACGATGAACTTGATCGGCTTGGCGGGATAGCCTTGCGCGACGGCGGTGGCGCCCGCCGCCAGCAGGCAGGCGGCGGCGAGGATGCGTTGAAGAAGGCGCATGGTGTTCTTGTCTCCGTGTAGGTATGGGTCAGGCGAAATGGGAATTCATGCGCGGTCCGCTGGCGGAGTGCGCGCCAGCGTGGCCAGCCAGGCCAGGGCATCGGCCGTGCTGCTGCCGGCGTAGGGCGCGTCGACCTGGCCCTGCACCGTGCGCTCGAACAGTTGCTGCACGCCGGGCAGCACGATGGGCTCGACGCCCGCCAGACGCATCTGGCGCTGGGCCTCGACCACCTCGTTGCGCCGGCGGCCGGCGTGGGGGATGTGGGTGCGCACCATCGATTCCATGGTCTCGCGCAGCGATCCCTGGTCGATGTCCAGCAGCACATCGTGCAACTCGGCGCGCAGCCCCTGCTGCTCGGCCGTCACCAGGCATTCCACCGCCAGCGCTTCCATGCCCTTGGTGAAGATGCTGCGCAGCAGCTTGAGCGCCGCCGCGTCGCCGGGCCGGGTGCCCACGGTACGCACCGGTGCACCGCATGCGCCCAGCAGCGCGGCCACTTCCGGCGCCGCCGTGCCGGAACACAGCAGCGGGGTGCGCGCCCCGCTCAGGTTCACCGCGCCGGTGATGGCCACGTCCACGAAGCGGTGCCCGCCTGCCTCGGCATCGTGTGCCGCCTGCCGCATGTCGTCGGGGTCGGCGGTGGTCATGTCGACATAGAGCGCGCCCGGGGGGAGATGGGCGAACGCCTCGCGGGCGACCTGGAGCGCGACGGTGCCGAACACGGCGCTCACCGCCATCTGCGCCGCATGCAGCCATGCGCCGGGCGCGGCATGCACTCCGGCCCCGAGCCGCTGCGCCAGCCCGCGCAGGGCGGCGCCGGGCTGCGGGTCGACGAAGCCGGCGATGGTGTGTCCCTGGGCGGCAAGGGCCTCGGCGTAGCACTGCCCGACCACGCCTCCGCCAAAAATGACTATGTTCATAAAAAATACAATAAAAGTACAAAACAGATTGGACACGGGCCAGGTACGCGCGTCAATCGTGTGAATCGGCGTTCTTATTAGGGTTTGTGTTTATTTCTTGTACTTGTTGAACGCGCCGCGCACGCTGCGTAGAGCGAGCGTGGCGCAGTCGCCGCCGCGTGCCGACAACGATTGGGGCGGGTTCTCCTACAGCTCGGGTAGGCCGGCGTTTCCCAGACTGCGGGGCTGGGGGCGTCCCGCAAAGCCGCCCGACTCGTTTGTCCATACCCCTCGCAGGAGCTACTTCCATGCCTCTCGATCCCCGCACCGCCGGCCCCCGGCCCCCGTTCTCCGACCAGCAGCCCCTGACGCCGCCCGGCGCCGAAACCGACATGAATCCACGGCCCGACTACGGCGCCGAGTCGTACCAGGGCTCGGGCAAGCTCAAGGGGCGCAAGGCCGTCATCACGGGTGGCGACAGCGGCATCGGCCGGGCGGTGGCGCTGGCCTATGCGCGTGAAGGCGCCGACGTGCTGATCGCCTACCTGCCCGAGGAGGAGGGCGATGCGCGCCACACGCTGGAGATGGTCGAGGCCGAGGGCCGCCGGGCCATCGGCGTGCCGGGCGACATCCGCGAGGAGTCGCACTGCAACGGCATCATCGAGCGCGCGGTGAAGGAGCTGGGCGGCATCGACATCCTGGTCAACAACGCGGCCTATCAGATGTCGCACGACAGCATCGACGAGCTGACGGCCGAGGAGTTCGACCGCACCTTCCGCACCAACGTCTACGCCACCTTCTACCTGAGCAAGGCGGCGGCGCGGCACATGCCGCCGGGCAGCGCGATCATCAACACGGTGTCGGTGAATGCGGACAAGCCGAACAAGACGCTGCTGGCCTATGCCTCGACCAAGGGCGCGTTGCAGAACTTCACCGGCGGGCTGGCGCAACTGCTGGCCGACAAGGGCATTCGCGTGAACTGCGTGGCGCCGGGGCCGATCTGGACGCCGCTGATCCCCTCCACGCTGGACATCGAGCGCGCCCGGGAGTTCGGCAAGCAGGTGCCCTTCCAGCGCCCCGGCCAGCCGGCGGAATTGGCGCCCGCCTACGTGCTGCTGGCGTCGGACCAGGCGAGCTACATCTCCGGCGCCACCATCGCCGTCACGGGCGGCGTGCCGATCATCTGAGGGGGCGTGCCGGTCAGGCCGACATGACGACCGGCCCGCCCTTGTCCAGCGCCCGCTGGTAGGCGGGCCGGGCGCGCATGCGGTCGCGATAGGCGCGCAGGTGCGGGTGGCGGTTGGCGCCTTCGGCACGCGTGAGGGCGGCCTCCACCGGAAAGCTCATCTGGAAGTCCGCCAGGCTGAGGTCGTCGCCCGAGAACCAGGTGTGGCGCGACAGGTGTTCGTCCATGAAGGCGAGCGCGGTGGCCAGGTTCGGATCGACGAGCTTTTGCTGCGCCTGACCGCAGATGCCGCGTGCCACCGGCCGCACGAAGAACGGCATGGGCCGGGTCGGCAGCGTCTTGAACACCAGCTTCAGCATCAGCCAGTTCATCAACGAGCCCTCGGCGTAGTGCATCCAGAAGCGGCACTGCCGCAGTGCGGCCGTGCCCCGCGCGGGCACGAGGTGGGCCAGCTCGGGCGGTGCGCCGTCGCCGAAACGGTCGGCCAGGTATTCGAGGATGGCACCCGACTCGGCCACCGTGTCGTCGCCCTCCGTGATGACGGGCGACTTGCCCAGCGGGTGGATGCGCTTGAGCTCGGGCGGCGCCAGCCGCGTGCGCGGGTCGCGCTGATATCGCTTCAGCGTGTAGGGCACGCCCAGCTCCTCCAGCAGCCACAGGACTCGCTGCGAGCGCGAGGTTTCGAGATGGTGGACGGTGATCATGGCTGCATGCTAGCCAGGGCTACCGCAGCGGGTGCGTACGACAAGTTCGCCAGGCTGTGCGCGACGTCTGGGCTCCGCGCTGGCTTCCCTGCCGCGCGGGCCGGCTGCGGTGCCCCCGGGGCGAAGGCATGCCCTTCGATTCAGACGCCGCGCGCCCGGTCGGCCGCGAACCGTTGGCGGAAGGCCGCGAACTCGCCCGCGTCCAGCGCTTGCCGCACTTCCCGCATCAGGTTCAGGTAGTAGTGCAGGTTGTGGATGGTGGTGAGCATGGGGCCCAGCATCTCGCCGCAGCGGTCGAGGTGGTGCAGGTAGGCCCGGCTGAAACCGCCGCGGCCGCCCTGGTCCCAAGCCACGCCGTCCTTGCCGGCGCAGGCGTGGCAGGTGCAGGTGGCGTCCAGCGGCTGGTGGTCGGCCTTGTGGCGGGCGTTGCGCAGCTTCAGGTCGCCGTAGCGCGTGAAGATGGTGCCGTTGCGCGCATTGCGGGTGGGCATCACGCAGTCGAACATGTCCACGCCGTCGGCCACGCCCTGCACCAGGTCCTCGGGCGTGCCCACGCCCATCAGGTAGCGGGGTTTGTTCGCCGGCAGCCGATGCGGCGTGTGGGCCATGATCTCCAGCATCTCGTCCTTGGGCTCGCCCACGCTGACGCCGCCCACCGCATAGCCGGGAAAGTCCATCTCGACGAGGGCCTGCAGCGATTCCTCGCGCAGGTTGGTGTACATGCCGCCCTGCACGATGCCGAACAGGGCGTTGGGGTTGCCCAGGCGCTCGAATTCGTCCTTGGAGCGTTGGGCCCAGCGCCGGCTCATCTCCATCGACTTGCGGGCTTCCGCCTCTGTGGTCTTCTGGCCCTTGGTCTCGTATGGCGTGCACTCGTCCAGCTGCATCACGATGTCGGAATTCAGCGTGGTCTGGATCTGCATGCTCACCTCGGGCGACATGAAGAGCTTGTCGCCGTTGACCGGGCTGGCGAAGGTCACGCCTTCCTCGGTGATCTTGCGCATGGCGCCGAGCGACCACACCTGGAAGCCGCCCGAATCGGTGAGGATGGGCTTGTTCCACTGCTCGAAGCCGTGCAGGCCGCCGAAGCTCTGCATCACGTCCAGCCCCGGGCGCATCCACAGGTGGAAGGTATTGCCCAGGATGATCTGGGCGCCCATGTCGTGCAGGCTTTGCGGCATCACGCCCTTGACGGTGCCGTAGGTGCCCACGGGCATGAAGATGGGCGTCTGCACCACGCCGTGGTTGAGGGTGAGGGTGCCGCGCCGCGCATGGCTGGTCGGGTCGGTCTTGAGAAGGTCGAACTGAAGCATGGGCGCGATTGTCCCAGACCGCAGGGGATTGGACCGCTGCCATGCCGACCCGCCGCTACACTGAATCGGACGGGGAGGGTCTGGCACCGTCCCCTCTACCAACGCTGCGAAAGGACCGACCATGACCAAGATTCTGATTGCCGCCGACGGCTCCGACCTCTCGCTGGACGCCGTGCACCACACCCTGTCGCTGCTGCGCGGCGGCCTGCGCGGCGAGGTGGTGCTGGCCCATGTGCAGGAGCCCGCCACGCTCTACGAAATGGTGACCACCCGCGACCCGGACCTCATCGCCGCGGCCAGCGTGGAGGCCGGCGAGCACCTGCTGGCCCCGGCCCGTGCGCTCATCGAGGCGGCGGGCGTGGCCTGCGAAACCGAGGTGGGCGTGGGCGACGTGGCGCACACGCTGGTGGACATCGCCGAGCGGCATGGCTGCGACATGATCGTGGTCGGCGCGCGCGGCCAGGGCGCCATCGCCAGCGCGCTGCTGGGCTCGGTGTCGCAGGCGCTGGTGCAGGCCAGCCCGGTGCCGGTCACCATCGTCAAGCACGCCGACACGCTGGCGGAAGTGGAGGCCGAGCCCGCCCTGTCGGCGGAGGTGGCCGCAGGCCGGGGCGTTCTTTAAGGGAAGGGCTGGGCCGCAGGGCGGCGGCGCGGGGGCGGTGGACGCCGGCCAGCGGCCCTGCGCCCGTCTCGCCGGGCCGCCCTTTCGGTCGGTCGTTGGTTCTTCAGGCCGCCTGGCGGAAGGGTTCGGCCGTGCGCTGCAGCTTGCCGTGCGGCAGGCTGGCCAGGCGCTTGAACATGCGCCGGCAGTAGCCGTTGATCCAGAGGCACTTGTTCAACTCGTCCACCGGCAGCGGGCCTGAGACGACCACGATGTCGTTGGCGGCCTCCACCGCGCCGGCGGCGCGGAGGCGGCGGCGCGTGTGGCTGGCCCACGACTGGATGCGCACGGGACTGCCGTGCTGGTGCACTTCGCCCGTGTGCGCATCGAAGGCGATGGCCACGGTGTCGGTCTTGAGCTTGAACCGCCGCTCGCCGGTGACGGCGCTGGGCGCATCGCGCATGTCGTACAGGTAGTAGCTGCCCGACTTGAGCTGGTATTGCATGTCCATTGTTTTCGTCCTCCGAGCGGCATTTTCGAGGGGGCTCGTGGCCGGCAAAGGCGGAGAAAACGGGAAGAAAGCCGCTCTTATTCCAGGAGCTGCGCGGGGCGCGCCGTGTGCCTGCCGGGCTGCTGCATTGTGTCGGCGCCGGGTGGCGGCTTCAAGGGATCGGGCCCGGCAAAGGGTAACGGGTTGTGATGCGGGCGGTGCCGGCGAACGCCTGGCCTCCTGCCGGCCGTCGCCCGACCGGCGCCCGGTCAGAAATCGACCAGGCTCAGGCCCACGCTGAACACGGTGCGCTTGCGGTTGTAGTCGATCATGCTGTCGCCGTAGCCGCTGAAGAGGGCGGTGTGCAGCCGCAGGTTGCTCTTGCCGGCGCCCAGGTTCTGGCCCAGCGTCTGCATCCATTCGAAGCGTGCCGAGCCCCGGTGCGCCGAGCCCAGCGAATGCCGGCCCGTGAAGATAAAGGTGTTTTTGCGGTCGCGGTTCCACGACACCGTCATCTCGCCGCGGCCCAGGTAGTTGCTGATGCCGGGGTTGTCGTCGCTGTCCGCGCCTTCGTTCAGGCGCTTCCAGACGCGGCCGGTCACGGTCCAGCGGTCGTCCAGTTCGATGCCGCTCATCAGGTAGACCCGGTTCCAGCTGCGCGACAGCGGCAGGCTCTGGCCGTTGGACTGGTGCACCAGCCCCAGGCCCGTGTAGCGCCAGCGCCAGCCGAAGGGCAGCTTGGCATCGGTCGGGTAGACGTACATCACTTCCGGCTCGTGATCGGTGGAGCGGAAGGGGCGCGAGATGTCGGGGCTGAACAGCTGCCAGTACGACTGCTGGGTGTAGCCCACCCAGAGCGAATCGCTCAGCGTGGGGTGGCCCTGCGTGAGCAGCCCTTGGGCGAGCTTGGTGCGCACCGACAGCTGCACGCGCATCTCGGTCGTGCGGTAGTCGATGGCGGTGAGCGCGTTGTGGTCGGGCGCGTCAGAGGTGGGCTGGCGGTTCACGTTGCTGCCCTTGGCCACCGAGACGCTGATGGGCCGGTAGCCGCGGAAGCGGAAGGTCCCGCAGTCGCTGCCGGTCTCCAGCTCCCAGAAGCGCGACAGCGTGCTGTATTGGGCGTCGCGGCAGCCGTCGGTCTGCGCGACCTCGATCACGCGGGTGGCGGGCAGGGTGGCATCCACCGGCTTGGGCGGCGCGCCGGCGTCGGCGGGCGGCTGCGCCGAAGCGCTGGCCGCCGGCGCCTGCCACGACTGCTGGCCGGCCCACTGGTCGAAGCAGGCCAGGCGGGCGTTGCTGTCGCCGGTCATGGCGGAGCAGCGGCGCCAGGCGGCGTCGCTGCCCGGGCCGGTGGCGTTCTGGGCCGCGCCCGTCTGCGCCAGCGCGGCGCCGGCAGGGGCGCACAGCGCCAGCGCCAGTGCGCTCAGGCGGGCCGCCGGCAGGTGGCGGAAGGAAGGGGCAAATGCAGGGGCAGAGGACATGGTGCGCTGGTGATTCGGGCGGCAGGGGACGAGTATCGCTGCGCCGCACGCCCGCAGGAGCGGGCGCAGTGGAGTGATGTTTTTAAGCCAAAAGTGCCTTCGGCGCCCGTCCAATAAGGAGTTGTAGCTATAAAAGCCATAGCGCTGGCGTCACGTGCCTGTCGCCGGCTGCGCCTTGCGGGCGGCGAATTCCGCGCGCAAGGCGCGCAGCTTCTCGCGTGGGTCTTCCCGGGCGGTGTTCTTGTCCAGGCCCATTTCGGCGATGAACCGGCTGGGCTGGGCGGCCACCATCTCGCGGCCCTTCTTGCGGCGCTTGGTCCAGCTCACCGCCAGGCTTCGCTGGGCGCGGGTGATACCCACGTACATCAGGCGGCGCTCTTCCTGCAGCCGCTGCACGGTCTCGTCGCTCACCGTGGTCGCCCGGCCCTCGTTGTCATCCAGCTTGAAGGGCAGCATGCCCTCGGTCACGCCCACCAGCATCACGTGCGGCCACTCCAGGCCCTTGGAGGCGTGCAGGGTCGAGAGCGTCACCAGGTCTTCGTCCTTCTCGCGTTCGCTGATGGTGGAGAGCAGCGCGATGGTCTGCGCCACTTCCAGCAGGCTCTTGGTTTCCTTGGCCACCACGGCGCCGGCGGTGTCCTCGATCTGCCCGCCCGCGCGCTGGCTCATCCAGTCGCAGAACTCCAGCACGTTGCTCCAGCGCGCGGCGGCCACCGTCTCGCTGTCCTCGCTGTCGTAGAGGTACTGCTCGTAGCCGATCTCCTTGAGCCATTCGGTCATGAAGGCGCGGGCGTCCTGGGCGCCGATGGTGCGTCGGGCGCGGTACTCCAGGTCGTTGATGTAGCGGCCGAACTCCAGCACGCTTTCGTGCGCCTTGCGCGGCAGCACGGCCTCCAGCATGTGGTTGAACAGCGCGCCGAACATGCTCACCTTGTGCTGGGTGGAGAACTCGCCCAGTTTGGCCAGCGTGGTGTGGCCGATGCCGCGCTTCGGGGTGGTCACCGCGCGCAAAAAGGCCGGGTCGTCGTCGCTGTTGATCCAGAGGCGGAACCACGCGCACAGGTCCTTGATCTCCGCCCGGTCGAAGAAGCTGGTGCCGCCCGAGACCTTGTAGGGCACGTTCGCCTTGCGCAATGCCTTCTCGAACGGCTTGGCCTGGTGGTTGGCGCGGTAGAGGATGGCGAAGCTCTTCCACGCCGGCTGCGGGTTGACCGTGGCGCGCAGGCTCAGGATGCGCGCCACGGCGCGTTCGGCTTCATGCTCTTCATTGTCGGCGTCCACCACGCGCACCGGCTCGCCTTCGCCGAGCTCCGAGAACAGCGTCTTCGGATAGAGCTTCGGGTTGGGCTGGATGACGTTGTTGGCCGCCCGCAGGATGGCGCTGGTGGAGCGGTAGTTCTGCTCCAGCTTGATGACCTGCAGCTGCGGGTAGTCGACCGGCAGTTTCTTCAGATTGTCCAGCGTGGCGCCGCGCCAGCCGTAGATGGACTGGTCGTCGTCGCCCACGGCGGTGAAGCGCGCGCGCTCGCCCACCAGCAGCTTGAGCAGCTCGTACTGCGTGGCGTTGGTGTCCTGATACTCGTCGACCAGCACGTGGCCCAGCGCGTCCTGCCACTTGGCGCGCACCTCGGGGTGGTCGCGCAGCAGGCGCAGCGGCATGCCGATCAGGTCATCGAAGTCCACGCTCTGGTAGGCGGTCAGGCGTTCCTCGTAGCGCTGCATGATGAGGGCGATGCTGCGCTCGTTGTCGTCCTTGGCCTGCGCGAGCGCCTGGGCGCTGTCCAGCCCCGCGTTCTTCCAGGCGCTGATGGTCCACTGCCACTGGCGCGCCGTGGCGATGTCGGTGGTGCCGCCCGCCGCGTCCTTGATGATGCCGGTGACGTCGTCCGCGTCGAGGATGCTGAACTGGGGCTTGAGGCCCAGCACGGCACCGTCTTCCCGCACCATGCGCACGCCCAGCGCGTGAAAGGTGCAGACCAGCACGTCCTTGGCCGCCCGGCCGATCAGGTGCTGCGCCCGCTCGCGCATTTCCGCCGCCGCCTTGTTGGTGAAGGTGATCGCGGCGATGCGGCGCGGCGCCAGGCCGGTCTCGATCAGCCGCCCGATCTTCATCGTGATCACGCGCGTCTTGCCCGAGCCGGCCCCGGCCAGCACCAGGCAGGGCCCCTCGGTGTAGTGGACGGCGCGGAGCTGGGCGAGGTTGAGGCCTGCGGACATGTGACAGCGGGGTTCTGGAAAGCGAAGGACCGCCCGGGTGACAGGGCGAGGCGGGCCGCGCGCGATCGGCGCGGAGGCGACCCGTGCGGCGGGCCAACTGGGCAGGCCGCGGCACACGGCGCGCCATCATATCGACCCGGCGCAAGGCGCCCGGCCTGCGGGGCCGGCCCGACGCCGGCCAGGGTGGAACGGTGAATGAATGTCAAAAGCGGGGCAGGCTGGCCTGCGCTGACCTCCGTGGGTCGGGCTGAAGGCGGGTTGTCTCTTAGACTGAAGCCAAGGCTATCGACTCACGAAAACCCATTGCCTCGACCATGTCGAAAACCCTTGCCACTCTCGCTGCGGACCTGCTGAGCGATTCCTTCCGCGAACGCTTCGTGCAGTTGTTCGAAGTCGCTTCGCGCCGGTCCGTCTGCCGATGGCAGGAGGTCGGAGTGGCGCAGGCCCAGCTGTGGGTGGTGGATGCCTTTTCGGCCATTCCAGCGGGCGTGCGTCCCCTTTGCGTGATCTGCGTGGGCCCGACCTTCGCCGAGCAGGCGCCCTCGACCCACTGGTCCACCCGACTGGAAGCGGGCTACACCGTTGCCGACCTGATCGACGTGCTCGACCGCGCTGGCGTGTTCCTCATGGACTGGCATGCCCAGCAATCGGCCAGGGCGCTGCGTGCCGCCCCGGCCGCGCAGCCGCCGGGGCAGGGCCTGCAGCGCTGGCACCTGACTGCATGGGTGTCGCTGCGTGCTCCCCATGACCGGGGCGCTCACCTGCGGGCACTCGCCCTGCTGTCGCGCGAGGCCGTCACGGTCGAGCAGATCTGCCGCCATGCCGAGCTCGACGAAGCCAGTGTGCTGGCCTTGCTGGCGGAGTTGCGCCAGCGCGGCGCGGTTCGCCTGGCAGGGGGATGGGCCACGCGTGCCACACCAGCGCCGGCCAGTCCCGTGGTCGCCGGGCTGGTGCAGCGGCTCGCCCTGTGGCTGCGCGGCGGAGGGCGTGCCTGGTGACCGGTTCCATCTCACGCATCGCCCTGGTGGGCCCGATGGGGATCGGCAAGACCACGGCGCTGCAGACGCTCTGCGGCAGCCTGCGGTCCACATCCGACGTTCCCAACCTCGACCGCGCTGCGCATGCCAAGGCATTCACCACCGTCGGCACCGAATTCGGCGAGATCGACCTGGGCGGCGGCGAGCGGCTCCAACTCTGCGGCTGCCCGGGGCAACAGCGCTTCGACTTCGTTCGCCGGTGGGTGCTGTCGGTGTCCCTGGGCGTCTTCGTCATGGTCGATGTGAACGCTCCTGACGCCGTGCAGGAGGCCCGGGCGCTGCTGGACGAGGTGGCGGCGCAGTCGGCCACCTCCATCGCGCTGGTGCTGAGCGCACGGCCGGCCACGGCGGCCCAGCGAGAGGCGTTCGGCGCCGCGCTGGCCGTCGGCGGCGGCGCGATCGTTCCCGTGATCCAGGCGGACCCTCGCAGCCGGGAGCAACTGCTCGATGCCTTGGGCGTGCTGACCTCCCTGCTGTCCTTGCAGCAGGAGACGCGCACGAACCTGGCCACGCCGCCCTCCCTTTCCTGACCCCACCGATGCGCAATCCCCTGTCTGCCTTCATACCTCCCGCCCGTGCCCGCAGGGCGAGCGACGTCCTCGAGCGCATCGTGATGTCCTCGGGCGACGTTCGGCTGGCCGTCGTCAGCACGCCGGACGGTTTCGAGATCGCGTCCTCCGGCACGGGCGAGTCAGGCGATGCCCGCCGGCTCGCCGCCATGGCCGGCTCCATGATGGCCATGGCCGGCGCGATGGGGCGCGAGGTGCGCTTCGGCGATCCGGTGCGGCTGACGTTCGAGACCCGCAATGGCGTCGCCGTGCTGCAGGCCAGCGGCGGCGAGTTTCCTTCCCTGCTGTGCATGCTGCTGGAGCCCAGCGCGGTGCTCGGCCGGGCACTGCATTCCGCCGGGGCGGCGGCCGCCTTGCTGGCCCAGCCCGTTTGATCTTTCAGGCCGTCGCCGCATTTCCTGGCATCGCCCCGCGCGCACATCGGTCGCCAGAGCCGGGTGTTCCGTTCCCTCTCTCCCTCGACTACTGAAAGGACTTCTCCCATGGCCAATATCCTGGACTCCCTGAACAACCTGCTCACCATCGACGGCGCGCTGTGCGCGGCGCTGGTGGACAGCACGAGCGGCATGCTGCTGGGAAGCGTGGGCTCCGGCGTCGACATGGAACTGGCCGCCGCCGGCAACACGGAAGTGGTGCGCGCCAAGAACAAGACCATGCGCTCGCTCGGCCTGGCCGACAGGATCGACGACATCCTCGTCACCTTGGGCAAGCAGTACCACATCATCCGCCCGGTGGCGGCACACGAAGGCGTCTTCCTCTACGTCGTGCTGGCCAAGGACCGGGCCAACCTGGCACTGGCCCGCCGCAAGGTGCAGGACACCGAGCAGCTGCTGGTGATCTGACCTCTCGCCGCCCCTTGCCGCCGCCGTCGCCGGCGGCGGCGCAGGATGGGCGCGCGAAAGCCGGCGCGCCACATGGCGACAATCGCCCCCGTGCTGTCCATCCTCGCCATCACCTTCCCCTTCTTCGCCCTGGTGCTCTGCGGCTACCTCGCCGCGCGTGGTGGGGTGCTGCCCCAGGCCGCCATTCCCGGGCTGAATGCCTTCGTGCTGTTCTTCGCGCTGCCGTGCATGCTGTTTCGCTTCGGAGCGCGCACGCCCATCGCCGATCTGCTGGATCCGGCGGTGGCGGTGGTGTATGTCGCCTGCGCCCTGGTGATGGTGGCCGGCACGGTGGCGTTCACCCGGCGCCGGCTGGGCTGGAACGATGCCGCCTTCGGCGCGCTGGTGGCGGCGTTCCCCAACACCGGCTTCATGGGCGTGCCGCTGCTGGTCGCGCTGCTGGGCACGGCGGCGGCCGGGCCCGCCATCTTCACCATGCTGGTGGACATGGTGCTCACCACGTCGCTGTGCATCGCCCTGTCGCGGCTGGACGGCGCGGGCGCGCACGGCGTGGCGGTGGCGCTGCGCCGGGCGCTGCGCGGCATGCTGACCAACCCCATGCCCTGGGCGATCGCGTTGGGCGCGGTGGCGTCGGCCGCCCGTTTCACGCTGCCCGGCCCGGTCGACCGCACGGTGGCGCTGCTGGCCGATGCGGCGTCGCCGGTGGCGCTCTTCACCATCGGCGCGGTGCTGGCGCGCTCGCGCATGCAGGCCGCCGTACATGCCAGCGAGCGGGTGGCGCCACGCGACTACGTGCCCATCGCGCTCGCCAAGCTGTTCTTGCACCCGCTACTGGTGTGGGCGGCGGGCCATGCCGCCATCGCCGCCGGGCTGCCGCTCACGCCCTTCGCCCACACCGCGCTGGTGCTGGCGGCGGCGCTGCCGAGCGCCAGCAACGTGTCGCTGCTGGCCGAGCGATTCGGCGCGCACAACGGGCGCATCGCCCGCATCATCCTGGTGTCGACCGCGCTGGCCTTCCTGAGCTTCTCGGGCGCCGTGGCCTTGATGGTCTGATGCTATCTAATTAATAGCAATGGGCGCTGGTGGATCAAGCGCTGGCGGCCTGAAACACCTGGAATCCGGTCATGTCGCCGGGGCGGGCGCGGGCCGGGGCGTGCCGCGCCGCCCCACCAGGTACACCACGCCCTGGGGGCCATACCACTCGGCATGCGGCTCTTCGTGCGCCAGGTGGAAGACGTCGCCCTCGCGGTAGGTACGGTCGGTGCCGGCGCCGGTGCGAATGCGGATCTCGCCTGACAGGATCAGCGCCTTGGCCTCGAACGGATGGGTGTGCTCGTCCCAGAGGCCGTCCGCTTCGCGTTCCACGCGCACGGCGGGATCGAAACCTTCCTCGGCAAGCTGGCGCTGGAATGTGGTGGCGTCCATGGGGCTGCGGTGTGTGGGGTTGACGGAAAACCAAGGCTATCACTGGAGCCGGGCGTGCTGGATCGGCGTTTTCAATGTGCGCCATAGGCCGGCGGCACTGGCAACGCGGGCCGTTGGGCGGCCCACTCCGCGGGGCTCTTCGGCCGCTCCTGCCCGCCGCGGCGCGCGTCTTTACAATCGCACACCTCTCTTCCTGCCCGGCTTTCTCGATGCAAGCGACCGCTCCTTCGCCGCAGCTTTCCCTTCCACTGCGGCCCATCGCCTGGGTGGCCGTGGTGTATGTCCTGGCGTGGTCGCTGCTGCCGCCGCTGCTCAGCGCCAGCCTGCCGCTGGACGTGGTGGAAAGCCTGTCGTGGGGCCGCGAATGGCAGTGGGGCTACTACAAGCATCCGCCGCTCGCGCCCTGGGTGCTGGAGCTGTTCTTTCGCGCTTTCGGCTGGGTGGGCCCCTTCCTGCTGAGCCAGCTGTGCATCGTGGGCTCGCTGTGGCTCGTCTGGCGCATGGGCTGCCGGCTCATGTCGCCCGACCGGGCGCTCATCGGCGCGCTGATGACCCTGGGCGTGGCCTACTACACCCGGCCCGCGCTGGAGTTCAACCACAACATCGCCCAGGTGCCGATCTGGGCGGCGCTGGGCTGGTGCCTGCTGGCCGCGCTGCAGGATGGTCGCCTGCGCCAATGGGCGCTGCTGGGCGCGATCGCCGGCCTGGGGCTGCTCACCAAGTATTCGGTGGGCGCTCTGCTCGCCGTGATGGCGCTCTATCTGGTGCTGACGCCGGCGCGCCGCGTGCTGCTGACGCCCGGCCCCTGGCTGGCCCTGGCAGTCATGTTGCTGCTGTTCGCGCCGCACCTCCATTGGCTGCGCCAGTCTGAATGGCTGCCCATGGCCTATGCCCAGAGCCGCGCCGTCACCGAAAGCGCCAGCCCCCGGCTCGCAGCCCTCGCCTTCCTGGCGACGCAGGCCGTCAACCACGTGCCGCTGATCGTCATCGTGCTGGTGGCGCTGTTCACCAGCCGCCGCCAGCGCCGCGCAGCGCAGGCCGCGCAAGTCGATGCGGCTGCCGGCTGGCGCCTGCACTGCCGCATGCCGGGCTACCTGCTGGCGGTGTCGCTCGGAGCCTGCCTGCTGGTCACCACGGCGGGCCTGGTCACCGGGCTGCGGCTGCGCGACATGTGGGGCGTGCCCATGTGGGTCTTCAGCGGCCTGCTGGTGGCCGCCTGGCTGCCGGCCGGCGGGCTGGCGGCGCTGCAGCCGCGCCTGCTGCGCGGCCTGGCCGTGTGGCTGGTGTTGATCTCGCTGCTGTCGGGCGCCTTTTTGGCCTATGGCGCCGCATGGCGCAAGCGCCCGGCGCGCACCGACTGGCCGCAGGCCGCGCTCGCGCAGCAGGTGCAGTCCACCTGGCAGGCGCAGGCGCTGCCCGGGCCGCAATGCGCCCTCGACTCGGTGGCGGGCGATTACTGGCTGGTGGGCCTGGTGGCCGCGCAACTGCCGGGGCGGCCCTCGGTCTTCATCAACGGCGACGAGCGCTTCTCGCCCTGGATCACGCCGCAGCGGCTGCAGGCGCACGGCACGCTGTGGCTCGGCCTGGAAGGCGACCTGGCGCTGCCGCAGCAGCCCATGCTGGCGCAGTTGCAGGCCGTGCCCGGCATGCGCGTGCAGCAAGGCCAGTGGCAGATCGACTGGCCGGAGCGTCGGCTGGGCTCGCCGCTCGTCATCCACTGGCGCACCTACGTGCCGGCCGACTGTGCCCCGGCTTCCTGACCCGCTCGCGGAACCGGCCTTCACCGTATCCCGGAAAACGACCCCCCGATGACCAAGGTTCCCCCGCCGCTCACGGCGATCGACCCCGACTTCCACGCCGAATTCGCCCCGGCCGCGCCCGAGGGCGTGCTGCCCCGCGCGGCGCTGCGCCTGAGCTGCGTGGTGCCCGCCTACAACGAGGGCGAGAACCTGGACGGCTTTCTGCGCGCCTTGGCCCAGACCGTGCGGGCGCTCACGGCCGACTTCGAGATCGTCGTCATCAACGACGGCAGCCGCGACGCCACGCACGAGGTCGCGCTGCGCCTGGCGCAGGAGCTGCCGCTGCGCTACATCGCGCTGTCGCGCAACTTCGGCAAGGAGGCGGCGCTGTCGGCCGGCATCGACCATGCGCGCGGCAACGCCGTGCTGCTGATCGACGCGGACTTCCAGCACCCGCTGGAGATGGTGCCGCAGATGCATGCGCTCTGGCAGTCGGGTTTCGACATGGTGTATGGCGTCATCGCCGACCGCTGCGCCGAGAGCGGCGCCAAGCGCGTGGGCACCAACGTTTTCTACCGGCTGATGAACGCCGGCAACAACCGGGTGAAGATTCCGCCCCACGCGGGCGACTTCCGCTGGATGGACCGCAACGTGGCCGACGCCATGAAGGCCCTGCCCGAGCGCAACCGGTTCATGAAGGGGCTCTACGCCTGGGTGGGTTTCAAGACCGCCGCGCTGCCCTTCGTGCCGCTCGACCGCGCGGCCGGCGTCTCCAGCTTCAACCTGCGCAGCCTGGGGTCGCTGGCGCTCGCGGGGCTCACCTCGTTCACCACGCTGCCGCTGCGCATGTGGAGCCTGGCGGGCGGCATCATCTCGCTGGCCGCGCTCGCCTACGGCATCTGGATCGCCGTCGCCACGCTGGTGTTCGGCAACGACCTGGACGGCTGGCCCACGCTGGCCGCCAGCATCATGCTGTTCTCGGGCGTGCAGCTCATGTCCATCGGCATCCTGGGCGAGTACATCGGCCGCATCTACGACGAGGTCAAGCGCCGCCCCATCTACCTGGTGGCGCGGGACGAAGACCGCAGCCCGCTGCGGGATCTGGACGGGCGCCCATGAGCGTGCTGTCCCGGTGGCTGCAACCGCTGCGGCGCCTGCCGCAAGGGCTGCAGTTCATGCTGGTGGGCGGTGCCGCCGCCGCCACGCACCTGGCCGTGGTGGGGCTGGCCGTGTCGCTGGCCGGCATCCCGCCGCTCGCGGCCAACGTGATCGCCTTCTTCGTCGCCTTCGTCGTCAGCTACCAAGGCCATGCGCTGCTCACCTTTGCCCGCGCCCAGGCGCGGGGCTGGGCCGTGGTGGCGCGCTATTTCGCCGTGGCCAGCCTGTCGTTCCTGGTCAACGAGCTGCTCTACTCCATCGCCCTGCACTGGCTGCACTGGCACTACCTCTGGAGCCTGTTCGGCGTGCTGGTCCTGGTGGCCATCGGCACCTTCGTGCTCAGCAAGTTCTGGGCGTTCAAGGCGCCCGCCGCGTCCTGACTGCGCCTTCCACCGCCCATGCCCCAGCCCACCCGCCCCCTGCTGCTGTGCGCCGACGACTACGCGCTGCACCCGCTGGTCGATGAAGCCGTCGAACGGCTGACGCACGCCCGGCGCCTGTCCGCCACCAGCTGCATGACCACCTCGCCGCTCTGGGCCGCTTCCGCGCCCCGGCTGAAAAGCCTGCGTCCTCAGCTGTCCGTGGGCCTGCATTTCAACCTGACCGAAGGCCATGGCGGCGCGCACCCCGCCCAGCCCCTGGGCGCCGTCATCCGCCAGGCCTACGCCCGGCAGATGCCCGCAGAGGCGTCGCGTGCTGCCTGGCGGGCGCAGCTCGACGCCTTCGAGCGCGCCCTGGGCACGCCGCCCGACTTCATCGACGGCCACCAGCACGTCCACCAGCTGCCTGGCCTGCGCGCCGCCATGCTGGCCGAACTGGAAACCCGCTACGCCCCGCACGAACGGCCCTGGGTCCGCTCCACCGCCCCCGCCGGCGGGCTATGGCGCCAGCCGAAGGCCGCCGTCATCGCCCTGCTGGGCGGCTGGGCCGCCACCCGCCAAGCGCGTCGGGCCGGCGTGGCCACCAACCGGGGCTTTGGCGGTGTCTACGGGTTCGATGCGGCCGACGAGGCGCAGTACGGCGCGCAGATGGCGCAGTGGCTACCGCACATGCCGGCCGGTGGCTTGGTGATGTGCCACCCGGCGACGGACGTGGTGGAGGGTGATGGCATTGGTGCGCAGCGGCCGGTGGAATATGCGTATTTGATGTCGCCTGCGTTTGGCGAACTACTGGGGCGCCATGGGTGCCATGTGCACCAGGGGCCGGTCAAAACGCTGTGAAGTCAGCGCTAGAAGCCCAGCTCTGCCAGCAAAGTTGCAAGCTTGAATCGCTTTGCCCACCCGGGAGGCCGTATCGGGTGACACGAGCGCATTCACTCCAGCAGGCCGCTCTTGAGCGCCCAGGCGCTGAAGTAGTCCTTCGCGGCAGGCCGGGAGGCCATGGCGACTTCCAATCTTCGACGCGCTTCGTTCTTGCCTGACGCAAGCCAAGCGGCTGCGAATGAAAGCAGACTGGGGCTCTTCTCCAAAGAGGCAGCTACCCTTGCTATGTCAAGATGCGCGTCCAGCCAGGACAATCCCAACGCCTGCATTTTTGCGACCACATCACTCGCAATCTCGTCGAGATTCGTGGTCGGGCCCACAGCCCACCAATGGTCGTATTCATGAGCGAGGACTCCGAGACGCTTGCGCACCGTCGCATCGGGTTCCTTTGGAGCCCCCTGCGGCTTCCCTTCGCCCGCCAACGCGGCCACCTGAGCGCAGTAGACGCCAAGATTGACAGCGAATTTTCCCTGCTCACCGCTGTTCCCGGTGCTGGCCTGGACGTTCACTATCTGCCAGTCGTCGCCGACAACTTTGTGCCAAGTCCGACCAGACTTCCTGAAGCCGTGCGTCTTGAGCAGACTGGACAGCCCCAAACTCACGACCTTGTCGATTCGACTTGCAATCTCGCTCAAGAAAAGTTTCTCCACGGATGTCTGCTCTTGGCAGGATTGTGCCAATGACGCGAAAGGCTGCTGCTGGCCGGTAGCAGCCGCTCGCATGGCAGCCGCATCACGTCACGTTGTGATCTGAAGACGGCCCGCATGGGCAAGGTCAGTAGCCGATTGGGTGATCCGGTGCGGTTGTTGGACAGCGGCCTTTCGATGTGCGACCGCCGCGATGCTCACCAAAGCATGAGGGGCTAGCCCCCTCCCCAGTGGTCGCACGATTTCATGGCTTGCTATCGAAATTGCAGCTATAGGTGCTTGGTAATCAAGCGCTCGAGGCAATTGAGACTCGCAGCGCCTCATCAGATCGCCAACGGATCCACATCCAGCAGCCAGCGAATCAGCCCCTTGTGCTCTGGCAGCGCCCGGGTGGCGTGCAGCAGCGGCTGCCACGCCGCCAGAAAATGCTGCAGGGCCGCGCGGTTGGGGCTTTCCAGCAGCATCTGCGCCCGCTCGACATTGGCCACGCGCTGCACGGCCAGCGGGACCGGCGGGAAGATGAAGACATGCTCCAGGCCCGGCAGCGCGGCGGCCTGGGCCGCGGCCCCCGCGGCGGACAGGAAGGCCTGGGCGACCTCCTGCGTGCGGGCGTCGGCGCGCACCAGGGCCTGGTAGGCGAATGGCGGCATGCCAGCCTCGGCGCGTTCGGCCAGCTGGCTGGCGGCGAAGGCCGGGTAGTCGTGGCGGCGCAGGGTGGCGTACAGGGGGTGCTCGGCGTGCCAGGTCTGCACCCACATCTCGCTCGCCTGGCCGCCCTGGGCGGCCACGTACTGCGCGTCGCGGCCGGCGCGGCCGGCGGCTTGCATCAGCAGGGCGAAGAGCCGCTCGGGCGCGCGGAAGTCGCTGGAGAACAAGGCGCCGTCGGGCTGCACCGCCGCCACCAGCGTGATGCGGCGGAAGTCGTGGCCCTTGGCGACCATCTGCGTGCCGACCAGCACGTCCACCTCGCCGGCATGCACCTGGGTCAGCTGCGCTTCGAGCGCGCCCTTGGCGCGGGTGGTGTCGGCGTCGATGCGAGCGACGCGGGCGGCGCGCCGCTCGGGGGTGATGACGTTGCGCAGCAGGGCGGCCAGTTGCTCTTCGAGCTGCTCGGTGCCCCGGCCGATGGGCGCGATGTCCGGGTTGCCGCAGGTGGGGCAGGCGTGGGGCACGCGCTGAGCGTAGCCGCAGTGGTGGCAGCGCAGCGACCGGTCGATCTTGTGGAACACCTGGTGGGCGCTGCAGTGCGGGCAGTCGCTCTTCCAGCCGCACTCGGTGCAGTGCAGCACGGGCGCGAAGCCGCGCCGGTTGAGCAGCACCAGGCACTGCTCGCCACGCTCCACCCGCTCGGTGATGGCGGCCACCAGCGGCGGCGAGAACACGGTGCCCCGGGGCTGCTGGGCCAGGTCGACCAGCCGCACGCGGGGCAGGGCGCCGGCGCCGATGCGGCTGGGCATGGCCAGGCGCAGGTAGCGTCCGCCGGGGTCGTCGCCCTCGGGCGGGCGGCTGGCGTGCCAGCTTTCGAGCGACGGCGTGGCCGAGCCCAGGATGACCTTGGCGCCCTGCTCGCGCCCGCGCCAAATGGCCAGGTCGCGCGCGGAGTAGCGGGCGCCTTCCTGCTGCTTGTAGCTGGCGTCGTGTTCTTCGTCCACCACGATCATCGCCAGCCCGGGGAGGCTGGCGAACACGGCCATGCGCGTGCCCAGCACGATGCGCGCGGTGCCGGCATGGGCCGCCAGCCAGCTTTTCAGCCGCTGCGGGTGGGTCATGCCGCTGTGCAGACTGACCACGCTGCCGGGGCCCCAGCGCCCCGCGAAGCGGGCGGTGAAGCGCTCTTCCAACTGCGGCGTCAGGTTGATCTCCGGCACCATCACCAGCGCCTGCGAGGGCAGGCCGTCCGCACGGACCGCCGCCAGCGCCTGCTCCACGGCGTGCAGGTACACCTCGGTCTTGCCACTGCCGGTGCTGCCGTAGAGCAGGAACGGCCCCGGTTCCGACTGGATTCGGGCGCATGCGCTTGCCTGTTCTGGGCTCAGTGCTATGGTTTTTGAAGCATCTTCTTCGCCCGCAGGGGGCGCACCCTCCGCCGGGACGGCCCGCGCCGGGCGGCGCAGGCGGCGCTCCAGCTGCTCAGGTGACAGGTCGCGTAGCTGGGGAGGCAGCGCATTCAGTGCCACCTCGCCCACCGACCGCTGGTAGTACCGGGCGGCGAACGCCACCAGCCGGCGCCAGGGCGCAGACAGCGGCGGCAGCCCCTCCAGCACGCCCGCGATGGCCCGCGCCTCCATGCCCGGCGGCAGCGCGGCCGGCTCCGCCGGTGCGTCCCACACCACGCCCAGCACCTCGCGCCGGCCCAGCGGCACCCGCACCAGCGTGCCGGGCTCGAGTGATCGCTCGCTGGCGTAGCTCAGCAGGTCGCCCACGCTGCTGTGCGCGGGCGTCTGCACGGCCACGTGCACCAGGCAGGGGCCGGCGGGCGCCTGGGTTGGGCTTGGTGAGTGAGTTCGATGAGTTGCGGGCACTTCTTCAGGGGCTGGTATGCAAAGGTGAGCTAAGTGGTTGATTCGTCAGGTTGCCCACCGCTGTCCACAGTTTCTGTGGATAACTTTGTTGACATCCGCTGTGGGAAAGCCTGCCAGGCCGCATGGGTGCTGGCTCTTGCCGGTATGCCCTCCTACGGGGCAGTGCCAAAAAACGTATATGAATCAAACCTCTTTGCTGCAGTGCAATGTAGACGGCTTTCGGCGCAGCGCCAGACAGCGGCGGGGGCCCGCTCGCAAAAATGTGTGCATAAGTCGCTTGTCAAGCGCTTCCCGGGCCCCTGAAATGTGCTAGCTGCGCGGTTTGCTGCAGGATTGTGCGTGCAGTTGCGCCGCCAAGTGCTTGATTTTCCTGGGTTTGCGAAGAAATCCCGGATTTCTGTGGATAACTTTGTTGATATCCCTCTGCCAACTGCCGCAAATCCTTGATTCCAAAGGATTTCGTTACATTGCACGCAAAATCGGCAAAGGCGATTGCCCTTATGAATCAAGCACTTGGCGGCAGTGCGTGGAATTTTGAAGTTTTGTATCGCGTCGCGGCCGATCGGGCGTGACGGCACCACCGCATCGCGTCTGATGTGCATAAGTCGGGTGCGCTGCGCTCAAGGCCGCCCATTGCCGGCAGGCGCCGACAGGGCCCTCTCCGGCAGCCCGCTCAAACAGCGGTGCGCTGGGCGCGCGAGTAGCCATGCACCGCCTCCACCAACGCCGCCACATGCTCGGGCGGTGTGAACTGGCTGATGCCGTGGCCCAGGTTGAATATATGCGTGGGGCCGGTGGTCGTGCGGTCGGTGTGCGGCGTGCCGAAGCTGTCCAGCACGGCGCGGGCCTCGGCCGCGATGGCCTCCGGCGGTGCGAACAGCACGTTGGGGTCGATGTTGCCTTGCAGCGCCTTGCCCGGGCCGCCCACGGCGCCGCCCACCAGGGCGCGGGCCCGGGCGAGGTTGGCCGTCCAGTCCAGGCCCAGCACTTCGCAATCGAGCCCGCCCATGGCCTCCAGCCAGAGCGCGCCGCCCTTGGTGAAGACGATGCGCGGCACGTCGGTGCCGTCCACGCCGGTGCGCTGGAGCTGCGCCAGCACCCGGCGCGTGTAAGCCAGGCTGAAGCTGTGGAAGGCCGCATCCGCCAGCACGCCGCCCCAGCTGTCGAAGATCATCACGGCCTGCGCGCCGGCGTCGATCTGCGCGTTCAGGTAGGCCGCCACAACGTCGGCGTTTACGGCCAGGATGCGGTGCATCAGGTCGGGACGCGAATACATCAGGGTCTTGACGAGGCGATAGTCGTCGCTGCCCTTGCCTTCCACCATGTAGCAGGCGAGCGTCCAGGGGCTGCCCGAAAAGCCGATCAGCGGCACGCGCCCGTGCAGCGCCCGGCGGATGGAGGTCACTGCGTCGAACACGTAGCGCAGCTTGTCCATGTCGGGCACGGCCAGCTGCGCCACGGCGGCCTCGTCGCGCACCACATGGGCAAAGCGCGGGCCTTCGCCCTCGGCGAACGACAGACCCAGGCCCATCGCGTCGGGCACCGTGAGGATGTCGCTGAACAGGATGGCCGCGTCCAGCGGAAAGCGGTCCAGGGGCTGCAGCGTGACCTCGGTGGCGTAGTCCACGTTCGTCGCCAGCCCCATGAAGCTGCCCGCCCGCGCGCGCGTGGCCTTGTACTCCGGCAGATAGCGGCCGGCCTGGCGCATCAGCCACAGGGGCGTGTAGTCGGTGGCCTGGCGGCGGCAGGCGCGCAGGAAGGTGTCGTTCTGGAGGGGGGCAAAACTCATGTCGGTCATTGTCGCAGGGCCGCATCGCCCGTGCGCCCCGCGCGGGACAAGGGCTTGATTCGGGTCAAGCCTGGAGCGGCATCAGGCGCCCTGGCGGCATATGCAAATGACGAGCGATGATGTGGCCTGTGCCAGCATGCGCGCTTTCCTTTCTTGTGACGCGCACCCTCGCGCTCCCGTGTTCGCAGCCTTCCCGTTTGGAGTCTTTCGATGACCTCTCGCCGCCTGTTCCTTGCCCGCTCCGCCCTGTGGGCTGGCGCGCCGTTGGCCGCCTCTGTGCCCGCCCGGGCGCAGGACAGCACCTTGCGCATCGTCTTGGGCTATCCTCCCGGCGGCTCCAGCGACCGCGTCGCGCGCCTGGTGGCCGACGGCCTGCAGCGGGTGCTGGGCCAGACCGTGATCGTCGAAAACAAGGTGGGTGCGGGCGGCCGCATCTCGGCCCAGTACGTGAAGAACGCGCCCGCCCATCAGCCCATGCTGCTGCTGGCCAACCCCGCTGTCATGGTCGTGTCGCCGCTGGTGGTGCCTGACGTGGGCTACCAGCCCGAGCAGGACTTCGTGCCGGTGAGCGAAGTCAACAACTACGTGTTCGGCGTGGCCGTCGCCACCGCCGTGCCGGTGCAGGAACTGCAGCACCTGCTGGCCTGGCTGCGCGCCAACCCCGCCCAGGCCAACATCGGCGTGCCGGCCACCGGCAGCCTGCCGCACTTCTTCGCGCTCATGCTGGGCAAGCAAGCGGGCGTCGCCATCGAAGCCGTGGGCTACCGGGGCTCGGGTCCACTCATCACCGACCTGCTGGGCGGCCAGGTGCCCGTGGCGGTGGATACGCTGGACTCCCTGCAGCCGCAGTACGAGGCCGGCAAGCTGCGGCTGCTGGCGGTCTCCAGCGAGCAGCGCCTGCCGGACTTTCCGAAAGTGCCGACGCTGCGGCAGGCCGGGGTCGATCTGTCGGCGTCGGGCTGGAACACCTTGTTCGCCTCGCGTTCCATGCCCACCGCCCAGGTCGATCGCTATGCGGAGGCCGTGCAGAAAGTGATGAAGGAGCCGGAGGTGATCCGCCAGTTCAAGGCCAGCCACCTCGACCCGGTGGTCAGCACCCCCGCGCAGACCCGCCAGCGCATCGTCGCCTACCGCAAGCAGTGGGAGCCCGTGATCCGCAACTCGGGGTACCGCCCATGAGCGCCTCGCGCCCCCATATCGTCTTCATCGTGGCCGACGACCTGGGCTATGCCGACCTGGGCTGCTACGGCGGGCGCGACGCCGCCTTCGGCCCCGTATCGCCGGTACTGGACGGCCTGGCCGCTGGCGGCTTGAAGCTCACCCAGGGCTATTCCAACTCCCCCGTCTGCTCGCCCACGCGGTTCGCGCTCATGACGGCACGCTACCAGTACCGCCTGCGCGGCGCGGCGGAGGAGCCCATCCGCACCGCCACCCGCGGCAACGACCGGCTGGGTCTGCCGCCCGAACACCCCACGCTGCCTTCCCTGCTGAAGGACGCCGGCTACCGCACCGCCCTCATGGGCAAGTGGCACCTGGGCTACCCGCCGCACTTCAGCCCGTTGAAATCGGGCTACGAGGAATTCTTCGGGCCCATGTCCGGCGGGGTGGACTATTTCACCCACTGCGGCGCCAACGGCACGCATGACCTGTGGTTCGGCGAAGAGGAAAAGGCGCAGGAGGGCTACCTGACCGACCTCATCACTGATCACGCAGTCGGCTACATCGAACGCATGGCCGAAGGGGCCAGCCAGCGGGGCACGCCCTTCTTCTTGAGCGTGCACTACACCGCGCCCCACTGGCCGTGGGAAACACGCGACGACGAAGCCCTGGCGCACGAACTGCGTGACAGCAAGCAGGCCATCTACCATTTGGCCGGCGGCAATGTCGAAACCTACCGCCGCATGATCCACCACATGGACGAGGGCATCGGCCGCATCATGGCCACCCTGCGTGCCCACGGCCTGGAGCGCGACACCCTCGTCGTGTTCACCAGCGACAACGGCGGCGAACGCTTCTCCGACAACTGGCCCCTGGTCGGCGGCAAGATGGACCTGACCGAAGGCGGCATCCGCGTGCCGTGGATCGCCCACTGGCCGGCCGCCATCGCTGCGGGGGGCGTCAGCACTCAGCCCTGCCTGACGATGGACTGGAGCGCGACGATGCTGGAGCTGGGTGGCGCTGGGCCGCATCTTGATTACCCGTGGGACGGCCAAACGCTCGTGCCGCTGCTGGACGATGCAACCTGGACCGCCGACCGCCCCCTGTTCTGGCGCATGAACCACCGCGGCCAGCGCGCCATGCGGCACGGCGACTGGAAATACCTGCGGGTGGATGGGGTGGACTACCTCTTCAACCTGGCGCAGGACGAGCGCGAGCGGGCCAATCTGGCGCCGCTGCAGCCGGGAAGGCTGGCGGAGATGGTGCAGGCGTGGGAAGCGTGGAATGCGACCATGCCGGCGATTCCGGGGGATGCGACGGTGAGTCTTTGCTATACGGACAAGGATATGCCGCAGAGGTGACTTCTACTGAGTCGACCGATCTCAAGCTTGTCGTGAATACAGCAACCTCATGAGCTTGAGCGTGGCGGCGCTACGTGGCTGGACAGGCAGAGCCGAGCCGCGACAATCTCCTGATGAACTGTGACCGCGCATGGAATTCAGAGCTGGACTTCGAAGAGATGGTGCGTTGCGCACTAGGCCGAGAAGCAACCGCTGGAATCCATTCGCTCCGTTGCCCCGACGTATACGTCGGCCGTTTGCGCGATTTGCCGTATCAGCCGCCAAGCAATCACCTTGGCTGTTGGCAGCTGGCAGACAGCGCCACAGCACGCCACGGCCGCCCAGATTTCCCGTGCCTTGTGCTCGTACTGGAATCACCGCACGTTGATGAATTCGATCCCACGCACTGCTACACCCCGTGGCCAGCCAATGGACCAACCGGTCGGTCAATCGGGCGATACGCTTCGCGGCTCTCAGCCCTCCTCGATGTGCCGCTGGATACAGGACTGGTGCTCCTCAATGCAATTCCATACCAGTGTTCCCAAGGGAACGGCGGGGGAGGTTCGGAATGGCAGCAACGCAGAGATGCGGTTTTTTCGTACTCGTGGGAGCAGGCGTCAACCAAAGCACTGTTTCGCGCCAGGCTGCGGCACTGGGTGAGGTCGGGCGACATCGTCGTTAATGCCTGCACGAAAGGGCTACCCAGAACCAAGGCGAGGCTTCGCGATTTGGTGGAAGCTGAGATGACCAAGGCCCTCGACACCACGGTGACCCGTTTTCGTATGCACCATCCAGCAGGCTGGAGATGGAGCGACTTGGCTAAGCACCTGCTCGATAGCAACTCTTGAACGCTCAAGTGCCACTGACGGGATCGCTGCACACACTGCTTGCGGGCCATTCTGCGGGTACTCGGGCTAGTCCAGCCCCCGCCCCTCCACCAGCCGCACCACCAGCGGATGCATGACCTTCCTCGCACTGAAGATCAGGTGAAACTGCTCCTGCACATCCGCCGTCGTGCCCACCGCCACCAGCCCATGCGTGCGCGCCAGGTGCTGCCCCATCGACTCCGGCGCGGGCATCACGCCCATGCCGGTGCTGGCGAACGTGGCCAGCAGCGCGCTGTCCTCGAACTCCCCGGCGATGCGTGGCCGGATGCGTTCGCGCTCCAGCCAGTGGTCGATGCGGGCTCGGGCGGCGGCGTGGTCAGTGGGTAGCAGCACAGGCACCACCGCCAGGCTGTGAGGGAAGCCGCTGGCCGCGGCGTCGGCCCAGGCGGGTGGGGCGTACCAGGCGATGGGGCTGGTGCCCAGCAACTGGCTGGTGGTCTTCAGCGCCGGGTTGGGCGGGGCGGGGCGGTCGGCCAGCACGGCGTCCAGCTTGTGCAGTGCCAATTCGCCCAGCAGGGGCTGGAATTCGCCTTCGTGGCACAAAAGGCGCAGGTGGGGCGCGTCCAGCACGGGGGTGAGCAGGCGGTGCACCGCCACCTTGGCGATGCCGTCGGAAATGCCTAGGTTCAGCCGCAGCACGCGGCCGGTGGCGGCTTCGGCCACGCGGTGCTGCAATTGTTCGCCCAAAGCGAAGATCTGGTCGGCCTCGTGCATGGCGGCCACACCGGCGTCGGTCAGCACCAGGTTGCGGCCTTCGGTGCGCAGCAGGGCGGTGCCCAGGTCTTTTTCCAGCGACCGCACCTGGGCGCTGATGGTCTGCACGGCCATGTCCAGGCGCTCGGCGGCCCGGGCCACGCCGCCCTCCTTGGCCACCACCCAAAAGTAATACAGGTGTCGATAGTTGAAGGTCTGGCTCATTTTTTGTAGGACGAATCAGGAAAACACTTCGCAAAAACCGAAGTGATCTTACGGCGGGGCTATCTTCCTTTTCGGGCGCGCAGGCCCGACAGTCCGGGCTCGTATTGCGATTTCCACCCCGTTCGTTTTTCCATCCACTCGACACTCGCTCCGCCATGACCATCACCCACCGACCAACCCTGGTGCCGCACGCTGCACCACCGGGCGCCGAGCCAGCCGGGCACGGTGCCGTTCCCCCGCTGCCTGCCCAGGCCGCCCCTGTCTCAACGCGCCGCGTGCGCCGGGAGGGCTGAGGCCATGGTCGAAACCATTGGAACCCCGTTGATGTGGGCCGGCTTCGGCCTGTTCGTCGTGATCGCCATCGCCATCGACCTGCTGGTCATGGAGCGCCAGGGCGCGCACAAGGTGACCATGAAGGAGGCGCTCAAGTGGAGCGTGCTGTGGTTCTCCCTGGCCTTCGTGTTCGTCGGCATTCTCTGGTGGTACCTCGACGGCTCGCAGGGCCGGGAGGTGGCCAACACGGTATCGATGCAGTTCATCACCGGCTACCTGGTGGAGAAAAGCCTGTCGGTGGACAACATCTTCGTCTTCCTGATGATCTTCAGCTACTTCGCCGTGCCGGCGGAATACCAGAAGCGGGCGCTGATCATCGGCATCATCGGTGCGATCGTGCTGCGCACGGTGCTGATCCTGGCAGGTGCCTGGCTGCTGGCCACGTTCCACTGGCTGCTGTACGTGTTCGGCGCGTTCCTCGTCATCACGGGCGTGAAGATGTGGATCGCCGCAGGGCAGGAGCCTGACATCTCCAGCAACCCCGTGCTGAAGTTTCTGCGCAAGCGCATCCGCATGTCGAACCACTTCGACGGCGAGAAGATGACTACCGTAGTCAACGGCGTGAAGCTGTTCACCCCCCTCTTCGTGGTGCTGATCATGATCGGCGTGACCGACGTGATCTTCGCGGTGGACAGCATCCCGGCGATCTTCGCGATCACGAGCGACCCGTTCATCGTGCTCACCGCCAACATCTTCGCCATCCTGGGGCTGCGCGCGCTGTATTTCCTGCTGGCCGACCTGGCGGACCGCTTCCACCTGCTGGCCTACGGCCTGGCCCTGGTGCTGGTGTTCATCGGCGCGAAGATGCTGCTGATCGACGTCTACAAGATTCCGATCGGCTATGCCCTGCTGGTGACGGGCGCGCTGATCGCCGGCTCGATCGTCGCGTCGCTGTGGACGTCTCGCGGCAAGGGGGGCGACGGCACCCCGCCGCCTGCCCTGCCGGGCACGGGCACCTGACCCCCGGTGTGATCCACGAGGACCGAATCGATGGAAATGACGATGTTCGAGGCCGTGATGGCCACCATGCTGGCCGCGCTCGCGCTCACCACCTGGCTGAGCTGGCGCGCCGGCAACGAGCGCCGCGACGTGCGCCTGCTGGCGGGCCTGACCGGCGCCTGGGGCGCCGCCACCGCGGTGGCGGTCGCCCTGTGAGCACCGCCGGTGCGCTGGCCGGCCGGGTGGCGCTGCCGCTGGCACGCCTGATGACCGGCGTGCGCCGCTGGCTGCGCCGGCAGGAGCCAGCCACCCGCGCGCTGATGGATCGGCCATCGCTCGCGCGGCTGCGGCCGTGGCTGGAGCGGCGCCAGCTGCTCTGCCTGCGCCGCGAGGCCCTGGCCCGCGGCACGGCGGCGGGCCTCTTTTGCGGCCTGATCCCTGGGCCGCTGCAGATTCCGGCCGCCGTCGCCACCTGCGCCGCATTGCGCGGCAACGCGGTGGCGGGGGCGGCGGTCACGCTCTACACCAACCCGCTCACCACCTTGCCGCTCTACGCCCTGGCGTTCCAGGTGGGTGCCTGGGTGTTGCCGGGCGAGCAGCGGCTGCCAGCCTGGGAAGGCTTCTCCGCTTCCGGCGGCATGGAGGCCATGGCCACTTGGGTGCACGCATTGGGCGCGCCACTGGCCGTGGGCCTGCCGTTGATGGGCCTGGGGTTCGCGGTGGCGGGGTACGCGGCGGTGCAGGCCTTGTGGCTGGTGCCGGTGTGGCACCGTGCGCACCGCATGCGCTGACAACGCGCTCGGCCAGAGCGGGCCGCCGCAGCGCCTGCCGGGGCTGCCGGGGCTGCCGGGGCTGGCGGAGGATAGGGCGGTGGGGCCTCGTCTGCCGCCCGCACCAAGGCCGGCGGGGCCGCCGGACGTGCCTACACTGGTGGCTTCCGCGTGGCCACCGCCCCGGCCACGGTCCGCCCCATGGGGCCCTGCTTCTGCCTGGAAAGCCCGCATGCCGCAAGCCCATCGCCTTTCGCGCCTGCCGCCATCGACCGCGTCCCGGCCCGTGCCCTGGCCGCACGGGTGCGCATCGCCCATGGGCATCATGGTCGCCGCCGCGCTGCTGTCGCTGGCCGCACCGGCGCCCCCGGTTCGCGCAGAGCAGCGGGCCGCGTCGGCGGCACCCGCCGTGTGGACCAATTCCCTGGGCATGCCGTTCGTTCGCATCCCTGCCGGCAGCTTTCGCATGGGCAGCGACGAGCCGGTGGAGCGCCTGGCGCGCGACTACCCGGGCATGGAGCCCAGCCGTCTCAGCTCCCTGGCCGACGAGGCGCCGGTGCACACGGTGCGCATCACCCGCGCCTTCTACCTGGGGCAGACGGAAGTGACGGTGGGCCAGTTCAGGCGCTTCGTGCAGGCGGCGGGCTACCGCGCCGAGTCCGACGCCGACGGCACAGGCGGCTACGGCTACAACCCGGCCTATGACCCCGACAAGAGCGTGCGCGGCGACGCCTTCGAGGGGCGCGACCCGCGCTATTCATGGCGCAACCCGGGCTTCGCGCAGGGCGACGACCACCCGGTGGTCAACATCACCTGGCACGATGCGCGTGCGCTGGCGGCCTGGTTGAGCGCCACCGAAGGCCACCGCTACCGCCTGCCGACCGAGGCCGAGTGGGAATATGCCTGCCGCGCCGGCAAGGCAGCGCGCTACGGGCATGGGGACGACCCCGCGGCGCTGGCACGAAACGCCAACACCTTCGACCAGGACGCTGCGCCCTACTGGCCGCGCTGGCAGGCCCAGGCCGTGCCGGGCCGCGACGGGCATGCGTTCACCGCGCCGGTCGCCAGCTACCCGGCCAACGCCTTCGGGCTGCACGACATGTCGGGCAACGTGTGGGAATGGGTGTCCGACTGGCATGCCGACGACGCCTATGCCCACTCCGCGCGCGACGATCCGCAGGGGCCGGCGACGGGTACGGTGCGGGTGCGGCGCGGTGGCTCCTGGCACACCTGGCCGCTCTATTCACGCTGCACCTACCGCAACTGGAACAGCCCCGACACGCGGTACACGCTGGTGGGCGTGCGACTGCTGCGGGAAGTGGATGCGCCGGCGCCCGTCCCGCCCGTCCCGCCTGTCGCGCCAGGCCGCCACCCGCTCAGGCGCGCCGCGCAGTGAAGGCCGAGACGCTCGCCAGCACGATCAGCAGCCCGCCATACCCGAGCGCCGTGGCGCGCAGGCCCCAGAGGCCGGTGAGCAGCCCTGCAGCGATGGCCGGCAGGCTGAACGCGAGATAGCTCAGCACGAAGAAGCTGGCCATCAGGCCGGCGCGGTCCTGCGCGGAGGCCAGCGGCACCAGGCAGCGCACGGAGGCATTGAAGCCCGCGCCAAAGCCCAGCCCCGCCACCAGCGTGCCGCCGAAGAAGGCCACCGGGCTGTGCCAGGCCACACCCGACAGGGCGATTGCCAGCCCCACCGCCAGCGCTGCGGCGCTGCCCTGCAGCACGCCGCGCGGCGGCCGCTCGCGCACGAAGCCGACGGCGACCGCGCCGGGCAGCACCAGCGCGGCGATCAGCAGCCCGCCAAGCAGCGGCGACGCGCTGCCCGTCACCAACCGCGCCAGCGAAGGGCCGAGCGACAGGAAGAACCCACCCAGCGCCCAGCCGGCCGTGCTGAGCGGCAGGATGCGCAGCAGCGGCGTCCGCGCGGCCTGCGGCACGTGCATGCTCGGGACGAGCGACCGCCAGACGCCCGGCCGGCGCGCCACCGTCTCAGGCAACCAGAAGGCGGCGGCGCACTGCAGCGCGATCACCCCCAGCAGCAGCTCGAACACCAGGTGGGTGGGCGCGGGCAGGTACTGCACCAGCACGCCGGTGCCCAAGGCGCCGATGGCCATGCCCACCATGGGCGCCATGCTGTTCATCAGTGGGCCGCGCACCGGGTGCAGGTCCACCAGCAGGGCGCTGAGCGCGCTGGTGGCCATGCCGGTGGCAACGCCCTGCAGCACACGCGCCGCCAGCAGCCAGGCCACCGACTCGGCCCGCCAGAAAGCGACGATGGAGACGAATTCGAGCACCAGCGCGGCGATCACCACGCTGCGCCGGCCGATGTGGTCCGACAGCGCGCCGAAGCACAGCAGCGCCGCCAGCAGGGCGAAGGCGTAGCTGGAAAAGATCACCGTCAGGCTGAAGGCCGAGAATCCCCACATCTCCCGGTAGATCGCATAGAGCGGCGACGGCGCGCTCGACGCGGCGAGGAACATCATCAGGACGGACACCGCGAGCCATAGCGCGGCTTCGTGCCCCAGCCGGCGCGCTGGCCATGCAGGGGAGGAGGAGAAGGACGGAAGGGCTGCATTCATGGCTTTAACGCTAAAAATTTGCGTTAAGACAATTGTCGCACTAAAGCAAAGTCTTTGCTTTACAGCGCCGCCCGCCTGACCCTGACTTCTAGAATGCATGCATGACGTCTGGAGCTACCCGATTGCGCCCTGGCGGGCGCAGCGCCCGTGTGCAGGCCGCCGTGCACCAGGCCGTGCGCGACCTGACGGCGCTGCACGGCCGCGATGCGCTGACCATTCCGCAGATCGCCGCGCAGGCCGGCGTGACGCCGTCCACCATCTACCGCCGCTGGGGCGACCTGGTCGAGCTGCTGGCGGACGTGTCGATCGAACGCCTGCGCGACGAGGCCGAGCCGCCCGACACCGGCAGCGTGCGCGGCGACCTGCTCGCCTGGGGCGAGCAGTTCCTGGAAGAAATGTCGTCGGACCTCGGCCGCCAGGTGCTGAAGGACGTGCTCACCGCCAGCGGATACGGCGACGGTTCGGCCCCCTGCCAGTGCCTGCAGATCACGGCCGGGCAGATCACCATGCTGGTCGAACGCGCCCGGTCGCGCGGCCAGGCCACGCCGCCCGTGGACTGCGTGCTCGACACCCTGGTGGCGCCCATCGTCTACCGCCTGCTGATGGGCGCGGGCACGCCCACCGGGCAGCAGCTGGCGCGGTGGGTGGATACGTGCATGGCGCAGGCGGCTGCAGCGGAGCCCCCTGGCCGTTGAGCAGGCCGCAGCGCCTCGCGGGCCCTACAGGCTCTTGAGCGGCACCACGTCCTTGCCCTTGAAGGTGAACACCGTCACCGCCGATGAGCGCAGGTCGTGCTTGTCGTCATAGCTGTACTCGCCGCTCACACCGGCGTGCTTGCCTTTGGCGATGTGGTCGATGATCTTCTTGCCGTCGGTGCTCTGCGTGGCTTCGATGGCTCCGGCCAGCAGGTTCATGCCGTCGTAGAACGCGGCGGCATAAGTCAGCGGGTCGCGCTTCCATTCGGCGCGGTAGCGTTCGATGAACTTCTGGCCCTTGTCGCTGCGGTCCAGCATGGAGCCGCCCTGGGTGCAGTACACGTTCAGGTGGCCCGCCACCTGCGACAGCGTGGCCGTCTCGGACGAGCAGATGCCATCGCCGCCGAGCAGCGGCACGTTCAGGCCCAGCGCGCGCATCTGGCGCAGCATGGGGCCGCCCTGGGGCGAGTAGCCGCCGTAGAACACCGCGTCCGCCTTGGCGGCGCGCACGTTGGTCAGGATGGCGGTGAAGTCGGTGGCCTTGTCGGTGGTGAATTCGCTGGCCACCACCTTCATGCCCTGGCGCCTGGCTTCGTCGGCGAATTCCTTGGCCACGCCCTGGCCGTAGGCTGTGCGGTCGTCGATGACGGCCACGGTCTTGAGCTTCAGATCCTGCGCGGCATAGACCGCCATCTTGGTGCCCAGCTGGTTGTCGCTGGCTCCGATGCGGAACAGCGGCCGATAGCCCTGCTGCGTGATCTTGGGGTTGGAGGCGACGGTGAAGGTCACGATGTCGGCGTCGGCCAGCACGCGCGATGCGGGCATGGTCACGCCCGAGTTGTAGGGGCCGAGCACGAACCTGACCTTCTTGTCGGCCAGGCGCTGCGCGATCTGCACGCCCTGCTTGGGGTCGGCGCCGTCGTCGTTGATGTCCAGCTCGAACTGCACCGCCTTGCCGCCCACCTTGATGCCACGGGCGTTCAGTTCCTTGATGGCGAGCAGCGCGCCGTCGCGGTTGTCCACGCCGTTGGCGGCCTGCGGACCGGTGACGGGGCTCATGAAGCCCACCACGATGCGCTCCTGCGCTTGGCTGAAGCCGGCGGCGGCCAGGCTGGCGATGAGCAGGGTGGAGCGCAAAAACTTCTGTCGAATCACGGCATGTTCCTTGTGTCTGGTTGATTCAGGGGTTGCGCCCGTTTCCGCCCGGGCGGGTGGCCTGGGCGAAACGGGTGCGGGAGTATGCCGCGAGCGGCGCTCGGGTTTTGCCGAGGTGCGATCGGCCCGGATACGGCAGGCGTCAGGGCGTGGCCTGCGCCCACGGCGCCTGCCACCCGCCCCCCAGCGCCTGTACCAGCGCGGCGGCCGCCAGCTGGCGGCTGGCCTGCAGCTGCAGCAGCGCCCGCCGGGCCGACAGCGCGGTGATCTGCGCCGTGACCACTTCGGTGTAGCCGACCTGGCCGGCGCGGTAGCGGTTCTGCAGCTGGGTTTCGGTCAGGCGGGCGGCGTTCATGGCCTCCTGGCGCAGCGGCTCCTGGGCCTCCAGCGTGCGGATGGTGCCGAGCTGGTCTTCCACGCCCTGGAACGCGGTCAGGACCGTCTGGCGGTAGCTGGCCGCACGGGCGTCGCGCGCGGCCTGGGCGGCGTCCACCCGTGCCGCGATGGCGCCGCCTTCGAACACTGCCTGCGCGGCCGACAGGCCCAGCGACCAGAGCGCGCCCGAGGCGCCGAACAAATCGCCCAGGCCCGTACCGCTGCGCCCCAGGGACGCGGACAGGCTGAGGCTGGGGTAGTAGGCCGCACGCTGCACGCCGATCTGCGCGTTGGCGGCCGCCACGGCGCGCTCGGCCGAGGCGATGTCCGGCCGGCGCTGCAGCAGCTCCGAAGGCAGCGTGGCGGGGACCTGCGGCACGCGGGCGATCCACGGCGCGGGCGGCAGGCTGAAGCTGCCGGGCGGCACCCCTGTCAGCACGGCGATGGCGTGTTCGTAGCGGGCGCGGTTCTGCTGCACGCCCGCCAGGTCCGCCTGGGCGCTGGCCAGCTGGGTGCGGGCCTGCTGCACGTCGGAGGCGGGCGCGATGCCGGCTTCATAGCGGTTGCGGGTGATCTGCAGGCTGCGCTGATACGCCTCGACGATCTCCTGCAGCAGCGCGATCTCGGCGTCGGCTTCGCGCAGCTGGAAGTACGCGGCCACCAGCGATCCCACGGCCGAGAGGCGGGCCGAGGCCAGGTCCGCCTGGCTCGCCTGCGCGCTGGCCCGCGCGCCGCTTACCGCGTTGCCCAGGCGCCCCCACAGGTCGGGCGCCCAGCTGGCGCCCAGGGCCGCCTGTGCGGTCGTGCCGCGGCGGGCCGATTCCTCGCCGCCCGAGCGGGTCTCGCTGCCCGTGAGGTTGACCGACGGCAGCAGCCCCGCGCCCTGTTCGCGCACCAGCGCCTGGGCTTGGGCATAGGCCGCCACGGCGGCGGCGATGTTCTGGTTGGACAGCTGCACCTGCGCGGCCAGGCGGTTCAGGTCGTCGTCCTCGAACAGCGTCCACCAGTCGCCCCGGTCGATGGCGTCGGCCGGCTGCGCGGGCTGCCAGAGCGCGCCAGCGGCGCTGACCGGGCCGGCCTCCTTGTAGGCGGCGGGCAGAGCGGCCACCTCGGGGCGCTGATACACGGGCGCGACCGAGCAGGCGGCCAGCGGCAGCAGCGCGCCCAGGCAGACGGCGCGCAGGCTGCGGGAGACGCGTGGGGGGATAGGGGTGCGGCGGCCGGTGGTCATGAGAGAGGGGTCAGTGGGACTGGGGGGCGGCGGGCGGCGGGGCCAGGCGGCTCAACTGGCGGTCGTTGGCGGCGGGGCGGCGCAGCCGGTCCAGCAGCACATAGACCACGGGCGTGGTCAGCAGGGTCAGCAGCTGGCTGGCCAGCAGGCCGCCGATGATGGCCACGCCCAGGGGCTGGCGCAGCTCCGAGCCCTGGCCGAAGCCGATGGCCAGCGGCAGCGCGCCCAGGGCGGCGGCCAGCGTGGTCATCAGGATGGGTCGCAGGCGCAGCATGCAGGCCTCGCGCACGGCTTCGGTGGCCGAAAGCCCGCGCGCGCGCTCGGCCTCCAGGGCGAAGTCGATGATCAGGATGGCGTTCTTCTTCACGATGCCGATCAGCAGGAACACGCCGATCAGCGCGATCACGGTGAACTGCATGTGAAAGAGCAGCAACGCCAGCACCGCGCCCACGCCGGCCGAGGGCAGGGTGGTAAGCACGGTGATCGGGTGGATCAGGCTCTCGTAGAGCACGCCCAGCACGATGTAGATCACCACCAGCGCGGCCAGGATCAGGAACAGCTGCTGCGACTGCGACTGCTGCGCGCCCAGGGCCGTGCCCTGGAAGCTGCCGCGCACGTTGGTGGGCATGGCGATGTCGGCCTCGGCCTGCGCGACGATCTGCCGGGCCTGCTCCAGCGTGGTGCCTTCCGCCAGGTCGAACGACACCGTGGTGGCGATCTCCCCGTCCTGGTGGCTGATGGAGGTGGGCGAGGCGCGCTCCACCACCCGCGCCATGGCGCTGAGCGGCACCATGGTGGATGCGGTGTTGCTCAGCACCTGGCCGGTCGAGGCGCCGCGCTGGCCCGGGTTGGCGGCGGTGCCCACGGCGCCGGTCGGGTTGGCCGGCACGTAGATGTCGGCCAGGGCCGGCGGGCCGCGCGTGGTGTCGGGCGCCCATTCCATGATGACGGAATACTGGTTCAGCTCGCCGTAGATGGTGGCCACCGAACGCTGGCCGAAGGCGTTGTAGAGCGCGCTGTCGATGGCCGCGGCACTCACGCCCAGGCGCGAGGCGGTGGCCTTGTCCACCTCCACGAAGGCTTCCACGCCGTTCTCGGCCTGGTCGCTGTCCACGTCGATCAGCTGCGGCTCCTGCTTGAGCCGCTCGGTCAGGCGCGCCGCCCAGACGCGCATGTCCGCCAGGTTGTCGCTTTGCAGCGTGTACTGGTAGGTTGAGTTGCTTGAGCGCCCGCCCATGCGCAGCTCCTGCACCGGACTCAGGAAGACGCGCAGCCCGGTGATCTGCGACAGCTGCGGCCGCAGGCGGTTGATGACGGCGGCGCTGCTGTCGGCGCGCTGGCTGGCGGGCTTGAGGTTGACGAACATGAAGCCGCCGCCAGCGCGGCCGCCCCCCGAGAAGCCCACCACCGTATCCACCGCCGGGTCGCGGTGGATGATGTCCACCGCCTGCCGCAGCTTGGCGGCCAGCGCGTTAGACGAGATGCTCTGGTCGGCCCGCAGCCCGGCGTTGATCTGGCCGTTGTCCTGCTGCGGGAAGTAGCCCTTGGGAATGTGGCTGAAGAGGTAGACGTTCAGCCCGACCACGACCAGCAGCAGCACCATCACCAGCGCCTTGCTGGCCAGCGCCCAGTTCAGCGCATGGCCGTAGCCGCGCAGCAGGGCCTGGTAGCCGCGCTCGGTCGCCCGGGCGAAGCGGCCCGGCGGCGGGGCTCCATGGGGGTCTTCCGCGCGCAGCAGCCAGGCGCACATCATGGGCGTGGTGGTGAGCGAGATCACCAGCGAGATCGCCACCGCCGCCGACAGCGTGATGGCGAATTCGCGGAAGAGGCGGCCCACCTGACCGTCCATGAACAGCAGGGGAATGAACACCGCCACCAGCGACAGGCTGATCGACAGCACGGTGAAGCCCACCTCGCGCGCGCCCAGCAGCGCGGCCTCCAGCCGGTCCATGCCGGCCTCGATGTGGCGGCTGGTGTTCTCCAGCACCACGATGGCGTCGTCCACCACGAAGCCGGTCGCCACGGTGAGCGCCATCAGGCTGAGGTTGTTGAGGCTGAAGCCCAGCAGGTACATCACGCCGAAGGTGCCCAGCAGCGACACCACCGTGGCCACGGCCGGAATGATGGTGGCGCGGGCGCGGCGCAGAAAAAGCCCCACCACCAGCACCACCAGGGCGATGGAGAGCATCAGCGTGAATTCGATCTCGTGCAGCGAGGCCCGGATGGAGTTGGTGCTGTCCGAGGCCACCGCGATGCGGATGTCCTGCGGCAGTTGCGCCTGCAGTTCGGGCAGCAGGTCGCGCACGCCGTTCACCGTCTCGATGATGTTGGCGCCCGGCTGGCGGGTGATGAGCACGATGATGGCCGGCTGGCCGTTGAAGAGGCCCAGCGTGCGCGTGTTCTCCACGCCGTCCAACACGCGGGCCACGTCGCCCAGGCGCACGGCCGCGCCATTGCGCCAGGCGATGACGAGCGCGGCGTAATCGGCCGCCCGGCGCGAGGGCGAGGGGGTGTAGATCTGCAGGCGCCGGCCGTCTCCCTCCACCGCACCCTTGGGGCGGTTGGCGTTGGCGGCCTGGATGGCGGCGCGCACGTCTTCGGTGCTGATGCCGTAGCGGTTGAGCGCGAACGGCAGCAGCTCCACCCGCACGGCGGGCAGCGAGCCTCCGCCGATCTCGACCTCGCCCACGCCGTCCACCTGCGACAGCCGCTGGCTGATGACGTTGGAAACCTCGTCGTAGATTTCGCCCGGCGTGCGCGTCTGCGAGGTGAGCGCCAGGATGATGGCCGGCGAATCGGCCGCGTTGCGCTTGCGGTAGGTGGGATTGCTGCGCAGCGTGGCGGGCAGGTCGGCGCGCGAGGCGTTGATGGCGGCCTGCACCTCGCGCGCGGCGCTGTCGATGTTGCGGCTCAGGTCGAACTGCAGGCTGATGCGCGCCGAGCCCTGCGAGCTGCTGGAGGTCATCTCGTTGACCCCCGCGATCACGCCCAGCCGCCGCTCCAGCGGCGTGGCCACGCTGCTGGCCATGGTCTCGGGGCTGGCGCCCGCCAGGCTCGCCGACACCGAGATCGCCGGATAGTCCACCTGCGGCAGCGGCGCCACCGGCAGCACGAAGAACGCGGCGATGCCCGCCAGCGCCAGGCCGATGGTCAGCAGCACGGTGGCCACCGGCCGCTCGATGAAGGGGCGCGAGAGGTTCATGGCGCGGCGCGGCCGGCCTCGGCAGGGGTGACCGGCGCGGCGGCCGTGCCGCGGCCCGTCCAGCGGCGGCCCAGGCGGTCGAAGGCCAGGTAGATCACCGGCGTGGTGAAGAGCGTGAGCAGCTGGCTCAGCACCAGCCCGCCGAAGATGGCCAGGCCCAGCGGCCTGCGCAGCTCGGCGCCCTCGCCCCAGCCCAGCATCAGCGGCAGCGCGGCGAAGAGGGCCGCCAGCGTGGTCATCAGGATGGGCCGAAAGCGCAGCAGCGCGGCCTGGTGGATGGCCTGCTGCGGGCCCATGTGCTGGTTGCGCTCGGCGTCGATGGCGAAGTCGATCATCATGATCGCGTTCTTCTTGACGATGCCGATAAGAAGAATGATGCCGATGATGCCGATCACGCCCAGGTCGTTGCCCGTGAGCATCAGCGCCAGCAGCGCGCCCACGCCAGCCGAGGGCAGGGTGGAGAGGATGGTGAGCGGGTGCACGTAGCTCTCGTACAGCACGCCCAGCACGATGTACACGCAGACCATGGCCGCGAGGATCAGCCAGAGCTGGCTGGTGAGCGACTTCTCATAGGCGCTGGCCGCGCCCAGGAATTCCATCGACAGCCCGGCGGGCATGCCGATCTCCTGCGCCGCCGCGCGGATGGCGCTGACGGTGCGGCCCAGCGACACGCCGGGCGCGGTGTCGAAGCCGAGCGTGGCGGCGGGGTACTGCGCCACGCGGGTCACCTGCAGCGGCGCCAGCTGCTCGCGGATGGTGGCCACCGCCGCCAGTGGCGTGGGCGCGGCGCTGCCGGTGCGCAGCGGCAGCGTGCCCAGGCCTTCGAGGCTGCCGAGCTGCTCCTGCTGGGCCTCCAGGATCACGCGGTACTGGTTCGTCTCGGTGAAGATGGTGGACACGATGCGCTGGCCGAAGGCGCTGTAGAGCGCGTCGTCGACGGCGCTGGCCGTGACCGACAGGCGCGAGGCCGTGTTGCGGTCGATGTCCACGTAGGCCGACAGCCCCTGGGCGCCCGCGTCGGTGGTGGCGTTGCGCACTTCCGGCACGGTTTTCAGCCGCTCGACCAGCTTCTGCGTCCAGCCGTTCACCTGGGCGGCCTCCACGCCGCCGATCGAGGCGCGGTATTCGGTCGGGCCGGTCTCGGTGTCGATGGTCAGATCCTGCGTGGGCTGCAGGAACAGGGTCACCCCCGCCACGCCGGCCACCCGCTCGCGCAGGCGCTGCATCACTTCGGCCTGCGCGCCGTGGCCGGCTTTCAGGTTGATGAGCATGCGGCCGGCATTCAGCATGGTGTTGTTGGCCGCATCCACGCCCACGAAGGAGCTGAGCGACTGCACGTCCGCATCCTGCAGGATGGCCCGCGCGGCGGCCTGCTGCAGCTCGCTCATGCGGGCGTACGACACCTCCTGCGAGGCCTGCAGCCGCGCCTGCAGCTGGCCCGTGTCCTGCGTGGGAAAGAGCCCCTTGGGGATCAGCACGTAGAGCAGCGCGGTCAGCGCCGTGGTCAGCACCGCCACCACCAGCGTGGCGCGCTGGTGGCGCAGCACCCACTGCAGCCAGCCGTCGTAGCGCCCGATGACGCGGTCGAAGCCGCGCTGCACCGCGCCCGCCCAGCCGCGCTGGCTGCCGTGCGCGGGCTCGGCCTTGAGCCAGCGCGCCGACATCATCGGCACCAGCGTGAGCGACACCACGGCCGAGATCAGGATGGTGAGCGCCAGCGTCACCGCGAATTCACGGAAGAGGCGCCCCACCACGTCGCTCATGAAGAGCAGTGGAATCAGCACCGCGATCAGCGACACCGTGAGCGAGATGATGGTGAAGCCGATCTGGGTGGCCCCTTTCAGCGCGGCCTGGAACGGCGGGTCGCCCTCCTCCAGATAGCGGGCGATGTTCTCGATCATCACGATGGCGTCATCGACCACGAAGCCGGTGGCGATGGTCAGCGCCATCAGGCTCAGGTTGTTGAGGCTGTAGCCCAGCAGGTACATCACCCCGCAGGTGCCGATGAGCGAGATGGGCACGGCCAGGCTGGCGATGACGGTGGCGCGCAGGCTGTGCAGGAAGAAGAAGATCACCAGCACCACCATCAGCACCGCCAGCACCAGCTCCAGCTGCACGTGCTCGACCGATGCGCGGATGCCGGTGGTGCGGTCGGACAGCACCTGCACCTGGACGGAGGCCGGCAGCTGCGCCTGCAGCTCGGGCAACTGGCGCTGGATGCCGTCCACGGTGGCGATGACGTTGGCGCCGGGCTGGCGCTGCACGTTCAGGATGATCGCGGGAATCAATGTGGCCCCCACGCTCCCCGCTTCGCTGGGTTCGCTGCCCCCCGAGGGGGCCTCCGCTTGCTTGGGGCGGCCCGGCGCGGCGCGGACGGGGTCACTGACCCCGGCCCACGCCCCCAGCCGGTTGTTCTCCGGCGCATCCACCACCCGCGCCACGTCCGACAGGCGCACGGGCGCGCCGTTCTTCCACGTGACGATGAGGCGCCGGTAGTCCTCGACCGTGACCAGCTGGTCGTTGGCGTTGATGTTGTAGGCCCGCTGCGGGCCGTCGAAGCTGCCCTTGGCGCTGTTGGCGTTGGCGGCGGAGATGGCGGTGCGCAGCGTGTCCAGCCCCAGGCCGTAGGACGCCAGCGCCTGGGTGTCGGCCTGGATGCGCACGGCCGGGCGCTGGCCGCCCGCCAGCGTGACCAGGCCCACGCCCGGCGCCTGGCTGATCTTTTGCGCCAGGCGGGTGTTGACCAGGTTCTGCACTTCGGTGAGCGGCAGGGTCTCGGAGCTGATCGCCAGCGTCAGCACCGGCGCGTCAGCCGGGTTCACCTTGGCATAGACCGGCGGAGCGGGCAGGTCGGTGGGCAGCAGAGAAGCGCCCGCGTTGATGGCGGCCTGCACCTGCTGCTCGGCCACGTCCAGCGCCAGGCCCAGGTTGAACTGCAGCGTGACGATGGACACGCCCGCCGCGCTGGTGGAGGCCATGCGCGCCAGCCCGGGCATCTGGCCGAACTGGCGCTCCAGCGGCGCGCTGACGGTGCGGCTCATCACCTCGGGGCTGGCGCCGGGGTAGAGGGTCTGCACCTGGATGGTGGGGTAGTCCACCTCGGGCAGGGCCGACAGGGGCAGCAGGCGAAAGCCCAGCAGCCCCGCCAGCACGATGGCCACCATCAGCAGCGCGGTGGCGACGGGCCGCTCGATGAAGGGGCGCGACGGGCTCAGGGCACTCATGGACGGGCGGGTGAAGCGGACGTCAGCGGGCCGCCGGCTGCGGTGCCGGCGTGGAGGGGGCGGAGGCTGCGGCCGCCGGCGCAGTGCCGTCTTGCGGCGGGCGGTGGCGGCGGCGCTCGCCCTGCGGCTCGGAGCCGCGCGCACGGCGGCCCGGGGCGCCTTCCGCGCCGCCCGGCCGCTGCCCCGGCTGGCCTTGCTGCCCTTGCAGCTGCACCTTCACCCCGTCCTTCAGCCGGTCGCCGCCTTCCGTCACCACGCGCTCGCCGGCCTGAAGGCCTTCGGCGATGGCGACCTGGCTGACCGTGGCCTGGCCGCGTTTCACCTTGCGCAGCGACACGGTGCGGTCTTCGTTGATGACGTAGACGAAGTCGCCGTTGGCGCCGGTGCGCACGGCCGTCACCGGCACCACGACGGCCGGCACCTCCCGCAGCAGCAACCGCACGTTCACGAACTGGTTGGGAAAGAGTGCGCCCTCGGCATTGTCGAAGCGCGCCTTGGCCTTGACGGTGCCGGTGGCGGTGTCCACCAGGTTGTCCAGCGTGGAAAACCGCCCTTCGGCCAGCGCGCGGGTGCGGGTGCGGTCGAAGGCGGTCACCGCCAGCGGGGCGCCGCCCGGCCGGGCGTCGTTCGGCTGCTTCGCCTCTCTCTGCGCGGCCTGCACGTCGGCCAGCCGGTCCTGCGGAATGGAGAACTGCACGTCGATCGGCGCCACCTGGGTGATGGTGGCGATGCCATTGGCTTCGCCCGCGCTCACATAGTTGCCCGCATCCACCGCCCGCAGGCCGATGCGGCCGCTGGCGGGGGCGGTGATTCGGGTGTAGTCCAGGTTCAGCCGGGCGGTCTTTTCCTGCGCCAGGTCGGACGTGACGGTGCCCTGCAGCTGGCGCACCAGCGCGGCCTGGGTGTCCACGTCCTGCCGGGCGATGGAGTCCTGCGCCAGCAGCGTGCGGTAGCGCTCCAGCACGATGCGGGCGTTGTCCAGCTGGGCCTGGTCGCGCTGGCGCGTGCCCTCGGCCTGCAGCAGCGCCTGCTCGAAGGGGCGCGGGTCGATGCGCGCCAGCACCTGTCCTTTCTTCACCGTCTGCCCTTCGGTGAAGAGCACCTCGGTCAGCACGCCCGACACCTGCGGGCGCAATGTGACGGTGACGGTGGGGGTGACGGTGCCCAGCGCCTCGATGGCCACCGGCAGCTGCGCCTGGCGGGCCGTGGCCTCGCCCACGGTGACTATCGCCCGCCCGCCGCCGGGAAAGCCGCCCTCGGCCGGTGCCTGCGAGCGCTTGACCAGGTACCACGCAGCCCCGCCCAGCACGGCGACGGTGGCTATCGCCACGACCGCGCCCAGCCACCGGCTGCGGCGGCGCCGCGGCGGTGGCGCGGATGCATCGGCGGCGGGCGCGGGTGCTGGTTCGGGCGTGGCGGAGTCTCTCGGGCGCATGGCTGTCCTGTTGTTCTGGGCGGAGCGCCGCACGGGCCGCCTGTGGCAGCAGGGCGCAACTGCCGATCGTAGGTGCAGCCGGTGGCGCTTTGCCGGCGCCCGTGCGAAGAAAAGTAAAGGAAAAGGGTTTCATCGCCGCGCAGGCGGCCCCCGTGGGGTTGGCGCGGGGCGTCAGAGCGCGGCGACCGCTTCCTTCAGCTCCTTGCGGCCCAGCACTTCGCTGAACACCACCGGCGCCTTGCCCGGCGCCATCAGCACATAGACCGGCACGCCGCTGCGGCCCAGTTGCGCCAGGGCGGCGGTGATCTGGGCGTCGCGCCGGGTCCAGTCGGCGCGCAGCAGCGCCACGTTGCGGCCGGCCAGGGCGGCCAGCACCTCGGGGTCGGCAAGCGTGGTCTGCTTGTTGTACTGGCAGGTCACGCACCAGGCGGCGGTGAAGTCCACGAACACCGGGCGGCCTTCGGCCAGCAGCCGCTGGGGCAGGTCGGCCTGCCAGGGTTGCCAGCCGGCGGGCGAGGGCGCCGCCGCCGCCGTCGTGGAAGAGGGTGTGGTTTCGATGACTTTCGGGCCGATGGCCCAGGCGAGATAAGCGCAGGCAGCTATCGAAAGAGGAGCGAGCAGCGCCCGCCCGCGCCCGGCCAGCGTGAGCGACCACACCGCCATGGCCAGCGCCACCAGCAGCGCGAGCAGGGCCGCCGCGCCGTCGATGCCGCTTTGCTGGCCCAGCACCCAGACCAGCCAGACCACGGTGGCGAAAAGCGGGAAGGCCAGGAAGCGGCGCAGCGTGTCCATCCAGACGCCCGGCCGGGGCAGCAGGCGCGCGAAGCCGGGCAGCCAGCTGGCCAGCAGATAGGGCAGCGCGAGGCCCAGCCCCAGCGCGGCGAAGATCGCCAGCGCCTGCGCGCCGGGCAGCGTCGCCGTCAGACCCAGCGACGCGCCCATGAAGGGCGCCGTGCAGGGCGAGGCCACGGCCACGGCCAGCACGCCGGCAAGAAACGCATCCGCCGCCGGGTGGCGGGCCTGCAGGCCGGCGACCGCGCCGGGCAGCATGCGGCCGAATTCGAACACGCCCGCCAGGTTCAGCCCCAGCAGCGTGAAGAGCGCCGCCAGCGCCGCCACCACAGCGGGCGACTGCAGCTGAAAGCCCCAGCCCACCGCCTCGCCCGCCGCCCGCAGCGCCAGCATGGCCGCGCCCAGCAGGACGAACGACAGCACCACGCCCGCCGTATACGCCAGCCCCGCCACCCGGTGGGCATGCCGGCCATGCGCGGGGCGGGCGAAGCCCACCACCTTGATCGCGAGCACAGGGAAGACGCAGGGCATGAGGTTCAGGATCAGCCCGCCCAGCAGCGCGCCAGCCAGCGCGGCCAGGAAGGTGGCGAGCGGCGCGGGCGCCACGGGCGGCGCAGCGCCGCCCGCCGGGGCGCCTGTCTGCAAGTTGGCCTGCGCATTGGCCTGGAGGGCGGCCTCCAGCGCGGGCGACACGCCGGCGGCGTCGGGCAGCGGCGGCCAGCCGGTCAGCACGGGTATTTCCACCCGCCGGCCCTGGCCGTCCAGGGCCAGCACCAGGGGCAGCGGTTCGGGGCTGGCGCCGCGGTGCGGCGACAGCGGCAGCCGGGCGGTCCACACGTCGCCCAGCCAGTTCTGCGGCACGGCGGCGGCGGTCTCGGCCACCCCGGGGGTCTCGGCGAACACGTCCAGCGTCCGCCCGCGCCATGCGGCCGGCAGGCCCGCCACCGTCAGCGCCACGTCGGTGCCTTCCACATGGGCCTGGGTGCGCTGCTCCGCCGCCAGCGGCTGCGGGTGGGCGCGCTCGGCAGCCTCGAAGGCGGCGGCGTTCAGCGCGGTGGTGCCGTTGACCGGCACCTGCAGGGTGAACGTGCCTTCCTCGGGAATGCATTCCTTGCGGCACACCAGCCACGACGCCCGCAGCGTGAAGGTGGCCTCGCGCGCCAGCGGCCCGGGTTGGAAGGCGGACGAGACATGCATGGGCACCGGCAGCAGCACCGTGCCTTCATAGCCGTGGTTGGCCAGGTGGCCGATCGCGATCTTGCGCGGCACCGGCCAGGCGATCTCGCCCGCGTCGATGCCGGGGGGCAACTGCCATTCCAGCTGCGTGGGCAGGCCGGAGTCGCCGGGGTTCTTCCAGTAGGTGTGCCAGTCGGGCTGGTGGGTGATCGACAGGCCCAGCCACAGCGGCTTGCCCGGGCCGATGCCGTCCGGCGCCTGCGCGACCAGTTCCGCCTGCACGTGCGGCGTCGTGACGGTGCTGCCGCCCGGGGCGGAGGTTTTGGGGCCGAATTGGGCGCTGGCGCCCATGGATAGGGCGCCATTAGCTATGAAAACAATAGTAAGCAGCCAGCGCTGCAGCGTGCGGTGGGACATGGCGCAAGGTGGGAGCGGCGGCGGGGCCTTTGGTTCCGGCGGCGGGCGGTGCGGGATGCGGCAGGAGCGGGCACGGCGGCCCGCCCCGTCGGCGACCCTGCGTCAGCCCGCGAAGCCCAGCACCACCCGGCGCGCCATGGCGCCCTTCTTCTCGATCTTGGTGACCACCACCGCGCCGATCTCCGACGTGCGCGCCACATGCGTGCCGCCGCAGGGCTGCAGGTCGATCTGTGCGCCGGTGCCGTCATCCGACCCGCCGACCCGCACGGTGCGCACCGTGCCGGTGCCGCGCGGCGGCTGCACGCTCATGCTCTTGACCAGCGCGGGGTTGGCGTCCAGCTCGGCGTCGTCGATGGCGCCGAGGGTGACCGGCAGGTCAGCGGCCACCAGCCGGGCGATGGCGGCGGTGAGTTCGTCCTTGTCCAGCGCGCCGTCCATGTGGAAGTCCAGCCGCGCGTAGTCGGGCGTGATCGAGCAGCCATTCACCGGCTGCGCCACCACGTGGCAGAGCAGGTGGGTGGTGGTGTGAAAGCGCATCAGCCGGTGGCGACGCTCCCAGTCGATGCGGGCGGTCACCGCCTCGCCCACGGCGGGGCGCGGCGCGGCGGGGTCGGCCGGCAGGTGCACGATGTCGGCGGTGGGCCGGCCTTCGGCGTCCTTGCCCTTGCGCGTGTCGGCCACGGCCCAGCGGCTGCCGTCCGCACCGATCAGCTCGCCGCTGTCGCCCGCCTGTCCGCCGCCCAGCGGATAGAACACGGTGCGGTCCAGCACCACGCCGCCCTCGGGCGTGTGGGCCGTGACGGTGGCGCTGCATTCGCGCAGGTGGCTGTCGTGGCGGAAGAGGTCTTGGGTCATCCCGCGATGGTAGTCAATCCCGCGCCGGGGCTCGTGGGCCGAAGCGGGGACCGGCGCGGCCTAGGGACCCTCTGCGCGAATCACCGCGCCGTGTGCATCCGCGGATTCGGGCAGTCTGCGGCGTTGCCAATCCTCGCCATAGCCCGCTATGGCTGCGGTTTGCGCCTTGCAGCCCCTCCCGATCCGCACCGCCCACTTTCCGCTCGATTCGTGCAGAGCTTGCCTAGAAGCGGGGCGTCTTGCCAGTGAACGACGGGTCGTAGCGGCGCATCTGCGCCAAGTCGTCCCGGTTGCGCACGCCGCATTCCAGGTACTGCGCATGCAGCGTGGCCAGCGCTTCGCGGTCCAGCTCCACCCCCAGGCCGGGCGCGGTGGGCACGGCGACGGAGCCGTTCTCGAAGCGGATGCGCCCGCCTTTGACGACCTCTTCCTCCTGCCACGGGTAGTGGGTGTCGCAGGCGTAGGTCAGGTTGGGCACGCTGGCCGCCACGTGGGTCATGGCCATCAGGCTGATGCCCAGGTGCGAGTTGGAATGCATCGACATCCCCAGGCCCCATAGCCGGCACATGCGGGCCAGCGTCTGCGTGGCGCGCAGGCCGCCCCAGTAGTGGTGGTCCGACAGCAGCACCTGCACCGCGCCCATCTCGCAACCCTTGCGGAAGTCGTCCATGGTGGTGATGACCATGTTGGTCGCCAGGGGCAGGCGGGTGTGCTTTGCCAGTTCGGCCATGCCCTGCAGTCCGGGCGTGGGGTCTTCGTAGTACTCCAGGATCTCGTCCAGCGCCGGGGCCGCGGCGATGCTGGCGGCCAGCGACCAGTTGGCGTTCGGGTCCAGCCGCAGCGGCACGCCGGGAAAAGCCTGCGCCAGCGCCTGCATGCAGGCGACTTCGTGCGCGGGCTCGAACACGCCGCCTTTGAGCTTGATGCTCTGAAAGCCATAGAGGTCGATCATGCGGCGCGCCTGCGCCACGATCTGCGCGGGGCTGATGCCCTCGCCCCAGGCGTCGGGCGCGTAGGGCTGGCCGACGTGCTCGGCATACTTGAAGAACAGGTAGGCGCTGTAGGGCACGGCGTCGCGCACCTTGCCGCCCAGCAGGTCGACGATGGGCGCGCCGACGATCTGGCCCTGCAGGTCGAGCATGCCGACCTCGAAGGTGCTGATGACCTTGGGCGCGTTCTTGGCGGCGTGCGAGCCGGGCGCCAGCTCGAACTCCACCGCGCCGGGCACGGCCGTGATGGTGGCGCGCACACGCTCCTCCATCGTGTTCAGCGCGAAGGGCGACAGCCCGATCAGCAGCGGCCGGGCCTGCTCCAGCACGCGCAGCATGGGCTCGTCGCCGTAGGTCTCGGAAATGCCGACCCGGCCGTCGCTGGTCTCGATCTCGACGATGGCCCGCAGCGCCCATGGCTCATGGATGCCGGCGGCATTGAGCAGCGGGCCGTCGCGGAAAGCGATGGGCGTGATGCGGACGTGGGTGATGGTGATGTCGCGTGGCATGGCGGTGGAGGGCGAGAACAGAAAGTGTCGAGAGTGGGGTGTGGTTGCAAGCCTGGGTAAGGTGGCGCAATCACTCACGGCGTTTGACGTCGGAAGGCCGCGGAGCAGGCCAAGCCAGCAGACGGCGTGGAACGGGCTTCGCCCGGCCACTGCCGTCGTCCCCCTGGCCCCCGCGCGCAGCACGGGGAGCGCGGGGGGGGGGGGGAAAGCGACGCAGCCGCTCAGGGGGGGTGATCCCCTACTCAGCGCTGGCCCCGGTCTTGCGCACCAGCGCGCCCAGGCGGGCGATGTCGGCGGCGGTGATGGCGGCCAGCTCGGCCGGGGTGCTGCCCACCACGTCCATGCCGAACTGCGTCTCCAGCTTGTTCTTCAGCTCGGGCGCCCTGAGCGCCTTGACCATCTCGGCGTTCAGCCGGTTCACCACGTCCTTGGGCGTGCCCTTGGGCGCATACACCGCCTGCCAGGAAACCAAGTCCAGGCCGGGAAAGCCGGCCTCGGCCGTGGTGGGCACGTCGGGGGCGAGGGGCGAGCGCGTCTTCGTCGTCACCGCCAGGAACTTGAGCTTGCCAGCCTTGACCAGCGGCAGGCCGGCCGTGAGCTGGTCGAACAGGAAAGGCACGTTGCCGGCCGCCACGTCCTGCAGCGCCTGCGGGCTGCCCTTGTAGGCGATGTGCTGCATGGGCACCTTGATGAGCTCGGACATCTGCGCGCCGGTGAGATGGGTGGAGGTGCCCGCGCCCGACGACGCGTAAGACGCCTTCTCGGGGTTCTTGCGGATCCACTCGACCAATTCCTGCACCGTGTTCACCCCCAGCGCGCTGTTGACCATCAGCACGTTCGGCACATAGGCGATGAGCGTCACCGGCTCAAAGTCCTTGACCGGGTCGTAGGGCAGCTTCTTGTAGAGGCCGGTATTGATGGCGTGCGTGCTGATGGTGCCGCCGATGAGGGTGTAGCCATCCGCCGGAGCGCGCGCCACGGCCTGCACGCCGATGGTGCCGCCGGCGCCGGGGCGGTTGTCCACCACCACGGCCTGCTTGATCGCCATCGACAGCTCCTGCCCCACGGCACGCGCGACCACGTCGGTGGAGCCGCCGGCCGCGAAGGGCACGACCCAGGTGATGGGCTTGGCAGCGGGCCAGTCACTGGCCTGCACACCCGCGGCGAACAGGCAGAGGGCGGAACAGGCGGCAGTGAGGGCGAAGCGGCGTTGCATGGGTTTGTCTCCAAAAGATTTTGTTCTGTGAATGGTATTGAAGCACTAATGTATTAGTGTGTCAACGCCATCGGGGGGCCGCCTAGAATCACCGCTACCCATGCCCAGCCCGATGAAAACCCCCCATAAGCTCGATCGCACGCGGCAGGCCGCACCCCAGGTGTTCGAGTGGCTGCGCGCAGCAATCCTTTCGCTGGAGCTGGCGCCGGGCACGCCGCTGGCGCGGGCCGAGCTGGCCGAGCGCTTCGACCTCAGCCAGACACCGGTGCGCGACGCGCTCATCCGGCTGAGCGAAGAGGGGCTGGTGGACATCTTTCCGCAGCACGCGACGCTGGTGAGCCGCATCGACCTGCATTCCGCCGAGCAGGCGCAGTTCCTGCGCTGTTCCATCGAACTGGAAGTGGTGCGCACGCTGGCCCTGGCGGGCGACGCGGCGCTGGCCGGCCGCCTGGCGGCGCTGGTCGACATGCAGGCCGCGCTGGCGGGCCAGGGCGGCGAGGACTTCATCGCCGCGGACCAGGCCTTCCACCGCACCCTGTACGACGCCGCGGGCGTGCCCGACCTGTACGAGCTGGTGCGCCGCCGCAGCGGCCATCTGGACCGCCTGCGCCGTCTGGACCTGCCGTCGCCCGGCAATTCCGACCGCGTGGTGCGCGACCACCGCCGTATCGTCGAGGCGCTGGCGGCCCACGACCCGGAGGCCGCGCAGGCCGCGTTGCGCGCGCACTTGTCGAGCACCCTGGGGCGCGTAGCGGACATTCGGGCGCGGTACCCCGAATACTTCGCCTAGGGAACCTCTGCACGAATCACCGCGCCGTGCGCATCTGCGGATTCGGGCAGTCTGCGGCGTTGAAATCCTCGCCATAGCCGCCGCCTCGCCCCGGACATGGGCCGCGCCTTCAGCGCCCCCAGCGCAGCACCAGCGGATCGAGCCGGCGGGCGATGGCCAGCAGGCCGGAGCGCACCTCGGGGTGCAGCCCGGGCCAGGGGTGGCGCGGCGCCTCGCAGGCGATCACCCCGCCTGCCTTCATCAATGCCTTGGCGGCGAGAAAGCCAGCCTGGCGGTTCTCGTGGTTGATGAGCGGCAGCCAGCGCTGGTACAGCGCGAAGGCCGTGTCCGCGTCGCCCTGGCGGTGTGCCTCGATGATCGGCCGGATGCCGTCCGCGAAGGCACCGCCGGTCATGGCGCCGGTGGCACCGGCATCCAGGTCGGCCAGCAGGGTGATGGCTTCCTCGCCGTCCCAGGGGCCTTCGACCGCCTCGCCGCCCAGCGCGATCAATTCGCGCAGCTTGCTCGCCGCGCCGGCGGTCTCGATCTTGAAGTACGACACGTGTTCGATCTCCCGGGCCATGCGGGCGAGGAAGGCGGCAGGCAGCGCCGTTCCCGCGGCGGGGGCGTCCTGCACCATGATCGGAATGGAGACCGCATCGGACAGGCGCGCGTAGAAGTCGTGGATCTGCCGCTCGGGAAAGCGGAAGGTGGCGCCGTGGTAGGGTGGCATCACCATCAGCATGGCCGCGCCCATGGCCTGGGCGCGACGGCTGCGCTCCACGCACACCGCCGTGCTGGTGTGGGTGGTGGTCACGATCACCGGGACGCGACCGGCGACGTGCTCGAGCGCGGTGCGCGTGAGCACCTCGCGTTCGTCGTCCGACAGCAGGAACTGCTCGGAGAAGTTGGCCAGGATGCAGATGCCGTCCACGCCCGAATCGATCATGAAGTCCAGGCAGCGCCGCTGGCTGGCCAGGTCGAGCGTGCCGTCTTCGGCGAAGGTGGTGGGCGCCACCGGAAAGATGCCGCGATAGCGGGGCGGGCGTCGGTTTGAGGTCATGGTGCTGGCGAGGTGATGGCGGGTTGGCGCGGCCAGGCGGGGCGTTGCCGCCGTCTGGCTACCGGTCTGCGCAGGGCTGGCTCAGGTGGCCCGGATGTTGTTCTTCCGGGCGATCTCGCCCCAGGTCTGGTAGTTGTCGCGTGTGAGCTTGGCCAGCCGTTCGGGCGTGCCGCCGCCCACCATGTCGCCGTTCTTGGTGATGGAGGTGCTTACCCCGGGTGCGGCCAGCGCCGCGTTGAGCGCGGCATTGGCCGTGCGGACGATCTCCGGGGCGAGCCGGGGCTTGCCCCACAGCCCCACGAAGACGGTGACGTCGAAGTCCTTCAAACCGAGTTCCGTACCGGTCGGCACGTCCGGCAAGGCCGGCAGCCGGCTGCTGCCGGTGACGAGTATCGGGCGAAGCTTGCCCGAGGTGATGAACGGAATCAGCAGCGAGGCGGCGTCCACCAGACAGGGCACTTGGCCGCCGACAAGATCCTGGATGGCCGGCGCGCTGCCCTTGTAGGGAATCTGGTTCATGACGGGCAGGCCGGCGCGTTCGCGCAGCAGCTCCATCGCCAGGTGGGTGTTGCCGCCGCTGCCGGCCGAGGCGTAGTTGAATCCGCCCGCCTTGCTTTCCTTGACGACCCAGTCGCGGAATTCGGCGAAGTTGCGCGCCGGGGCGCCGGGGTTCACGCACAGCACCAGCTGCGACTCCAGGATCATGCCGATCGGGGTGAAGTCGAGCGGGTTGGGTGAGGGCGTCGAGAAGGTGTGCGGGTTGATCGTGAGGCTGGTGTTGGCCACCAGCAGCTTGTAGTCGTCGGCCAGCCGGTGCACCTCGGTGGCGGCGAGGTTGCCCGAAGCGCCGGGCTTGTTCTCGACCACCACGGGCTGGTTCAGGGCGGCGGCCATGCCGTTGGTGATGAAACGCGCACCGGCATCGGTCAGCCCGCCGGGCGGGTAGCCCACGACCAGCGAAACGGGCTTGGTCGGCCATGCAGGTTGCGCAAGGGCCCTCAGGGGGGCGAGCAAGGGCACGGCGGCGCTGGCGGCTGCCGCGGCGAGGGCGCTGCGTCGGCTGATCGGGGTCATGGTGTCTCCTTCTTGTGGTTCGTTGTGTGGATGGGGCCGGGAGCGGGATTCAGTGCGAGTGGCGCGGCACGGCATGGCCGCGAGAGCCGACGAGGAAGTCCAGGTCGCAGCCTTCGTCGGCCTGCAGCACGTGGTCGACATAGAGCTTGCGGTAGCCGCCGTCCGCCGGGGCGGCCAGCGGCCGGACCTCGGCCATCCGCTGCGCCAGCTCCTCGTCGGGGATGTCCAGCCGCAGCAGGCCGGCGTCGCAGTCGAGCTCGATCCAGTCGCCGTCGCGCACCGCTGCCAGCGGGCCGCCCGCCGCCGCTTCCGGGGCGATGTGCAGCACCACCGTGCCGTAGGCAGTGCCGCTCATGCGGGCGTCGGAGATGCGCACCATGTCCTTGATGCCGGCGCGCAGCAGCTTGGGCGGCAGGCCCATGTTGCCGACCTCGGCCATGCCGGGGTAGCCGCGCGGGCCGCAGTTCTTCAGCACCAGCACGGAGCTGGCGTCCACCTCCAGCGACTCGTCGACGATGCGGGCCTTGTAGTGCTCCAGGTTCTCGAACACGACGGCGCGGCCACGGTGGCGCAGCAACTCGGGCGTGGCCGCCGAGGGCTTGAGCACCGCGCCGCGCGGCGCCAGGTTGCCGCGCAGGATACGGATGCCGCCATCGGCCATGAGCGGGTTGTCCAGCGTGCGCACCACCTCGTCGTCGTGGATCGGCGCGGCCTTCACGTTGTCCCACAGGCTCTGGCCGTTGACCGTGAGCGCGCCGGGGTGCGGCAGCAGGCCGGCCTCGCCCAGGCGGCGCAGCACCGCCGGCAGGCCGCCGGCGTAGTAGAACTCCTCCATCAGGAAGCGGCCGGAGGGCATCAGGTCCACGATGGTGGGCGTGCCCTGGCCGACGCGGGTCCAGTCCTCCAGCTCCAGCGGCACGCCCATGCGGCCGGCGATGGCCTTCAGGTGGATCACCGCATTGGTGGAGCCGCCGATGGCCGCGTTGGTGCGGATGGCGTTCTCGAACGCCTCCCGCGTGAGGATCCTGGACAGCGTCAGGCCCTGCAGCGCCATCTCCACGATGCGCTGGCCGGACAGGTGGGCCAGCACGTAGCGGCGCGCATCGACCGCCGGAATGGCCGCGTTGTGCGGCAGCGTGGTGCCCAGCGCCTCGGCCATGCAGGCCATGGTGGAGGCCGTGCCCATGGTGTTGCAGGTGCCGGCCGACCGCGACATGCCGCCTTCGGCCGAGAGGAACTGGTGCAGGTCGATCTCGCCGGCCTTCAGCGCCTCGTGCAGCTGCCACACGGCGGTGCCCGATCCGATGCTCTTGCCGTTGAGCTTGCCGTTGAGCATGGGCCCGCCCGAGACGACGATGGCGGGCACATCGCAGCTGGCGGCACCCATCAGCAAGGCCGGCGTGGTCTTGTCGCAGCCCGCCAGCAGCACCACCGCGTCGATGGGGTTGCCCCGGATGGCTTCCTCCACGTCCATGGCCGCCAGGTTGCGCGTCAGCATGGCCGTGGGGCGCAGGTTCGACTCGCCGCTGGAGAACACCGGGAATTCGACCGGAAAGCCGCCGGCTTCATACACCCCGCGCTTGACGTGTTCCGCGATCTTGCGGAAGTGGGCGTTGCAAGGCGTCAGTTCGGACCAGGTGTTGCAGATGCCGATGACGGGCCTCCCGTCGAACACGTGGTCGGGAAGGCCCTGGTTCTTCATCCAGCTCCGGTACATGAACCCGTTCTTGTCGGCGGTGCCGAACCATTCGGTGGAGCGCAGGCGGGGCTTTGAGGGAGGTGTAGTCATCGACGGGGCCGCGGGGTTGGTCAAATCAGGCGGCCGAGTTTAGATATCGTTTCGTTATCCTTCCAATGAAGAATTGGCCGATTTCTATATAGTTATTGGCATGCTCGATCAACCTCTGGACAAATCCGCGTCGCCGGATTACCTGCGCACGCGCCTGAAGACGCGCCACCTGCTGCTGATGGTGGCGCTGGCCGAGGCAGGCAGCATCCACCGCGCCGCGGAGCGGCTGGCCATGACCCAGCCGGCGGCCTCGAAGATGCTGCGCGAACTGGAGGAGCTGGTCGAAGCCCCGCTGTTCGAGCGCCTGCCGCGCGGCGTGCGGCCGACACCCTATGGGCTCGCGCTCATACGGCATGCGGCTTCGGTGGCGCGCAGCCTGGACCAGGCGCGCGACGAGCTGCAGGCGCTCAAGGGTGGAACGCACGGGCAGGTGGCCCTGGGCGCGATCACCGCACCCGCCGTGGGCCTGATGCCGCAGGCGCTGGCGGCCGTGAAGCAGCGGTACGGCGGCATGCGCCTGTCGCTGGAGATCGACACCAGCAACGTGCTGCTGGAGCGCCTGGCGCAGGACCGGCTCGATCTGGTGGTGGGCCGGCTGGCGGCCGGCCATGACCAGCTGGAGCTGCGCTACGAGCCGCTGGGGCTGGAGCCGGTCTGCGCCGTGGTGCGGCCGGGCCATCCGCTGCTGTCGGAGCCGGGCCTCGACCTTCCCGCGCTCGCCGCCTGCGGCTGGATCGTGCCTCCGGCGGGCAGCGTGCTGCGCCACCGCTTCGACCTGATGTTCCAGCGCGCCAGCCTGCCGCTGCCGGGCAACACGATCGAGACGGCGGCGCTGCTGTTCACCACGCGCCTGCTGGAGCACAGCGACATGGTGGCGGTCCTGGCGGAAGAAGTGGCGCGCTACTACGCCGCACACCACATGCTGGAGATCCTGCCGGTCAGCCTGCCCTGCCACATGGACGACTTCGGCATCATCACCCGCGTGGACCTGCCCCTCTCGCCCGCGGCCACCCTGGTGGCCGACATCCTGCGCAGCACGGCGGCATCGCTCTACGGCACCGGGCGGCCCGGCGGCCTGGGCGCACCGCCGGCCGCTCCGCGCTGAGGCGGCGTCAAGCCGGGCGGCGCGCCCCTGCCGGCCAGGCGTCCGCGGCCGGCCCTGCCTGCGCCGCACCCACCTGTGCACCTCCCTGCGCACACACGGGCGAGGGCGGCAGGCCGCCCACTTCCGCCGGGGTCGCCACCACCGGCTCGGCCGGGGCCAACATGCGTGCCTGCCGCCAGCCGCCCCAGCGGTAGTACGCCATCGACATCAGCATGGCGCACAGGGCGCTCGCCGGGAAGCTCCACCAGATGGCGTCGGTGCCCAGCCAGGGCTGCAGGCCGTAGGCGATCGGCAGCCGGATGCCCCAGAGCGCCAGGCCCAGGATGATGAGCGGCGGCACCACCGCGCCGGTGGAGCGCACCACGCCCGAGAGCACGAAGGTCACGCCAAAGAACAGGAACGAGCCCACGGCGATGTGGTTGAGATGGCGGGCTGCTTCCAGCGATGCGCTGCCTGCGGGCAGGAAGAGCGCGAGCGCCGTGCGGTCCAGCAGCACCAGGGGCACGATGAGGGCGCCGGTCAGCACGAAGTTGAACAGCGTGCCGCTGCGGGCCACGCCGTCCACCCGCTCCCAGCGCCCGGCGCCCACGTTCTGCGCCGCCATGGACGAGCAGGCCGCGCCGATGGCCATGGCCGGCATCTGCACGTAGGTCCACAGCTGCAGCGCCGCGCCGTAGGCCGACGCGGTGACCACGCCCTGTGCGTTGACCAGGCCCATCAGCATCAGCATGGCGGTGGAGATCATCACCATCTGCGCGCCCATCGGCAGTCCCTTGACGATGAGCGCCCGCAGGATGGCCCCGTCGGGCACGAAGAGCCGCCAGTCGGCCCGCCCGATCCAGAGCGGGTGCCGGCGCCAGCGCAGCCAGGCCAGCAGCGCGGCGAAGCTGATCGCGTTGGCCACCAGCGTGGCCAGGGCCGAGCCGGAAATGCCCATGCGCGGCACGGGCCCCCAGCCGAAGATGAGCAGCGGGTTCAGCGCCGTGTCCAGCACCACCACCAGCAGCAGGAACAGGAACGGCGTGCGCGTGTCCCCCGCGCCGCGCAGCACGGCGGAGATGAAGGCGAACAGGTAGAGCAGCGGCACCGCCAGGAACAGCGTGCGCAGGTAGGCCTCGGCCAGCGGCAGGGCGGTGGCAGGGGTGCCCATCCAGCTCAGGATCTCGCGCGAGAGCGGCGGGCCGGCCGCGGCGATCAGCACCGCCGTGCCGCCGAAGAAGGTGGCGCTGGTGCCGATCACGCGGCGCGCCTGCTGCGGATTGCGCGCCCCCATGGCCTGCGCCACCAGGATGGTGGCCGCCATGCCCACGCCGAACACCGCGCCGATCAGCAGGAACAGGATGTTGTTGGCGTTCGCGGTGGCGGTCAGCGCCGCCTCGCCCAGGAAGCGGCCTACCCACACCGCGTTGACCGAGCCGTTGAGCGACTGCAGCACGTTGCCCGCCAGGATGGGCAACGCGAAGACCAGCAGCGTGCGGCCGATGGGGCCCTGGGTCAGGTCACGGGTGGGTGCGCGGGGTGGCATGGCGCCGGCGGGCGCGGCACGGGATGAGGCGGGTGCGGGCATGCGGCATGGTGACCGCGCACCACGCCGCCGCCTGTCGGCCGGCGCCGGAAACGCCCCTCAGAACCCGGCCAGCACCACCTTGCCGATGGCGGTGCCGCTTTCCAGCAGCGCATGCGCGCGCCGCAGGTTGGCGGCGTCGATGGTGCCCATCTCGGTGGCCAGCGTGGTGCGCAGGCGGCCCCCGTCCACCAACCGGGCGACCTCCGCCAGCAGCGCGCCCTGGCGGTCCATGTCGGGCGTGCCGAAGAGCGAGCGCGTGAACATCATTTCCCAGTGCAGCGACAGGCTCTTGCGCTTGAGCGGCACCACGTCGAGCGTGGGCATGTCGTCGATCACCGCGATCTGCCCCTGCGGGCGCAGCAGCTCCACGTACTGCGGCAGGTGCGCGGTCGTGTGGGTGAGGCTCGCCACATGGTCCACCTCGGCGATGCCGAGCGCGGCCAGTTGTGGCGCCAGGGGCTGGCGGTGGTCGATGACCTCGTGCGCGCCCATGTCCAGGCACCACTGCCGCGTGGCGGGGCGCGATGCGGTGGCCACCACCCGCAGGCCGGTCAGTTGGCGGGCCAGCTGGATCAGCACGGAGCCCACGCCACCGGCGCCGCCCGCCACCAGGAGTACCGGAGCGGTGGCCGCCGGGGCCGTGCCGGCGGCGGCGGCCACCTCCGTGCGTGGAATGCGCAGCCGGTCGAACAGCAGCTCCCAGGCGGTGATGGCGGTCAGCGGCAGGGCGGCGGCCTGGGCGTCGGTGAGCGATGCGGGGGCGTGCGCGGCAATGCGGAAGTCCACCGCGTGCAGTTCGGCGTTGGTGCCGGGCCGGTCGATGGCGCCGGCGTAGTACACCCGGTCGCCCACGGCAAAGCCGCGAACGGATTCCCCGACGGCTTCGACGATACCCACCGCGTCCCAGCCCAGCACCTTGGCGGCGCCGGCTTCGGGGGCGCTCGCGGCGCGCACCTTGGTGTCCACCGGGTTCACCGAGACCGCGCGCACGCGCACCAGCAGGTCGTGCGGACGGGGCGTGGGGGCGGACAGTTCCAGGTCGAGCAGGGCTTCGGGGTGGTCGATGGCGTGGGGGGCGTGGTAGCCGATGGCTTTCATGGCGGACTCCAGTAGGGGTGTGACAGAAGAGGGAAACGGTGCCGGCCTTGGCACGGCGCGGACCCGATGCGTGCCCGCACTGTAAGCAGTCAAAATGGAGCAGGGAATACCTTCTGAATTGCTTCTGTTTCAAATGAAATTTGAAAATATCGCGGATCTGCGGGTGCTGGTGGAAACGGCCCGGGGTGGCAGCCTGACCGCCGCAGCGAAGGCGCTGGACATCACGCCGGCTGCGGCCAGCGCCATGCTCAAGCGGCTGGAGGCCGAGGTGGGCGCGCGCCTCTTCGAGCGCTCCACCCGCGCCATGCGGCTGACGGAGCAGGGCCAGACGCTGCTGGACTATGCCGGCCGGGCGCTGGACCTGCTGCAGGAGGGCGCCAGCCAGGCCGCGTCCCAGGCCGGCGCGCTGCGCGGCACGGTTCGGGTGGCGGCGCCTTCCGACCTGTCGCGCAGCCTCTTGCTGGGCTGGTTCGACGAATTTCTGCTGCGGCACCCGGGCGTGCAGATCGCGCTGTCGGCCAGCGACCGGCTGCAGGACGTGCGCCGCGACGCGGTGGACCTGGCGGTGCGCTACGGCGCGCTGGCCGACTCCCAGCTGGTGGCGCGCCGGCTGTGCGTGACGCGGCGCGTGGCGTGCGCGGCGCCGGCCTATGTCGCCCGCCACGGCGCGCCCGCCCATCCGTCCGAGCTGGCCGGGCACGACTGCCTGACGCTGCACATCGGCGGGCGGCGTGAACTGCGTTGGCAGTTCGAGCCGGCCGGCGGTGGCGACGCCGTATCGGTGCCGGTGCCCGGCGCGCGCAGCGTGGACGACGGCTCGGTCGCGCACGCCTGGGCGCTGGCCGGCCACTGCGTGGTCTACAAGTCGGCCCTGGATGTACGTGCGCATCTGCAATCGGGCGCGCTGGTGGCGCTGCTGCCGGGCTGGCTGGGCCAGCGCTATGAAGTCAACGCAGTGCTGCCCAGCAACCGCTTCGTGCCGGCCAGGGTGCGCGCGCTCGTCGAGCACCTGGCCCATCGCTTTGCGGATCTGATCGCGCGGGAAGAAGGCATGGGCACGGTCGGCTGAGCGACGTTCGTGGAGCGCTCGAGCGGGCCACGGTGCGCTTGCGCATCAGCCCAGCTTCTGTGTGGACAGCAGCAGGCTCGTCTCCGAACTGGCGATGCCGGGCAACCGGCGCAGGCTGCTCAGCAGTTGCTCGAACTCTGCCAGGCTGTCGGTCTGCAGCTCCGCCACGATGTCCCAGCGGCCATTGGTCATGTGCAGGGCGGTGACGTGCGGATTGCCGCGCAGCGCGTGCAGCACCTGCGTGGCCTGGTTGCCCTCCGCCGCGATGGTCATCAGCGCGCGCAGGCCGGTGCGTACGGCCAGCGGTTTCAGGCGCACCGTGTAGCCCACGATCACGCCTTCCCGCTCCAGCCGCGCCAGGCGGCTCTGCACCGTGCCGCGCGCCAGTTGCAGCCGCTTGGCCAGCGTGGCGACGGGCATGCGGGCGTCGTCGCGCAGCAGGGCGATCAGGCGGTGGTCGGTGTCGTCCAGGTCCATGGTCACGCAGCGAGTGTAGGCCGGTTGCGCGCGTGAATCGGTCACTTTGCACAGCCGGGCCGTACAGATTGCGCAGCCAAGCCGGCCCGCAGTGCAGTTTGCCGGCTGGCCTTTGGCGGTGGGTCGGGCAAGAATTTCCCGGACATTCCACCGCCACTGCCAGGGAGGCCCCATGACCCGCTTCATCGACATCGCCAGCCTGCTCACCTTGCTTCAGCAGCGTGGCCCGGAGCGCTTTCTGCGCGAGCTGGCCAACGAGCTGCATGCCGACTTCGTCCGGTGGCACGACTTCGACAAGTCGCCCCGCACCGCCGCGCACTCCCACCTGGGCGTGATTGAGCTGATGCCGGTAGCCGATGCCGCTACCTACGCCTTCAAGTACGTCAACGGCCACCCCGCCAACACCGCGCGCGGCCTGCCCACGGTGATGGCCTTCGGTGTGCTGGCCGAAGTGGCCACCGGCTACCCCGTGCTGCTGTCGGAGCTGACACTGACCACCGCGCTGCGCACCGCCGCCACCTCTGCGCTGGCGGCCCGCGCGCTGGCCAGGCCCGACGCCCGGAGCATGGCGCTGATCGGCAACGGCTCGCAGAGCGAATTCCAGGCGCTGGCCTTCCACGCGCTGCTGGGCGTGAGCGAGATCCGCGCCTTCGACATCGACCCCGCCGCCACCGCCAAGCTGGAGCGCAACCTGGCGCGGCAGCAGCCCGGCCTGCGGGTGGTGCGCGCGGACAGCGCGCGCGAGGCCGTGCGCGGCGCTGACATCGTGACCACCGTCACCGCCGACAAGACGCGCGCCGCCATCCTCACGGCGGACATGGTCGAGCCCGGCATGCACATCAACGCGGTAGGGGGCGACTGCCCGGGCAAGACCGAGCTGCACCCGGACGTGCTGCGCGCCGCCCGCGTCTTCGTGGAATTCGAGCCGCAGACGCGCGTGGAAGGCGATATCCAGCAGATGCCGGCCGACTTTCCTGTGCAGGCGCTGTGGCAGGTGCTGGCCGGCACGGCGCCGGGCCGGCGCGACGCACGCGAGGTGACGGTGTTCGACTCGGTCGGCTTCGCGCTGGAGGACTTCTCCGCACTGCGCTACGTGCGCCGGCTGGCCACCGAGCAGGGCGTGGGCCAGCACATCGCCCTGGTGCCCGAGCTGGAAGACCCGAAGGACCTCTTCGGGCTGACGAACCGGGCGCGACCGCCCGCGGCGTTGCGGCGCGTGGCATAAACGGGGCCAGCTCCTTCTTCGCAACCCCTGCCGATGCTGATTCTTCACAACCCCCTGCAATCGCGCCACTCCGGCCGCCAGGAGATGTTCCGTGGCCGCCTGGTGGACTGCCATGAGCACCCCGGCCGCTTCGACCATGTGATGAGCGCGCTGGCGCGGCGGCCCCAAGGCCCGCTGGCCACGCCCGGCGCGGCCGACCTGGCGCTGGTGCGCCGCGTGCATGCGCCCGAGTACGTGGACTTTCTGCGGACTGCCTGGGCGCGATGGGTGGCGCTGGATGCCGCCAATGCGGCGCTGGACATATTGCCCTCCGTCTGGCCCGGCCATGGGCTGCGGCGCGATGTGCATCCGGACAACTTCTCGGCGCAGGTCGGGCGCTTCGCTTTCGACAGCGGCTCGCCCATCACCGCCGGCACCTGGGAGGCGGCGGAGGCCGGCGCCGCCTGCGCCATCGACGCGGCGCGCGCCATCGCCACGGCCGGCGGCCCGCGCGCCGCCTTCGCTTTGACCCGCCCGCCGGGCCACCATGCCGGCACCGACTTCTATGGCGGCTACTGCTTTCTCAACAATTCCGCGCTGGCGGCCCAGGCGCTGCGCGAAGCCGGCATGGAGCGCGTGGCGGTGCTGGACGTGGACTACCACCACGGCAACGGTACCCAGCAGATCTTCTATGGTCGCGGCGACGTGCTCACCGTATCGCTGCACGGCGATCCGCTGACCGAGTACCCGTTCTACCTGGGGTATGCCGACGAGACGGGCGAGGGCGAAGGGGCGGGGTGGAACCTCAACCTGCCGCTCGCCGCCGGCACCGGCGTAGCCACCTGGTTCGACGCGCTGGAGCGGGGCCTGGCGCGGGTGGCGCAGTCGGGCGCCGAGGCGCTGGTAGTGGCGCTGGGCGTGGACACCTTCGAGGGCGACCCGATATCGCAGTTCCGGCTGCAGAGCCCCGACTACCTGCGCATCGGCCGGCAGATCGCCACGGCCGGCCTGCCCACCGTGTTCGTGATGGAAGGCGGTTACGCGGTAGCGGAAATCGGCGTGAACGTGGTGAACGTGCTGGAAGGTTTCGCCAGCGCGGCCGGATAATCCACGCCGATGACCACCCGCCTGCGCACCCACCCACTTCCGGCGATGACCCGCTGGGTGCTCGGCTGGTTCCTGCTGGCGCTGGGCGTGGCCACGGCCGCGCCGCTGGTACACCCCCAGCCCTGGGTGCTGGTGTGCAGCGCCAGCGGCGTGGTGGCGCTGGTGGCCGTGCAGGGCGACGAGGGGGCAGCCGCCAGCGGCCCGCACCACACGCTGGACTGCGCGCTCTGCCTGCCTGGCGGGGCGCCGCCGCCTGCGCTGGCCGATGTGTTCGCAGCCACTGCGGCGCTGCCGCACGTGCTGCTTCCCGTGGAAGCAGCGCGCATCGCCGCCCTGGTGGGCGCGCCGCTGCCGGCGCGCGGGCCACCAGCAGCGATGGCGTGAACCCGGCCGAGGCCGCGCTGCATCCGTCCGCAGCACGCCGCGCACTGACTGGTGACCCTTCCGGCCCCCAAGGCTTGAAGCACCCCGGTAGCGTGCTTGCTGCGTCAAGCTCCGTGCTTGCCCGTCGCAGTGCACGGACGCGGATCGCCGTGGACGCGGCCTGAGCGGCCGCCCTCCCGGCGCGCCCTCGGCTTCCCCATCCCATCCATCATCGATCCGCGGCACGGCCGCGCGCTTCCTGGCCTCCTCGCCGGCACCTCCGTGCAGCGGTGGTTTGCAGAGCGCGCGCAGTGCGCGGTGGGCTGTCATCCTTCATGCAACGACTTCATTCATTCATCCTTCTGCGCGCGCGCCGTCACGCACTGGTTTGCGCCATACCGGGCCTTCTCATGACACAGCCGGCGGCTGCCGAGCAGGCCGTGGGGGCGCAACTGCCCGTGGCCGACGCCGCGCTCAGCCTGGGCGCCGTGCAGGTGCGGGCCGCTTCCACCGGCCCGCTGCCGGCGCGAGGCGTATTCAGCTCGGTGGACATCCTGGGCGCCAGCGTCGTGCAGGACCAGCATGTGGACTACAGCTGGGAGCTGTTTTCCCGCGCGCCGGGCATCCAGGTCACGCCTTTCCGCCAGGGCACGGATGCCGGGCGCTTTTCCATGCGCGGCTTCAACGGCGAGGGCCGCGTCAACGCCGTCAAGCTGCTGATCGACGGCATTCCGTCCAACGACAACGCGGGCGGCATGCCGTACCTGGACGCGGTGTTTCCCATCGACATCGAGGCCATCGAGATCGTGCGCGGCACCAACGACCCGCGCCATGGCCTCCACAACATCGCCGGCAATGCCAACGTCATCACCCGCACCGGCGGCAACGAGGGCCGCGCCACGGCCACCTTGGGCAGCTTCGGCACGCGCGAGCTGCAGGTGGCCAAGGGCATCGAAAGCGGCAACTGGAGCCAGAACTATTCGCTGGCCTGGCGCGACGGCGACGGCTGGCGCGACCATGCCGACGCCACCAAGCGCGCGCTCTCGGGCAAGTGGTTCTATACGACCGACGACGGCCGCTGGCGCGCGGGGCTGTCTGCGCGCGCCTATCGCAACCGGGCGCTGGAGTCGGGCTACCTGACACGGGAAGAGGCCCAGGCGGCGCCGCGCAGCTCGCCTCCTTGGTCCGCCTCCGACCGCAGCGAGCGCGACACCACGCAGCTGGGCCTGTATCTGGATGGCGAGCTGGCCGACCGTCTGTCGTGGTCCACCCGCCTCTACCGCAACCACTACGAGAACCAGCGCTGGGTGCGCTTCTCGCAGGCCGGCGTGCAGCAGGAGCGGGGCAACGACGAGACCCACCGCGGCGCCAGCACCACGCTGACCTGGCGTCCGCGCGTGGAGTGGGCGCATGAATTCACGCTCGAGGGCGGCCTGGACGCCCAGTGGCAGGACAACGCCGCCCAGCGCTGGCGCACTGCGGACCGCGTACGGACCTCGCAGTTCCGCGACTGGGCGTTCGACCTGGACACGCGCGGCGCTTACGTGCAGGCGGTGGTGCGGCCCGTGGCGGCGCTCCAGATCGTGCCCGCCCTGCGCGTGGACCGGGTGAGCGGATCGTTCGACAACCTGCAGACCGGCGACCGCGCGCCCGCGCACGACTACGGCACCATCCGCCAGCCCAAGCTCAGCGCGGCCTATGCGGTGCGGGACGACCTGAGCGTCTACGGCAACTGGGGCCGCACCTTCCAGGTCGGCGCCGGCATCGACGCCTACCGCACGCAGGCACGCAACCTCTCGCCCTCCATCAACGACGGCTGGGAAGGCGGCGTGAAGTTCCAGCCCCTGCCCTGGCTGAAGGCCCGCGTGGCCTATTGGGAGCAGCGCGCCTCGGGCGAGGTCGCCCGCGTGCTGGGCGTGGACGGCCTGCCCGACCCGGGCGGCCTCGGGAATGTGGGGCGTACGCTGCGCCGGGGCTACGACCTGCAGCTCAATGCGCAGCTGGGCGCGCGCCTGACGGGCTGGCTGGCTTGGTCGCGCCAGCGCGCCCGCATCGTCACGCCCGACCCGAGCGCGCCGCAAACCGCCGGCAAGGAGGTCGAGAACGTGCCCCACCATCTGCTGACGGCCGGAACGCAATACCGCGCGACCGAGCGGCTGCGCCTGTCGGCGTCGGTCAGCGCGCAAGGCGACTACTGGCTGGACCGCGCCAACACGCTGCCGCGTACCGGAGGCTTCGCCTTGCTCAACCTGGGCGCCCAATGGCAGCTGACCCCTGCGGTGGACGTGTCCCTGCAGGTGAACAACGTCACCGACCGCCGCTATGTCTATGCCTGGTACGACAGCGGGTCGTCGGGCTATTCGCCAGGCGATGGGCGAAGTATGGCGCTGACCGTGGGATGGAAATTCTGAGGCCGCCATGTCCAACGCCCCTGCAACATCGAGACTTCCGGCTCCGCTGGCCCCCAGCCTGTACCGGGCGGTCTGGCGCTGGCACTTCTATGCCGGCCTGCTGGTGCTGCCCTTTCTGATCTGGCTGGCCGTGACGGGTGCAGCCTTCCTTTTCCAGAAGGAGATCGACGGCTGGTACCACCGCGACCTGCTGAGCGTGCCCGCCGCCTCGGGCGGACAGGCCGCGCTGCCGCACGGCCGCATCGTCGATGCGGCGCTCGCGGCCCACCCGGGCGGGCAGTGGTTCCGCTACACGCCCGCGCCGGACGGAGCGCATTCCGCCAGTGTGGGCGTGGCGCTGCCACGGGGCGAGCGCCTGGCGGTGTACGTGGACCCGGCCACCGCCCGCGTGCTGGGCGCGCTGCCCGAGCGCGGCACGCTGATGTGGACGGTGCGCCAGCTGCACAGCCTGAAGTACTTCGGCTCCGTGGCGCGCGGCTTCATCGAGATGGCCGCAGGGTGGGCGCTGGTGCTGGTCGCCACGGGCCTCTACCTTTGGTGGCCCCGCGGCGGCCGGGGTTGGGGCGGGGTGCTCACGGTGCGCGGCCGGCCGGGCCGGCGCGTCTTCTGGCGCGATGTGCACGCCATCACCGGCGTGTCGGTGGGCCTGGTGCTGGCCTTCCTGGCGATCAGCGGCATGCCCTGGTCGGTGCTGTGGGGCAACCAGGTCAACGCCTGGGCCAACGGGCAGGCCTTCGGCTACCCGGCCGGCGTGCGCGTTCAGTTGCCCATGTCGGGCGAGCGACTGGCGGACGCCGCGCACCTGCCCTGGACGCTGCAGCAGGCCCGCGTGCCCGGCAACCCGCATGAAGGGCATGAGGGCCACGGCAGCGCCGCGCCCGCGGTGCCGGAACCGCTTCTGGGTACGCCGCTGCCCCTGGATGCGGCGATGGCCGTGGTCGGGCGCCTGGGCCTCGCGCCCGGCTACACCGTGACGCCGCCGCGCGGCGCCCGGGGCGTGTTCTCGGCCTCGGCCTACCCCGAGGACCTGACGCGGCAGCGCGTGGTGCATGTCGACCAGTACAGCGGCGCCGTGCTGCTGGACCAGGGCTACGCCGACTACGGCCCCGCCGGCCAGGCGCTGGAATGGGGCATCAACGTGCACCTGGGCCAGCAGTACGGCGCCATCAATCAGTGGGGCCTGCTGGTGGCCTGCGCGGCTACCCTGCTGCTGTGCGTGACGGGCGCAGTCGCCTGGTGGAAGCGCCGGCCCGCCGGCAGCGGGCTGGCCGTGCCGCCGCTGCCGGCGCGACCTGAAGTGCTGGCCGGGCTCACGGCGGTGCTGGCGCTGGGCGGTGTGGTGTTTCCGCTGGTGGGGCTGTCGCTGCTGGTGGTGCTGGCCGGCGACCTGTGGTGGCAGCGTCGGCTGGCGGCACGGTGGGCATCGGAGTCGCCATCGCAGGCCTTGCCCTAAGGCGACGCTGAACAAGTCCCCGCGATGCGGCGCGCTCTGCTGGGGGATGGGCTGCAAGGCGCAAACCACAGCCATGGCCGCAGCGATGGCGAGGATTTGCAACGCAGCAGACCGCCCCCAGCGGAGATGTGCCGCGCGCGAGGGACTTGTTCAGTGTTGCCCTAACATCGCCGCATGCAGAACCACCCCTCACGTTTCTGGGCCGACCTTTCCACGCGCGACTTCGCCGAAGCCCGGGCCTCGGGCCTGGCCGCGCAGACGGTGGCGGTGCTGCCGGTGGCGGCCGTCGAGCAGCATGGCCCGCACCTGCCGCTGCATGTCGATGCCACCCTGCTGCAGGGCGTGATCGACGCGGCGCTGCCGCAGCTGCCGTCCGATCTGCCGGCGCTCTTCCTGCCGCCGCAGAACGTGGGTTTGTCCACCGAGCACACCGCCTTCCCGGGCACCCTCACGCTGTCGCCCGCCACCGTCATCGCGCTCTGGACCGAGCTGGGCGCCTGCGTCGCGCGGGCGGGCGTGCAGAAGCTGCTGCTGCTCAACGGCCACGGCGGGCAGGTCAGCGTGATGGACATCGTGGCGCGCGAGCTGCGCCAGCGCCATGGCCTGCTGGTCTACAGCGCCAGCTGGTTCAGCCTGCCGCTGCCCGATGCGGTGCAGGGCCTCTTCAGCGCCGAGGAGCACCGCTTCGGCATCCATGCCGGCGAGATCGAGACATCGATGATGCTGCACCTGGCGCCGCACACGGTCCGCATGGAGCATGCCGAGCGCTGGCGCTCCACCTCGCAGGACCGGGCCGAGCGCTATGCCCTGCTGGGCAACGGACGCAGCGCCAAGATGGGCTGGGCCATGCAGGACTACCACCCGAGCGGGGCGGTCGGCAACGCGGCGGCCGCCACGGCCGAGAAGGGCAGCGCGGTGGTGGGGGCGGCCGGCGCCGCGCTGGCGCAACTGCTGCAGGAGATTGCCGCACTGCCGTGGGCGCCCGTGCCGTCCGCGCACATTGACTGAACTGGATCGACGGCCTGCCTCAGTCTTGCAGAGCTCAGAGCTGCTTGTATAAAAAGGTGGTGCTGCAGGGAGCGCCGTCAGGCATCAGCGCATAACCGGGGACCACGCCTGCCCGGCTCCAGCCCACCCGGTCGTAAAGACGCTCCGCATCGCCACCCGTCGCCGTGTCGAGCACCAGCAGAGTCTTGCCCGCTTCGCGCGCCGCGTCATCGATGGACTGCATCAGCCTCTGCGCCAGGCCTTGTTTGCGAGCCTTTCGGTGAACCAGCAACTTGGCGACGTCGGCGCGGTGGGGCTGGTTGTCGGGCATCGCTGTGATGAGCTGGACGGTACCCAGGATGTCTCCGCTCGCGCTTTCGGCGACCAGCAGGATGCGCTCGTGCCGCGCGACGCCTTCGGCCACGTTGCGCCAGAACTGCAACGCCTGGTCCCGATCCAGGGTCGCCATGAAACTCACCGACGCGCCTCCCTCCACACAATCGATGAGCACATCCGCCAATGCTTCGACCCGCCGGGCTGCCTCCTGGCCGTTCAGGCGGCGGATATGGACGGGAACTGGCGCGGTGGTGGTCATGATGGGTTCCTCGGTTGCGGGGTGACGGAAGCGAATCGGTGAGCGCGGCTGTCGAGGTTGGTGAGCGCTACGAGGTAGCGAGCCGCCTTCTTGCCTGGGTTGTGAAACACGATGGGCTGGTTGAGCCGCATGGCGAGGCAGTCTCCTTTCGCGAGCCGCCAGGGTGTGTCCCCCACGGTCAATTCCATCTCACCGTCGAGCAGCCACACCTGCTGATGGATGTCTGCGTCATGGACCGCAGAGTCCAGCGCCACGCTGGCGCCCGCAGGAAACACTACTTCGACCAGCTGCAGCGCCGAGGGCATCGACGGGGACAACCTGCGCCGTGCGTAGCCTGAAGCAGGGTCTTGCCAGACAGGTTGCTCGCCCCGGCGGCACAGAGGAGAGGGGGCGGGGCCACCCGTGGCTTGGTCCGAGTCGTCGAAGAAGGAGGCCAGCGCAACGCTCAGGCCGATGGCCAGCCTGTCGAGCACGACGGCCGTGGGACTGCTTTGACCACGTTCGATGAGCGAGATGTTGGAGCGGCTGACACCGCTGCGTTCGGCGAGCACTTCCAGCGAGTAGCCGCGTGCGCTGCGGAGTTCACGCAGACGCTGGGCGATCCGGGTGTTGATGTCCATTTGTGCAGTTTAATGGAAAAAATCCATAAGAATGGAAACCATCGAATGGGGGCCAATGTGGCCCCACGCGCTCAGATGGAGTGCGCATGGCAGCTGCGTTAGCATTGACGTTGACGTCAACGTAATCAGCGCGGCCCCATGTCCATCACCTACACCATCAGCGACCTCGCCAAGGAATTCGACCTGACCACCCGGGCCATGCGCTTCTATGAAGACATGGGCCTGCTGCAGCCCGAACGTACCGGCCCGGGCGGGCGCAACCGCGTGTACAGCCCGCGCGACCGCACCCGCCTGCGGCTCACGCTGCGCGCCAAGCGCCTGGGCCTGTCGTTGACCGAGGCCAAGGAGATCATCGACCTCTACGACAGCCCGCGCGACACGGGCGTGCAGCTGCGCCGCTTCCTGGACGTGCTGGGGCAGCACCGCAAGCAGCTCGAAGAGCAGATGGCCGATCTGCAGGCCAACCTGGACGAGGTGCGCGAGCACGAGAAGGAAGCGCGTGCGCTGCTGCAGAAGACCGCCAAGCCGGCCGCGGCCAAAAAAGCCGAAATTGGCAGATAATTGAGGTTTACGTTTACGTCAACGTAAACTCTGAACCGATCGAGACAGTCCGACCCACGCTCGCGCCGACGAGCCCACTAGGAGACAACCCATGAGCGCCCATCCCATGCCCGGCCTGAACTTCCAGCTCGGCGAAGACATCGACGCCCTGCGCGACGCGGTGCACGATTTCGCCCAGGCCGAAATCGCGCCACGCGCCGGCGAGATCGACCGTAGCGACCAGTTCCCCATGGACCTGTGGCGCAAGATGGGCGATCTGGGGGTGCTCGGCATCACCGTGCCCGAGGCCTACGGCGGCGCGGCCATGGGCTACCTGGCGCACATGGTGGCCATGGAGGAGATCTCCCGCGCCAGCGCGTCGGTGGGCCTGTCGTACGGCGCGCACAGCAACCTGTGCGTGAACCAGATCAACCGCAACGGCACCGAGGCGCAAAAGCAGAAGTACCTGCCGCGCCTCATCAGCGGCGAACACGTGGGGGCGCTCGCCATGAGCGAGCCCGGCGCCGGCTCCGACGTCATCAGCATGAAGCTGAAGGCCGAGGACAAGGGCGGCTACTACCTGCTCAATGGCAGCAAGATGTGGATCACCAACGGCCCCGATGCCGACACGCTGGTGGTCTACGCCAAGACCGAGCCCGAAATGGGCGCGCGCGGCGTCACCGCCTTCCTGATCGAGAAGGGCATGAAGGGCTTTTCCGTCGCGCAGAAGCTCGACAAGCTGGGCATGCGCGGCAGCCACACGGGCGAGCTGGTGTTCAGCGACGTGGAGGTTCCGGCCGAGAACGTGCTGGGGCAGGTGAATGGCGGCGCCAAGGTGCTGATGAGCGGCCTGGACTACGAGCGCGCGGTGCTCACCGGCGGGCCGCTGGGCATCATGCAGGCGGTGATGGACAGCGTGGTGCCCTACATCCACGATCGCAAGCAGTTCGGCCAGAGCATCGGCGAGTTCCAGCTCATCCAGGGCAAGGTCGCCGACATGTACACCGTGCTGCAGGCCGGCCGCTCGTTCGCCTACACCGTGGCCAAGAACCTCGACCTGCTGGGCGAAGGCCACGTGCGCCAGGTGCGCAAGGACTGCGCTTCGGTCATTCTCTGGTGCGCCGAAAAGGCCACCTGGATGGCGGGCGAGGGCGTGCAGATCCATGGCGGCAACGGCTATATCAACGAATTCCCGCTCGGCCGCCTCTGGCGGGATGCGAAACTCTACGAGATCGGCGCCGGCACCAGCGAGATCCGCCGCATGCTGATCGGCCGCGAGCTGTTTGCCGAGACCTGCTGACCCCCCATCGAATCTGACTCCCCAAGGAAAGTGACCCGCGCATGCCCGCCTCCATCGACGACCTCTTTGTCCACAACCGTGCGTGGGCGGCCCAGATGGAACGCGACCGTCCGGGTTTCTTCACCAGCCTGCTGGCCCAGCAGAAGCCCAAGTACATGTGGATCGGCTGCTCGGACAGCCGCGTGCCGGCCAACCAGATCACCGGGCTGGAGCCGGGCGAGGTGTTCGTGCACCGCAACGTCGCCAACGTGGTGGTGCCCACTGACCTGAACTGCCTCTCGACCATTCAGTACGCGGTGGACCAGCTGCATGTCGAGCACCTGATGGTCGTGGGCCACTACGGCTGCGGTGGCGTGCTGGCGGGCCTGACCGGCATGCGGGTGGGCCTGGCCGATAACTGGATCCGCCACGTTTCCGACGTGCGCGACCGGCACCGCAAGCTCATCGATGGCGTCGATCCGGCGTTCCAGCACGACGTGCTGTGCGAGCTGAACGTGATCGAGCAGGTCATCAACGTGGCGCAGACCACGGTGATGGCCGACGCCTGGGAGCGTGGCGACCAGGTGACGCTGCACGGCTGGTGCTATGGCCTGAAGGACGGGCTCATCAACGACATGCACATGACCGTCAGCGGCCGCGATGAGCTCGAAGAGCGGTACGCCGCCGCCGTCGACGGCGTTGCGAAGGCGCAGCGCGGGCGGTAAGCCCGCCGCCACCCCAGGGCGCCCGCCGGCCGTTCGCCAAGCCATGTTTCCCCAGCGCCTCGATTCGCCGCAAGCCTGGGGCATCGCCCAGGCGATGATGGACGGCTTCGACCGCCATTACCGCCTGTTTCGCGCCGCCTCCGCTGGCGCGCAGGCGCGCTTCGAGGCGCAGGACTGGCACGGCCAGCAGCGCGCCCAGCGCGAGCGCATCGAGTTCTACGACCTGCGCGTGAAGGAATGCGTGCGCCGGCTCGACGACGAGTTCGACGCCGGCCGGCAGCCGATGGAGGTCTGGCAGCAGGCCAAGCTGCACTACATCGGCCTCTTAGTGGGCCACTTCCAGCCCGAACTGGCCGAGACCTTCTTCAATTCGGTCACCACCAAGATCCTGCACCGCACGCACTTCCAGAACGATTTCATCTTCGTGCGGCCCGCGGCCAGCACCGAATACATCGAGAACGACGACCCCGGCGCCTTGCCCACCTACCGCGCCTATTACCCGGCGGGCGATGGGTTGCCGGCCACGCTGCGGCGCATCGTGGAAGACTTCGGCCTGCGATGCGGCTTCGAAGACCTGCCGCGCGACGTGGACCGCGTGGTGGCCGCGATGCAGCCGCACGTCGCGCCCATGAAGCTGCGCGCCAACTTCCAGATCCAGGTGCTGTCCAGCCTGTTCTACCGCAACAAGGGCGCCTACCTGGTCGGCAAGCTGATCAATGGCTTCGCCGAGATCCCGCTGGCCCTGCCGCTGCTGCACGCGCCGGGGGGCGGCGGCCTGGTGATCGACGCCGCGCTCTTCGGCGAGGACGACCTGCTGGCGCTCTTCAGCTTCGCGCGGGCCTATTTTCTGGTGGACATGGAGATTCCCAGCGCCTACGTGCGCTTCCTGCGCGGGCTGATGCCGAGAAAGCCCCGCGCCGAGCTCTACAACGCGCTGGGCCTGGCCAAGCAGGGCAAGACACTGTTCTACCGTGACTTCCTGCACCACCTGAAGTATTCCAGCGACGCGTTCCGCATCGCCCCCGGCATCAAGGGCATGGTGATGCTCGTGTTCGACTTGCCGAGCTTTCCGTATGTCTTCAAGCTCATCAAGGACTTCTATCCGGCGCCCAAGGACACCACGCGCGAGCAGGTGCAGGGCAAGTATCTGCTGGTCAAACAGCACGACCGCGTGGGACGCATGGCCGACACGCTGGAATACAGCGAGGTCGCCTTCCCGCGCGATCGCTTCAGCGATGAGTTGATCGCCGAGATCGAGCAGTTCGCCCCCAGTCAGCTGGAGATCAGCGACCGCGACGGCGACGGCCGCACTGAGGTCATCATCAAGCACCTCTACATCGAGCGGCGCATGATCCCGCTCAACATCTACCTGCAGGAAGCGTTCGACGCCGGCCCGCACGACCCTCGGGCCGCCCGGCAGATCGAGCACTGCGTCACCGAATACGGCAACGCCATCAAGGACCTGGTGGCCGCCAACATCTTCCCGGGCGACATGCTCTGGAAGAACTTCGGCATCACCCGCCATGGCAAGGTGGTGTTCTACGACTACGACGAGATCGAATACCTCACCGACTGCCAGTTCCGCCGCGTTCCCGCGCCGCGCAATGAAGAGGACGAGATGAGCTGCGAGATCTGGTGGCCCGTGGGCCCGCGGGACGTGTTCCCCGAAACCTTCGGCCCGTTCCTGTTGGGCAACGACGCGGTGCGCGGAGCCTTCATGCGCCACCACGCCGACCTGCTCGACCCGGCCTTCTGGCAGGCGCACCAGCAACGCATCCGCGCCGGGCACGTGTTCGATGTTTTT
>Ga0308171_1000131_pt1 | contig 230270 bp, 202 predicted proteins | sample PhyGR1_FD_202135 | JGI IMG/M metagenome (GOLD analysis project Ga0308171, IMG submission 202135) | Phyllosphere microbial communities from UC Gill Tract Community Farm, Albany, California, United States - DLSLSG.R1 | ecosystem: Host-associated > Plants > Phyllosphere > Unclassified | place...
AATCATAGTAATGCAGCGGCTTTTCGCTCGACTCACCTACGGCTTTCAGCCCGGCAAAATGAATAACAGCCGTGCATTTGTGACGTGTAATGATCTGTTCCAGCAGGGTACGGTCGCGAATATCACCGGGTTCGCGAATTGGCGCACGCCCCGTGATCTTTTCCACACGATGGAGAGCTTCCGGATTACTATTATCAAAATTATCGACCACAACCACGTCGTGGCCAGCCTCAATCAGCTGTACACATGTATGAGAACCGATATATCCGGCACCACCAGTTACAAGAATCGTCATTCTTTTCCTCAATCTTTGCGTCCGAAAACCCGGTCACTCTACCGTCACAGATTTCGCGAGATTACGGGGCTGATCAACATCTGTACCCATCAGAATTGCGGTGTGATAAGCGAACATCTGGATCGGCAGGGCATAGACCAACGGCGTGATAAACTCAGGCACATCCGGTAGAACGATGGTCGCCATCGTATCAAGGCTCGCTGCCGCAGCACCCTTCTTATCGGTGATGAGAATGATGCGACCGCCGCGTGCTGCCACCTCCTGCATGTTGGAAACGGTCTTCTCATAAAGACGATCCGACGGTGCAATGACAATAACCGGCATGGTCTCATCGATGAGCGCAATCGGGCCGTGCTTGAGTTCGCCAGCCGCATAGCCTTCGGCGTGAATGTAGGAAATTTCCTTGAGCTTCAGCGCGCCTTCCATTGCCAGCGGGAAGGATGTTCCGCGGCCGAGATAAAGCACATGATTAACCTTGGCCAGCTCATGGCAGACGGCAGCAATCTGGTCTTCAAGCTTGAGAACCTGATTAAGGAAGCGCGGAGCTTCCGAAAGCTGGCGCACCAGCTCCTGCTCGCGCTTGTCATCAATCGCACCGCGTGCTTTAGCAGCAGCAATAGCAAGTGATGCCATGGTCGACAGCTGGCAGGTGAAAGCCTTGGTCGATGCAACACCGATTTCAGGACCGGCAAGCGTCGGGAACACAGCATCCGATTCACGCGCAATGGTCGAGCCAGTGACATTGACCACGGAGGCGATTTTCAGGCCCTGTGACTTACAATAACGAAGCGAAGCAAGCGTATCTGCCGTTTCACCAGACTGCGAAACAAACATCGCGAGCGAATCTTTTGAAAGCGGCATTTCGCGATAGCGGAATTCCGAAGCGATATCGCTGTCGACTGGCAAACGTGCGATCTGCTCAAACCAGTATTTACCCACCGAAGCTGCGTAGAAAGCCGTACCGCAAGCAGAGATCGTCAGACGATCAATCTTGCTGAAATCTATGCTGACTGCTTCCGGACGCACCTTGCCGGTAGTGAAATCGAGATAATTGGCGAGCGTGTGCGAAATCACTTCCGGCTGCTCGAACATCTCTTTTTGCATGAAGTGGCGATGATTGCCCTTCGAGACCAGCATATTTGCAGTCTGCGATTTCTGAATCGCGCGCTCAACCTCTACATTGTTCTCATCATAGACGGTCACGCCCTTGCGGGTCAGCACGGCCCAGTCGCCATCTTCGAGATAGGCAATCGTATCCGTGAACGGCGAGAGCGCGATAGCGTCGGAGCCGAGGAACATTTCACCTTCGCCATAGCCAACGGCCAGTGGCGGTCCCTGACGGGCACCAATCAGGGTTTCTTCATCGCCTTCAAACAGGAAAGCGAGGGCAAAAGCACCCTGCAGCTGCGGCAGGCAATCGCGCACGGCTTCTACCGGCGACTTGCCCTTTTCCAGTTCGCGCGTCACGAGATGCGCGACAGCTTCGGTGTCGGTTTCTGTCTCGAACTTGTAGCCTTCAGCTGCAAGCATGGCGCGCAGTTCGGCAAAGTTTTCGATAATGCCGTTATGAACAACGGCCAGACGTGGCGTGATATGCGGATGCGCATTGCGCTCAACAGGCTTGCCGTGGGTCGCCCAGCGAGTGTGGCCAATGCCGATAACGCCCGGAAGCGGCTCTCCTGCAAGGCGCTTTTCCAGATTGACCAGCTTGCCTTCCGCACGGCGACGATCAAGCTTGCCATCTAGCAGCGTAGCAATACCGGCAGAATCGTAACCACGATATTCAAGTCGCTTCAGCGCATCGACCAGACGCGGTGCGACTTCGTCATTGCAGATAATGCCGATAATTCCACACATAGGGTGCTCTCCTATAAGAACTCACATAAACTGACAGAGGTTTAGGGCTAAGCAGGGTTCGCTGCAGTCGAGTTTTCCACGTAAGAATGGTGCACTGCGAAAAGTAAGCGAAATTTGTGGCCGCCGTCCGGTAATTCTCTCATATATAAGAGTAGGATAAGGTCAGAAAAAAACCACGAATGATTGATTTCAGGCAGTACTGCTAGATAAGCCTCTTCAATACACCCCGCAGCGAGGTCTGCCATGGTGGCGCCGACCAGCCGAACGTCGCTCGGAACTTCGCAGTCAAAAGGCGTGAGTTGGCAGGCCGCACCGCCTTGGTTGGATAAGCAGCTGTCGCAATATCTGCAACAGTCGCCGTCGGTCCGCCAAGTTCGGCGCTCTCACTAAATATGGCGCGTGCAAAGCCGCTCCAGTTCGTATCACCTGTACCCGCCAAGTGGTAAACACCATAGGCGGAAAAATCGGGCTTTGCGGTTAATTGAGCTGCCACCTCGATAATTGCATCCGCTATATCGAGCGCACAGGTTGGATTGCCCCATTGGTCGGAGACCACCGAGACAGCGTCTTGTGTCTCTGCGAGCTTGAGCATCGTCTTGACGAAATTCTTACCGAAGGGGCTATAAACCCAAGCCGTTCTTAGAATAATGTGTTTTGGATTGGCTTCTGCAACAAGACGCTCACCTTCAAGCTTCGAGCTTCCATAGGCGCTGCGGGGTAGCGTAACATCTGTTTCCACATATGGTTCTCTGGCATCACCTGCGAAAACGTAATCTGTCGATATGTGTATGACAGGAACACCACAAGCCTTTGCTGCTTGAGCAACGGCCTGCGCCCCAGTTGCATTTACAGCGAGCGCTACCTCAGGCTCATCCTCAGCCAGATCGACGGCCGTGTAGGCGGCAGCGGAGACGACGAGGTCTGGGCCGAGGTCCTCAACGGTGCTGAGCACCGTCTCAGGTTTCGTCAAATCCAGGTCTGGACGGCCCAGTGCGATCACTTGGATATCGGGGCGTTGAGATGCTTTCTCCAGGAGACTCTTGACAACCTGTCCTTCGCGCCCGGTTACAACGATCTTCATGCTTTTGTCTCATTTGAAACAACGCTGCCAAGCCGCTCGCCCGCATAATTGCCGCTGCGGATCGGTTCCCACCACCATACATTATCGAGAAACCACTGAATGGTCTTATCCAAGCCCGTTTCAAAGGTTTCCTGCGGCTTCCAGCCCAGTTCGCGCTCGATCTTCGATGCATCAATCGCATAACGACGATCATGGCCGGGGCGATCTGTCACAAACGTAATCAGATCGGCATAGCTGTTACCATTTGCACGCGGGCGCTTCTTGTCGAGAATGGCGCAGATTGTCTCAACAACTTTCAAATTTGTGCGTTCTGCCCGTCCGCCAATGTTGTAGCTCTCGCCCAGCTTGCCTGTGGTCGCGACCAAAGCCAGCGCGCGTGCATGATCCTCAACATATAGCCAGTCACGCACATTCGCACCTGCACCGTAAACCGGCAAAGGCTTCTCATCGAGCGCGTTAAGAATAACAAGCGGGATGAGCTTTTCAGGGAAATGGAACGGGCCATAGTTGTTTGAGCAATTAGAGAGCACCACCGGCAAGCCATAAGTTTCATGCCATGCACGAACCAAATGGTCGGATGCAGCTTTCGAAGCCGAATAGGGCGATGACGGCTGATACGGCGTTTCTTCTGTGAAGATACCGCTATCAAATGGCAAATCGCCAAACACTTCATCCGTCGAAATATGGTGAAACCGGAACGCCGACTTGCGCGGTTCCGGCAGCTCACGCCAGTAAGCGAGCGCCGCGTTTAGCAGTCGGAAGGTACCTATAATATTGGTTTCAATAAATGCGGCAGGACCATCTATAGAACGATCTACATGGCTTTCAGCAGCCAGATGCATGACAATATCGATGTCATTGGCACGCAACGCTTCCAGAACGCCAGTGTCATCGCAGATGTCAGCTTGAAGAAAGCTGTAGTTGGGATAGTTTTCAATCTGACGCAGCGAAGCTAAATTACCAGCATAGGTTAGCTTGTCGAAATTGATAACATTGACCTTTGGATCAGCGGCTAGGTGGCGACAAACGGCAGAACCAATGAAGCCTGCACCGCCTGTAACAAGAATATTCATGTTGTTCCTCAATCAAAAACTTCTGCGTCAGCAAAAAGCGGGGCTTTCTTATCCTTATCAGAAAGCTGGACGCTTGAGGACGAAATGGGCCAATCGATACCAATGGTCGGGTCATCAAATCGGATCGAGCGATCGTGTTCGGGAGAATAATAACTCGTCACCTTATAGATAACTTCGGTATTCTCCACGAGCGTCATAAAACCGTGGGCGAAACCTTTCGGCACCAGAATCTGGTTCCATTTTTCAGCTGACACTTCCAACGCGATCCACTTCCCGAACGTAGGCGAGCTTTTTCGGATATCGACCGCAACATCCAGAATTGCACCGCGCGTGACACGAACCAGCTTATCCTGAGCAAAGGGCGGCAGCTGATAATGAAGCCCACGAACAACATCTTTTGCTGCCGAATAAGAATGGTTGTCCTGAACGAAAGTAAGGTCAATCCCCGCTTCGGCGAATGATTTCGCATTGTAGGTCTCGGAGAAAAAGCCACGGTCATCACCGAATTTACGCGGGCTGATTTCTAAAACACCGTCTAAACCTAAAGAACGAACCTGCATTAATCTGTTCCTAATTCGGCAACTCGGCGACGAAGATACGCTGCATACTCAGTTTTACCCATCTTAGCCGCGCGCTCCAAGACCGCGTCACTGCTGAGCCAGCCTTTATCCAAGCCGATTTCTTCTGGGCAAGCTATCTTGATGCCCTGTCGTTTTTCAATGGTTTGAACAAATGATGACGCCTCGTGAAGGCTGTCGTGTGTACCTGTATCCAGCCACGCATAACCGCGCCCGAACCGCTGAACATTCAGTTCGCCACGCTCGAGATAAACGTTATTCACCGTAGTGATCTCAAGTTCCCCGCGCGCTGATGGCTTGATTGAATGTGCGATATCGACAACCTGATTATCGTAGAAATATAGCCCCGTGACCGCCCAATGAGACCTTGGCTTTTCCGGCTTCTCTTCAATTGAAACCGCCCTACCTGTCTTGCTATCGAATTCCACTACGCCATAGCGCTGCGGGTCATCTACACGATAGGCGAAAACAGTCCCGCCTTTCATTGGCTGGGAGGAGAGTTGCGACAAATTTGAAAGGCCATCACCAAAATAAATATTGTCTCCGAGAATCATTGAGACGCTGTCGTTGCCAATAAACTCTCTGCCGATGATAAATGCTTCAGCGAGACCGTTCGGATAGGCTTGTTCGGCATACGAGAAATTGATTCCGAATTCACTTCCATCGCCCAACAGCTTTTGAAAAAGCGGTAGATCATGAGGCGTGGAAATCACAAGAATTTCTCGAATCCCGGCTAGCATCAGAACGCTAAGCGGGTAGTAGATCATTGGCTTGTCGTAGATCGGCAAAATTTGTTTGGAGACAGCGATTGTCAAAGGGTACAGCCTCGTACCACTGCCGCCGGCAAGAATGATTCCCTTCATACGAATTCACTTCCTAACATCTTACATCTTTCGCATCGTTACTATAGACAGATATTATGCCTAAGTTGATGGCTTCGTTTTGGCGATAACCAGATCATTACGCGGTAAACGAACTAAACGGTGAACAGACATTATCCGCTTATCGTATTAATTTCAAAGCCGACCCTACCTTGTAAACTGAGAATTAGCAGAATGATTAATAGTGTTCCAGCTACATATCAACCAGCCAATAAACAATCATTGCTGACAATTTCAGTAGTCACGTTTAATCCGAATTTTGCTGAGCTCGAAAAGACATTGATGAGTCTGAAAATTGCACTCCACGGATTCGCAGATGCAACTTTCTCGATAAGAGTTGTAGACAATTCCGATAGCAATCAGGTCGCATCATTTCTAACGCAGAACTATTCAGAATTGCCCCTCGAATTAATTCAAGGTCAAGGCAATATTGGCTTCGGGAGGGCTCACAATATTGCTCTTCAAAAGATGGGCGAATTTCACCTTATTCTCAACCCAGACATTCAACTCGCCCAAGACGCACTTGTGAACGCTCTCGATTTTATGCGAGAAAATGAGAACTGTGGTTTGTTAAGCCCGCAAGCCTCTTGGCCAGACGGACAAAGGCAGTATCTGTGTAAGCGCTATCCCTCTGTATTTGATTTATTTCTAAGAGGATTTGCACCAAGAAAAATGCGCTCGCTATTTTCCAGTCGATTAGCACGATACGAGATGCAAGCTGAAACGCAGAACGCGGTCTATTGGAACCCCCCAATTGTAAGCGGGTGCTTCATGTTTTTCAGGAGCGCTATTTTGAAAGAAGTTGGTGGCTTTAGAGATGAGTTCTTCTTATATTTTGAGGATTTTGATTTGTCCTTGAGATCTCGAAGAATTGCCGATACGGCCTATGTCCCCACAGTGAGAGTACTTCACGCGGGTGGTCATGCCTCCAAAAAAGGATTCTGGCATATAAAGGTTTTCATTCAATCAGCAATTAAGTTTTTTAGTATACATGGAATTAAAATAATCTAATATCCGGAAAGAGACGCTATTCATTGCTTCTTGCCGCTTATATATAAATATCATCATATATTTTATATTTTTTTACATAAATATTTCTTTTACTAGCTTCAGCTTTAAATGATCTGTTTATGCACTGAATAGGTGATCATCCAGTTAATAATAGGTTTAAAAGTACTGCAAGGGCAAGTATTAACGATCGACATCTTATAAGCTAGCACGAATGCCGATTCTAAAGAGCAGTTCTTTAGGATCTCCTCAAGATCAATGCCACTATATGTTCAGTCCCGGCATTTGATGGGCAGGATTGAGTGTGAAACGTTGCGGTTGATTTGTCCATTGTCTGCAGATGAACTCATAAGGCGTAAGGCCTCGAAGGTTCTTTAGCCTTCGTCCGAAATTGCAGGCTGCGGTGAAGTCTTCCAAGTGGGAGCGCAACTGCGCGTGATCGCCGTAGTGGAAGCGTTTGACGGTCGCAACTTTGTTTGTCCAATTAATGCGCTCGACCTGACCGTTGATGGCGAGGTTTGGTCAGTCAATGTTCAATATCAAGGTAAGCGCAGGCCAGTTCGAATGAATGGCAGCGGAACAGCACCTTTTCAGCCGGCATTGCCTTGTTTTCCGCCGGCGTCCATCCATCGACGCCTGGTTCGGTAAAATGGGTGCCGTTATCGGTCAGGACGGTACCAATCTTGTAGGGAATCGCTGTGACGAGTGCTCGCAGGAGATTACCGGCGACGCGGCGGGTTGACCTCTCGTGAAGTTCTACGAAGGCGAATTTTGACGTCCGGTCTATCGCCACCAGGAGATAAAGCTTGCACTCTGCTGTGTGAACCTCCGCAATATCGATATGGAAATAGCCGATCGGATAGCTTTTGAACTTCTGTCTTACCGATTTGTCACCTGCGACATCGGGCAACTGGGAGAAGCCATGGCGCTGGAGACAACGATGCAGAGATGAGCGTGTCAGGTGTGGAATGGTTGGCTACAAAGCATAAAAACAATCATCAAGCCGCGGAAGGGTGTGTTTGCGAAAGGCAACAACAACTGCCTCTTCTCCAACCGACAGAACCGTTGAACGCGGTTCCATTGGTCCAGTAGGAAGATCCGCAACGGAGTTGCGTTTAAGCCACGTCGCAATTGTCTTCTGATTGATGCCGTAACGCTTCGAAAGCCCTCTAAGGCTCTCTTTACTATTTTGTATTGCTCGACGGATTGCGTCAGTCGTCGTGGCGCTGCCGTGTAGAACTCGTCCCGTAATGCATCCCTCCAAGTCTGAGAAACTATTGCACCATCAAAGTCCGGGATCAAACATCTAGAAGCGTCCGCCGCCGCAATATAATATCTCCAAATATCTGTTTATTTAGGCAAGCCGTTTCGCATTTTTTCTTTCGTTTAGCGCGTGACGAAATCGCGCGTCGATGTCTCGGAAGACGCGATCAATGCCTTCAAAGCCCCTATTCCATTTGCTAACCCCGCTCTCATGGCAGAACGCAAAAAACGGTGGGTATTTGAACTGTTTAATGTTTGAATGGTTTGTTCAGCCGTCTCAGTCTTTTTTCTTGAAGGTTTAAGCAGCTATTTTCCAGTATTAGATGTTTTAATAATCAGTTTAAATTTACTAGAAAAAAACAGTTTAATTGTTTATGTTTGGTGAGGATTGATGAGTTTAGTGTGACCTACCCTGTCTTCTTAAGACGGGGCAAGGGGCGGAGACCTGATTGATTCGGGCGCGATCCGCCGCTCGCCGACGTGTGAGGTAGATCGGAGACTAAAGTGACGATGATGTTTGTAAGAGCGCAAGTAATCAGCAGAGCTGCCGGGCGAAGTGTCGTTTCAGCTGCAGCTTATCGTCATCGCAGCCGTATGTTTGATGAAAGAGCTGGAACTGCGTTCAGCTATCGTGATGGCGTGAACGAACTGAAGCACGAGGAGATAGCACTGCCGGAGGGGATCCCCGCATGGTTAAGATCAGCAGTCATTGGCAAAAGTGTTGCTGGAGCAAGCGAGGCGTTATGGAATGCCGTCGATGGATATGAGACGCGTGTGGATGCACAACTCGCACGTGAGCTGATCATCGCGCTCCCGGAAGAACTGACGCGGTCGGAGAACATAGCTCTGGTCCAGGAATTTGTCAGGGATAATCTGACTTCAAAAGGCATGGTTGCTGACTGGGTTTATCACGATAAGGACGGCAATCCTCACATCCACCTAATGACGACATTGCGACCGCTGACTGAGGATGGATTTGGGCGAAAGAACGTTCCGGTACTGGGGGCGGATGGCAAACCGCTACGTGTCATAAAGCCGGATCGACCGGATGGGAAGATCGTTTACAAACTTTGGGCTGGCGACAAGGAGACGATGAAGGCATGGAAGATCGCATGGGCGGAAACAGCCAACCGGTATCTCGCGCTTGCTGGCCATGACATTCGTCTTGATGGACGTTCCTATGCCGAACAGGGCCTGGAGGGAATTGCGCAGAAACATATTGGACCGCAGAAAGCGGCGCTCAAGCGTAAGGGTATTCAATTGTACTCCAATCCAGCCGAACTTGCCCGTCGGCAAAATATAGTTGATCGGCTAATGGTCAATCCTGGCTTGCTGCTAAAACAACTCGCCAACGAGCGCTCGACCTTTCATGAAAAGGATATCGCCAGGGTGTTGCACCGTTATGTTGATGACCCATCGGATTATTCCAACATACGTGCGCGGTTAATGGCCTCGGACAATCTTGTCTTATTGAAGTCGAAGCAAGTGGATTGGCAGACCGGAAAGGTCACAGAACCCGCAATATTCACGACGCGCGAAATCCTGCGTATAGAGTATGACATGGCGCGCTGGGCGGAGGACCTTTCAAAGCGCAAGGGGTTTGGGATTGCTGACGCGAGGATTGATAGGGCTGTTCGGAGCTTTGAAAAGGCTGATCCGAAAAAGCCTTTGGTGCTTTATAGTGAACAGGTTGACGCCGTCCGCCATATTCTGGGAGAGAAGGGGATTGCGGCTGTTGTCGGACTTGCCGGCGCTGGGAAGACGACATTGCTTTGCGTCGCACGCAGTGCTTGGGAAGGGGAGCATCGCCGTGTATTTGGCGCAACGCTTTCCGGCAAGGCTGCCGAGGGACTGGAGGATAGTTCCGGTATAAAATCACGAACCCTAGCCTCTTGGGAACTTGCCTGGGAGAATGGTCGCGACCTTCTTAAGCAAGGCGACGTCATGATCGTTGATGAAGCGGGTATGGTATCCTCTCAACAAATGGCGCGTGTGATGAAGGCGGCTGAGAGTGCGGGGGCGAAGGTGGTTCTGGTCGGTGATGCGATGCAGCTTCAGCCTATACAGGCTGGAGCTGCTTTCCGGGCAATAACTGAACGAATTGGATTTGCTGAACTTTCGGATGTTCGCCGTCAGCGGGAAGTATGGGCACGCGACGCATCAAAAATGCTAGCCCAAGGCAATATCAGGGAGGCGTTGGAAGCTTATGCAGAGAACGGCCATATATTCGAAGCCAAAAGACGTAGTGAAGCCATAGAGCGTATTGTGGCCGATTGGAGTGAGGCGCGACAGCAGGCAATCACGAAGTCTGCTGCTGAGCGAAATGGGGGATCACTCCACGGCCACGAAATGCTCGTACTTGCCCATACCAATGAAGATGTAAAGCGACTTAATTCATCCCTACGCAATGTGGTGAATAGGGCAGGCGCGTTAAAGGATGTTCGAAAATTCCGCACCGAGCGGGGTATCCGCGAGTTTGGCTGCGGTGATCGGATCATTTTTCTTGAAAATTCCCGGTTTTTTGAAAGGCGTGCACCACACTCTGATCCGCAATATGTCAAAAATGGCATGCTTGGAACAGTTGTTTCTACCGGCAACAAACCGGGTTCTCCGCTCCTTACGATCCGTCTGGACGATGGGAGATCGGTGGTCCTTAGTGAGGCCAGTTATCGCAATATTGACCATGGTTATGCAGTGACTATCCATAAATCTCAAGGGTCGACAGTTGATCGTGCCTTTGTGCTCGCTACCGGCATGATGGATCAGCATCTGACCTATGTGTCGATGACCCGCCATCGCGATCGTGCTGATATTTATGCGGCACGAGAAGACTTCGAAATGAATGCGGAATGGTGGAGAAAATCCCGTGTGGACTATGGATTGGGGATAGCAGGAGAACTGGTCGAAACCGGCTTGGCAAAGTTTGCGCATCAAAATGAGCGAAGTGAGCAAAGCCCCTATGCCGATGTGAAGACGAATGACGGGACAGTACATCGGCTTTGGGGCGTCAGCCTGCCCCAGGCACTGTCCGCAGGAGGCGTATCGGAAGGCGATACGGTTCTTTTGAAGAAAGATGGCGTTGAAATCGTCAAGGTCAAAATCCCTGTCATAGATAAGGAAACCGGCGAAAAGAGTTTCGAGGAACGCGAGGTCGAGCGAAACGTTTGGACCGCAAAACAGCTAGAAACCGCAGCATTAAGATTGGCGCGGATCGAGCGCGAAAGCCACCGCCCGGAACTGTTCGGGCAATTGGTTGAACGGCTCAGTCGCTCTGGTGCGAAAACCACAACGCTCGATTTCGAAAATGAAGCTGGTTATCGGGCGCATGCACATGATTTTGCCCGCCGGCGTGGTATCGACACGCTTGCCAGAGGTGTAGCGAGCATAGAAGAGCGTGTCGGACAAAAACTGGCGTGGCTTGATAACAAGCGCGGACAAGTGACAAAGCTCTGGGATCGGGCAAATATTGCACTCGGCATGGCGATAGAGGTCGCCAAGAGCATCTCCTATGATGAGAAGCGTTGGCAAACCGAAATTCGTGGTGCGCAATCGAATGTTGCTGCAAGGAAAGACCGCTTGGAGGTGGCTGCAGCCTCCGACAGACTTGAACCAACGCATGAAAGATGCGCGATGCCGCCAATGCTTTCGGGGGTCCAACAGTTTAATATACCGCTTGAAGAAGAGGCTCGAAGTAGGGCAGTCGCCATGGCCCAGTACATACAAGATCGCGCAGCGTTGATTAGAACAGCAGCACAAATTTGGCGTGATCCAGCCGGTGCCGCAAGTCAGATCGAAGATTTAATCCTTAAGGGCATATCTGGCGAGCGGATCGCTGCGGCTGTCTCAAATAAACCCGAAGCTTACGGCGAACTGCGCGGTTCTGCACGCATAATGCATAAATTATTGGCTGGCGGACTAGAGCGAAAGAAAGCTATCAGGGCCGTTAACGAGGCGGAAAGCCGCATTACATCGCTCGCAACTTTCTACAAAACTGCTCTCGAAAGCAAGCTCGAGGTTATTTCCGAAGAGCGGCGACGAATGGGAATTGCAATTCCGGGAATATCGGCGGCGGCTGAAGACACATTGCGTCAACTTTCGGCTGAGATTGAAAGTAAGAACACCAAGATCGACATTGTCGCAAGCTCATTCGATGCTGGAATCTGGCAGGAATTTACCCGTGTCAGTCGGGCGCTCGATCTCAGGTTCGGGCGAGATGCAATTTTACGCGGTGAGAAGTCGATCGTCGACGCCATACCTAAACCACAGCGCCCAGCATTTGAAGAGATGCAAAAGCGCCTTAAATTATTGCAGCAGATCGTTCGAATGGGAAACGTTGGGCAAATAGTTGCGGAGCGCCAGCGTCGGAGCTTGGAACTCGAGCAGAGCATTCAGCGCTAGGTTTTAATTAAAATAGCATTAGGCATTACGAAGGCATTGTTCTCGCTGCAATTGGAGTATGAAGCCCATTATTACGATGAATGTGCTTCGGGTGTGTGATTAGAAGTCAATACAATCAATTTAGTGGACAGCGATCAAGAAAATCCTGGTTTGTCTTCAGAATAGCCTAGAGAATTTATTTTTTTGTGAACCAGCGTTTACATATATCGTTGAAAAGCAAAGTTCGCGCTTATCTAGCGTGTTCAAATCAAGTCAACCCTTAGTCCCTGTTTTGCATAAATCTATTCCCGCTAGTAAGAGAAACCAAATACCATGGCACGTTGCGAGATCAGAGGCTTCGACGCGCAGGCGAAGACCGTTCGCGGTTGGACTAAGTATCGCGCGTCCGTCGTCAAATTTTATAATCGTATCGCGGTCTGAAAATTCGACTAATATTATGTAAGCCCGGTATTTTTCGCAGAATACTGTGCTAAATTCCTCAGGGGTCGTGGTTGTAACGAAGGCTTCGGTGTGGTGTTTAAATTTTGGATCCTTCATAACAAATACTCCAAAGCCCTTTTTCCAACGACCGAAGTTTTGACGTATTAGAACAGTCAACTGCATATCAAGGTTATCGTGAGATGCGAACGATCCTCCGATAATACGAAGGTCCATCCAACTTATGCATGTTCCAACTACCGATGTGCTTGCTAAGCTATCTCATGACATGAGTAAGGTGGGATATCCCCCTAATTGTGGGTATGGTCTCTCGCACCTAAGTGAGCCATAGGACTACTGTTAACATTCTTTCTGGTAATAGCATTGAGATGGGGTTTCTTTCCGGCCCTGAGCGGCGTCGGCGCTGGAGGACATTCTCAACGCTTATATCGACAACCAAGCGGATGCCCATCAGACGGACAATATCCGCAATATCGCAATCGATTAATGTCTTGTTCCGGTCTTTAGCCGGAACCCTGGAATGACTTCCAGTTCTCCCTTGAAACTTCCGGCTTCCAGCCGGTAGTCATTCAGCATCCGCTCATCCTCGCCATCTTTGAACGAGAATGACGAAAAATATAAAGGGGTTTGCAGCGAGCGACATGCGGTTCAACGATATTTCTTCAGACGAACTCCAACGCCCCCGCTATCGTTCTCCGGAACAAATTCCACCCCTGCTCCCTCCAATGACAGTTTTAATGCGTGCTCGATTGAGAGCGACGACGGTTTGTCTCCTCGTTCGAGTTGTACAATAGTTCGCAAACTCACCTTCGATATAACAGCAAGTTCCTGCTGGGTCAGATTAAGCAGGCCGCGAGCTGCCCTCACCTGAGCGGAAAACTTTTTCATCAAAATCCATCACAGACATTTGCACAAAATACGCAAATATGCTTATTATCGGAAATCGGTCAGGCAGGTGCCTGTAACACCAACCCGACCTGACCACAATCCAGCTTGTAGGGAGCTCAGATCATGGCTGATTCTGACAATAGCACGACTTTGCCTTTCGTCACCCGCAGGAAATTAATTTCGCGCGGAGCATTTGCTTCTGCGGCTTCAGCGAAACACACAATCGAAAAGGAAATATTCCCTGATCCGGTACTGGCGCTCTGGCATCAGTGGCAGGAAGCTCACCTTTCGATGAAAAGTCATTCAGATCTTGCGTACTCTCTGGAACAGCAACTGGCTGAAACTGTAGATTATCCTTCCGCCGTAATTGCACTGGCCGACGGCGAGACCGCGACCGCATATTCGATTGCCGCAATCCGTGAAATACTGAGAGATACGCCAGATGAAAATACAGCTTGTCTCAAAGCAGAAGCAGAGCTTACCGCCCATAAACTGCGGTGGGAACAGGTGGAACGGGAAATTGGCTATTCCGCTGCTGTGCGCGCCGAACACGAGGCAGCAGACGAGGCCACTCGCATCCTCAATGTCATGGCTGTAACGTCCTCGACGTCATTAGCCGGTGTTGAAGCGAAACTTGACGCTATAGTCAGAGAAGGCAGTCTTTGGCACAATTCGTCAGAATTTCCGTGGCTCCAAATGCGCGCGCTACTCAGTGACGTAATACATTTGAGGGCGTATTACCACGGTGGCTCAGAGTCATGAAAAGCATCCGACGCAGACTCGAGCTGAAACCCTCTTCTAGTGAGACGCTCATTGAACGGGTTGACCATTTGGCGCTCAGCGCACGCTTAGAACTCATCAGAGTTGTGAAAATACTATTTGAAGAATTTGATGCTTCGCAAACGGGAAAAGTTTCTGAGAAAAAGACAGGAGGACTCATCCTTAAACTTATCCTTTTCGACTTTCCTAAGGATAAATTTAGTACTCGCGGCGGACGCGGCGAAAGCCTGAATAGCGGCAATGAAGGCAACTTTCACGCAGATTTCAAATTGTTGATCATCGTGAACTCGGAATTCTTCGTGAGTCCCCGCATTTGGAAACGAGCTGAAGAACGTATTTCTCGCGAAATAAAAGTTACTGGCAACTTGTCCACTCAAATTAATTTCTTAGTTCACTCCATTATGTACATCAATGATCACCTCGCTAACGGTCATCCATTTTTCGTTCAATTGGTTCAGACTGGGTACATGATTTATGAGGCGCCCGGATCACTCCTGGTAGAACCACCACCTGCAGACCCCGAATTCGCCAAGAAGGAGATGCGACGCGATTTCTGCCACTGGTTTTCAAGTGCCAGTCGTCGCATCGAACTGGCCGGAGAAGCGTTCGAGCGGGGATTTTATAGAGAGGCGGCTTTCGACTTGCACCAATCTGTTGAAAGGCTTTATCATTGTGTTTTGGGTGTCAAGACACTGTACAATCCGAAATCTCACCGGCTGGCCTTCCTGAGGTCACACGCAGAACGGATCGCACCTCGGTTGACTAACGTCTGGTGCGACAGCAGCGGTTTTGCAAAACGGTGCTTTGATCGACTTGATCGGGCATACATAGGTGCCCGCTACTCACGAACCTATGAGATCACTCGCGAGGAGCTGCTATTGATCACTGCTGGGGTAAAAGCTTTGCAAGAAGCTGTGGAAGCAACTTGCCTTGAACATCTTAGCAAACTTTAGTCGTCAGGTGCTCAGATGCTTCGGCCTCTGATACGACTAAACACAATCACCTTCTGATTGGAGCCTACCTCGACCGTTACTTGATACTTACTGTAGTTTCAAACGGTTAGGTAAAAGACCTAGCTACCAGCTGTAATCGTAAAAAACCTGACTATATCAGTCTTTTGCGATGCGTACGGCGAGGAGGCGGATGTTTGCGATGTAGGCATAGGCTTAAGCAGATGAGAGGGTCTTTAAATCTTAGCCAGTCTTCGGCAACGTCCCATAACTACAGATATCCGCTCGACTATCAATCGAAGTGGTAAAAGTTTAGAGCCCTCAGCGTGCTCGGGTTTTTGACTATCTCCAGCGTAAACTTTGCGAGTTTTTCCCAGCTTGTCTATGAGTTTGGGTACTCCGTATCCATTATCTGTAAAGATAGGCCGTAACCAAGGACGGCGTTTGTGGATGTCTTTCAATAAATGAGGTACATTAGCACTGTCCTCAATACCCGCAGAATGGGCCAAAAGATTAACCATCAAGCCGAGTGCATCAACCACAATATGACGCTTGCTCGCTTTGATCTTTTCCCGCATCAAAGCCCCATGTTTCGCCACTTTCCGTGGCTTTTACTGATTAAGTATCGTTAAAGTTAGTGGTGGTACTCGCTGCTTGGCGGTCAGCTTGCGTCTTGTCATCACGAGCGCGTTGTTGATCGTACGATGCATCCTTCATCTCGCCATCGATAGAAGTATTTTTGCAACTTGGAAAATGCTAAGACGTTCCTTGGCAAAACCGTCATACGGCACCTGATGAGGAAATATGGAGCAGCGCATTTACCACCTCACGCAAATCTGACTTGCGAGGGAGATTGCGGCTCGGAGCAGCTATCGTCGGTTTGATGGAAGCACATTCCGTATGTGTTAAAACGATTGCATAACGGGCATTGTGACGTTGATCTTGCTTCCGAGCTTGTACAGCGCAAGCCATCATGATTTCTATCGAGTACGAGCAATCCGATTGAATCATAACTACTGAAATCGTGTAAGTATCACCGAGCAGGCGTTAAAAACCTATCCTTGACCACCATATGGTAAAGCTTATTCTTGATCAATTAGAAGCGTCAGGTGTTGCAAAATTGCTTCTGCTCTACCTTCAAAATTTCAACGCCTGTTAGCAACGCCCCGAAATCGTTGAAACAATTTGTAAATAATATATTGAGCGATTCACTCAACTTTTAGCCAGCAAGTCCCAATAGGCAAGCCAGCGAACATGCAACGCCTATTTCGGGGATACTATGCTGGGGACTCTATCTTTCCAAAACACGATCAACCATCGTTGGTTGAAAGCTCTTGCCGCCTCTGTTGCGCTGTTGGCTGTGATGCCGGCTCACGCACAGACTGCGCCTGAAAAGAATGCCGTAAAGCAGAGCCAGAACACCGAGGGCGAAAGCGCTGAAGTGATACGGCTGCAGACAATCACACTTTCAGCGGAACGCGCGGCCAAAAACCTGCTTGATGTTCCAATGTCCATCAGCGTGATTGATCGTGACACGCTCGACCGCCATCAGGTGCGTGATATTCAGGATATGGTGCGCTATGAGCCGGGCGTAAGTGTTGATCGTCAGACATCGCTCACTAATCCTTTTGGACAGCTCAACAGTTTCAATATTCGCGGTGTTGGCGGCAACCGTGTGCAAATTCTGGTCGATGGTGCGCGTGTTCAGGAGCGTACCACCGATGGTAGCCGTGATTTTGTCGATCCGTTTAATATGAAATCGGTTGAGATCACGCGCGGGCCGAACTCGGTTCTATGGGGTGCAGATGCGTTGGGCGGCGTCGTGTTTTTCAGGACGCTTGATGCCGACGATCTTCTGGATGGTACCAAGCCATGGGCTGTCGAAACCAAGTTCAGCTATGACAGCTTCGACAAATCGTTCCGCAAACAGATCACCGGTGCGGCCGAAGCCGGAGACTTTAAGGTTCTCGGCAGTTTCGGACATATGAGCTCGTCCGAGCCCGATATGCGTAAGGCACGGGCCGATGGCGGGAGCTGGGGTTGTCCGCGTGAGTCTATCTGGCCTTGCAACAAAGCATTTCCGATGGATACCGACGCTTATAACGGCTTGATGAAACTGCAGTGGAATCCGTCTGCCGATCATGAATTCAAGCTGACGGGCGAGTGGTTTGAGCGGAATACCGATGTCGATCAGAAGTATGATTCCGGTGCTGCCAATCCGCTTTATGCAAGCATGCCCGCATATTACAGTTTCTATTATCAAAACGAGAGCTGGGATCGTTCGCTGAAAATGCAGCGCGCTCGCTTTGCTTTGGATCACCGCTGGACCGTCGGCGCGTCTTGGCTGGATGAGGTGAAGTGGAACATTTCCTATTCACCGCAGAAGCGCGATACGACCAGCACTCAGCTCCGCAATTACTCGCTTCTGGCAACGCCGCGACGTGAAAAGCGCATTCAGATCCGCAATTATAGCGAGGATTTTCTACAGGCTGACGTTCAGCTGACATCGTCATTTGATCTTGGTCAGACCAGCCATAAAGTCATCTATGGTTTTGCAGGCGACATCACCAAAAGCAATTATGATGGTGATAATATCACCACCAATCTCAACACGGGTGTAACGACGGTTACGCCGCGGCAGGGTTTCAATTTCCCCAAAGTTGATACAATTCGTGCGGACTTTTATGTTCAGGACGAAATCAAGCTGCTGGATGAACGTTTGACTCTGACACCTGGCTTGCGTCTAGCGACCTATTCCCTCGATCCGACCAAGGATGATGGCTATGTTTCGCTTGATGGGTTTGAGCCGGAAAAGATGGATGAAACCCGTCTGATCAAGCGTCTCGGTGCAATTTATAAGCTCGACGATACCTATTCGGTATTCGCCTCCTATGGCGAGGGCTTTAAAATGCCAACGGCTCAGCAGCTCTTTGTTTCGTCCACCTCTATCGGCGCAACGAGCATGGTTGAGGTCATTCCAAACCCGAACCTGAAGCCGGAATTTGTGCGTAGCTATGAAGCTGGTCTGCGTGGCGAATTTAATCGAGGCTATTTCAGCGCGTCCACATTCTATTCGGACTACAAGGACTTTATCCGTGGCTTGCAGCGCGTTCCGGGGGAAGCAGATAAATACACCTCCGACAACGTGGAAAGCGTGAAGGTCTGGGGTATCGAGTTCGGGGGCGAATACGAGGTCTACAACAACGTATTCGCCAATGCGGCGCTTTCTTATATGCGTGGCGATCAGCGCGTGGACGCCGGATCTGAGAAGACGCCGTTTGATGGTGCGTCGCCACTCACAACCGTTCTCGGCCTGCGTTACATCATTCCAGACTGGAACCTTGAAACCGAGTTTGTTGGAACTTTTGCATCCGGTGTGAAGCGCCGTGCCGACGAAGATGCCTTCAAACCTTCAAGCTACGCGGTGTTTGATGCCTATGCGAAATGGTCTCCAACCAAGCATATTGATGTGAATTTCGGTGTCGAGAACATCTTCGACAAGCGCTATTTCCCAAATACGCTGACAGGTTATGCCAATTCGCCAGAGACGTCCTCCGTTGCCAATGTCAATCCGCTTGAGATGCAGGTTGCGCCAGGCCGCACCTTCAAGGTTGGCGCCACGATGCGTTTCTGATCGCCATTCATGATCAACATGCCGGGGCAGGTTTAAAGCTGCTCCGGCTTTCTCATGTCAGTATCGGTTGATTATGTTCACTGTGCTTAAACAATTTTGGCAGCTGCTCAAATATTGCAATTCCGGCGAGGGGAAAGTCCTCGGCTGGCTGCTTCTGGCTTTGATATTCGCACTGGAGCTGGTTGGTATCTATACAGGTCTGTGGCTCATCAAATGGACTGCAGATTTTTATAACGCTCTTGAGCAACGCAATGTTTCGGATGCCGTCAATCAAATCGGGGTTTTCTGGCTCATCGTCCTGACTAATACGTGTCTCGGCCTTAGTGGCGAATATCTTCAGGGCACATTGAAAATCCGCTGGCGTGAGAAGCTTACGGAGACAGCTATTTCTGCTTGGATGGTGAACAAAGCTTATTGGCATCTGGCGATCCGCAAAGATGGACAGAAGCCTGATAATCCGGATCAGCGTATTGCCGAGGATTGCGAGCTGTTTGTTAAACACATATTGACGGAAGGTATGGGGCTCATCACCACAATAATAGCCCTGTTTTCTTATGTCGCCGTGCTGTGGGGACTCTCAACTTATGTGCTGAGCTTTAGTGTCTTCGGCATAGATATAGCCATTCCACGTTACATGCTCTGGGCAGCCTTTCTCTATGTTTTCATTTCATCATTTGTAACTCACTTCTGTGGGCGTCGTCTGAAAGCAACCTTCGTTCAGCAACAGAAGAAAGAAGCAGACTTTCGCTTTGCTATGGCGCATGTGCGTCAACATGCTGGTGACATCGCTATCATGAATGGCGAAGGCCGTGAGAAGCAGATCCTGGCAGATAAATTTTCTGCTGTCCGTGAGAACTGGTACCGATTGGTCTTCCGTCAGGTGCAGCTTGGCGTGTTCACATTCCCCTATCGCCACAGCATTTTCCGAATTCCAACCTTCTTTGGTTTACCGGCATATTTTGCGGGCACAGTAACATTTGGCGGACTGATGCAGCTCGGGCAAGCCTTCTCGCATGTTTCTACCAACCTCTCGTGGTTCATATTCAACTATAAAACATTGGCTGAACTCGTATCGGCAGTCTCCCGCCTGTCTGGATTCTTAAATGCGATTCAAACTGTTGGTAGTGAAGGACAATTATCAGTTGCAAGGTCTGAACATTCATCGCTGCAGTTGCGTGATGTCGCACTTAAGACACCGGAGGGGCAGGATCTGTTGAAAATTTCGGATCTCGATATCGAACCGGGTAAAACTGTCTGGCTGCGAGGTCGTTCGGGGTTGGGAAAGACGACACTGCTTCGGCTTATTGCCGGCGCGTGGAATTTTGCGAGCGGCACGCTCCACCGCCCTGACGCGACAATGCTGGTGCTTTCACAAAAGCCCTATATGCCGAATGCACCTCTCCACGATGCGGTAGCCTATCCGCTTTTTGCGGAAAAGTTTGATCAGGCCGAAATTGCGACGGCCCTGGAAAAGGTCGGCTTGTCGAAACTGTCTCTTCCCGCAGTATCGACGCAGCAAATTGCGCCGGGAACGCTATCTGGTGGCGAGATGCAAAGGCTTGCCCTTGCTCGCGCCTTGTTAATCAAGCCAGAATGGCTTTTTCTCGATGAAGCCACGAGTGCGCTGGATAAGCCTTCTGAAACCGAGTTGCTCGATCTCCTGCGACGTGAGCTTCCCAATTCGACCATCGTTATTCTGGCTCACCGGGAGCCGGGCAATCTATCAATCGACAGCGTGATCGATCTTGAAGCGTTTGGCGCGGCCCAAACGCGCAAGCAAGCACCTGTCCCACAAACTGCATGAGGAAATTATGAGCGAACAACCGATCCGCGTGAAACTTTTAGCCGATGCGGCTGATGTTCTGAAGACGCTGCCCTCAATGGGCAAGCTTATGATCAACTCCAAAAGTGGCGGCGCGACACATGAGCGTATCGGTGTCGTGGAGCAGGTTGAGGTTCGTGACGGCTGGATTTATTTCTCAGGTAGCGAGCATCATTCGCGCATCGATCTTTCGGCAATTGCCTCGCTGATTGCAGATCGTAGCAGTGTAATGCAGGAGAAGGTCTATCCCCGTATCGATCTTCTTGCTGAAGATGAGAGTGTGGTCGGCAGCGTGATCGGCTTTGATGGTGCGGAACCGTTCGATCAGGCTCTGAATGGCTTTGCGTTCTCGGCTCTTCCACCCAAAGACAAAGATCGCGGTACCGGCGAAGCGCTGGAAGTCGGTGATGATGAACCCGGTTTGAAGCCTTTTGCGGCAGCTCAGCGCAATAAGGCAGAGGTGCGCATTGCGCTCGATTTGCCAGCCTTCAAGCAGGAATGGTCGGGCGAAATGCCGGACGTGCGTCCGTCCCGCGGCTTTATCAATGTGATGAAACCGGACTTTCATCTGCATCTCAAAGCGGGCCACGTTGCTTCGTGGCATGAGGTAGAAGAAGGGGATGAGTATCGCTTCTACGCTCTCAATGAGACGGGCCAGCAAACGGGTCTCGTCGTGTCGGGGAAAAAGGATGCGTTTCGATGAGCTTAGAGCCTTTATCGGTACAAGTCGGGCAATGGATTGATTCAAAATCGCCAGAAGTTCGCACGCATCGGTCAGTCATGCATGAAATGGCCAAGAAGCGCGTTGTGCTTCTCGGCGAACAGCATGATCGGCACGATATTCATCGCTGGCAGGTGAATGTTTCAGCGTCTCTTCTTGCCCTTCGCGATGAGCTTGCCGTCGGCTTTGAGATGTTTCCGAGAAGAATTCAGCCAGTGCTGGATGAATGGGTGGCAGGCAAGCTTGAGGCCGAGCAGTTTCTGGAGAAAGCCGAATGGGGCAAGGTCTGGGGCTTTGATGCAGATCTTTACTGGCCGCTTTTCCACTTCTGCCGTGAGTTTAACGTCAAGATGCTGGCACTTAATTGTCGCCGCGATCTCGTGACCCGTGTGGGCAAAGAAGGCTGGGAAGCGATTGCGGAAGAAGATCGTGATGGCCTGACCCCGGCACGTCCTGCGAGCCTTGCGCATCGTGAACATCTTTTGCGTCTGACCAATGGCGGGCCGCCGATCATGCAGGGAAAACCTGCCGACGCACCTGAGTTTGACCGCTTTGTTCGTGCACAGCAAACCTGGGATCGGGCCTTTGCCTGCAACATCGCGGCCTATCTCGAAGAAAAGCCCGAAGCGCTTGTCGTCGGCATCATTGGGCGTGGGCATATGGAATATGGTTTCGGCACACCAGATCAGCTTGATGATCTGGGTATCGGAGAAGTTGGCGTTCTCTTGACCGAATATGTTGGTGAGACGTTTGAAAAGGTAAGCCAATCCGATATTGCTGACGCGGTTTTCGGATTGCAGGGATAGTTATAACGTCTTTCCCGGTCACGCGGCTGATAAGAATGATCGGTGCTTTCAAGGGTAAAAGATCTAACATTGAGGATCATGAAAATGAAAAATCAAACGAGTTTGCGCCTGTTCATGATGCTTGGTTCTTTGCTGGCCGCGACGTCCTACAGTTTGCCATCCGTTGCGCAGACAGGGCCTCGTGTTACGGCACCAGCCGCACCATCTGAGGCGGAAGCGCCTCAGATTACCAATCAGGCTGAATGGCAAAGCGCTGTCGTCCGCATCCTCCGACGTTATGGGGTTCTTCTGTCGCGCGAACTCCGCCCTCTTGAACTGGATGGTGTTTTCAAACCGAAGATCAGCTTTTATCTGGCGCCGGATGGAACCGTCTCTGATGTCGAGCTCGTGGAAAGTTCGGGCGACGATCTCGTCGATGCTGCAGCATTGAAAGTTCCGACCGCTGGTGCAGCTTTTCCACCTTTCACGCCAGATATGCCAAGCGACAAGCCCAAGAAGCTCATTGCTCCATTTGAAGTGCATCTGAGCAAGCCGGAACCCGAAGCGCCTAAAACCAGTGATCCGGCCAAGCCGCAATAGGCGTCAAGCCACCTTTAATTCTCCGATTGGCAGACCGGTGTCGGTCATTTTGTTATCGACACCATTTTCATCGAGAAACTGCTTCATTTCGGCGTAGGTCTCAAACCAGGCGCGGTTGTATTTGTCGAATAATGACTGGTCCCAGTAATCTTCCAAACGGAATTGCTTGTCACTGAAAACATCATAGCTTGGGATTTTATAGGTTTCGGCAAATTCCGCTGTTCGGCTGTCATAAGTGAAATAGATCGATGGAATGCCGTTAGCGAGCGCCATCAGATTTCCGTGCAGGCGATAGCCCAGAACCAATTGCTGCTTGCGCACCAATTCCTCGTAGTCGGCGACAACATCCGAATAGAACATGCGATGCCGATAAAGATTTTCGATTGTGTCATCGAAATACCAGTCAGCGGTCCAGCGATGCGCCTTGAGGGCGGCGATAGCCTCTTCTTTTTGTTCAGCCGTGCCGAACACCATCTTTTTTTCTTCAATCTCGCCCTGTGCCATGAGCGTTACGTCAAAGCGTGCGGCCATTGTGCGGATCAGATCGCGATGTCGGGTAAGATATTGCTCAATATCCTGCGCGTAAGCCGGTGAAACCTCGCGCCGCACCGTAACGCCAACCTGACTCACGTCCTCAAGCGGCGGCAGTTTGATGCGCAGATGCTGATTGTTACGGCGAAACGCCGTCGGGCAACCAATGATACGGACATTCTGAATTCCGATATCGTTAAGTACCTGAGCCGTATAAGCCCCACGCACGCCAACAGAGACGGTTGAATCGGCGATCATGCGTAGAACCGCCTTTGTTTCCTCTGACAGCTGGATTTCACCGCGCACCGGCGCTTGTGCGCCAACACCAAAAGCGATGACGGGCAACTTCAATCGCTGTAAAACAGGGATCGTATCGCGCCAGTTCATATCCTTGTTTATGTAGTTCGAGCCACGCAGGATCACATAATCATATTCTTCCCGCAGCTGATCGATTTTCTCCGGTGAGAAATTGGTGATCGGCAGCTCGGAAGCTTTTTCATAATTCATCAGCTTCAGCGAAGATTCAAAAACAAAGGCGTCGCCGATATTGTGATAGTGATTGATGCTGCCCTGCACGTCGGTATGACGATACCAGCGGACATTGTCGTGATCGTACACTTCTCCTGCGGGGATCATGACGAGGGCGCGTGCCATAGGCTATTCCTTCTTTTGTAACAGATACAGGCGAGCCAGGCTCAGCTGGCCTGTGAAAGTACGGTTGTATCCACGGCAGGCTTTAGCCTGCGCGGATGGGCTTCCCGCAACTGGTGATAAAGATCGAGGTGCTCTCTTGCACAATCGACATAATGAACAGGCTTGCGAATGGATTGATGAAGACGGTTCCAGATATTCGGATCGCTCAGCACTTCAGTAAAACGATCAGCCAGATCTTCGGCGCTTCGCACGCGAAAATGCAGGCCGTCCTCGCCATCACGAATTTTTTCGGCCATGCCGCCAATGTTCGAGCAAATGACAGGGCGGCGATGATGCAATGCTTCCTGAATGACGATCGGTGAATTTTCCCACCAGATCGAAGGCATCACAACCCAGTCCACCGACTGCATAAGCCGCGGCATTTCAGCATTCTGATAGGCGCCGTAAAAGCGGACACGCGGTCCTGCTTCTTCAATCAGCTTCTGCATTCGTGCCTGAAATGCCGGCGGTTGCTTTTCGAGATTGCCGCCAAAGATCATCAGGCGGGAATCCTCGCCCCATACCTGTTCGGGAACGCGTGACACCGCATCGACAAGCACATCGATGCCTTTGAACGGGTTGATCTGCCCGAAAAAGGCAAAGCGACTGCGCCGTGGGTCCGGTCCCGTAAGCTCGCGCGGCGGCGTTGTCTGTGTGATCGCGATCCCGTTTTCGATCACTGCCATTTTCGCAGCATTTATACCCCATTCGCGATAGCGGTTTGCCAGAAACTCGCTGGGCGATACGAAAGCGTCTGCCAGTTCCAGCATCCCGCGCACGAACCGTTCGCGCTTTAAAAAGCGGGCAGGCGGTATCTGCGGGAAGCAGGCGTGACAATCAATTGGCGAGGCTTCATTGCAGAGCTTCGAGGTGCCAGCTTTTACCATCTGCCCGTCATTGTTGCAGATCGAGAGGAACTCGTGAAACGTCACCAGAATGATGCGATCCGGCAATGTCTCGCGAATGGCATAAAGCGTTTCGAGGCCGAGGCCGAGTACGTGGTGAAAGTGAATGATATCCGGGTCGAAATCGCGCACAAACCGCAGCAGATCGCGGCGGATTTCGTCGGTGTTTTTGTTTGAAAGATAGAAGTGATCATACTCGTCTGCATGAAAGAGGATTTCATCGCTTGCGCGACGCATACTCATCAGCGCAGTCGTCCCATGCCGCGGGATGGGGTGTGCCGCGCGTGCCAGATAGACTGACTGCACGCCGGGAATGGAGTTTAATCCCTTGTGCAGATTATAGGATGCAATTTCACCGCCGCCGAGTGAGATCGACGGATGGGCGTGGGAAATGACCAGAACGCGGAGCTTCTCGCTCATACGGGTTCCTCCATTTGTACTTTGCGCTTGCCAGCGAGAATGGCCGACCACCGGGCGTCGAAAACCTGGCGGTCGATCCGCTCGATTAAAGCAATCGTTGAAGCCTTGTCGGTGACGGAAGTATCATCAGCACCGAGCATCTGGGCTGACGGCAGCCAATAGGAACGCAGGCCCGATTGTTTGAGCTTCAGTCCAAGGTCCAGGCCCTTTTCATGGGTGCCGAGATAGCCTCGTGTGAACCCACCGGCTGAAAACAACGCTTCGCGCGGCATGATGCAGCATTCAAAGGTTGCCGTTGCCACTTCGGTCAGCGACATGCCGGATATGGCGTCGATCGGGTAGCCCGCATAGCGACTGATGAGGGCGCGATCCGATTGTGGTCCTGCAACCCACGTCCCTGCCCAGCGGATTGAATCATCTTCATAGGCTAGGGTTGGAGAGAGCACACAGTCTTTATGGGTTTCATATGCACTGACAAGCTTGTTGAGCCAGCCAGCCTTTCGCGGCAGCAGGGAGCCTGCCAGAAAGACAACCTGATCGGTGGTGACGGTGCGTGCGCCGACTTCCAGCGCGTCATAAAGATCTTCCGAGCCATTGGCCGAAACAAGTCGAATGCGCAAGCGATAGAAATCAGCCAGCCGTCTGATCTGAACGCCGACGCGGTCTATGATTTCAGTTGCTGCTGCGATCACAATCGGTGCTATTCGCGTTTCAGGATCAAGGGCAAGCAGCGCGAGCAATGGCTCGATCTCTTCGACACGCTCGTCAATCCCGATGATGATTGCTGGCCCCATTGCATCTTCAAATGGTCCCAGATCAACCACACCAAATACTTCAGGTGCCGGGCGGGTAACGCCACGCAGCAGCGGCACCAGCTGCTGATCTACGATGTGGCGCAATGCCCAGGCGTTGGGGTCCGTTGCGCGAAGCTGCCGCACGATTGCATCGCGCGAGGTCACGCGCGTCGGCGTCAGCGGAAAGAAGGCACGCCGCCCGTCGCTGATGGATAGTTCTAGATAGAAGGGTGAGGTACTGTCACCATCAAGTTCCGCAGCAAATGCCACAAAGCCATGAGCATGTCTGCTAGGATCAAGGCCAGCATTGAACGGGGGTTGATTGTCAAATTCACGCGTCACATCCGGGCGATCAATGCGCGTCCATGTTGTGTCGATCTGGATTTCTCCACGATGACGACGCAGTTTTACACCCTCGACGTGGCTGTCGGGATCGAGCAGCCAGCCTGCAACAAGAAGTCCACTGCCTTCAACGCGGAAAACATTGTCGATGCCGATCCGGACTGGAAACGGGAGGGCCGAAACAGTATCGGTGCCGTCAAAGCGATTGGCTGCCGAACGCAGCCTTAACAAAATATCGGTTGAGCTTCTAACGCGCGGCAGGATCGCGCGGATATGGGCCGGCGTCTCGCGGGAGCCGGACAAAAGCCTGCGATCATAGACTTCTGTAAACCGCCAGCCGCGCCTGCCGCGAAACAGAATTCGCTCAATATCATTGGCTTCAACTGGCTCATTGGAAAGCAGCAGCCCGGCAAAACCGGATGCTTGTTCGTTGAGATCAGGGCGGGCGAAAACACTGATCGCACATTCGGCGAGCGACGAATTTTTGCCGCTGATAAGTAGTCGCGTGACACTGGGCGTCAAATCCTGCGCCCAGCCTTGAACGAAAATCTCGCCTTCGTCGCTCGCGCCGATCAATTCGATACAGCCATCCGAACGCGCTCCAGCTTGTAAGAGAACGGTGATCGCTGAAAGCTTCTTCCGGCTGATTGGCCCTGAAATCAGGCCTTCCACGAGCTCGTCAATGACGCCGGGCAGAGCTGAACCCGACAGATCGGCAATCATTGCAACAAAATCCGCGATTGATGCGGATCGTGAGGCAAAGTTATAGCGCCCCACCTTGGCCCGGTGCTGGAACATGATTGTTTTAAGCACGCCACGGCGCAGCACATTGGTCGGAACAATTGCCACAAAACCGTGCGTTCCGGCAGGCGAAGGTTCTTTTAGCGGCCAGGTAATGAGGTTTGTTTTCACACTCATTGCAGGGTCGCCATTCAGAAAGGCCGTAACCTGATCATTGGTCGCACTGCCAATACCCAGCACTAAAACCAGCGTGTCCTCAATCACGCTGCCGACCACCATTTCACCCTCCATCATCATGGGTGGGCGATCAGGTGTTCGGGGCTGTTTTGGAGCCGAATTTGGACGTTCGTCTTGCACCATACGGCTTGTCCTTACGGCATGACTGCAAGCGTCAGAAGCGCGCCTGCGACAAAGCCGGTCAAAACGGCGGCCAGCACGAAAAGTACCTTGATGTCACCGCTGCTTCTCTTGCGCACGTCTTCCATGCGCTGTTCAAGGCCTGCCACCACGCCATCCATCCGCATGATATGAACATCAAGTTCGGTCATGCGCTGATGAAGATCGGTTCGCAGCGCATCAACCGAACCGGCTATATCAAGAAGCTCTGCTGGTGCCGCATTGCCGGAACTATCGATGGTGGGTGCCGCGCGCTGCAATGAACGCTGGTTGACCTGCAATTGCCGCTGTGCAGCCATCAGCATATCGAGTTTATCGAGAATGCGGGTCATCGGTGCTGCGATGAGCGCTTCGGCCGCCTGCTCATCAGGCTTTGGAACGCGCAGCTTTTGCTCATTGCCTGCGGCATTGGCTGCAACGACCACCAGATCGCCAGCGCGGGCTGCAGCAAATTGCGGCAGCATCACTTCGAAAGCGTGCAGCCCGTCGCCAATGCCATTGCGCTTGAGGTCTGGTCGCTCTTTGTCGGCAGGTGCTTCGGCAATGGGCTTGTCGTCCAACAGAACGCGAATGATGAGCCGCTCAGTCGGATAGGACGGATCAAATGCCCAGCCGTAAAGGCGTCCTTCTTCAATAGCGTCAACGCGTCCTTTCATGGCTTCAGTCCTTTGAGCTGTCGGCGAAGCGCTCTGTGCTTCAACCGGCTTTTGTGCCCCTTCGGATGGAATTTTGGTCGCGATGTTCATGATCTACCTCTCATGCTGCCTCGACACGGGCCGCGCGCAAGGATGCAATCAGATCGAGATAGCGTGCTGCGGTGGTGTCGATGGTGTCCGGGTGCCGCGCGTTTTCGCCAAGCGATTGGCGCAGGTCCGGGTTTTCCGCCATGCGTCGCATTGCTTGAGCGAGCGCAAGCGGATCATTGGGCGGAACGGTGAGACCATTGATGCCATCAGTGATCATCTCGGCCATTCCACCAATATTGCTGCAGATGACGGGACGGTTCTGTCCCTGTGCTTCCTGAATGACGAGTGGAGCGTTTTCCCACCAGATCGAAGGCATGATGGCGCAATCCACGGATTGGATGAGTTGCGCGATATCCTCGCGGCGATAAGCACCACGCCGCTGCACAACAGGAGATGTCTGGGCAAAAAGCTCATCGATTTCGCTGACAAAGCTCTCGCTCTGGAAGGGAGCTGCCCCATGAACACGAAGCTCGAAATCAAATCCCTCGGCAATCAGCAGCTTTGCGGCCTCAAGCAGAACCGTTGCACCCTTCCACGGGTTGAGATTGCCAAAATAGCCAAAGGTCGGCTTGGCCCGCTCTTGCGAAACGGCCGTTGATTTTGGACGTTCCGGCTGGCCATTGGGGATGACCTGAATGCGATCATCGGCAAGGCCCCATTCTACATAGCGCTGTTTAAGAAACGCACTTGGTGACACAAAGGCATCGACAGTGCTCAGCAGCGATTTAATGTGCCGCTCACGAAGCACAAATTTATCCAGCGCAATATCTTTGAAACAGGCGTGGCAGCGATCTGGACTTGCCCCATGACAAAGTTCTTTGCCGGTGGTGCGAACCATCAGCCCGTCATGATGACAGATAGGGTAATAATCGTGCAGCGTCAGGACAATCCGGCAATTAGGCAGTGTGCGGCGCACTATATGGGGGAATTCTGCGCCCAAAAGTAACAGATGATGCAGGTGCACAATGTCGGGCCTGAAGTCACGCAGCAGTTCAACAATATCCGGCACAATGCCGTATAGGTCGATCTGGCTCATATAGAAGCGATCAAAGTGCCCGGACCACAGCAGAATTTCATCGCCGCCATTGCCGATGCTCTGAAAGCTTGTGCCCGGACGCGCTTCGCGATGCACCTTGTTGGTTGCACCTAGAAACATCGCTTCACATCCTGCCCGCTGATAGGCGCGGAACAGATCATGGGCGAAAATTTCTGTTCCGCCGGGGTGCAGCGAAGGATGATTGTGGGCTGCGATGAGAACGCGCGGGGCCATCAGGCGGCACCTCCGCGCGAGGCAATGAAGATATCCTGATAGTGATCGGCTTCAATGCCGCGCCAATGTCCAAAGGACTTTGTTTGTAGCTCCAGTTTGGCACCTGTAAGCGCACGATCCAGAAATCCGTTTTCAAAGCCGACCGCGGCAAGGGGCGGAAGTTCCGGCACAAACCAGCAAGGGCCGGTTCCGTGACGTTCAAAGGAGAGGCGCTTGTCGCGTTTGCCGTGCCGGTCGCGAGCGGCAATGTCGTCTACGACAAAGGCAGTCATGAACAGTTTGCCACCAGGCGCCAGGACGCGCGAAATCTGTTCCAGATAGGATTTTACCTCGTCAGGCGGCAAATGCGTGACCACCGAGGTCATAATGACGAAGTCGAAGCTCTTATCCGCAAAAGGCAATGTGAGGGTCAGACCGCTCACGCTTCCTTTTGGGTTATAAAGATCATGGGCAATGTCGAGATGACGGAACTCGAAATTGGGATAGCGCGCAGTGATGTTCTGGCGACACCAGTTAACGCCACCGACCACAGGATCAATACCGGCATAGCGTGCCTTCGCCGTGTTGAGATACTGGGTTAGTGGTACGGCCATGCGGCCAATCCCCGAACCGATATCCAACACGCGTGAATCAGGCCTCAGCCCGCCCTTGCGGATGAAATGACCAAGGAACTCGGCACCCACGGCGCGATAATCGCCGTCTCCGACAAACACGCTGTTCGGGTCGGGTGAGGGCAGAAACCGGTTCTTCAAAACAGATTGTATCAGCCAGTCAATCTGTTCTTCGGGTATTGCTGGTTTGGCTTCAGGTTCTGGCTGTTTCAGCATTACCACTTCCGTCAAGCGGCGCTCCTTTCAGATTTGGCCACGATCACATTTGAGGGCATTGAGAGCTGCATCTCGTCGTGTTGTGGGGCCATCAATTCACTGATCTCTTCATCCCAGCGCTGCGTGTGCAGCCAGGAATTATATTGGCTGGCAAGGCCGCGCATATAATCCGCGCTGCGGCGGATTGAGCGGCGCTCGAAATGGTAGAGCGCAACGCTCGGCTCGTAGTAAATCTGGAAACCGAGCTGGCGAATTTTCAGGCACAGGTCGCTGTCTTCGTAATCGCCGATGACGTAATCTTCACTGTAACCGCCTACCAGATCAAAGATGTCCTTACGGGTAATCAGGCACGCGCCGGTAACGCCCGGAACATCACGCCCACGGCGCGCAGGCGCATAATTGCCGGGCATACCCTTATGGTAGTGATGATTGAGCCAGATGCCCTGTCGATCGCGGGCGAAATAAAGGCCGGCGTGTTGCAGAGAGCCATCTTCAAACAAAAGGCGCGGGCCGATTGCACCGAGCTTCGGCTCATCGAATAGCGGCTGGATCAGCTGCTGCAACCAACCATGTTCGGAAGGCACCACATCCGAATTGAGCATAACAATTGTTGTGCCTGTCGCGATGCTTGCGCCCGCATTGCAGGCACGCGCATAGCCGCCATTGCGGTTCATGATTGCAAGCTTGAACGGCATATCATGAAGGATGTTGAGGCCGCCCAGCATATGCTCCGTGTCATCCTGAATTTCAGGTGAATCGAGCACGAAGATAAATTCAGCATTGGCCATCAGCCACGGATCAGTTGCCATCGATGAGAACTGAAACCGCAGGAAATCGAGATTGCGGTAAAGCGGGATGACGATCGAGGCCAAAGGAGAAGCAGGCGTCTCACCAAACTCTTTGACTTCCGTGATGCGCACTGTTGCGCCGATTTTCTTTTCAACTTCTGTGAGTGCGGGCGCGAGAATCTGCTCAAAAACATGCGGTCGCGCCTGTTGTGGCGGGACGGAACGCAAGATTCGCATTCGCTGCGCGGATGGTTCAAAAGGTTGTGGCGCAGGCACCAGTGGCGCTGTGCTGCCCGAGGTAAGTCGCATCTGAAAACGCGGCTGCAGCAACGGGCCAAGGTTTTTTGCCGATGGCAACCACGCAACAAAGCCTGTCACGTCCCTTTGTGGAGCATCCTCACGCTTGGCAGTTTTGCCTGCAAACTTATGGAAATAAGGCTTGAGCGACTGAGCACTGCCGCCTTCAGGCAAATATTCGATATCGGCTAGCATGGCCGAAGGATCATGCATCCAGCCACCGACGATCAGGCCCCCATCCAATGCCAGCGCCAGATCGATTTCGGCTGCCGGCTGAGAAGCAGATTGTGCAATTTGACGGACAGGCAGCGGCGAGCGCGTCTGTAAATCAATGGCAACGGCGGTCCCTGCCGCATTGATTTTGCCCAGCTGGCGAACCAGAAACTCCCGCAAAGCACCGTTACTCTGCCATTTGCTCCACCATTTGGTGAAGTCGTTCTGTTCTGCCGTTCGGGTTGCCATCTTGCGCACCGCGACACCCTTCTGCCCGCTTAGTACAAGCAGGAGCGATGAAGGCAGATCCTGCGGAGCTTCAACCAGAAGATGGCAGGCCTGCCAGGCATTGCGGCCCTGCTGACCAAGCACAAATCGCGGCGGGATGACCATGACGCTGCCTGGCGTTATGCCGTAAATGGCAGAGATTTCGCCGAGCATCGGATCGACTGCTGTTTCGAGAAGATGATGCCCGGAAACAGGTTCACCACAATGCTGTGCTTCCCGGGGTTCCGGCGTTAACGCGAAAGTCAGCTCGCGCACGAGGGATGCGAATGCCTGATTTCGCGTCAGCCGGAACGTGCTGCGCCAGGTTGTGAGGATATTGGTCAGAAGCTTGATATGGCCGGCCAAAGTGAGATCACTGACGACATGATTGACGTCGAATGCTGCAAGCTCATTGGCCGGATAAAGGATTGCTTGTGCTGTAGGTCCCAATGAACCCGCACTTAGCGATAATTCGATTGGTTCGGGTCCGGTCCGCATGGCCCAGAACATACGCATCCCACCATTTTCCAGCGGAATGCCAACACTGAGCAGCGGGACGGGCTGGACAGGCGTTTCCAGCGTGCATTTGTTTGTGGAGCGAGCCGGGCCGGGAACATCCCAGATGACCACAGCCACGTCGGCGCATAGACGGCAAATGGAGAGGTTCTCGGTTTTGCTTTCAGTGTCCGCCGAATGGTCGAGGTTCAATGTGAGCGCCCTTTCATTCTTGTTGGAAATGCAGGGCCAGAAGCAGCGCTAACGAGGCTGGGTCGGGCCAAAAATCGAGATTGAAAAGAATTAAAGAAGGAACGTGCCCGGCGGGAGGATGCCGGGCACGCACTCAATCGTTTAATCAGTGGACAGTGAAATACTGGTCGGGATGAGCCTGTATATCTTCTGCACTGGTGTTCACGAGGGTAACGGTGTCGCCATTGCCGAGATCGACAACGACATTGCCACCAACCTGTGTGACACGGTCTGCGAGGTCATCCGCCGAATTGACATCAAGGCCATTGATGCCCTGCTGGATCTGAAGGATGTCTTCGCCTGGGTTGAAGTCAAGGATGACGTCGTTTCCGCCGCCGCCATTGAACAAGAAGACGTCGCTACCGGCACCGCCGATAAGGATGTCATCTCCAGCACCGCCATCAAGGATGTCGTTGCCGTCGCCGCCCAAGAGAATGTCATTCCCTTCGCCGCCGAAGAGAAGATCCGAGCCTGCACCGCCCTGAAGAACATCGTCTCCAGCGCCGCCAAACAGCACATCGTTCCCATCGCCGCCGCTTAGGACGTCGTTTCCTGCATCACCGAACAGAATGTCATTTCCGTTTCCGCCGAAAAGGAGGTCATCACCATTTCCGCCGAAGAGGATGTCATTCCCGTCATCGCCGAAGATGGTGTCATTGCCATCACCTCCGAATACGAGATCATCACCGCCATGAGCGCGGATGAAATCGTCAAAGCGGGAACCGAACAACACGTCGTCGTAGGCGCCGCCTTCTAAAGTGGCCATCTGCTTCTCCTTGTGTTCCTGTATGGGTTACAAAAAGGCCGGGAATAAACCGACCATCATGCTTGTAGTAGTTTGCGCCGCATCAATAAGGATTGCAACACTATTAATTGTTGCAATTTTGGCATCTGTAAGTAACAAATTATTACGAATAATTTATATTACAGTTTTGTAAACACAATTATGATGTATATTTAATATCATTATAATTTCTATTTAGATTATATTTAAATCCAATTTACTTCAAAATTTGAACTGGATCGGTTCGGACAGAAAAATTAATATATTTCAATATGATGACGCCGCGCATGTCGGAACATGCGCGGCGCGGGTATTTTCAGTGTATTCAACCTATGGATGAGTTATATTATAGAATACTCTTTCGTTACGTTTCACGACTATCCGGCTGTTGTTGTGTTAAGCACGCAGCCGGATGCAGTTTAATCTTCGCGGAATGCGCGATTGAGACTGTCGGTAATCGGCGACACGAGATAGTCGATTGCGCGGCGGTCTTTGTGAACGATGATGATTTCTGCAGGCATACCGGGATAAAGCCGTGCAGTTGGATTGGCGACAATCGCCTCAGGCGTAATTTCAGCGCGGGCGACGAAATAAGCCGTATCTGTCTTTTCGTCGAGCGACTGGTCGGCGGCGATATAGGTCAGTCTGCCGTCGAGCGGTGGCATTGAGCGCTGGTTGTAAGCTGTCAGTTTGATTTGCGCGCTTGCCCCCACAGAAATACTATCGATGTCGCGTGGGCTGATCTTCATTTCCACCACCATGGGTTCGTTTTCCGGTACGATATCCATGATCGGTTCACCTGGAGCCACAACGCCGCCAGGCGTCCGCAGCCGGATATTGGCAACAATGCCCTGTTGTGGCGAATTGACCTCGACACGGCGCATGACATCCTTGGCTGCCACGATCCTTTCTTGCACATCGGACAATTCGACCTGACTTGATGTAATCTCGCCAGCAATTTCCGACTGAAGGTCGCTTTCAATCGCGCTCAGTGCAAATTCGGCGCCGGCTTTTGCCTGTCCGGCCTTTGCCTTGTCGCCAGCATATTCACCGCGATCACCGGAAAGCTGGCTCAAACGTGTATCGATTTCAGTGAGTTTTGATTTCTGCGCGAAGCCTTTCTCAACAAGACTTGCGATAGCATTGCGCTGTTCAGTAATCAGTTCGATCTGGCGATCAGTCGCGGAAATCTGTGAAGTCGAAGCCTTTTCCTGCTCGGTATATTGCTCAATGGTTTTTTGCTGAATGTCGATTTTGCTCAGCTTCTGGGCGAGGCGCTTCTGAAAGAAGATGTTCTCGGCGCGAACGGCGTTTTCAGCATTCTCGCCACCTTCAGCAAACTTTTCCGGAAAGGTGATTTCCTTTGCACCAGACTGCTCGGCACGCAGGCGCGCAAGTTTTGCAATCAGACCGATCCGACGGCTTTCGAGAGATTGAAGTTCGGATCGCGCCTTTGTTGCATCGAGCCTGACTAACGGCTGACCAACTTTGACGACATCGCCTTCCTGCACCAGTAGCCGATCAAGAATGCCGCCTTCGAGATGGCTGATCGTTTTGCGTTTGGAATCAACAATAACCGTACCCAGTGCCACAGCCGCACTGCCAAGATTGGCGGAATAGGCCCAGGCAAAAAAGCCGCCAAAGGCAACGCCGATTGTTGCAAGCCCTGCGATAATCAGCCCGCGCAGCGGCGATTTCATATCTTCCTGTTCGATATCATGCGCCCATTCCGGCTTAACAGAGCCAAATCGGGTCAACGACTTGTTGTCGGATGATTCTGCACGCGGGGCGAGCAGGCGGGAAACACGACGCGGAATAACGGATTTGCCCATCATGCGCTTGCTGCTCCCATTTTAGGGCCAGTCGTGGCCGGGGTGAGTGTGGAGACCACATCGGTTCGTGGGCCGAATTGCGAAATCCGACCGTTTTCGAGCACCAGCAGCTTGTCTGCGACCTGCATGATAGACGGGCGATGTGCGATCATGATGACAATGGCACCGTCGTCGCGCGCGTGTTCGATGGCCCGCATCAGGGCGCGCTCGCCGACCGCATCAAGGTTCGAGTTTGGCTCGTCCAAAACGATGATGCGCGGACGGTTATAGAGGCAGCGTGCCAATCCGATACGCTGGCGCTGACCGCCCGAAAGCGTCAGTCGTCCGTCACCCACAGGTGTATCATAACCAAGTGGCATACGCCCGATCATCTCATGCACATCAGCAAGGCGTGCGGCTTCCAATACGCGCTGCGGATCGCTGTCACCCATGCGGGCGATGTTGTCTTTGATCGTGCCGTCGAGCAGCGAAACCGATTGCGGCAGATAGCCAGCGATTTCGCCAAAAGAGCCACGTTCCCAGAGATAGACATTGTTGCCATCCAGGAAAACACCGCCGGACGTGGGCTTAACGATACCGATCAGCAAGCGTGCAAGCGTAGACTTGCCTGCAGCCGAAGGTCCGACGACGCCAAGCACTTCCCCCGGTGAGATCGAAAACGAAATGCCTTTGATGATTGGCACATCGACGCCGGGTGCCGCATAGATCATCTTGTCGACAACCAGATCACCATTGGGGCGGGGGGTTGGCATTGTCTGACGTACAGCAAGGTTTTCGGAAAGCAGGGATTGAACGCGTTTCCAGCTTGCAATTGCACTGACCCACTGGCGCCAGTTCTCAACAATCCGGTCAAATGGCATCAGCAGGCGACCAATGATGATACTGGTAGCAATCATTGCGCCCGGCGTGATTTCCTGCTGCATCGCCAGAAGCGTGCCGGCGCCAAGTGAGCCGATCTGCACAATGAAGCGTGCCGTTCGCGCAATGGATGACATAGCACGGGCTCGTGTTCCGCCGAGATCAAGCACTTCAAGCGCCTGCATCTGCATGGTGCGCCAGCGGCGTGCCAAAGCGGGCAACATGCCCATGGCTTCAATGGCTTCCGCATGACGCAGGCTGCTGCCGATTTTGGCGACAGCTTCGACATTGGCCTGATTGGCTTCCTGTATGAGATTGCGGGTCAAAAGATCGGTCAGCACACCACAGGCAACCAGAATGATGACTGCGACCAGACCGATCAGGCCGAGCATTGGATGCAGCATGAACAGCACACCAAGGAAGATCGGCGACCAAGCCGCATCAAGCGGCGCATTTATGGCGGGTGAGGTAAGAAAGCTGCGCAGTTCCGTGAGATCGCGCAGCGTTTGGGTGGCTTTTGGCAGGCCTTGGTTGACCGATGCCTGCACGGCCGCAGTCAGTACTGCCAAGTTTAGCCGGCGAACGAGTGCGCTGCCCATAGCCTGAAACGAAAGTGCCCGAATGTATTCCAGAACACCGAATACGAGCATCGCACCCACGGCCAGAATCGTCAGCATGGTCAGTGTGTCCATGCTTCGGCTGTTCAGCACCCTATCATGAACCTGCAACATATAGAGGGGCACAGTGAGTTGTAGCAAATTGATACAGGCACTCAAAAGCACCGCATAAAGCAGGCCTGACAGGAAAACGCGCCGAGCCTTGAAAATAAGGCTTTTGGACGTAGTTACAGAATCGTCGGGCCTTTTTTTATCCGCTGGGCTCTTGCCAACTGGATTGTTTTCGCGAGTATCATTCATACGCGATCTGCCTTGTAATGGTCACAGGTGGCGGATATCCCTAAAAAGTGTGGTCTAGTTCTCAAGATCAGTAAAGTAATACTGCAGAGAATGTGACAGAAAAAAGTTTTTATGGCGGGGAAATGTGAAAGGAGCCAAATAAATATAACTGCAAATTTCTTCAAAATTTGAAGTAAAATTGAAAAATGGAGAGCTAAAGATGCAAAAACTTCTGCACGAGGGAGTGGAAGTCGAGACATCAGTCGATAGATTTACTTCCGTCGACTTTCCTGAAGTTACCGCCGAAAAACAGGAACGCAGACATCCGGTTCATACAGTTGTAATTACCCATTTCGAGCTGGCCCGGATGATAGAAAGAGTGAATCGTCGCTTTGTAAGCCTTCTGAAAACGGAGCTTACCAAGTTGGGCGTGGAAGACGTTGGCCCAGCACAGACCTTGGTTCTGATGGCTATTGGCGATGTCGAGCTCACTGTGGGTGAACTATTGGATCGCGGGCACTATGTCGGTTCCAACATTTCCTATTATCTTAAACAACTTACAGACGGCGGGTATGTCGATCGCGTTGCCTCTCAGAGGGATAAAAGATCGGCTCGTATTCGTCTGACTGACAAGGGTGAACGGCTGTGTACGAGCTTGCGAAATGCCAGCAGAACCTACAGCCATGTGCTTGCCCGCGACGACGACGATCTTCGAAATCTCGAGATCGCATACCAGACTCTGCACCGGCTTGAGCTCGTGTGGGGCAATGCCGCGCGTTATGGCATTTGATGCTGAATCGCGGTTTTTCGACCGATAACCGGACACTTTTTGTGACATGCGTATAGCTTTTGTGCACAGGCGCGGTTTCGGCCAGTTTGCTGCGTTAGCCGAGAATCTGGCTACCAGTGGACATGATGTCAGCCTGATTTGTGAGACAGTGGACCGTCGCCTCCCAGCGGTCCGCGTCATCCGCCACCGAGTAGAATCTGGTCCTCGCCCAAATGGGGCGATGGCCAGATATCTGGAAATACCCGATCATCATACGAGGATCGGGTATCGGGTGGCTGAAACCCTGGAATCCATGGCACGTCATGGCCAAGCGCCTGACATTGTGATCGGTCACATCGGTTGGGGCAGTATGATGTTCGTGAAAGACGTACTGCCCACCACACCCGCGCTGGGTTACTGCGAATTCTTCTATCGCGCGCATGGCGCGGATGTTGGCTTTGCGCCTGATGACAGACCGGATATGGAAACGCGAAAGCGGTTGCGCCTGCGAAATATGGCCCAGCTTGTTACGCTCGACGGTATTGATGGCGGTTTCAGCCCCACGCACTGGCAGAAGAGCCTTTACCCCAAATCTGCCCAGAAGCGGATTGCGGTCGTGCATGAGGGCGTGGATACGAAATTGTTTTATCCAGACCGGCACGCTTCAATTGAGCTGCCGGGCGGGCGCGTGCTCAAGGCAGGTGAATCCCGGGTGATTACATTTGTTGCGCGTGATCTCGAGCCCTACCGAGGTTTCCCTCAGGCACTGGAAGCAGCGCAAAAAGTTATCCGGCAAAATAACGACGCAATATTCGTGTTTGTTGGTGGAGATGGAGTGAGCTACGGCACGCCGCCGCCGGGTGGTGGTTCGTGGCGCGATTATCTGCTTCGTGAAACCGAGTTGCCACCGGACCGGGTTGTTTTCCCTGGCACCATTTCCCATGCGCAGCTGCGCAAACTCTACCAGATATCCACTGCCCATATCTATCTCACCTATCCGTTTGTGTTGTCCTGGTCCGTCATTGAAGCCATGGCGTGTGGTGCGCTCATCATAGGCTCTGACACGCCACCGGTGCGCGAGGTGATCCGGGCAGGGAAAAACGGCCTTCTGGTACCATTTTACGATACCGACATATTGGCGGAGACGATTCTGAACGTGCTTCGAGATCCCGATGCGTGCCTGCCGATGCGTGCTGCTGCACGCAGAACAGTGGAAACGCGCTTTCGGTTGTCGGAATGTTTACAACAGCAAAAAACCTTGATCGAAGCAGTATTAGATGGCCGATGAGTGTTATGTGGCAACAATCGGGCATACAAGGCCAAATGATATAATATAAAATCCCGTATTTCTGCGTGTTTAAGCGCTGTATTCAATATGTTTTCATATTGTTTCAAATTTTGAATTAAATAGCTTCCAAATATTCGTAATATTATCATATAGTCTTCGCTATATTATTGTTGACAATACATAATCAGTATTTTCTCATTGAGAGTAGAAGCCAAACCTCCCAAGTTGGCTCTTAGACAATGGATGATTATGTTGAGCACACCACTTCCAGCGATCTCGGCGCGGAAAACCCGCCGTTATGCCATTGCTTCAATGCGTGATCGTGAAGCGTTGGAATCGACTTCTCTCGGCGAACTGACAGCTTTCGTTGAAGGAGACGGCAAGCGTCTGCGTCTGGCGAATACATTTCCACTCGTTGCCGTTGCCGCTTCCGATGAGGGCGCAAAAGAACTCAATGGCGTCCTGCAGCAGCTTTACCGGATGCGGACCATTCCTGAAGTCCCTGTCGTGCGCGTTGATGAGGCGTCCCCTGAAACCATACCGCTTCTCGTATCGCAGCTGCTTGAAAACGGCCTCGACCGGCTTGTCGGCCATGTGAGCAAAGTGCATGCCGAGCTTGCGATGCTGCGTCGTGAACGCGAAACGATGTTCGAAAATTATCGCGCTATCGAGGATGCCTTTCACGCCCGCAACTGGGATTCCTCTACAGAGATTTTCAGCCATGCGCCTTTGGTCGATCCAAAGGATGAAGGTTTTGCACGCTTGCTGCGTGAATCGGAAATTGAACAGCTCTTTCCAGTTTCAAGCTATGCCGTATCGGGCTTTGCCCTGCATTTCCGCGACATGCCTGCCAATCGCAACGGACAGCTGATCGTAACACTCGATTATCTGGAGAATGGCGAAGGCATTGCCGAATGGCTCGTGCCTTATGCCACGCTTCATTCGGAATGGAATTTCTTCTCGCTGCCTAAGGCTTGCGATGGTAGTCACCGGACCCTGCGTCTGCGAATTTCCGCGACCGGCGGTGTGCCACCAGAACTCTCGTTGGGCAATGTGATTGCCAATGAACGCTATGCGGCTCGTGCCCGCATCCCGCATGGCGATCTCGATATGCGTCCGCTGGCACTTCGTATTTTTACGGGGCTTCCGGGCGTTCGGCCAGCATCATTGCCCAACGCAATTGTGCCGACATCGCTCATCAATGGCCGCAAGGTTGATGATTATCGCCTGCCGATTGAATTGCTACGCAGTGTCGCCAATGTTTCCGTTACCCCCCTGACGCCGGATTTCCCAACCGTGCGGTTTCTTGAACATGAAGATGCAATCGGCTGCCATCCACTTGAGGAAGGTATTACGGCCGCTGCCATCCGCCGGGTTGTTGCCCCCGGTACGGTCCGGATATCAGCGCGTGCCGTGATCGACCACCCTGAGGGACAGCCATGCGTGGCGGGTTTGCTGCTGGTCAATCTCGCTTCCGATGTGAAGGAAGAGATCGACGCGATCACCAATATGGACCGTCGGCGCGCACAGGTCTTGTTCAGTGGCTGGTCGGAAGTGGCACCCAATCGTCCAATCGATATCAATTTCATGCTCGAAGAGCCGATTGATCGCACGATGGATCTGATCGTGCTCAGCAAGGCTGCAGGTGATTCAGTCGACTTTTCCTGGTTGAAGATTTTCAACTTCCGCCTGGTCAAGCACATCGAAGCCGCAAGCCCCGTTCAGGAATTAGCCAAAGAGGTTGCGAATGTACGATAGATCGAGAGATTTGATCGTCGTTGCCATGCCGCTTTATGGCCATGCGGCGCTTGCGCTTGAAGCGCTTGAAACCCTTCTTGCCTCGGAAACGGTTTTCCGAACCCAGATCGTCGTCTCCGTCGATGGTGATCCGCGTCGCGAAGTTTTCGACAGTCTGGCGCTTTATGCGGCAGCGCATCCCAATATTCATGTCATTTTCGGAGAGAATGCCGGCCCCGGTGGCGCACGCAACCGCGCGGTCGATTATATTCTTGAAGAGATGCCGGATGTGAAGGCCGTCTATTTCGTAGATGCCGATAATCGGGTGCAACCGCAAACTATCGACACGCTTTATCGCAAGCTTCTCGCGAGCAATGCCGGTTGGGTTTACACCAATATCGACACGTTTTCGGTCAATTGGCGCGCGCATTATGGCGATAGTTATTCGCGGCTTATTCACTGCATTACTGACAATATCTGCGATACCGGCTCGATGATTTCAGCGGAAGTGTTTCGCAGCGGCGTGCGCTTTGACGACGACCGGCAGAATGGTTTTGAAGACTGGGAATTCTGGCTTTCGGCCATTGAGGCGGGTTTCGTCGGAACGCCGTGCCATGACACCGGGTTCGAATATCGCCTGCGGGCTGAGAGCCGCTTCAAGGAAGCCAATCGCGACCGCTCCGGCTCTATCAACTTTCTCCGCAAACGACATAAGGCGCTGTTTCGTCGCCCGACGCTTGTGGGTTTCGAGCATGAGGAATGTCCGCGCTATGGCGTGATCCGTGCAGGTGAAGGAACAGTCAGTCTTTTTACTGATCTTAGCCTTGGCACGACTGATCTTAAATTTGATGATGCCATCCGCGCATTTTGGGGTAGCGTTTCCGAGCCGGATAATTTTCACTTCCCGCCATTTCTTGCTTCATCCAACACCGAGACTTTGAAGCTGCTGGCACGTTCGCGGCTGTTGCCAAACATCCTGTCTCGGCTTGAGAGGCTTTCTGAACAGGCGAATATCGTCTTTGTCGAACTGACCAATGTTGAAGACGAGCGACGTATCGATACTGAAATCACGCCTTCCGGCACGCGTCAGCCCCATGCGGATCTGATTTTCGTCTCGACGAAACTGATCAAAGACATCATCGAAAACGATGCGCTGGATTGGTTTGCGTCATTGGGTACACAGCAATTGTGGCCCACCTCGGCGCGCATGAAAGTCCGCTTCCCATTTCCGCGCGTTCGTCAGCGCAGGGCGCTTTCCCGCCCCGAACAGTCGATGCTCAATCTGGTGACATCGATTGCGACAAGCCCGCTCAAACAAAGTGCCGCCATGCGCTGGACATGGCGTCCGCGTCGTCTGCCAGCACTTTCAGAAATGTATCAGGTGCTGCGCGATGAAATGGGCGGTGGACCAGTTCTGCCGCTTGCGCATAACACCGCAAGAAAGAAGACGGCTGCAGTTCTGGTGCCCAATGCCTCCTTTGGGGGAGCAGAGAAGGTGGCTTATGCGGCTGGTCGTGAGTTGAAGAACCAGGGATTTGAAACGCATCTGTTCGTGCTTGGCAATGAGCGCATGGATGTGCTCGACGAGTTCGATCAATCCTTCGACTATTTGCACTTCTGGAAAGACGGTATTCCTGCGTGGGGCGACACAAACCGCTTCCTTGGGCAGGATTTCATAACCGAAGATCATCCGCTTGATTGGGGCATCCTGCGCGGGCAACTCTCCGGTTTCGATCTCGTGGTCAACAATCACGTCATGGCAGTGCATCCATTAATGGGCAAGCTGCGTTCGGAAGGCACACGCACGGCCTGTTATCTGCATGTGGTGGACGAAACCGTCTTCCGCAGGCAAGCGGGCCAGCCCTATGCGGCGATTGCTTTTGAACACGCTTACGACGCCTTTCTCACCTGTTCAGATCAGTTGAAAATCTACCTGCACAGCTTTGGCGTGCCGTTTGAGAAAGTATTCTCGGTGCCTAATGGTGCAAGCTTCTCCATTGATTCAAAGCTGCGTGCGCAGGTAACGGCCGCGCGTAAACAGATACGCAAGGGTGAGCCGTTTCGGATGCTTTATATGGGCCGTCTTGATCGCCAAAAGGGGATCGACCGGTTACATGACGCAATCGTCAAGCTCAAAGAGCAGGGCATTGTGTTTGAAGCGCAAGCCATCGGTGGAGAAATCCTTTCCGACGATCCAAGTGCATCTTGGATGACGCGTCTCAAAGATGCGGGCGTGAAGGTCTCGCCACCGGTCTTCGACGGAAGAGATATCGCAAACCATCTCGCCTGGGCGGATGTGCTTTTGATGCCGTCGCGCTGGGAAGGCGCACCGCTGATGATTGCCGAAGCCCAGCAGCTCGGCTGTGTGCCGGTTGCAACTGCGGTGGGTGCTGTCGATGAGCTGATCAATCATGGTCGCGACGGCATCTTAATCCGCAATGGCAATGATGCGCAGATCGTGGCCGATATGACGCGCATTCTCACCATTCTCGCGCAGGATCGCGAAGCCCTGATGCGTACGGCTGAAGGCGCATTGGCGTCAGCCGCTCACCGCACCTGGAGCGCTGCTTTCTCCGAATTTACCGATTGGGCCAATGAAATAAGCCCGGTCTATCCGAAATCCCGGTCCTCCCAGCCGGACGTTGCAGACGATGCCAGCACGATTGCCGTTTTCCCCGGCCGTGCAGTTGCCTGATTATACCAGAAAGGTCGACCTATGAGCCGCCCAACCAACCCAAGAATTCTTGTCACCGGCATTCCGAGCCATCTGACACGTCTCATTGATCGCGCAGACAAAGCGCAGGTCTATTATTCGGAAAAGCAGAAGGATTCAGAATCCAGGGATAATTTTATCCAGGAACTGAAAAACATCTCCAATACCGGAAATTATTTGATCGGCGAGGGCGCAATGACGGCCCTTCTGCCGTCAGCCAAGCATATTCCGTTCTGGCATCTCTATAATTGCGTGAACAATGGAACAGGTGTCGAGGAGATCAACAAGGAGTTCGATATCTGCGTCTTCACTTGCGCAAACCTTCTGCGCAAAGGCCTGTCAGCAGATGCGGAAGCGCTGGTTTTATCCAAGCTCGATATGCCGGTGGTTATGCTGGGCATTGGTATCCAGAACCGCCCTGATATTGAAGGCGAAGACGGTTTACCTGCTGGCACGAAGAAGCTTCTCGAAGTGCTTAAATCTCGCGAGCATTATTTCCTTACCCGCGGTGAAAATGCAGCCGGCTATCTTCGTGATCAGGGCTTTTCCTATGTGCGTCCGGTTGGTTGCCCGTCGCTTTATTTCCGTCCTGATAATATGCGCAAGGCCATTACGCGTCTGCCGCAGGTCAAAGTGGGTGAAGGTCGCACAGTTTTCACAGGCTATATGGGCGCAGAACTTGAAACCATCGGCGACATGAATGCGCTGAGTTCGGACGACGGTCGTTCAGCCTATGTGGTTCAGGATGAGCTTTTGCATTTCGACATGCAGCTTGAATCGGACGCCAATGGCCGTGCTTATGATTCCACAACTGGTGAGCTGGTAGGGCCGCTGACCTACAAAGGCTCAAGCGATCTCAAGAAGAAGCTCAGCGTTCACGCTTTCCTTGACACCAATCAATGGCGTGCCTGGTGCTCGACGATGGACTTCTCATTCGGGCGCCGCTTCCACGGAAATATCATTTCCATGCAGGCGGGCGTACCAAGCCTTATGGTCGCCGTTGATGACCGTATGCGTGAAATGCTCAATTTCTCCGGTCTGCCAAAGATTGATGCCCGTGATCTCAATGCAGCCAACGACCGGCGCGCTTTCGTGAGTGATCATATCGCAGCAATGAACATTCCTGATGTGGTTGAAAAATACTCGGCTCGCGAACGCAATTTCCGAAACGTGCTTTCAGACATCGGCATTGGGGCATCGCACGCCTAATCCAAATCCAGCAATTTTCTTTAATTTAAGCGAAGATGGATCACCATGCGCATAATGATTACCGGCATTCCGTCCTATTTGATGCGGACCGTCGAAAGCGTTTCGGGTGCAAGTGTTAAACACCGCCCTTATTTCGAGCCCATCCGCACCAAAAAGGATGTGATCGATCAGGTCAAAAAGATTGCCAATACCGGCAATTACCTCATTGGTGAAGGCGCTGCCAATGCCGTCCGCGGCCATGATGTGACTTATGTTCCGTTCTGGCATCTGGCCAACAGCCTCAATTCACCTGACACCTATGCCAAGCTCAATGAAAGCTTTGATCTTTGCCTGTTTGCGTCGGCAAATCTTTTGCGTCCCGGTTATGCCGCAACAACTGAATCCTTCGTCTTTGAAAAGCTGAACATGCCGATTGTCGTCATGGGCATCGGCATTCAGAAGAAGGAAAATCTGAAAGCCGAGTTGCCGGAAGGCACGCGCCGGTTTTTGGAAATTCTGCGCCGCAAGGAAAGTTTCTTCCTCACACGTGGGCATTTCACGGAAGCGTTTCTGAAAGATGCGGGCATGAAATATGTCCGCCCGACCGGCTGCCCTTCGCTCTACTATCGACCAGAGCAGATGAAGCTATCGCTGAGTCGTCTTGCTGATCCGAGCCTCGCGGATGCGCAAAAAATCTCATTCGGCGGCTATCTCGGCAGTGTGGCCGATACGATTGTCGATGCCCATGCGCTGCTCGAAAAAGACAGCGTTGCAAGCTATGTCATTCAGGACGAGGTGATCGTCTATAATATGAACATCGCAGGCGAAGATCATGCGCAAGCTTTCGATGAGGCTGCAAGCCGCATCACCGCACCTGTCGACTACAAACACATGGAAAAGTGGCAGCGCAAAAACGAGCTGCTGGTGTTTTTCGATACGCATAAGTGGCGCAGCTGGATTTCCAGCCAGGATTTCGGGTTAAGCCGTCGTTTCCACGGCACGATCATCGGTATGCAGTCGGGCGTTCCGGGGTTGATGATCGCGGTCGATGACCGAATGCGAGAAATGCTCGGCTTCGTCGGCTTTCCACATATTGATGCAAGCATCTGGAACCGTGAGCCGCAGAAGAAGGCCTATCTGCGCGACTTCCTTTCCAAGATCGATGTGCCTGCTGCCATCAATCGCTATTCGGAATGTGAAGCCAATTTCAACGGCGCACTCAAGGATATCGGGATAAGATGATGCCAAGCTGCAAGAGCATCAGGGGCAAAACGGTAGCGATGATAGCGCTCGTGGGCGCTTTGTCGTTGGCTCTCCAGCCCCAAAATGCTCTTGCCGATACACGCTTCGGCGTCAACCGGGTCAATATGGCCTGGCTCAAGCCAGCAGAGCGTGAGCAGATTTTCGATCAGATGGTGGATAATGGCGTGGTGGCGGTTCGGCTGTCCCTCACGCGACCGGTGGATCAGAGTATCGATGCGGTGCGTCTTGCTCATGAAAAAGGTTTGGCCATCCTGCTCGAAATCTCGCTCAATAACGCGGATTTCTATCCTGAAGGAACGAAGCCTCGTTCCGGTCGCGGGCGCATCTGGGATATGTATCGGCTTTCAGATATATCGCCGGATCGCTTTCAGCAGGCGATCGCAGATGCCTTGCAAAAGATTGATGCACTTGGGGTGCCACTGGTTGCTGTTGAACCCGGCAATGAGATCAATTGGGGTGCCTATAATGGCGATCTTGCCATTCTACCCAAGGAAAAGATGAAGACCGCACGTTCTTTGGATGAGATGGAAGAACTGCCTTTGGTCGAAAAGGGTGCAGAAAAATACGTCGAACTTCTGCGCATTGCCAGGACGGAGCTGGCAAAGACCAAGCACAGCGCCAAAGCAAAAGTTGTATCTGCGGGTTTGTCCGATATTCCTTTCATTGATGCCGACCGGCGCGGAATAGACAGTGTTGATCCAGCCGTCTTTACGGATATTCTCAAAAAATATGGTCTCAATGATGTGGCCGACGGCTACGGCATTCACATTTATCCGGGCAGCAGCGGCTCACGGGCTGCGCGCGCGAAACACATCGCCAGCGCACTGTCTTTCTGCGGTGGTGCCGATGGCAAGCCATGCTGGATCACCGAATGGGGCTTTGCGAATACCTCCAAAGCCTGCCCGGCAAATGACAATAATCGCGAACAGCTGGTCGAGAAGGCACGCGATCGGTTTCGTCAGATGATGGATAGTGGCCAGATCGCAGCCGCTTATTATTTTGATTGGGATGCAAGCACTTACGGTGTGTGGCGTTGCGGTTCGCTGACACCGGCAGGCCAAGCTGCAACGGTGACGAAATGAAGCTCAAGACTGTAATCATCGGTGGTTCAAACACCGTCATGCTGCCCGGCTATCTACCGACCCTTCTGGGGACGATGGCAAAACGCGGCGTGGAGCTGGACATTGTTGCTGATCTTGCCGTTGGAGGCACCACGAGCGCACTTGGCCTTTATCAGCTCAAGCAGTTTGAACAGCTCGAGGATTGCGAGCTGCTGCTGATCGAATATGCGATCAATGATGCCTTTGTTTACGGTGATGAACGGCGTCCGTTTCGCCATTGGGCACGATTTTACGAGGGGATCATTCGTTACGCGCTGGAACGCAATCCAAACCTGCGGGTCGCAACGCTTGTATTTGGCGCACGCAATGGCTCGTTCCTGAATTCTGTTCCTTCAATTGATGCGGGCATCAATTACATATCGCAATGGTATGGCACCATTTCAGTCGATGTTTCGCGGATGCTGATGCAGCAATATGGCCGTGATGTCGTAAGCAATCCGGCTTTCTATCTCGATCAGGGCCATTATGCGCGCCCTGTTTCAACGACGATTGTAGCCAACTTGATCGCTGATGTTCTCGAACCAGCTTTGTCTATGCAGCATCGCCCAAAAGCGCTGCCATTTGCTATTGATCCCGACCACTTCGCCAATGCACGCGCCTTGAGCGGCGAACAGCTTTGCAAGCGATTGGGACGCGTGCCAATTCAATATAGCAACCGCCGCTTTTCAATTTCCGCGCTCGATCTCGGTGCAGACAGAATGCGCTTTGAGGTTGATAACGGCCAACTGCTCGCGCTTGGTTATGTTTGTGATCCTCGTATTCCGCCGCTTGATGTAGCAATCGGCGAGGAGGTCCATCGCGCCGCCATGATGAAGGGTGGCGTGCGCGACGGAACCTATAAATTCCTCGTTTCGATGCTGAGCTTCGAGTTCCTGTACGGGACAAAATTGCTGGAAGCACGCGGGAATGTATCGCTTATCATGTCCGGTGCCGATGAAGGCACCGAGCATAAGCTTCATGTTCCAAAAGACAGCACCCACCATGAAGCACTGCCTGCGGAACCAGTTCTGCCGATCACCGGCATTCTATTTTCAGGTAATCTCAAGACGATGACGCTTGAGAAAAAGACCCCTGCCATACCAATTATCGCAGAAGCCGCTCAGTAATTAAGTTCAGTAATTTGAAGATAAATAATTAGGCCGCCCGGTTTGATAATGCCAGGGCACAGTCTCTCCACGCACTTACCGCAGTTCCCTGCGTCACATTTTCTACAACAATATGCTTTCCATCGAATACACCGGATGCAATCCAGTGACGTGCTTCTCGCTGATATACATCGATCGTAATACCCAGCTGTTCTACTTTGGCTTCTGCCAGCATATATTTTGCTCCACGAATGATGAATCTTGGGCGAAGGTCGCAATATAGACCAAATCCACGACAATCCGATGTCACGTTTGTGCTACCGGATTGTGAATGGCACTTTCAGTGCAAAACAAACTTCCATTATGGAATATTGGTTCCCAATTGCGGAAACAAACATTCAATAAAACGCGCAGCTGTCGGCTGCGGTTCATGATTTGCAAGGCCAGGACGCTCGTTCGCTTCGATGAACACATATTCTGGTGTTTCGGGTGACTTCACCATGAAATCAATGCCCACAACCGGAATATCAATAGCGCGTGCTGCCTTGCACGCAGCATCAACCAATGTCGGTTCCACGATAGTCGTTACATCGTGGATCGTGCCACCGGTATGAAGGTTGGCTGCTTTACGAACGGTAATTTCACGTCTGTCCGTAAGCACGTCATCTAGTATCAGACCTTGCTGCTCAAGACAACGCTTTGTCTCGGCATCAACCGGAATGCGGCTTTCACCGCCCGTTGCAGCCATACGGCGGCGTGATTGAACTTCAATGAGGCGTCTGATCGTTGATTTACCGTCGCCGATCACGCGTGGCGGACGACGCACCGCGGCGGCAACCAGCTTGTAATCGATAATCACCAGTCGCAGATCTTCACCTTCAAAACAGGCTTCGAGCAACACCTGATTGCAAACCTCTCGCGCTTGCTTGATGGCGGCACGCAAGTCTTTCATCGTGGTGACACCGACAGAAATCCCACGACCCTGTTCACCGCGCGCGGGCTTCACAACCAGCTTATGATGTTTGGCAAGAAAGGCTTCCAGCGTTTCATCATCAGCATCGGCTGCGATTTGCTCAGGCACGCTCAGACCGGCTTTTGCGACGGTGCGGCGGGTGACGGCCTTGTCGTCACAGATCGACATGGCGACACCGGATGTCATTTCAGAGAGGCTTTCACGGCAATGGATCGAGCGTCCGCCATGGGAGAGGCGGAAGAAGCCGCCTTCCGCATCGGTGATATCGACATGCACGCCGCGACGCAGCGCTTCGTCCACAATGAGACGGGCGTAAGGATTGAGCGCATCAAGGGAGTTGATCGGCTGGGCGAAAAATTTCTCATTGATCGCGTTTTTGCGTTTGATCGCAAAAAGCGGGACGCGACGAAACTTCAGCTTCTCATAGAGGCGGATTGCATTGTCATTATCGTACAGCACCGACAGATCGACATGGTTGAGCCCACGCGCCTGAAAATGCTCGGCCAGTTTGCGAACCAGCTTCTCACCAATGCCGGGCTGGCGTGCCTGCGGATGCACCGCTAGACACCAGAGCGAGCCACCCTGATCAGGATCATTGAACAGGCGCTGGTGATTGATGCCGGTGACTGTCCCGACAATTTCGCCCGTCGCATCATCCTGCGCGACGAAATAGGTGACGGCACGATTATCGCGTTCTGACGAAAAGAAATCAGCCCGCAACTGTACCATGCCACAGGCGGCATAGACCGCATTGATGCCATCCGCGTCAATTTCCGATACCGCGCGACGAATGGTGATGCCGCGTGTGCGACGCCCACCGGCACGGTAATTGGACAGTTCAAGCCGGTAGGTGTGCGATGGATCGAGAAAGATCTCCTGCGGTGCCTGCGATAGAAGCACATGCGGATCGCTGACATAAAACAGGATATCACGGCTTAAAGGAGCCTCAGCGCGCAATGCTTCGATGATCCCTTCATTGCTCTCGAACGTCTGTGCGAAAAGCAACCGCCCCCAACCGCAGTCGAGCACGATATTGCGGTTGGCGGAACGTTCATCTTCCTGCGCGTGACCGTGCAGATGCTCCTGATAAAAGCCAGCACTTTCGGGTGTGCGCAGTCGCGTGAGCCTGTGCGAGAAAGCATTTCTGCCCCTTGCTTTCTGCCGGGTCATTTCAACCTCACCTGTCTTTTTCATTTTGGGCCTCCCAACCTCATGCTTCCTGAGTTTGAAGCCACATTTCGAGCAGTCCGGCCTGCCAAAGCTCCGAGCCGCGCAAAGGGGTGATGTGTTCGGAAGGGTTCGCGAACAACCGGTCGAGATAATCGCGCTGGAAAAGCCCGCGTTCGCGTGCTTTCTGCGATGACAAAGCATCGCGCAGCATGTCGAGATAGGGGCCAGCGATATATTTAAGCTGCGGCACCGGGAAGTAACCCTTCTTGCGGTCGATCACCTCGCTTGGCACAACCTTGCGGGCGACATCCTTCAGAATGCCCTTGCCGCCATCCCGCAGCTTTTCTTCTGGCGGCATACGCGCTGCAAGTTCCACGAGTTCATGGTCGAGAAACGGCACGCGGGCTTCCAGACCCCAGGCCATCGTCATGTTATCGACGCGTTTGACGGGGTCATCGACCAGCATGATATTGCTGTCGAGACGAAGTGCGCGGTCAACGGGTGTATCAGCGCCATCGCGCAATAAATGCTCTTCGATGAGTTCGCGGCTATAGTCGCGATTTGTCATCCAGTCGGGCGACAGCTGGGTTTTAAGCACATCATGCGAGCGGTCGCAGAAAGCCTTGGCATAATCGCTGACCACATCATTGGAGTCGACCAGTGGCGGATACCAGTGATAGCCCGCAAAGACCTCATCGGCACCCTGACCGGATTGCACGACCTTGATATGTTTGGAAACTTCCTTCGACAGCAGATAAAAGCCGACATTGTCATAGGAAACCATTGGTTCCGACATGGCGGCAATCGTGCCTGGAAGCGCATCCATCAAATCAGAACTCGGCACAAAAATCTTGTGATGATCGGTGCCGAAATGTTTGGCAATCAGATCGGAATAGACGAACTCGTCGCCTTTTTCGCCGTTGGCTTCTTCAAAGCCGACCGAGAAGCTCATGAGGCCGGTCTGACCTGCTTCGGCAAGAAGACCGACAATCAGGCTCGAATCCACACCACCTGACAGAAGAACGCCAACCGGCACGTCAGAAATCATGCGGCGTTTGACGGCAACGCGCAGCATGTCGAGGAGCTGTTCCTGCCAGTCTTCACGGCTGATAGTGATGTCACCAGCCAGACGGCTATGCGGCGGCTGCCAATAGATGCGATCACGAAATTCGCCATTGGCCTGATAAACACGGATCGTTGCCGCAGGCAGCTTGCGCACACCGTTATAGATGGTGCGCGGCGGCGGAACCACAGCGTGGAAGCTCATATAATTATGCAGTGCCGCGCGGTCGATTGAGGTATCGACACCGCCAGCCTTCACAAGTGCAGGCAGCGACGAGGCAAAGCGCAAAGCGCCGCTGACCTCTGCCAGATAAAGCGGCTTAATGCCAAAACGGTCGCGGGCAAAGATCAGTCTGCCGGTATCGCGCTCATGGATGGCAAAGGCGAACATGCCGTAAAAGCGGGAAACACATTCCTCGCCCCAGGCGTGCCATGCCTTGATGATGACTTCTGTGTCGCCATCAGAAAAGAAGCGGTAGCCCTTGGCTTCGAGCTCAGCGCGCAATTCGCGGAAATTGTAAATGCAGCCGTTGAAGACAACGCTTATGCCAAGATCGGCGTCGATCATGGGCTGCTGGGATTTCTCCGACAGATCGAGAATTCTCAATCGCCGGTGTCCAAAGCCGACATTGCCACGCACAACGATGCCAGAAGCGTCTGGCCCTCTGGGGGCAAGAATGTCTGCCATTTTCGAGATTGCCGAAACCGACGGTGTCGCACCGTCGAACCTGACTTCTCCGCAAATTCCACACATAAAAAGGGTCAAAACCTCCATGATCAAACACAACAAGCAAGGCCGTCGCATGAGTTATGGCGGCGGCCTGCATATTGGCTAATGCACGCACGCCGGGATGGTTCCGAAATTTCTGATTTTTATGCGCTTGATGCTTTTTTCAGTTCGTTTTCTTTGGAAAGCATGTATTTTTCGGCGGAAATCATATGTTCCAGCGCGATTTTACGTGCATCTTCGGCCCTGTTTTCCATCAGTGCTGTCAAAAGGCGATGCTGAAAAAGCAGGCCTTCTTCGCGGGATGCGGGTGTGGGATCGGCATAGATTGAGCGGGCAACAGGCATGTTGCGCAGCAGATTATGCGTTAGACCACACATGAAGCCCAGGAGCCGGTCCGGGCAGAGTTGTGCGAGCTGTGTATGAAAATCCAGCTCTGCCACACGCTGCTGAAACTGGTCGTCCAGATTGGTCGGAGGGCGGTCGTAAAACCGCATCGTGCTCTCCAGTTTCGTAAGATCTTCATTGCTCAATCTGCCGGCAAGGGATGCGGCGATTTCAGGCTCCAGCAGCTTGCGTAGGGAATAGATTTCCTGAAGGCTTGGCTGGTCAAAGAAGAAATAATTGCCGAGCATTTCCATCGCATGTTGCGCAGATGGTTCTGCAACGAAGACGCCGCCACCGGGACCGGTGCGGGTGAAGAGCAGGCCTTGGGTTTCTAGCGCCTTCATCGCCTCGCGCACAGTACCTTTGGCCGCCTTGAACTGGTCGATCAGGTCTTTTTCCTGCGGCAGCCGATCACCGGGTTTGAGACGGTCCATCTGGATCACGTCTTTGATACGGTCAGCAATGACCTCAGGCCGCCGCTTTGATTTGGTCAGCGAAGCATTGTCCGATTTGCTGCGGCTGTTCCGGGCCATACCTTGCTACTCTCTTTTCATACGCGGCGCGCTGTCTATCAGCTGACGTGTATAGGCATGTTGTGGCTTCGCAAAAAGGTCCTCGGCGGTCGCTTCCTCGACGATTTCCCCATAATACATGACGGCAACGCGGTCGCTGATGGCTTCCACCACCGCAAGATCATGGCTGATGAAGAGATAGGACAGGCCGAACTGCTGTTTAAGCTCATCGAGCAGCAGCAGCACCTGCGCCTGAACGGAGACATCAAGCGCACTTACCGGCTCATCCAGCACGATGATTTCGGCATTTGCTGCAAGTGTGCGGGCAATGGCGATACGCTGAGCCTGCCCGCCGGAAAACTCATGGGGATAGCGCAGCAGGGTATCTTTTGGCATCTGCACGGCATCGAGCAGTTCTTCCATACGCTTCTCGCGCTTTTGACTATCAAGTTCACCGAGCAGCTTCAGGGGTGTTTCCAGTATCTGCCGGATGGTCTTGCGCGGATTGAGCGACGCCACGGGGTCCTGAAACACATATTGGATCACTTTGCCAAAAGCTCGCGGACCAGAGCGGCGAAGTGCGCTGGCATCCTGTCCGGCGATTTTCATCGTGCCCTCGCTTGGCTCTGTCAGCCCCACCAGCATTCGCGCCAGAGTGCTTTTTCCCGAGCCGCTTTCGCCTACGATTGCCAATGTTTCGCCGCGCGCGAGATTGAGCGACACAGACTTGACCGCTTCAACAGCATGGCGCTGTTTGCCGAAAAATGTGCGTCCGCCGCCAAAGGTTTTGCTCAGATTGTGGACACTGATTGCAGCCTGACTCATGTGGCGGCCTCCGTCTGTTTGCGACTGAACAGCTTTGCCACGCGCTCATAGAAGTCCTTGCCGTGGCCAAGTTCCGGCACGCAGGCAATCAGCCGCTTGGTATAGCTGTGTTGCGGATTGGCGAGCACCTCTCTGGCGGTCCCGGTCTCGACGATCACCCCGTCTTTCATGACGGCAACGCGATCGCAGATTTCGGAGACGACGCCAAAGTCATGAGTGATGAACAAAAGCGCCATGCCGCGTTCGCGCTGCAGATCGCGTAACAGCTCAAGAATGCGCGCCTGTACGGTCACATCAAGAGCGGTGGTCGGCTCATCGGCGATGATGATGTCGGGATCATTTGCAAGTGCCATGGCTATGCCGACACGCTGACGCTGACCGCCTGAAAGCTGGTGCGGGTAATGATCTGCACGCTCCTTTGCATCCGGAATACCCACTTTCTCCAGCAAGGCGATGGCTTCTGCCCGGCGTTCGGATGCGCTGATCGATTTGTGCGCAGCGATTGCCTCCTCGACCTGTTTGCCGATTGAGTACATCGGGTGCAGCGTGGTCAACGGATCTTGAAAGACATAGGCGACCTTGCTGCCGCGCGTGGCGGTCAGTTCGGTTTCTGTCATGTCGAGTACGTCTTCGCCGTCAAGATAGATGGCGCCGTTGCGGATCAACCCAGGCGGTGAGGCCACCAGCCCCATGATGGAAAGTGCGGTGACGCTTTTGCCTGAGCCGCTTTCGCCAATCAGGCCAAGACATTCACCGCGATTAAGATGCAAGGAAACACTGTTGACCGCAGGCGTGTAGTTGCCATTGTTGACGAAGCCTGTTTCGAGCTTTTCGACCGCGAGGGCTGCATCCAACATCCTCGTCTTGGGCGCGGTTCTGTTCTTGGCGATTGCCGTTACTGAGCCGGGGCGGGCAAGGGCACCGGAGCGCAAACGGGGATCAAGCACATCGCGGATTCCGTCGCCCAGTACATTGAGGCTGATGACAATCAGAAAGATCATCAGGCCCGGCACGATGGAAACATGCGGTGCCGTGAACATTTGCGCGCGGCCTTCACCGAGCATCGAGCCAAGATCAGCCTGTGGCGGCTGCGCACCAAGACCCAGAAAGCTGAGGCCTGCCGTTTCAAGGATCATCCAGCCTGCCGTGGTTGACATTGTGATGACGATGACCGGCAACACATTGGGCAACACTTCGGTAAGCAGGATTGAAATGTGCCCTTTGCCGGAAAGCCGGGCAGCATCGACAAATTCGCGATTGGCAAGGCCGAGTGTTGTGCCGCGCACATTACGTGCAAAGAAGGGGATATTGACCACGGCAATTGCATAAAGCGCATTCATCAATCCCGGTCCCAGCGCTGCAACGATTGCAAGTGCCAGCAGGATATAGGGGAAGGCCATCAGCATATCGATGCCGCGCATCATAAGGTTGTCGGTGCGCCCGCCTGCATAGCCTGCGACGATGCCGATAGCCGAGCCGATCACAGCGGCAATCAGCGTGGCTGCAAAGCCAACCGCCACCGAGACGCGTGCGCCCCAGAGAAGGCGGCTCAGAATATCGCGTCCAAGCTGGTCTGTGCCCAGCAGATGACCTGCGGAAAAGACGGGTTGCAGCCTGTTTGCGGGTGCTGTCGCATCCGGGTTGGGTAATGGCAGGATTGGCACGAGTATTATCAGCACGCAGATGAGCGCGAGCAGAAAAAAGCCAAAAGCTGCCAGACGATTGCTCATCAGCAGACGCCATGACGACAGGCGTGCAGGAGCGCGTGGGGTGTAGGTTTCCGAAAGGGCACTCATGTGCGTATCCTCGGATCAAGCATGGTCTGAAGGACATCGGCGAGCAGATTGAACAGCACATAGCTGGCTGCCACGATCAGTACGCCGCCCTGCACAAGCAGGATGTCGCGGGTCGAAATTGCCTTCACAAGCATGGCGCCGATACCGGGCCATTGAAACACCGTCTCGATATAGACCGCACCGCCCAGCACGAAGCCTGCCTGAATGCCGATGACGGGAATGACACTGACAAGGGCTGCACGAAAGGCGTGGCCGTAAATCACGCGACGCTCATTGAGCCCTTTGGCGCGTGCGGTGCGGATATAATCCTGACGCAGCACTTCAAGCATTGCGCCGCGCGTCAACCGGGCAATCACACCGGCAGCAACGACGGCAAGCGTCGATGCTGGCAGGATCAGATGCCAGATCAGATCCTTGAGATCGCCGCCGCCATAGACTGCATACATGCCTGATGCCGGAAGTATGCGCCAATGCACTGCGAAGAGATAGATCAGCAGAAGGCCAAGCCAGAATGACGGGATCGAAATGCCTGCCAGAACGATGAAGGTGATGGTGCGATCTGCCCAGCCAAACTGACGAACAGCTGAGACAATGCCTGCGAAAAGTCCGAAGATCGAACAGAGCACGAGAGCAACGCCCGCCAGAATAAGCGTTGCCTGAAAGCGTTCCAGCACCTCATCGAGAACAGGACGATTAAGCACGAAGGAGCGACCGAAATCGCCGTGCAACAGATTGCCGATCCAGATGAAATATTGCTGGACCAGTGGCTTGTCGAGGCCGAGATCACGATTGATACGCTCGACATTTTCCGGCGTCGCATAAGAGCCGAGCAGGGCTGTGGCGGTATCGCCGGGAATTGATGCCATCACCAGAAACACGATGATGGACAGCCCGAAAAGTACGGGAACGACTGCGATGAGCCGCTTGAAGATATAGGCTGGCATTGGCCCTCCTCCGCTTCATCTGGGGCGCATTTGGTGCAAAACCGGGTTTCGCTTCTGCTTAAAATGCGCAAGTAAAATTGCGCCAGCGGCCCTAGAGCGCCGTGCGTCCAATTGGACGCACAAAGGACGCTCTAACTTATTGAATCTACGCATCGTGCTTTCCAAAAATCGAATACGATTTTTGGGCCGATGCTGTAACCTCTGGCGGAAAGCTTCATTGTTTGGTCACATCTTTGAGATGCAGCAGGAATGACGGCTGGAGCTTGAAGCCCTGTACTGCAGCTGTTGTGACAGCATTCTGTTTCCAATTGGCAACAAAGAGCCATGGCGCATCGTCGTGGACGATGGACTGGATCTCGCCATAAAGCTTGCCGCGCTCTGCCTGATCGGTCGATGTGCGTGCCTTGGTCAGCAATTCATCGACTTTCGGATTGGAATAATAGCCCGAGTTAAAGCCGCCTTTGTCCGGCAGGGCTTCGGTGCGAAGCGTGAGAAATGGAACCGTGGCTGGATCATTGGTCATCCACGCCATTTCAGCCATGTCTGCCTTGCCATCGAGACCGGAATTCACGCGACCAAGAAAGGTGTTCCACTCGTAGGTTTCAATCTTCACCTTGAAGCCGACGGCCTGAAGATCAGCCTGAATCGCTGCGCCCATATTGATCGGGTCAAGCATCCCCGAGCCACCTTCTGTCACATAGAAAGTGAGTTCAGGATTGGTCGCGCCTGCTTCCTTTAACAGCGCCTTGGCTTTTTCCGGATCGTAAGGATAAGGCTCGGTTTTATCATCAACCCAGTTGAATGCAGGTGGCACGGGACCGGCCGCGACAGTTGCAGAACCTTGCAGGACATTATCGACCAGACCCTGTTTGTTGACGGCATAATTTGCAGCCTGACGAACTTTCTTGTCGGCGAACGGTCCGCTTTTGGTGTTGAGAATGCTGAACCAGACATGCGGTCCCGCCTGTTCTGCGACAGCGAAATTTGCATCCTGCTTGAAGGTTGCGAGATTATCCGGCGGTACCTCGACCATGATGTCGATGCCACCTGCCATCATTTCAGCAACGCGCGTATTGGCGTCGGTGATGGGACGGAAAACAATCGCGTTCAAGGTCGGAGCCTTATCCCAGTAGTCGGGATTACGCTCGACCACCACGCGCTGGCCAGACTGCCATTCGGCAAATTTGAATGGGCCGGTGCCCGACGGATGGCGACCAAATTCAGTGCCATATTGTTCGACCGCGGCTGGCGAAACGATCAGGCCGGTCGGATAGGCGAGGTTTGACAGGAAGGGCGCGAACGGCTCTTTCAGTTTGAACTCAACTGTGTTTGCATCGACAGCATTGACACTTTCAATGGATTCAAAGTTGAAGGAGAGGGGGAACGGGCCGGTATTGTAGAACGGATGATCCTTGTTCAGCATCCGCTCGAAGTTGAATTTAACCGCTTCCGCGTTGAAATCCGAACCGTCATGGAATTTCACGCCCTGTCTCAACTTGAATGTATAGGTCTTTCCATCGTCTGAAATGGTCCAGCTTTCAGCAAGCGCCGGCTCGATTTCCAGCGTGCCATCCTTATAGCGGACCAGACCGTCATAGATGTTCACAAGGATGCGGAAATCATTGGTTGCCGTGACCGTGTGTGGGTCAAGCGATTGCGGTTCAGCAATCTGCCCGACGATCAGAACATCGGGCGGTGTCTGCGCGCCAGCGTGAAATGTCGCTGAACCCAGAACCAGAGTGGCCGCTGTCAAAACGGCGCGAAATAACCTCTTCATCAGCGGTTCCTTTCGTTTGGCCATATCTGCCTGCAAATCTGTCAGGATATAATTTATAGGGAGGAAATGACGTATATCAACAAATTATCATAATTAATTTGCGTGGCCGCGCCCGCTTTACGCTTTTGGGGACGCGCTCGAAAAAAAGGCGGGATGATCCCGCCTTCAAATTCTCTGTGCTGTTTTCAGCTATTCCGTCGGGCTGTCTTCAGGCCTCAGGTCTTGCTCGGCCGTGGTCGATGTCTGATGCGTGAAGCCCTTGAGACCCTTGGTGGTTTCCTCTGCATCGCGCTTGATCTCAACCTCGCTCATTGCATAGTGAACAGTGAGCTTTGCAATCGATGTGAGTGCGCTCAAATGAATGCGTTCATAGCCATGCGAGGCATCGACACCGAAGGTTAGAAGTGCGGTGCGAACATCGTGACCGGCCTCAACCGCAGATGCCGCGTCAGAGCGATAATAGCGGAAAACGTCCTTCTGCACCGGGATATCGTGCTCGCCGCAAAGCTCGTAAAGCTTTTTGGTCAGATGATAATCGAAAGGTCCGGTCTGGTCGGCCATGGCAAGTGTTACGCCAAACTCAGATGAATTCTGGCCCGGCGCTGTGGTGCCATTATCAATGGCGACCAGAGACGCAATATCCGGCACAACGGCTGCCGAAGCGCCGACGCCGACTTCTTCGCCGATGGTGAATATCCAGTACGTATCGACCGGCGTTTCGACATCGAGCCGCTGCATGGCTTCGAGCGATGCCAGCATGATCGCAACGCCCGCCTTGTCATCAAGATGGCGCGAGACGATGAAGCCATTATCGATGAATTCCGGCATAGGATCGACGGCGACAATGTCGCCAACATCGATGCCAAGCTCAATGAGGTCTTCCTTGTTGCGGGCAAGCGCATCGACGCGCAACTCGATATAGGTCCAGCCAACGGGAAGCGTATCTACTTCTTCATTGAAGGTGTGGCCGGAGGCTTTCAGCGGCAGGATCGAGCCGCGATAGGTGCCTTTGGAAGAGAAGATTGAAACGCGCGCACCTTCTGCAAAGCGTGCCGACCAGTTGCCGATTGAAACAAGCTCAAGCCGCCCGTTGGATTTGAGATATTTGACCTGTGCACCAAGCGTATCGACATGGGAGACGATACCGCGCGCGGGCTTTCTCGATTTGCCGCTGCGGCGTGCGCGGATCGCCCCGCGCCGCGTCAGGATGACTTCAAGGCCGAGGCGCTCCAGTTCGCGTGCAACGAAATGCACCGCCTCATCTGTGAAGCCGGTTGGACTTGGGATTGCCAGGAGCGCGCCCAGTTTTTCGAGGAGATAATTTTGATCAATCGCAATATTTGTCATGGTCAGGTAATCTACGGCCCCGATAATCAACGTCAACCTTGCGGGTAGATTTAAAGTTAAATCCCGATGGGAACTGAGTTCTGCGACGTCTACGCGTGAGCTTTTTCTAAAGTTTATTTTAAGGATGGTCTAATTTCGCGATAATTTCAGCATGTTAAGCATTGGCTTCCAGCCTTGAGTTGTGTAATTTCGCGCAAACAACGGGGGCGTTGATTTGCTGCTTGGGGACATTCATCCTGATGATAAAGCTGCGTACCAACGGGGATCGGTGGTTTGTTGCGCTCGTCGCTTGTTTAGGCATCGCCATAACAATTCTTTTAGGGCAGCTGGAACTGGTTCGGCTCGCTAACATTCGCCTTAACGAATACAGGGACAATCTCTTGTCCCATTCGGTAAATGTCACACAATCTGGCAGAAATACGCTTGCAGTGGTGAATAGCACCATGCAGGAATTCTGCTCGGATGAAAATCTGACCGAGCTGCGACTGCTGGCATATAAGGCGCATTATCTGCGCGATATTGGCCGCGTTTTAAACAATCGCATTGTTTGTACTGCTTTATGGGGGCGTCTGTCTCCGCCTGCCGATCTGCCGAAATGGGATCGTGAGGTGGATGGCGGGCATCGATTATGGGCAAATGCCGAAAAGATCGGAAAACACCAGACAAAGGTGGAAATGATCATGCACGGCTCGGCGATTGTTTTTACATCGCCCGTTGCTTTTGCCTTGTACGAACGTGCGGAACCTAACCTCAGCGCGCAGGTCGTTAGCCGCGACAGCAAATATATTTACCGAGCGTTTGGCGATACGAGAAAGATAGCGGAACGGCCGCCCGAAAAGCTGCCATGGTATGATCTGCGCACGCATCGGCTGGTTTCGCAATGTGCCGATGGCATCGATGTCTGTGTGACGGCATCCATGACCAATGTCAGCATTTTCCAGCAATCGCCGGGCGTATTGTTGGCACTCGCAGTCTTCGGTGCATTGGCCGGTGGAGGACTGGGAGCAGCAGGGGTTCAATGGCGTAGGGGCCATGCATCGCTTGCGCAGCAGATCAAACGTTCCATTGCGGAAGGCCGCGTCGATGTCGTCTTTCAACCATTGGTGCGGTTGCGTGACGGACAAGTGATTGGAGCGGAAGTGCTTGCTCGTCTGTCAGACGAAGATGGTGTGCCGATTCCGCCGGATGTATTCATTCCGATTGCGGAGCAGCAGGGCGATATCAAGAATATTACGCGGATTGTCGTGCGCAAAGCGCTTGATCAAATGAACATGCGCTTACATGCAAATGAAGATCTTTATCTTAGCCTCAATCTTTCGGTCGATGATGTTATTGATCCGAAAACGCTGGTCTTTCTGGACCAGGAGGTCAAGCGCCATGGGCTTTCATCGCTCAGAGTTGTGCTTGAGATCACGGAGCGCTCGACAGCTAACCATGAACACCTGATTGAAGCGATGAAATCCTTTCGTGCAAGGGGCTATGAATTTTTCATCGATGATTTCGGTACTGGCTATTCCAATCTCGCCTATCTCGCAAAACTGCCGATCAGCGGGATCAAGATAGATCGCATGTTCACGCAAGCGATCGGAACCGAGGCTGTCAGTGCCGAAATTGTCGAGAATATTTGCAATATCGCGCGGCGGCTCGAGTTGAAGCTGGTGGTTGAAGGCGTGGAGACGCAAGAACAGGCGGATTATGTGCGGGCCTTGCATCCGGATGCCATAGGGCAAGGTTGGCTTTTTGGCCGTCCTGTTCCCGCCGCTATTTTCGATCATGGCAACAATGCAATAATAAGTTGACTCTTACAGTCATATATTACAGTAAATGCTAACTCTGCTGCGATAGGCAGGTCAGGGGATTGTGTATCCGGTCTGGAGAGGATCGGTGCGATGGCATTTAGCTATTCCGAATGAGCTTCGTTTGATGTGGAATCTGCAACGCCTTTTCCAGAACCATGCGCGGGAGCTGCATCGCTTTTTCCGGCGCAGAGGGCACAATGCAGAGACGGCAGCCGATCTGACGCAAGATACGTTTGTGCGGGTGATGTCGGCAACACCATCAGGCAATGAACATAATCCGCGCGCCTATCTGCATCAGGTAGCGCGCAATCTGTCCATTGATCTCTACCGGCGCGAGCGCATCGTTGAATATGTCGATATGCCTGACGAAGAATGGCGACGCGTTGCCGATACGACGCCTACGCCAGAAACTATCGTCTATGACCGACAGCGCCTCTTGATTATTGAAAAGGCGCTGCTTGAGTTGCCTGAACAAACACGCCGTGCGTTTGAACTGCATCGTCTCGATGAAAAGACGATTGCTGAAGTGGCCAGCGAACTGGGGCTTTCCGTCTCGCGAACATGGACATTGATCAAGCGTGGTTACGTGCATCTGAGAGCGTGTTTGAATGAAGATGCGGCTGGCAGTCTTTAAAAGAGAAAATTCCCTCCCTTCATTCGTTATATTCAGTAGGACATAATCTGAGAGAAGCAGTTCGGCGGTGAGAAACGGCTGAGTTAAAGGGGCTGACGCTGCATGGATGACGAATTATCGAAAAGCGAAAAGCTGTTCGAAGAAGCATTGGATATTGTCATCCGCATTCAGGATGATCCGGATAATCCTGTGGCCCAAGAGCTGGTCAACCGCTGGCGTGCGCGTGGACCGGAACACGAAACCGCCTGGCGTGAGGCGATGGAAATCTATGGCATGACGGGTAAAGTCCTGCATGATCAGCGCCGTGCGGCAGCTCCTAAAATATCCCGCCGTTCGATCCTCACGGGCGGAGCAGCTGGGCTTTCCGTTGTTGCAGTCGGGGCACTGTTTGGGCCACAGCTGATGTTGCAGGCGCAAGCGGATTACATGACCGCTTCCGCTCAGTTGCAGGATGTACCGCTGCCGGATGGCAGTCGTGCGATGCTTGGTCCTGATAGTGCGATCCAACTGCGATTTAGCCCGAATGAGCGCCGCGTCGAGCTTCTTGCTGGAATGGCATTTTTCGATGTGAAGCCCGATCCAGTACGTCCATTTAGTGTGCAGACCGGAAAGCTTACCGCGACCGCACTTGGTACTGCTTTCGATGTGAGCAATGACGCGGGTTATCTCTCGGTTTCGGTGGATCATGGTTTGGTCGCCGTCAGGCCGACCGGTGTGAATGATACTGTGACACCACTTGGGCAGGGCGACTGGCTGTCGTTCAATGAGCAAAGCCACGACTTCGAGCGTGGTAATCGTGACGTTTCCCAAATTGCAGCCTGGCGTCAGGGAATGCTGGTGGCCGAGCGCGATACGATTGCGTCCGTTGTCGCACGCATTGCACGCTGGCAATCAGGCCGGGTGCTGCTGGCTCAATCGAGCTTTGGCACACAACGCATTAGTGGTGTGTTTGATCTCAACCAACCGATTGCCGCGCTGGAAGCAGTGGTTGAACCTTATGGCGGAAAAGTTCGGCAGATATCGCCTTGGCTGACGGTAATTTCGTCAATCTGATATTTTTTTGATGAAAGGGGAGAAAATCCCGAAGCCCCGCTCGTTGTAAGCATCAGGGTCGGACGTTAGCTGCTGCCATACAACCGCCTTTTCACCAAAAGATGGAGTGGTTGGACAATGGGGCGTCGGGTTAATAAAAGTGTTGTGCAGCGCTTGGGGACGAAAGTTCTGACAGCAGCACTTCTGGGTTCTACATGCGTTTATGCCTTGTCCCTTTCGACAGCTTTTCAAGCGCAAGCGCAGACTGCTCGGCAGGTTTCTTTCAATATTCCCGCAGGCTCGCTGTCTTCAGCACTCGCCAATTTCGGTCGGCAGGCTGGAATGCAGGTGACCTATCAGCCGCAGATTGCTTCCGCTAAACAGGCTCCCGCCGTTTCGGGCATGATGACACCACAAGATGCACTTTCGCGTCTGCTTGCGGAATCTGGTATTTCCCATCGTTTCACGGGTAGCAACACTGTCGCATTGGCCGCACAATCGGCAGCTGCACAGGCACCATTGGCCGCTGACGGCACCACACTGCTTGATACGATTACCGTCACCGGCGGTGCGGGCGTGGTGGGGGCAGAAGCACCTTATCAAACGGCAGCACCGACCAATTATATCTCGTCCGAAACCATTGAGCGTTTCCGCGGCTCAAGCCCTGCCGATATTTTCCGCGGTACGCCGGGGGTGATGTCGGGTGAAGCGCGTAACGGTGCGGGCTCGGTCGATGTTAATATTCGCGGTATGCAGGGCATGGGGCGTGTTGCAACGACGATTGATGGCGCTGAAAACAGCGTGACCGTTTATCAGGGCTATCAAGGCCTTTCCAATCGTACTTACATTGATCCCGATCTGATTGCGGGCATTGATATCAACAAAGGCTCGGACGCATCCTCGCGTGGTATCGCGGGCAACGTCGCCATTCGAACACTCGATGCCGATGATATCGTCAAGGAAGGCGATAACTGGGGTATGCGTGTGAAAGGTGAATATGGCTCGAATTCCTCATCGCCGCATGCGGGCGCCAAGGGAGGATATGCATGGCCCTATTCGCCGACTGATGTCCCGGAAGTCGTCGGGTCGCCCAACGGCATGAACCGTCCTTCTTTCCTTACACCGACCAATGGCTCTGCCAGTATTGTCGCTGCGATCAAGGAAGAGAATTACGATTTCTTTGCGGGCTATGCTTATCGCAAGCGTGGCAATTATCATGCAGGCAAGCATGGCCCATCAGCCGATCCGGTGAATATCGGCCCTGCCAGGACCTGCAATACATCGGGTTCCTGGTGTCAGAACTGGCCTGAATATATCGAAAACGGCGGCCTTACGAATTATCGTGCTGGCGAAGAAGTCCTCAATACGCAGCTTGAGACCAAATCCTTCCTGACAAAAGCGACGCTGCGCTTTGATGGCGGTCATACGCTGAAGCTGGGCTATACTGGTTTTCGTGGGGAGGCTGGCGATCTTCTTGCATCCCGTTTCACAGGGGACAGAAATCAACCTGTTCAGCAGGAGCTGACATCTGGCTCCAAGCTCGATACCGGCACCCTGCGCTATTACTGGAACCCGGATGACAACGAACTCATTGATCTGAAAGCAAATCTTTGGGTCACAAAACTGGAACTGCGAAATCCGCGTCGCGGCAACATGATACCGACATCGGAATCTCTCGGCCTTTCGCCGAATTTCCGCACTGGATCGAATACGATCATGTGGGGCGGCGATGTTGCCAATACGTCCAAGTTTTCGTTTGGCGACTATGGCGATCTCGACCTGAATTATGGTGTGTCTTATCTCAGAGAAGATACGCGTCCGAGTGCTTATACTAACGAACTTGAGGGCTGGCTAAACCTGCGTGACGCTTATCGTGACGAACTTGGCGTCTTCACCAAAGCAGCCTACAAGCCAGTCGACTGGCTGACATTGAATGCTGGCCTGCGTTATTCGCATTACTGGTCACATGACCGCCGCACCGAGGCCAACTCTGCTGTACAGCTAAACCCGGAACCGAACCGCGATTCAGGTGGTTTCAGTCCATCGGTCGGCGTGACGGTCGAACCTTTCGATGGCAGCCAACTTTATGTCAATTATTCCAATGCGCTACGCTATCCGAGCCTGTTTGAATCGGTTTCAGCCTTCACTGTCATTCCCAATGCCGGATTGCAGCCAGAGCGTTCCAGTAACTGGGAAGTTGGGGCGAACTTCACGCGAGATGGTCTGTTGAATGATGATGATCGCGGCATGCTCAAGTTTGGCTACTTTAACTGGGACGTTAAAGATTATGTTGCGCGTGCATTCCGCGATTTCTACGATGACAGCGGAAAATTTGTCTACAGCGGTATGCAGGTCTACAACATTGATCGCGCACGCTTTTCAGGTCTTGAATTCTCAAGTCGTTACGAGGCGGGCGGGTTTACGGCCGATTTCTCGGCAAATTATTATCTTGATGTAGAATTCTGCCGCACCTCTGACACCTGTGGAGCCAAGTCGCTTTATGGTGACTATGCGACCAACCAGGTGCCTCCGAAATACAGCGTGGATCTGACGCTCTCGCAGAAGATGCTTGAAGACAGGCTGACGCTTGGCGGGCGTGTTTCTTATGTCGGTCCGCGTGCGATTGGTCATGGCGATGTTACAGCGGTGGGTGCTGGTGAGTTTATTTCGCTGACACGCTGGAAGCCCTATACGCTCATCGATGTCTTTGCCGAATATAAGATCAATGACAGCCTGACCGCGACAGCTCGTATCGAAAATCTGACGGATCAATATTACGTCGATCCGCTTGGCTTGGTGAACCAGCCTGGTCCGGGCCGGACGTTCTATGCGGGCCTTACCAGCAATTTCGGCGGCGATCAGCGCCTGCCGCAACTCTCGCCATTCTCCCGGTCACAGGGTGGGGCACCGGGAATCGACTGGACCGGCTTCTACGGCGGTGTTCATGCCGGTATGACTTCCGGGCGCACTTGGGGCAACACGACTGCGCTTGATGGCACGGTTGATCCGATATCGGCGAGTGAATCTGCGGATCGTGGATTTGGCAATTCGGCCCTGTTCGGCGTGCAGGCGGGCTATAACCACCAGTTCAGCAACCGCGTCGTACTTGGTATCGAGGCCGATGTCAGCAAAACGCGTTTGAAGGGCGCGCAGGCAGCCTTCATGCAGGAAGACTGGATTGCTGCTGAAAAGGACATTGCCGGTATTCAGGCAAACACGCATTACGACATTGATTGGACGGGGTCCATTCGCGGTCGCCTTGGTTATGCGCTGGATAATCGCTGGCTTGTCTATGGAACGGCGGGTGTTGCCTTCGCGCATGAGAAGCAGACCCGCGACCAGTACCGCTATTCTGAAGATATCATGGGCAAGGCAAGCTCAAGCCTGTTCTTCGTCGATCAGTTGTCGGGAATACGAACGGGCGTCACGGTTGGCGGCGGTGTTGAATATGCAATCAACGATCGCTGGTCGGTCATGGCCGATTATACCTATAGCCGCTTTGGCAACCGCAGCTTCAGCTTTGAAAATGCGCGTGCCGGAACAGGGGGCAACTACACGACCAGAGAGCAGACAGGTGTGGAAATTACACCGCCTGATCCATTCTTCTGTGAGATTCTGGGAGGATCGTTCTGCAATCCACGCGAGAAGCCAATCTATAAATATACCGACCACACTGGCAGCTCGAATATCGTCAACGGCCGCAAAGCTTCCAATTCACTGGATACACACACCGTGAAACTTGGCCTCAATTTCCACTTTTAATTGGGGTTAGGTGCGACATTTTGGCCAAGGTGAAGTTTTTTTGCCTTGGCATTGCAAAAAATAGCGTCCTCAATCGTCTTAATAAGTAGAGCGGTGTTATCGGCTTTACGCGCTGAGAACACCGTCTATCAATAGGGATATTCGAAATGACTGATGCTGCTACACTTGAGCAACCCGTTGCTCTTCCCCGTTCTAAGCGCTTGAAAGCGCGAACGACGGGCACTCACGAACGTCTTGATCAGACCATCATGGCGGGCAAACCATTTGCCAGCCGCGAAAGCTATGCATTGTTCGTTGAGGTGCAGTATCAGTTCCACCGTGACATTAATGCGCTTTACGATGATGCCGCGCTGGATGCGTTGCTGCCCGATCTAAAGGGCCGCCGTCGCTTTGAGCAGGTTGGTCAGGACATGATCGATCTCGGTTTCGATCTGCCCGCAGCAGATGGCGCGCCTGCCTTCCCTGCCGGAAGCGACATTGATCTGCCGACCGCACTTGGCTGGCTTTATGTGGCTGAAGGCTCCAACCTCGGTGCGGCCTTTCTGCTCAAAGAAGCGCTGAAGCTGGGCTTGTCTGAAGAACTTGGTGCGCGCCATCTGGCCGGTGCTCCTGAAGGTCGCGGACTGCATTGGCGGACCTTCACTGCGGCACTTGATGAAATCGAGCTTTCTGACGCTGAGGAAGAAGGCGTGGTCGCTGGTGCGGAAGCTGCTTTCCGCCGTGTCCATGCACTGGTGCGGAAAATCTTTCATGACCGTCTCTAACCTGACGACTGCAAATAACGGGGCCGCCCATTTCGCCTATCCCGATGAGCGGCAGCGCGCAGGTTATCTCGCGCTGAGGCTGTTACTGGTCGTGGCGGCTTTGATTGGTTTGAAGATACCCATGATGCCTTCAGCCCTGTTTGTCTTTGGTGCAGCACTTTGCTTTGTGCAGCTTTCATCCAGCATTCTAGGCTGGCTGGAAACCAACAGAAGTACACGCCTTGTCATCGATGCGTGGCGTGCACTCGGTGCTCTGTCCTTTCTGTTCAGGCTGTGCCTGCTCAGCTTGGTTACGGCAATCGGCTTGGGAGCCGTTGTTTTGAACCCTCATCTCTTCGGGGTGGAACTGGCAATCAATGCAATGCTGTTTGCAGGCCTCATGCTTTTTGTGGGCCCGCAATATCGAGAAGTGAAATTCGTTCCAGAATAAAGATAGTTTGCAATGCGATTTACCCGACAGGCAGAGCTTTCAATTGAGTTTCTTGTTCTTTGCGAGCGAGCACCAGATGGGACTGCACTGACCACCCGTGCTGCGGCAGAAGCCACAGGCACGACAAAAGATCACGCCGCGCAGATCGTTTCGGATCTCATACATCACGGTTTTCTGGTTGGCTCACGCGGGCGCGGTGGAGGCATTCGTCTTGCGCGCCCGGCAAAGACAATCAATGTCGGAACAGTTCTGCGACTGATGCAGCCGGGTTTCGATGAGCAGGCGACAAAGCAGTCGGGATCAGATTCAGCATTCGGCATGTTGCTGCAGGCAGCCTTGCGGTCCTTCGTGGCGGCTTTTGATGATTTCACCATTGCAGATCTTGCGATTGAGACCAGTGATGGTCGCCTGGCTTGTCTTGATTGCGATCTGCGCAATCTGATCAACCACGGTCAAATGCTCTCTGAGCTGCGCCGCAGAAGCGAATATACGGATGAGCCTGCCTGGGCGGGCGCATCATGAATGGTGCAACGGATAGTATCGGGGTGCGCGAAAGCTTTAGCGAGCTTGCGCTTTGGGCGGGGGCAAGCCTTCTCGTACTATCCTTGCATGTGGGAGCCGCAATGTGGCTTCTACGCGAGACGGACATGATAGCGGCCGATGATACGCCGCCGGCCGCTATCATGATCGAGCTGGCTGAAACGCCTGAAGCAACTGAAACCGAAGAAAACGAGATATCACCGGATGAAGTGATGTCGGATGCAAGCGCTGCAGCCGAGAAGGTTGAAGAACCTGTCGATGAACCTGTACTCGAGCAGGAAGTGGTTCAGGACGAGCCGGAGCCTGTTGAGGAAGAGCCTCGGGAAGAAATAGTTCAGCTCGAAAAGGTTGAGGTTCCACTACCTGTCGCAAAACCTAAGCCGCCGGAGCCCAAAAAGGAAATCGTCAAGAAGGATGAGTCGAAGAAGAAGCCGGTGAAACAGCGCGAACAGGCATCGGCCAAGCAGGCAGTGAAGGCACAGGCACAGGTCACGCAGTCCAGCCGCAACGCAGCGAGACAGTCGGCTTCCGGTTTGTTTGCATCTTCCATGACACCGGCGCGCTGGCAATCGCGTTTGATGGCGCATCTGGAGCGCCGCAAGAAATATCCATCGGGTGCCAAGTCGCGTCGGGAAGAGGGCACCGTCTATGTTCGGTTTCGCATTGATGATAGCGGCAAGGTGCTTTCTGCGACGCTTGCGCGATCTTCGGGCTGGCCGGAGCTTGATAATGAGGTGCTATCGCTGGTTCAGCGAGCTTCACCGGTTCCGGCTCCCCCACCAGACGTCAACAAGACGATCACTGCGCCAGTCAAATTCAACAGACGATAAAAGAAGGGCTGGAAACGAACTTCCAGCCCTTTGATGACTTAGAACTTCCGGCTGAAAGAGACTTTCAGATTGCGGCCTGGCATGGCTGTGATGCCGTCAGTCAGATAAGGTTCGTATTCCTTGTCGAACACGTTCTCCAGTGCGAGACGCAATTCCGAATCCTTCATGAAGCCTTTGGTCGGCGTCCAGTTGAAGAACAGGTCATGCACGGCATAGCCCGGCGTTTCTGGTCGATTGTAGCTGAGATCGCCTTTGACATAGGAGGTCCGGTCCTGCTTGTCGACAAAGGTCCCCGTCCAGCCAAAATTGATATCCTGATCCGGCAGCTTGTATCCGAGGGTCGTTACAACCGTTGTCGGCATGATATCGTTGATATAGCTATCTGGCCCATGGATATTGTTGACCGTGCCATGGCGCCGACCAATCATGTAGGTGACGCTTGCATCGGCGAACATGAAGTCATTTTCGTAATGCGCTTCCAGTTCCACGCCACGCGAATAATAGGAAGGCATGTTCCAGTAGAATGGGACTTCGCCGTCTTTCAGGCCAACCTTGTTTGCGCTGCCGACGCGACGCGCCACCGGGTTGGTGACGTGGTTGTTAAAGAACGAGCCGCGCACCATGAACACATCGGAATCGGTAAAGATACCGCTGAACGACGTATCCGCGCCGATATTGATCGTGTTGTTGCGCTCGACTGCCAGATCTCTGCTTGTGCCGGAGGTTTGCGTGCGTCCGCTTTGCACTGAGTAGATTTCGTCAATATTGGGTGCGCGCATGGCATAAGCCCAATCGGCGAACAGGCGCGTTGTGGGTGTTACCTGATAGGATGCGCTGATCGCTGGTGTGAAACCATGGTGAGATGCTGACGAATAGTCATGTCCGGCTTTTGGATCGTTATAGATCGCAGCCGCATTAGGCTCACCTTCAGAGCGAACATAGTCATAGCGGATGCCGGGCGTGATGGTCAGCTTGTCGGTAATGGCCATGCGATCACGCATGAAGAAGGATGTTACATCCTGTTTGCCGCCGGGCATGATCCATGGGGCGTAATAGCCGTAATTATAGCTTTTGTCGTTCTTCTTCGTGATGTCGAACATCGTCACATCGCGAATGTGGTGGTTATACTGCACACCGTAGTTCAGGCTGTGTTCGATACCGCCAAGCTCGAAGTTGGAGGTGTTTTCAGCTTCGATATGAAAATCCGAATATTTCGCATCGTTTTCGGTACCACCAAGCGATGCCGTGCCATTCACGCCGGTTGCGCGTTCAGCATGCATGTCGGTCGAGGAATAGCTCGCCATGATGCGGGTGTTTACGAGGTCGCTGTCGCCGTCATAGGTGTGCTCGAATACCGAAGTGAAGTCTTTCAACTCACGCCATGCAAGCAGCCTGCGCATTGCTTCCTTATAGGCAGGTGTGCCGGGAACGAGGCTGTTACTGGTTGGCTGAAGCTGTCCGCGAATGGCTGCAAGTGGTCCCCAATTGGCGCTCTCACCATAAAGAACCGAGGCCTTCACTTTGTGCCCGCCATATTCGCCGGAAAGCTTGCCGGAGAATGAAGTGAGTTCGGAACTTGAGTAATTATAGGTCTCGCCGCCGCCGACACGCATGTTGTCGCTCTTGCGCCAAGTCAGGCTGGCAATACCGTCAAACGTCATGCCGGTGCCGAGATTGGAACGGCCATAAACCGCGCCCGTTTCCAGAAACTGCTTGTTAGCTGTCTGATATGCGGTTTTACCCCACGCACCCCAGCTTTCGCCTTCGCGCAGCATATCGGCGGCATCCTTGCTCTCAAGCTTCACGGTGCCACCGAAGCCGCCATTGCCATATCGAACCGAGGTTGCACCCTTTTCAATCTCGACGCGCTTGAGAAGTTCAGGCTCGACGAAAATGGTGCCCTGATCGTATTTTTCAAAGTTTTTCGGCGCGCCGTCTAGCAGAACTCGAACGTCAGTCTGTCGCGAGAAACCACGGATCGAAATCGACTGGCCTTCAGTGCGGACGCCTCCCAGCATTGCCACGCCGGGCGTCTTTTTGATGAGTTCGGGAATTGTCGAGGCCTGTGCCTGTTGCATCTGTTCAGGCGTAATCTGGGAGACGCGCGGGTCGAGATCAGCGAAGTTCACGCCGGTAATCTGGGAGAAGCTGATCGTGTCGAGTTGCACTGCTCCGTCAACAGCAGGCACGGCTGCATTGTTTGCAGCCGTTTCGCGCTCAAGGCGTACAGTGCGATTGCCGGTGAAGCGATACTGGATATCCGTGTTGCGCAGCAATGCAGAAAGTGCGTCGGCAGGCACCATGGTTCCGCTGACGCCGGATGTCCTGAGGCCGCTGGTCACAGATGCGTCGAATGCGATTTGCAGACCCGTCTGAACTGCAAGGCGATTAAGTGCCGTTGAAAGCGCACCTGCTGGGATATTGATGCTGACTGCTTGCGATGCTGTCTGTGCCATTGCTGGTGCAGTCATAAACGGGCTTAGAACCGTGCCACTCAAAAGCAGCGAAGCAAACAGCGGGCGGGCGCAGGCAGTGAGAATGCGCGAGGAGGGGCTTTTCATGTCGTTTCCAGTCTCAACGTTCAAGGCGTTGGTGTCGGGCATTGGGTGGCTGAGGCACTCGCGCGGGTTGCGCAAACTGCCTTTCACCAACTGGACGAATGAATTGAGCTGTTTGGGACATTTGGTCGAAAATTAATTATGCAGTACCGTGAGCAGTGACCCGACACGCACTGCTTTCAGCTCAAAAGCCTTGATAAAATCATCAAGTGCTGTCGAGGGCGCGGAGAGATCGAAGGTGCCGGTGATCCGGCGTTCGGCGAGGTCGCTGCTTGCGATCATCACCTTACCGGGAAGGTGGCGCGCAATATCTTCGACCACATGCTCAAGAGGCTGGTCCTCGAAAACAAGACGACCGCTTCGCCAGGATGCCGCAAGTTCCGGATCAACCATCGAAACCGGACCTATACCATTCCGGCTGTCGTATGAAACGCTGTGTCCCTCATCCAGCCGCAGCGTATCGAGCGGGCTGAAAGCAGATGATGACGCGCTGGTCTGCACCTGAACTGCGTGTTCGGTGACAACGACATCTGCGCCGCCATCTTTCAGTTTCACATCGAATTGGGTGCCAAGGGCCGTCACTTCGCCATTTGCGGCCTTAACCGTGAAGGGGCGCTGTGGATCTGGCGCCACAATGAAATAGGCTTCGCCGCGCAACAGCTGCACCTGACGCCCATCATTCGTAATATCGAAAGCGATTGCCGATCCGGCATTCAGCTGAACGGTCGAACCATCGCTTAACTCAATGACCGGCATCTCGCTGCTCGCCGATATAGCATCAGCACGCAGGCGCATCGGCCCGTCAAAGGCTAGGAACCCGCCCGCGAGGGCCGCAAATAACAGCATGGAGCTGACGGCCCCGCGCACTGGGTAGCGCGGCTTTCTGGCTGCGGTTTTTGCAAAGTCGGTGTCTTGCAGCAACAGAAAACGCGTATCGCTGAAAACGCGCGAAGCCTTGGCAAATGCTAGTTCGTGTCGGGAATCGCTGGCGCGCCAAAGCGCACAGGCTTCGACAACCTCCAGATCTTTGGGCGATGCCTGCAACTGCATTAGCCAGTCGACAGCCTGCTCCTGGATTTGGCGCTCAGCCTTATCATTCTTCTTTGCCGTCGCGCGCATTATGCCTGATCCAGTTCATCGAGCCGCAAGAGGCAATGCATAAGCGCTTTCCGCAGATGCCTGTCTACCATGTTACGCGTAATTCCGAAGCGTATGGCTATTTCATCTGGGGATAGATTGCCGATCCGGTGGGCAATGAACACGCGGCGCTGACGCAATGGCAGCTCCATGATCGCATCACGCAGGCAGGCGAGGCGGCGTGGCATATCCAGCGCCAGATCAGGATTTGCATCCTTGCTTGCAATGTTTGCGGCTTCGTCTTCAGTGCCGCAAAAGAGCTTTGCTTCAAAGCGTTCGCGGCGAAACCGATCAAGGCCGAGATTAATCGCAGCGCGCGTAAGAAAGGCGCGTAACGACGATTTGCCTTGAAGATCGGTCCTGCGGTCTTTCAGCCTGACATAAAGATCGTGGACGACTTCATTGGCATTGGAGGATACGTGCCCACGCCGACGGACTGCGCGGCACAGTTCGTCGTAATAATCTGTAATAGCGGCATCAATATCTGCAATTTCTTGCAGAGGAAAAGCCGAAGGCAGATTGGATTTGTCAGATTGGTTCAAGGCAGGCACCACATTTTCGTGGCGGCACCATAGTTATGCGCTTGTGCAAACGCAATAATATATGAGAAATATACTCATCTTATGTGGGTGCTGTTGCATTTCGGCAAAAATGACCGATAGCCGCAACGATGGAGAGCACTCCACCGCAGCGACAAAGGAAGCAAAACCTTATTTCGGCAACTGGGCCGCGGCCTGCTTGATGGCCGTTGTGATCTGCTGGCAGAAAGGCTCGACGCTTTTGCCAGATGTCTTGGCATAGTCTTCAACGTCGGTTTCCTGCCCCATTGACTGGACTACGCCCTTTTTGCCGGCTGCCTGTGCGTCTTCAAGACCGGATTTGTCGGCTGGTGCCTGCATGATCTTCATGATGGACTGCTGGCTGTCGATGTCTTCCTGTGTCGCGAAGCCTTTGTCCTTACAATACTCGACGATACCGAGCTGGTTCTGTGCTGCTTTATAGAGCGCTTCCGGTGTCATCTGCTGTGTGGCCTGGCCTTGCGCCATAGCGCCGCCTGCGGTGACCGATGCCAGAATAAAAGCGCAGATACCTGCAGTTTTCATCGTTTCAACCTTTCAGTTCTTTTGCATTTCCCACCCGAGCAAACAGATAGAGCGGGTCCGGTAAAACGGAACCCGCCCTGAAAGGCTTAAAGGTCATAAAAGGCATCGCGAAATAAAGACCTGCAAAACCGGGTAACAAGTTTTTACTGTATCCGGGGTTTCCAAGGCTTTGTTTCGTCACATTCGGAACCGGGGGTTACGCCCAGAAGTACCGCACAATGTGGAAGAACACCGGGGCCGAGAAGACGAGACTGTCGGCGCGGTCGAGCATACCGCCATGCCCTTCAATCATGTGCCCCCAGTCTTTGACCCCGCGATCACGCTTGATGGCAGATGCCACAAGCCCGCCGAAAAAGCCCATGACGCAAGCGGTCGCGGCCAGCGCACCAGCTTGCAATGGCGAAAACGGTGTGAGCCAGGCAAGTCCAGCCCCCAGAAGAGATGCGCTCGCGACCCCTCCGACAAAGCCTTCCCAGGTTTTGGATGGAGAAATATTGGGCGCAATGCGATGCTTGCCGAACAATTTTCCGAAAACATATTGCAGCACGTCGCTGCCCTGAACGGTTGCCACCAGAAATGCGATCAGCAGCAGCTTCTTGCCTTCGAAGCCCGGAATATCCAGCGTCATCAGCGCAGGAACATGGCTGATGCAATAGACCGAGAGCATGATGCCCCATTGCTGTTCGCTGATGCGTTCAAGAAAGCGCGACGTATCGCCGGAAAGGGCAGTCAGCACCGGCATGGCGAGGAAGCAATAGACCGGAATGAAGATGGAATAGAGGCCGTACCAGTCAATCCAGATCAGGTAATATTGCACCGGAATGACCAGCAGGAACATGCCAAGCAGCACGCGATGATCGGCGCGACGGGTTTGTGTAAGCGTCGCATATTCGCGCAATGACGCAAACGAAATGAGCCCAAACAGCACGATCACGCCGCCTTTGCCGAACAGGAAGGCGATGCACATGGCGCCGACCATGATCCACCATGCCTTGATGCGGGCATTGAGGTTGACCAGCGTGGATGAAAGCGGTTTTGGCGCACGCCATGACAAGACACCGGCAACGGCACTGGCTGTGACCAGAACGCCCATGAGGCCAAGGAAGAGTTGGGTTGTTTCGCTCATGGGTGATTACCATTCTGAGGCTGAATATCGAGAAGGCTCTGGCGCGCGCGCGTGAGAAATTCCTTGCGGTCCTCGCCCTCATGGAGCTGAACCGGCGCACCGAAAATCACACGACAAAGAAGCGGCACGGGCAGCATCGCGCCCTTTGGCAACACGCGTGACATGTTTTCAATCCAGCATGGCACCAGTTCAACATCCGGTCGCGCCAGCGCAAGATTGTAGATGCCGGACCGAAAACGCAGCAGCGCCTCATCGGTCATGTTGCGTGTGCCTTCGGGAAAGATGATGAGCGAATGGCCATCGGCCAGCGCTTTCAGCATAACTTCCATCGGATCTTGTGTGCGTTCCACCCAGTTGCGTTCCACAAGCACAGTGCGCAGCAGCACTTCAGCCATGAACTGGCGCACGGCATTGCCCCGCCAGTAATCAGCACCGGCGACGGCGCGGGTGCGCGCACGTTCTTCCTGATTAAGACAGGACGAGAGCAGAATGAAATCGCCATGGCTGGTGTGGTTGGCAAAATAGATGCGCTGATTGCGCGAGGGTCCGGTGCCGCTCCAGATGGGCCGCACGCCGGTAATCCCGCGCGACAGGATCGCCAGAAACGAGCCGAAAATCGATTGCACCTGATGGCGGATCAGTTCCCGCATATCAAAGCCCCTGACCATGCGGCACGAAGGCCAGAAGAATGAACAGCACAATGGCAAGTGCCAGAAAAAACCGCAAACGACCGATGATGCGCCGGGAACCGGCGATCCGTTCGACGAGCGGGCGGGTGGGGCCGATTGTTCTACGCAGGTCCATTTTTTCGAGCGTCCTGTCGAGTTCGATCAGTCCCGCCTCTTCAATGGGATTTGCGGCAACCAGCCGAAAAAGTGCAGCATCAAACAGCAGGTGAGCGGCAATTCCGAGAGTGACCAAACTACTCGCAAGGAGGACCGGCCAGACCAGCCAGAAGGTGAGGTCATGCACGACGCGCAAAAACGGTGCGACAGTCAGTATCAATACGGCCAGTGCAATGCCGAGATAGGCGTTACGCTGCAAACTTGCCGCGATGCTTGATGCCTGCGCGCTCATTCATGCACCTCACTTGCGTGCAGATGCACCGGCCAGCCTTTTGCGCGGATCAGCGCTTCGGCTTCGCGTTGATTGTTCACGCGACCTGTGTTGATGAGCCAAAGGGCTGCAACCGTGGCGCTGCGTTGAAAGCCCAACGCGCAGCAGATGAGCACCGGACCGTGATGGCGTGCGACTTCGACCGCTTCCGATGCGAGCCGTAGCTTTTCTGCGGGAGGCTTGATGAGATCAATCGTGCCGTAGCTTTTCCAGTCGATAGAGTGCGCGGGTGGCACCATTTCGGTCGCAAGATCAATGACGGTTGAGAAAAATTGCAGTTCTCTAGCCTTTGGGAAACGTCCGAGGAAAACATTGTCGCCAAGCTCGACATGGGCTGGAAGCCTGCGCGTCCAGAAGCGGATATTCAGTCGGGCAAAGAAGCGGTAAGGCCAGAGCAACAGGCGGCTGGCGAGACTGACCGTACCGTCTGTCTGTTTTTCGAAAATACCGGCACCCGCACCGAAATAACCAAGTGCTACGAGTGCAAGTGCGGTTGCAGGCCAGAACCAGAAGATCGCATAGCCGGTAATGCTCAGACCAAGAACACCCAGCGCAAGAAAAACTGTTGCCCCCGCCAGATAGTACAAGCCGATCCGCCGGGATTTCGGGTCTGACGTGAGCTGAAACTCTGTCAGAGGTGAGGGTGTGTTGCGTGGAAAAAGCCACAGCGCAAACAGCCCGAGCAAAGCGCCTGCCGGAATATCAACCGCGTGATGCTGATAGGTGGTTAGCACCGATAATCCGATCAGCAGACACCAGACATGCCAGACCACACGCATTACATCGCCCATCACGCGACGCATCTGATCCCATATAATGATCAAAAGCGCGATATGCAGCGACGGCGCCTGGTTAAACGGTTTGTCGAACCCGCCCAGCACATCGAACATGAAACCCGGCAGGCCGGATGTCGCAGGTTTGACAAATGTGGCTGTCAGCGGAAAGGCGACAAAGCAAAGAACGGCGATAATCTGCGCGGTGAGATAACGCTTTGCCAGCCGGTCCACCTGTTCCGGGCTGTCATTGACGAAAAGTGCTATCGCGTAAAACAGATTGACCGACCAATAGGGAATGATGCTCCACGCGATAAAGGGAACATGGCCTTCCCAGTTGAAAGCGAGGTTCGGCACGTCATCATGGAGCGATGCAAGCCAGTTGGCGGTGCCATAGGTCAGATAGAAAAACGGTCCAAGAAACAGAAGCCAAGCGATTGCGCGGCGGATCACAGGCCACCGCGAGAAACCATCAAGCTCCGTCAATTGCGTGGTCACGCTTCAGCGTCTCCGATGCGTTCGGCAATCGATACGGTAAAGATGCCCCATTGATCGGTGCGCTGTTCGATTTTGCGATAGCCCGCTTTTTCGACGAGCTGATCCATTTCGCCCTGTGTGCGGCGGCGCATCACCCATGCCTGTCCGCCGCGATGTGACGTGAGCGCGCGCGCGATCATTTCAAGCTGCGGATGCCATGGCTGGTTGGTGTAAATGAGCAGTGAGCCCGGCTTCTGCACACGGGCGAGACCCGAAAGCGACCGGTTAATGAGCGCATTGTCCGGGAAAAGCTCATAAAGCCCCGAAACAATCGCGAGGTCTGGCTGTGGTGTGACCGTTGCCAGACTTTCCTCATTGAACGCATCGCCTTCTTCCATATGGGCGATTGCTTCAAGACCGCGATCCTTAATGAGCTTGCGGCCAGCCAGCACATTGATCGGCGAGTAATCGCGAAGATGAATGCTGTCCGGCAATTCGCCGGCACGCACCACCGCATCAATCACATAGCGGCCATGCCCACAGGCAATGTCGAGGATATTGGTCGATCGACCTTCGCTTTCCAGCCGCCTGATGGCGTGTCTGATCAGTTCCTCAAGATGCACTTTGCGCTGGCGAATGCCGCGCCAGCCAATGGCTTCCAGAAACTGCTTGTCGATGAGCTTGCCGCCGGGACCCAAGCCTCGTGCTTCATTTTCATAGACATAATCGAGCGTGGAACCTGAATCGAAACCGGTACGACGACCAACTTTCAGACCTTCCGACAAAAGCGAGCCAAAGCCGATAGAGGCGCGCGTCGAGGCCCAATAAAGCCCGCGCGGTGAAAGCAGCGGTAGCGGACTTGATAGTCTGTCAGCCTCATCGCGCGTATGGCCTGCAATATGCGCTTCTGTCAGATCGGCGCGTTGTGGTGCCTCCGCAAAACGCGCCTCGATGAAATCATGGATCAGCGCGAGTGCCGGTTTGCGATCCCTTTCGCCCAGCGTGTCATGGTAAAAACCTTTGAGCACATGGCGCTCTTTAATGCGGCTGCCGAGGTTCTCAAAAAAGCGATGCTGTGGCGTTGGCCGCACGACAAAATCGCTGCCGGAAATGAGCAGCTGTGTCGGAACGGTAATCGCCCGCGCATCATCCACCACGCGCTTTGCCGCCTCATAAAGCTGAAGCAGAATATGCGAGGCGATTGGCCGTGTAATCAGCGGGTCGGTGCGATAGGATTCAATACGCTCCCGATCATGGGTCAGAAACTGCGGTTTGACGTAGGAATTGACGAAGAACGTGCCTTTGAGTTTCTGCCAGAGCGCGATGCCCTCTTTGGCGAAAGGCACATAAAGCTTGATGTCGAAGGCTGGCGACGCCATGACAAGCGCACGGATATTGGGCGCATAGTCATGCACCCATGCGCTCGCCAGAACGGCGCCGACGCTCTGCGCAATAAGCGCCACGTCTTCGTTTCTTACGCCGGTTTCATTGCGGATATGGGCAACGAAACTATCGAGATCGCGGATCGAAGCGCCGAAGGACGGCGAAAAGCCGCGCACGCCCGGAGAGTTTCCATGGCCGCGCGCATCCCAGGCATAGAATGCATAATCATCAAGGCCGAGCTCATCCACGAGATGTTTCACACGCCCGCTATGCTCATGGCCGCGATGCAGCAGAACGATAACGCCCTTCGGCTTTTCGGAGCGGGCAGGCCAGAAACGATAGAACAGCGAAGTGCCGTCATGGGTGACGAAATGGGATTCTAGCGGTTCACGATGTGACGCCGTTTCATGCCCCGGCAATTCTGTGCGCTGGCTCATCATTTCTCCTCTCAACAGGCCTTCTCCCATTTTTCGGGATGAACTCCAAGTTATTCGACCCATTACTATTGAGTAGAATAGAATGTTTGAATAAACGAGCTAAGGCCGGTCGCAAATAGCTGATTTTTACATAATCGTCATTTCCAAAAGTTTACCGAAAGTTTCTTATGTCTGTTTATCAACTTAAGTCCCGTTTCCAGAACTTGTTGAGACCTCTTGTCGTGCAGCTTGCAGCAAAAGGTGTGACGGCCAATCAGGTCACGATTGCAGCTGCACTGGTTTCAATTGTTCTTGGTGCTTTTCTTGGGCTGAATGGGAATGCGATCTGGTTTGCGCTGGTGCCGGTCTGGCTTTTTCTGCGCATGGCGCTCAATGCAGTTGATGGTATGCTGGCACGCGAACATGGTCAGAAATCCATGCTGGGTGCCTATCTAAACGAGATCGGCGATGTGATTTCCGACGCGGCGCTCTATGCGCCTTTTGCGATCATCGCGCCGTTTTCGGCGCTGTGGATATTCGCGATTATCTTCATCGCCACACTGACGGAATTTGTCGGCGTAACGGCAGCCTCGCTCGGATCAAGCCGCCGTTACGACGGACCAATGGGCAAGAGCGACCGCGCTGTGGTCTTTGGTGTGCTGGGTGCGTGGATTGCCATTGATGGCATTCTGCCACAATGGATGTTCTGGTTGCAGCCTGTGATTTGTGCGCTTTTGATCCTCACTGTCGTCAAGCGCATCCGCAACGGCATGGCAGAAGCCCCGAACGCATAAACGCGGGGCTTCTTCTGTCTTGAGAACTATTCGCTTTTAGTTTGCAGAAACAAAAGCCGACATGCTGCTAATCAGCAGCATTCCGACAGTCGCGCCTGCGTCCTGAAGGCCGATGGTCTTTTCCTGAAAAGCTGCGGCCTTGCCGTGCTGGGCAACCATCGTTTTAGTCGCTTCAAGCGCATCTTCTGCAGCTTTGGCGGCGGCTGCAAGCGCATCTGCCAGTGAAGCACCTGCTGATGCTTGTGCTTCAAGCGTTAGAGCGATTGGATCAAGCACATCGAGAAGCGTCTTGTCGCCAACCTTCGCCTTGCCGCGCTCGGCAATACCATCACGATAGGCACGCCAGAATGCGGCAATCTCTGCGGTTCCCAGCTCGTCGATACCGTCACAGGCCTTGCTTGCACGCAGGAAGCCGGTTGCGGTCAGCGTACCCATGGTTGATGGCGCGACGCGGGCCATGGTGGCGCCAGCTGTGCGCAGAAGCTTGGCGATGCCTGCAGCTTCACCTTCCGCATGGGCAGCTTCTGAAGCTGCTGCAAAGGCCTTGCTCATGGTGATGCCGAGATCACTATCGCCAACCTTGCCGTCCAGCGCGATAAGGAATTCGCGCTGTTCTGCAAAAAGCTGCTTCCAGCTGTCGAAAAGGTTGATCAGATCAGATGCTGTAATGACGTTCATAATCTGACCTCAACCCGCAAAATGCTTGAAGAATGGGGTATTAGCTGCGGCGGCAACCAGTGGCTCCAGTTCTTCATCAAGATGCAGCACGGAAACTGACGCACCAGCCATTTCCATGGATGTGGCAAACTCGCCGATCCAGACATGCTTGACCTTGACGCCACGCTCATCAAACAGCTGCGAAACCCGGCGGAACATGATGTAAAGCTCTTCAAGCGGCGTGCCGCCAAGACCATTGACCAGCACGGCAACTTCATCGCCCTTGGCATAGGCCTGCTCGGCGAAAATACGTTCCATCAGCTCGTCGATGACTGCATCTGCACTTGCTAGCTTCTTACGGCTGATGCCGGGTTCGCCATGGATGCCCATGCCGATTTCCATTTCATCTTCTCCGATGGAGAAGGTTGCGTGACCGATTTCCGGTACAACGCAGCTCGAAAGAGCAACGCCCATAGTGCGGGTGCGCAGACGTGCCTTGTCGGCAAGACGCGTCACTTCATCAAGCGACAGACCGTTGGCTGCAGCTGCACCGGCTGCCTTGTAGACAAAGAAGATACCAGCGACGCCGCGACGCTTGTGTTCTTCACCGACGACGGAGGACGCCACATCATCATTGCCGACAACCTGTTTGACGGCGATGCCATCGAGATCGGCAAGTTCTGCAGCCATATCGAAATTGATGATGTCGCCGCTATAGTTGCCATAGATGTAGAGCACGCCTGCGCCTTGGTCGATGGCTTTGGTGACCTGATACATCTGCTCCGAGCTTGGCGACTGGAAGACGCCGCCGACAGCTGCGCCATCGATCATGCCTTCGCCAATATAGCCGAGGAATAGCGGCAGGTGTCCGGAGCCGCCACCTGTTGCAATGCCGACCTTGCCGGATTTGGTATTGGCTGTGACCATGCAACGCTTGTCATTATCGACAAAGGTAAGCTCGGGATGTGCCCGATAGATGCCTTCGAGCATCTCATCCACGAAATTGACGGGATCGTTCAGGAATTTCTTCATGATTTCCTCTTGAGAGTATCGGGTTATTTCTTGCGTTGGCGGGTGACGAAGAAGGCGGCAGCCAGCAGGATGAAGCAGCCTACGACGAGACGCTGCCATGTGCTGGGGATGCCGACGAGCACCAGAACACTGTTGATGACGGTGATGAGCAGCACACCGAGAAGGGTGCCGAAGACGGTGCCGGTGCCGCCGGTGATGCGTGCACCACCGAGAACCACGGCGGCGATAACCGCAATTTCGGTTCCAACAAAGTCGAAAGGGCTCGACTGGCGATTGGCGCAGACATGGATGATGCCTGCAAGTCCTGCCAGACCACCTGCATATCCGAACAGGAAGATATGGATGGTGCGCAGATTATAGCCGAGGCGGCTTGCGATCTGGCTGTTACCACCCATCGCAAAAATCGCGCGGCCCATCAAAGTGCGGTTCAATATCCACCAGGTCAGGATTGCAGCCGCAGGCAGCACCAGAAAATAGAATGGCATGGTGATGGTTGCACCGGTTGCCGATTCAAACTGGAACAGCGGAAGGCGGCCGAAAGCACCCATTGTCGGCGGCAGCGACATAATCCAGACCGTGCCGACAAAAGCCAGCAGGAAGCCGCGGAAGAGATACTGCGTGCCGATGGTGACGATCAATGACGGCACATTGAGGTAATGCACCAGCAAACCGTTGAGAACACCAAGGAAAATACCGCCAGCAATCGCTATCAGAATGATGAAGATGATCGGCAGCTCCGGCATATAGGACTGCACCAGAAGCGTCAGCGAATAGACTGTCGTGGCAGCAATTGCCGTAAAGGAAACATCAATGCCACCAGCGGCGAGAATGATGAAGACACCAAGCGCAAACAGGCCCATCACCACACTGGCACGGCCAATATCGATCAGTGTCGAGGCTTGCAGGAATGCAGGGTTGATGATCGAGACAATCGTGCAGATTGCCACGAGCAGGAAGAAAGTGATCGATTCCGGGCGCCTGCGAATGAAGTCACCCAGCTTGAAGGATTGGCCTCGACCCATATCCTGTTGATACTGCGACGCACTCATTAGGCAACTTCCTTCTGCGACGACATCATGGCTTGATAGAGCTGATCTTCGGTGGCCTGTGCAGCATCCAGTTCTGCAACGATGCTCCCCGAGTTCATAACGAGAATACGGTCGGCATTCTGCAGAAGCTCCGGCAGATCATCGCTAACGATGATGAGGCCCATGCCAGCTTCGGCCAGCGCCTGAATTGCGCGGTAAATCGTGTCTTTTGATCCCACATCGACGCCAACGGTCGGGCCGTGCAACACCAGAAGCTTGGGGGCAATGCTCAGCCAGCGACCGATCAAAACGCGCTGCTGATTGCCGCCCGAAAGTGCGCCAACAGGCAGGTCCAGATTGGTTGTGTTAAGCCGCATCTCTGTCATCAGCGAGGCGGCGATATTGCGGCCCTGTTTCTGGTCGACGATGCCAAGGCTGTTGCAGAGCTTCCGGAAGATCAGCGCGATCTCGTTTTGGAAGATCGATTTGTCGAGGAAAAGGCCTTCTGCAAGCCGGTCTTCCGGCACATAGCCTATGCCGCGCTCAATGGCTTCCGCAGGGCTTTTGACCTCGGTTACATTTTCTTCGAGGCGGATTGAACCGGAATGTGCAGGCACAACGCCGGTGATCGCCATCGCAAGCTCATTGCGGCCAGAATCTGCAAGGCCGGTGATGCCAAGGATTTCGCCTTTGCGTAAGCGAAAACCTATGTCTTTGAAGCCCGATGCGGTAAGGCCGTCGAGTTTAAGCAGTTCGGCATCGCCGGGCTGTGCCGTGCGATAACGTTCAGCGTCGATTTCCCGGCCGATCATCAGCTCGGAAAGCTGCTTCTTGGTGTAGTTTTCGATTGGGCCTTGCGCCACGCACTGGCCATCGCGGAAGACCACCGCATTGCCGCCGATGCGATAGCATTCATCGAGCTTGTGGGTCACGAAAAGCACTGCGACGCGCTCAGCGCGCAGGCGTTCAACGACTTCAATCAGATTGTCCACTTCGCGACGGGTCAGCGATGTGGTCGGCTCATCCATGATGACAAGCTTGGCGCGCGTTGCAATGGCGCGGGAAATGGCAACCAGCTGGCGCATGGCAAGCGGCAGCTCGGAAACGATTGTATTCAGAAAGGCTTTGTCGGTTGGCAGGCCAACCGTGCTCAATGCCCGTTCTGCAGTCTCGCGAAGCTGCGAAAGCTTGACGCTGCGGAAAAGTCGGCCATTGCCTTCAACGAGCTGCTCATTCAGCGCTACGTTTTCAGCGACGGTCAAATTAGGAATAAGCGACAGATCCTGATAGACGGTCTCGATACCGGCTGCCAGTGACTGGATCGGGTTCAGCGAGGCATATGTTTTGCCATCGAGAATGATCTCGCCTTCGCTGGGAGCGTGTGCGCCGGACATGATCTTGATGACCGTGCTCTTACCGCAGCCATTCTCACCCAACAGGTGATAGGCCTGACCAAGATCGATTGTCAGGTCGATGCCGCGCAGCGCATGAACGCCGCCAAACCGCTTATGAATGTTGCGCAGTTCGAGAAAACGATCCGGCGACCGGTCGTTGCTCGTCCCATTCGTCGTTGTAGTTGACACGTAAAATTCCTTTATCGCCGCACCGCTCGCCAAAGCGATTGGGCTGGCTGTAGGACCGACCGACGGTAATTATCGGGCGCTAATGTCTTGCTTTATGGCTGTTTTGTTGGTTCAGGCACCCGGATGCAGCGGGGGCTGCATCCGGGTTTTTGAAACCATCGCGCGAGGCTGAACGATGTCCACGCACGATGGTCAGGCTACCTGTGCGTAACGCCTAGAACAGGTGTTCCTTGTAGGTCGCCTTGTCAGCAATCACCATGCCGTTGCCGATCACGAGAAGGCCTTCGCCTGCACCCTTCTTCACGCGAACGCTGTTATAGCCTTCAACGCCAAGATCGGTGCCGTCCTTGACTTCCTTCTTTTCAAGGAAAAGACGGGCGAGCGCATTCATCGCCATGCCAGCCTTCTGCGGGTCCCAGAAACCGATCGCTGTGATTGCACCGGATTCAAGCAGATCAGCCGAAGGGTTTGGCAGACCGGTGCCGACCAGGCAGACCTTGCCGCTCAGGCCAGCTTCATCGATAGCGCGGCCAACGCCGAGAACGTCGTTACCGGCAGAGGTCTGGAAGCCCTTCAGATCAGGATGCTTGCGCAGAATTTCCTTGGCCTTTTCATAGGTGCCGTTGGCGTCGTCGAAGGATTCGTTGTTCGGATCGACGAGCTGCATGTCAGCGTACTTCTTGGCGTTTTCTTCCGCTGCGCCAACCCACTGCATGTGCGTGCGGCTGCCGAGCGAGCCAACAAAAGTGGTCCACTTGCCGCTCTTGCCCATGCATTCTGCCAGGCGCTCGTTGAGCGCTGTGCCGTAATCGGCATTATCGAAGGCTTCGACATCGGCCATGGTGTTGACCTGGTTGTCGGCTTCATGGGTCACAACAACGATGCCGCGTTCCATGGCACGCTTGAAGGTGCCTTCAAGAACAGCTGGGTCCATTGGAACAACTGCAAGCGCATTGACGCCCTTGGCAACGAGATCCTGAACGATCTGGAGCTGCTGTGCTGCGTCAGATGTTGCAGGGCCGCTCTGTGTTGCAACTACATCAGGATTTGCCTTCTGATAGGCTTCAACGCCGGTGTTCATGCGGTCGAACCAAGGAATACCGCTGATCTTGACGACAGTTGCGATAACTGGCTTTTCCTGTGCGACGAGCGTACCCGCGCTGCCCGCGACGATTGCTGCGCCAATGACAGTGCCGGCGAGCAGTTTTTTCGTTACTGATTTCATGATTTCCTCCACGCTAACATTCCCCCAATGTCTATGGTCGGGTGCCTGAGGGTTGAGCACCGATATTTCCCTTTTGGCGATTGCCGAGGGTAAAGAATCCCGCGATGTCGTATTTTCCGACTGCGAGGAAGGCGAGCAGCAGCAGGCCCCAAGCGAAGTCGCGGACAAAATTGGAAAGACCACCGAAGTTGAGCAGGCTGGACATCAGCTGCAGGGCAACTGCGCTCAGGACCACGCAGATCACGCGGCCATAGCCACCTTCCGGCTTAACACCGGCCATGACGGCAATCAGAATGGCGACCAGAAGGTAAGAACTGCCATAATCGAACTTCACGTTGACGTTGCGTGCCGCGATGATGATGCCCGCAATCCCGGCCAGCAGACCGCTGGTTGCATAGGTGGCGACCAGTACGCCGTTGCGCGGAAAACCGGCAAAAACAGCGGCTTTCGGGTTGGTTCCCATCAGCATCAGCCAATAACCGTAGGGCGTAAAGCGCACCACAGCAGCAATCAGCAACGCGACTGCGATAAAGATCAGGAAGCTGATAGGAACCGCCAGAAACATGTCGTTGCCGATGCGCGACAGCAGATCCGGGCTGCCAACCATGACGGCACGGCCACCAGACACGACAACCGCAAGCCCCGTAAACGCCATCTGCGTGCCGAGCGTGCATAGGATTGGCGTGATATTGAAGCGCGCAATCAGCACACCGTTGACGATACCGCCCGCAAGGCCGATCACCAGTGCCAGTCCGATGAACGCGAGGCTAAAGCCTAGCTGGTTTTCGGCGCTGGAAATGAACATCGAAACGATAACTGCGGAAAGTACGCCCGCCAGATTGGCCAGAGCGATACCTGAAAGATCAATCCCGCCATTGCCAGCGCACATTGCCAGCATCACGCCGATTGCCAACAGCCCGATTTCAGGCACCTGGCCTGCCATCGACTGCAGATTGAACAGGGATAGGAAAGATCCACCCGAAATATACGCGCCAAGCGCGAGCAATCCGAGATTGATGACAACTAGCATAGCAAGCTGATTGCTTGTCTTCTGCATGGTCTCCTCCTACCATGTTTAGTAAACAAAACTGTTATTCACTAAATAAATGACCAAGAGGTTAGGGCTTGTCAAGCGCAATATCGGGGAATTATGGTTGCCTAACAGGTGGAATTACCCTAATCGTTTTAAACAGTAGTGGTTCTGTTTACTAAACTACAACGCAGTTCCCCCATCAAAGTCGAAGTTCCGCTTGGAAAATATGAAAAAGAAAAAGTCTTTTACGATCAGAGATATTGCCGAAAATGCGGGTGTTTCTCCCGCTACAGTGTCGCTTGTTCTGAACGGCAAAGGCGAAATTTCGGGCGAGACAAGAGCCCGCGTGCTTGAGTCGGTTTCCCGGCTCAATTATGTGCCGCGCGCAGCTAAAACTGGATCTGGTGGTGGTGAGACAATCCGCTTTCTGAAGATCGCCAAGCATGGCGAGACAGTAAATCGGGACCACAGCGTATTTGTCTCCGACTATATCGATGGCATGTCGTCTGAGGCCACACGCCGCAATTACACGCTTGAAGTGGTAAGCTTTGAAGGGCAGCCGATCAGTGCGGTGGCAGAATCGCTGGCCGGTGCGCCGGTGCGCGGTGTGATTGCTCTGGGAACCGAGCTTTCGGCAGCAGATATCCACATGATACAGGGGCTTGGCCTGCCGACTGTGTTTATCGATACGTTTTATGAGGTCGTCGAAGCCAACTTCGTAGACATGAACAATGAAGATGCTGTTTTCAAGGTTCTGTCGCGCTTCAAACAGCTTGGTTTTTCGCGCATTGGCTTTGTCGCAAGTCATACGGAAACGACGAATTTCCGCCTTCGGCGCGATGCGTTTTTCAAGAATATGCAGCGTCTGGACCTAAACGTTCAGGAACGCGACATTCTTTCGGTTGAATCAACCTATGAGGGTGCGCATCGCGATACGTGCGCAATGCTGCATTCGGGTCTTGATCTGGCCGAGTGCTATTTCTGCACCAATGATATCATAGCTTATGGCTTCATCCGGGCATTGAAAGGCAAGGGGCTTCGTATTCCTGATGATGTTTCGGTGATTGGTTTTGATAATCTGCCGCAAAGTGCGACCATGGAGCCTGGGCTGACGACTGTCGAAGTATCCAAGCGCAAGATCGGCAATCTCGCCGTGACCATTCTCGATGATCTCATCAATACCGCTGAATCGCAGCCACCAGTGAAAATTCTGGTCGGTGCAAGCCTCGTCATCAGATCAAGCGATGCTGGCGTTACGGCTAAATCTGCTGCACCAAAGACCGGCGCCTTTACCAGCTAATCCCATACGATAGAGCATGAATTTTGATAGGCGGCAGGCGCAAGCTTGCCGCCTATTTTGCATGTCTTCGCCTCTCTCAGTCTTCTTTCTGAGCGATCTGCTTTTCAACGGCTCTGTCGGGTAAGTTGTGCGGATGGCTATCCACACCTCCCAAATAGGTAGACAATTACTCTTGTAATTTTAATTATACATCTGTATTCAGAATGAGAGTTCGCTATGGGCTGGAGGCAGAGGAGCCTTCCCGGGTGATCTTTCAAGCAGTCAGGCGGGAGGAAGTTTCGTCTGATTTCCAAGGGAGGAATTAATGAATAAGCTTGCTATGCTGGCGGCTGTTGCTGCCTTTTCGTTGCCTGTTACGGCCATGGCGCAGGACGCTCCGGGTACTGTTAAAAAAGACAGCTATCGTTTCGTCATCGTGCCAAAGGTTGTTCATCCTTGGTTTGACAAGGTGAATGAAGGCGCACAGCAGGCCGCTGCTGCGCTCAAGGCGCAGACTGGCGCCAATGTTGAAATCGTCTACTCGGCACCACAGAGTGCAGACGTTGTTCAGCAGAACCAGATTATCGACAGCGCACTTGCCACCCGTCCGGATGGTCTTGCACTCGATCTGCTCGATCCGTCGGGCAACCGTGCGTCGCTCGAAGAAGCACAGGGACAGAAGATTCCTCTCGTGCTGTTTGACTCCGTGCCACCTGAAGGCATGACCATCACGCATATCGGTTCAGATTTCTGCGAGCAGGCTAAAATTGCTGCCCGTCGTCTGGTCGAAGTGCTGGGTGGTGAAGGCGAAGTCGCAATCATGATGGGCGTGCCTACCGCACCGAACCATTCGATCCGCGCCGATTGCCATCGCGAAGTGTTCAAAGAACATCCGGGCATCAAGGTTGTTGCTGAAGGCATCGACAATGACAGCATCGAAATCGCACAGCAGCAGGCAGCAGCCATCATGCAGGCCAATCCAAACCTGAAGGGCTGGGTTGCTTCGGATGCGGCTGGTCCGATCGGCATCGGTCAGGCTATCGTTGAAGCTGGCAAGCAGGGCAAGGTCACGCTGGTCGGCCTCGACAACCTGCCGGAAATGCTCGACATGATCCGCAATGGCGTGGCTGACAGCTCATCCGCATCGCAGCCTGAACTTCAGGGTTACTGGTCGGTGATGACGCTCTGGGCACAGGCAACCGGTGCTCCGGTTCCTGGCTATATCGACACCGGCAATGCGTTCCTTACCAAGGAAAACGTAGGCAACTGATCCGTTCTGGTCTTGTTGCAGGGGCACGGGTTCTCCCGTGCTCCATTCTTTCCTGTACTATCGGCTTTGACTGGCGGCTTGCCGGACACGCGTCGATAGTTTTCCAAGGTGTCCATCATGGCTTATCTTGAAACAAGCGGATTAGGCCGGGACTTTCCGGGCGTAACCGCGCTGGATGGTGTTGACCTGAAAATCGAGCTCGGTCGCACGCATATTCTTGCTGGCGAAAACGGCGCCGGCAAATCAACACTCGTAAAAATTCTGACCGGAACCGATAGCGCTTCGCGCGGTCAGGTGCTGATTGATGGTCGCGATCCTGTCGCTGATCCTGCGCTCTATAAAAACGTCGCCTATGTTCCGCAGGAGCTGACGCTGTTCCCACAGATGAGCGTCGCTGAAAACCTGTTCATGCCATTCAGCCGAACCGGCCATGGCGGCTTTCTCGTCAACCGCAAGGCGTTGATGGAAGAGGCAAAATCCTATCTCGACCGTTTCGGCATCGAAGCGCAGCCGGATGATCTGGTTGCCAATATTTCTGTGTCCGATCAGCAGCTTTTGCAGATTGCGCGTGCCTGCACCAATGAGCAGATGAAGGTGCTGATCCTTGATGAGCCGACATCTTCGCTGACGCGTGTTGAAGTCGAGCGTGTCTTCAAGGTTATTCGTGGTCTTCTCGATCGCGATCACGCGATTGTCTTCATCAGCCACAAGATGGAAGAAGTCTTCCAGATTGGCGATGATTATACCGTTCTGCGCAATGGTACGAAAATCGAAAGCGGTCATATCAAAGATATTACCGAAACTGATCTGATCCGCGCCATGTCTGGCCGCGATCTTTCTTTTGATGAGCATTTCCGTCCGTCAAAGCCTACCACTGAAACCATCATGGAAGTGCGCGGTCTTTCGGGATCGCGTCTTGAAGACATCAGTTTTGATCTGCGTAAAGGCGAGATTCTCGGCTTTGCCGGACTGGTGGGCGCTGGACGCTCCGAAGTGATGCAGACGATCTTCGGCTTTTTGAAAGCCAAAGCGGGCCAGGTGAAGGTCGAAGGCGAGAGCTGGGCACTGAATGATACCTCGCGCTCGGTTTCCGGCGGTATGCTCTATCTTTCGGAAGAGCGCAAACATCACGGCATTCTGCCGCTTCTGTCACTGCGTGAGAATATCGGCATTTCGGTATTGTCGCTGACCAGCGGCAAATTGGGTATCTCCGACCGCCGTGAACGCAATATCGTGCAGAAGATCATCGATGATTACGGTATCCGCACATCTGGCATGGGCAAGCGCATCTCGCAGCTTTCGGGTGGCAATCAGCAGAAGGCCATTATCGGTCGCGCCATGGCCACGCGTCCGCGCGTGCTCATCTTTGATGAGCCGACGAAGGGTATAGATATCCGGACCAAATCCGAGATTTATCGCATCATGAAAAATCTTGCCGAAGAAGGCGTCGGCGTCATCCTCGTCTCCTCGGAACTCAACGAACTGCAGAAATGCGCAAGCCGTATCATCACCATGCATAACGGCCATATCACCGGTGAGTTCTCCACCACCGATACCAACAATGAAACACTCGTGGGCGCGATCTTTGGAACAGAGGTAAAAGCCGATGCAAACTAATCCCCTTTCCAATCTCATCCGCACGCCGCTGGCCGGTGTGTTTGTGGCGCTTCTGGTGATCTTTGCCCTGTCGGCGATCCTTTCACCCTACTTTCTCACACCTTACAATCTGTCGGTTGTTGCACGCGGTCTCGCCTTTGTCGGTCTCATCACGATTGCGCAGTCGATGCTGATGGTGCTCGGCGAGCTCGATCTGTCGCTCGGCGTGATCGGTGGTCTTTCCGGCGTTGTTTCGGGCATTCTGATGGTTCGGATGGGTTTTGAGCCTTATTCGGCAATGCTGCTGGCAATACTGCTTGGCCTTTGCCTTGGTTTGTTCAACGGCTTCCTCGTCACCTTCCTCCGCCTGCATTCACTGGTACTCACCATTGGTACGGCGGGCATCTTCGGCGGTGCCAATCTGGTACTTACCCGCGGTGTTGCCATCACCGGCATTCCGCGTGATGTGCAATATCTCGGCCGTGGTGATTTGTTCGGCGTGCCAGTGCCATTCATCATCATGTTTGTTGCACTGCTGGTGGCGACTTTCGTGATGCTGAAAACCCCATTCGGTCGTTATATGTATGCCATCGGCAACAATCGTGACGGCGCCCGTATGCTGGGCATTCGCGTGGACCGTGTGCGTCTTATGGTGTTCGGTGTGGCCGGTGCCATTGCAGGCCTTGCAGGCGTGCTGATGGTTGCGCGTCTTGGAACGGCACAGCCGTCGATTGGCGACAGCTGGGTTCTGGCTCCGATTGCTGCATCCGTCATCGGTGGCGTTGCCACAACGGGTGGTATCGGCAGCCCGATTGGTGCGATCCTCGGTGCAGGTATCATCGCTATTATTGAAAACATTATCGTTCTGTTCGGTGTCTCCCCCTATTGGCAGGGCATTGTTTCAGGTGCAATCGTCGTGCTGGCAATCTCGTTCGATGCCATATCGCGTCGTTATCTGCGCCGGGATGCCCACTGATCTGACGACCTGACACGTTTTAGAAAGCCAGAAATATGAATGAACAAGTCAAAACGAAGAAGCTGATCAACGCGCCGGAAAACATCATTGCAGAAATGATCGAAGGTATGGTCGGCGCGCATCCCGACATGCTGCGTGTTGAAGGCGAAACGGGTCGTGCAGTTGTGGCGGTCGATGGTCCACGCGAAGGCAAGGTCGGCATTGTGGTCGGCGGCGGTTCAGGTCACGAGCCAGCTTTTGCAGGCTATGTCGGGCGCGGCCTTGCCGATGCAGCAGCTGTTGGTAACGTATTTGCCTCCCCATCGCCTGCTCATATTGCAGAAGCGGCACGGGCTGCAGATGGTGGCGCTGGCGTGCTGATGCTCTATGGCAATTACACCGGCGACGTTCTCAACTTCACGATGGCTGCGGAAGAACTCGCACAGGACGGCATGGATGTGCGTCATGTCGCGGTTGCGGACGATGTTGCCTCGGCTCCGCTTGATCGCAAGTCGGAGCGTCGCGGTATTGCCGGTGACTTCTTTGTGTTCAAGGTTGCTGGTGCTGCCGCTGATCTGGGCGAATCTCTGCCGCGTGTTGAAGCGCTTGCACAGGCAGCCAATGAAGCGACCCGTTCGATGGGCGTGGCATTGAGCCCTTGCTCGCTGCCCCAGACCGGCAAGCCGAACTTTGCCATCGGCGATGATGAGATGGAAATCGGCATGGGCCTGCATGGCGAGCCGGGCATCCGCCGCCAGAAGCTTGCGCCTGCCGATGAAGTGACTGACGAGCTGATGGCCTCGGTTGTCGAAGAACTGGCGCTAAAGGCTGGTGATCGCGTTGCTGTTCTGGTCAACGGACTTGGTGCGACCACGCATATCGAGCTTTACCTGATTTTCCGCCGCGTGAAGCAGATTCTGGATGGCAGGGACGTTCAGATCCACGCCTCATGGGTTGGCGAATATGCGACGTCGCTCGAAATGGCGGGTGCATCGGTGACGCTGATGAAGCTTGATGCGACGTTGCAGACGCTTCTCGATCATCCATGCCATACGCCAGCCTTAACGGTTGGTGCCGTGCAGCCAGCGGATCGTGAACCGGCTTCACATCGCAAGGCGCAGCGCAGCGCTGAACACAAAGAAGCTGCCACGGACACGCCGCGCAAGCTCATCACCGAGGGTGATGTGACACCTGCACTTTTCAAGGCGATGATGATGAATGTCGGCAATCAAATCATTGCCGAGAAGAACTGGCTTTCGGAACTCGATGGCGTGATTGGCGATGGCGATCACGGCATTACTATGGAAATCGGCTGGAAGGCCGTGCAACATGCGCTTGAAGACGAGCAGGGCGATGAAACCATTGAAGCCATCTGCAAACGCATGGCCAAGGCGTTTCTTGATGCGGTTGGTGCCTCGTCGGGTCCGCTCTATGCAACGGCATTCCTGCGTGCGGGTACGGCTGTCAGCAATCGTCTGAACCTTGACGGAACCGGCATTGCCGAATGGCTTGCAGCCGCATCGCAAGGCATCCAGGATCGGGGCCGCGCGGCACCGGGTGACAAGACGATGATCGATGCATGGGTTCCGGCGGTTGAGGCTGCGAATGAAGCTGCAAAGGCTGGTAAGTCCACGCTCGACGTACTGATTGCGGCACGCGATGGTGCGGAAGCGGGCATGAAGGCGACGGCTGCAATGGAATCGCGCCGTGGCCGTTCGGCCAAGCTTGGTGAACGCTCCATCGGTCATATTGATCCGGGTGCAGCGTCTACATTCGTAACCCTGCGCGCCATGGCAGAAGCGCTTCAAGCTAAGGCTTAATCAAGTAGCACAGGGGCCGTGTTTAGCGCGGCCCCTGTAATAATGCGCGGGCGACGCCTTCATTGGTGACGAGACGATTGACATAACCGCCGCGCAGAATGGCCCGAATAATCGGAATTTTGTTCACCCCACCCGAGACCAGAACCGATGCGGGTTTGAGTTTGAGCTTGTCCGGTGGCAGGGCAATGATTGAATCATTGAGGAAATGGTCAATCGGACGCCCCTGAGCATCAAGAAAATACCCCAGAAATTCACCGACCGCCCCAAGCTTCAGCACGGCATCGAGGTTATCTTTCACCACGCGAATATGGGTGAGTGAGGTTTCTGATGTTAGTGCGCCGCAAGAGACAAGGCCTATATCTGCAATTTCGGTGCGGGCCAGAACATCTGTCAGCTCGTCGCTCAAAAGAATTGCATCGCGGCTTTCGCGGTTGGCGCAATAGATCGGGGCGGTGAGATAGTGACACTCCACGCCGAGCGCCCGCGCAAAGTCGGTTGCAACTTCAAATGTGTTGGTAGAGGAGCCGCTGGTTACGCCACCCGTCAGGCTGACGACCCAGCTTTCAGGTTTGGGACGCGAACGCAAATTTCTGACCGCGAAACTTAAAGTGCGTCCCGAGGCAATGCCCACTCCCATGTCCCGTCCTGCAATCAGCTCGCTTGCCATGGTTCCGGCGGCTTCACCGATCACACGTTTCTGCTCCAGATAGTCATCAAGATCCGGCACCACAACGGCATCAGCTAAGCCGTAGCGAGCCGCGACCTTCTCCGCCAGTTCGATACAATCCACAAGCGGCAGGCTGACTTTGACCTGTATCTGACCCGACTCACGAACCTGACCAATGATCTTGTTGACCTTTAGCCGGGTAATGTTGAGCCGCTGCGCGATTTCCTGCTGGGTCTGGCCGCCAATGAAATAGAGCCAGGCCACGCGTGCGCGTTCCTGCTCTTCATCGACTGACACGAAATTCTCGTTCATTCACTGGCCCTTAACAGTCGCTACGTGCGGCAGGATATCCTTGAGCGCGCGCGCTGAAAAGCATCATTTCCTGCGCTCTTTCAACGCGCATCTTGCCTGAAAACGGTTTCTCATTTTCAGGATGCACTTCTCACTCTTTTCATAATTGAGGTGCGGGCCGCAATGCATTTTGCAATGCAGGATGTTATTTCTTTTCAAGCTACGCTGAATGCCGACCCGTTTTTGTATCTGAAATTTGCAGAGCATATTTAAGTAATTTAACTTGACTCAAATTATCATGTTAACTAGAGGTTGCGGCGGGGGCATCCCTGTCGGCGGGTAAGATCATGTATAACAAAAATAGTCAGAAGACGGCGCTTCATCGATTTGTCGAGGGAGATGGATTCTGGGTAGCGTATGCTGGTTTATTTGCAGTGATCGTTATCATTGCAAATCTTTACCTTTGAAAATTGTCAGCCTGTAAACTGCAACGTCTGCAGGCCGACCACGCATATCAGCAGCAAGCAATAGTTCTCAGGTAGCCAGCCACTGATTTCCACTTTCGCGAGGAAACAGTGAAAAAAATACACTCGAAACACTACGGCATTCTTTTACTCGGTGTTGCCTATAGCGCATTCATCGCGGGCATTCCCGCGGCCTATGCGCAATCGGCGGGCGGTACACAGCAGAGTGCAGAAGCGGGCGACAAGTCACAAGACAAGAAGGTTCCAGGCTCTGTAGAGCTTCAGCCGATTATCATCAGTGCAGGCGTGGACATGGACGCGCCCTATCTGACGCCGGGCGGTGTCAGCGTCATCGATGGCAATATTGTGCAGGAAAAATACGGTGGCGATGCAAACGCAATCGTTCGCTCCATGCCCGGCACTTTCACGCGTATCTCATCGAGCCAGCCGGGTGTTGCGGTTAATATTCGTGGTTTTGAATCGGATGGTCGCATCAATACCATGATAGATGGTGTGCCGCAGATGTTCAGAAACACCGCAGGTCATGCTTCGACCGGTGGAGAACTGCTCTATATCGATACCAACCTTCTAGCGGGCGTGGGTGCAGAGCGCGGTGCTGTAAACGGTGCCCATGGTATGGGATCGCTTGCCGGGGCGGTCAATTTCAGGACGATTGATTTTGAAGATGTGGTCCTTGAAGGACAGGATCAGGGCGTCAAGACAATCATGAAGGCCGGAAATAACGGCTTCGGGCTTTCGGGCATGATTGCCGGTGGCGCAAGGACCAATATCCCTGGATCGGGAACGGCGTCGATTGTTGGTGCTTTCAGCTATAGCGATCGCGAAAACTACCGCCGAGGAGACGGTGTTTACAATACGCCGGATGCGAGCAACAAGCCGGGTTCGGGTTTGCTGAAGTTTCATTTCCAGCCAGACGATGTGCATGATCTGAAACTCGGCGCACGATGGTACAAGAACCACTTTCTGGTTTCGGGCTATGAGTGGGGCGTAACGAACTCCACTTACACGGCCAACTATACCTATAATCCGGATAGTGACTGGATCGATTTGAAGGTCAACGCTTATTATAACCGCACGGATATGTCTTACGATCCGACGACCGGCGGTTCTTATAGGCAGCGTCAGACGCGTGATAATGGCTATGGTTTCGATGTCACGAACACCAGCCGCTTTGACATCACCGACGCTATCAGTGCGCGATGGGAATATGGCGCGGCCTATTCTTCGGACGATTACAAGGTCAATAATTATCGTGGGGCAAACCCTCCCGGCAGAATGCAAAAAGCGCGTGCATTCACAGACCTTACTTTATCGAGCGGCATCTTTGAGCTGAGTACTGGGCTAAATTACGACTACTGGACCCTGAGTGGGCACCAAAGCCCTTGCACCGCCAATGTCGGCTTCTGCCCACCAACGGGCGGTAATGTCGATGTGTCACGAAGTGAAAATGCGTTAAATCCGAAGATTACTCTCTCCGCCAAGCCGCTGGATTGGTTGCAGCCCTACGTCACCTATGCTCACACGTTCCGGCCTCCATCGGCGCGCGAAGCACTTTGGGCACTGGTTCCAATCGGCGCTGGCATTGGTGGTGGCCAGTTCTCCAACTTCTACCTCGATCCGGAAAAGTCTCGGGGATGGGAGTTCGGCACGAATGTCATTAAAGATGACGTATTGCTGGCAGGCGATGCATTGCGCTTGAAGGTGAACTACTTCCGCTACGATATCGAAAACTACATCGTCAACAATATCATCAGCCTGCCGGGCGATCCGTATGAACGGGCAATCTGGGTCAATGTGCCCGGAACCACCCACTCACGCGGCTTCGAAATCGAAGGCGGTTATGATGCGCGGTTTGCCTATGTGAACTTGTCTTATACCCATGCAACCAACGATCAGCCAGTTGGGTGGGGTGCAGGCATCGGCAATGGCGACTCGACATTCCTGCCGGAAGACTATGTTACCGCCGATGTCGGCGTTCGTGCATTTGATGAAGCTCTGACAGTCGGTGCCACGATGAATTATGTTGGCGGCAGCCGCTACGCAGTTGGATTTGGCGATACCGAGAAGAAGGAAGCCTATACGCTTTACAATCTCTATGCCTCGTACAAGTTCAACAAACACGCGACCGCTTTCATGAACGTCGAGAACCTGACGGATGTGGCGTATAGCCCAGCTGTATCGGGTGAAATGGCTGACAAAACAGGGCGCGGGCGCACCTTTATGGTGGGGCTCACAACCCAGTTCTGACCTGCAAAAATGAAAATCAGATGGCTGGCGTAATGTCAGCCGTCTGAACTTAGAGCTCGATAGGGACTGTGACCACGACTTTCAGACCCGGGTCGTTGTTGAGTTCTTCCATCTCGCCACCAAGTCCCAACACAATGGCATTGAGCATTTTGCTGCCAAAGCCGACACGGCTTCGTGTCTTGCCCGTTCCATTATCAGCCACGATCAGACGCGCCTGATTGAAATGCTGATCAAGCGTAACCCAGGTTGGTCCCGGCGCACCATCATAGGCATATTTATTCGCGTTGGTCACAAGCTCGGAATAGACCAGACCGATATTGATTGCACGGTCGGCATTGATCAGCACATGCGAGAGCCTGCTTGTATGGCGGCTGCGCCATTCCTCGCCCATCGATTGAAACAGTTCGTTCGACAGTTCGTCGAGATAGCGGGCTAGATCAACTGAGCCGACATAGCTGTCGGAATAAAGACGGCGGTGGACGAGTGCCACCGCCGCAATACGGCTGCGGGCGTCCGTCAAATATTGCGTAATCAACGGATCGTCGGTTTCCCGCATTTGCATACCAAGGAAGGTCGAAACGAGCTGAAGACTGTTCTGGACGCGGTGATTGATTTCCTTCATCAGAAAATCTTTTTGTTCCAGAAGCTTATCCTGCTGTTCCAGAGTACGCTGCAATTCGCGGTTCAGCTTGTCGATCCGACGGCGCTGATAGGCCTCATGAATGACGCGGCTAATGCGATGCATCGCATCGATCTTATTAAAATTCCAATAGCGTGAGCGACCATGCACTTCTTCCGACCAGGCTTCAAACGAGGCGCGTGGCGTGAGAGGTGTTGAGGCAGAACCGGACGTATCCTTATGAGGATTGCCGGCCCATTCGACGATCTGCACTTTTTCGGCGCGCGACCAGATCAGAAATACATCTTCATCCAAATGCAGTTTCAACACGGCAATGCCGCTGGCAATCGGAATGATATGTTGCGGCAGATCTTTATGACGGCCCATTTCATGTGAATGAAACAGCCCGTCCTTGAACCTGTTTGGGACCAGATCAAGGATGATGCGCAGATCGGAAATATCGGGCGATGCACCGGACCGCGCCGCAAGCTTTCCATTGGAAACCACCGCAAAGCCATCCGCAATCATCATCTGCCGCAGATTATCGGCGGTTTCGGCAAGGCGCTCTTCGAGTGGTGCATTAATCAGGAGTGCTTCGACCAGTCGGTCTTCATGGGAACGCAGCCGCAACCGCTCGCGGGCATTTTCTGCTTCATCCTTCGATTTCATCTGGCGGGCGAGGCTGGCGGCCAGCGCACGGGCTGATGCACGCGTTGCGAATGGCATGGAAAGCGGCGCAACATTGTGACAGGCAATGAGGCCCCAGAGTACGCCATCCTTGATGATGGAGACTGATGCGCTCGCGCCAACGCCCATATTCTGCAGATATTGCAGGTGAATGGGGGACACGCTACGCAGGGCTACATCGCTCAAATCCAGCGGCTGCTGTGGTTCTTCGCCGTACCATCTCAGGGGAGCGGGAACATAGGACGAGTCTGGAATGACGCGCACGCGATTGCGGAGATAAAGAGCCCTCGCCTGTTTGGGGATGTCGCTGGCAGGAAAGTGGTGGTTGAGAAAAGAAGGGTAATTGTCGTTGCCATCTTCAGCTACCACAACGCCGGACGCATCTTCGAGAAACTGATAGATCATCACGCGGTCAAAACCGGTCAGTTTGCGGAATGCCACGACAGCTTTCTGAAAAAGCGTCCTGATGTCGGGTGCCGCTTCAAACTGATAAGCCACCGCCTCAAGACCAGACAGGGACTGTTCAGGCGTAACAAATGAATGCAGAGCGGGTTCTATTTCGACCAGCAGATATTCGTTGAGGATATGACCGAGAAGATCAAAGGTTTTCTCGCCAATGATGAGCTTACCCAGAATGATTTCATCGGCTCGCGGCGCTTCTGCGGCGAGCGCCAATGCATCGAATTGCAATAAATCATCGAGGTTCTGGCCGGGCCATGCCTCGCCAAAATAGGCTTCCAATTGCCCGGCGCCACCGACGATGAGACCGCTCTGCAACTCTGCTATGAGCAGCATTCCATGCGGTTGAATAGATCCGGGTATATGAATTGGTTCGCGGTCGCAGGCAGTCTGATCAAGCGGGCTGTCTGGCGACATGGTTGAAGACCTTTTGATAATTATACTCAAAGGCACCGAATGCTGCGATGGCTGCAAATTTGCAGCGCTCTTCGTCATCGTCATCAAAGGGCGTTATATCGATCAAATTAAGTGTTTGCTGCCATGAACGCAAATTTGTCATCTGCCGGTCAAGATGCCGGGCACCGAACTCTTTCGTGAAGCCGAGTTTGGCAACTTGTTCTGCGCGATCCTGAACCCGGATGGCGGATGCTTCCAGCACATAGAGTGTCCCGATAATGGTTGGCAGATCGACCGGCTCGGTCGCACGCTTGAACTTCAATGTCTCAGGCGGCATGCAATCCGGAAAGTCATTAATATCATTAGCCAGATCAGGCTCGATCCTTCGTTCGTTCCATTGCGGCAGAAGAGCTTCGATGTGGCTTGTTTCAAGCATGGATTCCAGCAAGAGGCGGCTTGCAAGCGTGGCCTGCAAATAATTTCTGTAGGAAGCTTCTGAACCAAACATGGACAGATCGCTGCACAGAGCATCGACTCGATTATGATGAGGATCGGTGGCCGATTTTAATCGCCAATACCGCCCCGACGTCACTTTATGGAACATTAAAGAAATTCACTCCGCCTAAATCTGGAGTGTACGAAAGCTAAAAATTCAGACGCACGTCTCCGGGCGCTTTAACGCAGCAGATGCAATTTTGTTCCGCAATATTTGGGTGGTGTCCGCAAATAAATAGATGTTGCGCAAGCCAGGAACAGCTTGAACCGGATGATGTGCTTGAGAAAAAGCCAAAAGCCGAAAAGCGTCTAAGCGCTTGAAGGTAATACTAAATTTAAGGCTTGGAGTTCGAATGGTGGGCGTAACAGGGATTGAACCTGTGACCCCTACAATGTCAATGTAGTGCTCTCCCGCTGAGCTATACGCCCATTCGATGTGGCGCATACACCATATAGCGTTGCGCCCGTCAATGCCCTTTTTTGAAGTTTTTTATTCTTTTTGTTGAATACCTTATCAAAGGCCGGGAAAGCCGCTGGTCGCCTTAGGCGGCGATCAGCATTTTTTCAATTTCGTTCACGAGATCGCGGAGGTGGAAAGGCTTGGAAAGCACTTTCGCATCGCGCGGGGCGTCCGAATCGGGATTGAGGGCCACTGCGGCAAAGCCCGTAATGAACATGATCTTCAGATCAGGATCGATTTCAGTTGCGCGGCGCGCAAGCTCGATGCCATCCATTTCTGGCATGACGATATCGGTCAGCAGCAGCGAGAATGGCTCCTCGCGCAGTCTTTCATAGGCGCTGGCACCGTTATCGAAATGAGTAACGTGATAGCCCGCCTTTTCCAGCGCCTTCACAAGGAAACGACGCATATCGTTGTCGTCTTCAGCTAGCAGAATTCTTTTCATGGGTCCGTCCGAATTTCTCGCCGCCGGTTCGTGTCTTCTGGACACATTTGACGACTCAGTTTTCACACTAGAAAACGCTTTTTTGGTAAATATGAAATGAATGCTCTCGCAAATGTTAATTGTTATGGCCAGTGTTTGGCAACAAGCTGTTATGTGTTACAGCTTTGCATCGTTTGAACGGCCTGCCAAGAGGAGGAAGGGCTCGCTCTCAAACATTGGATATTGCATCACGCCGGACTATTATAAGATACTGCTTTAACAGTGTAATTATCTTATGACCGGTCGTCCAAAGGCAGTCGAGACGGGTTGAAGTATGAGTCTGGAACGTGATTTTCATCTGATGCCCCCTTTCGAGGTCTGTGCACCAGCGCAGCAGCGCATTCCTTTCGTTTTCAATTCTCCCCATAGCGGTCGAGTCTATCCCAAGTCGTTTCTCGAAGAATCGCGACTGGATTCGCTTGCCATTCGTTATTCCGAAGATTGCTACGTCGATGAGCTTTTTGCAGCCGTGCCGCGCCTTGGCGCGCCGTTGCTCAAGGCGCATTTCCCGCGTGCCTTTCTCGACGTGAACCGTGAGCCGTACGAGCTTGATCCGCGAATGTTTGCGGAGCCTCTGCCGCCTTATGTGAACAGCCAATCGGCGCGTGTTGCGGGCGGTCTGGGCACTGTGCCGCGTCTGGTCGGCGAGGGGCAGCTTATTTATCCTGGCCGTATATCGCTTGAAGAGGCCTATTATCGTATCGAGGAGCTTTATAAGCCCTATCACCGTGCGCTGGATGGTCTGCTTCAGTCGACCCATGAGCGCTTCGGCTATTCGGTTCTGATCGATTGCCACTCAATGCCGGGCGGCACGCGCTCCGGCGATGTTGGCGGGCGGCCTGATTTCATCATTGGTGATCGTTTCGGTCGATCCTGCAGCGAGCAGCTGACGCAGGCGGCAATCGAGTTGCTGCGCGGTCTTGGTTACACTGTTGCACACAACAAGCCTTATGCGGGTGGTTTCATCACCGAGCATTATGGCAGACCTGCTGCAGCCTGTTACGCGTTGCAGATCGAGATCAATCGCAGTCTCTATATGAATGAGCAGACCTTGCAGAAGCTTGTCGGCTTCGATGCTCTATGCGCCGATCTCTATCAGTTCCTGAGCGATCTCACATCCTTGCCGGATGAACTTCTGGTCGTGCCGCCGCTCGCCGCTGAATAGTTGTCGGGTGCTCTAACACTATATATTTGCAGCATAATTTCACCTTAAACTGGTTCAGATTTAAGGAATTATGCTGTAGCACAGAAAATCTATCATCAAATGCATATAAAAAGAGCCGCGCTCCAAGAAGAAAGCGCGGCCAAAGACTAGGGAGGAAATGCCCCGAAAGGCACCGACAGGACAGCCTGTCTGACCTTTAAGCTACGCGGCAAAGCCTTATGCGTCAAGGATTTACGCATATTTTTTGTGCTAAAAAATAGACAGCTCAAATTGTGAGCAATATTAGGACGAGATGCACATCAATGCATCATCTTATGGAAACGGGAGATTGGGATTGCTGATTGATAAGGCATTTTTTTCCGAAGTCGCTTCGGTCGCAGCTGCTGAAACCTTGCCACGGTTTCGCCAGTTCAACGAGATCGACAACAAATACACTTCGGGATTTGATCCGGTCACGGAAGCCGACCGTGCTGCAGAACGCGCGATTCGTGCAGTCATCGGGCGCGAGTTTCCAGATCACGGCATTCTTGGCGAAGAATATGGCCCTGAAAATATCGATCGCAGTCATGTCTGGGTGATCGACCCGGTTGATGGCACCCGCGCTTTCATCTCTGGTCTGCCTGTTTGGGGAACGCTGGTCGGCCTGACGGTCGATGGCGATGCAAAGGCTGGCATGATGTCCCAGCCTTTCACGGGTGAGCTGTTTTACGGCGATGCCAATGGTTCTTATCTGCTCCGCGAAGGTGCAGAACCACGTCGGCTTTCTGTGCGCGCTCAGGCAAAGCTTGAAGACGCGACCATGTTCACCACCACGCCAGCACTTTTCAAGGGCGATTTGCGTAAGGGCTTTGACCGGCTGGAAAATGCGGTGCGTCTGTCGCGTTACGGCGTTGATTGCTATGCCTTTGCGATGCTGGCAAGTGGCTTTGCCGATATCGTCGTGGAAGCGGGCCTTCAGCCTTATGATATCGTGGCGCTCATTCCAATCATCGAGCAGGCGGGTGGCGTTGTCACGCAGCGTGACGGCGGCCCGGCAGAAAAGGGCGGTGATGTTGTTGCCGCAGCTTCACCAGCACTGCACAAGGCTGCTCTTGATTTGCTGAACAGCTGATCGTCAGGCCTTGTCTGGATTTGCAGGCTCTATGCTCTCTGGAAGCGCTTCAATTTCCGATGTGCCGGGAATGAAAGCGTCAAAAGCGGCAAGAGCCTGCTCGCGATAGAAATCCGCTTCCTGAAGCAATTCATGGCGAGCGCCGTCGATGACGACGAGCGAGACGTTGCGCGTGCTCGCAGCAAAGCGCTCAATAGCTGTGGTCGAGACGACCTTGTCAGCACCTGCAGCAATAACCAGCACAGGCACTGTCGGCCCGTCATAGAAACCGGGCTGATGAATACGGGCTGCGGCCGCAAGCGCATTGCCGATCCAGTTGATTGTTGGCCCGCCAAGCGCCAGCTCTGGATGTTTTCGCACCACAGCCATATTGCGTTCAAAGCGTTCAGGATCATTGGTCAGCGGGTTGTTTTCAAAGGGCCTTTCACCGCGTAAGCGCCCGCCGGCGACATAATTCCGGCCCATTCCCAGCCAGCGCAAGGTCGTTGCCATGAAGCGCATTTTGGTGTCGCCGGATTGTGATGGACGCAATCCCATTAATGGCGCGCACAGCACGATACGGGTCACGCGCGATGCCAGTTTGTGAATCGATGAATAGGTAATTAGTGCGCCTGCCGAATGCGCCAGCACATAGAAGGGTGGTGGACAATCAGGTAGCACGATCTCTGTCAGAAACTGATCGAGATCGTCAGTATAGTCGCTGAAACTCCGAACATAGCCGCGCAGCCGGTCTTTGAGCAGCCGCTGCGAACCACCCTGGCCCCGCCAGTCGAGCGTTGCGACCGTGAACCCGCGTCTGGCCAGATCCGAGATGGTTTCAAAGTATTTTTCGATAAACTCGTTGCGGCCCTGCAGCAGAATAATGGTTCCGCGCGACGGTTTTGTTTCGGGTCTCATAATGGCGTAGCGCAGATCTAGGCCATCTTTCGACTTGAACTGTCCTGATTTCGTCCCTGCGGGAATGGGGTTCGCGTCGGTTTCAAAAAGAAGTTCAGGCATTCAAGCTGCGGCCCCAATTATAGCATTTCCAGCAAAAGTGCGAAGCGGTTTTGCGTCGGATAATGCTTAAAAACAAATAGTTACAGTGGTTCCAACGATTCATTTCTAACTGGAACCGCTGTAAAATCACACACCAGTATAGTCGGATAAAGAATGATAAAAAGTAACCGGAAGTTTGCAAGCAAACTTCCGGTTCAGGAAACAACCAGTGCAAGGGACGTTACACTGGCTGATCTTTCCAAATCAGAGAATATTACCAGCCGCGACCAACGCGGCGTTCATCGATGATGCGACCGCTGAATGCATCGACCACAACGATTACGCGGCGGCCATTCGGGCGGGTTGCCTTGACGAGATAAGCTCCGCGTTCACGGCGCATATCGCCGACATCGTAGCCGCGGCGCTGCAGTGAGCGCGAAATCTGGCGTGGGCCGAGTGTTTCCGGGCGTCCATAGCCGTCACCCCAGCCGGGTCCGCGACCCGGGCCTCTATCATATCCGCGATCTGGACCGTCCCAACCTGGACGTGGTCCGCCGCGTGGCGGCATTGGTGGACGATAACCATCATCGTCGTAATACTGAACTTGAACACGCAGGCCGTTATCAGCTGCATGGGACGTAGTCGCAATTCCGGTCGCGACGGTGGCAAGTGCGGCAAAAGCAAGAAAAGCTTTTTTCATAACCGTAATCCTTTGATGAACCCGCCTCTCAGCAGGCATAGTGGGACAATAGCCCCAAGCATCTGAACGCTCGCCGAAGATGATGTTCATTTTGGGTTCATTGGATGGCGTAACCCCCAATTTCCGGGGGTCAAGCGATCAGGAGTTGTTACGCTAAGTGATAAGCCGTGTAACTATATTCTCGGCTTTCACGCGCGGTCCCGACAGCGTTTTATGCAAGACACAATAAAATCAGCCTTGAAATGAAAAAGGGGCATTCCCAATTAAGTTTTGCGGTCGCCGATAACGGGATCGCCGGCACGAAGAATTCGCCAGAATGGGAGTTCTGCCGCCAAACCAATGCATTATGTCGCTCTTAAGGAGGGCTTACACATGCGTCACGTTGATTTTTCCCCGCTCTATCGTTCCACCGTTGGTTTCGACCGTCTCTTCTCCTCGATGCTCGACACGCTCGCATCGCCAGAAGGTTCGCAGTCGTATCCGCCATATAACATTGAGCGGACCGGTGAGAACACCTATCGCATCACCATGGCCGTTGCAGGCTTTTCGGAAAGCGAACTCGAAATCGAAGCCCATCGCAATCAGTTGACCGTGAAGGGCCAGAAGGCCGAGAACGATGCTTCTGAAACCGGTGAAGTGCTTTATCGCGGCATTGCTTCGCGTGCTTTCGAGCGCCGCTTCCAGCTTGCAGACTTTGTTGAAGTCGCTGGCGCCAGCCTCAAGAATGGCTTGCTCCATATCGATCTCAAGCGCGAAATCCCTGAACAGATGAAGCCGCGCAAGATTGAAGTCAGCAAAGCATCGGTTGGTGAAGCCCAGCAGATCGAAACGAAAACTGCCCACTAATCTCTGCTGAAGACTATATATAAAGAAAGCGGCGCATTAAGCGCCGCTTTTTTGCTTTTGGGATACGCGCTCTAAGCGATAAGCTTGCCGAACTGATCGACTTCTTCTTCGGTATTGGCAAAGCTCGTGACGAAGCGCGCGAAGATTTCGCCCTCGCTGATGCGGTTGACTTCCGAATGCGGCGGGTTCCAGTCATAGAAGATCGCACCCGCACTGCGCAGGCGGTCATAGACTGACTGTTTCATGATCGCGAAAACCTCGTTGGCTTCCGGTTTCCATGCGAGCCGCATCTGGCTGGATGCATCGATGTGACGGGCGAGACGCGCGGAGAGCGCATTGGAATGCTTTGCAAGGTCAATCCAGAGATCGTCTGCAAGATAGGCATCGAACTGTGCTGCAATAAAGCGCGTCTTTGAGAAAAGCTGTGCTGCACGTTTGCGGATGAAAGGCAGGTCGCGTGCGCGGGCCGGGTCCATAAAGACCAGCGCTTCTGCGCACCAGCAACCGTTCTTGGTGCCGCCAAAGGAAACAATATCGACGCCCTGTTTCCATGTCATTTCTGCAGGCGTCATATCAAGGGATACAAGCGCGTTGGCGAAACGTGCGCCGTCCATATGCAGAGGCAGGCCCGCATCGCGGCAAATCTGCGAGATCGTCGCGATATGTTCAGGCTGGTACAGCGTGCCGACTTCTGTGGCCTGCGTGATGCTGACCGCCATCGGCTGACCGGCATGAACGAAAGCCGGATTGAAACGCTTGAGTTCGCGCTTGAGCAATTCAGGATCGATACGTCCCATCGCGCCATCAATCGGATGCAGACGTGCGCCGCCGGTGAAATATTCAGGCGCACCGCATTCATCTTCGATCACATGCGCTTCGCGATGGACGAGCGATACGCCGCCCGGACGGTTGACGCTGGCGAGCGCCAAGGAGTTGGCCGCCGTGCCTGTGCCGACAAAGAAGACCGCGACTTCACGCTCGAACAATTCGTTGAAACGCTGTTCCACGCGTTTGTCGATTTCGCTGGCGCCATAGGCTGCAGCAAATCCATTTGCATGAAGGGAAAGACTTTCAGCGATTTTCGGGTGGGCGCCTGCCCAATTGTCTGAAGCAAAATGCACGATGTTCTCCGCTGGCGGTAGGACCTTATAGCAAAGGTCTATAACCGGACTCGGTAACAGGCGTAAGGCCTGTTGACGCTAAAAAGCGAGTAGCATCTGTCACTTTTTAGAGCCTCCCGTGAGGAGCGCCAGGCGCGCCAAACTGACGCAACTAGCATCAAACGTAATTAAATGATGCAATAGTGAATGTCTGCGACACTTTGTTTCGCAATTGGCTCGAAAAAATCATGTTTCCATCTTGTGAGCGAATTTGAATTCTGTCATACGTGATTAGGACAGCAATGCTGACTAATTCACCCTTGCTGTCCAATTCATCACTGTGATCGTCAGGTTTCTTGTCAAAGCTTCCGTCAGTTGCAGAAAGAAAGCGCCGCGCGGATCGGGATAACCCGGCAGAATGCGATGCTTAATGAGACAGGGGAGTTTGGTGCGCCGCAATGCGGGCCGAGGTCGCTTGTCGAGCCTGAAAGACTAAGGCGCCAAAACAATATTCCTTTCGATGGCTATGCCATCGGCCCCGGAACGTCGTCCAACGCCTTTTCGATAAGGCTTTCCATACACAGACTAAAGTGCGTCCCAAAAAGTGCGAAGCGGTTTTTGGATTAGACGCACGGCGAAACACAGTGCGTCCCAAAAAGTGCGAAGCGGTTTTTGGATCAGACGCACGGCGAGACACAGCGCATCCCGAAAAGTGCGAAGCGGTTTTCGGATGAGATGCGCGACTAAAACAGTTCGGAACGAATAGCCGTTCCGGTTCATTATCGTATCGCGCAGGGTTGCGCGCTCACTGGAGGGAATGACGATGCCGCATTTGACGCCATCTGTATCGCATGTGGATTTACACAACGGTCAGAACGGAACGGTCAAAGCTGCGACCAATTCCACCAACGCAACCCGAAAAACGCGAACTTCGGCGGGTACTCCCCCCGCCCAAGGTCTCTATGATCCACGCAACGAACGCGACGCCTGCGGCGTTGGCTTCATTGCGCATATGAAGGGTCAGAAGTCTCATCAGGTTGTCGAAAACGGCCTCAAGATGCTTGAAAACCTCACTCATCGTGGTGCGGTTGGCGCCGACCCTCTGATGGGCGACGGTGCGGGCATTCTGGTGCAGATTCCAGATCGCTTTTTTCGCGAAGAAATGGCGCGTCAGGGCATCGACCTGCCGCAGCCGGGACATTATGCCGTAGGCTATCTCTTCATGCCACGCGATGCGGAATTGCGCGCGCATATCGAAGAGATCATCAAGGAAGTCATCGCTGCTGAAGGCCAGACCTTCATCGGCTTCCGTCAGGTGCCGGTTGATAATGAGTCTTTGTCGAAGGCTCCTGAAATTGCCGCGACCGAACCTTTCCATGTTCAGGTTTTCATCGGCCGTAGCGCGACCATTGAAACCGACGATGATTTTGAACGTCGCCTGTTCGTGCTGCGCAAGGTCATTTCCAACCGCATCTATCAGGAAAACGAGGGCGACGATAAGGGCTTCTATATCGTCTCCATGTCGGCGCGCACCGTTGTTTATAAGGGCATGTTCCTGGCCTATCAGGTTGGTGCCTATTACAACGACCTGAAAGATCCGCGCTTTGAAAGTGCTGTGGCGCTCGTTCACCAGCGCTTTTCGACCAACACTTTCCCGTCATGGCGTCTGGCGCATCCATATCGCATGGTTGCGCATAACGGCGAAATCAACACGCTGCGCGGCAACGTCAACTGGATGGCTGCCCGCCAGGCATCGGTGGATTCGGAGCTGTTCGGCAACGATATTTCCAAGCTTTGGCCGATTTCCTACGAAGGCCAGTCAGACACCGCCTGCTTCGATAACGCGCTCGAATTCCTGCATCAGGGTGGCTACAGCCTCGCACATGCGATGATGATGCTGATCCCGGAAGCATGGTCGGGCAACAAGCTGATGTCGGACGAACGCCGCGCGTTCTACGAATATCATGCGGCCCTCATGGAGCCATGGGATGGTCCTGCTGCCGTAGCCTTTACCGATGGTCGCCAGATTGGTGCGACGCTGGACCGTAACGGTCTGCGTCCGGCCCGTTATATTGTGACTGACGATGATTTCGTCATTCTGGCTTCGGAAGCAGGAGTTCTGCCTGTCGAAGAGAAGAAGGTCGTCAAGAAGTGGCGTCTTCAGCCAGGCCGTATGCTGCTCATCGATATGGAAGAAGGCCGCATCGTTTCGGATGAGGAAATCAAGTCACAGATCGCACAGAAGCATCCTTACAAGCAGTGGCTTTCCAACACGCAGCTTATTCTGGAAGATCTGAACCCGGTTGAGCCTCGCGCGCTGCGCAAGGATGTAAGCCTCCTCGACCGTCAGCAGTCATTCGGTTACAGCCAGGAAGACACCAAGCTTCTGATGTCGCCAATGGCCACAACTGGTCAGGAAGCCATCGGCTCGATGGGCACGGATACGCCGATTTCGGCCATGTCCGACAAGTCGAAGCTGCTCTACACCTATTTCAAGCAGAACTTCGCGCAGGTCACAAACCCGCCGATTGATCCGATCCGTGAAGAGCTGGTGATGAGCCTTGTCTCCTTCATCGGGCCGCGCCCAAATATTTTCGATCTGGTTGGCACATCGCGCCGCAAGCGTCTGGAAGTGCGTCAGCCGATCCTGACCAATGGCGATCTCGAAAAGATCCGCTCCATCGGTCACACGGAAGATCGCTTCGATACCAAGACGCTCGACATCACCTATAATGTCGGCGAAGGCGCTAACGGTATGCAGGGCGCGATTGAACGCCTGTGCGACCGTGCGGAAGCAGCGGTTCATGGCGGTTATAACATCGTCATCCTGTCGGATCGTCAGGTTGGCCCGGATCGCATTCCGATCCCGGCTCTGCTGGCAACGGCTGCCGTCCACCATCACCTGATCCGCAAGGGTCTTCGTACATCGGTCGGTCTGGTTGTTGAATCGGGTGAACCGCGCGAAGTGCATCATTTCGCCTGCCTCGCAGGCTATGGTGCCGAAGCTATCAACCCGTATCTCGCCTTCGACACGCTGCTCGATATGCATCGCCGTCGCGAATTCCCGCCGGAAGTCGACGAATATGAAGTGGTCAAGCGCTACATCAAGTCGATCGGTAAGGGCATTCTCAAGGTCATGTCCAAGATGGGCATCTCGACCTACCAGTCCTATTGCGGCGCGCAGATTTTTGATGCGGTCGGCCTGCAGACGAGCTTTGTCGATCAGTTCTTCTTCGGCACGGCAACGAGCATCGAAGGCGTTGGTCTTGACGAAATCGCGGAAGAAACCGTGCGTCGTCATACCGATGCGTTCGGCAACGACCCGGTTCTGCTGACAGCGCTCGAAGTTGGTGGCGAATATGCCTACCGTATGCGTGGCGAAGCACATCTCTGGTCGCCGGATGCGGTAGCGAAACTGCAGCACGCCGTCCGTACTTCGAACCCCGATACATTCACTGAATATACGTCCCTGCTCGACTCCAAGGCGGCGCAGGCAAAGACCATTCGTGGCTTGTTTGATATCCGCTTTGCGGAAGCAAGTGGTCGCAAGCCGGTTGCCATCGAAGAGGTTGAATCGGCGGTCGATATCGTCAAGCGCTTCTCGACCGGCGCCATGTCGTTCGGCTCGATCTCGCGTGAAGCTCACACCACGCTTGCGCGTGCGATGAACGCCATTGGCGGCAAGTCAAATACGGGTGAGGGCGGTGAAGAGCCGGATCGTTTCTATCCGCTGCCGGATGGTACGCCAAACCCAGAACGCTCTGCGATCAAGCAGGTGGCATCGGGCCGCTTCGGTGTGACGACGGAATATCTGGTCAACTCCGATCTCATCCAGATCAAGGTTGCGCAGGGTGCAAAGCCGGGTGAAGGCGGTCAGCTGCCGGGCCATAAGGTCGATGCGACCATCGCCAAGACACGTCACTCGACGCCGGGTGTTGGCCTCATTTCGCCTCCACCACACCATGACATCTACTCGATCGAAGATCTGGCACAGCTGATCTATGATCTGAAGAACGTCAATCCGGCTGCTGATATTTCGGTTAAGCTGGTTTCGGAAGTGGGTGTTGGTACGGTTGCGGCCGGTGTTGCCAAGGCACGCGCTGACCACATTACAGTGTCCGGCTATGATGGTGGCACGGGTGCGTCTCCGCTCACATCACTCAAGCACGCTGGTTCGCCATGGGAAATCGGCCTCGCCGAAACCCACCAGACGCTGGTGCTGAACGGTCTTCGTTCACGCATTGCACTGCAGGTCGATGGCGGTCTTCGGACTGGTCGCGACGTGGTGATCGGTGCGCTGCTCGGTGCCGACGAGTTCGGTTTCTCGACCGCTCCGCTGATTGCCGCTGGCTGCATCATGATGCGCAAGTGCCATCTCAACACCTGCCCTGTGGGCGTTGCCACGCAGGACCCTGTTCTGCGCAAGCGCTTCAAGGGCACGCCTGAGCATGTCATCAACTTCTTCTTCTATCTGGCAGAAGAAGTGCGCGCATTGCTGGCAGCCATGGGCTTCACCAAGCTTGAGCAGATTATCGGCGAAACGGAACTGCTCGAAAAGCAGACCATGATCGATCATTGGAAGGCCAAGGGTCTCGACTTCAGCCGTATCTTCTACAAGCCGGAAGCCGAGAAGCACGAAATCTTCTGGACCGAACGTCAGCATCATCCGATTGAAGATGTTCTGGATCGGACGCTGATTGCTCAGGCCATGCCTGCGCTTGAAAACAAGACACCGGTCAAGATCGATGTAGACATCAAGAATGTCGACCGTTCGGCAGGTGCGATGCTTTCGGGTGAAGTGGCCAAGCGTTTCCGCCACAAGGGTCTACCAGATGACACCATTGCCGTTACCCTGCGCGGTACGGCTGGCCAGTCCTTCGGTGCTTTCCTTGCACGCGGTGTCTCGTTTGAACTGATTGGCGATGGCAACGACTATATCGGCAAGGGTCTTTCGGGTGGTCGCATTGTCATACGTCCGCCAGAAGACACGCGTATTGTGGCTGAAAACTCGATCATCGCAGGCAATACCGTGCTTTACGGTGCGCTTGAAGGCGAGTGCTATTTCCGCGGTGTGGCAGGCGAGCGTTTCGCAGTGCGTAACTCCGGTGCGGTCACGGTTGTCGAAGGCGTGGGTGATCACGGCTGCGAATATATGACGGGCGGTGTGGTTGTCGTTATCGGTCAGACTGGCCGTAACTTTGCAGCCGGCATGTCGGGCGGTGTCGCCTATGTACTGGATGAAGAAGGTGACTTTGCGCAGCGCTGCAACATGGCGATGGTCGAGCTGGAACCGGTGCCGGAAGAGGATGACATCCTCGAAAAGCTGCACCATCACGGCGGCGACCTGATGCACAAGGGCCGTGTGGATGTATCGGCAAACATGACGCGCCACGACGAAGAACGTCTGGTGCAGCTGATTGCCAACCATCTGCATTACACCGGCTCTACGCGTGCCAAGGATATTCTCGATAATTGGGAGAGCTATCGCCCGAAATTCGTGAAGGTCATGCCGGTCGAATATCGCCGCGCTCTCGAAGAGATGGAACGCATGCAGATCGGCGTTGCAGCGGAATAAAACTCATAATCAAGACGCGGTGCTTGTGCGCCTGAAATGGCGAATAGCACCGTGATAGGAGCATGGAATAATGGGTAAGGTTACTGGTTTTCTTGAAGTTGATCGGCAGGTAGCAAAGTACCAGCCAGCATCGGATCGCATTCGTCACTTCCGCGAATTCACGCTTCCCATGACGGATGGTGAAGTGCAGAAGCAGGCGGCACGCTGCATGGATTGCGGCATCCCGTTCTGCCACGGTCCAACGGGCTGCCCTGTGCACAATCAGATCCCGGACTGGAACGATCTCGTCTATAACAACAACTGGGATCAGGCGATCCGCAACCTGCATCTGACCAACAACTTCCCGGAATTCACGGGTCGTGTTTGTCCGGCGCCTTGCGAGGAAGCCTGCACGCTGAACCTTGAAGATGCGCCGGTTGCGATCAAGACCGTTGAACAGGCGCTGGGCGACAAGGCCTATGAGCTTGGCTATATCGTTCCGCAGCCAGCAGCGCAGAAGACCGGCAAGTCGGTCGCGATCATCGGTTCTGGCCCGGCAGGTCTTGCTGCCGCACAGCAGCTGGCACGCGCTGGTCACATGGTCGATGTCTATGAACGCGAAAGCCGTCCGGGTGGTCTGCTGCGTTATGGTATTCCTGACTTCAAGATGGAAAAGCACCTGATCGACCGTCGCGTGACACAGATGGAAGGTGAGGGCGTCCGCTTCCTTTGCGGCGTAAATATCGGCGTCGACAAGCCGCTGCGCGGTCTGCTCGATACCTATGATGCCGTGCTTTATTCGGGCGGTTCTGAAAAGCCGCGTCCAGCCGGTATTCCGGGTGCAGACCTTGAAGGCGTGCATGATGCCATGCCTTACCTCGTTCAGCAGAACCGTCGTGTTGGCCGCGAAAGCATTGAATCGGTCGCCTGGCATGAAGCCCCAATCCTTGCCGGTGGCAAGCATATCGTCGTTGTCGGCGGTGGTGATACTGCTTCTGACTGCGTAGGCACGGCTTTCCGTCAGGGCGCGGTCAATGTCACGCAGCTCGATATTCGCCCGCAGCCGCCTGAAAGAGAAGACAAGCTGAGCGTCTGGCCTTATTGGGCAACCAAGATGCGTACGTCTTCCAGTCAGGCTGAAGGCGCTAATCGCGAGTTTCAGGTGGCAACGCTTGAATTCATCGGCGAAGACGGCAAACTCACTCATGTGAAGTGCTGCCAGGTTGATGAAAAGCGCAAGCCGATTGCTGGCTCTGAGTTCTTCATCAAGGCTGATCTTGCTTTCATCGCCATCGGCTTCTTCGGTCCGGGCGAAGACAGCGTGGTGAAGGAACTTGGCGATAAGCTCGAAATCGCAACGGATCGTCGCGGTGGGACTTCCGTGAAGGCCAATGAGCAAGACTATCGCACCAATGTCGACAAGCTCTATGCAGCAGGCGATGTGCGCCGTGGTCAGTCGCTTGTTGTCTGGGCAATTCGTGAAGGCCGTCAAGCAGCTCATGCTATCGACGCAGATCTGATGGGATCGTCCGTGTTGCCTCGGTAATTAAAACGTCGTCTCAATAATAAGCCCGGCTTTAAGCCGGGCTTTTTTGCTGTTTATGTTAGCTCTGCTGGCGCTTTTTGCGAATTGCCAGATAGACAATGCCTAAGAACACAAACCAGATCGGTGTTACTTTGAGTGCCGCTGCCGTGTCCTGTTCCTGTGCCAGCGCCCAGAGAATGAAGGCAAAGAAGGCAAACACCATGACGACGGAAGCGCGTCCACCCGGCAGCTTGAAGGTCGACTTTTCATGCAGATCAGGACGCTTGCGGCGATACTGAAGATAGGACGCAAGAATGATCGACCAGATGAAGATGAAGAGAAGCGCTGAAATCGTCGTGACGATAGTAAAGGCTTCAATGATGCTCTGGCCTGCATAAAGCAGCACAACACCTGCAAGCAGGAAGATGCAGGAGAAAAACAGCGCATTCACTGGCACCTTGCGGCTGTTAAGCTTGCCGAGTGTCTGCGGTGCGAGGCGTGATGTTGCCAGACCATAGATCATACGCGAGGTCGAGTAGATGCCGGAATTGGCACTCGACGTTGCCGAAGTCAGCACCACGAAGTTGACGACATGGGCGGCAATGCCAAGGCCTGCCAGCGAGAACATGGCCACGAACGGGCTGGAGTTTGGATCGACCTGATCCCACGGAATGACCGTGATGATCACGAACAGCGCACCCACATAGAACAGCACGACACGGATCGGGATCGAATTGATTGCCTTTGGCAGATTGCGCGTCGGGTTTTCGGTTTCAGCCGCAGCCGTACCAACCAGCTCGATACCCACGAAAGCGAAAACCGCGATCTGGAAGCCTGCCACAAAGCCGAAGAAGCCGTTCGGGAAGAACCCGCCATTCGCCCACAGATGCGTGACCGAAGCCTGTGTACCATTTGGCAGCGTGAAATTCGTGATCAGCATATAAGCGCCAGCCAGAATAAGCGCGACGATTGCAACGATCTTGATCAGCGCAAACCAGAACTCGATTTCACCGAAGTTGCGCACGTTTGGCAGGTTCAGCAGTAGCAATACGCCAATCAGGCCAAGCGCCGGAATCCACAGAGCCAGTTCCGGATACCAGAACGATACATAGCCGGAAACAGCCACCACATCGGCAATGCCGGTTACAATCCAGCAGAGCCAGTAGGTCCAGCCAGTGAAGAACTGTGCCCATGGGCCGAGATAGTCGCCTGCGAAATCAGCGAATGAGCGATATTCGAGATTGGACAGCAGGATTTCACCCAGCGCACGCATCACGAAGAACAGCATGAAGCCGATAATCGCATAGACCAGCAGAATGGATGGTCCCGCGAGCGAGATGGTCTTGCCCGAACCCATGAAAAGGCCCGTGCCGATTGCGCCACCAATGGCAATCAGCTGGAGATGTCGATTGGACAGATTGCGTGCAAGATGGGGTTCCTCCTCCCGGTTGTTCTCAACGGGAGGCTTCGATGCAATATTCATTCAGATGCCTCTTATGCATTGCGGTCGCGTCGGGGACGCACCCTCAAAATCATGCCCGGAACGGACAACAGGCTTCTGATAGACGAGGAAATCTGTAATGTGAACTAAGAGAAATATAGCAATTAGGCGAAGAAATGCCGCACATTTCACCGCATTTTCAGTAAAAGACGGTCTGCTCGGCCATTATTCTGTTTAAGTATCAGGGATTTACGCTTTTTTGCGGCCAGCTGAAGTCATCTGCCCTGCCGGGAGCAGTTTTTCGCTCTGCTGACGGCTTTTTCTCATCCTTTTTGCGCGATGCCAGCGTTCCGCCCAGCAAAACCCCGCTATTGTCGCGGTCAATGTCACGCAGACTCACCGGCGCAATACGATCAACCGGTTTGGAAGGGTCCTGTTTTCCGGCGGTGGGCAGCAATTGCTCATTGTCGCGAATGTCGCCGAATAGCGCCTTTAGAGGCTTCTCTGCGTAGAAAGCGAGTTTGCGTTTGCCGGCAGTGGTGGTGTTGATCCCATCATTACCGCGCAGACGCGCTGTCTGTCCGTTGATGTCGAAGCCGGTCTGGCTGAAATTGCCTTCTTCATCGACAAAACCGTCCCAAACATCGACAAACTTCGCGCCTGCCTTTTCGGATGTGGTGCGATAGATCTCATTGAGCGCAAGCATATCCTGCGACATGCCGCGTGGACGGAACGGTGGCTGGCCAACCCATATCAGTGGATATTTCTTATCCGTGATTTCCTTCATGAATTTTGAAACGCGGCTTTGATATTCCGCAGTCCATTCGGGCGAGCGAGCCGCAAGACTTTGCCCTTTTGCGGTGATCGCCTGTCGGTCGTTTGAGCCGATCATCACGACGACAGCGGCGGGCTTTTCTTCTTCGAGTATCTTGCTGATGCTGGCAGGCCAATCAAAATGGTCGTCGCGGACAAAGCCTGACGAACCGTTGATACGGCTGACGATCCGCAAATCCGGATTGGCTGCAAAGGCAACGTCGAGCCCTTCCGCAAGACCATTGCCGATGAAGTCACCCACCACGAGAACTTTTTTGGCATCCGGCTTCTTTTCAACGAAATTGACTTCTGGCTGCGGGGCAGGCGCGGGGGCTGAGCGGGCAGCGGGCGTTGCTTTTGGCGCGCGTTTGGGTTTGGCCGGGCGAACACGTTGTGGTTTTGGCTGCTCATATTGCTGCTGTGGCTGTGCTTTCTTGGGGCCGAACAGCAGGTCGAAAATTGTGCGTGGGCGTTCCTGTGCCGATGCTGATGACAAGGCAGTGAGAACAATCGCGAAGGCAACGAGCATCGTTGCTAAAACGCTGAAAGCCGTGTTTTTGAACTGCTTTGCGTGCATTGTTCTTACCTTCCTGCTTCCAGAATTGTAGCGCCCATCGCCAAAAAGAAAAAGGAGCGTACATCAAATGTACGCTCCATCGCTTTAAAGCGGCTTTTAACGGCGGCGGAGAACCGAAAGCACTTCCGCGCTTGGATGGCCGTCTGGCTGCAAGCCATTGCGCTGCTGGAACGCTTCAATCGCCTTGCGCGAAGTTGAGCCGATCTTGCCGTCGATCTTGCCGTCGTAATAGCCGAGCGCCTTGAGATGCGTCTGCAATTCTTCACGCTCATTCATGGTGATTGGTGTGAAAGGACGGTTCCAGTCCTGACGCAAGCCCTGATAACCACCAATGCGATCTGCAAGCAGGCCGACGGCGAGTGCATATTTATCGGCGTTGTTATAGCGCTTGATGACGAAGAAGTTCTTGCCCATCAGGAAGGCTGGACCCTGACGACCGTCGAGAACTTTCAGAGTAACCTTCTCATTGGCATCCGGGAACGGACGGCCATTGGCGCGGACGACGCCGAGCTTCTGCCATTCAGCAGCCGAAAGTGAACCGGATGGGAACTTGCGTCCAGCTGGAAGCTGAACTTCATAACCCCATGTGCGGCCCGGCTGCCAGCCATTGCGGTGCAGAAGGTTTGCGGCGGTGCCAAGAGCATCGGGAACCGAATTCCAGATATCGCGCTTACCATTGCCATCCATGTCGACCGCGTAGGCCTGATAGCTTGTCGGGATGAACTGGGTATGGCCCATCGCGCCTGCCCAGGAGCCGGTCAGATGTCCGCGGTCGATGTCGCCGGTCTGGAGAATTTTCATGGCGGCGATCAGCTGCGTGCGGCCAAACTTGGCGCGGCGCTGATCGGCATAGGCGAGCGTCGCCAGCGAGCGGATCGTGTCCATCATAACGTCGTCGCGCTTGAGGATTTCGCCGTAATTGCTTTCCATCGACCAGATGGCCAGCAGGATATTGCGATCTACCGAGAAGCGCTGTTCGATGCGCTGGAGCCATGGGCCCCATTTTTTAGCCATGCTCTGACCCACAGCCACGGAATGCTCATTCACGCGGTTGTCGATATAGTTCCAGACAGGCTCGTTGAACTCCGGCTGAAAGCGCGCTTTGCGCAGCACTTCCGGATCGGGCGAATCGACGCCTCGAAACGCACGGTCGAATGTCGATGGGGATACGCCATTCTGAACAGCCGTGGTGCGGAAACTGGAAACCCATTTTCGGAAATTGGCATCAGCGAAAGCGCTGCCAGTCGTCAGCCCAGATGCAAGCATTGCCACCGCAACGGTTGCTGTAATCTTGGCGCGCATTCCTCGTCCCAGAGTGAATGGAAATCGCAGCATTCTGTGTTTCCCTTCTGCAATCATATTTTGCCGTGCCTAACGGCGAGTTGCCTTTCATGCCGAGCCTGTTTCAGTCAGATTGCATTAAGTCGCTAATACTATCCAGTGTTGAATTTGGGGCCGACCCTGATGAGGTTTAAAATTATAGGCTTCAGGTTAGCATTTGGTTTACCATGGCGCGATTTACGAAAAAAATTGCCTGAACTTTTATGAAATATTTGAATCAAGTAAGATTAAGGTCAGGTCATCGAATGTGATAAGGAAAAAGACGGAATTTCGTCATTCCTTAATGAAAACGCCCTATTTGAAATGCAATGGTTTCAATGCTTTGATAGCACAACGCTGTTTGTAACAAATCGAGGAGACGAATGAGTTCGATCCGCAAAATCCGTAAGGCAGTATTCCCGGTCGCCGGTCTTGGGACCCGCTTTCTTCCAGCGACAAAGTCCATCCCCAAGGAAATGCTTACCGTCGTCGACAAGCCAGTCATCCAGTATGTGGTGGACGAGGCCCGCGAGGCCGGTATCGAACATCTGATTTTCGTCACCGGACGCAACAAGGCCGTCATCGAAGACTACTTCGATGCACAGGTTGAGCTTTATTCCACGCTTGCCGAACGCGGCAAGAAGGCTGAGCTTGAGCATCTGCAGGAATTGCAGCCGCAGCCAGGCACCACCAGCTTCACCCGCCAGCAGGTTCCACTCGGCCTTGGCCATGCGGTCTGGTGCGCACGCGAACTGGTCGGCGATGAGCCTTTTGCACTGCTTTTGCCAGATATGGTCATGCAGTCGAAGAAGGGCTGCCTCAAGGAAATGGTCGAGCTTTATGAGCAGACCGCCGGCAATGTGATTGCCGTGCAGGAATGCGATCCTGAAGAAGCTCATAAATACGGCATCGTCGGTAAGGGCAATGCGATCGGCAACGGCTTTGAGATCAACCAGATGGTTGAAAAGCCAGCCAAGGGCACCGCACCTTCCAATCTCTATATCAATGGCCGCTACATTCTTCAGCCAGAAATCTTTGAGCTGCTGAGCAAGCAGGAAAAGGGTGCTGGCAATGAAATCCAGCTGACCGACGCCATGCTCAAGCTTGCCGATCAGCAGAAGTTCTTCGGCTTCGATTACCATGGCCGTACATTCGACTGTGGCTCGAAGTCGGGCTTCATCGAAGCAAACGTCGCTTTTGCCCTGTGGCGTAAGGATATCCGCCCAACGGTCGAAGTTTCGATTGCCGATCTGCTCAAGACGATCAAGCCGGAATAGGCCAGACGGACATACAGACCAAGAAAACCCCGCTTTCAAATATGAAGCGGGGTTTTTTGTTTATAGCATTGCCAGCAAAAGCGCGAAGCGGTTTTGCGTCGAATAATGCATAAAAACAACCAGCTACAGCGGTTCCAACGATCCAATCTTAACTGGAACCGCTGTAATGTGAGGTGTAGTCCCCTTGGCCAGCTCTCTTGGCATGAAATTCGCTTCCTTAAACACGACAAGGCGAAAGCATGATCGGGAATATGACGGCAGCAAACCAGCATCTGAGGGCGCTTTCATCACAGCGTGTTAACGGGATTGGACGATTATCGCTTCAGTTCAAGGATGGTCGTACCCGAATTGCAGAGCTTTATCAGGAGGGTGCTGCAAAGATCCGTATGCCACGGGCTGCAACTGATCCTCTTGAGGCTATCCTCATAAACACATCGGGCGGTTTAACCGGCGGTGATCGCCTGAATTGGCAGATGGATCTGGTCAAAAACACATCAGCTATCATCACGAGCCAAGCCTGCGAACGTATCTATCGCACGAGCGATGATGAGGCTCGCATCACCACAAGTATCAAGCTTGCAGACGACACACGTCTTGCATGGCTCCCACAGGAAACCATTCTGTTCAACCAGTCTGCGCTATCGCGGAGGCTGGAGATCGAAATGGCTGCAAGTGCTGAACTGCTGCTGGTGGAAACAACGGTTTTCGGACGGCTTGCAATGGGAGAAAGCGTCGAGCAAGCGCAGTTTCGAGATCGCTGGCGCGTGCGGGTTGGAGACCGGCTGGTTCACGCCGAAGAGTTCTGCATTGGCCCCGATATGGCCGCGCAATTGAACAGCCGTGCGGTAACCGATGGTGCTTTGGCGATAGCGACAATCCTGATGATTGGAAGGCAGCCAGAACGCCACCTCGATAAAGCCCGAACGGTTGTGGGTGAGGATGGGGGATGCAGCATCACCGAGACTGCTGGCGTTGCGAAGCTTTTGATCCGGCTTATGGCGCCGGACAGCTATTCGCTTCGCAAGCGATTGGTGCCTCTGCTGACGCTGCTTAATGGAAAGGCACAACTGCCTAAAGTTTGGTCAATTTAAACCCGGCACGAGCTCAGGTTTTATGCAGGACGATTTGGAACAGGATCATGAATTTAACGCCAAGAGAAAAAGATAAGCTCCTGATCGCTATGGCCGCCATGGTCGCCCGTCGCCGATTGGAACGCGGTGTGAAGCTCAATCATCCGGAAGCGATTGCTCTGATCAGCGATTTCGTCGTTGAGGGCGCAAGAGATGGGCGCTCCGTAGCCGACCTCATGGAAGCGGGAGCCCATGTGATTACGCGTGAGCAGGTGATGGCAGGTGTCGCTGAGATGATCCACGATGTTCAGGTCGAGGCGACTTTTCCTGACGGCACCAAGCTCGTCACCGTGCATGAACCAATTCGCTGAAGCGGGAAGACATGCAGCGGTTCCAGTTAAGAATGAATCGTTGGAACCGCTGTAACTGTTTGTTTTTACGCATTATCCGACGCAAAGCCGCTCCGCACTTTTGCTGGTAATGCTATAATAGAGGGATTGATAATGAGAAAATCGATATTTCTTGCGGCAACAGCGATGGCGCTCACAGCAAGCCCGGCCTTCGCGCATCTTAACCCTGCCGAGCATGGTTCGTTTGCGGCGGGTTTCACGCATCCGATTTCAGGGGCTGACCATATACTGGCGATGGTGGCAGTCGGTCTATGGGCTGCAATGCTTGGCGGGCGGGCGCTGTTTGCCGTCCCTGCCGCCTTTGTCGGTGTCATGTTGCTTGGGTTTGTCGCGGCCCTCGCGGGGTTTCCGGTACCGTTTGTCGAGCCGGTTATCCTCGCTTCAGTAGTCGTGATTGGTCTTCTGGTAGCTTTGGCGCTTCCGGTTTCGGCTGTAGTTGGCGCCATGATCGTTGGCTTCTTCGCATTCTTCCATGGTCATGCCCATGGCGGTGAAATTGGTGGAGCGGCTTTCCTTTCCTATGGTGCGGGTTTTGCGCTGGCGACGATCCTGCTCCATGCGGCAGGTATTGGCGTGGGGCTCACAGCCGGGCGCATGATGACGGGGAAAAACGGGCGCATTGCTCTGCGCGTTGCGGGTGGCGCGACGGCTCTTGGCGGCCTCATGCTGATGGCCGGATGAGGTGATGCGATGATACCCGGAGAAATTATTACCGCCGATGGCGACATAGAGCTCAATCAAGGCCAGCCGACCATCACCCTCAAAGTGGCCAATACCGGTGATCGCCCGATCCAGGTGGGCAGCCATTATCACTTCTACGAGGTCAATGCAGCGTTGTCTTTTGATCGCGAGCAGGCGCGTGGTTTCAGGCTCGATAGTGCAGCCGGAACCGCAGTTCGTTTCGAGCCGGGACAGGAGCGTGATGTGACGCTGGTGCCGATTGGTGGAAAACGCGAGATTTATGGCTTCCGTCAGCTTGTCATGGGCAGGCTCTAATCCAGGAAAAAGGGGAATCCCATGCCAGCCAGAATTAGTCGCGCCACATATGCGCAGATGTTCGGCCCGACCACCGGAGACAGGGTTCGGCTTGCCGATACGGAGCTGTTTATCGAAGTCGAAAAAGACCTGACCGTCTATGGTGAGGAGGTTAAGTTCGGTGGTGGCAAGGTTATCCGCGATGGTATGGGGCAAAGCCAGCTATCGCGCGCGCAAGGCGCGATGGATACTGTCATCACTAATGCGCTGATCCTTGATCACACCGGCATTTATAAGGCCGATGTCGGCCTGCTCGACGGGCGTATTGCAGGCATCGGCAAAGCCGGCAATCCTGATACGCAGCCGGGTGTGACGATTATCATTGGCCCCGGCACTGAGATCATTGCAGGCGAAGGCCGTATCCTGACTGCGGGTGCTATTGATTCACATATCCATTTCATTTCACCGCAGCAGGTGGAAGAAGCTTTGAACTCGGGCGTCACTTGTATGGTCGGTGGCGGCACTGGCCCTGCACATGGCACCCTTGCCACCACCTGCACCCCGGGACCATGGAACATTGCCCGTCTGATCCAGTCATTTGACGGCATGGCGATGAATTTCGGCGTGTTTGGCAAGGGCAATGCATCCTTGCCAGGCGCACTGGAGGAAATGGTGCTTGCTGGTGCGTGCGGTCTGAAACTGCATGAGGATTGGGGAACGACCCCGGCCTCTATCGACAATTGCCTTGCTGTCGCGGACCGGTTTGATGTGCAGGTGGCAATCCATACCGACACGCTCAATGAATCGGGCTTTGTTGAAGATACGCTTGCTGCTTTCAAAGGGCGCACGATCCATTCATTTCATACCGAAGGTGCGGGCGGCGGGCACGCCCCCGATATCATACGCGTCTGCCAGTATCCGAACGTATTGCCCGCTTCGACCAACCCCACACGGCCTTATACTGTCAATACGGTAGCCGAACATCTCGACATGCTGATGGTCTGCCATCACCTGTCGCCCTCTATTCCTGAAGACATTGCCTTTGCTGAAAGTCGCATCCGTAAGGAAACGATTGCCGCCGAAGATATTCTGCATGACATGGGTGCCTTCTCGATCATCTCATCAGACAGTCAGGCCATGGGCCGTGTCGGCGAAATGGTCATTCGCTGCTGGCAAACCGCCGACAAGATGAAGCGGCAACGAGGCGCGCTCTCTGAAGATGTACCAGGCAATGATAATTACCGTGCCCGTCGCTATGTTGCGAAATATACGATCAACCCGGCAATTGCGCATGGCATGTCGCATGAGATTGGTTCGGTGGAAGTTGGAAAGCGCGCCGATCTGGTATTGTGGAATCCGGCATTCTTCGGCGTGAAGCCAGATTTCGTATTGCTTGGCGGCTGGATTGCGACCGCACCGATGGGCGACCCGAATGCTTCCATCCCCACGCCGCAACCCATGCATTACAGGCCAATGTTCGGCTCGTTCGGCAAGGCGCGCACCAACAGCTCAGTAACATTTGTGTCTGAAGCCGCGATGAGTGCCGGTTTGCGGGAGTCGATTGGTGTCGACAAGCAGATGGTTGCGGTCAAAAATACGCGCGGTGGCATTGGCAAGCGTTCGATGATTTTGAACGATGCGATGCCGCAGATGGAGGTTGATCCAGAAACCTACGAAGTGCGGGCCAATGGCGAGCTTTTGACCTGCGAGCCTGTAGATGTCGTCCCCATGGCACAACGCTACTTCCTGTTTTGAAGGTTTGAAATGATAGAAGTAAAGTCGATAATCCGCGCTCATGAAGTGATTGATGCTGTTCCGGCAGGCCATGCAATCCTCGAACGCGATGAGCGCCATCTGCGCCGCAAAGCCATAGCACTTGAAGATGGAGAGAAAATCTTTCTGGATTTTGCGGAGCCGGTGGTGCTCGACCATGGCGACCGGTTGGTGCTGGAAGATGGGCGCGAGATTGAAATTCGTGCCGCACGAGAGGCGCTTTATGAGGTTCGCGGTCGCGATACACTCCATATTACGGAGCTTGCATGGCACATCGGCAACAGACATCTCGCTGCACAGATTGAACCGGATCGCATCTTCATTCTGCGGGATCACGTAATCAAGGCGATGCTCGAAGGGCTTGGCGCCAAAGTCATCGATACCGTTGAAATCTTCAGCCCATTGCGCGGAGCCTATTCGGGCGGGCATTCCGCACATGATCACCAGCATCATGACCATGACCATCACCACCACGATCACGACTGATCAGAACGTTGCATTGCTGCGCTTGATGGCCTGGCTTTCGCCGGTCTTTCCGGTGGGCTCGTTCAGCTATAGCAATGGGCTGGAACGTGCGGTTCATGATGGTCTGGTGACGGACGTTGAAGGCCTGCAAACATGGCTGCAATCGCTCATCAATTATGGATCGGGCTGGAATGATGCTGTCCTGTTTGCAGAAAGCTGGCGACAGGCCGTTTCAGGTGGCGATCTTCAGGGCGTGGTGGAGCTTGGTGCAGCACTGGCAGGTTCACACGAACGGCACATGGAAACCATGTTGCAAGGCTCGGCATTTCTGATGGCTGCCAAAACTTGGGATCATGCGATTTTCAGACGCTTGCCGTCTGAATGCGCTTATCCTGTTGCGGTGGGTGCCCTGTCGGGCGCGCACGGCATTCCGCTGGGATTGGCACTGAGCGCCTACCTTCAGGCTTTTTGCATCAATCTTCTGCAAGCATCCATCCGGCTTTCCGTTACCGGGCAAACGGGTGTCACCAGCCTGATGGCAGCTTTGGAGCCAACGCTTGTTACGACGGCTGCAAGGGCTGCTCAATCCACATTGGATGACCTTGGTTCGGCAACATTTCTTGCTGAAATCATGGCCATGAAACATGAAACACAGCATTCGAGGCTTTTCCGCTCATGACACAGAAAAACGGACCTTTGCGCGTTGGTATCGGTGGCCCCGTTGGCTCGGGAAAGACAACTTTAACGGAAAAACTCTGCAAGGCCTTGCGCGAGAAATATTCCATTGCGGTCATCACAAACGATATTTACACGCGGGAGGATGCGCTCATTCTCGCCAAACATCAGGCCTTGTCCGAAGATCGCATCATGGGTGTGGAGACAGGCGGGTGTCCGCACACGGCGATCCGCGAAGACGCTTCAATCAATCTTCAGGCGATTGCCGAGATGAACAAGCGGTTTCCCGATCTGGATATCGTTTTCATCGAATCTGGTGGTGATAATCTTGCAGCAACATTTTCACCCGATCTCGCGGATCTGACGCTTTACGTAATTTCCGTTTGTCAGGGCGAGGAAATACCGCGCAAGGGCGGACCGGGCATCACGCGGTCCGATTTTCTTGTGATTAACAAGAGCGATCTTGCACCCTATGTTCATGTGGATCTCGATATCATGAATGGCGACGCTGCGCGGATGCGTGGCAAGCGTCCTTATGGATTTACCGATCTGCATCGCGGCAAAGGCGTGCAGGAGGTTGTGGAGTTCATTCTGGAGAATGGTAATCTTTAGAGCCCCATGCGTCGGCACATGGCGATGAAACTCTTAACCGCCTGCGATGCCTCGCTTTTACGGAAAGCCAGTGCCACGTCGGACGTAGTGGAAATGCCTGCAACATCGATATAGCGAATGCCGGGCAAGCCCACAGCACTCAAGGATTTTGGCGCAAGCGCCACGCCCATCCCGATAGATGCGCGGCTCGCAATTTCAGTGAAATCAAGTGCTTGAGCGCTGATGTTGGGTTCAAAGCCTGCGCTGTGACAGGCTTCGATTGTTGTGCCGTGAAAGCCGATATCGGCTGGCTGACGCGGGGTGATGAAGATTTCATCCTTGAGGGATGGAAGCTCAATGGTAGCTTGATGTGCCAGCGGGTGTGTTTCGCTGAGAACTGCAACAAGCGGCTCCTTTCTTACCACAAGACTGGTGAGGCCCGGCAGAAGAAGCGCAGGCCAGCGCACGAAGCCCATATCGAGAAGCCCTTCGGAAATGCGCGTCAATTGCATCCTCAGTTCCATCTCGACCAGATTGACCGAAACGTCGGGATATTCCTGCTTGAACTTGCGAATGGTCTCGAACACCACGCCCGAATAGGCGGCAGAGGCGACATAGCCGATGGAGATCTGACCGATTTCACCACGCCCGGCACGGTTGACCGCAATCATCGTCGCATCGACCTGCATGAGTATTTTGACGGCCTCGCGATAAAGCACTTCGCCTGATTGCGTCAGTTGAACGGCGCGTCGCGAGCGATCAAGAAGCGGAGCACCGAGAATGGTTTCCAGCGCCATGATCTGCTGGCTGAGACCCGGTTGGGCAATGCCAAGTTTTGCAGCTGCCCGTTCAAAGTTCTTCTCCTCAACAAGCGCGCAGAAATAACGCAGATGTCGGAGTTCAAAGGATTTGGACGTAAGGAGCTTGCTGCGCTGTTCCGGCATGGTTGTTTCTTTGAATAATTCAAAACTATGGCGATTTTGATTAGCATAACTCAAACTTATGAAAAATACGTCCTTGAATTATTGGATAGATTACGAAAAGATGATTAATGGGGTCCAGTTTAAACCTTGAGGGGATCAAAGTGAAAATCCTGGCCCGAAACCGCCACGCTTTATCGGTCATCATTCTTTCCGGCACAACCTTCGCTGCCATCGTTGCAGCACATGCGCAGGAAACAGCAAGCCCCACCGTGCTTGCACCGATTGTTGTGAATAGCGGTTCGGAAGATCCGACCGCTCCCGTCAAAGGCTATGTTGCCAGAACAAGCATCAGCGCGACCAAGACCGGCACACCGCTGGTTGAAACCCCGCAGTCTATTTCGGTCATTACTGCTGATCAGTTGAAAGCGCAGGACGCGCAAACCCTTGGGCAAGCGCTTGGCTATACGCCGGGTGTGGTTTCCGAACCCTATGGTTCCGACCCGCGCTTTGATTCACCGCTGATCCGTGGTTTTGATGGCCGTCAGGTGCAGTTCTTAAACGGTCTTCGCCTGATGCGCACTGCAGGTGCCTCGGCGGTTGATCCTTATATGCTTGAACGTATCGAAGTGGTGCGCGGACCTGCTTCGGTGATGTTCGGTCAGGGTAATCCCGGTGGCCTGATCAATATGATCAGCAAGCGCCCGACTTTTGAGAAGTTCGGCGAGATCGGCGTTCAGGCTGGCAGCTATGACACCTATGGCACCTATTTCGATTTTGGCGGTCCTGTCGCGGAAAGTGATCAGTTTGCCTATCGCCTGACGGGCATGGTGCGCAAGGCTGGCACGCAGACTGACTATCTCGATAATGATCGCTATTTCATCGCGCCCGCTTTCACATGGAAGCCGGATGAAGATACCAAGCTCACCATTCTCACCAGCTTCCAGCACGACAATCCAAGCTCACCTTCGGGCTTGCCTGCACAGCTCACATTGAACGCGACCGATTACAGTCTGCCACGCGACTTCTATGTCGGTGATCCAAGCTATGACGATTCAAGCCGCAATGTCGTCAATCTCGGTTATGAGCTTGAACATCGCATAAACGAAACATGGACCTTCCGGCAGAACGCGCGTTACACCAATCAACGCTGGGATTATACGGCGCTTGGCATGGCATCGACCGGTCTCGCAAAGGACGGTCGCACGATCAACCGCACGGCCACAGTTCAGAACGAACGCCTGAACACGTTCAATATCGATAATAATCTGGTCGCCGAGTTCGATACAGGTCCAGTCGAGCACAAGTTTCTTGTCGGTGTCGACTATCGCTATTTCGACAATAGTGCCGGAACGCAGTTCTGGAGTGCGACCACACTTGATGCCTACAACCCTGTCTATGGTGGGCCGATCAAGTACCTGACCGCGAAGCCGACCGTTAACACGCTTGTCGATTCTCGCATGACGCAGGTTGGTATCTATGCGCAGGACGAGCTGGCCTATGAAAACTGGCGCGCGACTTTCGCTCTGCGTCAGGATTGGGCTTCGACCCGCGGCACCTCGACCAATCGCAATACCAATACACCTCGCCCGCTTGATCAGGATGATGAGAAACTGACCGGCCGTGCAGGCCTTGGTTATGTGTTTGACAATGGCATCGCGCCTTATGTCAGCTATTCGACTTCGTTTGAACCTGTAGCAGTTTCGGCAACCGCAGGTGTATTGCAGCCAACGACCGGCAAGCAGTGGGAAGCAGGCGTAAAATATCAGCCAAATGGCTGGGATGGTTACTTTGCAGCAGCGGTTTATGATCTGCGCCAGCAGAATGTGCCAATCAGCGTTCCGCTGCCGGGCGGAACCGGTTCCACGACTGAACAGATCGGCGAAATTCAGGTTAAGGGGCTTGAGCTTGAAGGTGTGACCAGCCTTGCCCAAGGCCTCGATCTGCGTGCAGCCTACACCTATATGAAGGCCGAAATCGTAAGCGGCAAGGATGACGGAAATCGTCCACCGAACGTGCCGGAACATGCAGCCAGCCTTTGGCTTGATTACACCTTCCAGAAAGGTTCCGTGCTTGAAGGATTTGGCGTCGGTGGCGGCGTGCGTTATCTTGGCCAGCGTTTTGGCGATACAGGGAATACGCTTGATCTTGATGGCGTGACCCTCGCCGATGCTGCAATCCACTATCAGAAGGATCACATCAGGGCGTCGCTCAATATCAAGAATATTGCGGACAAGAAGTATGTCGCAAGTTGCAGTTCTTTCGGATGTAACTATGGTGACGGCAGAACCTATATGAGCAAGCTGACATTTACATGGTAACAGGCCCGCAACGCGGATCGATAGTCTCTGCATCTAAAATCAGCCGCCGGAAAGCCCTTGGCCTTCTGGCGGCTTTGGCTTTGCCGAATGTGGCGCGCGCCAATCCATTTCCGCGTATTGCGGCAATCGATTGGGCCATGCTCGAATGTCTGGTGGCATTGGGTGTCACGCCGATTGCAGCAACAGAGCTGATCCGGTTTCGTGAAGATGCGGTTGAGCCGCAATTGCCTGCTTCGGTTGTCGATCTCGGTCTGCGTGGTTCGCCGAATTTCGAGCTGCTTTATCTGCTCAAGCCTGACCTGATCCTGAGTTCCCCTTTTTATACCCGGCATGAAGAGGCGATGAAATCGATAGCGCCGATCATGTCGTTGCCGTTTTACGTGCGCGGCGAGGGGCCTTATGAGAAGTCGCTGCAAGCTGTAACGGCGCTGGGCGATAAGCTTGAACTCAACGCCAAAGCATCAAGTGTTATTGAGGCTCAGGCGAAGTTTATTGCCGAGACCAAAGAGACGTCGAAACCTTTTGCATCGCGCCCGACCTACCTCATCAATATTGGTGATGCGCGCCATTTCCGCGCTTTCGGCAATGACAGCATGTTTGGTGACGTGCTGGAACGGCTTGGTCTGCCAAACGCCTGGACGGATCGCTCGCGCTTTACATTTGCGGCCCCCGTTCCGCTGGAAAATCTGGCAGCAAATCCTGATGCGCGCATCATCATTATCTCGGATATTCCAGTTGAATCGCGCAACAGCCTGCGCAACAGCGTGATCTGGCAATCGCTCAAACCTGTCCGCGACGGCCGTGTCTATATGGTGGGTAACATCAATCCCTATGGCGGACTGACCGCCGGATTGCGATTTGCACGGCTTCTGAGCCGGGCGTTGCAGGCAAGCGGCGAGGCATTCCTGTGACCCGTGGTGGACTGATTTCAAGCGCTGTAATCGGCGTTATGATTGCTCTTGGGCTGTTTCTCTGGAACGCCAACGCGTTTTTGCCTTTTGCACAATGGCCTTCGCTGCCGTTTAATCCGCAAAACATGAGCACCGAGCAGGTCATTCTGGCCTATGCGCTGTTTCCGCGTGCTTCCGTTGCGATTTTTGCCGGTGCAGCACTGGGGCTGGCTGGTGCTTTGCTGCAGCGTTTGCTCAACAACCCGATTGCCGATCCATCGACGCTTGGCGTGTCGTCGGGCGCGCAGCTGGCAATCGTTACGGCAACGCTGTTCTTCCCGACAGTGCTTGACCAGTTTCGCTGGGCGGTGGCGCTTTCGGGTGCTGGTGTTGCGACCGCAATCGTGTTTCTGCTCGGCTGGCGCAGTCGGCTTGAGCCGGTGACGATGGTCGTGTCCGGTCTTCTGATCGGTGTGACATGCAGTGCGATTTCCGCCGCGATGACGCTATCGCAGGGCCAGTATCTCATGTCGCTTGTGACATGGAATGGCGGTTCGCTGAGCCAGCAGGACTGGTCATCGACGGTCGCCCTTGCTTTGCAATTCCTTGTCTGCCTCATTGCCGCAATCATGCTGAGCCGTCCGCTGACGCTTGCAGGCCTTGGCGATAGCAGTGCGCGCTCGCTGGGTGTTCCGCTGGCATGGCTGCGTGTGGCGGTCGTGGCTGTTGCGGTGGTGCTGAGTGCCGGCGTTGCGGCCAGTGTCGGGCTTGTCAGTTTTATCGGTCTGGCTGCCCCTGCAATCGTCCGTGGCTTCGGGGTTAGGAAGCCGGGTTCAATCCTGCTGGCGTCACCTTTTGCTGGTGCCGTTCTTCTCTGGATCTGCGACGGAGCGGTGCAAGTTTTCGGCGCAAATCTGGGTGAGACTTTCCCGACGGGCGCGGTTACCGCGCTGATCGGCGGGCCTTTGCTGCTCTGGCTCATTCCGCGTGTGCGTTCGACAGGATCGCAGCAATCCTCATCTGCACAGGTTTTCAGACGTGCTTCAAATGCCAAACTTGGCTTGCTACTCATCGCTCTGCTGGTCTCAGCTTTTCTCGCTCTTGCGCTTGCGCGCACGCCGGAAGGCTGGTTGCTTCTGACAGGCGATAATCTTCGCGATATCTTGCCTTTGCGCTGGCCGCGCCTTCTGGCTGCCGCTGCCGCAGGCAGTCTGCTTGCAATGGCGGGCGCTGTCCTTCAGCGACTAACCGGCAACCCGCTGGCAAGCCCGGAAGTAATCGGCGTCAGTGGCGGGGCAGGCATAGGCTTTGCTTTAGCACTGACAATTTTCGCCGCACCCAATAATGCGCAATTGCTGCTTTGCGCGTCCATTGGTGCGCTGATTGCCATGCTGGTTGTGTTGGTCTTTGCGAGCCGCAGAAGGCTCTCATCCGCACGCTTGCTGCTGGCCGGTATTTCGGTCGGTTCGCTCGCATCTGCCATATTAAGCATTTTCCTCTCGATCGGCGATCAGCGGTCGTGGCAGATTCTTGCCTGGCTCAGCGGGTCATCGGCAACGGCAACGCCGGAAAGTTCGCTTTTCCTTGTCGTGCTGACATTCACAGTGATTGGGCTGGCATTGCTCGCGTCCCGCTGGTTAACCATCCTGCCGCTGGGGCAGACGATTCCAGTCTCGCTTGGTTTGCCGGTGCGGTCTGCGCGGATATTGACGATCCTGCTTGCCGCAATTGCCAGTGCCGCCGCATCGCTTCTCGTCGGCCCTTTGAGCTTCGTGGGGCTGATGGCGCCGCATATGACGCGGCGAATGGGCTTTGATCAGGCTCAGTCGCATGTCGTGGCATCAGCCGTGCTGGGCGCGCTTTTGATGGTGATTGCCGATCTTGGTTCGCGCAATGCGACCTTCCCTTATGAGTTACCGCTGGGCCTTTTCGCAGCTTTGGTCGGTGCGCCCTATCTTGCCTGGGCACTCGCATCGGCCCGGAAATCGTGAACGATTTTCGGAAAGCATGATGCACAGATTTAAATATTCGGAGCGTCCTTTGTGCGTTCTTTGTACGAAAGGGACAATCTGATGAATACGAACACGCCGCTCTGGATGGATTCTCCGGAGCGATACGGGCTTGTGAGCCGGATTCTACATTGGGCAATGGCCTATATTCTGCTCTGGCAGTTTGTGATGATCCTTTCGTGGAAAATGGTTGGCCCTTCACCGGTGCTTGATGCCATCCGGGTTTTCGGTCCGGCACATGGAACGGTCGGGTTTCTGACGATTGTATTGGTTGTCGTGCGTGGCATCTGGGCATTCATTTATCGCAATCAGCGCCCGCCGCATCACGCAGGGTTGATGGGTAAACTGGCGCGCATTGCACATAATGCTTTCTATGTGCTGCTGTTCGCCATTCCGGCTCTGGCACTGTTTCGCGCCTATGGCAGCGGTAAAGGACGCGAGCAATGGGGCATCAATATTGTCCCTGCAACGGGCGAGAAAGTGGAATGGATGATGGCACCCGCAAATGCGCTGCACAGCCTGCTTTCATGGGTTCTGTGCGTGTTGATTGTCGCCCACATACTGGCCGCACTGTTTCATCGCTTGGTTCTTAAAGACGGCATTCTCTCACGCATGGCTGGCCCGATGCGCTCCAAATTCTCACTTTAACGCGCATCTTTTCCGAAAACCGTTTCACACTTTTCGGGATGCGCTCTAAATCAGAGTTTTGCCGCAAGGAAGTCGATAAAGGCACGGATACGCGCGGCGAGGTGAGGGTGGCCGGGGAAAACCGCATGGATTTTCTCAGGCTCCGCAGGCGACCATGCGGCCATCACTTCCACCAGTCGCCCGCTTGCCAGATCATCGGCAACAGTATGCTCTCCGGTCTTCATCAGCCCGCCGCCTTCAAGGCAGATGCGTCTTAGGATCGTGCCGTCGCTGCCAAGAAAATTGCCGGAAACCACCTGTCGAATGCTATGTCCTGTTTCAGGATCGGCAAACTCCCATTCACTCGGCTGGAAATTATAACGCAGACAATTATGCGTTTTGAGGTCTTCCGGTCTCTGTGGCGTGCCGTGTTTTTCCAGATAAAGCGGAGAGGCAACCACCAGCCGCCGCATCAGAGTGATTGGGCGGGCTTTCAAAGCCGAATCCTTCAAGACGCCGGAGCGGATCGCAAGATCGGTTCTCTCCTGCCAGAGATCGATAATGCTGTCGTTTAAGGTAATATCCAGCTCGACCTCCGGATATAGTTTCAGAAATTCAGGCACCAGCGGCATGATGACCGTTGCACCAAAGCCGACCGTCGAACTGACACGCAAAGGGCCGCGTACTGCTGCCTTTGCGCCATCGGTGATGCGTGCCTCCATTTCAGTCAACCGGTCGAGCAGGCTGCGCGCTTCCGCCAGATAGATTTCACCTTCCGGTGTCGGCGTCAGACTGCGGGTGGACCGCACCAGCAGACGCACCTGCAAGCGATCTTCCAGCCGCGAGACAAGACGGCTGATCGCTGATGGTGTCATGTTGAGCTGACGGGCGGCAGCGGAAAAACTGCCTGTTGCCACTGCGCGCGCAAAGACTTCCATTTCACCGAAGCGATTATCCAAAGCATCACCTGTGAATTTGATGAACAGTTATATGCAAGATTATCACTCTTATCATTTGATATCCAGAGAGCGATATGGAGACAAAGTTAAACAACAGGAACTCCTCCCATGCCTGTCGCTCTCATTGCTCTTACGATCGCTGCCTATGCGATCGGGACGACCGAATTTGTGATCGTTGGCTTGCTGCCGACGGTCGCTTCGGATCTGAATATCACTTTGCCGCTCGCCGGATTGATCGTCAGCGTTTATGCGCTTGGCGTCACCTTTGGCGCTCCAATCCTCACGGCCCTGACCGGTCGTCTTGAACGCAAGCCATTGCTGCTCGGCCTGATGGCGCTGTTCATCGCTGGCAACATGGTTGCCGCTTCCGCCCCAAGCTATGAAATCCTCATGGTCGGGCGCGTGCTGTCTGCCTTTGCGCACGGCGTTTTCTTCTCGGTCGGTGCCACCATCGCGGCTGATCTCGTGCCGGAAAACAAACGCGCTTCGGCTATCGCCATGATGTTCATGGGCCTGACAGTTGCAATCGTTACCGGCGTGCCGCTAGGCACATGGATCGGCCAGAACTTTGGCTGGCGTGCAACCTTCTGGGCTGTTTCGGCTATCGGCCTTGTGGCTCTCGTCGGTATTGCAGCACTTCTGCCGCGTGCATTGCCGAAGGCTGAACCAGCATCGCTCATGGATCAGCTGCGTGTTCTGGGCTCCGGTCGCTTGCTGATTGTCTATGGCATGACGGCACTTGGTTATGGCGGCACGTTTGTGGCCTTCACCTATCTCACCCCGATCCTGCAGGATATTACCGGCTTTTCCGCAGATTCCGTCAGCTACATTCTCGTGCTTTATGGCATTGCCATTGCCATCGGCAATATCGTCGGCGGACGCATTTCAAACGCCGATCCGGTGCGTGCGCTGACTGTTCTGTTCGTGTTGCAGGCGATTGTGCTGGTGCTGTTCAGCTTTAGTGCTGTGTCGCCGCTCTTCACGCTGATCACGCTTGCGGCCCTCGGCTTCCTGCAATTCGCAAATGTTCCCGGCCTGCAGCTCTATGTGGTGCAGCTTGCCAAGGAACACCGTCCGGGGGCTGTCGATGTCGCTTCAGCGCTGAATATTGCAGCGTTCAATCTCGGCATTGCGCTTGGCGCCTGGCTCGGAGGCATGGTGGTCGAAAGCCAGCTCGGTCTCATCTCAACCCCTTGGGTTGGTGCAATTCTCGTCGCGAGTGCTCTTGGCCTCACAGTTTTGAGCGGCGTTCTTGATCGCCGCACCGAAACCCGCGTCGCAACCGCTTGAAAATAAAAGGAATGACTATGCATAATGTAACAACAAATGGTGCCACCATCCCGGCTCTCGGCCTTGGCACTTTCCGTATGCCCGGCGAAGATGTGCTGCGCATTGTTCCCTATGCGCTCAAGGCTGGCTTTCGCCATGTCGATACAGCCCAGATCTATGGCAACGAAGCAGAAGTCGGCGAAGCCATTTTCAACTCCGGCATTCAGCGTGGCGATATCTTCCTCACCACGAAGGTCTGGGTCGATCATTACAAGCACGATGCTTTTATCAATTCCGTCGATGAAAGCCTTGCCAAGCTGAAGACTGATTATGTCGATCTTCTGCTTCTGCACTGGCCAAATGAAGCCGTACCGCTTGCCGAGCAGATCGGCGCGCTGAATGAAGTGGCAAAGGCTGGCAAGGTGCGTCACATCGGTGTGTCCAACTTCAACACGGCTCTGATGGCGGAAGCAAAGACGCTGTCTGATCTGCCGCTGGTGACGAACCAGATTGAGTATCATCCTTATCTGAACCAGCAGGCAGTGATTGAAACGGCTCACGCTGCAGGCATGTCGATCACCGGCTATTATGCGATGGCTGACGGCAAGGTGTTCGGCGACACGGTGTTGAAGGACATTGCCGCCGCCCATGGCAAGTCGGTTGCTCAGGTGGTTCTTCGCTGGCTGGTGCAGCAGGATAAGGTGATTGCACTGTCAAAGACCGTCAGCGAAGCGCGGATCAAAGAAAACCTCGCCATCTTCGACTTCGCCTTAAGTGAAGCGGAAATGCAGGCAATCCACGCGCTTGCCAGGACAGATGGGCGCATCGTCAGCCCGGACGGACTGGCACCGAAGTGGGACTGAAAACAGAAAGGACGGCGCAAGCCGTCCTTTTTTAGCGTATGTTTTATCGCTGTACCTTCATGCCGACATAAATGCTGTTGGCGTGGTACTCGCGATAAGAAATCTGGCTGGTTTGAAACTCATGCCTTAGTCGTGCGTCAATGCCGACAAAGCGGTTGATCCAGTATGTCGCGCCAATCTGGGCGCCGACTGTGTAATCCGTGCCAGTGCCGTCCTTGTTGTCGCGGACATTGAGATCAAGCTTGCCGTTCAGGCTAAGATCGGATCTCACCTGGCGTTTCACTTCGATACTTGCGAAATGCAGAAGCGCCCCGGCGACTCCCGGCGTTGTCGATGTATCGACGGTGGTTTGCGCAAAAAGCTGAACATCAGTGCCGCGCAATGGCGACCAGTTGATGCTCGCAGCCAATGACGGTCCACTGATATCGGAGAGGCGCGCATCATCGCTGTTAACGCGCATGAAGCCCGCCGAGAATTCGCCGTTGAATTTTTCGCCGCGATCGAACATCAGACCGCCGCGCACCGCATATTGTGAGCCGCTGCGCTCATAGCCATCGCTGTCCACGCGATCATCGAACATGCGCTTGCCGAGTTCGACTTCGGCAAAGGGCTTGAGTGCCGGCGAAATGCTGAAGCCGCCGCGCAGCGTCACACTGGCATAGGTATTGTCGCGGTCCTTCTGGCTGACCGTGCCCCCGGAAGACAATTCCGCATCGCCATAGATTTCATGCTCGACACGACCCGTCGCACGGCCAAAAAGCAGGCCGGTGTCGCGTTCGATTCCGAGGCTGCCGTTGATGGTATGAACGAGCGGTCGCTTCAAAGCGTCCGTGACGCCGTTCGGGCTTGATGCGCTTTCACGGCGCAACTTATAGCCCGCCCCCGCATTCACGGTTGTCTGGTCGCTCAAATCAAAACGCAGATTGCCCTGAACATCGACGCGAGGTTCTGACACGTCCTGCCCGGAGATTGATTTGCTCATTGTGCCGGAGGCATCGATTTTCGCCTGATGACGTCCCCAATCCGATTCTGCATTGAGGCGGAGAGTTGTTTCCGACAGCACGGCGCTGGAGCCGGTCGAGCTGTTGTCACCATTGGTGGTGGCGCGAATGCCTTGTTCGAGCGTCGGACGCAATACAAATGTACCCACGCGAATGCCGATTGGCGCGAATGGATCGGCTTCCTGTGTTGCACGGCGACCCTGTTCGGGGAGCGCGGGCAGGTTCTCACGACGCGCGCGACCGGTTTCGTCCTGCTCTTCCGTTGTGACCGCGCCGACGGGCATATTGTCGGTGGCAAGGAAGCGTGGTGCTTCTTCTTCGGCAATCGTTGCTGCCTGCGCCGGTTCAATGGGCTGAGGCGGTGCGGGAGGCGTGTAGGAATCGTCTGCAAGATTATTCTGTGCAGGCGCATTCGGATTTGCAGGATCAATATCGCGATTGGCGTTCTGTTCTGACGAGGAAATGGGAAGATTACCGTCTTCGTCCAGATCGCCGCGCAGCTGCGTATCCTGCGCAAATGCAATCGAATTGCTGATTGCCAGGGCAACCCCTGCCAGCAACAGGCTTCTCAGCCTGCGGGCAAAAGGCGATGGTCCGCCCGATGGGATATTGGCAAAAAGCATATTGTCTTCAAACCGTTGCAACGTGGTAAGCGAACGGTAAACGGACATGGTTAATTCTTTATTGACGATTGCGTTTTGAGCGTCGTTATTGTGCGTCAACAAATGCTTGGACAAGCAGCAGCGAAGGCGCTAACCGTTGGCGTCATGACAAAGCTCGACACGACACATGAAGCCGCGCCTGCGGAGGATTCGATTGCCTCAGCTCTGCGCACCATCAAGACCGAGAATGCGGGCCTCGTAGCGCTTGAAGATGCGCTGAACAACGGCCTTGCTGCACCCTTTGCGGAAGCAGTCAGGACGATTGTTGCCTCAAAGGGCCGTCTCGTGGTGACTGGCGTGGGCAAGAGCGGGCATATCGGCACCAAGCTTGCAGCAACTTTTGCATCGACTGGTACGTCCGCTTTCTTCGTGCATTCGGCGGAAGCCAATCACGGCGATCTCGGCATGATCGGTACGGATGATGTCATTCTCGCAATTTCGTGGTCGGGCGAAACGGCGGAACTCAAGGGCATCGTCAATTATTCGCAACGCTTCCGCATTCCGCTGATCGCAATTACTGCGGGCGAGGAATCGGCTCTTGGACGTGCGGCGAATGTCGTGTTGTTATTGCCAAAAGCACAGGAAGCCTGTCCACATGGTTTGGCGCCGACTACATCAACGATGATGCAGTTGGCCATTGGCGATGCACTTGCAATCGCGCTTCTCGAAGCGCGTGGTTTCAGCCCGACAGACTTCAAAACCTTCCATCCGGGCGGTTCGCTCGGTGCAAGTCTCGTCCATGTTCGTGAGATCATGCATAAGGGTGACCGTCTGCCGCTGGTCAATGTGGGTACATTGATGCCGGACGCCATGAAGGTGCAGGCGCAAAAGAGTTTTGGTTGTGTGATCGTTGTCGATCAGGACGGTCAGTTGGCAGGCTTCATCTCGGATGGTGATATTTCGCGAAATCTGAGCCGCAATCTTTCAGAGCTGACCGTTGATGACATCATGACGCGTAAGCCAAGGACGATTGATAAGAACTTGCTGGCCAGCGCAGCACTCAGCCTCATCAATGAAAAGCACATCGGCGCGCTGATCGTTGTTGAAGACAACCGCCCAATTGGCCTCGTTCACTTCCACGATCTGCTGCGGATTGGGGTGGCTTGAGGTTAGGGGAATAGGGCAGTAAGGCAGTAGGGCAACATGTTTTTGCTGCGGATTTGATCTGGCCTTGCGGCATTAGACTGCAAGCAGGATCACTATCCTTACTGCCTTACTGCCTTACTGCCTTACTGCCTTACTGCCTTACTCTGCCACTTCCATCTCAAGCGTGATCGGGTCAAACGACACGATATGCACCTCAGTACCTGCGGGTAAGTCCGGGCCTTTGATGCGCCATGTCGTGTCATTGATGCGGATGCGACCGCGACCGTTGACGATAGGTTCCACAAGGGTGGCGCGTTGGCCGACGAGCTGATCGCCGCGACGATTGAGCAAAGGCTCATCCTGACGGTCGCTGGAGCCAAAAACGCGGCGTCCTGCCAGTACGAAAATAACGGCCAGCACCAGAAACAGAACGATCTGCAACTGCCAGCCAAAGCCCACTACCGAGCCGAGCAGAAAAGCAAAGACGCCGGTTACGAGGGCCGCAAGGCCGAACCAGATGAAGAAGATGCCGGGCGCCAGAATTTCCAGGATGAGCAGGACAAGTCCTAAAACGAACCAGCCCCAAAGCCCAAGTTGTGACAGGAAATTGATGATCATGACGCCCTGCCTGATTTAGCTGCGAGTGGTAGGAACGCTGCGCGTGCGTGGAGCTGGTGCAGCCGGTGTTGGGTCAACCGGATGGCTGCCATCACCAAACACTTCCTTGGCAATCGCACCGATACCAGCCAGCGAGCCGATCAGCGAGCTTGCTTCAAGCGGCATCAAAACCACTTTCTGGTTCTTGGCACTGGCGATATTGCCGAGTGCCTCGGTGTATTTCTGCGCAACGAAGTAGTTGAGCGCCTGAACATTACCGTTTGCAACGGCGTCGGAAACCAGCGTCGTTGCCTTTGCTTCAGCTTCTGCAAGGCGTTCACGTGCTTCAGCTTCGCGCTTGGCGGCTTCCAGCTTGCCTTCCGCTTCGAGGATCTGCGACTGCTTCTGGCCTTCAGCGCGCAAGATCTGCGCATTACGGTCGCCTTCAGCTTCCAGAACCTGCGCACGCTTGTCGCGTTCCGCCTTCATCTGGCGGGCCATCGAGGTGACGATGTCGGCAGGCGGATTGATATCCTTGATTTCAACGCGCGTCATTTTGAGGCCCCATGGATGGGCCGCTTCATCGACAACGCGCAGCAGACGATCATTGATTGCGTCACGGTTGGACAGCAGTTCATCGAGATCCATCGAGCCCATGACGGTACGGATATTGGTCATGGTGAGGTTCAGGATTGCATATTGCAGATTGGCAACCTGATAGGCGGCTTGTGCTGCATTGAGCACCTGATAGAAGGCCACGCCATCGACGCCGACAATGGCGTTATCGCGGGTGATGACTTCCTGCGTTGGAACGTCGAGCACCTGTTCCATCATGTTAAGCCGTGCGCCGATACGGTCGAAGAAAGGCACAATGAGATTGAGGCCCGGCATCAGCGTGCGGGTATAGCGGCCAAAGCGCTCCACTGTGTAGTTGTAGCCCTGCGGCACAGTCTTTATGCCAGCAAAAAGCGTTGCAAGCACAAGTGCGGCTAAAATCAGCAGCGTGATGTCAAAACCAGTCATTATTCAAACCCCTCAGATCAAACCCAACCCTGCAACTCGCGACGGACGAGTGTTTCGATAACCTTCATGCCTTCTTCGCTATCGTTGAGGCATGGTATATGGCTGAAATTCTCGCCACCAGCCTCATGAAACTCTTCTGCCGCTTCGTGGCCAATTTCATCGACCGTTTCCAGACAATCCACCACGAAGCCCGGATTGAGAACGGCAACGGATTTTATGCCCTGCTTTGCCAGTTCTACAAGAGTTTCGTCGGTGTATGGCTGCAACCATTCTTCCGGTCCGAAACGCGACTGGAAAGTCGAGCGGAACTGCTTGTCGTCCATGCCGAGGCGCGCGCGCAAAAGCCGTGAAGTTTCAAGGCATTGTGCGCGATACGGGTCGCCCTTGTCGGAATAGCTTTTCGGGATTCCATGATAAGAAGCGAGGATCACTTCCGGCTTGAAATCAAGCGTTGCCAGATGCTTCTCAATCGACTGCGCGAGCGCCTCGATATAGACAGGCTCCACTTCATAGGAAGGGATCGTACGGACAGCTGGCATGAAGCGCTTTTTCATCAGCACCTCGAAGAATTTATCATTCACGGTGGCGGTGGTCGTTGCCGAATATTGCGGATAAAGCGGGAACATCACGATGCGTTCGCAGCCCTGTTTCAGCAGCCGATCCGTCACTTCCTCAATCGAAGGCTGACCATAGCGCATGGCCCAGTCGACGATGACATTCGGATGATCTTTCAGCGCGACCGCAAGCTTCTCACCCTGCGCGCGTGTAAAGGTGCGCAGGGGCGATTCATTTTTCTCGTGGTTCCAGATGCGGTCGTAAAGTGCGCCAGAGCGCTTCGGGCGCGTGTTGAGCACAATGCCATAAAGGATCGGATACCAGAAAAGACGCGGCCATTCGATCACGCGGCGATCCGAGAGAAACTCGGCCAGATAACGGCGCATCGGGGCATAGCTTGTGCCGTCCGGCGTGCCGAGATTAACAAGCAAGACACCGACTTTGGGTTGCTTTACAGCATGGCTGGCTGGGGTGGCGATCACTTTATCCGTCTCACTCATATTCCGACTCCTGCTTTGCCGGAAAACTAGAGAAAAAAAGGCAAATTACAATCCTAACAATGACTAAGGCAGTTGAATTGTCTGAAGATTACGGAAGTATCACATAAAAAAACGGCACACGCTAAAAGCGTATGCCGTCTGGAACGGGTAATCAGAAGGTTTTAGCCGCGACGGGTCAGCGAGAAACGCGATCCGGCGGACGAGGTGCAGTTCAGCTGGTTCTGTGCCACGAGAGCGCAGTTTACGCGGGACGACGTGCCACGCACGATCGAACGCATGTCGATTTCGACAAGCTGTGGTGACTGGTAACGATAGTTACCTTCTGCGAGCTTCTCGTTGGTGTCGGTCGAGCGGGTTTCGAAAATGCCGCCATTGAAGGATGAAACGATACCGTTCGGATCAACCCATGCGCCGTCGATACCGGATGGCGCGCGATTGACGACAGGGACATTGCCACCACCGCCAGGGCCGGTTGCCACACAACCTGCAAGCGCGAGCGATACGATTGCCGTAGAGCCAATGATGCGGAAGCGTTTCATGTCCATTTTCTCCATAAGAGTGTTTCTCGTGTGATGTATGGAAATTTACACGATTACAAGCCCCTTTGATGACGATAGCCCAAATGTTGCGAAACTGCCGCAATCGAAATTGCCCGGCAAAGGCCGGGCAATCTGGCTCGTTTTAGCGCACCAGAATGTTGCGGAATTGCCAAGGGTCTTTGGTGTCGAGGTCTTCTTCGAACAGGACACCACGGCCTTCTAGCGGGTTCCAGTCGGTATAATAGCCTTTGACTGGTCCCAAATATGGCAGCTGCACTTCAAGGCAGCGGCGATAGTCCATTTCGTCGGTTTCGACGATGCCGCTTTCAGGGTTTTCCAATGCCCAGACCATGCCCGCCAGAACTGAAGACGAAACCTGCAAGCCCGTTGCGTTCTGATAAGGCGCAAGCTTGCGGGCTTCTTCGACGCTCAGCTGCGAGCCATACCAATAGGCGTTTTTGTCGTGACCATAGAGCAGGACGCCCAGCTCATCCGAGCCGTCGAGAATTTCGTCTTCTTCCAGCACATGCTGAACCGCCTGCGCACGTCCGCTGCCGCCAAACATTTCGTCAAGCGAGAGAATGGCGACATTGCTCGGATGATAGGCGTAGTTACAGGTCGGGCGATATTCGAGCTTGCCCTTCTTGCTGCGCACAGTGAAGAAGTCGGCAATCGAAATTGCTTCATTGTGGGTTACAAGCAGGCCGTACTGCGCGCCATGGGTCGGGCACCAGGTGCGAATGCGGGTATTGCCGCCGGGCTGTTCAAGGAAGATCGCAGCCTTGTTGCCCTTCTTCTGCTTGCGGGCGTTTTTAGGCTTCCAGTTTTCATGGGTGCCCCAGCCGAGTTCGGCAGGCTGCAAGCCTTCAGCAATAAAGCCTTCCACCGACCATGTGTTCCAGAAGGTGTCGAACGGTTTCGGTTCCTTGGCGCGCTGGGTGTCGCGTTCAGCGATATGAACACCCTTCACGCCGGCTTTCTTCATAAGCTTTGCCCAGCCCTGACGGTCATCGGCTGCTGGTTCTTCAAACTCAAGCTTGAGTTCGCTTGCGAGATCAACGAGCGCTTTTTTCACAAACCACGACACCATGCCGGGATTTGCTCCACAGCAGGAAACAGCGGTCGGGCCACCCGGATTTTTTTTCTTTTCAGCGCGAACGGTCTCGCGCAGCGCATAATTGGTGCGCGAAGCATTGTCTGCTTCAGTGTCAAAATAGAAACCAAGCCATGGCTCGACAACCGTATCAATATAGAGTGCGCCCTGTTCGCGGCTGTAGCGCATCAGATCGAGCGATCCGGTGTCAACCGACAGATTGACGATGAAAGGCTGGCCTTCGCCTTCCTTGATCAGAGGCCCAAGAATCTTCTTGTAATTGTCCTTGGTGATCGCGTTCTTGATGAAGCGGATACCCTTGTCATCCAGGATCTTGCGGTTCTTCTCAGATGGATCAATGACGACCAGACGGGATTTGTCGAATTTGAAATGGCGTTCGATCAGTGGCAGGGTACCGCGCCCGATCGAGCCAAAGCCGATCATGATGACAGAGCCGGTAATTTCGCCATAGACTGGCCATTTCGCTTTCGCCATTTTCTTTCTCTCTCCTGCTGTAAAGCTACAGCGTTGCACAATTCCCTGTTGAGGCTCAGGACCCACTAATTTGATGCAAATGGCACCCGAAATGACAAGATCTGCAAGGAAAGACGCGAAGAACGGGGTGGTTCCCCCGTCCGAGCGGCTTGACGAAACAGATCGCCTGTCATTTCGGTGTCCGGAGGATGTGGTCCATCCGCCCGGCTACTTTGTCGAAAAAGCTCGAAAATGAATCACATTTCCTTCACTTTTTCTCCTCGTATCCAAACGGATGGCCTCACACCATTTCCGTCAAATTAGTAGGTCCTGGGCCTAAGAACTGCTAATTTCGCAACGATAGCACAGGTTCATAGAAAGAAAGAAACGCCACAACCCTATGACATGAATACGTGTTTAACGAATTTATATCGTAACCAGCTGAGCGCGGATCATTCCACGCAATGAATTGCCGACAAGAATGTTGCGCGCGCGGCTAAGATCATCCACCGTCACAACGCCTTCCTGAACCACGCTGTTGTTCAGAAGTTCGCGCCGCAGAACACCATCAAGCAGGCCGCAGGAAAGGGCGGGGGTGACACAGGTAGTGCCGCCAATATCGAGGAAAATCGATGTGATGGTGCCTTCGCACACTTCGCCACGTTCGTTGAGCAGAATGACTTCATCCACCTCGGCTGACGAATATTCTTCACGGGCCGAAATATAGGCCTGACGCCGCGTGGTCTTGTGGCGTAGCAATGCATCATCGTGCTTCAGACGCGTTTCAGCCACTGCGATGCGCCAGACAGTCTGTGGCTGCAACGGCTCATAAGGAAAAGCCGCAATCTCGACGAGACCGTCTGGAGCAAGGGTCAGGCGCAGTTTGAGCGGGCTGTCCCCTGCGCTGATCTCGGCGATCTTCTTATGCACCGTTTCCATGTTGTAACGGAAGCCAAGCTCTCTCGCGGAGTTTTCCAGCCGCGCCATATGAAGATCGCAACGCAGGATACCCGAAAGAGGCTCCCAGCGCATGGTCTCGATCAGCTGATAGTCTGGGTCCGCATGGCTGGTCGCTGTCCCGTCGCGAACCGTGCTTTCAGAAGACATTCCTCATACTCCGCTTGCGCTGTGGAATCGAAGACCACACCGCCCCCGACATTGAAGATTGCACGATTTTGCTCAAGAAGCGAGATCGTGCGGATGGCAACATTGAACCGCATACGTCCACCCGGCTCGATCCAGCCAAGCGAGCCGCAATAGATGTCGCGCGGGCCGGTTTCCAGCCTGCGCAGGATTTCCATCGCGCTGATTTTCGGCGCGCCGGTAATGGAACCGCATGGGAAAAGTGCCGCAAAAATCGCGCGCAGCGGCAGATTGTCTTTAAGCTTTGCGCGCACGCGGCTGATCATCTGGTGAACGGTTGGATAAGTTTCGACCCGGAAAATTTCAGGCACATCAAGCGATCCGACTTCGCTGACCAGTGAAATGTCATTGCGCAGGAGATCAACAATCATGCGGTTTTCCGCCTGATTTTTGGGGTCGTTCATCAAAAACTGGCGGTTCGCCTCATCCTCAAAAGGGGTGGCACCGCGCGGCATGGTGCCCTTCATCGGATGGGTTTCGATAAAGCCTTCGCCATCCACTTCAAAGAAGAGTTCCGGCGAACGCGACAGGATGATCGGGCCACCGAGATCGCAATAGGTCGCATAGCGAACGGGCTGACGCTTTGCGAGCGTGTTGAACAGCACGAGCGGATCGCCGTCCCATTCAGCATGAACCGGAAAGGTCAGATTGCCCTGATAGCAATCGCCTTCGCGCAGATGCTGGTGAAGGCGTGCAAACTTCGGCTGGTAATCTTCAAGCGACCATTGGGCGACCGGTTCACGCAGGTAGGTGATGTTGTCATCGCTGCGCGTGTGCAAGGCTTCGTCTGATGGGCCATCGAAGACACCAAAGCATAAAAGGGGGGCTTTGCGATTTTCCGGCAGAAGCTCTTTCAGTTTGGGTTCAAGAAGATAGCCCGCCTCATAGGAGAGGTAGCCTGCAAGCCATTTGCCCGCTTCGTGGGCGCGTTGCATGGCTTCCCATGCTGCTTCGAAGGTATCTGGTGTATCGGCACGGATAATCGAAGACGGAGCCGCGAATAAAACATCGCGGCCCGCCTTGTCATCCCGAAAAAGGATTTGCGGCCTATTCAAACCCCTATTCAAACCCTTGTGGGTCACGAATTTGCTCAGTCTTCCATGGCTTCGAGTTCGTCGATGATGCCTTCCACCACCGACAGGCCCTTGCTCCAGAAATCCGGATCAGTTGCATCGAGGCCAAATGGCGCCAGCAGTTCCTTGTGGTGCTTGGTGCCACCCGCTTTCAGCATGTCGAAATACTTCTGCTGGAAGCCTTGTTCCGAGTTCTGGTAGACGGCATAAAGCGAGTTTACCAGACAATCACCGAAAGCATAGGCATAGACGTAGAACGGCGAATGGATGAAGTGCGGAATATAGGTCCAGAAGGTTTCGTAACCCGGATTGAGATTGACCGCATCGCCAAGGCTTTCGCGCTGCACATCCATCCAGATTTCGCCGATACGCTCTGATGTCAGTTCGCCTTCGCGGCGCTCGGTGTGAACACGACGCTCGAACTGGTAGAAAGCGATCTGGCGCACGACCGTATTGATCATGTCCTCGGCCTTCTGAGCCAGCATGGCCTTGCGTTCGCGCTTGTTGGTGGTGCGTTCAAGCAGCGAGCGGAACGTGAGCATCTCACCAAAAACGGAAGCCGTTTCCGCCAGTGTGAGTGGCGTGGATGCCATCAGCGCACCCTGTTCGCCGGCCAACACCTGATGCACGCCATGGCCAAGCTCGTGCGCAAGCGTCATTACATCGCGCGGCTTGCCCATATAGTTGAGCAGCACATAAGGATGGGCGGAAGGCACGGTTGGATGCGCAAAAGCACCCGGCGCCTTGCCCGGACGCACTGGCGCGTCAATCCAGTTCTTGTCAAAGAACTTCTTGGCGATTTCGGCCATTTCAGGCGCGAAGTTGCCATAGGCGGAAAGCACGGTTTCGCGCGCCTCATCCCACGAGATCAGCGCCTGCGGTGTTTCCGGCAGCGGCGCATTGCGATCCCAGTTCTCCAGCTTTTCAAGGCCGAGCCACTTGGCTTTCAACGCATAATAGCGGTGCGAAATACGCGGATAGGCAGCTTCGACGGCACTGCTGAGCGCATCGACAACTTCACGTTCAACCCGATTGGCAAGATGGCGGCTGTCGGCAATGTCCTGAAAACCACGCCAGCGGTCGGAGATTTCCTTGTCCTTGGCCAGCGTATTGGTAATCAGCGTGAAAGTGCGCAGGTTTGCGCCGAAAGTCTTGGCGAGCGCTTCCGATGCCTTTTTGCGCACAGCACCATCTGCATCCTGCAGCATGTTGAGCGTCTGCTCGATGGCCAGTTCCTCGCCATCGATTTCAAAACGCAGGCTCGACATGGTTTCATCAAACAGGCGGTTCCAGGCGCTGTAGCCGGTGATCGACTTTTCGTGGAAAAGCTGTTCCAGTTTGTCGTCAAGCTCATATGGCTTGTCGAGGCGCAAATCTTCCAGCCATGGGCGGTAGTGGCCGATCGAGGGATTGGAGGCCATCGCCTTTTCAAGCACGTCGTCATCGATGCGGTTGATTTCGAGGCTGAAGAAAATCAGCGGCGTGTTGGCGTCAGTCAGCTTCTGCTGCACATCACCGAACAGTTTCATGCGCTTGGAATCGGTGGTGTCGCCGTAGTAATAAAGGCCCGCGAAGGAAGCGATGCGGCCCATGAGTTCGCTTAGACCTTCATATTCCTTGATCGCATCAGCAAAATTTCCGCCATTGGCCTTTGCCGCTTCTTCACCGAGTTTGCCCTTCCAGCGGGTTTCAAAATCGGCTGCATCCTTTGCCGCCTTTTCGAGATCGGCTTTCAGTTCGGCGCTCTCGGCAGAGGGGTAGAGGTCAGCCAGGTTCCACTCGGGCAGCTTTCCAAGGTCGGCCTTCGTGGCAGCTCCGGTATCACCGGCTGGCATATGAGGCGTGATGTCGAGCGTGACAGGCTTTGAAAAACGGTTCATGGCAAAGGTCATAGCATTCTCCTGTTGCCCTCTTCTCGCATGTCTTTTTATAGACGCCAAGGGGCAAGGCGCTATCCTGGATCACAGAAGTATTCTGAGGATGATGCGTAAATGTGTATGCATGAGGGCTTGCTTTCATAAGGAACGATGCTCCAAATGACGCGCCCGAAATATGACACATACTAGATATTGGGATGTTCCGAGACATATACCACTGGTAGTGAAGCACCCATGAGTACGCGTATTCTTATAGCGGATGATGATCCGATACAACGCCGCAGCCTTGAAACGGCTGTGCTGCGCATGGGGCATAGGACCATTCTTGCAGATGGTGGCACGAGTGCATTCGGTTTCATCAGCACCCGCAAGGACATTGCGCTTATACTTCTCGATCTGACCATGCCAGACATGGATGGCTGCGCTGTCCTTACAAAAATGCGTGAAGCGGGCATTAATATTCCCGTTATCGTGTTGGTGCAGAACGATGACCTCGAAAAAGCCATGCAGGCTATCAGACTGGGCGCCGTCGACTTTATGACCAAGCCCGTCGTGTTCGAGCGAATGCAGGTATCGGTTGCCAATGCTTTCAAACTCGATTCGCTGACACAGGAACTCAAGCGCACGCGTTCCTCGCAGAAATCACATATTCTGCTTTCCGATATGGTGACGAAGAGCCCGGAAATGGAGAAAGTGGCCATGCTGGCGCGTCGTGTGACGCCGCTTGATACGCCATTGCTCATCGAAGGCGAAGTCGGCACAGGCAAGGAAACTCTGGCGCGGGCTATCAGCAGTGGTGGAACACGTTGGCAGGGCCCATTTGTCGCCATCGATTGCCGTTCTCTTGCAAAAAGCAATGCCGACCAACTGCTGTTCGGGCATTCAGGAGCACGACCAATCAATTCCGCTGAGACGCCAATCCAGATTGCGGGTAAAATCGCAGAGGCGCAGAACGGAACTTTGTTCTTTGATGAGATCAGCGCGCTGCCTTATCGCACGCAGCTTCGTCTCTTTGAACTCATGCAAGCCTCGCAATATGTGACCGCTGGTGAAAGTGCCGATCTTTTGGCTAACACACGCGTCATTGCTTCAAACAGTCATTCCTTGGCCGAGCTTGTGCATATGGGCCGGTTTCATCCCGGGCTTTATCATCTCATTTCATCGTTTTCGATTGAGATGCCGTCGTTGCGAAATCGCATTGAGGATATTCCAATCCTCGCGCATCAGTTTCTGATGCATTTTGCCAGCGAAGAACGGCTGGGGCATATTACGGGCATCACACCCTATGCACTTGAGGGGCTGAAGACTTACGATTGGCCCGGCAATGTGCGGGAACTGAAAAATGCAATTTATCATGCCGTACTTCTGTGCGATGAACATGCATTAACGGTTCGACACTTCCGACATATGGGTCTCGATACAGGTATTGTTCGTGGACAGTCTACGGACGGTGGAACGTCGCTTCAGAACAGCGAAATATCAAGTTCGGGCGCGATCAGCGGCACGACACGGGACGGCGAAGTTCGTACGCTTGCTGCGACAGAAGAAGAGATGATCCGCTTCGCAATTGCGCATTACGATGGCCAAATCAGTGAGGTCGCGCGCCGTTTAGGCATCGGTCGGACCACGCTGTACCGAAAATTGAAGGAATATGGCATCGATGTGGCGTCAATAGCTGGCAAGGGTCGCGACGACGCAGATGACCATTTTGATGCCCAATCCGGCCGGTTTGCGAGCCGCTAAAACTCTTTAACTTATTGAAATTTAGTAATTTATGAAGCAGTACCTGTTGGTGTTGCCAGAAGGTTAGCATCGCGGAAGATTGTTAATAATTTTTTTACCATGACGAAAATAGATGCGTCTGTGTGTCTTTTTTGCCATGGTGTTTCCTCATTTGTTGTTCACTAAGCGTCCATTAACCATTAAATCCGACAATCAGGGCTCACGCATATTCGTTTCTACGATCTCTGATACGGCCCTTAGGGCGGACAACACGGTAAGGCGATATAATTCAATGAGCAGCATATCGACCATTAAAGCGCGCTTTGCGAAAGTCTGGACTGGATTGTCTGCTTCCGTATTTAAGGTTCGTTCTTCTGTTTCCGCCTCTCTGGTTGCTGCGGCGGTCGTGACTGCATTCGCACCGGCGCAAGCATCCGCCGAAACGCGCACGCTCAAGCTTTATTATGTTCACACCGGCGAGAAGGCCGAAATCACCTTCAAGAAGAATGGTCGCTTCCTGCCTGATGGTCTGAAGAAGCTGAACGTCTTCCTGCGTGACTGGCGTCGCAACGAGCCAACCAAGATGGACCCGCGCCTGTTCGATCTGGTTTGGCAGGTTTATCGTTCGACCGGTTCAAATCAGTATATCACCGTTGTTTCCGCCTATCGTTCCCCTGCAACCAATAACATGCTGCGCTCCAAGACCAGCGGTGTGGCCAAGAAGAGCCAGCACACGCTTGGCCGCGCGATGGACTTTTTCATTCCGGGTGTTCCGCTTGCAAAGCTGCGTGCCATTGGTATGCGTTATCAGGTCGGGGGTGTAGGCTATTACCCACGTTCCGGCTCGCCTTTCACCCATATGGATGTTGGCAATGTCCGCTCCTGGCCACGCATGAGCCGCCGCGAGCTGTTAGCGCTGTTCCCGGATGGTAAGACTGCTCACATTCCAGCCGACGGCAAGCCATTGCCGGGCTATGAGCAGGCGCTTGCGATGATTGAAAGACAGAAAGCCAGTGGCGGCAACGTCATGATGGCCAGCAACTCGGCACCACGTAAGAGCAAGACGCTGTTCGGCGCGCTCTTTGGTGGCGGCGGTGCTGACGAAGAAGAAGATAATGGCGATGTAGCGCCAGCTGCGGCCCGTCCAGCCCGCGCCGTTCCTGCACGTCAGGCTCCGGCACCTGCCGCACCAGTACAGACGCCACAGGCTGAAACCATGGTTGCAGCTTTGCCAGCCCGCGATGCGCCGGTGCCGATGCAGGCGCCACGTCCGGAAGCTGCGGTTGAAGCGCCGCAGGCTGAAGAAGTGCCAATGGCAGCGCTCAATGTGCCAATTCCAGCGCGCAAGCCAGCGACCGCTCCTCAGGATGCTGTAGCCCTTGCTGCCGCTGAACAGACTGGTGACGCAGCAGCTGCGGCGGCGCGTGCCGCGGTTGATGCAAACACTGCTCAAGTTGCTGATGCAGGTGCTTCGCCGCTGATGAACGGTTTTGTTCCAATTCCATCGACACGTCCTCAGCAGGCAGCCGATAGCGTTCAGCTTGCTTCTGCAGCTATCCCTTCGGCGCGGCCTGATCGTCCGCAGGATGCGATTGCCCAGCTCGTCAACAACCCGCAGGACGCGGCTCCAGCTGTCGCAGATGCAAGCGCAAGCGTGCCGCAGCCGGGTGAAACAGCAGCATTCCCGCTGCCAAAGGCTGCCCCACGCGACGATACACAGCTTGCCATGCTTTCCCGCAAGGATGAGATTGGCGAGCTGATCGGACCGCCAGATGACGATTTTGACACGAAGCCTGTAGCCAATGCTGCACCAGAAGCTCCAGCTCCTGCAAAAGCTGCACATGATCGCATTGCTCCGGTGAAGACAGCTTCCGTTGCCAAGCAGGTTAAGGCTCCAACCCGTCAGCAGATTGCTGCTGCAAGTGATGCTGCAGCAACCGGCGTCCGAACGACTGCCAAGGGTGCTCGTCGCGTTGCAAAAGCAAGCGCTCGTCCAGGTGCTGTCGTGCAGCCGGCGGCGATGCCAACCTCGACCATTGCAATGTCGACAGATTCTGTTGCGCAGAATGCGCCTGCAACCAATCCGGTTCTGCGCAACGATGCAATGCGTTCGGCACCGGCAATGGTCTATACCGCTGGCTTCCAGCGTGGCGACCTGCCAAGCGACCGCTCAAATAAGTTCAGCGGCAATGCCGTTACCTTCCTGACGGTAGCGAAGTTCACCGAAACGAACTGATCATCCGTGAGATCAAAATAATAAAAAAGGGGCCGTAAAGGCCCCTTTTTGTTTGGCTGTTTAACGTTTAGCCCTTCAAGGCTGCGGCTTCCGCGGCAAGCTTGGTGATACCGTCCCAGTCGCCCGCTTCCAGCAGTTCCTTCGGTGCAACCCATGAGCCACCGACACAGACCACATTTGGCAGCGAAAGATAGGTCTTCGCATTGGCAAGGCTGATGCCGCCGGTCGGGCAGAAGATTGTACCGGCCAGTGGCGAGGACAGGGCTTTCAGGAATGGTGCGCCGCCTGCCTGTTCTGCCGGGAAGAATTTGAGATGCGTGTATCCTTCTTCGCGAAGGGCAAGCATTTCGCTCGGCGTGATGGCCGCAGGCAGCAGAGGCACATCACTGTCATCGGCTGCAGCGAGAATATACTTCGTCGCGCCTGGGCTTACGATGAAGCGCGAACCGGCCTTGGCTGCTTCCTCATATTGCTTTGCATTGAGAATGGTGCCTGCACCGACGATTGCTTCGGGCACTTCAGATGCGACTGCGCGAATGGCGTCGAGTGCTGCAGCCGTGCGCAGGGTGATTTCGATTGCTGGCAATCCACCCTTGGCCAGCGCGCGTGCCAGCGGGACCGCATGTTCTACCTTGTCAATCAGCAAGACGGGAATGACTGGTTGGCCTTGCAGGACGGGAACGAGAAGATCGGTTTTCTGCGGCATGAGCTTGCTCTTCTGCTTGAGTGTGCGTGTAAAAATCGATTTAAAGTGCATGGCCTTGTTTGTCTACCGCGCACATCAAAACCGATGCGCGGCGCGGTAGCGTTATCGTTATGCCGCTTGCAGTATATGGCCGAGGCTGCGGTTCCAGCGTTCAAAGGCTGCGGCCATGCGGCTATCATATTGATTGCGTGCGAAGGCTGGCCCGTTGTAGCGGCGTGCGAAATTGCGCCAGTCTTTCTGCTCCAGTGCTGTCTTCAACCCGGCTTTGTCGATGAAATTCAGCATCAGTCTGACCTGTCCACCGACAGAACTGCGCGCTTCCGCCACCAGTTCATCAATGCTGCTATAGCCCAGCCATTCCCAATGGGCACCCATCACCTGACCAAGCCCCCATGAGGTGGATTCAAGCGCCGCTTTTTTATGGATAGACACGGCCCGCTCAAGCAAAAGCCAGCGTTCGCGCTGGGTCTTCGGATTGCGCACGCGCCCTGCTTCCGGCGCCGATAATCCGGCTTGACGCGCCTGATCACGAATACGGCCTGCAAGCCTGCGGTCGAAATAATGGCCTTCAAAGCGTATTGCTGGTTCTTTTTTGCCATTAATGTCGAAAAGCGCGCGACCGCCACTTTCCACTTCAGCCACAGCCAGAAGCGCTGCCGGATCAATTCCGGCTTGCCTTGCCAATGAGATGATTTCTGCAAAACTTTCTGTATCGAACAACAGGTTTCTCCTCTTGCAAACCGCGTTTATCGAAGCCGGATTTTCGCTTGTCTTGAGAGGAGGGGGATAAATAACTTGAATTTGCCGCGTTCGAGGACTAGTTCGAAGGAAATTTGGAAGAGATCGAACGATGAGCAATCTACCTTTTACTGTTGCTGCCCTTTATTGCTTTGCGCCGCTGCCGCAATATGAAAGCCTGCGCGAGCCGCTGGCCGAACTTTGCTGCACGAATGGCATCAAGGGGACGCTGTTGCTTGCAGCAGAGGGTATTAATGGCACGGTTGCAGGCTCTGCTGAAGCAATCGAAAAGCTCGTAAAATACATTACTGCAGTTCCCGGCCTTGCCAATCCGGAACTCAAATATTCCAATGCGACTGAAATGCCGTTCTATCGCATGAAGGTGCGTTTGAAGCGTGAAATCGTCACCATGGGCGTTGATGGCATTGATCCGCTGAAAAGCGTTGGCACATATATTGCGCCCAAGGATTGGAACGCGCTGATTGCCGATGAAAATACGGTCGTTGTCGATACGCGCAACGATTATGAATATGCCATTGGTACTTTCGAAGGCGCGCTTGACCCGAACACCAAAACATTCCGCGAATTTCCGGAATGGGTGGAGCAGAACCGCGACAAGCTTGAAGGCAAGAAGATTGCCATGTTCTGCACGGGTGGCATCCGTTGTGAGAAGGCAACCGCCTTCGTCAAGGGTCTCGGCTTTGATGATGTTTTCCACCTCAAGGGCGGTATTCTGAAATATCTCGAAGACGTGCCAAAAGAAGAAAGCATGTGGAACGGCGAATGCTTCGTGTTCGATGAACGCGTGGCAATCGGTCATGGTCTAACGGAAAGCGATATCGAGCTTTGCCGCGCCTGCCGCCGTCCAATCACTGCAGAAGACAAGCTTTCGCAGTTCTTCGAGGAAGGCATTTCCTGCGCTGGTTGTTATGACGAACGCACGCCGGAAGATCGCGCTCGTTTCGCGGAGCGCGAAAAGCAGGTCAAGCTCGCCAAGCTGCGTGGCTCAAGCCACAAGCACATCGGACGCTAACTTTTTTTGAACGCGCATCTTAGTCCGAAAACCGCTTCACACTTTTCGGGATGCGCTTTGATGATGCGGCCCTTTTTGCCGCATCATTCTTATCAGCACTAGCCAAAGCTAATACTCCCCTTTAAGGTGGCCATGTTTTCGGAACGATATGAATTCGTTACGGAAATTCTGGGCGGCTTTTGCATGGACGCCCGTGTGAAAAGGGTCTGACGGCATCCGGGTCGCGTTTGCCTCCATCATACCCATCATCGCAAGTTGAGCATCTCGACAGGTCTTGATGCTCGAACAAACGGCGGCGGATTTTTTCCGGCGTGTGATGATGTTTGCCCGAAACACGGGCTCTATGGAGGTCGACAATGAAAAAACTTATCGCTGCGTTTCTTATTACGGTTGCAGCCGGTGCTGCATCGGTTGCACATGCTGCCGAAAAGGTCACGGTCTTTGCTGCAGCCAGCATGAAGGATGTGATCGAGGAAGCCGCCAAGCAGATCAAGGCCAAGGACGGCACGGAAGTTGTGGCTTCCTTTGCTTCGTCTTCGGTTCTGGCAAAGCAGATCGAGCAGGGTGCTCCGGCACAGATTTTCATTTCTGCCGATCTCGACTGGATGGATTATGTCGAGAAAGCCGACCTGATCGACAAGGCATCGCGCAAGGTGATTGCGGGCAACGCGCTGGTGATTGCAACGCAGAAGGAAACGCCGAAGGGTGAAGCCAAGGAACTGCTCAGCGCTGGCCGTTTTGCAATGGGTGATCCGTCGAACGTTCCTGCCGGCAAATATGGCAAGGCAGCGCTTGAAAAGCTCGATATCTGGAAAGACATCGAAAAGAACGCCGTTTTCACCGAAAACGTGCGCGTTGCGCTGCAATATGTGAGCCGCGCCGAAGTGAAGGCCGCAATCGTCTATGCATCGGATCGTGCGGCTGCGCCTGAACTCGTTGAAGCCTATCGCTTCCCGGCTTCGAGCCATGCTCCAATCCTTTATCCTGCAGCACTGATTGCAAAGAATGAAAATGATGCCGCCAAGGCATTCCTTGCGTTCCTTGAAAGCGATGCCGGCCAGGCGATCATCAAGGACAAGGGCTTTGTAGGCGCTGCAGAGGCCGCTCAGTAATGATGGAAGGCAATGTCTGGCAGATTGTTGCTCTGTCGCTCCGGGTTGCCGGGATCGCTATTGTTGTCGCTCTGCCAATTGCCTTTCTTGTTGCGTGGATTCTTGCCCGGTTTAATTTTCCGGGCAAGTCTCTGGTACAGGCTATTGTCACCATGCCGCTGGTTCTGCCACCGGTGGTGACGGGTTATCTTCTGCTGATCCTGTTTGGATCGCGTGGTGCGCTTGGCGCGCCGTTGCAGGAATGGCTTGGCCTTTCCTTTTCCTTCCGCTGGACCGGTGCAGCTCTTGCTGCAGGCGTCATGGCGTTTCCATTGCTTGTTCGCCCTATTCGCCTCTCGATTGAAGGGCTTGATCGTGGGCTTGAGGAAGCGGCGCGCACGTTGGGCGCCAACAGGTTTATTGCTTTTTTCACGGTGATTTTGCCGCCCTTGCTGCCGGGCATTCTGGCGGGTGCGGTGCTTGGCTTTGCCAAGGCGCTCGGCGAGTTCGGCGCGACCATCACGTTTGTTTCCAACATTCCGGGCGAAACGCAAACGCTTTCGCTGGCGATCTACGCGCTTTTGCAAACGCCGACAGGCGACGCCGAAGCTTTCCGTCTGATAGCGATTTCTGCAGCCATTTCCATTGCTGCCGTGGTGTTGTCTGAATGGTTGCAGCGCAGGCTTGCAGGAGAAGCGAAATGAGCGGTCTTGAAGTTTCCGTCGCTGGCCGCAATGGCAAATTCGCGGTTGAAGCAGATTTTGCCGCCCGTTGGGGTGTCACGGCTCTGTTTGGCCATTCGGGCGCTGGCAAAACAACGCTTCTCAAGATGATTGCCGGAACGCTGCGTCCGGAAAGCGGGCGCATCGCTGTCGGTGATTTCACGCTTTTCGATGCCGAAAAGGGTATCAACCTGCCACCTGAAAAACGCCGTATCGGCTATGTGTTTCAGGAAGCGCGGCTGTTTCCGCATATGAGTGTGAAGCGAAACCTCACTTATGCGCGCTGGGCCGGAAAACGCCAGAACAGCCGCAGCTTTGACGAGGTTGTGGCGCTGCTTGGCATCGATCATCTCTTGGATCGTCGTCCGGCAACTCTTTCGGGCGGCGAACGCCAGCGTGTGGCCATTGGTCGTGCGCTTTTGTCTGATCCAGCACTTTTGCTGCTGGATGAGCCGCTGTCCTCTCTGGATCATGCACGCAGGCAGGAGATTTTGCCCTTTATCGAGCGGCTTCGTGATGAAAGCCATGTGCCGATCGTCTATGTCAGCCACGAAATCGACGAGGTTGCGCGGCTTGCCGATGAAATCGTTCTTCTATCGGGCGGCAAGGTGAAAGCCAGTGGCGAGGCTGCCGAGATTTTCCCACTGATTGACGGGGACGGCGAGGGCGCTGGTGTGCTGCTTGAAGGCTCGGTTTCGGCTTATGACGAGCGCTACAAACTTGCCGAAATCGATCTTGGCGGGACGACATTCCAGCTCAGCGATGCCGGGCTTAAACAGAACATGCATGTGCGCCTTCGGGTTCGCGCACGCGATGTCTCCATTGCGCGCAAGGCACCAGATGCGATCAGTATCCGCAACGTGCTGCCGGTTTCCATTGTGGCGATTGAAGCGGGAGAAGGGCCGAATGCTCACGTCGCGCTCGACTTTCAGGGGCGGCGTCTGGGTGCGCGACTGACGCGGCGTTCGGTCGATGATCTGGGCCTTGCAGTGGGCGATCAGGTCGTGGCGCTCGTCAAAGCGGTCTCCGTGGATCGCGCCGCAATAAGAGAGAAATGAGGGTGACAATTTTCCTGTTTGCGTAATCCACCTTTTATGCTCCTGTCTCTATTAGATGGGAGCATTAAATGACTGATTTGCGAGATTGGACACCACGCCCGAAGCCTGAACGCAAAGTGCTGGAAGGCCACTATGTCAGGCTCGAACCACTGGATGCCGCCCGGCACGGTGACGAGCTGTTTGCGGCATCTTCCGTTGAAGATGCGGATCAGCGGTTTACCTGGCTGTTCGAGGTTCCACCTGCAACGCGCGAAGCGTTTGAGCCTTGGCTCGAAAAGGTGTCGGGCAGCGAAGATCCTCTATTCTTTGCGGTCATCGACAAGGCCAGCGGCAAGGTTGCCGGTCGTCAGGCCTTGATGCGTATTGATCCGGCTCATGGTGCCATCGAGATCGGGAACATCTATTGGGGACCGCTCATCTCGCGTAAACCAGCTGCCACCGAAGCGCAGTTCCTGTTCATGCAGTATGTTTTCGATGAGCTTGGCTATCGCCGCTATGAGTGGAAGTGCAATGATAACAACGCGCCGTCCAAACGCGCGGCGGAGCGTTTTGGTTTCCAGTTTGAAGGCACTTTCCGCCAGCATATGGTGACAAAGGGCAATAACCGCGACACTGCATGGTTTTCGATCATCGACAGCGAATGGCCAGCGCTGAAACAAGCTTATCAGGCATGGCTTGCGCCGACAAACTTTGATAGTGACGGTCAGCAGATCAGAAAATTAGAGGATTTTCGCATTGGCGGCTGAACCGAAGAAGAGCAATCCGGCAATTGCCGCAGCCATTATCCTGGTTGGTTTTGGCGTGCTTGCCTATTATTTGCCAACGATCATGATCGCGCTTGGCGAACGCTCGCACATCGCAGCGGTTATTTTCGGGATACTCTTCGTACTTAGCTTCTTTGGCATATTCTGGCTGCGTTCGCGCCGCCAGAATAAGGACTAACCTACGAGTGCAGCACTAAGCAGCAGAGCGCCGGTCAGCGCAATAAACAGTGCTGCGCCTACTTCAATCGCCGCTTTCAAGCGACCCGACATGGCGCTGCTGCCTGCAAAGCGCAATGCCGTGTTCTTGGCGGTTACGGCCAGGGTTGCGAGAAATGCGACGGTCAGAAATGTGCCAAAGGCCATCGCAAAGACCGAGAGCAAGCCACCAACCATCAGACCATTGAGAAGCGCGAAGGTGAGCACGATCAGCGCGCCGGAACATGGGCGCAGGCCGACAGAGAAAATAGCCGACCATGCTGTCTTCCAGTTGAAATCGTCGCCGAGCGTCGATGGATCGGCAATATGGGCGTTGCCGCAATCGGCACAGATATCACCCTCACCGATGAAGACGTGATCGGCCGCGGCATTGGCAGGCTTGTAGTTGAGCTTGACCGTGTTGGTGGTGCCGAGCGCACGCGTGCTTTGTGAAACGCTGCCCTGCCAGGCTGGACCGCTGGCCATTGCCGTTTGAGGCGCTGCTGCAAAAAGCGCGCTTGTCGGGGAAGGTTCGGCACTGTCGCGCTTCTTGAACAAAAGCGGCAATTTGCGCGCAAGCAACCACAGGCCAAAGAACAGCACCAGCGCGAAACTGGCAATTTCCATGTAGCGCGCCGTCTGGTTCATCGAAATGCCAGTACCACGCAGCACAAGCCAGGCCAGTCCCACGACAAACACCGCCATGATCGCCTGTAGCAGCGATGAGACGAAAGACAGGAAAATACCGCGTCGCAATGCCGTTTCATTGGCGATCATGTAAGACGAAATGACCGCCTTGCCATGGCCGGGGCCAGCAGCATGGAAAATACCGTAAACAAAGGAAAGGCCGATGAGCACGGATGCCTGCCATGGGTCTTCCCGCATGGCTTTGAGCGCGGTTGTCATGGCGAGATAGAAGTTGCGCTGCTGTTCATTCATCCACAGAATGATATGCGCAAAAGGTCCGGTCGGTTTCATGGCGACTTCATTGGCACCGATGCCCAGAGATGATTGCGCCCAAGCTTGGGCGGCGATCATAACAAGGCTGACTGTGAGAATGAAACGGACCGTTTTCTTCATAAGGCTGATTATCCTTTTTTCTCGCAGTCTATCTCAAGGCGCGTGGCGAAAATCTTCGACATGTCTGTGCCTGCCGGATCATTGAAAAAGGCTTCGGTCAGGGTTCCCTGATTTTGCGCAAGCGCTTCATCGGGATTAGGGCGAATGACCTCAGACTTGCAGCCTGCAGGCAGACCTTTGACGACCAGCTCATTATCGCTCACATAGTCGATCGCCGTATAAAAGGTCGGATCGTAAACGCCGAAACTGACCTTGTGTCCCGGTTCAAGCTTTAGTGGCTTTTCAGGCTTGCTGGTGAAGACGATCATCAGATGATTGTCGGAAAAGTCAGCTGCCAGATCTTTCGGACGTGCCATTTTAACGTCCTTGCCATCGGCAAGCACGGTCTGAAAATATTTGAACTCGGCGATGGAGCTGTTGATGACATGGCCAAGGTCGATCAGCTCGTTCTTGTCGAGCTGCAAATCGCCATTCTTATCAAACTCCATCAGAACCGTTGATGAAAACACATCATCAAAACGCCAGATATGGGCGAGCTGTTCCACCGTGCCGTCCGGTGCAATTGTCAGTTCCAGCCTTGCATCGGCAAAGACATGCGGGTGCGCACTCGCGGCCAGAGGCGCAAACACTGTCGCCAGTGTTACGGCAAGGCCAAGGGGGCTTTTCAGCCATGAGCGCAAATCAAGCATATACGGGTTCCGTGAATTCATCTGCAAGGCATAAGGGTGAAGGCGGCAAAAGTAGGACAAGTGAAGCAAGCGCCGCCTTTTATACCGCGATCTTTTACAGTTTTGTGTCGCCCTGCATTTCGCGTTCCTTGAACCACTGGGTCAGAAAGTCGACCAGAGCGCGGATTTTGGCTGGCAAATAGCGACGATGCGGATAGACCGCATAGATGCCGCCATCCCTTACGATGAATTCATCGAGGCAGGGAATGAGCCTGCCGCGCTCGATCTCTTCTTCCGCAATAAAGGCTGGAAGCGAGCAAAATCCAAGTCCGGCAATTGCGGCGGTCTTGGTCGCAACCGGACTGTTGACTTCGATGGGGCCATTGACCGTCACCGTCATCATCGAGCCGTCGGTATTGCGGAAATGCCAGTTGTTGCGTGAGCGGGCATTGGTGTCGATGATGCAAGGCTTGTCGTGCAGATCTTCTGGGCGTTCGGGCTTGCCAACGCGTGCTATCAGCTCTGGCGCACCGCACAACACGGAATGAAACGGTGACAGCCTTTTGGCAATGAGCGAGGAATCCTGCAAACGCGTGATACGGATTGCAAGGTCGAAGCCTTCTTCCACCATATCAACGAAACGGTCATCCAGCCGCACGTCGAGCACGATTTCCGGATGGGCAAGGCAGAAATCGATCAGCGATTGCCCGATCACCGCATCGGCAAAGGTACGCGGCGCTGAAAGCTTGATGCGTCCGCGCGCGTCTGAACTTGTTTCGCTGACGGCATCCTGCAGCGCGTCGATCTCGCGGATGATCTCGACAGCGCGGTGATAATAGGTGTGTCCGGCTTCCGTCAGCGAGAACTGGCGCGTGGTGCGGTTCAGAAGACGGGCGCCAAGCTCGTCTTCAAGTTCACGCACATATTTGGAAAGCAGCGCCTTGGAACGTCCGATTTTTCGCGCCGCAGCCGAAAAACCTTCCGCTTCGACCACGTCGATGAATGCGCGCATACGTGTGAGGGTGTCCATGGTCTAGTCCTGCTTTTCGAGAATGTTTCGGCCAAGCGCAATAAGCGCCCGGTCGCTGCCGCGTGGGCCAATGAATGAGATGCCAAATGGCGCGCCGTGAACCTGTCCCAGTGGAACAGTAATCTGTGGCAGGCCGGATAGCACGGAAAGGCAAAGCAGCCGCAGAGCCTGTTCACGATAGGCTTGCAGGCTCTCGAATGGTTGGTTTGCGAAAGGTGCTGCACCCGGTACGGTTGGCAGTGCCAGAACCGCGTTGTCACCGATGATTGTTTGCAATTCCTGTGTGAAACGCGCACGGCGGATGCGATGCCGGGCTACTGCTTCGTCGGAGATTTCCGAGCCGTACGCAAAACGGTCCGCAACGCCGGGGCCAAGCTTGCGATCACCGGATGAAATCCACGCACCATGCGTGTTCCATGCTTCCCAGCCCTGTATCTGGCGGAAGGTGAGATAGAGTTCGTCGATTGACAAGGTTGACTGGCTGGCAGCCTTAAGACTTGCAAAATGCGGGCGCACTTTCGCAAACATGGCGCGATAGCTGTCTGTTTCAGGATGATCGAGCAGCAGATGCTCAAGAAGAGGCATATAAAGAAGCTGCGAGAAGCTGAAATTCTGCTCATCATCACCGAGCAGAACTTGCCCGACCTTTTCATAAAGCGCGATGTCGCGGGCAAACCAGCCGATCGTGTCGAGCGAGGGCGCAAGCGGCATGATACCTTCAAGCGGAATGCGCCCATGTGTGGTACGCAGGCCGATCAACCCGCAGAAGCTGGCAGGCGCGCGGATTGAGCCGCCTGTATCGGAGCCGAGCGCTATATCTGCGATTTTTCCGGCGACCGACGCGGCAGACCCGGATGAAGACCCACCGGTAACGCGGTCGGGCGCTGCGGGATTGATCGGGTAGGGGAAATGCGAATTTTGCCCCATCAAAGAGAAGGCCAGTTCATCGGTCTGCGTTTTGCCGATCACTGTTGCACCCGCTGCGAGCAGCTTCTCGACGGCGGGCGCCGATTTTTCGGCTGCAACTGATTCGGCCAAAATCTGCGGATTGCCGCAGCCTGTTTTCATTCCTGCGACATCATAAATGTCTTTGACTGCCAAAGTTGCGCCCTGAAGAGCGCCATTGACCGAAGGTGCAGGTGCGATTTCAGCTTTTGTGATGAGGGCGTTGAAGGAATCGAGGCTGGTCATTGTTCACGACTTGCTGTCGAAATCAGCATTTATGGTTAAGAAAAGAGAAATTTATACGGTAGATTGTTTCACTAATATTGAACAATGGCAAGCACAGTGAACGCGTTGAGACCCCTAAAAATTATTTTCGCTCGGCCCTGATTTGTCATTGAATGAACACATGTTTGGGATTATATCGCCCTTGCCCAAAGTCGCACGTGCCTGTGGGTGTCCGCCGATCCTCGAATGGTGAGGAATTCGGTACGGTACCTGGACCTAACCGCTCCAGTTGATCTGTAGGCCAACCGCCAGATCAAGGACATCTTGAAGCAACGACGGTGCGGGCCTTTCTAGTGTCTTTCGGCTGTCCAAAAGCCGGAATTACTGAAGAGGCACACCTTCATTGCCAGAAGTGCGGATGCGGTTCTCCAATTCCAATCCAAGGCAGACAAAGCGGAGTAACGCGGGTTTAGCGTTGTTCCATCGCCGCATGAGTTTTCGCGTGACCTCAGCACCTCCAAAGGCTGGCCTCACTGCGGATGCGCTTATGCTTACTTTGTCTCTTAGAGAATTTTCGGGTCCATGGGGGACCCTGTCTGATTCCCTAAGTGTTTTTTCTGCGCAATTCCGAAAAGGATTGCGCTCTAGATGCGGCCAATCAAGCCGCGCGGGAGAACGACCATGGCAACTCAGCGTATTATTGACTTCCTCAACACCCGCCGCCCAGATGGCCCTTGCCTCGTCGTGGACACTGACGTCGTGCGCGAAAACTATCAGAATTTTGAAAAGGCATTGCCTTACTCGCGCATTTTCTATGCTGTGAAGGCAAATCCTGCACCTGAAGTCCTGCGTCTTCTTGCATCGCTTGGCTCGTGCTTCGATACGGCATCCGTTGCCGAAATCGAAATGGCACTCGAAGCCGGCGCAACGCCAAACCGCATCTCTTATGGCAACACCATCAAGAAGGAGCGCGATGTTGCGCGCGCTTTTGAGCTGGGCATCCGCCTCTTTGCCGTTGATTGCGTTGAAGAAGTCGAAAAGGTTGCGCGCGCAGCTCCCGGCAGCCGTGTGTTCTGCCGCGTTCTGACGGATGGTGAAGGCGCTGAATGGCCACTGTCGCGCAAGTTCGGTTGCGTGCCTGCCATGGCTATCGACGTGCTGCGTCATGCAAAGTCGCTCGGCCTCGACTCCTACGGTGTGTCGTTCCACGTCGGCTCGCAGCAGACGGACCTCACCGCATGGGATCGCGCTCTTAGCGATGCTGCATCGGTATTCCGCACGCTGGCTGACGAAGGCATCGTCCTTCGCATGGTCAACATGGGCGGCGGTTTCCCAACCCGCTACCTCAAGGACGTACCGACCGCACAGGCATACGGCATGGCGATCTTCGATGCGCTGTCGAAGCATTTCGGCAACCGCATTCCGGAAACCATCATTGAACCGGGCCGTGGCATGGTTGGCAATGCAGGCGTGATCAAGACCGAAGTGGTTCTGGTTTCGCGCAAGTCGGACAACGACAATGTTCGTTGGGTCTATCTCGACATCGGCAAATTCGGCGGTCTGGCCGAAACCATGGACGAGGCGATCCGCTACCAGATCGTGACTCCACATGATGGTGGCGAAACCGAACCTTGCGTGCTGGCTGGCCCAACCTGCGACAGTGCGGATGTTCTTTATGAAAAGACGCCGTATCCGCTGCCGGTTTCGCTGACCATCGGTGATGAAGTTCTCATCGAAGGCACAGGCGCCTACACCACCACCTATTCGGCGGTGGCGTTCAACGGCTTCGAACCGCTCCGATCCTACGTCATCTAAGCGGTCGGGTTAGGTATGATCCCGAAAAGTGGGAACCGGTTTTCGGATTAGATCATACCGTTATAAGTCCGACCGATCCTCTCAATCTGCCCAGTGCTGAAAAGTGCTGGGCAGGATGTGCGGCTGCCCATTTTTAGGGTGCGATGTCATGAACGCAAATCTGGAAATTCAGGAAAATACCGTAGCCGGCCTTTCGCCGCTTTTTGTGCCTGCTTTCACCATCGCGGGTGAAGCAGTGGAACACATCATTGCGCGTGAAGCTCTGCTTGATCGCGCGATGGGCGAAGGCCGTCGTAGAAAATCGTCGGAAAAACTGCGCCGTGGTCGTCTGCCCGCGGAAGGTCTGGCTTTTTCGGCGATTGATGACCATGGAATGCTGGCGGGAACTGTTCGGTTGTGGAACGTCCATGCCGGTCTGGATGCGTTTGGCTTTCCGGTTTCAGCTCTGTTGCTCGGCCCGCTTGCAGTCGATCCATCGACTGCCGGACGCGGCATCGGCTCGGCCTTGATGCAGTACGCAATTGCCGAGGCAAAGCGGCTTGGTCATGGCGCTATTCTGCTGGTCGGTGATCCGGAATATTACGGCCGTTTCGGCTTTACTGCCGAGAAGACCGGCGAACTTGCCATGCCCGGCCCGTTTGAAAAGCGTCGGTTTCTGGCGCTGGAGCTAAAGGTCGGTCATCTCGATGGCGCGCAGGGAATTCTGCGTGCCAGCGGACGCAAGATCTCGCGATCTTAACTGATACGCACCAGCCGTCCGAAGTTGCGGACGGCTGTTATTGCCAGACCCAGCATAAAGCCCGCAATCAGCCCTGCAATTACAATCAGCTTGCGTGTTGATCCTGCGGGATCAAGCGGCGGACGTGCTTCCGAAATCACACGAACATTGGTGGTCGTAATGCCTTCCTGTTCGCTCGTTTCACGCGAGCGCAAGAGGAATGCTTCATAGACTGAACGCAAGGTCGTTGCTTCGCGCTCCAGCTCGCGCAGCTTCACGCGATCATTGTTGCTATTGGCCTGCTGCGACTTGAGCTGCGCAAGACGGGCGCTCAGATCTTTCTCTTGCTGCACGGAACGTGCGACTTCGACCTGCAATGAAGCGCGAATGCGACGCAGTTCCGCATCAATATCATTGAGAACAGTCTGCTTCTGCGATTGAAGCTGAATGAACTGCGGATGGCGTGGGCCAAGCTGGGTGGACGCACCATTGGCGTTCTGGCTCGCCAGTGCATATTGTGCGCGCAAGGCTGTCAGCGTGTTGGAACGCAAATCTTCCGGCAGGGTGCCGGAGATAACGCTGCCGGTATTGGCATCGCTAAGCACCTGTACCCGCGCCTGAAGCCGCATGGTTTCCGCGCGCTGATTGGTCAGCTGATCGTTGAGGCGCGAGAGATCATTGTCACTGATAAGCTTACCATCGACATCAACCAGATCACGCGAAGCGCGATAATCTGCAGCTGCCTTCTCCGCATTCTCGACATTGCCCCGCATATCGGCGAGACGCTTTGAAAGTTCGTCCGCATTGCGGCGAGCCACATCTGACTGAAGCGAATCAAGCTCTGTCTGGAAAACGGAACCAATAAGATTGGCGATTTCAGCCGATTTCTCGGCATTTCGCGTCTTGACCGAAATCGAATAGATGAAGGTCTTGGCATCTCGACCGATGGTCAGACTATCATAGAGATTGTAGAGAACGCGGGTTTCAAGCGCCTGACCGTCACTGGCCGTTTTCGGCCGGAACATGGTTTTCAGCTGCGCGAAGAAACCGGCGACACCCGTAGGTACAAAACTACCATTAAACTCGGGGTCTTTGGTGAGATCTGCTTTATCAATAACTTTGAGAAGCACGCTGCTCGAATCGAGCAGGCGTGCCTGACTTTCAGCGATGGCCAAAGAGGCGTCGGTCGGTAATTGTCCCGGGGTGAGCTCGGTGCCAACAGACCGCACATTACGCGGATCGACGAGAATATCGGTGGAGGCCACAAACATCTGCGGAATGGTCAGCGCATAAAGCGTAGCCACTATGCCGCCGAGCAAGGTCGTGGCCAGTAGCAAGCGACGAGAACCCTTCACCACTTCGATCGCAACACGCGGATCGATCAGCGGTTTCCATTCATTGTCCGGTGCATCACGTCGGGCAGGCAGCGCAGTTTCGCCAGCGGCTGCTTCCTGTACTGGTTCAGAAGGCTGTGGCAGCGCATCTTTCGGTGACTTTTCACGCGCTTCACGCTCGGCAATCTTGCGCTCAAGCTCGGTCTTGATCGCGGCCATGCGACTGCGAAGCTCGGAAACTTCTTTCTCTTCTGCTGCTTTGTTTGCCTGCTGTGAGCGGAAAAGCTCTGCCCGTTCTTCAGGCGTTGCAGGGGGTGTCCACGGCGGCGCAATGGTCTGAGATTCGTTTTTGGACGCGTCAGATTCTTCGCGGCTCGTCTCGGGCGCGTCTGAAAATGCCAGAAGAGGCTTTTCTTCTCTTCCTTTGTTGCGCTTGTCGTCACCGCTCATCGTCAAAGATGTCCGTACCCCGAAATATCGCTTACTCGCATCGGACTATAGGTTTTTTATGGAGAACAAATGGTTAATTTGCATCGCGATATTCGCGTTAGTGCTTTTTAATTAAGTCTTTTTCGCTAAGTATCGATTTACGGTCGGCATGTACGACTAAACAAGCAACAGGTAATATAAAGACGAGGCCCTTGGGTGATCGCGAAAGCAGTCCAGAAATTATTGGGTAGCCGAGGCGGCATGGTGCGGGATTATTTCTCGCTGTTTTCGGGTTCCGCCGGACGGCTGGTGGTTTCGCTTCTTTATTTCATTGCACTTGCAAACACCTTGCCGACAGGTGACTTCGGTATTTTTGCCACGGCATCTGGAACAGGTGTGGTGCTTTCGCGTCTGGTCTCGCTTGGGTTCAGCTCGCCGCTTTATCGCATCTCGACCGTCAAGCCTTTGCTGCTGGGAACCTATACGGCGGGATATCTGGTGGCGGTGCTGTTGTCGCTGCCGCTTTTCGCGCTCTGTTCCTGGACCGTCTATTTCATCTTCTTCAGCCGCGATATTTCATTCCTGCCCTTTGCTGTGGTGGTGGTTGCCGAAGCGTTGTTTTGGCGCTCAACCGAAATGATCATCATCGTCAATAATGGTCTGCGCCGCTTCGGCATCTCAGCGCTTCTGGTGATTTTTGGCACGACCACGCGTGCCATTGCTGCCGTGCTGTTCATGTTTCTGGCAGCTAACCATGATGTTGCCCATTGGGCATGGTGGTATCTGGCTGCCAATGCGGTGGCATTGCTTTTCGCGTTGCGCTTCTATCCGAAAGTGAAACTGCGTTTTGAGCCGCGCCTTTATTTGAGACGCGTTTCCGATTCCATCGCCGTGATGGGGGCGGAGCTGCTGTTTTATATCCAGAGCGAACTCGACAAGCTTCTGGTTCTGAGTATTGGCGGGCCGACCACGGCGGGTATCTATGCGATCATTATGCGCCTTGTGGACCTGACGGCACTGCCGATCCGTTCGTTTAATATGATGCTGGTGCAAAAGCTCATGCGCAATCCGAATATGCTGGCGTCGCTGCGCATCAGGGCAGGGCTGGAATTTGCGGTTTTTGCCGTGTCGGTTGCAGGCCTTGGCGCAATGGTGATATTCCTGCAGTTCTTCCCGACAGCACTTGGTGCAAGTGTGGCGCCGATTGTCGGTCTTCTGCCGCTGGTCCTGCTCGTGCCAGGCTTCCGCAATCTCATCGAGTATCAGACAGAAATTCTTTATGCGCGCGGTCAGTCTGGCCTGCGCACTATAAGCATGGTGCTGATGACTGCGGCCAAGGCCTTGTTCGTCTGGCTGCTGCTGCTTTACCACGGCGACAACAACGACTGGATTGCCGGGCTTAACTTCGTCTTTGCCGGCATCTACATCCTCTCGCTGGTTTTCACCTATACCAGCATGAGACTGCCTGCAAAGCGGGTATAAAAAAGCCCGAAGTTTGGTGCTCCGGGCTTTATTCTTCTGAATCCACTAGAGCGCATCCCGAAAAGTGCGAAGCGGTTTTCGGAAAAAGATGCGCGTAGAAACAAATGGATAGAGCATTTCCAATAACTCAATCAAAACAGGAAATGCTCTAGATCACGCGCCGATGATCCGGCGAATGTCATTCACTGACAGGCTCAGGAATGACTGCATACCAATGGCAACCTGATGCGGTTCCATCTCGGCAATGAAGGTGCGAAATTCTTCTTCGCTCGGCGGTGGTGCAAACCACTGCATACGGCAGAGATCATGGGTATCGTGGAAATGGCCTGCGCCTTCCAGAACATCATCGACATAATGGCCGTAGATGAAGCATTCCGAGAAGCGGCGGACATTGCCGATTGCGGCAACCCAATGCTGACCGGTGTGCTTTTCGATCCGCTCGCACATGCCGACGACTGAATCTCTGCGCCAGGAAACAAGCTGGCCGATATAATCATTCAGCGCGCTTTTGCCGTTTTTAACGCCAAGCAGTTTCCCGGCATTTTCCGCCCAGACCGGATGCTCCGGCCATTCGGGATTGGCAAGTGCATTGGGCCGATAGAACAGGCGCAACTTATCGCCCTGCCAGAGAGTGCTGCAATCAAAGGGCTTCACGAAAGCAGTGTCTGAATCGGTATAAAGAAGACCGTCTTCTTCCACCTTGCTGGCCAGCGCAATGCGGCGCAACTGCTGCACATGCCAGCCGCGCAATGGCTTGGTTTTGAAAGAAAGCCAGACACGGCGGCGACCGAGATAGGTCGGGTCAGGAAATGGGCGAATCCAGGAAGGCAGCAAATCACGCTCATCGATGACGATGCGGTTTGCACTCTCAATCTGCCGGAAGAGGGCTACATCCTTGCTGTCGACAAGAATGTAATGCTTGGTGAAACCGGTGACATGTTTATCCATGGTTTCGCACAAGAGCTTGCAGCGCTCAAAGTCCTGATCCCAGCTGGCGGTAACAATTGCTGTCTTCAAGGCTTACCCCCTGAGAGCTTTTCCTTCGCCACGCGCCAGAGGAAAACCGGATTGCCAACGAGGTAGCGTTTCGCAAGACGGCGCGGTTCCTGCAGCAGACGATGCACCCACTCCATCTTGACTGTGCGGACCCAATGGGGCGCACGCTGCACGCGGCCCGTATGCAGGTCAAACAAGGCACCCACAGCGCTCGCAATGGTGCAATGTTCTGCCGTGATATGCTTGTCGATGAACATTTCCTGCCGGGGAACGCCCATGGCGACCAGCAGAATATCCGGGTGATACTCTTTAAGTTGAGCCAGAATACCGTCGATATCGGCAGGCTTGAAATAGCCGTCCGAGATTACGCGGAAATCGTGCTGCGGGATCTGTTTCTTGAACAGCTGTGCTGCATCTGCAGCAACGCCGGGACCGCCGCCCAGAAGCGCCACTTTCATCGGGCGCTTGATATGCTGCATCAGGCCGGGAATGAAGTCCGTGCCGTTGAGATTGGCCGGGAATTTTTCACCGTAGGCAACCTTGCTTGCGATATCGACGCCAATACCATCAGGCAGGATCAGATAATCTTTAAGCGCTGCCATATAGGCCGGGTCTTCATGCGCAATATTGGCATTGTTGGCATTCAACCAGCCCTGCTTCATGAATTCATGGTTTTCGATCCGCTTCTCAAAATAAGCGAATGAACTGTCCCAGTCGAAACAGACAACTTTGATGCCGAGAATATTTCGATATTCGAGTTTTTCGGATGAACTATTCGTCATATTCAGTCTGCTTTTCCTGTAACGTCCTGAAGTTTCTTTAAGCCTCGGGCGATAGCGCTGTCCATGCCTGCGATTTGTGCCTGTTTGAAGGCTTTGCCATCAAGTCTTTGATCGTCACCTTCGTTGATCGCTTTGAGACGTTCCACGATGGCTGCGGCAAATTCTGCAGGCTTGTCGGCGATTGTGCAGTTCGCTGGAATATTGCCAATGCCGCGAACAGAATGTGCGGTTGCGACACTTGGTTTGCCCAACTCGAATGTCTCTATGGTTTTAAGCTGTACGCCTGTGCCAGCACGGCTGATAAGCGGTATCAGCTTGCCGCTTTCGACAAAGGCTGTGGCATCCGGCACTTTGCCGAGAAAATTCACGCCTGGCCATGCTGCAATCAGATCAGCCGGTGTGTTTCCGGCGATGGCGATTGAGACATCCTTTGGCAGAAGAGGCTTTACCTCGCGCAGGAACCATTCAAGGCCAATGCGGTTCGGATGCCATGTCCATGTGCCGATCAGCGTGAGATCATATTTGGCTGCTTCTGGCTTTACGGACTGGCTATTGCCCGGCATTACGAGGGGCAGGGTTGCAAACTTGTCGTTGTTGAGGCCCAGCGCCGGGCCGTCATCTTCCGCAAATGTGAAGACAAAGCTCGCCTGTTTGCAAAGCCTGTTTTCCAGCTTTTTGAGAATGCGCGCCTCTCGGCCAAACAGGAATTTCTGGACCTTGCCTTTGGCATCGGCCGCGTTTTCCTCTGCCGAGCGATACTCGACGTTGTGGGCAACGAAAAGCGATGGCTTGTCCTTAAAAATTCCTTCAAATGCGCCTGGTAGAGTAACGCCATTGAGCACGTAAGCATCGAATTCACCAAGTTCGGTGATCGCATTGTGCAATTCGATTGCCGGGATCACCCGTAACTTTGCCGAGGAAACTGTGAGGCCGGTCAGGAAAGATTTGAGCACCCATCCGATCTTGCGCTTGATGCCCGCACCTTCAGTGCGGACTTCGACTTCGCCAAGTACAATTGTGTCCTTGTCTTCCGCAGCCTTGTGGCCCGGCCATGTAAAGCCCAGAACGGTCACATGCGCGCCAGCACGGCGAAGCCCATCAATAACCGCGGCATTTGCGACTTCATAACCTGTTGAGGCGACTGCATGCGGAACAAGCGATGTCACGAAGACAAGACGAAACGGTTGCAATTCAACTCCTGACGGCTCTTAATGAATGTTTATTGAAGCTAGTGTCTACAGCCATGCGGTGAACTTTTCTTTAAGCGTTTATCAATAGTGGAAAGATAAACATAAAAACCTAAATCCTAGAAATAATCGGATGCTGTGATGCCAGATTTACCGGATCATATTGAAGTAATCGCTAAAACGCCTGGTCTTCCCTATGACGAGATCGACATCGTCGTTTCGCTCCCGACATTCAAGCGGCCAGAGCACCTGATACGCACACTCGACACGCTGAATGCGCAGACAACCAAGCGCAAATGGGCGGTTGTCGTGATCGAGAACGAAACCGAAAAGAAGGAAGGCGCAACCGTTGCCGCTCCGCTTTTCGAAGCCGGCAAATATCGTGGTATGCTGATCGGTGAATCCCACCGCGGCAACTGCAATGCCTATAATGCTGGTTGGTTGACTGCGACCAAATTTTTCCCGAACTTCAAATATGTCATCGTCATCGATGACGATGAGTTGGCCGATCCGGATTGGATCGAAAACATGGTTGCAACCGCTGAGCGTTACGACGTTAGCCTCGTTGGCGGTCCACAGTTTCCGATTTTTGAAAAGCCAAATTCGGAACAGTGGGCAAAACACCCGGTCTTCCTGCCGCATTATACCAAGACCGGTCCGGTTCCGATCATCTACTCCTCGGGTAATCTGCTGATCGCACGCGCAGTTCTTGAGGCCCATAGCTATCCGTTTATGGATCTCAAGTTCAACTTCACAGGCGGCGGCGATTCCGACTTCCTGTCCCGCTCAATCGCCAAGGGCTTCAAAGTTGCCTGGTGTGCGGAAGGCATTGTGCGCGAAACTATCCCTGCACGCCGCCTGGAAAATGACTGGATCAGATCACGCGGTCTACGCAACGGCGTTCTTTCGACGCTGATCGAACAGCGCAAGCGCAAGGATGAACCTTTCGGTCAGGTGCGCGTGTTCCTGAAGAGCCTTGCTCTGCTGGCTTACTCGCCGATCAAGGCAGTCAGAAGAGGTGTTGCTGCTGGCTTTGCACCTGTCGGCACCTACTTCATCCATATCGGTCTGGGCCGAGTGATGGCCCATTTTGGATATCTGAATGAGCAGTATCGCAACCCGGACAAGAACTAGTTCAGGTTCGTCCGATCCGATGCGGGTGACGATGCGCCAGATTGCGCTCGTCACCGCGACGGTTATTTTCTGCATTTTGCTGATTTCTTTCCGCCCGTTTTCCATGCCCGTCGCACCCGATGGGCCGCAAGCGGGCGACACCGTCAATCAGCTGGGCTTTGGTCTCGTTGGCGCAATAGCACTGGCTGCATTGGCCATGTTTGCTGATCCGCGCAAACTGATGCGGCTGGTCAGTCTCGGCTGGCTGCTCATGTTTGGATTGTTGTTGGCATCTGCTTTCGTAAGTCCCGATCCGGGAACTGCCATTCGCGGGGTCATGCTGACACTGATCGGTGTTCTGGCAATTGTTGCAGTTCTCGCCCTGCCACAAGATGCTGACGGTTATTCCGTGATGCTGCTCACAGTAGCCTCTATCGTTATTGTCGTTTCTTATGCCGGTGTCGTGCTGCTGCCTAATCTTGGCACGCATGGCGTTGATGTGAGCGAGCCACAGAATTCGTTTCTCTGGCGTGGTGTTTTCACGCACAAGAACATCGCCGGGCCGGTCATGGCGCTCTTCGCTTTTGGAGGCATCTATCTGTGGCGGCGCGGCTGGCGGGTCAGCGGTGTGGTTATTGCTTTGTTGGCATTGTTCTTCGTGGCGCATACCGGCTCAAAAACTACGGTTGCTCTGGTTCCCTTCGCCATGCTTCTGGTCATTGGTCCGGGCGTGTTCGGTATCCGTGGACTGGCACCGCTCATGATCCTTGCCATTCAGGTGGTATTTGCGCTGTTTACCATCGGCACTGTTCTGTTCGAGCCGCTGCACCAGATCGTCCTGAAATTCTCCGTTGATCCAACCTTTACCGGACGCACATCAATCTGGGCTTTTGCCGTCGAGGCGCTGCACAGCCGCCCTTGGATCGGCTTTGGCTATGAAAGTTTCTGGGGCACTGATCGCGTCAAGGAAGCAGCCCATCCTTATTATCTCGACTGGGATGTGCGTGGCATCGTGCATGGCCATAATGGCTATCTCGACATCACGCTTTCCATGGGCCTTGTCGGTCTGATCTGCGCAGTTTTCGTCATTATCATCATGCCGCTGGTCAATTACATGCGGTGCAGGCCGACACGCGAAAACCTGTTGCTGGCAGATTTCTTTCTGATGTTTGTGTTCTTCGGCACGCTCAACGCGATGCTGGAAAGCTTCTTCTTCCGTCGCATGGACCCGGTCTGGCTCATGCTCATCTTTGCGATTTTTGGCCTGCGCATGACGGCCAAAGTCACCATCCCAAAACGGTCTGTCTAGAGTTGTTCCTGTTGAAAGAGAATCGTAGGAACCGCTCTATCTTTTTGTTTTTACGCATTATCCTACGCAAAACCGCTTGGCACATTTGCTGGAAATGCTCTAATCGGAGTTATCCATGAATATTGCGATCATTGGCACGGGCTTCGTCGCCGATTACTACATGACCACGCTGCGCAATTATCCGCAATTGAAGCTGCTCGGTGCCTTTGATCGCTCGGCTGAACGGCTCAAGGTATTTGCAGCCCATTATAAGGTGCGCGCCTATGAAAGCTTTGAGGCAATTCTTGCCGATAAAGACGTGCAGATCGTTCTCAACCTGACGACGCCGGAAAGTCATTATGCCATTTCACGCGCGGCTCTTGAGGCGGGTAAGCATGTCTATTCCGAAAAGCCGCTGGCGATGGATTTCAATGATGCCAAAGCGCTGGTTGAGTTTGCAGCCGTAAACGGACTGACACTGGCAGCCGCACCGGCCAATGGTCTGAGTGACGCTCAGAAACTGGTCTCACAGTCCATAAGCGAGATCGGCACGCCGCGTCTGGTCTATGCGGAAATGGAAGACGGCCCGGTTTTTCGCGATAAATGGGCGACATGGCGCTCGCAATCGGGCGCGCCTTGGCCGGGTCTGCATGAGTTTGAGATTGGTTGCACGCTGGAACATGCAGGTTATGCACTGTCATGGCTCGTGTCGCTTTTTGGCCCCGTTGAAAGCGTAACTGCCTTCTCCTCGATCACCTTCCAGAACAAGGGGCCGGGAACGGAGCATCTGCACATGGCACCGGATTTCTCCGTCGGTTGCCTGCGTTTCAAATCCGGTCTTGTTGCGCGTCTGACGTCCGGCCTTGCAATGCCGAAGGATCGCAGCCTGACAATCGTGGCCGACAAAGGTTCCATCACCGTCGATGATCTTTGGGATAACCGATCTGCTGTGCGACTTGAATCGACGACCCGAAAGCGTTCTATCCTGTCACGCGTCTTTGGTCGCGTGGAAGCAAAGCTTGGCAAGACTCTGCCATGGAAACCGGCTGTTGGCAGCAAGCTCGCCTATCCAAAAGGCGATGCGCTAAGCCTGCCGTCATTCCCATCGCAGATCGATTTCATGCGTGGCGTGGCTGATCAGGCGCGCGCCATTGAAACCGGTAAGACGGCCTTTTTCTCCGGTGCGGTGGCCCTGCACATCACCGAAGTAGCCCTCGCGCTCAATAATGCTGGCGAAAACGCTGCACCCTATAAGGTTCAGAGCAGCTTCTAATCAGGTTGCTTACTAAGCACAGTGCTGACGATGTTTGCCACCGCAGCACTGTGTTCAAGCGGCATGATCGGGCTTGAAATCTCGCCGCGTGTCACGGCATCGCGCACGGCTTGCGCCTGAAACTGCAATCCGTTTCCAGCAAAAGCATGCTGTTCAACCGTTCTGCCCGGCAAAGGCAGGCGGTTCAGAACCTTGCCAATCAACCCACCCGGTCCTTTCGGACCAATGGCTGAATTCAGCACATTAGCGGAAAAAATCGTCAGACGCTGTGCTTTCAGAAACGGTGCGTGAATGAGGATCGCACCGTTTGTGCCTTCAATCAGCATCTGGTTCTGACCATCCCGATCAAAGCCGCATGAGAGCTCAGCTGTAGCATTTGCATATGTCAGCGTGATTTTCGTTCGCATATCGACGCCGCTTTTGGCCTTGGTCCAGCGTCCGTTGACAGTGTCGGGCAGGCCGAGAAAACTCAACGCAAGCGAAACCGGATATACGCCGAGATCGAAGGCGGCACCGCCGCCAAGTGCCGGATTGAAAAACCGGCTTTGCGGATCTTCCGCACGGAAATAGGAGAGGTCGGCCTCGATACGCTTTACCGTCCCGATGCGACCGCTTTTGATATGCTCACGGGTGGCATGAATCGCCGGAAGGAACCGGCTCCACATCGCTTCCATGGCAAAGACATTATGCGCCCTGCTTGCGGATGCAATCTGGTTGGCTGCATCTACGTCGAGAGTCAGCGGCTTTTCCGTGAGACACGCTTTGCCTGCGGCGATTGCCTGCAACGTCTGCGGTACATGCATGGCATTGGGTGTGGCAATGTAAATGGCGTCGATATCAGCGCTGTTAAGGAATGTTGCGGCATCGTCAAAAGCTTTATCTGCGCCGATGCGGGTTTTGAAGCTTGTCGCACTCTCCATCGAGCGTGAACAGACTGCCGTCACGCGCATGTCGCCGCTTGCCTGAATATCGGCTGCAAAGGCGTTGGCAATCGTGCCTGTACCCCAGATACCCCAGCGAAAATCCTTGCCGTCGCGCTGCTTACTCGTCATGGTTTTACCGCCAACCCCTTCGCGATACCCTTGTCATTCATCTGTTGTATATCGCATGATATGCGGGATTACGACCGGCTTTGCCTGCCGCGTCCTTCTTCATGCGATCAAGGTAAAAATATGGGTGGAATTGTTGTAGCCGTTGCGCGCGACGCCGAGCATCGTTTCTCGAAACAGCTGGTTTCAGAGATAAGCATTGTTGCAGGCCAGGGCGTTGAAGGCGACGCGCATAAGGGTGTTACCGTCAAACATCGTTCGCGCGTAAAGGTCGATCCGACTCAACCGAACTTACGTCAGGTCCATCTTATTCAGGCGGAGCTTTTCGATGAGCTCATCGAGAAGGGTTTTGACATTGCACCCGCGCAGCTGGGTGAAAACATCACCACGCGCGGGATTGACCTGCTCGCACTGCCCAAGTCGGCCATCCTCAAAATCGGGTCCGATGTTGTTCTTGAACTCACCGGCCTGCGCAATCCATGTTCGCAGATTGAAAGCTTTGAAAAAGGGCTTCTTGGTGCTGTCCTCGATAAAACGGAAGACGGCGAACTGGTGCGCAAAGCAGGCGTCATGTCGATCGTTGTTGCGGGCGGAAATGTGCAGGCTGGTGATAATATCGAGATTGAACTGCCACCGCTGCCACATGTGAAACTGGAGCGTGTTTGAGCATTTAAATCGGTTAGTATTTTAGAAAAAGGCCTATCAAATTTGCGTCATATGCCCTAGATCATCCAACAATAGGATACAGACTGTACGCGCTGGCGCTAAATACTGCGACAGCAGCAGCTAAGACAGTCCAGTCTGTCGGCTCTCTATTTCTGTATGACAAGCCAGTTGGCTGTGTTTCAAAAGGGCAAAAAATGGAAAAAGCAGATATCGGAATGGTCGGCCTCGGCGTGATGGGTTCAAACCTTGCGCTGAACATCGCCGAGAAGGGCTACACGGTAGCCGTCTATGACCGCGACGAGCCCGTCCTGCAAGCATTCATCGAAAAAGCTGGCGCGCTGCGTGACAAGATCATCCCTTGCGCCACTTTTGAAGAACTGGCTGACAATATCCGCAAGCCACGTCCAATCATCTTCCTGATCAAGGCTGGCGCACCAGTTGACGCTGAAACCACCCGCCTCAAGGCTTATCTTGAGCAGGGCGACATCATGATCGATGCCGGCAACTCCGACTATCGCGACACGATGCGTCGTCTGAAGGCACTCGGCCCGAACGATCCAACCTTTGTCGGCATGGGTGTATCGGGTGGCGCAGAAGGCGCGCGCAACGGACCGTCGATGATGGTCGGCGGCACGCAGGAAGCCTATGATCGCATCGCGCCAATCCTATTGGCTGCGGCTGCAAAATATAAAGGCGAACCTTGCTGTGCACTGGTTGGCCCGGATGGCGCAGGCCATTTCGTGAAGACCGTTCACAACGGTATCGAATATGCAGATATGCAGATGATTGCCGAAATCTACGGCATCCTGCGCGATGGTCTCGGCCTTTCGGCGCCTGCAATCGGTGATGTGTTCGAGAAGTGGAATGCGGGTCCGCTCAATTCCTACCTTATTGAAATCACAGCAAAAGTTCTGAAGGCAACTGACCCTGAAACCGGCAAGGCGATGGTCGATATGATCCTCGATCAAGCTGGACAGAAGGGCACCGGCCGTTGGTCGGCGATTGAAGCACAGATGCTCGGCGTTCCTGCAACCGGCATTGAAGCAGCCGTTGACGCACGCTCGATTTCGTCGTTGAAAGCCGAACGTGAGGCCGCTGAAAAGGCCTATAAGCCTGCACCACGCACGCTTGATATTGCTGATCAGGCGCAGTTCCTTGCTGACCTTGAGCAGGGTCTGCTGGCTGGCAAGATCGTTGCCTATGCACAAGGCTTTGCCGTTCTGGCCGCAGCGTCCAAGGAACATGGCTGGAACATCCCGCTTGCAACCACCGCCCGCATCTGGCGCGAAGGCTGCATCATCCGTTCGCTGTTCCTCGACGATATTGCGCAGGCTTTTGAAGGCCAGGAAATCGAGAACCTTCTGCTGGTTCCTGCCTTTGTTGAACGCATGGGCAAGGCATCGAAGGGGCTTCGCAAGATCGTTGCACAGGCAGCACTTGCAGGTCTGCCGCTTCCGGCACTTGGTTCGGCATTGAGCTACTTCGACAGCTTTACGCAGTCGCAGGGTACGGCCAATGTCATTCAGGGTCAGCGCGACTTCTTTGGCTCGCACGGCTTCAAGCGCATTGACAAGGACGGTGACTTCCACGGTCCATGGGGCAACTAAGAGCTTAAACTTATGGCCCTGAGTGAGGATAATCACAAAAGGGCCACAATCTTGACAACGCCGGAACATAAGTTTCACAAAAAAGCCGCCCGTTTGGGCGGCTTTTTTATCATGTCATGCAGTTTAATCGGCCAAGACGAGCAGATCATGCGATGCAAAATGCACCGTCACTTTGTCGCCACGCTGTGGTGGTGGCTGGGTGGGGTCATTGAACGTGTCGAATGACAACTGATTCTTGCCAAGTGCCACACGCGTACGAATAACCGAACCGAGGAAGTGCACATCTTCGATGGTCGCATCGAGCGAAGTGTCGTGGCTCTTGCGCGCTTCCATGCTGACCGCTTCCGGACGCAGTGCGAGTGTGATCGCCTTGCCCTTCTGGTGATGGCTGAGCTCTTCATTCACCTTGATCGTGCGCCCGTCGAGGTCGATGCTGTTCTGGCCCGGTTCGGCAACCGATGCTTCAAGCATATTGAGCGTGCCAACGAAGGAAGCAACGAAGCGCGATGCAGGACGGTTATAGATGTCGAACGGTGTTCCGATCTGATCAGCCCGGCCTTCATGCATGACGACGATACGATCAGAGATCGACAATGCTTCTTCCTGATCGTGCGTTACGAAAACCGTGGTGATGCCGAGCTTCTGCTGGATCGCACGGATTTCCTGACGCAGCGAGATACGGATCTTCGCATCAAGTGCCGAAAGCGGTTCATCAAGGAGAAGCACCTGCGGCTTGGTTGCAAGCGCACGGGCCAAGGCCACACGCTGCTGCTGGCCACCGGACATCTGATAAGGATAACGATCCGCAAGATGCTCAAGCTTGATGAGACTGAGCATTTCCTTGACCGTCGCGTCGATTTCGGCCTTCGACTTGCCCGAAACCCGCAGACCGAATGCCACGTTCTGGGCAACGGTCATGTTTGGAAACAGCGCATAGGCCTGAAAGACCATGCCGATATTGCGCTGGTTTGGCTTGAGATCGACAACATCTTTGCCATCGATTTCAATTGCGCCCTGATCGGCACTTTCAAAGCCCGCGATCATGCGCAGAACCGTGGTCTTGCCGCAGCCCGATGGGCCGAGGAAGGAAACGAATTCGCCCTTTTCGACAGCGAGGTTGAAATCGTGGACGACGGTAGTGGCGCCGAAGCTCTTTTTCAGGTGCTTGAGATTAAGAAAAGCCATGAATGTTACCCGGCGGTTGTCTTGAATTTGTTGAGGCGCGAAACGAGCTGCAACATGATGATGCTGAGCCACGTAATACCGAAGGAAATAATCGCCAGCGCAGAAGGTTCATAAGCGCGGTTTGCGCCGACGAGCTGGAGATAAGGACCAAAGGCAGGACGGTTGAGCAAGGATGCCAGCGTGAATTCACCAATGACGATAGCAAAGGTGATGAAAGCACCACTCATGACGCCTGACATCACATTGGGGAAAATCACTTTGAACATGATCCGCCCCCAGCCAGCGCCAAGGCTCTGGGCTGCTTCGGTCAGCGTGCGAACATCAATCGTGCGCATAGCCGTATCGACTGCGCGATACATGTATGGCAGCGATAAAGTCATATAGCCGAACATCAACAACAGATCGGTTGCACGCGTGGACGAGGTGAATGGCAGCCACGACGACGAGTTATAAATGCGCAGATAACCGAACACGATGACGATTGCCGGAATGACAAGCGGCATCAGCGTGATGAACTCGATTAGCGGACGCAGATGCGGCAGACGAAGGCGAACCCAATAGGCGGTCGGCACAACAAGCAGCACACCGAAGATGATCGTCAGGATGCCAAGCAGGATCGAATAGCCGAACGTCGCCTGGAAATTTGGATCGCTGAAAACCACGCGATAGGCGTCGAAGGAATATTCGCCACGACGCATACGCAGCGAAAATTCAAAGGTGCCGATCAGCGGAACGAGGAAGTAGATTGCGCCGATAAAGAAGGCGATCCATGCACCGATCTTCTGGAGGTTGAAGCCCTTTTTCATCGCTGCCACCTTTCGGCACGCATACGCAGCCAGATGTAAAGGAGGTTGGAAAGGCCAGTGATCACGATCATGCCGAGTGCCAGCGCGTAGCCCAGATTCTGGTTATGCAGAACGTCGCCTCTGATCTGCGCATAGAGCAGGATCGGAACGATGTTGAGCGACGAGCCGGTCAGCGCATAGGCGGTTGCAATGGCGCCAAAGGCGTTTGCGAACAGAAGCAGCGTTGTGCCGAGCAGGCTTGGCCAGAGAATCGGAAACGCAACCATGCGCCAATATTGAAGATTGGTCGCGCCCAGGATCGAAGAGGCTTCACGCCATTCTTTCTTCAGGCCGTCCAGAGCGGGCGTCAGAATGAGCACCATTAGCGGAATCTGGAAGAACAGATAGGTGATGGTCAGACCGAAAAAGCTCAGAAGGTTGAAGCCGGTCGAGTACAGATTGAAACCGAACCACTCACGCAACAGGATTGTTACGAAGCCGGTACGGCCAAGAGTCGCGAGAAACGCGAAGGCCAGCGGAACGCCAGCGAAATTCGATGCAACGCCCGAGAAGGTCAGAACTGTTGGGCGCAGCCAGCGTGGCAGATTGCCAAGCACCACAGCCCAGGCCAGAAAGAAGCCGATCAATGCGCCACCGAGCGCCGATGCGAGGCTTACTTTGATCGAAATCCAGTAGGCACTCATAATTTGAGGCTGGAAGAGATCCTGAACATTCTGGAGCGTGAAATTGCCATCGGGGTCCTGAAACGCACCGATGATGAGATACATTGTCGGCCAAAGCAGGAACAGAATGGCAAACAAGAAGAAAGGCGCGACGCCAATCCACGATAGCGGCAACTGACGCTTTCGCACCCCGCTGACCGGTGCGGTTGTTTCGGCTGATGAACTCATGCGTTCTTTCTTTAAGGCATAATCCCGAAGAGCGGTTCGCTTTTTCGGATTTGATTATGCGTGAAGTAAAGAGACAATGATCTCTTTCGGTCCAGATTCAATACAGTGTTTGCCGGGTCTAAAAGTTCAGGAAGCAATGCGACGACCATTTCTGGTCGTCGCATGCCATAACAGGGTGAGTTAAAGCGACTTTTGTGCGTCCAAGAGGGCGTACAGCGCTCTAAATCCGCTTACTGAACGTTTGCGCCAACAACGCTGTCCCAGTTCTTGGTGATTTCTGCCTGAGCGGCTTCAATCTGTTCAAGAGTTGGGAAGATAGCCTTTTCATAGGCTTCTGCTGGTGGCAGCTTGTCGAGCAGTTCCTGTGGGATCTTGCCAGCCTTCGCCATCGCATTGAAGCGGATCGGGTGGCAGTAGCCCTTCAGATAGCCAAGCTGGCCTTCGTCAGAATACAGGTGTTCCATCCACAGCTTTGCAGCGTTTGGATGCGGTGCATAAGCGCTGATCGCCTGAACGTAAACGCCAGCAACAACACCCGACTTTGGAATTACGGTTTCGATTTCCGGGTTGCCCTTCAGGGTGTCACGGTCTGCGAGCGCGTTGTAATCCCAACGGATGACGATTGGGGTCGAGCCCTGTGCCAGCGAAGCGGCCTTGCCGATGACTGGAACGAAGTTACCGTTGGCGTTGAGTTCCTTGTAGAATTCAAGGCCCTTCTTGCCAGCTTCGGCACCTGGTTCTGCACCGCGTGCGATGCCTGCAGCGTGAACGCCGAGGATTGCCTGTGCGGAAACGCGTGGATCACCAGCCAGAGCAACCGAATTTGCGTAATCGCTCTTGAGCAGGTCTTCCCAATCCTGTGGGACGTCCTTAACGATGTCCTTGTTCACTTCGAAACCAAGAACGCCGTAATAATCGCCGTACCAGTAACCTTCAGGGTCCTTGGCGCTGTCTGGAATTTCGTCCCAGGTTGCAACCTTGTAAGGTTGGATCAGGCCGTCTTTCTTGGCGGTGGTGCCGAAAGCAAAGCCAACGTCGATAACGTCAGGAGCCTGTGGGCCCTTGTTGTCCTTGTTTGCCTTGATGGCTTCAATTTCGTCGCCCGAACCAGCATCAGGGTTCAGTTCGTTGACCTTAAGGCCGTACTTGTCTTTGAAGCTCTGGATGATTTCGCCGTAGCCGCACCAGTCGTGTGGCAGCGCGATGGTGGTCAGCTGGCCTTCAGCCTTGGCTGCAGCGATGAGTTCAGCTGATGGTTCAGCAGCAGCAATAGAAACCCCGCCAACAGCGATTGCAGTCGAAAGCGACAGCAGACGCGCAGTAAATGCAAGCATTGTTTGACTCCCCTGTTAAAGTCGGGCGAACGCTCCCGGTCGATTCCAGTGTTCGCGCACTCCCGATAGCCGTCCTAGATGACGGTTGGATGACAGTTTGCTTAATGTCACAAAATGTCAACGACAGAAAGTGAAACACGTTTTCAGGGACTTAGCAATTGATCCATAAGGTTGAACTGCATTTTTATGACAATAAATATGACAAAGGTTTCGTCACTGTCACAATTTAAAAAGACGCTTTTCCCAAAACGACAGGAGTTTGCCTGCGCGCGGCAAATGGCGCGGAGAGCTAATTCAAACGAAAATTTATGAAATACTGGCGAAGCAGATTCGGTTTCGTATGAAATCGAATCTGGATGCTTTATACCAAAGCTCCATGAGTATGACTCACGGAGCTTTGGTTAAGCCCGAGTGGCGATTGAACTTTTTCAAGGCGTGGATAGCGTCAGCATCTTCGCGCCTTGGTATTAGTGACCGCCGCCACCGCCTCCGGCGGCTTGCTTTGGCTTGCGTAACATCACGGCACAAGCTGCGAGCGTGCAGAACATCATCGTGAGAATGAAGAATACGTCGATGAAGGACATGAGTGTTGCCTGCTGGCGCACCATGCCCGACATTTTGGAGATGGCGATTGTCGCACCATCCAGACCGGCCGCATTATACTTCGCAGTCAGGTTCGCCAACATCTGTTCGGCTTCCGAATTGCCCCAGCGCACATGCTCGGCCAGACGCTCATAATGCATATCGCTGCGACGCGTGAGAATGGTGTTGATCACAGCCAGACCGACAGCACCACCGAGATTTCGGGTCAGGTTGAAGAGACCGGAAGCGTTTTTCAGCAGCGCAGGTGGCAAGGTGCCAAGCGCCAGATTGTTGATCGGCACCATGCAGAGCATCAGCGAACAGCCGCGCAGGATCTGCGGCAGCAGAAGTTCATAGAAATCCCAGTCCGCAGTCAGACCTGTGACCATCCATGTACCGGCAGCAAAGCCAAGGAAGCCGATCATCATCATCAGGCGCGGGTCCATGCGCGTGGACAGGAAGCCTGCGAGCGGTGCAGTGAAGAACATGGCAAGGCCGCTGACAAACAGCGCTTCGCCGATCATCAGGGCGTCGTAGCCGCGTATGCTACTGAGAAACAGCGGATAAAGATAAGTGAGGCCATAAAGGCCGACACCCATCACGAACGAGAACAGTGAGCCAAAGGCGAAGTTGACATTCTTGAAGGCACGTAAGTCCACAATGGGTTCTTCGGCTGTGAACGCTCTGAAGAAGAAGAGAATACCGCCTATAACCATTACGCCGCTCAGAATGAAGATTGCTTCATCCTGCAGCCAGTCGTTGCGCGGGCCTTCTTCGAGCACATATTCCATCGAGCCTAAGAAGGCTGCCATACCAGCGAGGCCCCACCAGTCGAATTTGCTCAGAAGCGAGCTGTCGCCTTCGTCGAAGTCGATGAGGTTCCATGCAGCGATTGTGACGAGGATGCCGGGGCCGACATTGACCAGGAACAGCCAGTGCCAGGAAAATGCGTGGCTTAGATAACCGCCGACGGTCGGGCCGATGGTTGGTGCAAGCGTCGCGACAAGGCCGATCATCGGTGAAACGATGGAGCGCTTGGATGGCGGGAAGATGGTGAATGCAGCTGCAAACACACTCGGGATCATGCCACCGCCGATGAAGCCCTGAATGGCGCGATAGACGATCATCTGATCGATATTTGTCGCAGTCGCACAGAGCATGGAAGCAAGCGTGAAGCCAGCGGCGGAAACGGTAAACAGCACGCGGGTGGAGACAAGGCGACCCAAGAAACCTGAGAGCGGGATCATGATGACTTCCGCAATCAGATAGGATGTCTGAACCCAGGAGATTTCGTCGGAGCTGGCGCTGAGGCCTGCCTGAATTTCAGACAGCGATGCAGACACAATCTGGATGTCCAGAATGGCCATGAACATGCCGAACACCATCGCAAGAAAGGCAATCGCCTTCTTGGGATCGATGCGATCTTCTGCGGGAGCCATCGGCCCCATCGTGGTGTTTGCAGCCATGAAGGCGCACTCCGAATAGGAAGAGGAAAGGGGCGCGAAAGCTGTTCGCCGCGCCACCACATATTCTAATGAGCCGTTTTCACGCGCATACCGAAAGCTGTTTCACAATTTTCGGTATGCGCCTCAAACGCAATCGCTTCTTTAGTTAGCCCTTAATTGGCCTTGTCTTCCGGTGCGGTGCGGGTGTCCACATCGACCGTCACGCTGAGACCTGCACGGATTTTGCCGGAATCGAGCGCGTCCTGTGGGATCATGATACGAACCGGAACACGCTGAACGATCTTGGTGAAGTTACCCGTCGCATTTTCAGGTGGCAGCAGCGAGAACACAGCGCCCGATGCCGGAGCAACCGATGCGACCTTGCCTTCAAAGTAAGGGCCGTCGATGGCATCAACATAGATACGTGCGGTTTCGCCGGTTTTGATGTGGCCGAGCTGCGTTTCCTTGAAGTTGGCATCGATATAGAGCGCGTTCACAGGAACGAGCGCTGCAATCTTCTGGCCAGCCGAAACGAGATCGCCCTTCTTGCCGGAAAGATTGCCGACAACACCGTCAAAAGGTGCGCGCAGGGTGGTGAAGTTGAGGTCGCGTGCAGCCTTGTCGCGGGCGAGCTCCAGCGAACGCATGGTGCTTTCCGCTTCCTTATACTGCGCATTCAGCACTTCGATATTCGCATTTGCCGAAGCGATCTGCGCATTCGAACCGGCAAGCTTTGCCTTGGCCTGATCGAGCGCTGACTGTGCGTTGTCGAGTTCGGACTGTGCAGAGAAGCGCGTATCATGCAGCTTCTGAATTCGGACCATGGTGCTTTCGGCGTTCTTCAGAACGGCCTGCGAAGCCTGTTCGTCGGCCTGCGCCTGCTGCAAACTCGCCTTTGAAGCGTCAACCTGCGCATTGATGCGTGCAAGTGTCTGCTTCTGCGTGTTGAGCTTGGCTTCCGCATCGTCGAGCGCGATCTGATAATCGCCAGCATCGAGCTGGAAGATCACATCGCCAGCTTTAACGTGCTGGTTGGCGACAACTGGAATGTTTTCGATATAGCCCGTGACTTTCGGTGCAATCGAAGCAATGTCACCCTGCACATAAGCGTCGTCCGTTGAAACCATGAAGCGGCCAACGGTCCACCAGTCATAACCATACCAAAGGCCGCCAGCAACAGCGGCAATAAGAATGCCCGGAAGCAGAACGCGCTTTCCGAAGCCTTTTTTCTTGCCGCCCTTTGCGTCAGCAGGCGGGGCGCTTGGTGCTGCCGTATCCGGAGCAGTCTGCGGAGCGGGCCGTTCACCCAAGGGTTCGGCGTTCACTCTGGACTGTTCTCCCTGACCAGGGGTTGGGCCAGCAGGGGTAGGGAATGGACGGATATCAGCCGTATCAACAGACTTGGGGGCGGACATAAGGCAAACTTTCTGTATAACCGCTTCAACGAACCGCTTGGTTCGATGTTGACTTAGAGCAATAAGTTGCCCATATCAAGTGACATCGAACCGCTTGGTTCGAAAAAAATGCGAGTTTTGTACAATGAATCGTGAATACCGCATATGTGAAGGTGCTGATGTTGCTGCAGAAGGCAGCGACACTGACGCGTTCGTGTGCGAACCTGATGCGGAAAGTGGGCGTACACGCCTTGCCGCCGGACAAGATCCAATCAAGCGTCAGCAAATTCTTGAAGGCGCGCAGAACGTCTTTCTGCGTATGGGGTTTGACGCTGCCAGCATGAACGATATCACGCGTGAAGCTGGCGTGTCCAAGGGTACGATTTACGTTTACTTCAACAGCAAGGAAGATCTGTTCGTCGCTCTGTGCGAGCATTACCGCATGACGACTTTCAGCAAGATGGTCGCCAAGATCGACAAAGGTTTCTCCACGCGAGAAGAACTGGCTGACTTCGGGGTAACCCTGGTTACACTTATTACATCGACAACGGCGATCCGTGCGCAGCGCATCATTCTTGGAGTCAGTGAACGCAAGCCGGAATTGTCGGCCCGCTTTTATGAACGTGGTCCGAAGCGCAGCCATCTGATCATGGCGGACTTCCTGTCCCGAATGATTGAGGCAGGCGAGCTTGAACCGTTTGACCCGCTGGAAAAGGCCTATCAGCTGACGGACCTGTTTCTGTCTGGTCTCTATCGACCACGCCTTTTTGGCGTCTTGAGTGAGCCGCCATCAGAACAAACTATTATCAAGAATGTCGAAAACGCGCTCGACTTCTTCTTTAGGGCTTACGGAAGTAAATGTCGGAATGTTTCAAAACAGAACATTCCCCCTGAAAGCTAAGAAATAGTTTTGCGGAAATTTCGTTGGTAACGTAATTTTCACTTGCAAGAGCCTTTTTTCGACACGGTTCTTGTGTGTAATACATAGCAATCAATTTATTGCGGGTTGCATAGCGGCCCATTTTTTATGTGACTGATAAGTGATTGAAGGCCCGACGAAGCCGATTCGCTACCGATATTTTGTGGCGCCAGATGAAGCTCGTTTCGTGCTTTATTACCAAGGATATTATACAATGACTCTCGACTTGATTCATTTTCCGAATTTTAAAAAGACCTTTTTTGGCACATCTTTTCAGGGCGACACATTGGCGCTTTTAACGCGTATCCGGGATGAAATCGGATGCCGTTATATTATGCATACCTATCGCGGGCGTATGGGTGATTGCACGAAGATAAACTCATCGGATCTGACAGTTGTGATGACGTTTCCTTCCAGCTGGGCGACGCGATACTCGACAAAGAACTATTTTGTCATTGATCCTATTTTTCAGGAGGACGCCCCGTATTTCCGGAATGATACAAGTGGCATCGTCCGTGATCTCAAGGAAGATGCGAATGCTTGCCCTGATATTGCAGAAATGATGCAGGATGCCGAAAAGCACGGACTTGGTAATGTGTTTATCGCTGTTTCCGCACGCAATACAAACGGCGCGGCCGGCTGTACGTTGTTTTGTTTTGAACGGGGTGAAGACGAAGCGCGTGACCAGTTTATTTCCAAGATGCGCCCGCGCCTGCTCAGTGTTTCCGGCATCATTCACAACACGTTGTGCGGTTGTGAGCAGACAAAGCCTGTAGCATCGCTTCTGACGCCGCGCGAAATCGACTGCTTACGTTGGGCCGCAAACGGCAAGACAGATGGTGAAATTGCTGAAATTCTCAGTATCGCCCGCTGGACAGTGGTGACCTACCTTCAGAATGCGAAGATCAAGCTCAATTGTTCGAACCGGACGTCCGCGGTAGCGACGGCGCTTTCACTCGGCATTATCGAAATGCCTGAAGTCGCTCATTTGATGTAATGCTGCAATTGATGATGAATTTTTAACACCGGGTGCCACAAGCGTCCGGTGTTTTTGTGCTGGCTGGATCATTGCCAGCAAAAGTGCGAAGCGGTTTTGCGTTGGACAATGCGTAAAAACAAACAGTTACAGCGGCTCCAACGATTCAGTCTTAACTGGAACCGCTGCAATATAAAATTATGCTTTAAATATAAAGTGTTAGATCAACCTTTGTGCGCCCGGAAGGGCGCGCGGCGTTCTAAGCAGTTTTCCGCAATGGAAGCCGGGCACTGTCGATCGCGTCGATCAGTCGGGTCGTATTCTGCGCAGGGTCATCATCCGGGTTTTCAAATACAATATGGCTGAGCTCAACGCTCGCCGTCTTGCCTGAAAGCGTCAGCCGGAAATAGGCATAAACACCCTTGTTGCGGAACTCCATGTCGAGAACGATGGAGGGGGCGCTGAACCAGTCGCAGTGAAATTCGCCACCATGGCCCAGTTCAAGCGTACCAGGGAAGAAATATAGTTCGGTCGCCGAAGCAACAATGTCGGCAATGTTTGCAAACAACTCGCAGCGGATGAAAGCGATATAATCGGCAGGGTCAACCAGTCGAAGTTCAGCAACGACTTCGCGGATGTTTTCGGCAATGATTGCCTCGCGTTCGTTTGAGAATTGAAGGCTCTTCATCGTGTCACCGCCGATCGGTAAGAACAGACTGATAATATATTAGAATATTCTAAAGCCATCTGAAAACCTATCATCGTATAGCATGCCGGGCATTGATGACGCGGATCAGTTCGGCGACCGCTTTATAGAATTCAGGTGCGATCATCTGGTCGACATTCACCTGCTTATAGAGGGCGCGTGCCAATTGTACATCCTCAAATACTGGAATGGAATTTGCGGTCGCTATTTCTCTTATCTTGAGCGCGATGAGATCTTGTCCTTTTGCAACAACGATTGGCGCTGCATCTTCATTGGGTCGATAGCGTAGTGCTACAGAAAAATGGGTCGGATTTGCGACAATCAGCGTGGCAGTTGGAACTGCGTTGATCATGCGGCGCCGAGCGCGGTCTCGCCCCAGCGAGCGCAGGCGTGCTTTAACCAGTGGATCGCCTTCCGACTGCTTAAGCTCGTCCTTCACTTCCTGCTTGGTCATGCGCAGTTCCTGCTTCCAGTGAATGCGCGACCATGCAAGGTCGAAGCCGGCAATCGCGGTGATCGCGAGAACATTGGCCACCAGAAGCCGCACCAGATTTTCACGCAGAAACTCGGGTAATGCGCTTGGGTCGGTCGCTACCGCTTCGGTGAAGAGATTGTTGCCTTTGAAGAAGACAAAGAACACGATCACACTTGCGGCAATGAATTTCGCCAATGATTTGAGAAACTCGACCTGACCGGCGCGACCGAAAATGCGCGACCAGCCTTTGAGCAGGGAAATGCGCGATGCTTGTGGGCGAATACGCTCACCGACAAATCGCGGCGCATTCTGGAAGGCGGATGCAGCAATGCCCGCAAGCGGAATGATGATGAAGACCGGAATGAGGGCTGCACCGACAGACAGCGCCAGAATGCCAAACAGATGGCTTGCATCTTCTGCGCTGTTAAGGGTCCAATCTTCCGGGCGGTCCATCAGTTCGCGCAAGAAGACAGCCAGTTTGGTTGTTGCGGGTGCCGCGACGAAGACTGCAATCACCAGAAAGGACGCGATACCAGCGAGGATCGGCGTTTCGCGAGAGAAGGGCATGTTACCCTTGTCCAATGCGTCGCGGATCTTCTTCTCGGTCGCGTCCTCGGTTTTGCTCTCTTTATCAGTATCGTCGGACATATGTCACACGCAAGATTAGAGCGCATCCCGAAAAGTGTGCAACGGTTTTCGGACAAGGATGCGCGTTAAAACAGATGATCAGAGCGCCGATTTGATCCAATCAGATTGGCGCTCTAACTCGGGTCTTCGCCTGAATCGAGGGTGATGATACCGCGCTCTGAAAGATCGATGGCGATGCGTGCAATTGCGCGCCGTGCGTCTGCGATGTTCTGGCTGGTGATGTTGCCTTGTTCGGCTGCCAGTTCGCTTTCGACCATGCGGCGACCGCGCGTGGAAAGCGAGGACAGCACCATTTCCTGAAGCGACGCATCGGCACCCCGCAAAGCGGTTGCGATCTGTTCGGTCTGGACTTCATCAAACAGCAGAAGACGGGCACGCTGCGAGAGGCGTTCAACATCTTCAAAGTTGAAGAGCTTCGCCTTGATGCGCGCGATGTCGTCCTGGCTGAGATCTTTGAGGCTCGACATGAGCTCTTCCATCTCCTGCCGGTCGAGCTGGTTGAAGATGTTGGCGATCTGTCCGTGATGGGCTTTGACCGGGCCTGCATCGCTGCGGCCAAGCAGGTCGCGACGCAATACATCTTCCAGAAGATCGGCTGCAGCTGGCGCAACATTGCCAATATGCAGCGAGCGCTGCACGACGGCACTGCGCAGCTGTGGCGGCAGACCTACAAACATGCGGGCGGCGAGGTCCGACGGCAACTTGGAAACGATATAGGCGATGATCTGTGGATGCTGATCGGCGAGATAGGCCTGCAGGCTCTCGACCGGCAGTCTCGCAAGCTGTACCCAGACGGATTCCTGAACGAGCTGCGGCTGGACGCGCTCTTCAAACACGGCATCTGCTTCGTCTTGTGGCAAGGCTTCGCGCAGCAGGCCTTCAAAGCGCTGTGCTGCTTCTGAAACGGGTGCGCCTTCGGCAAATGAATCTTCGAACTGCTTCACCAGATGTTCAAAATCGAGCGGAGAAATGGGTTCAAGCGTGCGGGCATGGCCTGCAAGCTTCCGCAAATCTTCGGCGTTGAAGTGTTTGAGGAGCCGTGAGGCGGAAGGACGGCCAATTGCGACGAGGATCGCAGCCGCTTTCTGCGGACCGGAAAGAGTGTCAATCACTCCGCTTACGCTATCATCGAGAGGCTTCTGCGATTCATTATCGGCCATGGTCGATCCGTTACTTACCGATGATTTCGGTGAGGCTGACGCCGAAGCGGGAGGAATCGTCTTCAAGAACGATCACTTCACCGCGCGCAATCACACGTCCATTGACGACGATATCGACCGGATCGCCGATCTGCTTGTCGAGGGTGATAACAGCACCGCGACCAAGCTTCATCAGATTGGCAACAGGCATGGTTGTTCCGCCCAGCACGACTTGCACGTCGACCGGGATGCCCATGATGAGCTCGAGATTAGGCTTCGCTGCGCCTGTCTTTGCAGCGCGCGGCTTATCTTCCTGCAATTCTTCGATTGCCTCGTTGAGCTCATGCTGCATGTCTTCATCCTTGCTTTTCTTGCTCATGCCTGCCCCGCAATTTCAACGGTCGCCTTCTTAACGGCGCGACGTACGAAGACAGGTAGTGCGTTCTTTTCTTTTGGCGCAGGCTCGCTTACGGGAGCGAAAGCCTGCTCCTCAATACGGGCGACTGTTGCCGTAACATTGCGTGCCTGACGCACATCACGGGAAAGAGCCTTGCGCACGCGGTTCAGCTCCTCAATCGCTTCGTCCATTTCCCGACGAACGCGGGCGGTTTCAGCGAGACGGGCTTCAAGGCGGACGGTTTCATCGGCAAGATCGGTGCGCTGGTTCTGCAAAGATTTTGCAACGCGCTCCAGACCGTTGGAAGCCGCAGCCACGCGAAGCGTCAGCAGCTTGCCGAGCTTGATCGTCTCATTGGCCTTGCGCCCGACGATAATGAGCGCACCAAGCGAGCCGAGAGCCATCAGCGTGGAAAGTATGTTAGCCAGCAACAAGCTCATCGATGAGATCCTCTTCCTGATTGACCGGATCGCCAACCTTGACTGTAAAGTGAATGCCGGACTTGCCGAGCGTGCATTTGAAAAGCTGCTGATCGCCAGCGCGCAGACGTACCTGTTCCATGGCGTCCATCGGGAGCTTCAGAACCTGACCGATTTCAAGCTTTGAAAGAGCGTCGAGCGTCAGGCTCCCCTGCTGGATGAAGGCTTCAAGCTCAATCCGTGCGCGGCTGACTTCGCTGCGCATTCTTTTGCTCCAGGCGGGATCTGCCTGATCCATCGGACGGCGCAGGAATGCAGCCACGGCATCTTGCATTGGCTTGTGCGTGCTGCGGGGCAGAAGAAGATGCACGGCCCCTGTCTTGCCTGCCGCGACCACATCGATCCGGCAAACGAAGAGGCGCGAACGCTCGAATTCCTCGCTGTTGAACTCCGCCGCATCTGCACATTCGCCAGCAGCAAACAGCGCCTGGGCGTTGTTTGAGAAAACCTGATCAAGCGCTGCAGCCATGTGGGATGTCAGCAGGCTCGATATTTTGCGCTCCAGCATACCGAAAGGGCGTTCCAGATCGAAGCTTCCGAGATTTCCCTGTGCGCCAAACATGGCTTCGATCATGGAAAATACCAGTGTCGCATCAGCGGTTACATAGAGCGTGCAACCCCAGCGATCGGCTTTAAGCGGCGCGATAATCGCAGCCTTGTCCAAGATGGCATTGAATGCCGCATCGTCCGCAGCCTCAACCTGGCCTGCTTCCGCATCAAATGCAGCAGCACTGCCCTGTTTGAGACGACCGCAAAAATGGGTGGATGCATCCTTGAACACATGCGCAAGCGACTTCAGATCGTCGCCCGACAATCCTGCGGCCCGCAACAGATTTTCAGCGAGCACGTCGTTTTTGCGGTTCTGGCCCAGTGTGGTCATATCAGGCTGCCTGCTGGATCGGCGTTGTCGCCATGGTTTCCTGCTCAACGACGTCGATGCTTGGACGTTCATAAGCGGAGATCGTCTTGCGGCCGTATTCGACGGCGATCTGCGGCAGCGAACCGTTCATATATGCAAGCAGGGTCTGCTTGACGACGGTGTAAAGACGGTTGTTCTTGTCACGCGTCGACTTGATCTTGGTAGCAATCGGACCAACGACACCATAGGAAAAGAAGATACCTGCGAAAGTACCAACAAGGGCCGCACCAATCAGATGGCCGAGCACTTCCGGGGACTGGTTGAGCGCACCCATCGCTTTAATAACACCAAGAACAGCCGCGACGATGCCGAGGGCAGGCAGCGCTTCGGAAATGCTGACCATCGCCTGATAAGGCTTGAGCTTGTCGCGCGAAAGCGTGTGGATTTCTTCATCCATAAGCGCTTCGATTTCATGCGAACGAACATTGCCAACGATGATGAGGCGGCAATAATCGCAGATGAAGTGGATGAGGTCGTCTTTCTTCAGGATGCTTGGATAGGCCTGAAAGATCGGCGATTCCTTGGGGTTGTCGATATGGACTTCCACCTCGTTGCGCGACTTGGCGCGCAGCTCACGCATCAGGCTATAAAGCAAGCCGAGAAGATCGAGATAATCACGCTGCTTGGGCACTGCATTGGTAAAGGCCTCAACGCACGCTTTGCCCGTATCTTTCACAAGTGAAAACGGGTTGGCGATGAAGAATGTGCCAAGGGCTGCGCCCAGAATAATGACGAATTCCCACGGCTGAACAAGCACGCCGACGTGACCGCCCATGGCGATGAAACCGCCGAGCATACAGCCCAGTGTGATGGCGAGGCCGATGAGAATACCCAAAGCGCAAGACTCCCGTTGGTTCGAAGTTATTCTTACACTGTAGGGAATGCGCCTTGCGCGAAGCTTGTCACATGACGCTTCAGCATAATTCCTTAAGCTTAAATCAGTTTAAGGTAAAATTATGCTGCAAATATAAAGTGTTAGAGCGCGTTTGGGTTTGATTGGATCAGGGTAGTGCTCAAATCATTTGTTTTAACGCGTCTTGTTCCGAAAACCGTTTCGCCCTTTTGCGGATGCGCTCCAAAATGCATCAGCTTCGGACAAGCTTGAGACCGCATAAAGGGTGTGAAAAATCGCAGGGGGTTCTCGCATGGTCAACACGATGATGAGTTATCGGCTGATCGCGTCCGATATGACGCGGTCGTTGCAGCGCGTTTCGAAGGAACCGCTGGTCGAGCGAGAAACCGCCTATTACAAAGAGAATATCGGCAAGGTGAAATCCATTGATGATTTCATGTCCGATACGCGGCTTTATAACTACGCCATGAAGGCATTCGGCCTGGAAGACATGGCCTATGCCAAGGCATTCGTTCGCAAGATCCTGACCGAAGGCGTCAAAGATGATGACGCGATGGCGAACAAGCTGACCGACAAGCGGTATAAAGAATTTGCGACGACATTCGATTTTGCAGGCAAGGGTGAAAAAGCCACCGAAAGCACGGCTGCCCAGCAAGGTGTGATGGATAAATATATCCGTCAGACACTGGAGACCGAGGCTGGCAGCCAGAACGAGGGTGTCCGTCTGGCGCTCTATTTCGAACGCAAGGCATCCACCATTACCAATGCATACGAAATCCTTGGCGATAAGGCTTTGCTGACCGTTATGCAGACAACGTTTGGCTGGCCCTCGGTGATGTCGAATGCCGACATCGACAAGCAGGCCAAGATGATCGAGGCCAAGGTCGATTTCTCGAAAATGTCAGACCCTGACTATGTATCGAAGATGATCTCGCGTTTCACAGCCATGTACGAAATGAACAATCCAACCACGAGCAGCCCGGCATCAATCGCCTCGCTGTTGCTCGGTGGCACGTCGTCGGTCGGCATATCGTCGAGCATTCTGACCACTTTGCAGAACTTCAAGCCGGGCGGACGCTGATCGATGCAGAATAATTCCATCTATGTAGGCCTGTCTTCCCTCGTCACACTTGAACGGCGGATGGATGCCATTGCGCATAATGTGGCAAATATTTCGACGCCGGGCTTTCGCGGCGAAGGCACGAAATTCAATACAATCGTCTCGAACAAGGCCAGCGAAGACGTAAACTTCGCGACAGCAGGCAAGAGCTATATTCGCACAGAAGCAGGCTCAATGCTGGAAACCGGCAATCCTTTTGATGTTGCCGTTAAGGGCGATGCCTGGATGTCGGTCAACACCCCGCAGGGTGTTGTCTATACCCGCGACGGCCGCATGAAGATGATGCCAACCGGCGAACTTGTGTCTGTCACAGGCAATTCGGTTCTGGATGTGGGCGGTGCGCCTATCGTTCTCAATCCTGATGGCGGCGCGCCGAAGATTTCCAGTGACGGTGCGGTCTACCAGAACGGCGCACAGATCGGTGCAATTGGCCTGTTCTCGATCCCAGCAGATGCCGATCTCAGCTATGCAGGCAATTCCGGTGTCGTGCCAAGCAAGCCTGCACAGGCTGTCGTTGACGATATGAGTGTCGGCGTTGTGCAGGGGATGATCGAAGGTTCCAATGTTGATGGCATGACGGAAATGACCCGTCTGATCAGCGTCAGCCGGGCTTTTGAGCAGGTGAATAATCTGCTTTCACAACAGGAAAGCACGGTGGCTGAAGCCATCAGGACGCTGGGCTCCAAAAACGGATGACGCCTGATTTACCGCTCGCGCGGCTCGCCGCCTTTGCACGCCAACAATCGATAGCGCCAAAGTCTCTGACAGGTATTGGCGGTACGGTGAGCGATGTGTCGCGTTCGGCGATTGCGGTACGGGGTCTGTCGCGCAATGCGCGTTTGGGTGATGCGGTGGCTATCCGTGCCGACAGTGGTCAGAGCCTAGCCGAGATCATTCGTGTGGCTGATCATCAGGTGCTGGTGAAGCCTTTTGATGATCGTATAATTCCATCACTTGGCGCCGCCGTTTTTGAAGAAGGGCCGCTTCGCATTCGACCTGCGCCGGAATGGCGTGGCAGGGTCATCAATGCATTGGGCGAGGCGGTGGATGGAAAAGGCGCATTGCAACCCGGTTTGCGCCCCATGGCATCGGAAAACCTTGCACCAGCCGCCTTGCGACGCGCACGCGTGGATCGCGGATTGCGGACCGGCGTCAATGTAATCGATATTTTCACGCCGCTTTGTTTTGGGCAGCGTATCGGCATTTTTGCAGGCTCAGGTGTTGGCAAATCCACCTTGCTCGCCATGATGACCCGCGCTGCCGATTTCGATACCGTCGTTCTGGCGCTGACCGGTGAACGCGGTCGCGAAGTGCGTGAGATGCTCGAAGAAACCATGGCGGGGCATCTCGATAAAACGGTAACGGTGGTTGCGACGGGCGACGAAAGCCCGATGATGCGCCGCCTTGCTCCCAATACTGCAACAGCAATTGCCGAATATTTCCGCGATCTTGGACAGAATGTCCTGCTGATTGTGGATTCCGTCACACGCTTTGCCCATGCTGCGCGCGAGGTGGCTATTGCTGCGGAAGAGCCACCGGTATCGCGGGGTTATCCGCCAAGTGTGTTCAGTCAGTTACCGCGTTTGCTTGAGCGCGCCGGCCCCGGCATTACCGAGGCGGGTGGCAGTATCACGGGCATTTATTCGGTGCTGGTCGATGGCGACGATCACAATGATCCGGTCTCCGATACCATTCGCGGTACGCTCGATGGGCATATTGTTCTTGATCGCGCAATTGCGGCTCAGGGACGTTTTCCGGCGGTCGATATTCCTGCATCGGTTTCACGTCTGGCAAAACATAACTGGACACCAGAACAGCGCAAACTTGCCACTCAGCTACGCAGTATGGTTGCGCGTTTTGAAGAGACGCGCGATCTGCGTGCGATTGGCGCCTATCAGAAGGGCAATGACGGATTGCTGGATCAGGCTGTCGATTTTGTTCCGCGCATTTATGATGCGCTGCAGCAGTCGCCCGAGACAGGCCTGTCGGCTGACCCTTATCACGATCTTGCCGCGGCACTGCGCGGGGAAAAACAGGCATGAAGAACATGAAGACGGGTTCGCGCAAAACCATGGAAGAGGCCATTCTCGCTGATCTGGCAGCAGAGGTGGAAGCCGCGACTGTGAGCGAAGCCAAAAAGCCGCAAAGTCAGGTTGATCGCTATCTCAAGATTGCAGCAATCACACTTGCTGTTGGCTGTGCGATGCTTCCCTTCGTCACCTATTTGCAACGTGTCGATCTGAGCCCGGATAAGAAGGCCGACAGCAAGATTGTTGATCCGCTTGACCGCTCCGAGCAGAAGACCGTGCGTCATTTTCCGTCCTTCCGCCCGAATGATCAGGTCGCCCCGAGTGAGGATATCGACACCACCACGACTGGTTCGGTCATGTCGAACGGCAAAGGCTTGCCGGGAACAGGCGCGGGTAATGGCGGTGAAGGCGGCGAGGGGCAGGCATTGCCAAAACCGGTATTCGCATTGCGCGAAGTGGTCGGCGGTATGGCGATGATCGAAGATACGTCGGGCTATTGGTTCGTCGAAAAGGGGTCGCTCCTGCCCGACGGCAGCCATCTGGTTTCTATCGGTCGCGGCAATCAGGCCGGTACGTGGAAGCTGACGACATCATCCGGCGATGTGATTGAAATGCGCAGATGAGGCCATGAGCTGGCCTTTATGAAGCTTGCGTCAGTCCGGCTTGCAAACAGTTTGGTTCATTTTTCAGAATCAAAACCACTGCTAATATAAGTATCTGATTTAAATGTATTTTATGAGCGTTATCCGCATGTTGGAATGCTCTGCCTTTGCTAAACCTTGCTCCACGCAAGCTTGACGCAAGTTCCGGCCTTTAAGTTAACGAACTATAAAGGCGGGATACTCAATGAGCTCCATTCATCTTTTCGATCTGGCTGCAAGGCAGGCGCAGTGGTTGTCGGTACGACAGGCCACGGTTGCGGGCAATGTCGCCAATGCGAATACGCCGGATTTCCGGGCGCGCGACGTTCAGCCCTTCGCTGATGTGCTGGACAAGACCCAGCTCACCATGGCTGCAACAAGTCCGCAGCATCTGGAAGTCGAGGCGAATGGCATCGCAGGCGCCCGGCTGCGCCCGGAGGATATCACCGAGCAGACCCATTCGGGCAATACGGTCGATGTCGAGCGGGAAATGATGAAGGCGGGCGAGATTTCGCGTGAGTATTCGCTCAACACCAGCATCGTCAAAGCGTTTCACCGCATGATGCTGTCTGTGGCGAAAGGGTAAGCCATGTCGGATGCCTTGCAAAATACCCTCAAGATTGCAGCGTCGGGGCTTTCGGCTCAGTCGACCCGTTTGCGCATCGTTTCTGAAAACCTCGCCAATGCGCAGGCGACTGCCAAGACTGCCGATGCCGATCCTTACCGCCGCAAGACTGTATCCTTCCGCACGGAAGTCGAGCAGGGCACGGGCGCTGCCGAAGTCCGAGTTGCTGAAGTCGGCAAGGATACCTCGGCCTTTATCGAACAATATGACCCAAGCCATCCGGCAGCGGATGCGCGTGGCTATGTGAAATATCCAAACGTCAACATGGTCGTCGAAATGGCGGACATGCGTGAAGCCAACCGTTCTTACGAAGCCAATTTGCAGGTCGTCAAACAGGCCCGCGAGCTGATTTCAATGACCATCGATCTCCTGAGGAGCACATAATGTACGACTCAATCATGAGTGTTTCGGCGCGCAACGCCCTGTCGCGTCTTTCTGAAACGGTTGCTGAAAAGAGCGTCGGCTCGACCTCGGCTCCGCAGGCTATTCCAACGACGCCCGGTGCTTCCTTCGGGGAAGTGCTGTCGCAGATGACGGATTCCGTTGGTCAGAAGCTGCAGGCAGCGGAAGCCAACTCGATCCAGGGCATCAAAGGCGATGCGCCGCTGCGTGATGTGGTCAGTTCCGTCATGGAGGCCGAGCAGTCGCTTCAGACGGCAATCGCGATCCGCGACAAGATCGTGCAGGCCTATCTCGAAATCAGCCGTATGCCGGTCTGAGTGCTCTCACTGAATAAGGACCCGCTATGAAAGCCCTGACGATTGCCGCAACCGGTATGAACGCCCAGCAGCTCAATCTGGAAGTGATTGCCAACAACATCGCCAATATCAATACGACAGGCTTCAAGCGTGCCCGCGCCGAGTTTTCCGATCTTCTCTATCAATCGGAACGGACCGCTGGTGTGCCAAATCAGGCCAATCAGGCAATCGTTCCCGAAGGCGCGCTGGTCGGGCTTGGTGTTCAGACAGCGGCTGTGCGCAATCTGCATATTCAAGGCAGCTTCAATCAAACCGGCAATCCCTATGACGTGGCGCTGACGGGGCGCGGCTGGTTCCAGATCCAGAGCCCAACGGGCGAAACGCTTTACACGCGCGCTGGCGCATTCAACAAGAATGCCGACGGCCAGCTGGTAACGCTCGATGGTAATCCGGTCGAACCTGCGATCACCATTCCACCTGACGCCATTGAGGTCACTGTTACAGAGACCGGTCAGGTTTTTGCCAAGCTGCAGGATCAGGTCAACCAGGTTGATCTCGGTCAGCTGACACTTGCCAACTTCACCAATGAAGCGGGGCTGGAGCCACTGGGCGGCAATCTCTACCGCGAAACGGAAGCTTCTGGCGGCCCATTGGTCGGCGTCCCGGGTGATCCGGGCTATGGCGCGATCAAGCAGGGTTATCTCGAAGCATCGAACGTCGATCCGGTGAAGGAAATCACTGATCTGATTACGGCACAGCGTGCCTATGAAATGAACTCCAAGGTCATTCAGGCAGCTGACGAAATGGCCGCGACTGTATCGAAGAATCTGCGCTAAAGCATTAGAAATGCTCTCTTTTTGTTTCTACGCACATCTTGGTTCGAAAACCGGTTCCCACTTTTCGGGATGTGCTTCAACGGTGATAGCGATGAGTTATGCGAAGGCAATTTCCCGGAAAACAAGGCTGGCAGTCACTGCCGGCCTTCTGCTGTCCGCAGTAATGGGGTCTGCGACCACAGGCGTAAGCGCTGCCGACCGCATCGCTTTTGTCGTGCCTTCGGCAACCGTCTATCCCGGTCAGATCGTGAGCGATACCGCACTTCTGGAGAAGCAGTTCTTCATCAGCGCACCGGCTGCAAGCCAGTATGTGCTGTCGCAGGATCAGGCGACAGGCAAGGTTGCCCGCAAAACGCTGCTTCCGGGCAAGCCGATCCTCGTATCTGCCCTTGGGGAACCATCGCTGGTCAAGCGTGGTGTTCCAGCTCCGCTGGTATTCACGTCAGGTACGCTTGTCATCACCGCTATGGGCACACCGCTTGAATCGGGTGCTGCTGGCGACTTTATCAAGATCCGCAATATCGACAGTGGGATCATCGTATCAGGCACAGTGCTTGCCGATGGCCGTATTCAGGTGGGGATGCAGTGAGAAAAGCACGCGCAGCCCTGATTGCCCTTCTGGCTATTGCACTGCAGCCTGTTGCTGGCTTTGCGGATGAATCTTCCAAGAACGCGCGCGAGTTTGGCTCGGCCGTGGAAGCCGACGCAGACTGGCTTGGTTCAGGTGGCGATCCGTCGAAAATGACTTATGCCGAACTGGGCAGGGGCAGTGCTGTTGCGCGCCTGAAAGACATTGCGACCATTCAGGGCGTGCGTGAAAATCAGCTCGTGGGTTATGGTCTTGTTATCGGCCTGAAAGGCAGCGGCGACAGTCTGCGCAATTCACCTTTCACCGAACAATCCATGCGCGCCATGCTGGATAATCTGGGTATTAGCGCACCGCGCAATTCGACCCGTTCCAAGAACACCGCAGCAGTTATCGTAACCGCCAATCTGCCTGCCTTTGCCGGCACCGGCTCCCGTATTGACGTGACCGTGTCTTCGCTGGGCGATGCAACATCGTTGCAAGGCGGTACGCTGGTGATGACACCGCTGATGGGTGCAGATAATCAGGTTTATGCGGTCGCGCAGGGTAACATGATCGTCTCCGGTTTTTCGGCTGAAGGCGATGCTGCAAGCATAACGCAGGGTGTGCCGACGTCGGGCCGTATTCCGAACGGTGCGCTGGTTGAGCGCGAAGTTGCGGGCAATTTCGGCAAGGACAGTGAAATGGTCGTCGAATTGCGCGATCCTGATTTCACCACTGCTGTACGTGCCGCCGATACGATCAACGTTTTTGCCAAGCGCCGTTATGGCCGCGGCGTGGCGATTGCACGCGATGCCAAGACCATCCGGCTTCAGCGCCCGAAGAACGTACCTGCCGCTCGCTTTCTGGCTGAGCTGGAAGGTCTGCCAATCACCACGGATGAAGTTGCGCGCGTCGTCGTGGACGAACGCACTGGCACGGTCGTCATCGGTGAGAAAGTACGCATTTCAAAAGTGGCGATCAGCCATGGCAGCCTGACCGTGCGCGTGACCGAAACACCGATGGTCGTTCAGCCCGATCCATTCAGCTACGGCGAAACTGAAGTTGAGCCGAATACTGATATCGCGGTCAATCAGGGTGACTCCAAGATCGGTATCCTGACGGGAGCCAATCTTGAGAACCTTGTCAAAGGTCTGAACCAGATCGGCGTTAAGCCAAATGGCATCATTGCCATTCTGCAGGCTATCAAGACGTCCGGTGCCCTTCATGCAGAACTGGTGGTGCAATGATTATGGCTAGAAACGTCATTCGCTTTGGTTCAGTTCTTGCCGTGCTTTTCGGTGCAGGTTGTCCGGCTTTCGCACAGCAGCCGCTTCCACCTGTTCCGGCACCGCAGCAGGCCGAAACGCCCGCCCCTTCAACCGCTGCTCAGCAGTTGGCGGCTTCTGCGCCCATAGGCAACCTTGATGAAATTCGCAAATTCTGCGGCAATATCGACGATCAGGCCGCTGATGCCCGCTATTCGCTGCAGGCCAAGCAGCTTGCCGAACTCAAGGCTGACGTTGAAGAGCGTATGCGCGCGCTGGAAGCCAAGCGCAAAGAATATGAGATGTGGCTGAAGCGTCGCGACGAGTTTGTGAACAAGGCACAGGATTCTCTTGTCGATATTATCTCCAAGATGAAGCCTGATGCAGCTGCAGCGCAGATGTCGCTGATCGGCGATGAAGCGGCAGCGGCTTTGATACTCAAGCTCAATCCGCGTGTTTCGAGCATCATCCTCAATGAAATGCCGCCTGAAAAGGCAGCCAAGCTCGCACGGGTCATTGTTGGCTCGCAGCGCACGACCGCAACGCCGCCGCCCACCAGGGAACAGCGCGCGCAGGCGGAAACCGGGAATTCGGTGCAATGACGAAAAGCATGAACAAAGCGCTCTTTGCAGCAGCAACCTTGGTCCTTTTGGCAGGCTGTGCCACACGGCCGGAAGAGATCGGCCGTGCGCCGGACCTTTCGCCGGTGGCGGCCAATTTAGGTGTCCAGAACAATCCGCAATATAGCGGCTATCCTGTCCGCCCAAGCAAGGCATCCTATTCGCTTTGGGATCAGCGTTCGACGAACTTCTTCAAAGACCCACGCGCCGCCGAGCCGGGCGATGTGCTGACGGTTATCATCTCGATCAATGATCGGGCGAACATGGATAACAAGACGGATCGCGAGCGTGTGTCGAAAGGTCTTTACGGCGGCGGCGCTTCGTTCGACACGAGCAGCCTTTCGGGTGCAGGAGCGGGTGGTACCATGGATGCGTCGGTCAATACGCGATCCAACAGCTCCTCCAAGGGCAAAGGCACGATTGAGCGCAGCGAAGATATCCGTCTGCAGGTCGCCGCCATCGTCACCGATACTCTGCCGAACGGTAACATGATTATTCGTGGTTCGCAGGAAGTGCGCGTTAACAACGAGTTGCGCGTGCTCAACGTTGTCGGTGTTGTGCGTCCGCGCGATATTTCAGGCAACAACACAATTTCCTACGACAAGATTGCCGAGGCGCGTATTTCTTACGGTGGACGCGGTCGCCTGAGCGAAATTCAGCAGCCGCCTTACGGCCAGCAGATTCTCGATCAGATTTCTCCGTTCTGAAGTTGAGCAGGTATGAGCGATACGGCAATCGATAAGGACGGCAAGGCAAAAGGCTCAATCGCGGGTCTGTTGGGCGCTGTTGCAGTTCTGACCGCAATCGCTGGCGGTGGCGGATGGTATCTGGGTGGCGTTATCTCCGCTGACCAGCAAGCCGCAGTTAAATCGACGACAAAGGAAGACAAGCCGAAACAGGGTGATTTTGAATCGCGTTCTATTGGTACAATCATCCCTCTGCAGCCGATTGTGACCAATCTTGGCATTCCGCAGACCACATGGGTCCGACTTGAGGCGGCGCTTGTTGCGAAGCCGGGTCGTGAAATTCCGCCTGCAGTTGCAGCAAGTGTGGGCGATGATTTCATGAGCTTCCTGCGGAGCGTCAATCTCATGCAGTTGCAGGGGGCCGCTGGTTTGGCCTATTTGCGTGCCGATCTTGAAGAGCGGGCGCGGATGCGTTCGGAAGGCGCGGTCGACCGCGTTTTCATTTCGACGCTGGTAGTAGAATGAAGAAAATTTTCGCCCTGAGTGGCTTGCTGACGCTGGCCTTTATTTCGGCTGCCCATGCACAAGCCTTGTCGCTGGATAATCTTCTTCCAGCCGGAAGTGGTGCAGCCAGCGGACAGATCGTTCAGCTGTTTGGCCTTCTGACGGTTCTGTCGGTGGCACCCGGCTTGCTGATCATGGTCACAAGCTTCACGCGTTTTGCCATTGCGTTCTCGCTTTTGCGTTCGGGGCTTGGGCTTCAGACGGCTCCTGCAAGCATGGTGATGATCTCGCTGGCTTTGTTCATGACCTTCTATGTCATGGCACCAGTGTTTGATCGTGCCTGGAACAATGGCGTGCAGCCCTTGATGCGCAACGAGATCACGCAGGACGTGGCATTTCGCGAAATTTCAAACCCGTTTCGCGAATTTATGATGCGCGAAGTGCGCGATAAGGATTTGCGCCTGTTTGAAGATCTAGCAGATCCGGCATTCCGCACGGGTGAAGACGGCATTGTTGATTTCCGCGTGCTGGTTCCGGCCTTCATGATTTCGGAATTGCGTCGTGGTTTTGAAATCGGCTTCCTGATCGTTCTACCGTTTCTGGTGATCGACCTCGTGGTCGCAACACTGACCATGTCGATGGGTATGATGATGTTGCCGCCGACGGTAATATCGCTGCCGTTCAAGATACTCTTCTTCGTGCTTATCGATGGCTGGAATATTCTGGTTGGAAGCCTGATACGATCATTCTCCTAAGTCGGGTGGTGCGAAATCAATTGCTTGCTAAGCATTTCCAGCAAAAGTGCGAAGCGGTTTTGCGTGGGATAATGCGCAAAAAAGGGGTTAGAGCGGTTCCAACGTTTCAATGTAAACTGGAACCGCTCTACACATTCTGACTAGGTATCACCCCAGAAAATACCGTTCGTTAAAAACGATCGCATTATATTAATATATTCTTAACAATTGGGTTATAGTGCTAGCATCCATAGTAGGTCCCACGCGTTTCGTGGTGACAGGCATGATGCCGCTCTCCTATGCCGGTAATATTCAATCCGGCCTGTCCCTCAGTTTGTTTTCCCAAGGGGCAATTCAATGTCTAGCATTCTTACCAACTCTTCAGCTCTTACCGCTCTTCAGACCCTTTCCTCGACCAACAAGTCGCTGGAAACCACGCAGAACCGTATTTCGACCGGCCTGCGCATCGGTGAAGCTGCTGACAATGCATCTTACTGGTCGATCGCAACCTCGATGAAGTCCGACAACAAGGCCAACTCGGCTGTTCAGGACGCTCTTGGTCTCGGCGCCGGCAAGGTTGACACTGCATACACTGCAATCAACGACATCAAGGACCAGGTTGACAAGATGAAGTCGCTTCTGGTTAGCGCTCAGGGCGCCAGCCAGGAAGACCAGAAGAAGGTCGCGACCGAACTCAAAGCAATCCAGTCGCAGATCAAGTCGTCTGCCAGCAACGCGAACTACGCTGGTTCGAACCTGCTCGTGAACGACGCAGCTGCAACTTCGGACCTTAAGGTTGTTGCATCGTACAACCGTACCGGCACCACTGTAACGATCGACACCGTTGACGTTGCTGCTGCTGACGTACAGGTTTTTGCTGACGCTGCAGGCACCGGCGGTATCGCTGGTGATCTGGTCGCCACTGCTTTCTTCGATCCATCGACTGCAAAGCTTGACGACGCTGCAATCAAGACTGCTCTGGAATCGGTTGAAACCGCTCTGGACAAGCTCACCACCGGTGCAGCTTCGCTCGGTGCTGCAAAGGCACGTATCGACACCCAGAAGAGCTTCATTTCCAAGCTCAGCGACTCGGTTGAAAAGGGCGTTGGTACGCTCGTTGACGCCGACATGAACAAGGAATCGGCTCGTCTGTCGGCTCTGCAGGTTCAGCAGCAGCTGGGCGTTCAGGCTCTCTCGATCGCTAACTCGTCGAGCCAGTCGATCCTGTCGCTGTTCCGCGGCTAATCACTTAGCTGATACAGTTGATACTTTGAGGGGCGTGGAATTTATTCCGCGCCCTTCTTCTTTTCTAAAAAATCGCCTCCTCATTCAAGCCGACACTTTCGCGCAAGCTTCGCGATCTATTTTGTTCGCATCAGGATGGCGGTGGTATCGATGCAGCAGAATTTCCAGAAATTACTCGAACAGCTTAAGGGAACGCTCGGCAAGCTTGGCGCGCGAAAACTTATAGCGCTCGGACTTGTCGGAGCTGCACTGATGGGCGCTATTCTTTATACGAGCGTCTATCTGAGCCGCCCCTCCTATGAGACGCTTTATGTCGGCCTTTCGCGCGATGACGTGAACCGTATGGGTCTGGCGCTCGGTGAAGCTGGCATTGCTTTCGACGTGAAGTCTGACGGTTCATCGATCCTTGTTCCTGTCGGCAAGGCCGAACAGGCGCGTATGTATCTGGCTGAAAAAGGTCTGCCGACGTCCAACAACGCCGGTTACGAGCTTTTCGACAATATGGGCTCGCTTGGCCTGACGTCGTTCATGCAGGAAATCACGCATGTTCGCGCACTTGAAGGCGAGATCGCGCGTACCATTCAGGCCATTCGTGGCGTAAAAGCTGCGCGCGTTCACATCGTCATGGCCGAAAAAGGCTCGTTCCGTCGCGGTGATCAGAAGCCATCTGCCTCGGTTGTGATCCGCGCTGAAGGCGGCTTTGCTGCTGAATCCGCGCAGTCGATCCGCCAGTTGGTTGCTGCCGCTGTGCCATCGCTTGATGCTTCGTCCGTTACGGTTCTCGATACCAATGGTCGTCTGCTCGCATCTGCGGGAGAGGCTGCGAATGGTGCTGCTCTTTTGACCGCGTCGCTTGAACAGCAGGTGGCTGGCAATGTGGATGAGAGCATCCGCAAGGCACTTGCTCCATATCTCGGTGTTGGTCACTTCCAGAGCAGTGTTCAGGCAACGCTTGATACCGACCGCCGTCAGACCAATGAAACACAATTCGATCCTGAATCGCGCGTTGAACGTTCTGTTCGTGTTGTGCGTGAAAGCGGAGACTCCCGCAACGCACGTAACGACAATGCCACCGGCGTTGAGCAGAACATTCCGCAGGAAGAAATTCAGAACCGCAACGGCGAAAGCTCGTCTGAAAAGACTGATCGCCGCGAAGAACTGACCAATTACGAAATGAACACCAAGACGGTATCCACAGTCAGCGATGGCTACACCGTCAAGCGTCTGTCGATTGCGGTCGTCATCGATCAGGCGCGTCTGCTTGAAACGGCTGGCACCACGCCGCCGCCTGCCGATTTTGTCGATCAGCAGCTCTTGAAAATCCGCGACCTCCTTGCGACTGCCGCCGGTCTCAATCCTGATCGTGGTGATGTGATCAACGTAACGGCTGTCAACTTTCTCAGCCCTGCAGGCGCAGATATGGAGCCGGTTTCGACGCCATGGTCCGAGCAGCTGATGCGTCAGAGCGGTTCCTACGTCAATGCACTGGCAATTCTTGCCGCTGTTGCGCTCCTGATCTGGTTTGGTGTCCGTCCTTTGCTCCGCGATCAGAACGCGAAGCCATCCGGAACAGAAGTTGCGCTGCGTGAACCAGGTGATGTCGCTGTGCCAAACTTTGTTGGTGATACACAGCAGGCCATCGCCGGTGAGGGTGCCAAGGCAGTGATCGGTGGGCCAGAAGCCTATGCCGATCAGATGAAGACCAGCCTTAGCGATTTGCGTCAGCGTATGCGCATGCCTGCCAAATTGCGCCTCGAACAGATGATCGAGATGGATGAAGAGCGCGTTGCCGCAGTTCTCAAGCAGTGGATCCACGAAACCGCCATCAAGCAGGAAGCAGCATCAAACCAGCGATCTGTAATGCCGGAGCTTGAGGCTGCCTGATTATGAGCACGCTCGCACTCAGCCGCTACCTTCCTGATTTCTCGACGCATCGTATCGCCGACGAAGCGGTAGAAATCATTGCGGCCCCCGCACAGCCGCAGCCTTTGTCGGAGCTCTTGCCGCACACCGATCCGCAAATGGCTGAGGCTTCGGAGAAGCCTCCATTTGCAGAGCAGGCGGAAGTCGCAAGCATCATCGCCATTGAAGAGGAAAAGCGGGCTGCATTTGAGGCCGGTCGCGAAGACGGTCACAAGGAAGCAGAAGCGCTTTATGAGGCCGAGAAGGCCAGGCTGCTGCGTGAGCATGAAGCGGACATCGAAGCATTGCGTGCGAGTTTCTCTCGTGAGCAGGCCAATCTCCTGGCTGGTGCTTTGACGGAAGCTGTGAGCGGGCTTGAACAATCCATGTCCGCGCAGATTGCCGAGGTTCTCGCACCGTTGCTGGCAGCCAAAATCGAACAGGACGCGATTGCGGGTTTCGCACAGCGGATCAGCAAGCTGGCTCTGGAAGGCGAAGCACCTGAAATCTTCGGTCCAGCGCATCTGCTTGAGCCGCTCAAGGACCATGCCGACCTTCTGCCGCCTGGATGCCGTTTTACTGAGAATGCGTCCAGCGAACTCTCATTTTCCTTTGGCGATCGTGCGCTTGAAACACGCGTCGCGCCAGTTCTGGAAGAACTAAGGGCTGCTGCCAGATGAGCATCGATCCGGAAACCAAGCGCGAAATCATTATTGTCCGCCGTGGCAAGCACGATGATCATGACGGTCATCATGGCGGCGTCTGGAAAATCGCTTACGCTGACTTCATGACTGCGATGATGGCGTTCTTCCTCGTCATGTGGCTCATCAATGCGGCCAACGAAGAAAGCAAAGCGGCTGTCGCCAGCTACTTCAATCCCGTTAAGCTGATGGATCGTCATTCAAGCCCAAAGGGCGTGCAGGACATTGACGAACAGAACGGCAAAGTTCGCTTTGAGAGCGACAAACAGATTGAAAACAGCACCAAGGTTATCAACGATAGCGCTGCTTCCCCGCCGATCGAGCAGGAAGAAAGCCGCATGTTCCGCGAGCCATATGCGGTCTTATCCGAACTTGCGCATGAAACGGGCGTTCTGCAGAACCAATCCACGAAGGGCGATGGCGGCAGCGCACAGGCTGGCACGCAGACGGGCGCTGACGGCGGCGATGCCTATCGCGATCCGTTCAGCCCTGACTACTGGTCGAGCAAGGCTGCGGAAGAGCTGACGCCGCCGGAAGCTGCCCCTGCAACGCCGCCACAGCAAACAGCGGAAGCAAAAACCGAGGCAAAGCCCGAAGAAGCTGAAAAGCCAGCAGAGAACCAGGAAAAGCTGATTTCTGATTTGAAGAAGGCAGCAGACGGAGACGCATCGACCGATGGCAGCAAGGCGGCAAAGGCTGAGCCTATGCCTGATGTGACAGTCGTCCCGGTCGATGGCGGCGTCATGATCCAGCTGACTGATAAAGTCGATTTCGGCATGTTTACGATTGGCTCCGCCAAGCCGGATGCGCGTGTTGTGCAGATGCTTGAACGCATTGCGCAGGTTATCGCGCGTCAGCCGGGGGAAGTTGTCATCAGCGGTCACACTGACGCCCGACCTTTCAAGAGTGCGACCTATGACAATTGGCGCTTGTCTTCGGCTCGTGCGCAGATGGCCTATTACATGCTGGTGCGTGGCGGGCTGGATGAAAAGCGTGTGCTGCGTGTTGAAGGCTATGCCGACCGTCAGCCAAAGAACGCCGCCGATCCAAATGCCGCCGAAAATCGTCGCATCGACATCTTCCTCAAGTCCAACCCATGAAGAAACTGGTAAAGCGCTCCCTGCTGGCACTTGTTGCAAGCCTTCCGCTGGCAAGCGGAGGAGCGGTTTCCTATGGGCAGACACAAGCAGCAGAAGAGCCACGCAGCTTGCCGGTGCTTGAGCCTTATAAGCTCGTCCGCTCACTGCGCATGTTGCAGGATCAGCTGGTTTCCGGAAAGCCTGAAGCCGTTGTGATGCTCAACAGGCTGCTGATTTTTGTGAGCGCTGATATGGAGCGCGCTCCAAAGGAATTCTGGGACAAGCCTGAGAATATCTATGCGGCAATCATCTATCTGTTTAACGGCGGCAATCCTGATGCCGTGCGTAAGGTGCTTGCTGGTTTTGATGGCGAGACTGTTCCGCAAGAACTCGTCAAAGGCGCGCTTGCCTATGCATCGGGTCAGAATATTGAGGTGGTGAAGCTGTTCTCAGTGCCGCTCTCATCACAACTGCCAGCCGAGCTGCGCTCTTCCATCGTGCTGGTAACGGCCAGCCAGATGACGGCTTTTGATCCGGCAACGGCACTTCTGCGACTTGATCAGGTGCGGCTCGATAGTCCGGGTACGCTTTTTGAAGAAGCGGCTATTCGTCGTTCGATGCCGATTGCCGCCAAGCTCGGTGACGCAGACAAGATCAGGATGCTATCGCGCAATTACCTTCAGCGCTTCCCGCGCTCGCCCTATATGCGCGATTTCATGAAGCAGTTTGTGGATGCCGCGTTGAAACTCAATGATCGCATCGGCAATGCCGAACTGGTCAAGCTGATTGGTACAGCTGATCCGGTCATGCAATATTCGCTTTATCTGCAGATTGCGCGTGGCGCTCTGGTGGATGGGCAGACGGAGCGCGCGCGCTTCATGTCGGCTGAAGCAAGAAAGCTTGCCGATCATCTGAAAGCCGACCCGAGCAGAGCCAATCTTTATGCCGCGGCAAGTGATGTTGCTTCGGATTCCGCCAAAGATGCATTGCGTGAATTGTCTCAGATTTCGCCCGATCGTTTGCAGGAACGCGACAGGCAGCTTCTGCAGGCGGCAGAAGCGGTTGGCTCTGTGGTGACGCGCAAGCCTCCCGTTGAGGGCGCAACAAAGCCTGTCAGAAGCGAAACTGACATTCCGGCAATGCCGATTGCCGACGGTGATGAGGCGCCCGTCGTGCCCAAGGCGCCAGAGACCCCTTCGCCTGCTGCCGGTTGGAAGCCATCCCAGCCTGCAAAGCCGGAAGATGATGTGCAGAAGACCATGGATGATGCGCGGCGCAAGCTTGCGGAAATTGATGCCTTGCTAGGAAAGACTATTCAATGAGCGTAGATCTTTTGCTCACCACGGCTGGAAGACTGGCTTCACTTGCCAAAAGTACAGGCGCCCAACAGGGCGCTGTGGCAAAAGCCAATGGCGAAAATCAGGAACAGTCTGAACCGGCAAAGTTGTTTGGCGCATTGCTGGAAAAGTCTCAAAACAAGCTATCGCTTGAAGGCGAGCAGAAGGATGAGACGCAGTCGGAAGATAGCGACAAAGCTGATCGCGATACGCCTGCTCAATCTTCGGTCTATGGTGTGTCGCAGAACCTGCTTGCACTTGCTGCAGGGTTCAACAACCCAAAAGATGAGGATCAGCTTGCTGCGCGCGATAATGCCACCAAGCAGTCGATGAATGTATCGGCGCTGGCCGATGCTGCTGAAGCTGCAGATCCCGCGCTGACGACTGCCGTTGCCGCTGACCTGCCTATGCCTGATGCAGAGCCAAAGAAGGATAAGAAGGAAAACGTTCAGGCAAACAAGCAGACGCAAGCAACAGCAGATTCCAAGGGGGCCGCAAAGCCTGAGAATTTGGTCAGCCACACTCCACCTGCTGCAACGAAAGATCAGCAGACTGACAGCGCCACAGACGGATCTTCTGCATCGCCCAAGCCTGAGCTTACACCTCAATCCAGCAATGCCGCAGAAGCTGATCGTCCAAATGTTCAGCCGCAGCAGCAAGCCGGAAAGTCTGCACCTGTTGCCGATGTAAAATCGCCTTCACCAGCAGCGCCAACTGCTGCTGCACGTATCGCGGATATCCAAGTCCTCTCTGAACGCAGCTTTGGTGCTGTGAAAACCTTGCAGATCAGGCTTGATCCGGTGGAGCTTGGTGCAGTGACTGCTCGTATTCGTCTGGTTGCCGACAGCGTGGAAGTGCATCTGGTGGCTGACAAAGCCCATGCTGCCGAGGCGCTGGCTGCCGATCGCTCAATGATCGAAAAAGCTTTGAAAGTTGCAGGCATTACGGACGACACGAAAATTTCGGTCACGGTGACTGAACGCGGAGCAGTCAGTGCAGTTCAGCACAGCTCCGCAAGCCATAGTGCGGGGCAACAGCAGGCCAGCTCTCAACAGCAAGGCCAGCAGACTTTTGACATGCAAAATGGCTCGGATGGCCGGGGAAATGCGCAGGCGCAGTCTCAGGCGCAATTTATGGGTGGTGAGGGCAGGCAGAATGGCGAATCTGGCCAGGCAGACAGCAATAATGCACGCGCTCGCACATCGACTGAAGCCAATGAGCGCGAAATTTCTGGTCTTTCTGGCGACCGGAATCGCGGCCTCGTCGTTTAGTTTAGCAGGCGCTAAAGCAGAGAATATTTGCGAACGGGAAATGCATCGAGCGTCCGCCCGCTATGATGTGCCACTCGGTATTCTTTATGCTGTTGGTTTGACCGAAACCGGGCGCAAAAACTCGCTTCAGCCCTATGCGATGAACATTGAAGGAAAGGCTGAGTTTTTCCCATCTCAAGCAGCCGCTTTAAGACGTTTCACCCAAGTACACGCCGAAGGTGCAAAACTGATTGATCTGGGCTGTATGCAGATCAATCACTATTATCATTCTAGCGAATTTCCGTCTGTCGGCGCGATGCTGCAACCAAGCCTCAATGTTGATTATGCTGCACGCTTCCTAAAGCGTCTGCGTGAGCGCGAAGGCAACTGGACGATGGCAGTCGCGCGTTATCACGCAGGTCCAAATAACGATCCTGCACAGAAGCGATATGTGTGTCGTGTGATGACAAATATGATCGCAACAGGCTTCGGAAATTGGACGCCTCAGGCAAAAAACTTCTGCGCAGGTTGATCGGGAATCCCGCAAAATTGCGGGTTGTAGAGCGATGCCATATACACGCAGTTTTTAGAGACTCAACCTGTAATTGCATATAGCTAGATAATGTATTTTAGAGGGTAAATTTTTAAGTCCTTGTAAAGAATCGTTAAACTTCGTGAGCGCGTTAACGACTTGTTAAGATTTTCAGACCAAGAGTGCCAGGCCGATGCAATCATGGCGATTCCTCTTAAATTAGATAATACTAAAATGCCTCCCAATTTATTGCGGGCAACTTTGTGTAATTGCCGCTGACTCCTCCTGCCAGTTACTTCTGTCTTGCTTGGGTTAACATATTGATTCGGAAGGCGGGCCGATGATCGTAGTCGTAGATGAGCGGAATATTGTGACTGAGGGGTACTCCTCTTGGTTCAGCCGAGAAGGCATCACGACAACCGGGTTCACACCATCCGATTTCAATGAATGGGTCGAAAGCGTCCCCCATCAGGATATTATGGCTGTAGAAGCCTTCCTGATTGGCGAGTGCGAGGCTCAGAACGGTCTGCCAGCGCGTATTCGTGAACGCTGCAAGGCGCCTGTTATTGCCGTAAACGACCGCCCGTCACTGGAGCACACTCTGGAGCTTTTTCAATCCGGAGTTGATGATGTCGTCCGCAAGCCAGTTCACGTCCGCGAAATCCTCGCCCGCATCAACGCAATTCGCCGCCGCACAGGTGCTTCGGCTGCATCGGGCAATGATGGAACCGAGCTTGGACCGATCCGCGTTTTCTCCGATGGCCGTGATCCACAGATAAATGGTGTGGATTTCCCGCTGCCGCGTCGCGAGCGCCGGATCCTTGAATATCTAATTGCAAACCGTGGTCGCCGCCTGAACAAGGCGCAGATTTTCAGCGCGATTTACGGCATTTTCGACAGTGAAGTCGAAGAGAATGTGGTCGAAAGCCATATTAGCAAGCTCCGCAAAAAATTGCGTGAAAAGCTTGGTTTTGATCCTGTTGATTCAAAACGTTTTCTTGGATACTCAATCAACATCGATTGAGATTCGTGTCCTTTCTATCGAGCTTTCAAAAGCTCAAATCCAGTAATTCGCGGTTTTTAAAGGTAGTCTTGTCCAGGCAACCCCTGAAACTGATTGTGTCCTCAGTAAAAGCGTAAAAAATCTTAAGGCTACAGTTTCACGCAAGCGTGGCCCGATAGCTTATCTGCGGATTCTCAAATTCTCAGGAGTTGCCAATGAGCCTCTACGGTATGATGCGGACCGGCGTTTCAGGTATGAACGCGCAGGCTAACCGCTTGTCGGCAGTCGCAGATAACATCGCGAATGCAAGCACGGTCGGCTATAAGCGCGCCGATGCGCAGTTCTCATCGCTCGTTCTGCCAAGCACCGCAGGCCAGTATAACTCCGGTAGCGTCGCGACCAATATCCGCTACGGCATTTCGGATCAGGGCGGCATTCGCTCGACAGCTTCCGCGACCGACCTTGCAATCGACGGCAATGGCTATTTCGTCGTCAGCAATGCTGATGGTACACCTTACCTCACGCGCGCAGGTTCGTTTGTGCCGGACCAGTTCGGCAATCTCGTCAATACGGCTGGTTATTACCTGATGGGTTATCCAGCGGATGCTAACGGCAATGTTAACACGGTCGCCAACAGCTTTGACGGTCTGGAACGCGTGAACGTCAAGCAGTCCGATCTTGTTGCAACACCTAGCACGTCCGGCAACTTCACCGTCAACCTGCCTTCGACGGATTCGGTTCCTGCTGCCGGCGAATTCAATCACAAGACATCGCTGATCGCTTACGACAATCTCGGCGGCAAGATCACGCTGGACGTCTATTTTACCAAGACCGCTGACAATACCTGGGATGTTTCGATTAAGAACGCCGCAGATGGTGTTGAAGTCGGCGCAACAACGCTGAACTTCGATGGCACAAACGGTAAGCTGCTTTCTGGCGGTGACGTTGCTGTCGATCTGACAGCCTATAATGGTCAGGCGCTGGACCTTAATCTCGGTTCGTCCAAGCAGCTGGCAAAAGACTATACGATCACTGAAGCTGTTATCAACGGTCAGGCCCCTTCATCGATCAAGGGCGTTGATATCGGTAAAGACGGTTCGGTCGTTGCTCTTTATGAAAACGGCTCGCAGAAGCTGCTTTACCGTATTCCGCTGGGAACTGTGGCAAGCCCGGACCGCATGTCGGTAATCAGCGGCAACGTGTTCTCGCCAAGTGCAGAATCCGGCAATATCCAGCTCGGCTTCCCTGAAAACGGAGGCATGGGCAAAGTTTCGGCGGGTGCTCTTGAAGAATCCAATGCGGATATCGCGCAAGAGCTGACCGACATGATCGAAGCTCAGCGCAGCTACACCGCCAATTCGAAGGTCTTCCAGACCGGCTCCGAATTGATGGACGTGCTGGTTAACCTGAAAAGATAAATTGATGCGGTTCCGGGGAGGTGGTCAGTCTCCCCGGAATTGCAGTTTTAAAACTGGACTGTTTTCGCAACAAAAACGGTTCGACGTAGGATGGGGATAAGATGTCGCTTAGTTCTGCTCTTCTGACGGCCAAAAGTTCGCTTGCGGCAACGTCCAAGCAGACGTCAGTCGTCTCTCGCAATATTGCGGGGGTCAATGATCCTGATTACTCGCGCCGCACTGCGTCGCTGGCTTCGGGGCCGTATGGTTCGCTTTATGTCAATATAAGCCGATCCGCTGACGAAGCGTTGTTCAACCGCTTTATCCAGTCGAACAGCACGGCATCGTCGTCGTCCATTCTCGCAGGCGGACTTGACCGCCTTTCGTCGCTTTATTCGGCAGATAATTTCTCAGGTTCGCCTTCGGCGTTGATCGGTGATCTTCGCGATGCGCTCCAGACTTTTGCTGCCTCGCCATCCAATTCGGCCCTTGGTGATAGCGTCGTTTCAACAGCGCAGTCGCTGGCCAATGCATTGAACGCTGGCACGAAGCAGATCCAGTCTCTGCGTACCGATGCAGATAATGAAATCGCGGACTCCGTTGCCAATATCAACGACGTGTTGTCGAAATTCGAGAAGATCAACCAGCAGATCGTCAGCGGCACACGCGCTGGCAACGATGTGTCTGATTTTCTTGATCAGCGCGATTCACTGCTGAAGCAGCTTTCCGGCGAACTGGGCATCACAACCATGGTTCGCGGCGATAATGACATGGTCATTTTTGCGGAAAATGGTGTGACGCTGTTTGAAACCACAGCGCGCAAGATCAGCTTCGAATCTTCCGGCGGTCTGGCGGCTGGTGTTGCTGGCAATGCCGTTCTCGTCGATGGTGTCCCGCTTACGCATGATACTTTCGATCAGCCTTATGGCACTGGTCGTCTGAGCGGACTTCTGCAGCTGCGCGATCAGATTGCGCCGCAATATCAGATGCAGCTCGACGAGATCGCTCGCGGTCTGGTGTCGATGTTTGCAGAAACCGATCAGACTGGTGCAGGTCCAAAACTAACAGGCCTTTTCGGCTGGTCAGGTTCGCCTGCCGTTCCGGGTGCGGGTGTGACAGCTGGTCTCGCAGGCACGATCAATGTGTCATCGGCATTTGTTGCAACCGAAGGCGGCAGCTCGCTGCTGTTGCGCGATGGCGGTGCAAATGGCGCGAATTACAAATATAATTCAACCGGCGCCAGTGGCTTTAGCGATCGTCTGCGCGCGTTGAATGAGGCGTTCTCCGAGCCGCTGACTTTCGCTTCTTCGGCAGGTCTCAGCTCAAATGCGAGCCTGATTGATTACAGCGCGTCGTCCATCAGCTGGCTTGAAGGCAAGCGCAAGACTGCGAATGCCAATTTCTCCTATAACCAGACTGTAGCAACCCAGGCCGATCAGGCTCTGTCCAATGCCAACGGTGTCGATATCAACACCGAGATGGCACTGCTTCTCGATCTGGAACATTCCTATCAGGCATCAAGCCGGGTACTGACGACGGTCAACGCCATGCTTGACGAACTTCTCAGAGCGGTGTGAGGCTTATGAAAGCGCAATCTATTTCTACATATGGTGCAGCTTCAGCCCTCAAGGTTCTCGTCGCAAAGACGAAGGCCGAGCTTGCAAAGGCGCAGCAGGAAGCCACCACAGGTACGGTTTTCGATGTTGGTTTGTCGCTTGGTTCCAAGTCTGGACAGACCATATCGCTGCGTAAGGAGTATGATCGCCTTACCGTTTTGACTGATATGAACAAGCTGCTGCAGCAGCGCATGACGACGACGCAGACTGCGACCACCACCATTATCGAGAGCACGCAGAATTTTCTGGGTGATCTGACGGGCGCAAACAGCACAATTGAAAGTGCGCAGACTGCTGCGAAAACGGCAAAGTCGTTGCTGGATTCAGTCACCGGCCTGCTCAACACCAGCTATAATGGCGAATATATCTTCTCAGGCGTGAACACCGACGTGAAGCCGATTGCTGACTACACCGAAGGCAGCCAGGCACAGAATGCGGTTCGTCAGGCATTTGAAGATCATTTCGGGTTTCCCATGAATGATCCGCAGGTTGCCAATATCACTGGCGATCAGATGAAGACCTTCCTCGAAGGTGATTTTGCCGAGCAGTTCAACGATGCCAACTGGGATGCCAATTGGTCGAATGCTTCCGATACGGTGATCAAGAGCCGTATTTCGCCAACTGAAACGGCTTCGACCTCCATTTCGGCAAATGCTGATGGTTTCCGCAAGACCATCATGTCTGCAGTGATGGTGTCCGAGTTCGCAACGATCGGTCTGAGTAATTCAGCGTTTCAGGCGCTGACAAATCAGGCAATGCAGACCACAACGCAGGCAATTACCGAGACGACGTCTGAACAGACGACGCTGGGTCTGGCTCAGCAGCGCACCAATGCCGCGACAACACGGATTGGGGCACAGCAGAAGATTCTCAATGAATCGGTTCTGGATCTTGAATCGGTCGATCCTTATGAGGCTGCAACACGCGTCAATGCGCTGATGTCGCAGATCGAGACTTCTTATGCGCTGACTGTTCAGCTGCAGAATCTGAGCTTGCTCAACTATTTGAAATAAAACCATTGAGCGCCATGCGCTCTCTTGGATGCATAAAGGTCGCTTTCAACTATTGGATCGACGCGTTGTGCCTCTAAAGCGGTTCCAGTTAAGAATGAATCGTTGGAACCGCAGCAACTGTTTGTTCTACGCATTATCCGACGCAAAGCCGCTTCGCACTTTTGCTGGAAATGCTCAAATACTGTGGGGCGCTCGCCCGCCCCGAAGAAGAACATCACAAATCGGGCAGCATGATGCGGTTCGTATGGGTGGTGCCGGAAAACGGAGACTACATGTATCAGCTGCGCTACGAAGACGTCATGAATGATGATATGGCGAGCGCCAAGGAACGCGAGCGGATGCTTTTTGATCGCTCGATTGAATTGCTCGCCGCCGCGAAAGCCCATGGTGCCGGATCGCGCGAAGGCATCGATGCTTCCTACTTCACAACCAAGCTGTGGACCACAATCATTGAAGATCTGGGTTCAGAAGAGAATGTGCTTCCAAAAGAACTGAAAGCCGCAATCATTTCGGTTGGAATCTTCATTCTCAAAGAGATCGAGCAAATTCGACAGGGTGAAAGCACCGATTACGACACGCTGATCGAGATTACTCAATCTATCCGTGACGGTCTGTGACATGACGACGAACGGCAAATCAGCGATCCGTCTTTCGCTGCGCGCAGGCGAAAAGATTTATATCAACGGCGCGGTTTTGAAAGCTGATCGCAAGGTTTCGCTGGAGCTTTTGAACGACGCGACATTCCTTCTGGAAAACCATGTTTTGCAGCCGGAAGAGACGACATCCCCGCTGCGTCAGCTCTATTTTGCGGCGCAGATGATCCTGATTGAGCCGGCTCTGAGGGAACAGGCGCGCAACACGTTTGTCCAGATGCTGAAGGGCATGTTTGCGACGTTTAAGGATGCGGAAATCCTCAATGCGCTCAAGCTCGTTGATGAGCTGGTGCATAACGGGCGCGTCTTCGATGCACTGAAAACAATTCGCACGCAATATAAGCGTGAGGCAGAGCTGATGGGTGAAAAAGACCTGTCGGTCTCTGCCATACAAACAGAAAAGCCTATGGGATCGGCCCAAGAATCTAACTCGGTTTTTGGAACCAGATCCGCGTAAAAACAAACAGATAGAGTATTTCCTATGATTCAGTTTCAACAGGAAATGCTCTAGAGCGTCCTTTGGGACAAACAGCGCTCTAAGGGGCAAGTCTATGACGACAACATCGACAGTCGGCGCCAACAATACGACCAACAACACGGCAAATTCGTCATCAAGCAGCAGTTCTGCTGCCGCAAAGGCGAGTGTGGATTACAATTCCTTTTTGAAGCTTCTCGTCACTCAGATGCAGAATCAGGACCCCACACAGCCGATGGATGCGACGCAATATGTCTCGCAGCTTGCGACATTCTCCAATGTCGAACAGGCGGTGCAGATGAACAGCAAGCTCGAAACGCTGATCGCCAATTCCTCGCTTTCGCAGGCTGAAGGCTGGATTGGCCGCACGCTGACCAGTGCTGATGGCACGGTTACGGGTGTGGTCAAGTCTGTCACGATCCAGTCGTCGGGGATGCTTGCTGAACTCGAAGACGGCAAGACGATGCTGATCGGTCAGGGCGTCAAGATCAGTTAAACGATGTCTCCAAAGCCGGGTGCGGGTTTGGAGACAATGGCATGTGCTAAAATCTGGATTGAGACGCAGTTTCGATAGTTCATCTGAACTGAAACCGCGCAAAAGCGCTGTGCGCTGAGGACCTTACCTGTGAACGAAGCTGATGCGCTCGATATCGTCAATTCGGCGATCTGGACCGTGCTTATGGCGAGCGGACCAGCCGTACTTGCGGCGATGCTTGCAGGTATCGGTATCGCGCTTTTTCAGGCTTTGACCCAGATTCAGGAAATGACGCTGACTTTCGTGCCGAAGATCATCGTTATTTTTGTGGTACTTGCCTTCACCGCGCCATTTGTTGGCGCGCAGATCAACTCTTTCACGCTGCTTGCTTATTCGCGCATCGAAAAGGGTTTCTAGAGCGCGTTTCGATCTGATTGGATCAGATCGGCGCCGTAAGCATTTTTATTTGAAGCATAATCTTATCGATCTTTGTTTCACTCCGATAAGACTTTTGCTCTAACGCAGCCCTCGCGCAAGCTTCGTCGTTTATGTTCCGTCTGACAACAGGAGACGGACGTGCAGCAGGCAGCAGCTAAGCCATTGACAAAACGTGGAATTCTGACCGGTAGCGACATGGGTCTTGCTGCCGGTATCGTCATTATTCTGACAGTGCTTTTCCTGCCTGTTCCAGCGGTTGTTCTGGATATCGGCCTCGCTTTCTCAATTGCGTTCTCCGTCCTTATCCTCATGGTTTCGCTGTGGATTCAGCGTCCGCTTGATTTCTCGGCCTTCCCGACGGTGTTGCTGATTGCGACCATGATGCGTCTGTCGCTCAATATTGCGACGACGCGCGTGATCCTGACCCATGGTAACGAGGGCTATCTGGCTGCAGGCCATGTTATTCATGGGTTTTCGCAGTTTGTGATGGGCGGTGATTTTGTCATCGGTCTTGTGGTTTTCACGATCCTCATCATCGTCAACTTCCTCGTCATCACCAAGGGTGCGACGCGTATCGCAGAAGTGGGTGCTCGCTTCACGCTCGATGCTATTCCCGGCAAGCAGATGGCGATTGACGCCGATCTTTCGTCGGGTCTGATCGACGAAAAGCAGGCACAGCATCGCCGTCGTGAACTGGAAGAAGAAAGCTCGTTCTTCGGTTCGATGGACGGCGCGTCCAAGTTCGTGCGGGGTGATGCGATTGCCGGTTTGATCATTACCGCCGTCAATATTTTCGGCGGGATCATCATTGGCGTTACCCGCCATGGTATGGATATTTCGGAAGCTGCTGACGTCTTCACCAAGCTCTCGGTTGGTGATGGTCTGGTTACACAGATTCCAGCGCTGATCGTTTCGCTCGCAGCGGGTCTTCTGGTGTCCAAAGGCGGGACCCGCGGTTCCGCTGATCAGGCGATCTTTGGTCAGCTCGGCGCTTACCCCAAGGCGCTTTTGATTGCTGCCTTCCTTCTGTTTGTTCTGGGTATCATGCCCGGCCTTCCGGCTTTCCCGTTCTTCCTGCTTGGTGGTGCAATGGCATTTGTCGGTATTGCCGTGCCACGCCGTCAGGCGCGTCAGCGCGAGGCGGAAGAGGCAGAAGCACAGTCGAAGCAGCGTGATGCAGAAGAGCAGGAACGCAACTCGGTCAAGGCTTCGCTGGAAACCACGCAGATCGAACTTTGCCTCGGCAAGCAACTTTCCGCACGTCTCATCGCTTCGCAGCAGGAGCTGGCGCACCGCGTCGCCAAGATGCGCAAGAAGTTTGCTCAGGAGTATGGTTTCGTTATTCCAGAGATCAAAGTCACTGACGATATTTCGCTGCCGCCAAAGAGCTATCGCATCAAAATTCACGGTACTGCCGTTGCGAGCCATGAATTGCGGGTGGGTGAAATTCTCGTGGTGCTGGGCGAGCGTCCATTGCCATCTATTCCGGGTGAAGAAGTACGGGAACCAGCTTTCGGTATGCGTGCTTATTCCGTGCCGGAGACTTTTGCTTCAGATCTTCGCCGCGACGGCTATATGACTGTCGACAACTTGTCGGTTCTGCTCACCCATCTCAGCGAAATCGTGCGCAACAATCTGGCGCAGCTTCTCTCCTATAAGGATATGCGTATTCTGCTGGACCGCCTTGGTCCGGAATATCGTAAGCTTCTGGAAGATATTTGCCCGGCCAATATTTCCTATTCGGGGCTACAGGCAGTCTTGAAGCTGCTGCTTGCGGAGCGCGTCTCGATCCGTAATCTGCATCTTATTCTCGAATCCATTGCTGAAATTGCGCCTCTGGTCCGCCGACCTGAGATGATCGTCGAGCATGTTCGGATGCGGATGGCGCAGCAGATTTGCGGCGATCTTTCAGATAATGGTGTTCTGAACGTGCTTCGTCTTGGCAATCGTTGGGACCTCGTGTTCCACCAGAGCCTCAAGCGCGACAATAAGGGCGAAATCGTCGAATTTGACATAGACCCGCGCCAGCTTGAGCAGTTCGGCACAGAAGCAACCACAGCAATTCGCAAACATTTCGATAGCGGCGAGCGTTTCGTCCTCGTTTCTTCGCCGGAAGCGCGCCCTTACATCCGCATGATTATCGAGCGGCTGTTTGCAACGCTTCCCGTGCTGTCACATGTGGAGATTGCGCGTGGTGTCGAAGTGAAATCGCTCGGCGCGATTTCCTGACGGGGGAGTGAACCCGTTGCCCATCACGCAACTGCCGATCAATGAACTTGTCTTCGCGGCCATGCTTGCATTCTGCCGTGTTGGCGCATGTCTGATGCTGATGCCCGGCATTTCAAGCGGACGCATTCCCTTGCAGGTCCGATTGTTTATCGCGCTTGCCTGTTCTTTTGCGGTCTTGCCTTTGGTGATCCAGAATATTGCTCCGAGCTTAGATGGCAGCCATCCGCTGGCTATGTTCCGCCTGATGCTCAGCGAAATGTTCATCGGAGGGGTGATCGGAATTCTGGCGCATATCTATTTCTGGGCATTGCAGTTCATGGCCAACATGATGGCAATGGCTGTTGGCTATTCGGGTACCCCGGCAGACGCGATTACAGAAGCAGAACCACAGGCAACGCTTGCGACCATTGTTACTTTCAGCGCGCTATTCCTGTTTTTCGTCACGGATATGCATCTTGAAATTCTGCGAGCGCTGCTGAGCTCCTATACGGCTATCCCTGTTGAGGGGCATTTCAGGCCTGATGCTGCGATGATTGACATCAGCGACGCACTTTCCGCAGCATTTCTGGCGACGTTACGCATCGCAGCACCCTTTATCGTGTTTGCGATTCTGGTCAATTTCGCCATCGGTCTTATCAATAAGCTGACGCCGACGATCCCGATCTACTTTGTGTCGATGCCCTTCGTGTTGGGCGGCGGTCTTCTGGTTGTTTACTTCATCCTGCCCGAATTGCTGCGTTTTTTCACCGGCGAAGCTGCCACGCAGTTGCGCGATTTGTTCTGAGGATTGCATGGCTCAAACCAATGCCCGTAATCTGAAAAAGCTCATCACCTTGCAGAAGCTCGGCGCTGCGCGGCTGGAAGCCTCGCTGGCTGCAACCAGCAACCGCAAGACTGTTCTGGATGAAGAACGTGACGCGCTGATCGCCATGCAGGATCGCCGTTATGACGGCGATGCCTTTACTGTCGATCCATCTCTGCTCATCAAACGGCTGGGGGCGAATGCGCTCGCAACTGAACAGATTGAGCAGCAGCTCGAATCAGAACGCAGCGGCCTTTTGAAAGAACAACGTCGGGTAGAACTTTTGGAAGATCGGCTCGAAACTGTTCGCAATGATGCAGAAAGACGAGAGCTTGCAAGCCTGATTGAAGAGTTTGTTAGCCGGAAAACTACCGCGTCGTAGGGCGGTAAGTCGCGACCCAAATGGAAAAATTGCAAATAAAAACAGTTAATTGCAATAAATCTGGTGAGTTTGCACCGGCCGCGTTGACCAAGGCTTTGTCATAAAATTGAAACTGATTCGTACCGCAAGCTTCAGTCAAGTTTGACAGATTAATGTGCAATCAAGAGATGAAGAAGGACAAGTTGTATGGCGATTAATCCGCCGTCAGATCTGGTTATGGACGTGGCGCGTGCGGCTGATCCGCAGGCGTATCGCCTTGCGGCAGAGCGTCTGAAATCCATATCGGCAAGCACTGGTCCGGTGGGCGCTAATACGGATACGGGATCAAATTTCGTCAGTTTTTCTGAAAGCCTGGCTGCAGGCGTTCGGTTCAATCCGCAAGGGGCGAACACGGTCAATCCGGCTTATCGAAAGTTTGAAGCTTTCATGCTGCAATCTTTCGTTCAGTCGATGTTTACAAGCGATACGACAGCGACCTTCGGCAAGGGCATTGCAGGCGAATACTGGAAATCGATGATGGCCGAAGCGATGGCGAACAAGATGGCTGATACCGGCGGCGTTGGTATCGCAAAAATGCTTGAAGCGCAGGCAGCGCAGAAGGTGCGCGCGGAAAACTCGTCAACCTTGGCCTTAGGAGGCGTGATCGACGATCTGGGACAGGGAATGAACACAGACGCAGTTTCAAAAGATATCGTTCACGGATTTGAACGGCAGCTCATTCAGAAACAACTGGGAAACAATGAAAGTGGAGATCGCGCTCGTAGCTGATGCTAAACATTGAGCACAGAATCGAGCGGTCAGGACAGAAATCTTTCCAAGACCTGACCGGCGAATAAGACTGCGACCTGCTAATACATATAATTGAGGAACCCGAAAATGACTGACACAAGCTCCGAAATCAGCCTGCTGCCGCAAGTGGCGGAAGCAGCACTGGAGGCAGACCCGGTTCAGGAACTGGAACAGCAGCCTGTACTCACGCCGGTCGTGCGTGCAATCCAGCGTCTTGAGGACGTCATTGATACTGAAACTCGTCTTTTGCTTGAAGGCGGTCATCCAGATCTTGCTGAGATTAATTCACGCAAGAGCCGTGGCCTGTACGACTTCAACAAGGCAATCAAGAAGGCTGCAAGCCTTGCTGAGCCAGCGACGATGAAGGGATTGCAGCCATTGCTCGATAGCCTCAAGCAGAAGCTTGAGAAAAATTGCGAAGCGCTGCAGCTGCATCTGCGCGCTGTTGGCGAGCTGGCCGATCTTATTCGCGGTGCGCTTGAAACGCAGGATGCCGATGGCACTTACAGCATGCAGAGCGCGAGGCTCGGTCACGCAAGATGATCCGCACAATCGTAATTGGCCTCTGGATCTGTGCAGTCGCTTTGGGCTCGCTGTTTTTCGCCGTTCGCCAGAATGATGGATCATCTGGTGAGGTGAAAGCGGAGGCCGGAGGATTCGGCGGGCTCGATTACGTGAAAACGGATGTGATGAGCGTTCCCATCATCTCCAATGGCAGCGTCGCCGGCTATGTCGTGACGCAGCTGGTTTATACTATCGATTCGAATATCCGGAAAAAGATCACGGTTCCGCTCGAATATTTCATCAGTGACGAGATTTTCCGTAAGTTCTACGGCAGCTACTCGGATACGAAAGAAGTCGAGAAAGTGAAGTTTGAGGATGTTCGGGCATCGGTGATCACCGATTTGAATGCACGTTTTCCAGAGCCGGTCATCAAAGACCTGCTCGTCGAGCAGTTCAATTATATTTCCGCTGAAGAAATCCGCGCCATGAATATGCGTGGCGGTGGGGTATCACCGGATACAGCGGGCAAGCAGGCGTCGGCCGAACACTAAAATTATAGCATTTCCTGCAAAAGTTCGGAGCTTCTCCGCAGGGGAGATCAGTTCGCCGGACCGATTTCTTTTCCTGCTGCGATGCGTTGGATAATGCAATAAAAATAAAGAGTTAGAGAGAATAGTACTTTCCTGCCAGCTGGCTTAGGCGTTCGTCATCCAACGGGGGCAGGGAAGGGTCTACAGTAAACTGGACGCCGACTTCACGTTTTTCACGCCAGACAATCTGCGCCAGAAGTGCGCGCGCATAATGATCGTCAAATAGCCAGAAGCGTTCGGGAAGACTGGGAACTTCGGTGATTCTCAACCGTGCGCCGTGTGGAGCAATATCGCTGAACTGGCATTCGATAATGAACCGACCATCAAGATCGATAACCTTGCCTGATCGCAGCCGCGTACGCTGTCGCTCCTCCTTACGTCGCTCCTGAGACGGCTTGTTGCGTACCATAAATTTCTGCCTGCTGTTCCCCTTGAAGGGAAAATATAGCAGGCATCGCTTTAGTAAGCGTTACCTAAGTTCAATGCTCACCGCATTTTTCACAGCGACCACGCAGTTCCAGCGTGGTTTTGCGTGACTTGAACCCGCTTTGGAGGCTCCAGGCGCTAACGAGATTTTCGATGGCCGGATCGGAAAACTCTGTCACCTGACCGCATTGCTCGCAAATCGCAAAAGCAATCAATCCGTGCTGGTGGCATTGCGGATGAGCACAGGCAACAAAAGCGTTGAGGCTTTCAAGGCGATGCACCATGCCAAATTCGAGCAGCTTTTCGAGCGCCCGATAGACCTGCAGCGGCGCACGGAAACCGTCGTCACGGAGCTGATCGAGGATCGTATAGGCGCTGAGAGGACCATCCGCCTTGGACAGCACGTTGAAAACGAGCGTCTGATTGCGGGTCAGATCATGCGATGCATGGTTATGATGGTGGTGATGATTGCTCATTGGCCAGCGGTCCGTTTCAGTGATGCCTCCCCTTTATGTAGGGGCAAGAGGCTGAAAATGAAAATAGCAAGTGCGGCAACCACGATCGATGGGCCGGATGGCGTGTCGAACTGGACAGAGCCATATAGCCCGCCAATGACGCCAAGCGCACCAATCACAGATGCGAGAATGGCCATTCTCTCCGGTGTGGAGGAAAAGCGCCGGGCGGTCGCTGCGGGAATGATCAGAAGCGATGTAATCAGCAGAATGCCGACGATCTTCATCGCAATGGCAATCACAATCGCCAGAAGCAGCATGAAGACAATCCGCGAGACGGCCGGGTTCATCCCTTCCGCACGCGCAATGTCCTCGCTGACGGTTGCGGCCAGCAAAGGGCGCCAGAGCCAGGCAATGACACCCAGAACGAGAATGCCGCCGCCATAGATGAAGGCAATGTCGATCCGCGAAACTGCAAGCAAATCGCCGAATAGGAACGAGAGCAGATCGATACGCACCCAGGTCATAAAGGCCACGATCACCAGACCAAGCGACAAGGTCGCATGGGACAGAATGCCGAGCAGCGAATCTGCCGACAACGTATGGCGTCGCTGCAAAAGCAGAAGAATTGCTGAAATCATGACGGAAACGGCAAAAACCCCGATCATCAGGTTGATGTCGAAGATAAGAGCAAGTGCTACACCCAGCAGCGCTGAATGGGCCATGGTGTCGCCAAAATAGGCCATGCGGCGCCACACAATGAAACAGCCAAGCGGACCCGTGGTCAGCGCCAGACCGACACCGGCGATAAGGGCGCGGGTGAAAAAGTCATCAAGCATGTGGCTTCTCCCCGTGATGCCCGTGATTGTTGTGGCCTTCGTGCCCGTTCCCACCATGATCTTGTTCATGATGATCGTGATGATGACCGTCATCGGCATGACAATGATCGGTTACAGAACCATCGGCATGGAGTACGCGGCCATCGGGCAGGTGGGTATGATCGTGGTGATGTTCGTAGACAGCAAGCGGAGCGACTGCTCGGCTGCCGAAAAGTCGCGTATATTCGGGGCTTGAGGTCACATCGCGCGGTGTTCCACTGCAGCAGACATGGCCATTCAGGCAGATTACGCGATCTGTTGCTGCCATCACCAGATGCAGATCGTGTGAAATCAGCAGGACACCGCAACCGGTATCATCGCGCAATTTCGCAATCAGCTCGTAAAGTGCGGCTTCACCGGAAAAGTCGACGCCCTGTACCGGCTCATCCAATACCATAATGTCGGGTTTGCGTGCCAAAGCGCGTGCCATGAGGGCGCGCTGAAACTCGCCACCGGAAAGATTGGCAATTTCGGCTTTCAGGAGATGCGAAATGCCAACCGCCTGAAGGGCATCCGCAATTTCACCTTTGCCGAGGGGACCAGTCAGCGTCATTAAACGCTCGACCGAGAGCGGCATGGTACGATCAATATTGATCTTCTGCGGCACATAGCCGATGCGAAGGCCGCTTTTATGGGCGATTGCGCCCTCATCGGGCTTCAAAACGCGCAGAGCCATTTTGGCAGTGGTGCTTTTTCCCGCGCCGTTCGGTCCAATCAGCGTAACGATCTCGCCGCGATGGACGGTAAGATCAACATTGCGCACAAGCCATCGCCCGTCGCGATAAACGCCGGCGCCTTTCAGCTCGATCAATGGTTCCCGCTCTGAATGCGCGGGGAGGGCGGTCTTATGGGCCATTCTAATTTGAGCTTTCGCTGCCTTTAACGATGCTTTTGGTAAAATGAATCGTGCGTTCTAAAATTCTTGTCTCAAGAATTAGGGAGAGTATGCCGATTCGGGTCTGTTTGCCTTGGCCGTCTCTCGGCTGTGCACATTTCTCCAAAAAGAGGTTGTATCTCCTTATTGCAGACGTTATAGCATAACGCAAATGACGTAATAAAATAACATATCACTTATCTATGTTGTTCCCCTCGGCTAATTCTTCAAGAGAGACCCATGAAACATCTCCGCTCCCTGCTTATGGCATCTGCATTTATGGCGGTTTTCGGCACAGCGGCATCAGCCGCCGAGCGCGAAGGCGTCGTTGTTTCCATCAAGCCGCTGCATTCGCTTGTCGCAGCAGTTATGCAGGGGGTGGGCGAGCCGAAGCTCATTGTTCAGGGCGCAGGCTCTGAGCATTCCTATAGTCTGAAGCCATCGGATGCCGAAGCCATTGAACATGCCAAGGTGATTTTCTGGGCCGGGCCTTCGATGGAAACCTTCCTCGACAAACCTTTCGACACATTGGGCGAGGGTGCCAAGGTTGTTGCGCTTGGCGAAGCCGAAGGGCTGACGAAGCTCAAATTCCGCGAAGGCGGCCCATTTGAGGCGCACGATCATGGCGGCGAGGAAGGAGAGCACGCGCATAACAATGAGCATGAGGGCCATAATCACGAAGCTCATGACCATGCGCATGAAAAGAAGCATGACGACCATAATCACGCCGATGAAGCATCAGAAAAAGCCGATGAGCACCACCATCATGGCGAGTATGATCTTCACTTCTGGCTTGATCCACAGAACGGCAAGGTTCTTGTCGGTGATATCGCCAAGGTTCTGAGCGAAAACGATCCTGAACATGCCGCGCAATATGAAAAGAATGCTGCTGACTATGCCGACAAGCTCGATGCGCTGACCAAAGATATCGACAGCGAACTCCAGCCGATAAAAGACAAGCCGTTCATTGTCTTCCATGATGCATATCAGTATTTCGAGACTCGCTTTGGCGTGAAGGCTGCAGGCTCGATCACTGTGAGCCCTGAAAAGGCGCCGGGTGCTGGACGCATCAAGGATATTCACGAAAAGATCAAATCACTGGGCGCTGTTTGCGTGTTCTCCGAGCCGCAGTTTGAGCCAAAGCTGGTCAATACGGTTATCGATGGAACGGATGCCAAAACCGGTACCCTTGATCCGCTTGGCGCGGAATTGAAGGACGGCCCGGATCTCTATCCGCAACTCATTCACAATCTGGCCGATTCCCTCAAGAATTGTTTGTCGAAGTAGCACTGGTCGCACCCTTGTTCTGGGGCCCCACCCAGAAGCGACCTGTTGTGGTGCCGGGCTGTCTGTATGGGCGGTCCGGCATCTTCGATAGGCGATGAATGCTTTGTAAAGCCGGCCATTCAAGAGCAGGTCAGGATTCTGCAATGTATTGCCGCGACACAAATTCCTGCTCACGCGGGATCATCAGTCGAGTATTTTTCTTATAGGATCTCTCAAAAGGTGGCTTTGCCGCCTCTTTTTGGCCAAAAGAATGTAATGATATAACATTAATAGCCAGCAGTGCTGCTACTGCAGCGTATCTCACAACCGCCAGCAAAGGAGTTGCCATGAAAAGGCTTCCCGTCACTGTACTCTCCGGCTTTCTCGGTGCAGGCAAGACCACCCTTCTCAATCATGTTCTCAACAATCGCGAGAACCGCCGTGTTGCGGTGATCGTCAATGACATGAGTGAAATCAATATCGATGCGGCCCTTGTGCGCGAGGGTGGGGCCGACCTCTCCCGGACCGAGGAACAGCTCGTTGAAATGACCAATGGCTGCATCTGCTGCACTTTGCGGGATGACCTTCTGAAAGAAGTAGCCCAGCTCGCCGCTCAGGATCGCTTCGATTATCTGCTGATCGAATCGACGGGCATATCGGAGCCTCTGCCGGTGGCAGCAACCTTTGAGTTTCGAGATGAAAAGGGCGAAAGCCTGTCCGATCTGGCGCGCCTCGATACGATGGTCACGGTAGTTGATGCAGCCAACCTGCTGAAAGACTATTCTTCAAATGATTTTCTGCGCGACCGCGGTGAATCGCTGGGCGATGAGGATGAGCGCACGCTGGTCGACCTGCTGGTCGAACAGATCGAGTTTGCAGATGTCGTGATACTCAACAAGATTTCGACAGCGAGCGCGGAGGAGCGAGACCTTGCGCGCAAGGTGATCCGGTCGCTCAATCCCGATGCCCAAATTGAAGAAGTGGACTTCGGTCAGGTCGGGCTTGATGCGATCCTCAATACAAGACGTTTCGATTTCAATCGCGCCCATGAGCATCCTCTTTGGTATAAAGAGCTTCACGGCTTCAACGATCATGTGCCTGAAACAGAAGAATATGGCGTGCACTCTTTCGTCTATCGTGCGCGACGTCCTTTCGATCCGACCCGCTTTCAGGCCTTTATCGATAAGAGCTGGCCTGGTGTTGTCCGCGCCAAGGGTTTTTTCTGGCTGGCGACAAGGCCTGATTATGTAGGAGAACTCAGCCAGGCTGGTGCGCTGGTCCGTACCAACAAACGTGGTCGTTGGTGGTCAGCAGTTCCGCGCAGCTATTGGCCGGCAGAACCGGAATGGCATCGTGCAATGCAACCCTATCTCGATGCAGAATGGGGTGATCGTCGACAGGAGATCGTCTTTATCGGCGTTGATCCAATGAACAGGGCTGCAATTACCGCCGAGCTTGATGACTGCCTGGTGCCGGAAGAGGTGTTCAAACCGGAAAGCTGGCTGCGCCTGAGTGATCCGTTTCCGAGCTGGTCGGTCGCAGCGTAAAAAACTACTCAGCCGACAGCGCGGCGATTTCGGAAGCCCTGCTGTCGGCAAGCGTGCGATGATCGAGTACATTGGCGATTGCTTCACGCACGTCGAGCATCATGTGCCGCACTTCGCATTCAGTCTCATCGCAGTCATCGCAGGGCTGGTAGTCGGTCTTGCTGGCGCAGGCGATGGGGGCGAGCGCGCCGTCCAGTGCCCGGATAATATTGCCAATATGAATTTCACTGGCGGGACGCGCCAGGCAGAAGCCGCCGCCCTTGCCTTTGCGACTCAGCACAAAGCCCGCATTGCGCAGTTCGATGAAGATATTATCGAGAAACTTGCGCGGGATGTGATGCCTTTCGGCAATCTCACTTGCGGAAACTAGCTGCCCATTAGACACACCGGCAAGATGCACCATGGCTTTCAGGCCGTATTTGCCTTTTTTGGTTAGCATAGCATCCCTGCTGCAATGTCCTTCGGACGATCCAATCCCAATGCGTATTCCCAAAAGAATTAGGGAGGAAAGCACCTTGCGGCAAGTTACTTTCGCGTCGCAGTCGCTTGATCTCTGTCATTTTGTAAGGCCAGAGCCAAAGCGCCTTGCAAACTGTCGCCCTTTGCCGGGGTGTAAAACTCTTTATAGGGTAGCAAATCGAGCGCAGCATAAGCTGCCGCCAAACCGCCGGTTATACTGAAACGCCCCAATGCTTTGATATCTAAGGCGCGCAGGTTCCGCTCGATCATGATGCAGGCATCGGAAACAAGTTTCGTGCCGAGAGGGTCGCCCTTTGCTGCAAACTCAAACACGATAGGGGCGAAGGCTGCATAATCAGCGGCAGTTGCCGTGCGGGAGAACTGCGTGATCCGCTTTGCTTTGTCACCAAACTTGCCGAGAGTATTTCTGGTCAATTCCGTTTCGTCGCTGATTCCATCTGAAACCAGCAATGTCTGCTCCAGAAGATCACGGCCAAGACGGGCTCCGCCTGCATGATCGCTGAGCATAAAGCCGCGCCCGCCAATAACATCGACCGTGTCGCCGGTTCTTTTCACAAATGCCGAGCCGGTTCCGAGAATCGCAATGGCACCGTCACCATTTCCAAGTGCGCCCTGCAGCGCTGTTACCGTATCGGAAACAATACTGCTTGTGCCGAACGGCAGTTGCTTATAAGCGGCGGCATGGTCGGTAAGTGAGTTCGCACCGGCAAGGCCAAGTACGGCAACGCTCGTTATATATATAGAGGGAGGCAGGTCGGCCTGAAGACGCGCCTGCTCGGCGGCTTCCTTTATATGCAGGATGGCATTTGCCGTATCCGCCCCTATATTAGCTGGACCGGACATTCCCTTGCCGAGAATGGCTCCGTTTCCATCGGACAGCACTGCGCGGCATCCGCTGCCGCCGCCGTCGATTGCGAAATAATGATGCATTGGCTTGTCATTTCATTGTCGTAAAAATGGGAATCAGCCCGCCGCAGCGGTTGAAATTCAGTTAAAAGCCACCATATCCCCTGTGGAAAGAAACTTTGTATTTTTTTATGAAAGTTCGTTGACAGATTTGTTGAGTGGGGTCTATATGGCGCTCACCGAGGGCGGCGAGCGTCGCAAGCGACAGAATGTTTCGTCCTTGGAGTTGAG